>Ga0082335_1000011_pt1 | contig 741189 bp, 708 predicted proteins | sample Subgrocontami58m_FD_72375 | JGI IMG/M metagenome (GOLD analysis project Ga0082335, IMG submission 72375) | Subsurface groundwater microbial communities from S. Glens Falls, New York, USA - GMW37 contaminated, 5.8 m (SPADES assembly) (version 2) ... | reverse complement strand
AATTGAACCACACGCTCCACTGGTTGTGCGGGTCCCCGTCAATTCCTTTGAGTTTTAGCCTTGCGGCCGTACTCCCCAGGCGGTCCGCTTAACGCGTTAGCTTACGCCGCCGCTAGCGCAACGAATGAATACAGAATTAAGAATAATGAATCAAGGCAATTTTAACCCTAATTCATAATTCATGCTTCATAATTCATGCGTTCCGCAAGCGACAGCTAGCGGACATCGTTTACGGCTAGGACTACACAGGTCTCTAATCTGTTTCGCTACCCTAGCTTTCGTGCCTCAACGTCAGGAAGAGCCCAGATGCCTGCCTTCGCCTTTGGTGTTCCAGCTAATATCAACGCATTTCACTGCTACACTAGCTGTTCCAGCATCCCTACCAATCCTCAAGTCCAATAGTATCCTTACCTTCCCCCCGATTAAGTCGGGGTCTTTAAGCAAGGACTTAAAGGACCGCCTACGCACACTTTACGCCCAATAAATCCGGATAACGCTTGCCTCCTACGCCTCACCGAGACTTCTGGCACGTAGTTAGTAGAGGCTTATTCTATAGACCGTGAAAGGTCTATCAAAAGGAGTTTACAACCCGAGGGCCTTCTTCCTCCACGCGGCGTCGCTGCGTCAGACTTTCGTCCATTGCGCAATATTCCTGGTTGCTGCCACCCGTAGGTGTACTGCCCGTATCTAAGTGCAGTTGTGGCTGATCGACCTCTCAGTCCAGCTACCCGTCATTGCCTTGGTAGGCCATTACCCCACCAACTAGCTGATAGGACGTAGGCTCCTCCCCGAGTGTACAGTTAAGTACTTTACTCTTGCGAGACCATGGAGAATTACCCCATCTTTCGATGAGCTATGCTCCGCTTGGGGGTAGATTCCTACGCTTTACTCACCCGTCTGCCACTGCTTCCTTGCGAAAACCGTTCGACTTGCATGCCTAAGGCACGCCGCCAGCGTTCATCCTGAGCCAGGATCAAACTCTCAAAAAAAAATTATCCTACCACTTTCTGGTAGATAACCAAACGCCTCACAACGTTGGTTATAAATCCTGAATCTTTAATTGTTAAAGAGCAACGTCTCAAAGACCAAAAACCCCGCCAAAAGCGGGGTAAATCCCAAATTCTTTGGCGAAAGTTTTACATACCAAATATATTATAGATCAAATTCTTTGAAAGTCAACTGATCAAAATGCTATTGTTAGTAAAAGATTGGACTAACCTCTTCTAATCTGCTCATCCAATGTCTTTTTAACTTCTTCTTTTAATTCATTATTTTTCACTCGTGATTAAAACGCTCAAAGCCTGCATGCCTGCTATGCGTATTTCATCATCTAGATTAATTGAGTATTGACTTTTCCCTTCTGTAATTTCAACTCTTGAATCATTTATACTGCTTCTCCATTCAATTAAATTGCGTAAGCCGCGTAATCTTTGCTTCGCTTCGCTTTCAAGTATCTCCTCCTCTTCTCCCTCTCTATATGGCCTTACATATAAATTATTCTTTATCGAAGCAGCAATTCTCTTAGTATTTCTAACGATCTGATCTGCCAGTTCTTTACCATTAGGATCCTCTTTCTTTTCCCTTTTCATAGTTTTTTCATCTAGGAATAGAGGTCTTGATAAAGAATCGTAAGCTGAAAATGCTGCTTTTCGTAAAGCAATTAAATCCGAGGAACAAACAATGTGTTCTCTTTCTAGTACAATTCTTTCTTTTTCATTATTCATGCCTTTAGATTTAAATAAAACAACCGCGATTTCTTCTTTATCCAGCTTTCCAATCATCTCCGTCAAAAGAGTTGCCCTATAGAGTCGCTGGGCGTTTCTTCGTTTATCTATTTTTTGATAATATTCTTGTGTTCTTGTCTCGTATTCAACTAACATATTTCCTCAAAAAAAATCCTCCCTTTTTGTGGGAGGTTTTTTTCCTTTCCTAAATACTATTTTCCTCCCATGAATTATCCGCCCTTGGTAAAGGCGAGATAAAACGATTGTGGAAGAAAATGTCTCTGCATATTAATTTGACTATATCAAACAACTATCGGCCTTGTCAAGAAACCAAGTTTTTTTATTAGATGACAACTGTTTTATATTCCTGATCATTAAGTCTTCTTAAATATTCTTCTGGGTCTTGCCCTATTAGAACTGCGTGTCTATTTGCTGCTGATCTAACACTAAAGTCTAAAGTAAGTCCAAGATCCATTGACTCGGCTCCAACTCCTAATTCTCCCATTATCATCTTTTTACTTAACCTTTTTAAGGTATCGAAAACTATTTCTTCTTGAGGCGGAATCCCATCTTTACAAAAAACAAGATCAACAATGTAACCCAAAACTGCTTTCTTATGATTTCTGCTGAATTCTTCAAAATCTTTAGTTCCCTGAATATTTGCGTCAACCTTAGTTTGATATTCGTCATTCATGCCTTTCATATGACCTTCAAAATCAGATAGAATTCTTGTGATATTTTGAATTCCTCTTTCTGGCGTATTTGGAGATTTTAAATCTTTTTCTAAGTGCTTCCTATAAATATTTCTTCCTTCTTTACTGTTGAAATAATCCATTGTTATCTTTTCAGTCCTTAATTCGCTTTCTGATACAGAAATATAACTTCTTTCCAAAACATCATTAAAGAGAGAAATTAACTCGCTGCGGTATTTGTCTTTACGAGGCTCTCTATCCTTTCCCATGGAGGCATTAAATCATCAATAAATGTTGTTGTCAAGCTCTATTCTTTTCCATCACTTTATATAATACGATACCTAACGACACCATTACGTTTAACGACTTGTTTACTCCCCACATTGAAAGTTCGACGATTTGGTCGGCCATTTCCAAAACTTCTTTCGAAACCCCGTTTGTTTCGTGCCCGACAACCAAAGCAATCGGAAAACTATAATCAACCTTATCATAAGAAACACTATTTCCGTCCTGTTCTATCGCAATAATTTTGAGTTTTGAGTTTTGACTTTTGAGTTCTTGGAGCGCCTCAACAGCAGTTGAAACATAGCTCCAAGCCACCCATTCAGTAGTATTTATAGAAGCTTTTTTGATTCGTGTATTTGGAGGTATTTCTGTTTGTCCGCAAAGAATTACTTTTTCTGCCGCAACAGCATCTGCCAGCCTAAAAATCGCCCCAACATTGTATGTATCCCAAACATCATCAAGAATAATATAAATAGGATTTTTTTTAATTTTTTTTAACTGTTCTTTTGTAGGAACAGTCGTCCGAAGCTGGGCCGCTTTGAGTTTTATCATTGAAGTATTATATCACTTGTAATTTACCTTGAGGAGGCGGTGCTAACGGATTGGGTTCGGATTCGCTCTATTTCGTTTATCGCGGCATTAAATTTAAGCGCGGCTTCTTTTGCTTTTTCAATTGCTTCTCTTGCCTGAACCGCAACTTTAGACTGAACCTCCAATAATTTTTCCTGTTTCTTCTTTTCATTTTCTAGGAGTCTTTGCTCGACTTTTAACAAAGCTTCATTTTTTGCTTCAATGGCCAGTTTTAAAGCTTCTTCCCGACGTCTTAATGATTTCTTTGAAGACTCGGTAGCCTGTTTTTCCAGTTCAATAAGATCAAGACGCAACTGTTGGGCCGAATCCGAAGCTTCATTAACCTGTCTTGCAATTTTACGGTTAAGATTATCTCGTAATTCATTTTCAAGTTCATCTTCAGGCAGAGAATCTTCTGCTTCTGCCTTAGCTTCTTCTACTCCCTGTAAAGTTGCTTTAATCCTGGTTTTAAACTCGCTTTGAGAAACCTGATCGTCCAAAATATCAAGCCCTTGCTGCTTTCTTTTAATATTTTCATTAAGAGACTTAGCAAGAACTGATACATCTTTTCCTGAAAGTTTTGCCATACTTAATTCGCTTGATGCATTCTGAAGATTATCCGAAACTCCCGAAAGTGTTATTTTTATTCCATTAGGGTTATTTTTAATAAGCATAAATCTTAACTCCGCCATTCGCTCTCCTGCAATATCAGTATAAATTTTGGATTTTGCTTCGGGGGTAAAAGCCAAAAACAGTCTTGTATTTTGCTTAAGATTATCAAGGAAAAAAAGAGGACTGTCGGGAAGAATAAGCCCTGGGCCTTCTGGAGTAGGAGGAATCTGAAGACTAGATGAAGTCGATAAACCCAGAACACTTTTTTCACGAGCCGAAACAGAACCTGTAAGCAAGGCGAATAAAGCAAGGATTAGGACAGCTCCCAGGCTTTTCCTCATATTTTTATTATGAAGATATTTATAACTAATTGTCAAGTGGGCTCTAGAGGTTTATAATTATTTTTATGACCGCAACCGGACACGCGATTTTAGGCACTGTAATTGCCGCAAAAATTGGAAACCCAGCACTTGCCATCCCGCTTGCCCTTGCCTCCCATATCGCAACAGATATTCTACCCCATTGGGATACGGCTACAAACGGTAACCGAAGAAAGCCAAAAAAACTGGTTATCACAACAGCTATTGATGTTTTTGTGGGATTTGCAGTTTCCTTTTTGATCCTTAAATTCTTTTTCCCGACGACAAACGTTTCCTACGCTTTTTTTATGATTATGGTTTCCCAATCTTTTGACTGGCTGACAGCTTTTTATTATTTTTTCAACATGAGGTTTTTTAAGTGGGTTTATGATTTTCAGAAGCTTTTTGATAATGATCTTGACCAGCCATGGGGAATTGTTACTCAAGTAATTCTTGTTCTTACTATTTTTACTGCAAGCCTTATTTTTTAATATCTTCCAGTTTTTCCCCTTGAACTTCTTCAATCTTCCAGGCGGCAAAATCGCACTTTGGATAATTGGAGCAGCCGAAGAATTTTCGGCCTTTGCGGGTTTTTTTAACTATCACATCCCCATCTTTGCATTTTGGGCATTTTAATCCTGTTTCTTCAACAAAAGGTTTCGAAGAATCACACTTTGGAAAAGTGGAGCATGACAAAAATTTACCAAATCTTCCAATTCTAACAACCATCGGAGCACCGCATTTTTCACATTTTTGATCTGTTTTTTCAACTTCAATTTTTACTCTTTTTGCTTTTTTAACTTCTTCAAGTTTTTTTGAAAAAGGCCCGTAAAACTCTTTTAACATCGGCTGCCATTTATGCTTTCCATCTGCGACAAAATCCAGTTTATCTTCCATCTCGGCTGTAAAAGGAATATCGTCAATGTCGGAAAAATTTTTAACCAAAAAATCATTAACAGCGATTCCGACCGAAGTCGGCTTAAAGCGGTTTTCTTCCCGTTCGATATAACTTCGGACTTCTATTGTTGAAACAATGGTCGCGTAAGTCGAAGGCCGGCCGATTCCTTTTTCTTCCAGGGTTTTTATTAACGATGCGTCATTATATCGCGGGGGCGGCGCAGTTTCATGATTTTCTGCGAGTGCGTTTACTAAGTCAAGCTTTTCTGAAACTTTAAATTCGGGTAATTTATTGTCTCCAAGCGCTTGAGGATTAATTTTTAAAAATCCGTCGAAAACCAAAACCGATCCGTTGGCTTTTAAGCGGTATTGACCCGCATCGGCAATCACAGCTGTTGATTCCGTAATTGCGTCCGCCATTTGACTTGCTATTGCTCTTTTCCAAATAAGATCATACAATTTTGCATATCCTTCTCCTAAATCAGAAGAAACAGTTTTTGTATCAACACTGGCTTTTGTCGGCCTGATTGCCTCGTGAGCTTCTTGAGCAAGTTTTTGTTTGGTGACATAAAATCTTGGTTTCTGGGGTAAATACTTTTCTGTAAATTCCTTCTTAATATAATTAATAATCATGTTTTGTGCAGATAAAGCAATTGCAACCGAATCGGTTCTGTGATATGTAATATAACCTTCTTCATATAATTTTTGGGCAATACCCATTGTCCTTTTTCCGGGAAGACCCAATCTTCTTGCCGCATCCTGTTGGAGAGTTGAAGTTGTATATGGAGGCTGGGGCGATCGGCGCATTTCTTTTTGAACAACATCCGCAACCTTAAACTCACTCTTTTTTAGATCCTCAACAATTTTTCTCGCCATTTCTTCTTTATCAATTACTGTTTTTGTAACTTTATATTCCCCGTCATAAAGATTAAAAACTTCTTGTTCTTCAATTTTCTCTCCGTTAATTTCAATTAACTCAAACTCCGTAACATCTTTTTCTTTTTTTAGATTTGTTTTTATTGTGAAATAAATTTTTGATTTAAACTTTTCAATTTCCCTCTCTCTTTCAACTATCAAACGAAGCGCAACCGATTGAACACGGCCGGCAGATAAACCCCGACGGACTTTTTGCCATAAAAGAGGTGAAAGCTTGTATCCTACTAATCGGTCAAGAACACGCCTTGCGGTTTGAGCATCAACTAAATTTTCATCTATTGATCGCGGATTTTTAAAAGCCTCCTCTATTGCCTCCTTGGTAATTTCATGAAAAACAATTCTTTTCATTTTGTCTATTTTCTGCTTTTTACCTTCCTGAAGAATCTCCGCTACATGCGCAGCTATTGCCTCGCCTTCTCTATCAGGATCAGTTGCCAGGATTATTGAAGAAGCTGTCTTTGCCGTTTTTTTTAAATCATCGATAATCTTTTTTTTATCTAAGACTAATTCAAATTGAGGCTTAAAATTGTGCTCCACATCAACTGCTAAAGTTGACTTTGGTAAGTCCATCAAATGCCCCATGGAAGCCTTGATAATATAATCATCCCCCAAATATTTTCCAATTGTTTTTGCCTTCGTCGGCGATTCAACTATAACTAAATTTTTCATAAAAAAATAACTAGTTGACTTGGGGCAGAAATCTAGCAACTAGTTCTTACTACTTTCAATTCCATTATACAGGAATTGTCAAGAGGCTATTGAAAACAAACCGTTTTCTAAACTCCGTACCATCCCCTTTACTTCCATTATCGAGAGAATTGAACCGACTTTTGAGGGATCGAGCTTGAGGATTCTGGCGATGGCGTCAAAATGCAAAGGTTCATTTTCCAAAATCTCCAAAATCCTCTGTTCCTCTTTATTTTCGGTTTTTATATTTTGTATTTTTGATCCCGATTTGATCGGGATTGATTTTGAATTTATTTGTGATTTGTTATTTGGAACTTGGAATTTAAGTTCATTGAGAATATCCTTGGCCGATGTTACCAGTTTTGCTCCCTTCTCAATGAGTTTGTATGGTCCCTTTGAAAGACTTGACGTAATCGGTCCCGGCACGGCAAAGACTTTTCTGTTATTTTTAAAGGCGTAATCGGCAGTTATTAGGGCTCCGCTGTCTTCCGCTCCTTCTGTGACCAATACTGCCAAAGATAGTCCGGCAATGATTCGATTTCTAGATGGAAAAGATCCTTTAGTTGGAGGCTGGGAAAGAGGAAATTCCGAAACAATCGCGCCTCCGCTTGAAACTATACTATTATATAGAGGCTGATTAACAGGCGGGGTACAAAAATCAACTCCGCTTCCCAAAACTGCAATTGTTTTTCCATTACAATCTATTGCAGTTTTATGAGCAACCGCATCAACGCCCATTGCCAATCCTGAAACAATTGTAAATCCGGCATTGACGAGTTCCGCAACTAAAATTTCCGTCACTTCCCTGCCATAATTTGTTATTTTTCTCGTCCCGACAACGGCGATGGACGATTGCTCACTTGTAAATGAACTGTTCGAGATGGCGCGGGGAGACTTTTCATTTGGCGATGTCTTCATTAGACCCTGCTTCGCAGGGCGTACCCCGAGGTCGCCTGAGGCGACCGGAGGGGCGCTTGCGTCTGAAGACGAGTCAAACTGGAAAGGCGACCTCAGCGCCATATCCTGACATTTCACATAAAGGACAAATGGAGGATTTTTAATATCTTTCAAAAGCTGTGGATATTCCGAATCTTTTAAAATTAAAAAAGAAACTCCTTTTTTCTCCAATGCCTTTGTGTAACCTTCTATTGAAAATTTACTTCTAAAATCTTCAAACTTTGGCGTTAAGGCCTTACCTAAAATTTTTTCTAAATCTTTTCCTAGAGCTTCCCACGATTTTTTTGCGCTCCCAAAATTAGACAAAAGAACCTTAAATTTTGTCGGACCAACTCCGGGAAAAGCAGAAAACGCAAGGTAATAATTTCTTTCCTGCTGCATAGATTAAGTGTAACACAGCTCGATTACGAGGCTTTTTCAATCAATCTTCTTTTTTTAGCAAGTACGTTCTCTAGTTCTTTGAAGCTTGTGATGCCCATAGCAGTATCCCAGAATTCTATAAGAGATGAGCTTAACCTTCTTAATTCAACCAACATACCCCAAACACTTTCCTGATTTTTCAAAGGATTTTCCCCATCATGCAGTACAGGGGAAAATTCATCCGAGTATGCTGCGTTAACCGCAAGCCATGCTGTATTTATTTTTCTAATATTAGTACCTTCTTCTCTATTTATTCTCTGCCGTTCTTCCTCCATTAAGATCTTTGAATCCTTTATTCTTCCTTCTCTTAAAAGATGGTTAACATTTCTCTTTAAATTTTTAATTTTCATAATGTAGCTAGAAGAAGTCGCCGAATCTTTTTTCGTGGATTTAACAAATACTGCTTTTTCCCCTGGGTATCTCTTATTTACCTTCTCGTTAATCTCGTCCGTAGCTATATTAACCACATTTTCTGCTAATATATATACTTCAATATTTTTTCTAATGTTACTAATATCCAGTCCGTGTTCGAATCCTAATTCATCTAGGGCTGAATTAATATGGAGCGTCTCTTCTATCCCTGTCCTTTGGGTAAAATCTTTACCTCCTCCTTCTGCAACAAAACTAGGATAAACATAACCTGCTCCTCCATTTTCAAAAATAATTATTGATTTGTTCCCTGATGATTTTTCAACCTCGTCTTCTACCTTATTTTTCTCATCCTGGCTAATACCGCCTCTGATTACAACCCATTGGCTTATTTCAATTTTATCGTCCGGAGCAATAGCTGCAGTATTAAATGGCTTTTCAATTTCTATGTCCGCCGGTATAGCGATTTTAAAACCTTCAGCACGAAGGGTTTCATTTATTCTTCTATCTATAGCCTTCTGAGCCTTTTGTTTATCGTTTCTATTTCCATTAAAGTAGCCGCTGATTGCCTCTTCCTCTTCTTCCAAAGACATCTGTTTATCCCTACTAAAGATCTGTTTTATGCGGCCTGGTAAATGTTCTACTTCCCATTTGAGAACAAATCCAATTGGCTTAACTTTATTTTTATCGAACAAAGGCGTTTTTGGGATATTAGGATTTTCGCTAGACAATTTTGCCGAAGCAGCATTAAGAGTTGCTAAAAAAGAAAGAGCAGTTACAGTTCTGCCAACATATTCCCATGCACCAATTCTTCTGCCTTTACTTTCCACTAAACCACTCCTCCAAAATCTTTTTTGCTATTGGGGCGGCAATGCTTGACCCCTCTCCGCTCTCTTCTGCCAAAACTGTTATTACAATTTGGGGATCATAGGCCGGAGCAAAAAGAGTAATCCAGGCATGCGGTAAAGTAGTTTCCCCTCCATGCTGGGCAGTTCCTGTTTTACAAGCAAGAGCTACTTTTCTATAATCTTTAAAATCTGCAGAAACAGTCGATTGGGGCGCTTCCAAAAAATTTTTTCCATCTATTTTTAATTTTGAGTTTTTAACTTTGAACTCGAAAAGCGGCCATGCCACTCCTCCAGGACTACAGCTTTCGATCATGCCTTGCCTAATCAAATCAATCGTCTTTTCTGATAAGAATTTTGAATTTTTAACTTTGACTTCTGAATTTTTTAAAAGTTGCGGCTGATAAATCCTTCCTCCGCTTGCAATAACTTGAGTCCAGCTATTTACCTGCAAAGGCGTTGTCAGTAAATACCCCTGTCCTATTCCGTAATGATATGTATCGCCCAAATACCAGCTTTCCCCAACCGCCTTTTTTTTCCATGAATCCGATGGAAGTAACCCTTTTGCCTCTCCTTCCAAATCTATCCCAAGAATTCTTCCTACCCCAAATTTACTAGCCATCAAAGATAACCTTTCCAGGCCGTTTTTTTCCGCCAGCTTATAAAAAAATATGTCATTTGAACGCTTTAGAGCCGTAACTACATTTACCAAGCCCTCTGTTTTACCATATTGGGAGAAATACCAGTTTCCAAAAGAAAATGCTCCTACTTTTAAAATTCCCGTATCTTCCACCTGGTAGTTTTCGTCAATTATTTTATCTTCAAGTCCTGTGGCAGCATTAACGATTTTAAATGTAGATCCGGGGGGATAAACTCCCGAGATCGCTCTATCTAGAAGCGGGTGGTTTTCCCGGTCCAAAAGAACGCTTTCTATATTTTGATAAGCAGAGTCGGTAGCGACAGAGTAATAATCTCCCATGGTAAAAAGATTCGGATCAAAAGAAGGTTTGCTTAAAAGAGCCAAAATCTCTCCTTTTGGAGTTGAAACAATTACCGCCCCCTTTTTAACATCTTTCATGGCCGAAAAAGCCGCCTGCTGAAGTTTAGCATCAAGATTTAAAGTAATGTCCTCCCCGGCAACTGCTTCGGTCTGACCCAAAGTCCTAACAGTTTTACCTAAAGCGTTAACTTCTACCAGCTGCTTTCCGTCAATGCCTTTTAATTTTGCTTCATATTCTTTTTCTATTCCGTTTTTTCCCAAGATATCCGTGAGCTCATACCCTTGAAAATCATTTTTTATTTCAACCTCCGAAATTTGCCCGACATATCCCAAAACATGAACCATCGCCTCTTTGTAAGGGTATTCCCGCAGACTGTCCACTTCCAAATTTTCTCCCCTGGCAATATATTTTAATGCTTCTTCCTTTTTTAGAAGAGTGGGTTTTTCTTTATCAACTTTTCTAAAACCCGGTACATTAAAAACCAAAGGAACATTGTTTCGGTCAAAAATAATTCCTCTGGGGGCATAAATATTTGTTGTTTTAATTCTGTTTCCGTCTGCCAAATTTCGGTAATAAGAACCTTGGAGAATTTGCAGTGAAAAAAGTTTAAAAAAAATCATTCCTAAGAATAAAAAAAGAAAAAGAAGCATTAAATAGCTTCGCATTTGAGGACCGCGATTTATGGAAAATTCATCAAATCCCCATCTTTTGGAAGGCTTTTCTGTTCTTATAAAATCTCCAAAGGCTGCTCCGACTTTCATAAAATTTTAAATATTAAATAAGCCAAAAAAGAGCTTATTAGAACATTTGGAAAAATATTTCCTCCGAAAATAATTAGATAGGCGATGCTTCCTAAAAAAGAGGACATAAAAACAAATGAAAAAGTTTTTATTTCAAATTTCCGCTCATACAGTTCGACTAAAAAGAGAAAAAGTGTGAAGAAGAGGCTTGTTTGCCCCAAAGGCCTAAGAAGCAAAGAATCCAAAACAAGCCCTGAAAAAAAAGCTAGAGGAAAAATCCAAACCTCTCTTTTTAATAGATAAAGAGCAATAAGAAAAGATAAAACCAAGGGAACGCTTGTTAAAGATGACTCAATTATAACCGCAAAAAAAAGCAGGAAAATTAAGAAAACAAACATAGTTTCAATGGCTAAATAGCCTATTCGCTGACAATAAACACAATTGATAGTTTTTGAAAATTCAAAAAACTCTGAACTTTTGCCCGCTGAAAAAGACTGCTTTCTTTTTTATCTATTGAGTTAATTCTTCCGACGATTAAATCCGGAGGATAACCGGTTCCTTTTTCGTTTAGATCCCCTGCTGTTACAATAATATCCGAGACTTTTAGATTTTCGGAAAGTAAAACCTTATCTAGAATCATTGCCTCATTTCCCTGCCCTGTTAATACTCCTTGTGCGTTTGAACTTAGATCCCTAACGGTAAATGAAGAATCTGTACCTGTTAAAAGCACCAAAATAGAAAAATTATTGGAAATTTTATCTATTTTTCCAATAAGATTATCTTTAAAAATAACCGCTTCTCCCCCAACGATTCCATCATTTATTCCTTTATCCAAGGTTAAATTTTCTCCGCTTATCCCGACAATTCTTGCCGGGAGTAATTTTAGACTGCTCGGATTTGTTGTTTTAAATTGGTCTTTTAAAGCTGCATTTTCCTGCCGAAGAACATTAATATCAACCAATTGTTTTCTAAGATTTTGATTTTCTTCTTCCAAAGTTGAACCTTTTGGAGTTATCCAAAGTCCCGAGAATACGCTAAAAGCGGAATTACGCAAAGGAGAAAAAGCAGTTCCCAAAAAAGACTGGACGGAATTTAAAGCGCCGAATTTTGAAAGGCCAAAAACAAGAATTGATAAAGCAAAAAAGAGAAAAAAAACTAGAAAAAACTCTTCCCTTCTTTTCATAACAACTATTGTAGCTTTTTATATCTTCTTCTACAACCCCCGAGGATATTTGAGATTTGAGATTACCGCAGTCCCCCTGTGACTTTGACGCGGTTTAGAAGCTCCTCATTTTCCAAAACTTTTCCGGTTCCGCGGACAACACTGGTTAAAGGATCATCGGAAACCAAAACCGGCATGTGGGTTCGTTCTAAAATCAATCTGTCCAAACCCGAAAGCATAGCTCCTCCACCGGTTAACAAAATCCCGTGCTCCAAAATATCGCTGCTTAATTCCGGAGGAACCTCGTCAACTATGTCGGCAATTTCTTCGATAATTCGTGAAATCACAGGAGCCAACGCTTCCCGAACTTCAATTTCTCCGATTTTAATGCTTTTTGGAAGTCCGGTTTCTATATCTCTTCCCCTAACAACAGCCATCTTCTCTCCGGCTCTTTGTTGATCCGATTCTTCGTTTTTTTCGTCTTCTACTTTTAACTTTGAACTTTTAACTTTTAACTTTTTCTCATATGCGCTTCCGATTTTTAATTTTAAATCTTCGGCCTGACTTTCCCCCAGCAAAAGTCCGTGACGAAGCCTTATGTAATGAACAATGGCCGTATCCATTTCGTCTCCGGCAATCCGCAAAGACCTGCTTACAACAATTCCCCCAAGAGAAATTACGGCAATCTCGGTTGTTCCTCCCCCGATATCGACAACCATTATTCCTGTGGGAGCAAAAACCGAAATCCCTTCTCCGATTGCCGCGGCCATTGGCTCTTCTATTAAATAAGCAGCCCTTGCTCCGGCAGAAAGAGTCGCTTCCCAAACTGCCCGTCTTTCAACTTCGGTAACAGCAGAAGGAATTCCCACAACTACTCTTGGTTTTGCCAAAGTTCCGGGCAAAAAATGACCGACTTCGTGGACTTGATGTATATAATAAGAAATCATAGAAATTGTTGCGTCAAAATCAGAAATTACTCCGTGATGAAGAGGGCGAACGGTTATTATTGTTGCCGGGGTTTTGCCAACCATTTTTCGAGCTTCACTCCCGATTGCGATCATCTTTTTGGTTTTTTTGTGCATTGCTACAACGGAAGGCTCGCGGATAACAATACCTTTTCCTTTTACCCAAACCAAAGTATTTGCAGTACCCAAATCGATACCTATATCGTGGGAAAACATTGAAAAAAACTTATCAAGCATAAGACTTAGATGTTTTTGAAGTTAGAAATGAGAAATTTTTGATTTTGATAATTTGATTATTTGAATTCTAGATATCAAAATTTTCAAGAAATCAAGTTCAAGAAAATCTCACTTCCAACCTCAAGGATTCTTCTTTCATCATACCATCTTGCTCCTACTTTTCCAATATGCTAGGATTAAATAAATTCAAAAGGTAAAATTTAAAATTTAAAAGTTCAATTTAAAAGTAAAAATTTTTCCTATACGTAATTTTGACCTTTGACCTGTAATTTTAACTTTTAACCTTTGACTTTTTATTTATGTTAAGGGTTTGCAACAGAATCATTGAATACTCTTTCTATTCTCTTTTCTTTTTAGTTCCGCTTGTTTTTACCAGCACTACCTCCGAGCTTTTTGAATTTAACAAAATCTGGCTGACTTTTGCTTTATCTATTATTATTGCGGGAGCATGGGCAGTCAAGTCCATTGTTCAAAGAAGAATCCCGCTTTGCAGGACGCCCTTGGATATTCCCATTCTTCTATTTTTATCTTCGCAAATTATCTCTACAATTTTCTCACTTGATCAGCATGTTTCTCTTTGGGGTTATTATTCAAGATTTAACGGCGGGCTTTTATCAATCCTTTCCTATATTTTCTTGTATTATGCGTTCGTTTCCAATCTTGAATCTTCAAAAATGGTCAAAAGAATGTTACTAGTCAGTCTAGGGTCTGGACTAGTCGTCGCCCTTTGGGGGCTTCCTTCCCATTTTGGATATGACCCAACCTGCCTTATTTTTAGAGGTACTTTTGATGTTTCCTGCTGGACAGACGCTTTTCAGCCGAAAGTCCGCATTTTTTCAACCCTAGGCCAGCCCAACTGGCTAGCCGCCTACTTAGCCATTTTAATTCCTATAACCATTGCTTTTGCAATTGGAAATCACAAATCAAAAATCAAAAACCACAAACAAATCCAAAATCAAAATAGTCAAAATTTAAAACAGTTTTTTAATTTTAAGAATTGGAATTTATTTGGAATTTGGAATTTAAAATTTGGAATTTTTTTCTTAGCGTCTATTTTATTCTACGTTGATCTTCTTTTCACCCGCTCGCAGTCAGGCTTTTTAGGACTTACCATTGGTTTACTTTTTTTTGGAGTTTTATATTTTTTCTGGCAAAAGCAATCAAAACTTCTTTTATCTCTGGCTCTAATCTTCGTGTTTATTACCTTTTTCGTCGGTCAGCCGATTTCCCAATTAGATAAATTTACGTTTGAAGGGATAAAAAACAGGCTAACAGCTAAAACTGCCCCGGAAACTGCTTCTCCAAAACCGCCTACCGCTGGAGAACTTGGCGGAACAGATTCGGGTAAAATCAGAATGATCGTTTGGCAAGGCGCAATTGATATTTTTAAAAACAGCCCTGCTTTTGGAACCGGGGTTGAAACATTCGCTTTTGCATATTATAAATATCGTCCCGCCGCCCACAATCTTGTTTCCGAATGGGACTATTTATACAACAAAGCCCATAATGAATACCTGAACTATCTGGCAACAACCGGCGCTTTCGGTTTAGGAACATATTTATTAATGATAGGAGGATTCCTTTTTTTAGTTCTAAAAAAAATCAAAAATCAAAAATCAAAAATCAAAAGTACAATTCAAAATTCAAAAATTGAAGATAACTATACGCTAGACGCTAAACACTATACGCTAATCCTTGCGTTATTAGCTTCCTATCTGTCTATTCTTGTCAGCAATTTCTTCGGATTTTCAGTTGTTATTGTTAACGTTTACTTATTTATGATTCCCGCCTTTGTCTTTATTCTAAATAACATGATTGACCCCGAGAAGTCTCTTTCCTTCCCGGGAAGACAAGAGAAAAACGACAAGAAACAAGAAGTAAAAGTCTCATCTGGCCAATGGGTTGGAGTATCTTTATTATTGCTTATTTCTTTTTTCTTACTGCTGACTTTGTTTCGCTTTCGCCAAGCCGACAAAGATTACGCCTTAGGTTACAATTTGGATAAAATGGGCGATTACCAAACAGCCTATCCCAAGCTTGAAAGTGCTTTTTCAAAAAGAGCAGATGAACCAATGATTTTAGATGAGTTTTCGATAAACAATGCCGTTTTGGCTGTAGCATTACTTTCCCAAAAAGATATTCAGCCCCAAACTGCCAGCATGGCTTCGGTTTTAGCGCAAAGAGCAGTTCAGACAAGCGATCTAATCGTAAAAGAACACCCAAATAACGTGGTTTTTTGGAAAACCAGAACCCGTCTTTTTTACGCTCTCTCACAAATTGACAAACAATATTTGTCCCAAGCTCTTTCTTCTATTCAAAAAGCTCATGAATTAGCTCCAACCGACGCTAAAATTTCTTATAATTTAGGACTTTTATACGGCCAAAACGGCAATGGCCAGAAAGCTATTGAACAGCTTAAGAAAACTATTAAATTAAAACCTGATTACCGCGACGCTTATTATGCTTTGAGCCTTTTTTACAGAGATCTTTCCATGAATAAAGAAGCAACAGAAACCATGCGCTATATTTTAGATCACTTCTCCAAAGACGACGCCCAAGCTACCCAAGCCCTAAAAACGTGGGGAGAGATGTAAATAAACTTCGTGCTATAATAGCCTCATGGTAAAGATTGTTAAGGCACCCAATACGGTTTTGTCGGAAGCTGCAGAAAAAGTCCCTAAAATTGATAAAGAAATTGTAAATTTGATTGAAGAAATGAAGCAAGCCCTTTTGGAGGCACGTGATCCAGAAGGTGTTGGATTGGCAGCGCCTCAAGTTGGAAAATCTTTACAAATTTTTATTATTAAACCCTCTTTAAAATCTCCAATTCAGGTGTTTATTAATCCCGTCATTCAAGCACAGAACCAAGCAGAACTAAAAACGCAGAAAAACGCAGAAGTCAGCGTAGTTCAGCCTGCCTCGCCTGATGCGAGTCAAGGCGGGCGAGTTGTTCAGCCTAGCTTGGCGAATCCCACGAAGTTGGAAGGATGCCTCTCTCTCCAGGATATCTGGGGAACAGTTTCAAGAAAACCACAAGTCTCAATTTCTTATTTGGATGAAAAGGGTAAATCTCATAATAAAATCTTTAAGGGATTTCAGGCAATAATTATTCAGCATGAAATGGATCATCTGCAAGGTGTTTTATTCCCTAAAAGGGTTTTAGAACAAAAAGGGACTCTTTACAAGTCTCACAAAACCGAAAAAGGCGAAATCGAATTCGAGGAACTCGAACTATAATTGACCTAATTAATCTAATTATCTAAAAAATGACCAATGACACGGTTTCAAAAAAATACGATTTAGAGGAAAGAACAGCTAAATTTGGCGAAAATGTTATTAAATTTTGCAAGAAAATCCCAAAGAATCCGATAACTAACCCTTTAATAACACAGCTTATTAAAGCAGCAACAAGTGTTGGGGCAAACTATTGCGAAGCTGATGACGCTGAAAGCAAGCAAGATTTTAGGCATAAAATTGGTATTTGTAAAAAAGAATCCCGTGAATCGAAACATTTTATAAGAATGATGGTTATTGCTGTTCCTGAACTAAAAGATGAAGCGGGGTTACTTTGGCAAGAAGCAAAAGAGTTAAACTTAATTTTCAACTCTATTTATAAAAAAGTTAAGTAGTTATGACTTGGTGCTTGATTAGGTTAATTAGAAATTAGAATAATTAGAAATTTCGTATGAATATAGTTTTCTTTGGTTCTTCAAAATATTCCACAATTGTTGAGAGGTCGCTTTTTGAAAAATTTGGGATTTCCTTAGTCGTAACTTTGCCTGACCGTGAGCTTGGACGAAAAAAAAATCTTACCCCAAATCCTGTTAAAAAATTTGCATTGGATCACAAAATCCCCGTTTTAACAGCAGAACAATTCAGCCATTCAGCCATTCAGCAATTAAAAAATGTTTCCCCCGATTTTTTCGTCGTCGCCGACTTTGGCCTTATTTTATCAAAAGAACTTTTAGAAATTCCAAAAAAAGCGGCCTTAAATGTCCATCATTCACTTTTGCCAAAATACAGAGGGCCTTCCCCCGCTCCAACAGCAATTTTAAACGGTGACAAAGTTTCGGGAGTAACGATTATTAGAATGACTAAAGAAGTTGATGCAGGAGATATTCTTAATCAAAAAGAGTATGAATTAAAAAAAGACGAAACAACCGATTCTCTTTTGACTAAATTGAATGAACTTGGCGCAGAAATTATTGTTCCCATAATCGAAAACTATTCTTCCGTAAAACCCATTGCCCAGGATGAATCAAAAGCAACCTTTACAAAGAGAATGAACAAACAAGATGGGTTTGTTGATATTGAAAATCCTCCGTCGGCTGAAATTATTGACCGGATGATTCGGGCTTATTATCCCTGGCCAAATGCCTGGACAGTATTAAGTATAAAGAATAAAGTATTAAGGATTAAATTTATGCCTGCCTCGCCTGCCGGCGGGCAAGGCGGGCCGGACAAAAAAATTCAAGCCGAGGGCGGAAAGCCAATGTCGATAAAAGATTTCCTCAACGGCTATCCCCAAGCAAAACCATTACTTCAAAAAATCTTTTAATAGATTAGAAAGAGCTAGTAATTTATTTGACATATTAACAAGATAATTGTTAAAATCTCCAGAATAATGGGAAACAACCCTGAAAATAGGATAAGCCGAAGGGGATTTTTAAAGAAAGCAGCTTCTAATGGCTTAACTGCATTTACTGCTGGTCTTGGCGGAGGAATGATAGTAGCAGGATCCGAAAAAGATTGGCTGACAAGAAATGACGCGAGAAAACAAGCTTCTACAATAATTGGGGATGAATTAAGGAAATTTTGTAATGAAGCCTACTCTTCTCTTCCTCAAAACTCTAAAGATGAGTGCCTTAGAGAAGCAGACAAACAGGCAAAGCAGGTCGAACCTTCTGTGGAAAATCGGATATGGCTTGACAACCAAGGAAATTATGGGGAGATTTTAGGTGTTTCCGGAAGATTTGTTTTAGGGGTAGGTTTGTTAGGAAAATTCATTCATGAATATATGGATCGAGTGGATAAAAATAGAAAAGGTGCAATCGAGAAGTATTAAACAGAAGCAGAAACCGTAATATCTTGCGAAGTCTCTTGATTTTTATGACCTTTTCCTTCCTTCTTAAGAATCCTCAAACACTTCGTGCAAAGTTTCATTCTTCGATATGCTCCGTCAACGAAAACTCTTGCAACGTGAAGGTTTGGTTTAAAAATTTTTTGAGTGTGGGGAGCCCTTTTTTTCCAACGGCCTCCCGCCACACCCGGGTGATGCTTATGCTGGCTTCCAACCATTATTCCTTTTTTACAGTTTTCACAAATCATAGCCATAACAATGTTTCTTATGATATCATATAAAGGCCTTTTGGACAATATGGAAATGATAATTGCTTTAATAATTTTAATTTTTTCCGCTATTTTGCATGAAGTTGCTCACGGACTTGTGGCCGATCGGCTTGGAGATCCAACTGCAAGACTTATGGGACGGCTTACCTTAAATCCCAAAAGCCATATTGATCCCATGATGAGTATTGCTCTTCCTCTTTTGCTTCTTCTTTCCGGCTCTCCTGTTATTTTCGGCGCGGCAAAACCGGTCCCGGTTGACCCTTTTAATCTTAAAGACGGAAGAAAAGACATGGCCCTCGTTGCTTTAGCCGGGCCGCTGACAAATATTCTTTTGGCAATCTTTGCAAGTCTTTTAATCCGGAGTTTTTTGTCTATTTCTCCCTCTTTTTTCCTGTCTTCCTTTCTGTATCCTTTGCTTTCTGTCATTGTGACGCTGAATCTTCTGCTTGCTATTTTTAATCTCTTACCAATTCCGCCCCTTGACGGGTCAAAAGTCTTTTCATTGATTCTTCCCGAGGCCGAAGCCAATGCTTATCTCGCCTTAGGGTCAATCGGAATGTTTATTCTTTTCTTTTTGCTTCTTTTCCCAATCGGCGGATTATCGCTTGGGTCTCTAATCTTTTCCCTCCTCTCTTTCTCCCAAAATCTTCTTTTACCATAATTTGACTTCTTTTACGTAACAAAATACAATCAAATAAATGAGCGAAGTAATCGAAATTAACGGATGATTACCCTCCGCGGCCTGAATAAATATTGTTTTAAGTTGACAAATTAAGATATTATTGTTAATATAACTTATAGTATTTATGAGCCAAGAAGTAACAGCTTCAACAGGGGAAAAAGTAGCTAAAGGTCTCGCGGTTGCAGTTATTGCGACTGGAGGCGCTGCTTTAACTGAAAAAGCTATTGAAAATAATATAATCCCTAATCCTCTCCCGTCCACGAATCCAATAGTTCAAACTGTTGATGCAAAAGCAGAAACTTCTTTTACAAATTCAAAACTCGTTGATCCTAAAAACACTTTACCAAACGCAATTGCGCCAAAAAATAATGCAAATGAAGTCCAACATCCTCCGGCAATTAAACTCCAACCATCCTTAAACATTACAACGACTAATCTAAGGGAAACTTATGATCTTAAAAAAATCAATTCTAAAAGAGAAGCAAGCGTTTTTATAGTAGGAACAAAACCAGCTGAAAATTTTAGCTCTATTAAAGAAACGGTTAAATTTGATCTTATAAGGCAAAATGATGGTGAATACAGAGTAGATTTGGGAGACAAAGTCCTTAGAAAGTTTTCTTCGGGAACATCCTATGATTATATTAATAGTAAAATTAGAGTCTCTGTTCAGGTTGAAATGCCAGATAGTAAAAACACTCCGCCGATAGAAAGTTCATCTTTTATTGTTGTCGATTTCGACGAAGTTCCCCCTTCGGATAGAGTATTGGCAGATAAAACCCTAGCAAATCCTTTTAAAGAGCTTAACATTCAAAAACTGAAGCTAAAAAGAATTCAAATAATTGATCCTACGACAAAAAGAGAAATTGTCCTGGACGAGAAATATATTGAAGAAAATGAAAATAAGGAATCCATTAATAGCTTAATCGACTTATTTGTCAAAATGGGAAATAACCAACCTCCGGCAACCCCAGCTAGCCTTACAAATATAGTATCAGGTTGACAACTTTAAAAGACTTTTCTATACTGTATTTGCTCTTTGGTATTTGAGGCGTGATTGGAGATTTTCCTCTACAATTTCACTCGGATTGAGGTATCCCCTCTTTTTAAAAAAGGAGCGGAAACGAGGTTAATAATCTTGTCCCGTGGGATAAGATTTGAACCTTCCTAATTTAAAGTTCGGGGAAACACTAATCGCGTTCGGTACCAAGGGCAGAGCTTATTTATTTTCCTCTTAAACCTTTAAAACAAAGGTGATTTTCTCTTTATTAATGCTGCACCCCCCAAGGAAAAAATCGAATGGCTTATTGCAGGGACGCCCAGATTCGAACTGGGAAAAGCAGTTTTGGAGACTGCTGTGATAACCGTTTCACCACGTCCCTCCAAAACCATTATAGCTATTAGGGGTAATTATTTCAATTTCTCGGTTTCTTTGTGCTCTATTTTTTTGCGACAATGATTGCAGTATTTTTTAATCACCAGTTTTTCAGGTGTGTTTATTTTATTTCGGCTGGTTAAATAATTTCGGTTTTTGCAAACCGTACAAACCATTCCGATTGTAATTCTATTTTCTCCTTTTGCCATTTTTAGTTATCCTTTCTGGGACAAGTAATTTTATCATTAAACAAACAACTATACAATGGGTTTGTTCAGAGCCGGCGGTGGGAATCGGACCCACGACCTAGTCATTACCAATGACTCGCTCTGCCACTGAGCCACGCCGGCACACTTCGTCATTTTATTCTCAGTGCTGAGGGAGGGAATTGCACCCCCGAAGCCCTTTCGGACGTTTGGTCTACAGCCAAATGCGATTGCTACTCCGCCACCTCAGCTTAATATTTAAACTTAATGAGCCGACTGTCGGATTCGGACCGACGACCTGCTGTTTACAAAACAGCTGCTCTACCACTGAGCTAAGTCGGCAAGCTAAATCCTGCAATTTATTTTATCAAACTCGAGGTTATGGAACAAGAGGCTCTACTTACATGAGGTCGAAGTTGTATTCGCTAACTAAATCCGGATTTCCGGAAAGGTCGATCAACTCTTTGGCAATTTCCTCAAACTCCCCATTACTTTCAGGCCTCAATACTTCAAGAAGAAGCCCAACCACTTCCGGAGCGATTGACTCAATCAATCCGTCCTCTATCTCCTCAAGCTCCTTTAAATCATCAAGACAAGCTCTTTCTATTGTATGATCTTTTGTTAATTTTCTTTCTTCACGCAAAAACTTAAATCTTTCACCAAAAGTTTTTATATCTTTTTCCATGAAAAGGATTATAGCATAGAAGTTTAAAAAATTACCATTGATAAGAGGGCGAGAGCTAGACCAAGAATTGTTCCGCCTATTACATCCGTTGACCAATGTTCACCTAAATAAACTCTGCTTGTAAGCATTAGAAAATCATAAAGAAAAACTGAAGCGAAAAGAATAAGTTTTACAAAAAGAGGAATTCTTTTAGATCTTGCCAGAAAAAAAGAAAGAATAACTGAAATAAAAAGAGCTCTTGCCGAATGCCCTGAAGGATAAGAAAATTCCGACCGAACATAAAATTGAGGAAAATCAACAAGTTTTTCTGTTCTTAACATAAATTGCGGAGGGGGTAAATGCTCAACATAGGTCTTTCCAAACAACTCAATAAGGTGTAAAAGACCATAGAAGAAGAGAACAAAAATTCCCCTCAATTTTCGTTTAATAACAAGCAGTATTAATAAAAAAATAGTTGCAATTTCAAAACCTCCGATAAGGCTTAGAAAAGAAAAGAAGTCATCCAGTCTTTTAGTTATGTGGTCTTGCAAACGAACCGTTGTATCAAAATCAAAATTAGCGAAAATTTCTTTATGGACTAAAAAAGAAAAGAAAACAAAAGCGCCAAACAATAAAAGCCCCAAAAATAAAAGGATAATTCTCTTCATTATTTATTGAAGTTTGAGATTTTTGAGGAAAGCGCGGAATTCATCCTTTATATCCGGATGCTCCAAAGCTAGCTCAACTACTGTTTTCATATATTCAATTTTATTTCCTGTGTCATAATATTTACCGTTTTCTATTTCAACAGCGTAAACAGGAACTCCCTCTTCTTTTAGAAGGTTGATTGCATCAACAAGCCATATCTCCCCGCCCTTCCCTGGCTTAAGAGTTCTAAGAGCTTTAAAAATTTCGGGAGGCAGAATATAGGCTCCATGAGTTGCTATTTGAGAAGGAGCGTTTTCCGGATCCGGTTTTTCTACAATTGATTTTATTTTATAGACATTTCCCTCAACAGGCTCTAAGTCTGCAATTCCGTATCTTTTAAGGTCTTCTTTTTTCTCTATTTTTACTCCCGATATTACAATCCCCCCAAATTTCTCGTGAACTTTTATCATTTGGGAAAGTCTGGGAGGCTTGGAATAAATAAATTCGTCTCCCCACAAAACAGCAAAAGATTCGTTATCAATAATCGGTTCTGCAGTTAAAACAGGTGTGCCATTGCCGTAAGGCCCTTTTTGTCTGACATAAATAAAGTCTGCCATTTCGGAAATCTTTCTTAAACCCTCAAGAAGATGCTCTTTTCCGCCTGAAACCAGATTTTTAACAAGATCCTCGTTTGGAGTATCAAAATGGTCTTCGATCGCTCTTTTATTCGCGCCCGTCACAATAACAACATGTTCTATCCCCGACTCTACCGCTTCTTCAACCACATACTGAATAACAGGCTTGTCAACAATAGGAAGCATTTCTTTAGGCATGGCTTTAGTTTGAGGGAGAAATCTGGTTCCAAAACCGGCAGCGGGAATAACAGCTTTTCGAATTTTAGTCATAAAGATATTCTAACGTTAACGCCCTTTACATGTCAACTTGAATTTGTTAAAATGAGCTGATGGTTAAACCCATTGTTTTTTTTAGAGAAGTCCAGGATGAGCTGAAAAAAGTGGTTTGGCCCAAGCAGAATGAGGTTATCAAACTAACCCTAGCAGTTATTCTAATAAGTTTACTTGTCGGGCTTTTTATAGGCGGAGCTGACCTTCTTTTCACAAAAATAATGGAGCTTATCATTAAATAATTATGGATGATCAAATAAAAACAGAGGAAAAAGCAGAAGAGCCTAAAAATGCATCAGATAATGCCCGCTGGTACATTATTCATACCTATTCAGGTCACGAAGACAAAGTGGCAAAAACTCTGAAACAAAGAGTTCAAAGTCTTGGATTTGAAAACCGGATCTTCGATATTATTGTTCCAACAAGACAAACCATTAAAGTTTCTCAAGGGAAAAAAGAAAGCGTTAAGGAAAAAATTTTCCCAGGATACATTTTGGTAAAAATGATATTAGACGATGAAAGCTGGCTTTTGGCAAGAACAACGCAAGGCGTTACCGCTTTTATTGGAGCGGGAAACAAGCCGACTCCGATTTCCGAACAAGAAGTAGAAGCCATTAAAAAGTTTATGGCTATGGAAGAACCTATTTACAAAACTGCTTTTAGTAAAGGCGAAGCGGTTAAAATTATTGACGGACCTTTTGCTGACTTCCTGGGAACTATTGATGAAATTGATGATACAAAAGGGAAGCTTAAAGTTTTAGTTTCAATCTTTGGTCGCGAAACACCAGTTGAACTGGACTTTCTGCAAGTGGCGAAACTTTAATCTTTAAAAATGGCTAAAAAAATTAAAACATTAATTAAATTAAACATTGCTGGTGGAGAAGCAACTCCTGCACCACCGGTTGGTCCGGCTTTGGGACAACACGGCCTCCCTATCATGGAGTTTGTAAAGGCTTTTAACGAAAGAACAGCTGATCAAAAAGGAACAATTATTCCGGCTGTTATTACAGTTTACGAAGACAGGACTTTTTCTTTTATCCTTAAAAAACCGCCCGTTGCCGAAATGATTAAAAAAGCGCTGAACAAAGAAAAAGGATCTCAAAAACCCGGCAAGGAGTCTGCTGGAACTTTAACCAAGTCTCAAGCCGAAGAAATCGCCAAGGCAAAAATGGATGATTTAAATACCGATAACCTGGAAGCCGCAAGAAAAGTAGTTGAAGGCACAGCCCGAAGTATGGGAATAAAAGTGGAGTAAAAATATGGGAAAAGTTAGAATAAAAACTCTTGGAGACGAGGAATTAGAAAAAGAAGAGAAAAAGAAATCAAAACAAAAAAAGGAGGCCAAGCAGGCTGCAAAAACGTTTGAAGAAAAAAACGAAGATGAAATCGTGGCTCAGCCGGTTGAAGGAATAAAACAGGAAAAGAAAGAAAAGGAAAAAAAGGAAATTAAGAAAAAAACAAGCAAAAAAAAGCTTTCCAAAAGATATCTTTCAGCCAAAATGCTTGTTGAAAAAAAGGCCTATTCGATTCCCCAAGCTCTTGATCTTTTAAAAAAACTGCAAAAAGCTAAATTTGACGAAACAGTTGAGCTGCATGTCAATACGATTGAAACGGGCATTTCTGGAAATTTAACGCTCCCCCATGGAACCGGCAAAAAAACCAGAGTCGCCATCGCAGATGATAAATTAATTGCCGAAGTTGAAAAAGGAAAAATTGACTTTGATATTTTAGTTGCAGAACCTCAAATGATGCCAAAGCTGGCTAAAGTGGCAAAAATTTTAGGACCAAAAGGTTTAATGCCAAATCCTAAAAATGGAACCGTAACTTCAGAACCCGAAAAAATGATCAAAAAATATGAAGGCGGACAGATTAATTTTAAAACAGAAGCCAAATCCCCCATTATTCATCTTTCTGTTGGTAAGATTTCCTTTGGAAACGAAAAGTTAGCGGAAAATATTAAGGTAGCTTTAGAGGCTGTTAAAAAACAAAACATCAAAAAAGCCGTCCTCAAATCCACCATGTCCCCGGGAATAAAACTACAGATCTAACGAGGTTAGCCTCGTAGAGGAAAAAATTATTTTCTTTTTGGCACAATTAAACGAATGGCGCAAATATCAGAAAATCCTAAATTCCTATCCCATGTCTCGACAATCAAACCTGGCCCCATACTAAAACGAAAACTTACAAGAGCAACACGCAACCCTGACTCGTCAGTAGGGTTTTTTGTAATTACTCTTAAATGTCTGTAGCTTTCACCGAGTAACCAGACTTTTGATTTTGACCCTCTACGGTGTTTAAAAAGGAGTTCTGTGACAGTTGCAGCCTCTTGCGGTATAATTTCATCTATCCCCTTCAGTCCCAATCTTTTTCTTAATTGACTAGCATCTTTTTTTACCAATTTCTCCTGCTTGCTTAATTTTTTCCCAAGAGTACTACTCACAAAAAATCTGTTAGGATTTGGGTAAATAGCCATCTCTGAAACTAATGAAGGAGTATTTAGTAATAATACTCGGTCAGCAACATAATGAAATGGCCTTCCGGCATCCATCTGAGCTTGAATTGTTTCTCCCTCTATCGGGTAGATTTTAGCGCCATCATCTTTTAAAATTTTCCTTTCTTCTTCCGTAAAACACTTGCCTTCTTTAGCTAGTTCTGTATCCAATAAGTTTTTAACCTTGAAAAATAAGCTTTCCTCTTTAAAACCAGCTCCAGCAGCTATTTGAGCTTCAAGAAGAGCTATTAAATTACTAAATGGCTTTTTTGGGGTTCCTTCTCTTTCTTTCACGAGCCAATGATAACATACTATAAGACTTTACACAAATTGGTTATATTACCAGTAAAATTGTTCCCAAGATCATAACCGAAGCGCCTAATAACCGTTCTTTAATCCTTTTTTCCCCAAAAAACAACCAGCCCCAAAGAATGGTAAAAAGGACTGACAGTTTAAAAACTGAAGTTGCTATTCCAACGCTTACCATTGAATAAGCTGTAAAAGATGCAAGCTGTGATAAAGCTGCAAAAGGCCCCAAGAAAAGAAACCATTTGAAATTGCTCTTTGTAACTTCTTTAATTCCTCCTCTTTTAATAGAAAAGGGAAGAATAAATAAAACCACTAGAATCGTTCCAAAAAAAGCCGGAAACATTGGTACGACCGGGCTTGTTGCAAAAATAGCTTTTTTTTGAATAGCAGGAGTTACTCCCCATAAAAAATTTGCCAAAAGAAATAGCTGCACTCCTCTGTCGGAAAACAATTTTTTAAAAGGTGACAGCAATCCTTCCTTAACGTTAGTGATATTTAATAAATATGAACCTAAAACTATAACAACGATCCCCAACAATTTTAAAGGACTTAAAGCTTCGTTTAGGAAAAACAAGGCGATAATTGTTGTAAAGACAGGATTAAAAGAAGAAATCGGGGAAATAAGAGATATTGCAGAAAGTTTTACAGCATAAAATGAAGAGATAAAAGCAACTGTATCCAAAACTCCAGAAGCAAGCATAAGCGGATAAAAATCAGGTTCAACTTTTGGAATTCCCCCTGTTAATAGAACTAAAATAAACATGAAGGGCAAAATAAAAAGAGGTATTATAAGCATTAAAATAAAAGGATCTGCCCTTCCCGTTAATTTCTTAACAATAGAGGTTGTAATCGAACTCCAAAGAGCAAAAAATAATGAAAGAAAAAACCAAGTCATATTAATTAAGCTGCCGCTTCATAAATTATCCCTTGAGTTGGTAACGTAACTTTTTGTCGCAATTTATCAAAAAGACGTACCCCTCCTTTTATAGGATGAACTACTTCATGTACAACGGTCCTTGGCAACCAAAGTCCATTTCCGTTATTGTTTATTTCCCAGTCTTCATCTCTTGGCTTACCATGCGCTGTAACTATCTCGTCAAAATATTCAACCAGTTGCTTTTCTATAACTTCCCATCCAAATCTGCTTCTGATATCCAAAATCGCCATTTGACTTAATTCCTTTATTTTCCAGGGTTCCATTGACAAAAATGTATTAATTGCCTGTGCTATTTCTTCGGGACTTTTTGGCATTGGAGTTATAGAGTATGGCGTCCCTCCAACCACTTCATCATAACCACCCGTATGGCTTGCAACAACCACTTCACCCGCTGCGGCTGCCTCTGCGACTGTTAACCCAAATCCTTCTCCTCCGGTTGCCGGAAAAACACCAATATGAGCAGTTCTTAGGGCTTTAAGATATTCTTCACGACTCAATACGCCGACAAAATCTACATTATCAAGCTTTAAATCTTGAGCTAATTTTTTAAGCTTCTCTGTTTCGGGACCTTCGCCCCCAATTTTAAATCTGACTTTTAAATTCCTCTCTTTAGCATATTCATTTACAGCAGGAATCGCCTTTAGGAGATAATCTACCCCTTTTCTTTTCTCGTGTCTTCCCGCATAGTAAATTATGACCTCCCTATTTTCCAGCCATTCATTTATTTTTGGTCCTTCCGGATCAATCTCCTCTGTGTCAACGCCATTATAAATCCTCCTGTAATCTCCTCCGTAATGTTTTTTCGCGAATTCTGCTGTTGCATTAGAAACAGCAATTCTTCCATCCACATCTAAATTCGTATTTAAAACTCCCGCCGTTAGACCTTTTGGAACCCAAAAACGGTTAAATTCGGGCCTGCGGATCGCTTTTCCAAGAAAGAAAAGAAGCTTTGCATTCCAGTCCCAATTTTCTATTCTGGCATGAAATCGATCAATGGTCGCCGGCACAAGACTACCGTCTGCTCTCTTAGGCATACTTGCTAATACAGTGTGCCAAAGTAAATTTGCAGGCTCTTCTCCAAGAAGTAGATCAAATTTTTTTGATAAAAGCTTTTCTCTGGCTGTTTTTTTACGAGCCATGGGGACGCAATGTTTTGTATTATGATGATAAAGCGAAAATACAGCCCTGCCTATTGTTTCATCTGCCAAAGTTTCTTCTTCGTCATTTCCATTTCCAGAACTTGGGGCATAAATCCAAGCATTTATTCCATTTATTTTATTAAGACGTTTCCTAGTTTCCAGTGCTAATCGAGAAACTCCTCCTATGTCTTTTTCTCGCATAACATAGGGAACAATAATGCCGACATTGAGATTGCTTGATTCAACGCTCATATGTGAATAAATTCCTCTAAATTATATCATTTTGCCCGTTGACAGGGAAAAATTTTGAACTATAATATGGTTATCAAAATATGAACAGCGAAGTTCCGAAATCAGGAAAGACTCCTTCCGAATACAAATCGGATTTAAGTGTTCGCTTAACAAAAATTGCTCTTATGGGATTAGCTTCTCCCGATACGACCATTAAGGTTACTAATAGAACGGCAAAAATACATCTCAAGGCTTTAAAAGCCGCTATCCAAACCCACCACTAATACTTCTTCCTGTTGACGAAACAAAGAGTCTCTGATAAAATAACAAAGTCCTAAGACAGTGTGGCAAAAAAATAAGTCCCACCGAGGAGATAATCAGCATCTAGAAATTAGCGTCTAGCGTCTAGTTTGCACTCCACTTAGGAGTGCTTTTTTATGAATAAAGTAAATTCAAATCGAGAAAAAAAAGAAAAAATCGTTGCAGAACTTTTAGAAAAAGTCCAAAAAGCTAAAGCTATGGTTTTTACTAACTACCAAGGCTTAACCCACAAGCAGATCGAGGAATTAAAAAAAGGCCTTAAAAAAGCTGACGCGGAGCTCATGATAGCTAAGAACACCCTAATCAAACGAGCGCTACAGTCTACAGACTACAGTCTACAGACTACGGAACTAAATGGGCCGACAGCAACAGTTTTCTCCTTTTCCGATCCAATCGCTCCTTTAAAAGAGCTCGCTAAAATGATTAAAGCCTTAAAGCTTCCGACAATTAAGTTTGGGATTGTCGAAGGAAAAGAAATAACAGGCGAAGAAGTCTTAAAACTGGCAACGCTTCCATCGAGAGAGGTTCTTTTGGCTCAAGTTGTCGGCGGATTAAAATCCCCTATTTTTGGACTACATAGAGCACTAAATTGGAATTTGCAGAAATTGGTAATGACACTAAAAGTAGTAGAAACCAGCAAGACAGCGTCTAGAAATTAGCGTCCAACGTCTAGTTAAGATTAGAATTAAAAAACTAAGCGCTAGACGCTAGCTAACTAAACGCTAAATGGAGGGGGTGAATTATTTATGGCAAAAATTTCAAAAGAAGATTTATTAAAAACAGTCGAAGAAATGTCGGTTTTAGAACTCTCCGAGTTTGTAAAAGCTTTGGAAGAAAAATTTGGTGTTTCAGCAGCCATGATGGCAGCTCCAGCAGCAGCCGGAAACGGTGCAGCAGCATCAGAAGAACCAAAAGAGGAACAAACAGTTTTTAATGTTGTAATTGCAAGTTCAGGAGCAAATAAAATCGCAGTTATTAAGGCTTTGCGTGAATTGGTTCCAACGCTGGGACTTAAAGAAGCAAAAGACTTGGTAGACGCTGCTCCAAAAGAAGTAATGACAGCAGTCAACAAAAAAACAGCAGAAGAAGCAAAGGAAAAACTAACAGCCGCAGGAGCTACTGTCGAGTTAAAATAAAACTCAATCAGTGATCTAACTCACTTTCCTTTCTTTTTAAATCCTTATAATAGACTTTTATGGCTATTGGTGAACGTGAAACGTACCGTCGATATGACGGAAATTATTCTTTTGAACAAAAAGAAATCTTAAATCCCTCAAAAGGACTTCATTTTGGTACAAGTAGAAACCCTGCAATAACAAATGAGGCGCTTTTAAAGGAATTAAATAAAAAAGGTATCTTTTTAGTGAAAAAAAATAGCAAGGCCCCCATTGACACTCAAGAAATAACCAGAATTCTACTGGTTGATAGCCGTGAGGTTTGCAAAGCAAAAAGTTACGAAGAAGGAATCATGAGAATGGCTATAGAGGCTTCCAATCAAGCTTTGGAAGGAGAGGACAGGAGTAAAATAGATTTCGTTGCTGGAATTACAAGTCGCGCGGCACTCTTTGACCCAGCAGAAGACAAGAAGGATAATTTCTCACATGCTTTGGCAAAAAAACTGGGACTTGTAAATGCAGTATTTAAAGATGGAGACACTTATGGGGGTTGTTCTGGAACTGCTCAGAGCATTAATGAGGTTAAAAAAAGAGAACAAGAGCTTTATGGCAAGAGAATCCTCTTAGTCGCCGCAGAATATTTTTCAAATTTTATTACGGATCCTTTTGATCGGTTTATATTTTCGGATAAAGCAGTAGCGGCAGTTTTTACATACGGAAAAGACTTAGTAGTTATCGATAGTTTAATTGAAATAGATGAAAGCAATAGTCATCTTATTAAATTATATTCTCCTCCTGAATTTTCAGACCATTACAAGGTAAAGGCTCCTCATACAGACAAAGGATTTGAAATGGAAGGACCTAAAGTTCAGAAATATATAGAAAAAGAGTTACCGAGCATTGTTAATAAAACACTCGATTTAAATGGACTTTCAATTGATCAAATTAAAGCAGTAGTCACGCCACAAAATAACGGCAGGATAATACCTCACTGGGAAAGGCATTTTCCAGGGAAAATTTTCAACTATGCATCGACCGGAAATGCTGCTGCTGCATCTTCACTGCTAACATTTATGAAAGCGTATGAACAGAACTTGATAGGAAAAGATGATTTAATAGCCTACACCTCAATAGGCTTAGGTATGGCTAAGGGTTGTGCCTTAATAAAGCTTTTTTCCTCTCATAGAGATAACGTCTTAAAGGCTGCTTAATATATAATTTCCTGATTAATTCTGTGTTTTTGGCCAAATTGGTCCTTGACAAAAATGTTACACTTTGTTACTTTATAAGCAATTAAATTACAGTCTTGAGCCTATGATTGATCAAACTCTATCAATAAGTAACCTACCAGATCTTCTGACTGTTCGTGAAGTTGCGAAAATCTTGCGCGTTTCTCCGCTAACTATTAAAAGGTGGGGCAAAAGAGGAAAATTACCGGCAATAAGAATTAATTCCCGCGGCGATAGAAGATATAAAAAAGAAGCCGTCCTCTGGCTCCTCGGAATCCAGGGAAAAGTTGAATAATCCACTAAATTGACCTAATTATTATAATTTCTAATTAACTTACGCGCTTTTCTTATATTCCGCTTGCTGCTCGGTTTTGATTTTTTCTTCATTTGGATTTTCAAAATGTTCTTTTATAAAAGTAATCGTTTCTTTGGGATCTTGGGTATTAATATAAATTCCGGTCCCAAGCTCAAATCCTCCCAAAGATTTTAATCTGGGCATAAGACGCAGATACCAATCCCCGCCAGGATAGATATGGAAGTTAAAAGGAATTGGCTCGGTTCCATGGCGCAAATCAAGAATTTTTATTAGTCTTGGCAAAAGATTGGCCAAATCCAAAATCTCCTCATCGCTAATTTCCCCAAAGGCCCTCCCCCGTTTTTTCGGCGCAATCCAAACTTCATCCGGCCATTGACTTGTCTTCGGACAGAAAAGATAAAAATATGGGCTTTCAACCGCAATTTCCGGCTCCAAGCCTTCTTCTTTTGAATCAATACTTAATGGCTTAGGTGAAAGATTTGAAGAAGCAGAAGGGTCAAGACGTGGAATATCCATCCGAACATCATTTGGCACAACAGCCAACTGGGTATGGGGATGAGGAAGACTTTCTCCCCCCGCCTCCCCTCTGTTATGAAAAATATAAACCTGTCCTTTATCTTTATTGGCGTTATAGCACTGACGGTAAGTCTCTAAAATCAGTTTAACTTGCTCCAGAGGAAGCTCGTCAAAATTTTTACTGTGATCCGGCGAATGAATAATAACCTCGTGAACAGGAGCAAAGGGAAATTTGTTATTGAGGACTCTGATTTTCCAATTTCCATCGCCCTTTTCTCCTCCGACCCGATAAACTTCTTCCTCTTCCCCCTCTCTTCCAACACAAAAAGGGCAAATAGGTTCGGTCCCCTTTGCCACATCCGGCCGCTTGGATCTTCTCGGCGCCAAAATTATCCATTTTTTAGAAATCGGATTTTGAAGAAACTCAAAGTCACCCATTGACTTCTATTAAAGTCTATGCGCATTAAAAAATCAAGTACGTCTAAGCCGGAACTTATGTTAAAATAGGAAAATGGCTGACGATATAAGAACCTATGAAACGGAGAATTACATAATTAAGATAAACCGCAGCCAATGCATTGGCTGCGGAACATGTTCTGCTATTGCTCCTAAGACTTTTGAACCGGATAATAATTATATAACTACGGTTATTCCCGGACAAAATGACCCTGCGGATCAAATTCTAGAAGCTGCTTGCTCTTGTGCAGTCTCGGCAATAACAATAATAGATAAAAAAACAGGAAAAGAAATTTATCCCAACCCAAATTAATATTTTTACTTCTTTTAATCTTTCTTTCTTTTATTTATAATAAAAACCTTAGGAATCAGTTATAAATTAAAATGATGATTTCAGTAATTATTCCAACTTGGCGCGACAATCAAAGTCTTAAAAAATGCCTCGATTCGCTTCTAAATCAAAAATACCAAAACGGTAAGTTCGAAATCATCCTAACCTCTAAAAAAAGACTGCAAATCAAAAATAAAAAAATAATATCCTTAAAAATTGGCAGCAGAGTTAATCATGCCCAAGCCCGTAACATTGCCGCCAAACATGCCCGCGGTGATATTTTGGCTTTTTGTGATGATGACTGCATTTTACCCAGCAACTGGTTCTCAATTGCCTCTTCCTATTTTACTAAAAATAAAGCCGACCTCATCGGCGGCCCCGTACTGCCTCTCAAAAACACCCCTTTTTCTTACCGATTAAGCGGTTATCTTGCCGGATCCCGTTTTGCAATGGGGTTTGCCGCCTATAAATTCACTACTTTTCGGGAGAGAAAAGCCAGGGAATCGGATTTAATCCTTGCTAATAATTTTGTCAGAAAAAGCGTTTTTTGGGAAGTCGGAGGTTTTGATAAAAACCAAGTTCCCTGCGAAGAAAATCTCCTTTATGAAAGAGTTAGAAAAAAAGGGTACAAGCTTTTATATGTCCCAAAACTTGCCTGCAGCCATCCTTCGAAACCTCTTCTTAGACCGCTTTTGAGAAAAATTTATTTTTATGCCACGGGAAGAGGACTTTTGATCGCAAGGGTTCCGGAGACTTTTAAATTTCAGTATTTAATACCAAGTATTTTTGTTTTATCTCTTATTTTTCTTATAGTTTCTTCCCGTTTTTCCCGTTCGGCGCTTTTGCTTTTAATCTCAACTCTCTTAGTCTATTCAATTTTGAATTTTGTTAATTCCTTTCTTCTCTTTATGAGAATCGAGAAGAATTTTGCTATTTTTCTAATAGCGCCTCCTGCTACTTTTATTGTCCACTGCGCTTATGGTCTTGGTTTTTTAAATGGATTCTTCCGCTACTTGCTTAAAAAAAGAAATGCAGTTAAAATGCCTAGTAAATATTAATGAAGACGCTTTTTTTAAATCCTCCCTCTTTCTCCCGATTCGACTCAGCAGGCGCCCGCTTTGCCGCCACAAGAAAAACAAGGTCTCTTTGGTACCCTGCATGGCTTGGATACGCAGCAGCTTTGGTTCCAAACAGCAAACTTATTGATGCTCCGGCACAAGAACTATCTATTCAAAAACTTCTTTCAAAAATTAACCGTTATGATTTAGTTGTAATTTACACTTCAACTCAATCCCTTGTAAACGACATCAAAGTCGCCGAAGCCATTAAAAAGAAAAATCAAGAAACAAAAATTATTTTTGTCGGACCTCATGTCAGCGTGCTCCCAAATGAAGTATTGGAAGCTTCAGAGGCAATTGATGCCGTGGCACGCGGAGAATTTGAAGAAACAATCCTTGAAATTACCGAAGGTAAAATTTGGTCAAAAATAAAAGGATTGACCTTTAAGAAGAGCCTGCCTGCCGGCAGGCAGGGAAAAAAGATAGTACACAATCCCCAACGCCCGATCCTTATGAGCGTTGAAAAAATTCCTTTTCTCTCCCCTATTTACAAAAGGGATTTACCAATCAGGTCGTATCATTTACCCTTCGCTCTTTTCCCCTATATCGCCATTTATTCCGGCCGCGGCTGTCCCAACCGCTGCATTTTTTGTCTTTGGCCTCAGACTTTTACCGGCCGCATTTACCGAAAAAGATCTGTTAATAATGTTATCGAGGAAGTCAAATGGATAAAGAAAAACATGCCTGAAATAAAAGAAATATTTTTTGACGACGATACTTTTACGGTTAATAAAAATTGGGTCAGGGATTTTTGTGAAAAAGTAAAACCTTTGAAAGTAATTTGGTCAATAAATGCGAGGGCCGACCTTGATTATGAATTAATGAAACAAATGAAAGATTCCGGCTGCCGTGTCTTAGTTGTCGGGTATGAATCGGGTGATAGTAATATGCTAAAAAGAATGAAAAAAGGCGTAACTATCCCACAACTAAGAAGATTTACAAAAGACGCTAACAAAGCAAAACTTATGATTCATGGAACTTTTCTTTTAGGCCTCCCAGGAGAAACTTTAAAAACAATTGAAAAGACCAAGCAATTTGCCTGCGATTTGGACTTAGACACGATTCAGGTAACAATCGCTACTCCACTGCCCGGAACAGAGTTTTATGAATACTGTAAAAAAAATAATCTTATGACTTCGAGTTCGTTAATTGACAGAGCCGGTTATCAGGCACCTTCAATTTCCTACCCCAACCTTAAAGCCGAAATAATTCTTAAAGAGGTTGAAAAAATGCATCTTAAGTTTTATTTCCGGCCTTCCTACATTTTAAAAACAGCTAAAAGATTTTTAACCGACAAAAACGAAGCAAAAAGGATAACCATCTCAAGCTTTGAGTATGCTAAATACCTGCTTAAGCTTCAAAAATAAAGAAAATGCGGATTATTTTAATTTCTCCTTACGGCGGAATAACTAATTTGGGCTTACGCTACTTATCTTCGGCTTTAAAAAGAAAAAAGCACGACGTCAAACTGGTATTTTTGCCCCGGAGATTGGGAAAACGAGCTGATTTTGACGATATCTACAGTCCTTTTGATCCAAAAATTCTAAACGACTTAAAAAAGATTTGTAAAAAAGCCGACCTTATTGGACTTTCCGTTATGACGCCTTATTTTTTAAGAGCTACCGAGCTGACAAATTTTTTAAAAAAAGAGTTTTCCGCTCCTTTAGCATGGGGAGGAATCCATCCTACTGTAGAACCCAAAGAAAGCCTGGAGTTTGCCGATTTTGTTTGCCTTGGCGAAGGAGAAGAAGCGACAGTAGAGCTTATGGAGAAATTGGAGAAAGGAAAAAATTATACTAAAACGGCTAACTTTTGGTTTAAAAAAAATGACAAAATAATCAGAAACCCTTTAAGAGTTCTTAAGCAGGACTTGGATAGCTTGCCGTTTCCCGATTATGATTTAAAAGACCATTTTATTCTGCACGAAGGCCGGATTGTTAAAATGACTGCGGAATTACTTAAGCAATATTTACCCAAGATTCCAAATAGAAAAGGAAAGAGTTTACCGGCTTATCCTATTTTTTGTACAAGAGGATGCCCCCACGGCTGCAGTTATTGCTGCAACAATGCTCTCCGCGCCCTTTACGCGGGACAAAAATATATCCGCCGAAGAAGTGTTGAAAATATTATTAAAGAATTAAAGGAAATAATAAACCTTTCTCCGTTTATTAAAGGGATTAAAATCGAAGATGATTCATTTTTAGTCGCGCCAGAAGCGGAAATTATAAAATTTGCCAATGAGTATAAAAAAGAAATAAATTTACCTTTTATTTGCCTAAGCTCCCCTGTTAATATTACCGAAGGTAAAATCAAAGCCTTGGTTGAAGCAGGAATGAGCGGAATTCAAATGGGTATCCAATCCGGGTCAGATTCTTTGAATAAAAATGTTTTTAACCGGCCGATTAAAGCCAAACAAATCATAACAGCTGCTAAAATAGTTCATAAATATCAAAAATTTATGACTGCCCCCCGCTATGACATTATCACCGACAATCCCTTTGAAAACCAAAAAGATCTTATCGGAACAATTAAAATTCTTTCTAAAATACCCGGAAAATATATCTTAAACCTTTATTCTTTGGTTTACTATCCGGGAACGGCTCTGTCAGCAAAAGTAGATAAATTAGGCCTGATTAAAAATAAAAAAGAGGCTTATTTAAAAGATTGGCTAAGAATTGAAATGAACTATTTGAAGTTTTTAATTTTTGCCAACCGTTTTTCGTTTTTTAAAATCCCCTCCCCCTGGTTAAAATTTTTGCTTGCCAAAAAGGTTGTTAAAACAGGACAGAAATTTAATTTTTTCTTTTCTTTTGTTTATCAGGTGATATATTTTGCCCGCTTAAAAGTTTCTTAACTATGAAAAAAAGAGTGATTAAATGTTTGCTTATGATTCCGGCCGTGAAGGACTACCACCTTTCCAAAAGTCCTCCTTTGGGCCTTGCTTACATTGCCGCTAACTTAGAGAAAAACGGGATAAAAACTAAAATTATTGATGCTCCAACTTTAAATTTATCATCAAAAGAAATATTATCCAAAACCAAACGTTTTAAGCCTGATTTTGTCGGAATTTCAGTCACTATGCAAAGCTACAAAATGGCCTGCGATCATCTTAAAGATTTAAAAAAACTTCTGCCTAAGTCTAAATTTGTTTTCGGTGGTCCGATTGTAACTTTTGAGTCGGAAAAGATTTTAAAAGAACAAAAAGAGCTGGATTTTTGCGTTCGCGGAGAAGGAGAAGAAACTTTAGTGGAGCTTATTAAATCGCAAAGTTTGGGAAAATCGCCAAGGGAAGTTTTGGGACTAACCTGGAGAAAATCGGGACGTGTTATTAGAAATAAGGAGAGACCTCTTATTGCGAATTTAGATACATTACCCTTTCCGGCCTGGCATCTTTTGCCGATGGAAAAATACCGCGGGAGTGCTGATTTAGGCGGCGGACGGCCATTTACAACTGTCATTGCCAGCCGCGGATGTATTTTTAACTGCCGGTTCTGTGCCGCCACAATTATGTGGAAAGGCCAACGAAGACGAAGCGTACCCAATGTACTAGACGAGATTGAAAAACTCGTTAGCAAGTATCACATCCGTTACCTTCATTTTCCCGACGATTTGTTATTGGCAAAAAAATCCTTTGCTATGGAATTCTGCCAGGGTTTAATAGGCCGAAGCTTGAACAACATTCACTGGTCATGTAACGGCAGAGTAAACTTGATGGATTGGGAACTTCTTAAAATGCTTAAAAAAGCCGGATGTGTTTGTGTTTTCTACGGAGTTGAATCGGGAAACCAAAAAATCTTAGAGGCAATCGACAAACGGGTAACTCTGGCGCAAATAGCCAAAGCGGTAAAAATGACCCACAAGGCCGGAATGAGAGTTTCGGGATCGCTCTTGGTTGGTTACCCGGGGGAATCGGAGAAAACAATCCGTCAAACCGTTTCCTTTGCCATTAAGCTGGACCTTGATTACGCCTCTTTTCATATTGTTGTTCCATACCCCGGAACTCCGCTTTTTGATGACTGCAAAAAAAATGGCTGGCTGCTTTCCGACCGCTGGGAAGATTATGTTCTGGATGTCTACGGTGAACAACACCAAAACGTTATTAAACTGGAGCATTTAACACCCGAGAAACTGGTACGGCTTTACCAATGGGCGAACAATAAATTTACCAACAGGCCTTCCTATATCTTTAAAATTTTTAAATATCACCCTTCGCTCTTTCTGGAGACAACTTTGAAGAAATTTTTACCAAATATCAATTAACGAATCAATTCCTGTTTGGAAATCGCAAACATACGGTTGGCTAAAAATCTAAAACCGACTAAGTTCCATTTCCAGTTGGAGGGAGAGATTCTTCGTAAAATAAACCTCGGTCTTAGTAAGAATCTCCTGTAAGCCTGATAATGAAGCTTGTTAAGTTCTTTATCGCTAATTTCCGGAGTGGAAATCACCGGAAAACCTAAGGGATTATACTTTGTCCAATCAAAAGTGGTAATCCATCCTTTCTTTTTATATTCGTCAAAAAAGGGAGTGTTTGGAAAAGGAACAGCTACGCAATACTGGGCATAATCGGGATTTATTTTATCGATAAATTTAATTGTTTTTTCAATTGTTTCCTTAGTTTCCCCCGGCAAACCCAAAACCAACATGGCATAAGTTGCTATTCCCGCCTTTTTGGCCATTTTTACGGCCTCTTCGGCCTGTTCAAGCTTAAAATTTTTAAAATTCCTGTCAAGAATCTCCTGGTTACCGCTTTCAATCCCGTAGCATACCATCCAACAGCCGGCTTTTTTCATCTCTTTTAGTAAATCTTCGGAAACACAATCAACCCTTGTTCCGCAGCTCCAGCGAAGTTTAAGTCCTCTCTTAATTATTTCCCGGCAAATTTCTTTCGTTCTTTTTTGATTAACCGTAAAAATATCATCAAAAAAATAAAAGTTTTTTAACTTGTAATTCTTAACCAGCCACTCCAATTCATCTACCACATTTTGGGGATTCCTTGCCTGATATGTATCATGGCCGCTGCAAAAAACACAGTGATAAGGACAGCCTCGGGAGGAAAAAACGTTGGTAAAAGGCGGCCATTGAGTTCCGGTTCGATAGCACGATATCCCACCCGAAAGATCGTAGGCCGGAAAAGGCATGTTATTAAGGTCAAAAAATTTTGGGGCGGGAGCGGTTTTTATAATTTTCCCTCCTTTAAAATATGCAAGCCCCAAAGCCTTAGATAAAGGTTTATTGTTGAATTTTGCCTTAGCAACTTGCGGGACAACAATTTCCACTTCGCCCATGATTAAGAAATCAATCGGATACTTTTTGAAAACTTCTTTTTGCAAGATTAAAGAATCCGAGATTATTTTTGAGCGGACCAAGGTTAGGCATTTTGGGTTGGCTTTTTTGGCAATTTTTAAAACTCTTGCATCATATGGAATAGTATCTATTGCAAAACGGGTAAGGAGAATTTCGGGCTTGAACTTCTTGATTTTTTGCTCTACCTCATCGATTGTTATATCAAAACCGTTTGCGTCAATCATTAAAACCTCAAAGCCTTCTTTTTCCAAAATGGCCGCTGTATAAAGAAGAGTTAAGGGAGGAAATATTTCCCCGTAATCGATGTATTCCAAACGATCTTCACGAGTAACCGGATAACCTTTTACTCTGGGCGGATTAACAATTGCAATTCTCATACTTTTGCCATAATCAGCAATTCTCCTTTTAAAAATTTTGTGATAAAAGTCAGTTTACCATAAGGACTTGTTTTTTTTGCTTTGATAATTTTAAAATGTTTAGCAATTTCATTTTCAAAATCCTTCATTTTCCAAGAAACTAAATGGGTAGAATCGTTTATTCCGTAGTCTGGAAAAACTGAAGCAAGAAGACGGTTAAAGAAAAAGTCCTCATCAATATATCCGGCAATAAGCATTCCTTCCTTTTTTAATATTCTTTTTGCTTCCAAAAAAAATCCGTCTCTTATTTTATTTGGCAAATGTTCCAAAACATTATAACAAATAACTGCGTCAATTGAATGATTTTTAAAAGGGAGCTTAGATGCACTGGCTAAAAAAAATTGAGTTTTGGGGAAACGTTTTTTTGCCAGCTCTATGGCAGAAGAATTACTATCCAACCCGGAGGCGCCCCAAAAAGAGGTTAAATGTCCTACCCCGCACCCCACGTCTACAATATTTTTTGAATTCTTAAGCCAGTCTTTGATCGTTTTAAACGAACCGACCTTTTTAAGATCAAGATTTAAAAAGTGATCGTAACGTGAATAATAATCTTTAGGTTTCATTCGTTTTTAATTAGTTCGAAGCACCAGCCTGTTGCTTCCGAATCAATTGGCCCAGAACAGTACGGAAGAATAAAAGGAGTAATTGTTTTTGCTAAAAAAGCAGGCCTAAAGATAAAGCTTCTTCCGAATATTCTTCTTAGAATGTAATCCGGTAAAGCAGAAACCGAAAAGAGATCAATAACTCTAACTGCCTTTGGGGAAACAAGCCCTGTTATTTCTTTAATTTTAAAGCCTGAATTCAAAGAAAGATCTTCCCAGTATTTTTTATTTTCTAAATGAGCATATTGGTAAAGTTTATTTTTTGTATTAATATACCAATTTGAAAGTTTCTTTAACTTTATTTTTTTAAATAATTCCGCGTAGAAAAAATAATCAGAAGCAGTTTTATCGGGAACTATAAAAATAAATCTTCCATTTTTTTTAAGAACTCTGTAGACTTCATCAAAAACAGGCTTAAGATCTTCTATGTGCTCTAAAACACTGTTTGAAAAAACGGTATTAAATGAGTTATCTTTGAAAGGTATTTTTTTGGCAGGGGAAATTACTATTTCTTTATAAACTCCGCTTTCCCCAGCAATCTTTGCAACTTTAGGATCAACGTCCAAACCGACATCTATTTTCCCTTTTATGTAGAATAACTTGCCAAAAACTCCCTCCCCGCAACCTAAGTCTAAGATAGGAGATTTAAAATCGAATTTTTCCAAAATTAAACACTCGTTAATTCTAGGAATTGCGTGAGCTATTGTTAATTCCCTAAGATATTTTTGGCAGATTTTTTCATTGATCTTTTTCTTATTCATCCTCATCTTTTTCCCACCAGCTGCCCATTTTTTTTGCGATTTTATGGGATTTTATAATTTCACCAATTTTAGCAGCTTTAAACTTTCCAGCAATCTTTCTTAAAATAAAACCATTGCTAATTGCTTCTTCGGAAACAAAAATAAATGAAAAAATAGAAATAAAGAAAAATGCCCAGTAAGAAAGTCTTCCGTCATAGGTAATATTAACTTTAAGAGACCCCTTTAAGTCTTTCGGAATAGCAAAATACATAAAATCTATACCGGCAGCATACCTTTTTAAACCTTTTCTATACCCATTGACTTCAACATAACCATTCCAACCCGGCAAGTTTTTTTCTTTTAACAAAACTCCCGAAAAGCCTTCTCCCCTTACTTCTATTTTTTCCGGTTTTTCCCGCTTTATAGATATTTCTACAGGAGAGGTATATGGTGTTTCAAGAAGTTCTTTAAATATCCCATCCACAATTTTCACTTCTTCCATGCCGTTTTTCTTAAGTTCCCAGGGTCTATAGAGACTGTTTATTCCCGACCAGATAATTTTACCCGAACCTATTTTTTGTTCAATTATTACTGGTTTTCCTGCTTGTGTTAGTAAAACAGAGGCACCATTTCTTAAAGAACCATCGTCTAGATAAGATAATTTCCACGGTTCTTTTTGATAAATTAAAGGCTCAAGTCTTTTAAAATCCACTCCTGATAAATTTCCTGAAGTCTCAACATCCCACTGTTCGCCTAAAGAACCGAAAGAAAGATTCTTCATTGGGAAAACTGAAGGTAATCCTTTTCCTTGTCTAAAAGCATTCTCCCCTCCTGTTTCAATGAAAAGACTTCCCCCTTCTTTAATAAACCGCTCAATTTTATCCCAATCCCCTCCTTTATCTTTTATTCCATAAATTACTAAGAGTTTTAGCCTTGAGAGATCTTCTTTAGAAACACTGTCTATTGAAGTTCCCAGTCTTAAAGGAACAATATAATGGGTATTTAGATTAAGCATCCCCATGTTTCTCATGAAGATATTGTAGCCGTCATAGCTTCCGATAAAACCAACAAGCGGGACATTAACAGCCTCAATAATTCCCGATGTGTATTCTGGCTTAATTGTAAAAACAGAAGGAGGTTTTTTTGAACTCTTTTTTAAAACGTAATCATTTTCCTCATAAAATCTTGGCGCAAGATTAAACTCTTCTCCGGGGTTTGCATAAAGATATTTAACTCCATACCAATCGATTAAAAACTGTCCTTGCTTGTCTGCCATATCCTGGGGAATAGTTTTGTTCTTTACCACTTCTTCAGCCAAAGTTGCGTTAAACCAGGCAGTCCATTCAGCACTATATTTAGTCATGAAGTGAAAATAACCTTCAACCGCCGGGATATCTGAAATCATATTCCAGAGAGATTTCGCTGGACCATGATCCCAAATTCTATAATTAGTGTCACTTTCATCAACCTCCTTTAAAATAGGCTGAAGATCTTTTCTAAGGTTACTGAAAACTTTTTTATCTGCTACTTCTTTTGCCGGGATAGTAGGCTGGGCTATAAGCTTATAATTATAAAGATCAAACGGATACTTCATGAGAACGATTATTAATCCCCCAGAAATAATAATCCAGCCTAGGGGAAGTAAAAACTTTAATTTGCTTTTGTAATTAACAGTTAAAGGAGCAAAAAGTAACGCCGACAAAGCTCCCAAAATAACAGCAAAAAACCAAAAAACACGGGGAGGAAAAAGGAAGTCTCCGACCGGATTTTTTCCAATAAACACTAGGGCTTCAAAAGAAAGGAAATATAAAAGCATCATAAAAATAGGAAATAAAAGCTTTTTATTTTGTTTTTTGAAAAAAATTATTCCGACTAAAATTGCCAATCCAAATGCTAGATAGAGAGAAGGGTGTGTTACTTCTATCAGTTTATCAAAAACTTTAGGAATTCCACTTGCGCTTCCAAAAGGACTTTTACCATAATTTCCTGCTCCGCTTGATGCCTCCATAAGTTGGGGAAAAGTTGTTAAAGCAGCAATAGAAAAAGTCATAAATACAAAAGAACAAATCCTCTTAAAAGGCTGGAGGCTTAAAAACTTTTCTTCCTGAAATCTGAATAAAGTCAAAAAGATCATAGAAGATGCAAAACCAAAAGCCAAAGCCATTGCAGGATGCATATAAATCTGAAAAGCTTGAGCCATAGATGCTAATGCCAAATACCTGAATGATTTTTTCTGTGCATATAAAACAAGAAAAAGAAGAATAGAAGGAAAAACATCGTTAGAAAGGCCCGAAACTACGACCCCATTAGTATAAATAGGCATGTAAATACTCTGACTGAACATAACTCCCAGTGTCAGAAGTGCAGCAAATAAGTGATTCTTTGAAAGCCTTTGAAAAAGAAAATAACAAGACAGATAAAAAAGGGAAAGCATGATTAGAGGGAAAAGTTTAGTTGCCATAACAAGACCATACTTTGCAACTAGAGGCTGAATAAGATAATGGGGTAAAAAAACATAATCCAGGACCCTTGGAGCTCCTTCGTACCAAAGCTGATCCCATCCTGCCTGCGGAAGCGGTAAAGATTTACTGAAAAGATTAACATAATATATAAATTGGGCAGAATCAAAACCTGGAAGGCCTGAAGCTCTAATACCTAAATCGATGAAAGGCCAAAAGATATAACCTAAAGCAGCAATTGCTGCTAAATGAAGAGTCAAGTTTAAAATAAGCAAGGCAATTTTTTTTAAAATATTAAACATCTTCTTCCTCCTCAAAGTCTTTTTTAATATTTTTTACTCTATTCTTAAAATAATATCCTATTTCTGTTACTTTTATTTTTTTAAGTATTTTGCCTTTAAAAAATCCATCTGTTAAGAAAATTAAAAGTCCCAAAACTGTTAAAAACGATAAGGAAATATAAAACCAATCCTTAAGCTCTCTCCCGTAAGTCAATATTATTCGGCCAGACTTAAAATTTTGCGGAAGAAGCATCAATTTCCATCCCGGACCAGCCTTTAAAACTGTCAGTTCCGATTTCGTGTCCCCTGACTCTAAGAAAACTTTCCATCCCGAAGCCGCGACCTCTTTAAACATTACAATTCTATTGCCGGGAATATCTTTGTCAACATTTATAATTACATTATCCGGTGTTTCCCTTTTGAAATTTAAATTTTCCTCAACAGGAATGTTATTTGGCATAAACCAGGAAAAAACAGCTGATAAAAATTCATTTTCTGGCTCATTTGCATAATAAGCAGTATGGCCAAAGAAATTCATCCCGCTCCAAACTACCTTTCCTGCTCCAAATGTTCGACCGGCAATGATAATTTTGTCATTGGAAGTTACCAAAAGAGAACTGCCTTCCCTAAGAAAATCTGTATTAGAAGCTGCAACTTTCCAGGGTTTTTTATCCCAAACAAGGTCTGCCCATTCATTTGAAGATGGCTTTATTCCAAATACATCATTATTAATTTTCAAGTTATTCCATTTTGTTCCTATTTCTCCCCATTCTGTTTTAGAAACCGGCAGAAGAGATGGCATTGAATCAACGCTCCCCCAATCTTGACTGTAATACTGCCAGCCTGTTTCCACAAATATATTTCCCCCTTCTTCAACATATTTCGAGAGCATATTCCAGGATTTTTCCTTATTGTGAGTTTGATATCCATACAAAACTAAAACATCAAATTTCTTAAGATCTTCAAGGGAATAATCATCAACGTATCTTTTTCCCTCAACTAACATTGCCTTATCATAATTCCACATAGATCGGTTAAAAGAGTAAAAAGTACTTCTAAACCCATCGTTGTAAGGAGGGTTATTCCCTATTACTAAAATCAAAGGTTTATTGCTGATAGTTGCCAAGCCTGTCGGATTTGGAACTTGGTAAGTTAGAAAAGATTTGTTAACAGCTTTTTCTATAAATCCGGCTTTTTGAAGAACTGATAATTTTTTAGTAAGCTGGTCTGTTTTTGGAAGGCTAAGATCACCTGCGCCAATGTAAAAAAGTTTTATTCCCCACCATTTTGCCAAACTTTGTATTTCTCTCGAGTTGCAATTATCAACGAGATGTTGTATACAGGCTACTTCGTAACCAAACATGGGAGTAATTAAGCTTGTGCCGACATAAGGATTTACTTGCGCAACTCCGCTTTCGAAATTCCATGAAGCAGTTGTTGCCCCGTCAAAAATATCTATACGATCATTCTCTGTTAAACCTGCTTCCTTTATAAAGTTTGGGGTCTGCGATTTGGGAATATTTAGAGCAGCCGGATCATCAACTTTTAAATTCAAAAGTAATTTTAGACTTTCTGTTAATGAAGGAAAAGCAACATCTTTTCCGTTATTCACCCGCCACTGCCCGTCAACTTTTTGAAAAGCTTCCTTAGTCCCAAAAACAGGCCCATAACCAAGGTAGAAATGGGGCATCTGGGGAATAACTATAACTTTTTGAAAAACTATAAGAACAATTATCAATCCTATTACCCCTGCTAAAACTTGGGCTGTAATTTTATAAATAAGATTTTCTTTTAAACCTTTAGCAAAACGGCCGATTAAAAGAAAAATAATTTCTCCGGCGGCTATTGCGCCATAAGCTGCCAAAATCGGCAGAAAAAGACGGGGAATAACAATTGCCCTAACATTCATCATTCCCCAACCCGTAAGTATTGGGCCCTTTAAAAGCCAGGGTATATAACCAGGCCCTGATACAAGAAATATTCCAACTAAAGCCGTTAGAGCGCATACCATCATTTTACTTCTCCTGATAAGAGCAAAAATTAAACCCATTGCTGCTAAAACTAAAATTGGATCGCTAAAAAATCCGCCCAGTAAAAAATCTTTAGGAGGCTTTAGCCCAAGTAATCTGGTAAGAGTAATATAAGGAACCTGGCTCGCCTGCGAAACTCCTGTTCCGCCGGGCCTTGAAAAGGCAAAAGGAATTGTCCAAAAACTCATTAATAAAATGCTGCTAACAGAAACTGCTATTGTTTTAGAAAGAGAGGGAATAACCTTCTTGACTGCAATTCCCCTACCTAATGCATAAACAAAAAGAGCTACGCTTGTTGCAACTCCGGTTACCGGATGGGCTGTCCAAGTTAATCCTAATAATATTATTGCAACTACCCACCATATTCTCTTCTCCTTTTGAAATGCCAATTCAAAAAAGAAAAAAGTAAAAGTCATAAATGGAAAAGAAGTTGAAGCGGAATAAAAACCACCGGCTATTATCCAGGCCCAAGGATCAGGAGACAGAAATGAAAAAACTCCTGCCATAATTGCAATAATCCAGTTTTTTGTAATAAGCCTGGTAAAAAGCATAATTCCTATACCAGACAATGGAATCGAGAGCCAAAAGTAAAACCTTGCAATCTGGATAACACTAAAATTTGTTATGTGTTCGGTCCAAACAGTAAGAAGAGTAATTAAAAACGGGTAATTTCGTAAAAGAGGCATTCCGCCTGTCCATTCATAATGCCACCTTGGAATATTTGGCCACCAGCGATCTATATAGGAAACGTAAGAAAGGGCAAATGAAAAGTCATTACCCCAGTTCACGGGTCCTTTTAATAGTAACCATCCGTAGCGATAAGCAAAGGCAAAAATAATGATGGAACCTGCTGCAAAAAAAATAAGATTTAAAATTAAACTAAGGATTTTTTTTATTTTCATTTTCTTTTAAAAGAGTAACATGCATCCCTATTCCGGGATACCAGTAAAAAATTTTAGACTCACTATAAGAAATCATAGCAAAAATATTCTTGACAATCTTTAGGAATTTTATTCTTAAAGTTGGTTTAGTCATGCCTAAAAATCCCTCAACCGTGTAACCCACATTTTTACCCCGAAATGAAAGTGCAGAAAAATAACCGATTTCCAATAGCTGATGAAACAAATGATCGCCGAAGCGGGATCTCACAACTTTAAAATTCTCCTTTTTAAGCATTTCCTTAGCTTCCTTGAGAGTAAAATGATGAGGATGTCCGCCATAAATCTCTTTTCCTTTCCAGCCAAGCTTTGTTAAAAGTCCCTCCAAACTAAAAACATTTCCCTCAATTGGGATATGGCTGTGAAAAATTCCGTTTGGTTTTAGGACACGGTGAATCTCATTTAAAACTTTTTGGGGGAATTCAACATGCTCTATTAAATCAAAGCATAAAACCGCGTCGAAGAAGTTTTTGCCAAACGGAATTTTTTGGGCGTCTGAAGCAGTGAATTTTGCCAAAGGAATTCTTTTTTTAGCGACCGCAATAGCTTTTTTTGAGATATCAATTCCGAAAAGATCCAAATCCGGACGGTAAAACTTTATGGCCTCACAAAAATCCCCAACTCCGCAGCCAACATCCAGTACCTTTCCTTTAACATCCTTTAAAGCATCAAGTGCATAATCTAAACGGGCGGCCCGAAAATGAACGGGACTAAGTCTAAGTTTTTCCCCTCCCCAAATTTTATCTTCGTAATCAAACTTGTAGCCTGCCATTTTAATTTATTTTATCTAATTCGACTTCATAAAGCAGCACGCGGATTGCCGGGATTTTTCTAAATAAATAAGGTTCCCTCTCAATTAATCCTTTATAAGTTGGCTTGTCCGCAGTTAACGCAATCAGCCTTATGTTATCTTTTTTTAACCAATTGAGGACAATTTTTCTATTCTTTCCCCAATTCAAGAAAGGATCACCTTCCATGTAGTAAAAAGGGTCAAACATTTGTCCCTGCATATTTTTCGCGGAAAATTTAAAATCATGCGCTAAAAAATAAGTTATAGCCTGCCGGTCTTCCGGTAAAAGAACAGTTCCCTCTTTATATGATGAAATAATTTCCCGTGCTATTTCTTTTTCCCCTTTGTTTGTATTCTCAATCCCCTGAACTTTCATGTAAAAATCGATCGGCTTCCATAATAGTTGAGACAGAATTAGAATTGCAAGAAAGATTAACCAGTTAAATTTTAATTTATCAAAAAGGGGCAGTTTTTTTGGAATAAGATAAAAAAGAAAGATAAAAATTAAAAGACCCGTAAAAACATAGGGCCAATTGTAAAGACGGTCAAGCCAGAATCTTCCAAAATATCCCTTAACGTATTCTGAAAAACCAAGCATAAACCCGACAAAGGCAATATTTGCAAACCCAAAAAGAAAAAGCAAAGAAAATTTCGGCCTTTTAATAAAGGTTAAAATTATTCCGATTAAACCAAAAACAAAAATACCCTGGGAAATATTCTTGGCCAAAAGTTTTTCCCCGATTATCGGAATGTCTGCCGCCCACTCCCCTTTTGCATTGGCCAAAAAGTTCCAGTAAATCGGATAAATGGCGTTACCTGTCCAAGTTGAAAGATATTTAATATAAATGATAATTATTGCCATATAACTTATAAGAGTAAAAAAAGCCTTTTCCAGATTTTTTCTCAAAACAAAAAAGCTGCTGAAAATAAGTCCAAGGGAAAATAGCCAGTATTCTGCCCTGACCATTGAAGCTAATCCGAAAAGAATTCCTATAATTAAAGGCTTTCTTGGCCAAAGAAGAATTCCTAAAAGGATCAAGGGCATTCCTAATTCTTCCTGCATTCCCGAAGTGTTGCTAAAAAGGGAGATTGGAAAAAATGCGGCAAAAAGAGAAAGAGCCAGGGCGGTTTTAAAGTTAAAATAGCGTCTGATTATAAAGAAAAGAAGGACAATCGAAACCGAACCGCCAAAAGTAGACAAAAGCCTAGGTATTACAATGCTTACTGATCCTGTAATCGTAAAAAGAATAGCCAATACTAAAGGATGAAGCAATCCCCAAAAATATTCCATTCCTTTAAAATCCCAAAGCCTTAAGAAATTATGGGAAAAACCTATTTCTTTTGAAAGATATGCCACTTGCCAATGATGAAAAGTATCGGTGTACCAACCTGGAGTTTGGGGATTTCCAATAAAAAACATGTAAATGATACGAGGAATAAAAGCTAAAAGGAAAACAAGACAAGCCGCAATCAGATCGTTTTTTCCGATTTTTGTATCTTCCTCCTCTTTAACCTCCTTATTCTCTGACACTTTTACCTCTTTTTTCGGTTCATAGCCGGATGCTTTATGAATTTTTTCCAACCATTCTTGATAAACTGCTTCATGCTCCTGTTCATTCGGTTGCATAAGATACCTCCTTTTTATTGGAAAACTGAAGAATAGAAATGCTGGCAAAACCCGCAATAAAAAGAATAACAGTCAAAATAATATGATGGGAAATAACTACCGGAACTACCTGGCTGCTTGGAATTCCCAAAAATTGGGAAAAAATGAGAACGGACAGAAGCTCAATATGTCCTATATATCCCGGGCCGGCTGGTAAAATAAAGGAAAAGTTAAAAATCGAATAGCCTAATAAAACCAAAAAGAACGAGACAGTAAAGCCAAAAAGTAAAAATACCAGGTAAAAATATAAACCGTCGAGAAATAAAGCAAAGGCAGATAAAAATATAAGAGAAAAAAGCTTGATGGGGTTTACCTTTAAAATAGAAAATCCCGAAACCACTTTTTCGTAAAGTGAAACTATTTTGTTAAATGAAGCGGAGGATAGGAAAAAAAATATTTTGTGCAAAAAATTAAGAATAACTTTGTCTTTGTAAACCAGAAAATAAAAGGATACAAAAATAAGAAACAGCAAGCCTATTTGAAAAATAGATACTACATGAAAAACTGAATATTGTTGAACCAACGGAGCAACTATAGCTAAAAGAAGTATTACGGCTAAAACATCGAAAAATTTGTCAACAAAGCTGGCTGTTGTGCCGGAAATCAAAGAAAGATTATATTTCTTTTTTATATACCACGCTTTCCCCACCTCCCCTGCTCTTACAGGTATTAAGTAATTCAAAAATGCACCCGCCAAAGAGGTAGTTACAGCATCCATTAAAGTTATCTTTTTTAAGGGCTCAAGAAGTATTTTAAAACGAACTATTTTTAAAAAAGTCGAAGTAAGATGCACAAAAGATACTAAAAAAAGTAAAGCAAAAGAAATCTTTGACAACTGGAAAGGCACTTTAGACAAATCATTTGTTTTTAAAAAGATGACTAGAAGAAGTAATCCAAATAAAGTCTGAAGAATAAGCAACAGCTTTTTTTTCATTTATACAATATTTAATTATTATAAATAATAAGTTTTGCGTTAACAATGATGAAAAAAAAGATTTTATAAAAGGAGCCTAAGAGTAGTTTTTTAATTCCTTTTCCAAAATATCAATGTGTTTGTCCCAGGAAAAATTTTTACCGACGTGTTTACAGGCATTTTCTCCCATTTCTTTTCTTTTTTTCTCGCTTTTTAAAATCGAGTTTATTTTTTGCGCAAAATCCGAAATATCATAAGGCTTTGCTAAGTAGCCTGTTTTACCATCAACAACGGTTACTGTCGGTCCGCCAAAATTCCAAGCAACAACAGGAACACCGTGGGCTTGAGCTTCTATAACAACAATTCCCAGATCCTCCGAAGGAGAGGGAAACGCGTAAACTGCCGCCTGGGAATAAAGCCTCCATAAGTCTTTCTGCGAAATTACTCCCGGAAAAATAACCTGTTTTTCAATATTAAGATCTTTTGCTAATTTTCTAAGTCTTGGAGTAATTTCCGTTTCCGCTCCCGGAATGATCAGCCTTATATTCGGATTGTCTTTAAGAACAATTTTTGTTGCCTCAATCGCCCATTCAAACCTTTTCCACGGTTCATGCCTTGATGTTAATAAAAGATAGGGCTTATCAAAGATGAATCCATTAACTTTTACCTTTCCTTTTAATCTTTCTATAGAAAGGGCAGATTTTGAAGCTAAGTGCGCTCCGCCCGGACAATCAACCCAATCTTTAATTTTGTAAATTCTTATAATTTCTTTTGCCACAAAACTCCCGTTTATGAAAATATGTTTCCCTTTTGTAATTGATTGTTTATCCAAAAAAATAACCAATGGTTTAAGATACTTGTTAATAACCTCATTTAATAAATAATAATCTTTTACATTTTGCCAGTCTTCATTGTCCCTGGGATACAAAACCCTATTGGGCTGGTTAAGAAAGACAAAATAAGGTTTTCTTAAGATAGATGAGACTATCCAGGCTATAAAGGCTCCCGGCTGGTTTGCTCCAAGAATAATGTCATATTTTCTAAACCGGAAAGCATAAAAAGGAGCAAGAAGGCAGCTTATACTCATTTGCAGGGCAAAGGGGAAAGGAATAAGCTTTGGCAATTGGGGTAAGAATGTTTTAATTTTTAAGTTTTTAATAATATCAGGATAACTTAGGGAAGGGTCGTAAATGGGAACAAAACAGTCAACTTTGTATCCCCTTTTTCTTAGGCCTAAGATTTCTTCTATAACAATCCTTTCTCCTCCTCCGGAATAAATAAAACCGCAGTGGAATATGGCTATCCTTGGTTTTTTCATTTTCCCTCCTCTTTAATTATGGAAGAGACGTTTGCCCATAAAGGGAACCTGCGGAGAATAAAAATAAGAAATATGAAGGTTAGCAGAGAAATAATGCCGGCAAAAATAAAAGATAAGTCTTGGATATTAAATTCTTTTTTTAAGTTCCCTATTCCCATTGTTGAATTAAAGACCATACTGCTTTGAAAAGCAGCATGGGCTTCCTGGATATTTAAAAAAGTCATTAAGGCTAAAAATGAAATAATAAAAGAACCCCCCGCTAACGCAATTAACAAAATATGGTCACTTTTATTGAATATGTATTTTCTAAATAAAAATTCTCCTAAAAGAATCAGGAAAATGGCGCACAAGAAAGAAAAGGCAAAAGACATCTCTATTAAATAACGCTCTGCTGTGAAAATTCCGGTAATATTAAAATTTTTGCTTACCAAGAACAGAAAAATATAAATAAAGAATAATGAGCTTCCAATAAAAATAGGTTTTAGCTTCTCTCTTTTGTCAAAAAGCAAGAAAGATAAAACTCCAAAAATAGGAATTAGAGGAACGACTATAGGAAAAACCGACCATAATTTTTTTATGGTGAACTCTACGTGGGAAAGCAAAGATGCCTGCCCTATAAAGTTGGGATAATACCAGAAAAAAGAAAGCCCTAAAGCGCAGGCAAGTAAGAATAAAATTCTTGCCATTTTTATTCTTAAATTACCTAAGAAACCTTCCGCCAAAGCAATTATTCCAAAAAGGATTAAAAGATTAAACATGGCAAAGGGAGAAATAATGGCAATTAAGGCTGTGACTATTGATGATAAAACTCCCCAGGCAGGAAGTCCGTTTTGGACAAAAGCCTGTGTATATAGAAGAAGAAGGGGTATAAAGGAAAAAGCAAAAGCGTGCGATCCGTCTCCTCCAATTAAAGCCCGGGCTAGTGAAAAACCTTCTTTAAAAAAAGGGTTTGGCATAATAAAAATAATTGTTGCCAGAAAAGCGGTAAGCTCATGCCTAAGCACTATTCTTCGGACAAAAAGATAATAGGCAATTGGAGATAACGATAAAGAAAAAATTGTCAGAAAGGAAAAGAAAAATTGCCTGCTAATTCCAAGCTTCTCCAAGAAATTAGCAACAACCAAAAGAAAAGTAGATGAATAAGAAAGCGACAAATCCCTTGTAAAAAGCGGGAAAACTACAAGAAGATTAATAATAAATAGCATTCCTATGAAAAAAAAGCTGTTCTTGTTAAGTTTTCCGCCTTTCCACCAGGCAAAAGCATTATTTAATCTTTGCCCAATTAAATTTCCTCCAAAACGGTTTTCCAAATCAATCCCTCTTTTTATTTTTTGATCCATAGTTCTATTATATTGCTATCTCTTTTCTCTTTTCAATCCTAATAATCATCTTCTCCTCCAAAATGTAAGCCAGGAAACCTTTTTACAAGACGTGAATGCACTTTGTGATAATTCAAGAGAAGAATAATGGCTGAAAGACCGAAAATCAAAGGGATTATGTTTTCCAATCGGTTATTTTGGTAGACAAGAACAAAGCTTTGCTGACTCTCTTTTTTTGGGACAATAACCATATTGCCTATTGAATCTTTTACCAATCTTCCTTGGCCTTCTCTGATTTTAAAATGCGGATCATAGGTTATAGCCAAAGAAATCACCTCATCCCGACCAATATTTCCGGATGTCCATATTTTGCCATTTTTAAAACTATATTCAAGGGGAGCTTTTAAGGCTTGGGCATAAAAAGAAAGAGCGTTACTGTCTGCTCCGTTTAGCGGACTTTTCGCGGAAAGGATTTTTTTGTCTGCCAAACGGGCTATTGAAACATCGTCAACTTTGTACAGAACATCCCCCTCATAAGCCTTAATCTGTTTAAAATATTCCGGGGAATCAATATATTTTTGTGTATTCTTAAAGTCATGAAAGATGTCTTTCGAACTTGTTTGATGCACTAAGATATACGACGCTCCTAAAATTTTCAGCCAGTTATAAGCAAGCTCTGAATCGCTGCCCTCACGAATCTGATAAGCCCCATGAGCCCAAAAAGGGTGACTTGAGCCCTGATCAACCCCGCCCCTAACCTGTTGAACATCTTGCGAATACTGGTTAATAAAAAATACCTCCGATCCGGACAGAAAAATTCTCTCATCTGATTTAACATTGTCTTTAACCATTGAAATGATTCGGGATTGGTACCCGCTGGGTTCATGGCTAAACCCGCCTGCATCGCTTTGCCCGTCTGCCATTCGGCTTGAGCCGTCAGGCGATTGCCGGGCAGGCGAAGCATTGCGGGCGGGTTGCTGAATAGCTGAATGGCTAACTATGTAACCATTTAACAATATAGCCATTCCGAACAAAATCGCATAGAAAACTTTTGAATTTTGTCTCGCGAAGCGAGATTCCGCTCCGCGGAAAATTTTGAATTCAGTGATCCTTCCTAAAAGAATCGCCCCTCCAAATTGAAGTTCAAGCAAAAACCCCGTCCAGTCCATCACAAAATCAGGATCGAAAAGAAATCTGACTAAGCTTAAAAACAAAAAAGAGGAAAAAAACAAAACAGCAAAAAGAAGATAGCCTTGAGGTTTAAACCCTCTCCATCTTGCGACTAAAACCGCCAGGGCGATTGGTAATAAGTTTAATAACAATTTAAAAAGATTTATGATGAGGTTGAAAAGTCCAACTCCGCCAATTGAGGGATTGGAAAGCAAAATCCACCAGAATTTAGGCGTATACCAAATGCTGGCCAATGAAATTCCCAAAAGCAATATCAATGCGCTTTTTGCCCCCAAGTAACCCCAATCTTCCCTGTTTTTAAAAGCAACAGTCATTGATATAAACCCAATTATAATCGGCAGCAATATCGAAATATCTATTAACAGAGCAAAAGTAATCAAAACAACCAGCATTTTTACTCTTACACCTTCGAGGTGTAAAGCTAAAAACCGATGGTAAAAAAGAAGAATAAAAGGAAGAATAGAAAAAGCAATATGAGATAGACCGTTCTGATAGTTAAGAAGAAATATTCCAAAAGGCATCAAAAGGTATAAAAGTGAAGAAACTAAAGCCTGTCTTTTACCAGCTCCCCAATCCAAAAGAAGAAAATAGATCCCCGATGAACCAACAATAAAACTTAGAAAAATAAGAGCAAGATAAGAATTGAAAATTGAGAATTGAGAATTGAAAATTGCCAGAAACGCTGGCACCACCGGCCCTATTAAGTATTGATACGGATTCCCTAAGTACCAGTTTGGATACCAGGAAAAATTTGGAAAATCAGAAGCAAAAAATTTTGAGAGGGCTAAAACGGTTGGAATAAACATATCAAGCGTTTTTCCGACAAAAAAAACAGACACCTTTGTTAAAAGCCGGAGAAAAAATACTAAGCAAAAGTCCCCACAAATAATTAGCAGTCATCCCAAACCCTATTCCCATTAACGGAATTCCAAAAATAATATTATAGGGGCTCATTTTTGATTGAAAAATAAAATATCCTCCCAGGCCAATAAGAAAAAAAAGAGAGCAAAAAATAGTATTTTTAATAAGCTTTAAAATAATGGTCAAAAAATAATGAAAGAGGTTATGTTTTTCCACTTAGTTTTAATATATACCACAAATCTATCCTTGACAAGAAATACAAAAGAATATTAACTAAAATAAGCTCTAGAAAATGAAAACACGTTTAATTCTATCAACCACAATTTCAATAGCCTTATTTATTGGAGGCACTATTTTGCTTATTTCGCCTCTCGGATTCTGGTCTTATTTTTTAGGCATCCCGTCTGTCCAAATCGGGATAATCTTTATTATTTTTACCTTTGAAAAAATACTTGATAGGTCGGAGGAAATACTGGAGAAAAAAGAAGAATAATGTTATTTTTTGTTTTTGGAAAGACCTTTTAAAAATCCTTCCCTATAGGCAACACGGTCTACAACTACAAGGATTACAAAGGCTATAATTGTAAAAAAAAGAATAGTAATCAACCAATTCCTTTGGTTATTTGTAAGAGGCCAAAAACTGGTCAAAATCAAATTTTCCTTAGTATTAGAAACTATTAAAAGGTGCTGGTCATTAATGCTGCTAAAAGCAAATACGGAATTTCCCGATATCGCCCTGCCTTCTTTTTCCAAAAGAGCTCTTTCAAAAGTTTTATCAAGCTTTTTACTGACATCAGAATGCTTACTTGACGAAAGAACAATCCCTTCCCTACTGACAATAAAAGCATCTCCTTGTGAATTAAACCTATAAGGAGCGACAAAAACATCCGTAAATTTATCCATTGCAATTCCTATCAAGACAAGTCCCGTAAATTTATTTTTATAATAAGTCGGCGTAGTAATCGCTATGCCGTATTTTCCCTTTGACGGCCCGGAGCGAATAATAAAAGGGTTACTTACGGAAACCTTATCCTTATTTGCAGGATTTTTTGCCCACGAATAGTAATCTCTGCCTGAATAATCCAATCCCTCTCCCTCATTATACCCAGTTGCCCTTTCAGTGACAATTAATCTGCCATTCTGGTCAAGTCTTGAAATTGTAAGAAAAGGAAAGTCTTTGTAGCGGGTTATAAGATCTTTAAATATTACGTGGGTTTCTTTTGTGTCCAAAGAGGAAATGGTTTCAATTTTGCTTATATAAACAACGTTTGTTTTCAGACCATTAAAAAACAACTCTATGGAATTCGCGCTTGTTTTAGAAAGTACAAGCTGTTTTTCCTGCACCTGGCTGAAAAAAATTTTTTCCGAAATCTCGCGGTTTCGAAGATAAACTAACAGAGAAGCAGTGCTGATTATCAAAATTAAAACCGCAAAAATGGCCTTAACCGAAGACCTTTGCGCCAACCGGTGATTTAATATTTTTTCCATAGTCTACTAAAATTAGTTTAGCACCATATTTTTCAAAAAGTCAATAAATTTTACCCCTCTTGACAACTGTCCGCTAAACACTATAGTATTAAAAATACTACTAGATATTCATGAATTTATCTTCAGAACTCGAAGCTTTACCCCAAAATATAGGATTGAAAATAATAAAAAATAGAAAAATACTTTTTTCCCTTATTCTAAGTGTCTTAGTAACAAGCTTTCTTGGCATATATTTTTTAAAGTTCGTTTACGCCCAGGAATCTATAAGCGTTAACGTAGCCAATGTACTTCAAACGCAAACAACAGGAGGGGCCCGACTGGGAATTAACCTTGATTATTGGTGGGACGATCAGGCAAACAGAGCTGCAGGAGCCAGAACATTACCTGCCGCTTTGGCTGATATGGGCGCTAAATACTGGAGGTATCCGGGCGGTGAAAAAGCAGACGGATATCTTTGGTCAACGCCCCCCTATTCTTCTTCTAACCCAAAACTTGCCAGGATAAGTTCGCAGGACTGGCCATCAAGCGATCCCCTTTATTGGAATCCTCCTGGAGATTTAAACGGAACCTGGGCGCATGATATTTATAGTTTTGACGAATTTATGGCTGATTGCCAAACCGCAGGCTGTATCCCTGTTATGGTTGTTGCTTACGACGGTATCTATAAAACAGCCAATTCAGGGGGAATTTCTTTAACGCGCCAACAGGCAATTGATACTGCTGTTGCTTGGGTTAATTACGCAAACAAAGTTAAAGGATACAACATTAAATACTGGGAAATCGGAAATGAAACTTGGCTGTCAGGGTATATGGGCGAAGATCCTGGACGAACACAACAAGCACAAGATTTTGTTACGTTCTGCCAATCTATGAAAAACATTGATTCAACAATTTGGTGCGGAATCTCTGCTGACAATCAAAGCGACTGGAACACTCTCCTAACCGGAGCTGGTTCTTCTATCGATTTCTTATCTGTACACTCTTATGAAGCATGGCCATATCGAAACTACAGCAGTTATCAAAAGGGTACACTTAACCCGGGAAAAAAGGTTGACTACGCCTGGAATGCTCTACAAGGTTATCCCGCTTTAAAAGACCGTATTAAAATTATGGTTACAGAAACAGGGGGGCTGACTTTTGGAATCAGAGGAAGCTGGACGCAAGCAGATCTGGGACATTCCTTAATGACTTTTGATATTCTAGCTCAGCTTCAACAGGATAAAAGAGTGGAGTTTTCCCAAGTCTGGAATACCCATTGGGTAAATCAAAATGTCGAGGGTAATGTTTGGCCAACCTCCAAAGAAGGAGAATACGACGCATTAAAACCTGATAATAATTTTACTCCCCAAGGATTAGCCATGAATATTCTTGCCCGTTACTCCTTAGTAAATATGGTCGGGACAACAAGCACTTCAACTGTCCGCACCTTTGCCAGCCATGATCCAGACAGCGGAAAACTTAATATATGGTTAATTAATAAGAGCACCTCGGCCACGCCTACCACCGTTTCCCTACAGAATTATACGGCGCCAGCAGTTGGGACTGTTTCAGTGCTAAAAGGAACCGGATCAACAGATATATTTCCGACATTTTCTCAAGCTGGATCCGTAACTGTATCTAATAACCAGATTAACTTAACTTTAAATCCCGTTTCTATCACGGTCATTGAGTTAAACAATGCCTCCTCCCCGATTCCAACACAAACACCTTCACCTACTCCTTCTCCAATAATTGAATTGACTCCAACCCCCAGTATCGATACTACCCCAACTCCAACAGATATTCCTTTGCCAACAGTCACACCTACGGTCGCATTAAACCCCACCCCAACCCCGATAGCCAATATCAACTTGGCATTAAATCGTCCCGCAACAACCTCCTCTGTGGGAACAGACGCTCAAAAAATATCCTACGTTGGCGGAAACGCTGTTGACGGAAACGCTTTAAGTTTTTGGTGGACTCAAAAAAGAAGCTCCCTTTCTTCCGAATGGATCACTATTGATCTCGGAGCAAATTACTCTATTAGCCGGGGAGTTCTTAAACAAGGCGACCGCTGGGCAACATCCTACAGTATCAAAATATCACAAGACAATACTAACTGGACAACCGTTTGGTCAACAACTTCAGGAACACAAGGTACTTATACTGCAATTTTCACCCCCGTTACAGCCAGGTACATCAGAATGGAATCGACAGAATGGCTAAACAGCGGCGACCGGCTAAAATTACTCGAGTTTGAAATATACCAAAATTAATCTTTACTAAAAAAGTCAACCAATATTTTTCCTCTCTTGACAAACTATTATCATATCCTATATAAAAATATCAGGTGAAAAAAGCGAAAAGGAAAAAAGGATTTAAAAAACTATCGATTCATCACTACTCTTTTTTGGCTCTGCTATTAGGAGCGGCTATCGTAACAACAATATTCATTGTCCCCTCTAAGATAAATAAGGCCGCGTCCAATCCCTCTGTTTATTACGGTGCCTATGTGCCAGATGCTCCTCGTTTTTCCCAAAATACAAACTTAGCTGATTTTGAAAGGAACGCGGGGAAGCCCGTCTCCATTGTCCATTGGTTTCAGGGTTGGGGGGTTACCGACGGCACTCAATACTTTCAGACCCAATGGATGAATGATGTTAGGAATCACGGCTCAATTCCTTTAATCACCTGGGAACCGTGGAACTGGCGCAGGGGCGTCAATCAAAACAGTTATCAGCTTCAAGATATTATCAATGGCAATTACGACGCCTATATTACCAAATGGGCTCAAGATTCCAAAACTTGGGGGAATCCCTACTTTCTAAGATTCGCCCATGAAATGAATGCCAGTAATTATCCCTGGAACGAGCAGAAAAATGGCAACAAACCAGGAGATTATGCTAAGGCTTGGAAGCATGTCCATGATATTTTCACTGCCCAAGGAGTTAACAATGTTACCTGGGTTTGGTGCCCAAATGTTGAATACGCAGGAACGACTCCTCTTGAAGGTCTTTACCCGGGCGACAATTATGTGGATTGGGTTTGTATGGATGGCTACAATGGCGGAACAGCCTTAAACTGGGGCGGCTGGCAAAGTTTTTCCCAAATCTTTAGTACCACTTATAATCATCTGCAGCAACTTGCTTCTTCAAAACCAGTGATGATCGGTGAGTTTGCTTCAGCCGAAGCAGGCGGATCAAAAGCCGACTGGATAGCCGATGCTTATTCTACCCAAGTACCAACAAATTTTCCCAATATCAAAGCCCTTGTCTGGTTTAACGCCAATACCGACACTGACTGGAGAATCGAATCATCAACGACCTCTAAAACTGCTTTCACAACTGCTGTAGCTTCTGATTATTATGCCGGAAATGTCTATGCAAGCCTTACTCAATCACCAATCCCCGCACTAATAGGAACTCCCATTACTCCTACTCCGACTGCTACAGCTACACCGGAAGCATCCATCGCCCCAACATCTACTCCGTCACCTATCCCATTACCTACAACAGGAGCAGATCAATCCCCGCAAACATCAATTATCTCGCCTTTAAATGGTTCACGGATTACCACCCGGTCTGTTGATGTCCAAGCAAGTGCCACCGATGATAAGGGAATTGCTTTAGTTGAGATTTTTATAAATGGGGTTCGCAGATCTTCCTTAACTTGGCCACCTTATGTTTACAAATGGAACACCCAATCAGAATCTGCTGGCACTTACAGTATTTACTCACGGGCAACTGATACCATCGGACAAACGGCAATTTCAGCCACAATCACCGTTTACAAGTAATTAACCCCCTTTTTCTTCAAGTATAAAGCTATAAGCAAACCACCAGAAGAAAAAGAGCCAGATAATAGTAACAATCGCCGCCAGAAAATCATGAAAAACATATCTAAAAAGCGGCATGGAGACTTTAGCCAATACAATTGTAAAACTGATTCTTAAAACATTAACCCAGAAAATGCCTAATAAACCAAAAACAATTGTTTTAAATTTAGATACTAAGGTGTAAGAAGTGTTTCTTAATCCGATAACTAAAGAGCCAAGAAAAATGACTAAAGACTGCCAGCCTAAACAATTCCAGCTGAATTTTAAAAAGGTGTTATCTACTTGTAAACCATCCGGGAATTGAGTGTAACTTATACGGATTAATTTCAGGACTACCCCCACTGCTGTTATTTCTAAAGGGACAATTTTCTCCTGCAGGAAGACATAAAAAGAAAACTTAATAACTAATTTTGTTAAAAGATCATTAAAGGTAGTTAAAAACGGCAACAGAATAAAGAGAAAGGCTAATAAAACAAATAGCGAAAAGAAAATCTTTTTTTGCTTCATGGTTTAATTTTAGATATTGCGAACAATCTTCTCTTTTTCATCCTTAGTATACAATAGCCTAGAAAGGGCGACAACAGCAGTAAAAGTAATAAATTCTCCGGCACAGCGGCCAAGTTCAAATTAGCACAAACTACGTCAAAGTTAGAACTGTTGACATTCCTCCAGCACCAGGATAGCTCCCTTGGAACCCTGGTTTGAGTTGCCCCTAAAGGCGGTTCGTGCATTTGAGTCACCGGTAAAGAGTTATTATCCGCCTCTCCGGCGTCAACATCTGTTTTAGTATCCCAGTTCGTAGAGTAAGTCCCAGCCGTTGGTTTATGATATCTTTGAATGCTTGTAGGGGTACCGCTGTCTGCGTAAAAAGCATATTCCACATTCTCCTGGGAATCATAAAAAAGAGAAGGATTAGTCTGTCCTCCGCCGGCATCAATAACTTCGGTAATAGTCCAAGTTGCATCACCATCAAATTGGGCCTCAATCAGCTGGTTGGTAGCGCTTGCATCCACATAAGCAAAGCGGAAATCAGTGTCGGAAATTCTGACTCCATTGCCAAAATGAGTGGCTAAAGAGAGTGCAGTTGCGCCAACTTGAACGTCGTCTACAGTCCCAGTATTACCAAGTGAGTCAATATTTCTTGAAGAGATTCCATCACTGTTGGTCCCTCCCGGATTTTTCTGGTAAATTCCTAAAACCTGATCGCTGCTATTGTAAGGTATGAGAGTATTTTCGTTAACAGGGGTTCCTCCTTGTGATTGTCGACGGGTCCAGGTTGAAATGCCATTAGAATTTCCTGTTTGGTCGGCCGATAGCCAGTCAGTAACCGATGCTGTAGTATATACGATCCAAATTCTATCGGCGCTTGGAGTCCGGGTAATAGTAATTGTAACTGCTGTTGTAGCGTAAGCAGCACTGGCCGCAATTGTCGTACAGTCAACAGTCGTACCACTGGCTATCGTACAGGTTTTCACAACTGCATCCGAGTTGGCGTCAATATAACCTACATCAAACTTTGCATCATTAACCATGTAAACATCCCACTCCGTATTAGAAGCCATAACTGCATTTAAAACTGTCGTCTCACCAGCGCTGGAAAGACCAGTAATAGTTGAGGCGCTTCTGACAAAAAGAGAAGTGCTACCTTTATTATAGAAAACAAACCAGTTAGTGCCGTTATAGAAGATATTCCTCTGTTTGTTGTGTATCCAGGCTTGGGCTACCGTAGCTACAACTGTCGGATCAACTACCCTATTTCCTGTGGTGCCGTTTTTAAAAAAGAGAATTTCCGCTTTGTTGTTGGCGGCGATTTCTGAAAATGAGAAAGCATTAATATCATTTTGGATATTATCAAAATCATCAACATCTATAGAAAAACTGTTATTGGCATAAGATTTTTTCCTAATAGGCCAGCCATCGGCATCTTTAATATCCGAAGAATCAGCAGTAATATCTGTTATACCTGAAATTGCCCATCTCATTCTCCAGGTTCCCTCATAGACACCTTTAGTTAAAATAATACCTCTGTTTTTGGTCATAGAATAAGTAGCTTTGGGCCCTTTGGCTGCCAAATCTTCGGCCTCTTTAGGAATATTCCAGGTTTCGGTTAGGCTTTCTGCAATTCCCTCCTCTGTTGTTGAATAAGTTCGAACGAGTTTAATACTGCCATCAGCCTGGTTTTGCCTGTCAAATCCCTGCAAAACATTTGAACCTGTTGTAATAATATTCAACCCGTAAGGCCTCCAGACAAAACTGCCGGAACTTCCCTGTTGTTTCATATATTCCGGAGCAGTTTGGATTTGCGAAATTAGCTGCACCCAGCCTTGTCCATCTTTTCTATCGACAAAAAACCTCGTGCCTCCGGTTAAAAATTGATATTTGTAGCTTGGAATTTGGTTTGGTGAAGTAATTATGGCAACATGGGCATTTGTACCGCCCACATTTTCAGAAGTGACGGATAAAGTTGACCTTGGGATAGAAGTCACTACTGTCGCCGGTGATGGCGGTGGGGGCGTCTGAGCATAAGCCATGTTACTTCGAGGGGACGAAGACATTAAAGGAGCAATTATTAGTGAGAAAATAAGTAGGATTAAAAGCGCCATATTACCAACCCATTTACTCTGACGCCGATTTATTTTAAAGGAATTAAATCTGTTATTCGCCGTTGCTAAAGCTAAATACGGATTGTTTAATGACTGAATAGCTGAATGGTTAGATTGATCAGTAACCATGTAGCCATTTGACCATGCAGCCATTTGAACAATCGGTGTAGGACGTCCCAGCCAGCCAAATACTTTCTTGTAGAACCTCCCCGGGGTAAAGACATCGGTAATTCTGCCAGTCTTTGGTGTTCTAAACCAGGTACCTTCCTCTTTCTCAAGGAAGCCTTTGGCCGCAGCATAACCTTGAAAGGGAGCGACAAGGTAAGAAAGTACAATAAAAGAAAAAAGCCCGACATAATCTTTTTCTTCCGATTCTTCAAGAAACAAGCCGACAAGATTCATAAGAGGAAGGGCAAATAGGTTTGTAAAGACAAGGCTCCATCCCCAAACCTCTGTCCAGAAAGGAAGGGTAACTTTAAAAACAGCCTCCGCCATAAACCAGAAGAATGTCCCGGCCATAAAAAGAAGAGCCTGAAGGTAGTAAGGGGTGAGATACAAAACCTCAACCTTTTCAGCCTTGGTAAGAGGAGAAGGAACAAAGACTCCCCCCTCCTCTTTTTTCCCAAACATAAGTTCTTTAAACATTCTCTTGACATTGTATGAGTGTCCTTCTGCCCATCTCATTCTTTGTCTGATCATTCTCTTAACTGTTGAGACTGCTTCGGCAGGTGCCTGTATATATGGTGTATAGACAACCTTGTATCCTTTGGAGTAGAGTTTTAAAGTTAGTTGGAAGTCTTCGGTAATTGAAGTTCCCCAGCCGATACTCTGGAGAACATCTTTTCGAATCATGTAAACAGACCCTGCGATTTGTTTTAAGCCGGAATATATTTCAGTGGCAGAGCGTTCAATAACATAGGATCCTGCGTATTCTGTTCTGACTCCCCTTGTTATCCAGTTCTCCGACTTGTTTAGAACATGCCACTGGTAACCCTGTATGGCAGCGATGTTGCTGGAATTAGGAATAATGAATGATGAATTATGGTTTTTATCTTTGCTTAATTCATAATTCTTAATTCTTGATTCTTTCTTAAAATCCAGTGTCCCTGCCACTGACTGGAAATACTTTAAGAACTGTACTATGGTGTCAGGGTATGGAATAAAGTCAGCGTCAAAGACAATGACAAACTCCGCTCTCTTGTCTGTATGCTCTAGTGCTTTCTTTAAGGCTGCTCCTTTAAAACCTTCCCTTGATTCCCTTTTGATGACTTTAACTCTTGGATGATGTTCCCATTTCTTAAGAATATCTCTGGTTTCATCATTTGAGTCATCAACAATAACTACCTCGTAGTTTTCATAGTGCTGGGAAGTGGCGGCTGTTAGTAAACGATCTATGACTCTTTTCTCGTTGTAGGTGGCAAGGTGGATGGAAACAAAAGGCTTTCTCTCTAAAATTACCTTTGATAGATCAGCCTGTAAACCGGCTCCGCCATGATAACCCTGATAAGCAGAAGAATTGGCAGACTGATGTCTTTTACTGCTACCGCCGCTTTTGGATTCAATTGACAGGGAAATACCAAAAAGCTTTGAGAGAAAAGACCCCTGCCTGCCGGCAGGCAGGTCTTCCTCTTTCTCCTCCCCCTTTCTTGAGAAGGACAAGACCATGGCAATTGTTATGTAGGCTTTTAAAGAGTAGAGGAAGAAAAACATTCCTAAAGTTAGGGAAAGGAGGGAGAAAATTGTTCCTAACGACATAACAATTCCTCCGCTGAAGAGCCCTGATAGCTGTCTTAAACCAACCAAAACAAGGCCCAGGAACAGGAATATGCCAAAACCAATGCTTCCTTTAACAATAGCCTTGCGGACAGACAAGTTTTGGGCAAAAGTAGCGGTAAGCAAGCTTTGGAAAATTCCAAAAAAACGAGAAATCGGGGTTGGCTGATGATACGCTTGTGAATAGGCAAAACGTCTATTGTAAGTTGTAAGATCGTGCCTCTTTAAAACATTTTGAACACCATGGTTTCCTAAAATAGGCTTATCCCCAATCTGCGGAAGAACCCAAACCAATTTATGACTTGAAAGCTCCGGATATTGACGAACCGCAGCAAGAACCGACTGTTCGTATTCTTCCGGGGTTTGGTTATAATACCTTTCTATTTTAGGTTTTTGATCCCATAAAGCCTCCAGTTTTTGTCCTTCTCCTGCTTCATCGTATCTTTTAAACCATTTATAAAAGACAGGGCGCGATACCTTATATAGCCTGCAAATCTTAGCAACGGATTCCCCTGCTTTTACCCTCTCTACCATTAAAAGCCTGCTCTTAGGGGAAAGTTTTTCGAAGTTTTTCCATCTTGGAGGAAGATTGGATTTAGGTATTAAGGAAGAGAATTTCTTCGTCTTCTTATATCTATTCAGCCAGCGGTAAAAAATAGTTCTCGAAATTCCAAGCTCCCGACAGACTTGGGAAGCATTTGTCTCGCCAGAATTAACCCTTTTTATGGCATCCATTCTGTCTTTAGGAAATATTTTTGCTGTCATGACTGCTGTTTACACTAACGGCTTATTTGGCCTCAATTAAAATGTTAACAGTACTCGGGTACAGTTGTCAATAACCTATAGGGTATCAAAAATAGGGCTATATAACTCTAAAAATCACGAAAAACGTTGTTTTTCACTGTTTTTATCGGAAATCAAGACAAATTTTACCTCTTTTTTTCCTCAAAATTTTGAATTCAAAGTTAGTCTTTTTTTCGTATTTTATAGTACTTCTGTTTTTAGAGAAATTGTGTTAATAACTATTTTGTAAGAAATTGTTGCCAATTTTTGCTACATCATTTTTGCTTATGCTATAAGTCTTTTATATCACTAAACTATAAGATTAAATATTTTAAAATTATTTTTTTACTATAGGTGATGAATTATATATTTATATAAGCTTCTATGAATCTCCATTTTCTTACTTCTTTTATCAGACAACACCCATATTTTTTTATTCAGCGCCTGGTAACAACTTGTGGATTAAAAATTAAAGGACTATCGTCGAAGACTTATAGGAATTTCATTTTCCGAACATAAGTTTTTAAGAAAATTTATAGAAACCTGTTTTTCGTAGTTTTGATCAGTCCTTATATGTCTATATACAAGCCTAAAGGTTTTTTGAACATCTTTATATCTCAAAAAATGCAATTAGGCTGTAACATAGGAAAAAATAACTTTCCCAATACTTCTCTATTTTTGTTTTCTATATATATTATAGGAAGTTTCTCTGATAAAGATTGACTGGCATCTTACAAGAAGTAAACCCGGTGCTTAACTCAATCGAACTTCCATCTCGGTCTTTTTTTTGTATTATTTATGTCTTAATAGTATTAAAAGAAGATAGTTTTATTTTTTTGTTTTTTTAGTATTTTGAATCCAATTCGTTTTGCAAAAAAATGAAATAAAAAATTATAGAATAAACTATGTTCGTCACTGCTCTTTCTGCGCAAAAATAGCTAAAAATAGAATAATTCCCGAGAAAAAACCGAATGTGAAAATTCCCCAATAAAGCATCATAAATTTAAAGAGGCAGATTAAGGGTAAAAAAAATCTTTGGCCCTAGAATGACCCAGGACGCGTTTTTTTGAGCAGAGAGGAGATAATACTATCCAAATAAACTTTTGTCAAGAAGTTATAAGAGCCTAATGAGTGGAAAACAACAGTTACAGTATCAAACTATAAAGCAATATAATATTTAGCTTTGGAGTCTTTCCTTTATGATTAAAAAAATAAATTCAAGAAGAGCTAATTGTCTTTTTGCACGCCACGGCTGACGAACTAAACGAAACAACCATTCAAGACCAATTGTCCGAATTAGTTTTGGAGCGCGTTTGACGCGCCCGCTCAAATAGTCAAAAGCTCCGCCCACTCCAATTGCTACTTTGACAGGAATTTTATCTAAATTACTACTCATCCACTCCTCCTGTTTGGGAAAACCAAAGGCAACGAATAAAATGTCAATGTTAGACGATGGACGATGGACAGTAGAAGATGGGCTTGGCCACTCCTCTTCAGCAAAAGCAACTTCCAATCCCGGGTACATTTTCTGCAAGCACTCCGCCGCTTTAACTGCTACACCAGGCCTCCCACCGAGAAATCCCACCGTTATAGGCTTTTCGTTAACCCTTTCACAAAGACTTTTCACAAGGTCTGTACCGGTTACTTTCGCCTTAAAGCTGTTACCTATAATTTTACCTCCCCAAATTAAACCCATCCCGTCACACAGAGCTAATCGTGCATTATTTAATATCTTTTTATAGTCGGTATGGTTGTTTGCATAAACCAAAATTTCCGGGTTGGGGGTGACAATGTAGTATTTTTGGTCTTTTTCCTCTAGGCTTTGTAGTATATACTCTAGGATTTCATTCTCCGAGGCGTTTGTAACTCCAACTCCTAACAATAAATTTTTCTCAAGCATAGTTAGTTTACTATAAGGTTGATTCAATTTCTAATAAATGATCTTTTAGTCCTATTTTGAGCATTTTTAATACTCAAGATTACTGATCTTAATCCTCTTTTAGGACAATGTAATTTTTGATTTTTTATATTATTCATAATTTAATTACTATAATACTTAATTTTGTGAAAAAACTTTACTATTTTATATTTTCTACAGGTCTAAAAAAGCAACTAAAAAATCTATAGGCTTATTTCTTTGCTATACTTCTTTTATAGAGCTCTATGTTTTCTAAGGCTACTCCTGTTCCTCTGACCACGCATAAAAGCGCATCTTCCGCCACATGACAAGGAACTCCAGTTATTTGAGTCATTAGTTTGTCGAAATTTTTTAACAATGACGTTCCCCCGCTCATAACAACTCCCTTGTCAATAATATCTGAAGCAAGTTCCGGAGGAGTTTGCTCCAATACCCCCTTTACAGCCCCGATAATATCCATTAAAACAGGCATGATGGCTTCGTTAATCTGGGCTTCCGAAAGCTCTATTGTTCTTGGCAGGCCGGATACGCTGTCCCTTCCCCTGATTTCCATTTTTTTAATTTCGCCATTTTTACTTTCCTCTACAATCGCATTCCCAATCTCTATTTTTATTTCTTCTGCTGTCCGTTCGCCTACGAGAAGATTAAATTTCTTTTTTATAAAGTTGGCGATTGCTTCGTCGATCTTATTTCCTCCCACCCGAACAGAGCTATGAACTACCACTCCGCCCAAAGAAATAACAGCAGCTTCAGTTGAGCCTCCTCCTCCGTCGACGATCATGTGTCCGGCTGCCTGTGCAATAGGAATTTTAGCTCCGATTGCCGCGGCTAAAGGCTCTTCTATTAAATAAGCCGCCCGGGCACCGGCGCTCATAGTGGCGTCTAACACAGCCCGTCTTTCCACCTGGGTAACCCCGGAGGGAATACAAATCATGACATCGGGCTTAAAAAAACGGGACTTCCCGCAAACCTTATCTATAAAGTAGGAAAGCATAGCCTCGGTGATTGTATAATCTGCTATAACTCCGTCTTTTAAGGGTCTAAGAGCAACAATGTTTCCTGGAGTACGGCCAAGCATTTCCTTGGCTTCTTTGCCCACTGCAACTACCCTGTTTTCCTCTGCGGTAACAGCAACTACAGTTGGCTCATTTAAAACAACGCCTTCTCCTCCTAAATAGACAAGGGTATTTGCGGTTCCAAGATCAATTCCTATTCTTTTGGATAACATAATGAAAAATTAAAAAGTCAAAATTCAAAAGTCAAAATTGCCCGCTTCGCCATAGCTTCAGCGAGGCGAGCAAGCTAAAATTAAAAACTATTGGTTCTAAACTTTTTACTTTTAACCTGTACTTTTGATTTTTAACTTTTAACTTTTGACTTTAAGTGTATCAAAATACCTATTTTCTCTATCAAAAATCTTAACAGCCTTGCTCAATTGATTATATACTCCTCTGATTGCGACTTGCAAGAGTTATTTTAGCCTTGTATAATAGTAACGTGAATAAGCAGACAGGAATACTGATTGGGATCCTTTTCTTCCTATTTTCAGCCACCTTAGCAGTAATTTTCTACGGTAAGGGGTACCGTTTTAACTTTGATCAGGGAAAGCCTGAATTTTCGGGTACAGGCCTTCTGGTTGCTACAAGTAATCCCGATGGAGCCGGGGTTTTTATCAATAACCACCTCACCAATGCCACAAACAGCACAATAAATTTAACTCCGGCAGAATATACGGTCAAGATTTCCAAAGAAGGTTATTTTCCATGGGAGAAAAAAATTAAAATTCAAAAAGAGGTTGTCAGTAAAGTCGATGCCCTCCTTATTCCCAAAGCTCCAAAGCTTGAGAATATTACAACTATTGGAGTGAGTAATCCGATCCTCGATCCCTCCCAAACTAAACTTGCCTATACTGTAGCCTCCCAAACCCTTAAAAAAAATGGCATTTATATTCTTGATTTAAGCAATCGTCCCATACTTACCTTGCAAAGCGCCTCAACCCAAATTTCTGATGATACAATAGCTGATTTTTCCACTTCTTCCCTTTCCTGGTCTCCGGACGGAAACGAGATTTTAGCCACTACTTCTGCTAAATCAACCTATCTTTTAAAAACAAACTCTTTTAATCAGACCCCTCAAGATGTTACCGCAACCTTGTCAAGCATAGACACAGCCTGGAATAAGGATATCGCAGAAAAGAAAAAATCTTTAATTAGCGGCCTTAATAAAGACTTGCAAAAGGTAATTGCAGAAAACTTTGAGATTCTTTCCTGGTCCTTAGACGAGACAAAAATTCTCTATCAGGCCTCGGAATCAGGCACAATTCCCTTAGTTATAAAGCCCAGACTTTTAGGCATTGAGGCCACTCCCGAACAGAGGGAAATCAGAAAAGGAGAAACATATGCCTATGATATCAAGGAAGATAAAAACTATAAATTAGATATCGAAAACCTGCCTGCCGGCAGGCAAGGCTTGATATTTGGAAGCGGGAATTATCAGGGTCCGCAGCCTTTGGTTTGGTTTCCGGATTCAAAACATCTTATTCTTGTACATAATAAAAAAATTGAGCTCATGGATTATGATGGGACAAATATAACAACAATCTACGCCGGGCCTTTCGTGGATAACTATGTCTTTCCATGGCCTAATGGATCAAAAATAATCATCTTAACCAACTTAGGCAACCCCGATATTGCCCCTAACCTCTATACTATTGGACTGAAATAATTTAGCGTTTAGGAATTAGCGTTTAGCGTCTAGTTCGAAAAATAACTAAACGCTAGTGGCTAGCCGCTAGACGCTATTTAGGTTTTGCAAAAATCAAGAGTCTTTTCCATGTTGTTCCCGGCGGCCAGCAAGTCTGTAAAATTAATCTTTCTTCTGCCTGCTCCTGACCTTTTACCAAAAAGGAAACGTCAGAAGAATCAGCTGTCTTTGATTCACTAACAACATAGTTAAAGCGTCGATTTTCAAAAAAAATCACTATATCGTCCCCCTGTTTTAAATCTTTAAGAAGATAAAAAACAGCATTATATCTTCCCACATCCCAAAAATTATCTGTTGAATGGGCAAATAGATAAGTATTTCCTCTTATTCCCGGAAAAACGCTTCCTTTCGCATGCGCAACTCCCTTTTGCAAAGCAGGCAAAAAGTCTTTCTGATCATTTGAATCAATATTGGGGATGACTTTCGAATTTATGCCGAGCTTTGGTATCAAAATACCAAACTCTGTATCTTTTGGCATCAATATTTGCTCTTTGGGACCGGAAATAACTTTTGTAAAACCTTCACTGGTTTTCTCTTTTCTTAATAATTCTCCCAGAGCCGACTCTTTGGTTTCCTGGGGGGCGGACTCAACAACAGTATATTTAACTCCCCGAGTTTGAGCGATTCTAAATTCGGCCTCGTAATAAAGAGAGGGGCCAAAAGTTGCAAAAACGCCAAAAATGGCAAAAAGAAGCAAAAAATTGCCGATGGTTCGAAGAATTAAAAACTTAATAATCTCAGAACTCTTCATAAAGATAGCGTCCTCGAGAGGAGTCGAACCTCCAATCTTTCCCTTAGGACGGGACTGCTCTATCCATTGAGCTACGAGGACTCTTATTGTATTTTAACACCAAGAAAGCTAAAATACTAATACTGCGGGGTGTAGTTCACTCGCCTCGCTGAAGCTATGGCGAAGCGGGTCGGTAGAACGCTCGGTTCGGCCTGCCCGCCAATTGCAACGCCGGAGACTAGTTCATCGGTAGAACGCTCGGTTCGGGACCGAGAGGTAGAGGGTTCAATTCCCTCGTCTCCGACACCTAAAACTTTGCTTTAGTCCTCTTTTTTGGTATAATCCCTCTATGAAACATATTGCTATTTGGCTTGGAGTAACTGCGGTTGTAATTGGAAGTGTTTTTGGACTTATTAAATTAAGCGACCAGGGAAGTTCTTCCCCTGTTTTGGCAGAAACAACCGTGAGCGTACCGGCTGTTGAAAAAACAGATATGACTTATGGGAATAAGAATTCTAAAGTGGTTCTTGTCGAGTATTCAGACTTCCAATGCCCCGCCTGCGGTTACTACTCCTCCTTGATTAATCAGTTGATGGCTGAATATAAAGAAAAAATCCTTTATGTTTATCGTAATTTTCCTCTTCCACAACACAAAAATGCCATGATTTCAGCTCAAGCCGCCTATTCGGCCGGTCTTCAGGGTAAATTCTGGGAAATGCAGGAGCTTATTTTTTCGAGCCAAAAAGAATGGGCAGATTCCGCTTCGGCCGAAGAGACCTTTATCGGATTTGCCAAAGACCTAGGTTTGGATATGGAAAAATTCAAGGCTGATCTAAAATCAGATGAAACCATAAATATAATAAGAGCTCAATTAAATGGAGGACAAAACATAGGGATAAATTCCACTCCTACTTTCTTTCTAAACAATAAAAAACTGCAAAACCCGAAAAGCCTGGATGAATTCAAAGAGTTGATAGAAAAAGAAATAGCTAAATAGCTACATGGCTGCATAGCTTAATGTAACTATGTAACTATGTAACTATGCGACCATTTAAAAACAAAAAAAACTTATTGATATTATTAATTGTTTTTTTTGCTTTTCTCGGCTTTCTTGACGCCACCTACCTAACCATCCTCCACTATCAAAATATTATTCCGCCATGCAGCCTTACTTCAGGCTGTGAAAGAGTGCTCACAAGTCCATACTCGCAAATTGGCATTGTCCCCGTTTCCCTGCTTGGAAGTATATTTTTTCTTACCATAATAGTCTTATCGATAATAATTCTACAGTCAAAAAAATCTCACTTCTCACTTCAGAAAGCTCTTTTAGGCTCTGCTTTAATCGGTTTTCTGGTTTCACTAGGTTTCTTTCTGATTCAGCTTTTGATTCTTAGGGCTTTTTGCCCTTATTGCCTGACTTCGGAAACAATATCTCTTTTGATATTGACATTATCCATAGCTTTGATACGATTGAATAAGAACTGACAATAGAAGATTGAGAAATAGAAGATAGGTTTAGAAAATAGAAAATTGAAGATAGAGAATAAATTCAATCTTCTATCATCTACCTTCTACCGCTATTTTCCATGCTCTATCTTCTATCGTCTTTAATTATGACTAATTTTCAAAAACTATCTCTTCTTTTTCTAAGATTAGCATTAGGCTGGCTTTATTTTTATGCCGGAATTACTAAGCTTTTGGATCCCAAATGGACAGCTGCCGGTTACTTAAAAGGCGCGCAAACTTTAACACCTCTTTACCAGTGGCTTTCTTCTCCGCAAAACATAAATTGGGTAAATTTTTTAAATGAATGGGGGCTTACGCTGGTAGGCTTATCACTTATTTTTGGGGTTTTCCTGCGAATTGGAGCGGTATCGGGAATTTTGATCATGCTTCTCTACTATATTCCCATTTTGAACTTTCCATATGTGGGCAAAGGAACAACAAGTTTTCTTGTAGACCAACACTTTATTTTTGTTTTAGTTTTAGTGATGCTCGCCTCTTTCGACGCCGGCAAATATTGGGGACTAAAACAAGTTTTAATGAAGTTTTTTCCGGAGAAATTTAAATCCTTAACTTAGTTCGTTTTCGAGGTAGATGTTTTTGAAGTCCGCTTTGTCCCACTTAAAAATTTCTTCCGGTTTAAACATTAAGGCTTCTTCTTTCTTGGCAATTTCTGAACTTTCCGAGGCATGGACAATATTATACTGCTGGCTCATGGCAAAATCGCCGCGGATGGTTCCGGCCTCGGCTTCCCGAGCCAAAGTAACACCAAGTAATTTGCGAATTGTCAAAGCGACGTCCTTTCCCTCCCAAAGCATGGCAATTACAGGTGAGGACTTCATGTAGGCTTTAATGCTTGCGAAAAACGGCTTATCAGCATGATGAGCGTACCACTGGTCTAAAAGAGCATCGTCCAAATTGACCATTTTCATGGCCACAACTTTCAGGCCTTTTTGCTCAAGGCGCTTTATAACCTCTCCAATTAAGCCTCTTTGCATCCCATCGGGTTTTATTAAAACAACACTTCTTTCCATATTATTTATAATCGTAACAGCTTTTCCAGCCTTTGTCCATTCGTGAAATCGCCTATTACAGCCAGATTTAATCCCTTTTCTAAAAAATAAGTTCTGGCAACTCTTACGACTTCTTCACCTGTCACTTTTTCTATTTTAGCAATAACTTCCGTAGGATTGTCAATCTTTTTCTCCAATAGTTCCTGAGAGCCGTAAAAACCCGCCATTGACCTGCTGTCCTCAAGCTCCAAAACCAAATGCCCTTTTAGAAATTCCTTGGCTTTTCTCATTTCCTCATTGGAAATCAAAGACTTTGAATTTGAAATCTTCTTATGTTCATCAAGTATAACGCTTACAGCCTCTTCAATTCTTTTGGGATCAACCCCCGCCATTGAGACTATGCTTCCGCAATCCAGATAACTGTCTGCATTTGTCCTTACATAATAAGCAAGTCCCCTTCTTTCCCTAACCTCATGAAAAAGCCTCGAACTCATTCCTCCTCCCAAAATCGCAGCAAGAACCGAAAGCGGATATTTGTCTTTATGATCTAAAGGAATTGTTCTAAACCCAAGCGCAAGATGGGCTTGTTCAGTTTTTTTGTGCTTGATTAAAAATCCCGGTTTTTCCTGATTTTCTACTACCTTACTATATTGTAATGTATCAAACTTCTTCATTTTTCTAAAATATTTTTCTACCAATTCCTGGATTTTTTGGGGGTGTATTCCTCCAGCCACAATAACAGTTATATTCCCGGCGCTGTAAAGACTATCCATGTAGCCGATAAAATCTTCCCTTTGGACATTTCTTATTACATCTTTTTCTCCGGCAATATCCCAACCCAAGGGGGTATCTCCATATAGAATTTGCTCATAAACATCAGCTATCTTTCTCATTGGGGTATCCTCATATAAATTTATTTCTTCTAAGATTACTCCTCTTTCCTTATTTATTTCTTCTGATTTAAAAAGCGAGTTTAGAAGCATATCCGAGAGAATATCCATGCTTAAATCGACATGATTTTTTGAAGACTTAATATAAAAACCTGTAGCTTCTTTCCCTGTAAAAGCGTTAAATTCCCCTCCTATCCCGTCAATCAGACTGGAGATTAAAATGGCCGAAGGCCTCTTTTCTGTTCCTTTAAAGGCCATGTGCTCTATAAAGTGGGAAATACCGTTATTTTGTTTTGTTTCATATCTGCTTCCCGCTCCTACCATTACAAGAACTGTGACGCTTTCAAAAGAAGGCATGGGGATGGTTAAAACTCGAAGGCCGTTAGGCAAAACTGTCCGCTGGAAGTCCATAAAGCCATTCTACCAGTTTCCGACTTCTTCTTCAAGGGGAAAATGGTGTAGTTTGATAATGTTTGACTATTATCGTCTACATTCTCTCCGGAGCTTCGATTCCCAAAAGATAAAGACCGTTTTTGAGGATTTGGCCCGTTGCATTTGTCACAGCAACTCTTAAGTCCTGTTTCTCACTCTCAATAATTTTGTGCTTCTGATAAAAAAGGTTGAATTTTTGGGAAAGATCAAAGAGGTAATTGGCCAAAAGATTAGGCGAAAGCTTCTCTGCTGCCTCCGAAACCACTTCGGTGAACTGATTGATGGAACGAAGAAGTGAAAGTTCCTCAATTTCCAATTTCAAATTTCCAATTTCAAATTTCCAATTTAATTCTTTATACTTTATACTTAATTCTTTATACTTAGCTAGGACGCTCTGCGTCCTTGCGTACGTATACTGAAGATAAGGTCCGCTGTTGCCCTCAATTGAAACCGACTTTTCTATATCAAACTCAACGTTTTGCTCTGCATTAACTTTTAGAACAGAATATTTAATAGCGCCTATTGTTATTTGCTCCAATACCTTCTCTTTTCCTTCAACAGCTATCTTACCTTCCTTCATTAAGCTCTCCACTTTTTCTTTTACTTTTTCAATAAGAGTATCCACTCGAAGAATCTCCCCTGTTCTTGAGCTAATCTTCATACCGACAATATTTACCATGCCCATTGAAAGATGATATTGTGTACCTTTAAATTTTTGAGGGTCTAAAAGTTCAAGCGCTTTAATAATAACCTTGAAATAGCCCGCCTGTTCCGACCCTACGACATGAATGTTTTTATCAAAGGAGAAAGCTTCGTACTCTTTAAAACCCAGGCACATGTCTTTTCCTTCGTAAGTCGGATTGCCCGCTTTGGTAATAAAAACGCGTGTATGAAGACCATATTCTTCGCCTTTAAAAATAACCGCTCCCTGATCTTTAACAAAAACCTTGCCAATATTTTCCTCAACAATTTTCTTACCGCATTCAACCATTTCGCTTTCAAAAAAGAGCCGGTCAAATTTTGTATAAAAACGAGTATAAAACTCGTCATAGTAATCCAAACTCCATTGCCTGGTTTTAAGATATAGATCCCAATCCTTTGACTCTTTTTTATAAAGCTCCGTGTTTAATTTCTCAATCTCCTCTTTGTTTTCCTCGTAATCCTGGTTGCCTCGAATATAACCCCGACCTAAGAAATGAACTTTGTCTTGGGCTGTCCACTTCTCTATTTCATTCAGACTTAACTTCTCCTCCTCCATGATTTTTTTGATTCCAAAAAGAGCTTTGGCAACATGAGGACCTATATCTCCCTGATAGTTGGCCCGAAAAACTTTAGCGCCCTGTAATTTTAAAATTCTCGCTAATGCTTCGCCTGTTATAAGCGTCCGCATGTGTCCAATATGCATTTCTTTATGAGTGTTTGGGTGGGCAAATTCGACCATGATTTTATTGCCGGAAATTGAGGATTTGCTTGTCGTACCAAACTGTTCCTTCTGCTCTAGCACTTCCTGAAGTTGAGTGATAAGGTAGTCACTTGACAGCCAAAAATTTATAAACCCGGGATTAACAACATCGACATGGTCGATGAATGAATTATGAATTATGAATTTAGAATTAAAGATTTCCACTATGGATTGAGCTAACTCTAACGGCGTTTTCCATCCCTGATTCTTAATTCCTAATTCCTTATTCCCGAACACCGCCATTGCCACATTCGTGCTGTAATCACCGTGTCTTTCATCCGCGGACTTAAAAACCTCCGGCTCAACCTCAACTCCCGTCACTTCATGAACCGCTTCTTTTAACGCATTTATAATTTCTTCTTTAACCATGTCTTTAAGTATATCATTTCTTTCTTTTCTTTCCCATATTCTCTTGTTAAATTTTTAATAAGAAGTGATATAATCTTTAGTCATGTCGAAAGAACAAGGACAAAACAATCACTACGAAATGCCTCCTGCCAGAAAACTTGGTCCAATTGAAAGCGTGGCTGTTCTCGGATATACTGTCTGGACCGGTGTTACAAGTCACAAAGAACATCGTCCAAGCATTAGAAACATCCCCTCAATGCTAAAACTTGTTTACTATGTTTCCCAAGCTAAGAAACTACCTCCTGAAATTTTTGAAAAACTATTGGAAAAACATAAAATTAGAATTACGGGAACTGAACATATACCCGAAGAAGGCAATATTGTACTCACAAGCAATCATTTTAACCAATATTATCTGAAAGGAATGTGGCAAACGGCCAAACTTAAGGAAATAATATATCTTAATACGCCCGAAAAAAATCGAAATGGATACGGCTTTATAATGGACGGTACTAAAATGGGCACTGTTGATGAACAATTGGATAAATTCAGAAAAAAAATTGGTTTTCTTGAATCTTCCAGTCGGACCCAATCAGCTCTTGATTTCCTTGAGCAAAAAACAAAAGATTTTACCAATCCCAGAATTAATCAAATAATGGCAAACGTGGCTAATAGCTTAGGCTTTACCCGTGTTGGAAAATTCTCCGAGACAAAAAATCCTCTCAAAAACGGCATAGCTGGTTTTTTCCCTTCAGGGGAAGACGAAAAAGAACTCAAGGCTTTCCCTGAAAAAGCTGCGCGTCTCCTTAAAATAGCCAGTGACAAATTTGACAAAATGATTCTTCCCGTGGGTTGCTACCAAAATGGCCAAACAATATAAATTTATTTCGGCCCAACCATTGACCTAAAAGAGAAGCCTTTTACAGACTTATCTAATCAACAAATATCCGATCTGGTCGGCTGCAACGTAGCCCGCCTATTACCCAGTAATTTATGGGGACACTACGAGAAATTCTTAAATCAAGTTCCTCTTGAAAAATTACAATCAAAAACTGAATCGCTTAGTCTTTTTCAAAAAGCCGCTTGACAACACTTTTATTACCTGATAGCGTTGAAGTAGGCACTAAAGTTGTATGGCTAAGATATTAATTGTTGACGACGACCAGGCATTACTGACCGTCTTTGCTACGGCTTTACAGAAAGCGGACTTTGAAATAATAACAGCGTCAACCGGCAACGAAGGATTTGAAAAGGCAAAAAGCGAACAGCCCAATCTTGTCCTTTTAGACCAGGTTTTGCCGGATATTAATGGCAATGATGTTTTAAAAAAGCTAAAAGAAGATCCGCAGACAAAAGATCTGCTGGTCGCAATGCTTTCTAATTTTGGTCAAAACGAGCTGGTTAATCAAGCAATACAAACAGGCGCTTTGGATTATATTCTTAAATATCAAATTGAGCCTGAAGATTTAGTAAATAAAGTTAATGGTTTTTTAAAAGAGAAGGAGGAAAAAGTAAATGCAACCGCCTAAAGACGGAGATTATCAAAAATTATTAAGCGAGGTTATCAAGAAACAAATCGTCATTCTTGGCCCTGACATTACACTGACCAAGGCTCGAAATGTGGCTGGCTTAACTATCGCCGACGATGGTACAGTTACTCAAATCACAGGTAATCCTGCAGAAATTACTCAAAAACTGATCGAGCAGTTTATGGAGCTTTCAGGTCTTATTGTTAAAAAAACTATGGAACCTCTTTTGGCTAATTTTCCCGACGGAATAATCCAGGAACCACATATACAAACTCCGCCTATAATTGCTTCTCCGCAACCTCCTCCTGCAGAACCAACACCTCAACCTCCCCAAACCCCGGCCGAACCGGTACAGGAAAATCAAACTAATCAAAATAACGGAACAAATCCTGTAACTTAATATGGATACTGCCCGATTAATCAGTGTTTTTGTCCAAGCAGGCTCTTTCATCGCTGCTTTTGCCGCTATTACGGCCGGAATAATAATGTCCTCCGTCACAAAAAAATTCGGAACGGGAATTTTAGCCAATGGATTCAAAAGCATTTCCCTTGGAGTTTTCTTAATTGCCAGCGGAATAATTATTGACACCCTTTTACCCTACATCCAAATTCAAAGTAGTGAGATTTCGGCCGGAGTTTTGGTCTTAAAGGAAGCTCTCTTTGTTGCCGGAACCTACGTTATTGTTATCGGCAGTAAGAATACCGGAGACAAGTTGGAGTCCCTCACTAAGTAATTGACAAGCCTATTAATATCCTCGATACTAAATTTATGGACTTTCATCTGCCCGCAACTATAATTGTAACTTTGGGTTTTGGTTTAGCCGCCGTTTTTTTCTCGATCAGAGAGGAAAAAACTAAAAAAAAACTTCTGGAAAAAGACGAAAATCAAAGACAAAAGATTTACGAGATTTCGATTCTCAAAGAAATCCAGGACCGCATCGGCTATGAATTGGACATCGAAAGAGTGGCCGACGTTATTACCGGAAGCTTAAAAAATCTTTTCTCCTATTCCACTGTTTCTTCTCTGATTTTAAAAGATGACAAGCTTATTTTTAAAACCAACGTCGAAGAAGAAGTTAATCATGACTTCATAGAAAAAGTCAAAAAAGGAATGTTAGCTTCTTTAGCAACTTTATTAAACGCACCACTGCCCGAAAAAATTGACGAGACGCTTTTAGGCGCTCCTTTAAACGACCAAACCCCCTCTCTTCCCTCCTCTTTTTTCCATATTCCTCTTATAGTAAATGATAATGTCTTAGGATTAATTAATATCTCTTCAAAAAAACCCGGACTTTATAAGGAAGATCAAATGACAATGCTTTATCAGATAACAAATCAGGCGTCCCGGGCTCTCTCGAAACTGCAAAATGTCTTAACAACGGAAAAAGGAAAACTTATGTCTTTAATAGGAAGTCTGGCTGACGGAGTTTTTATGGTTGACACTCAAAACAGGATTCTGATTATTAACAACGCAGCAAGAGGGATCCTGGGCTTTGGAATGGACGATAAGATTAGTTTTCCCCAAATTTTAAAAACCCTTGATGGTAAATATGATCTTGCTCTTGAGATAAGTGAAGCTATAGGAAGAAACAAAACAACCGAACAAAAAGAAGTTAAACTTAGTAAAAAAACAGTTCAGATTTTTATTACTCCGGTTTTTGATTCTGAAAATAAGGCTTTTGGAGCGGCTGTTCTTTTACAGGATATCACTTTGGAAGAAAATCTGGCAGAACTTAAAGAAACCTTTACCAACATGATTGTCCACGAATTACGAGCCCCTCTGACAGCCATTAGGGGCGCCTCCCAACTCTTAAGCGGAGTGGAAGACAAATTGGACATAGATGAGAAGGGAAAGCTTTTATCGATAATTCATGAGCAGTCAAAGGTACTTTTGGACGAGGTCTCCTCTGTTTTGGATGCGGCCAAAATTGAAGCCGGCAAATTCACGATACAGAAACAGGAAACCGACCTAAAAGAGCTTATTGATGAAAAGATTAATCTATTCTTGTCTCAAGCAAAGGAAAAATCTGTCTCTTTGGAAACCAATATAGTCTCTGATTTGCCAAAAATTTTAGTTGACCCTATACGTATCGGTCAGGTTTTTAATAATCTCCTTCTAAACAGCCTTAAATTCACTCAAATTGGAGGAAAGATTGTAGTAAAAGCAGAGCTATCTGGCGACTTCATCACCGTCTCCGTTTCTGACAACGGGGTCGGGATTCCCAAGGACAAACAACAGGATCTTTTCTCCAAATTTGCCCAAGTCACCACTTTCCCCGCCCCCGACCACGGCACAGGCTTAGGCCTTTATATTGTCAAGGGAATTGTCGAAGCCCATGGAGGAATTATTTCTCTGGAATCCGAACTTGGCCAGGGAACAACCATTTCCTTTACTTTACCAACCACCATTTCTGTCCATCAGACAGAACCCTCACTTCCCCCTCCAAATCGTTTCTTAACACCTTAATTCCTAATTGAGACAAGATATTCAGCGTTTCTTTATGAGGATGACCATAACGGTTGTTTTTACCTGATTGAATAACGGCCAACTCTGGTTTTATTGAGGAAAGAAAGTTTGAATCCATATTATTTCTCGACCCATGATGCGGAACTTTTAGAATATCTATACGATCAATATCCATTGAACCATTAAGAATTGCGTCGCCGGTAAACATAGCGCTGAAATTGCCATAGGTCAAAAGCTGAACGATTGATAGCCCGTTTGCGTCCAAATCAACATTTTTTCTTGTTTTGGCAAGAACTATCTGCTCTTCTGTCGGAAAAAGTGTTCCGACAAGCACTCCGTCCTTTAATCTTAAAAAATCCCCTTTTTTTAAATATTTAGGGTTAATTTCTCTATCGGAAAGAGTTCTGGCTAATTCTTTAGAAACCAAACTTTCTCCGCCTACTTCTTCTGTATAAAAATATAAAACACTATATCTTTTTATAACAGAAATTAAACCGTTTGCATGATCGGCGTGGGGATGAGTTAAAATTACAATCTCTATTGTTTTATCCCAAAAAGGCATATTGTTTGATAAACAGGAAAGAATTGAATCATCAGGACCTCCGTCGATGAGAATATCCAAGCCTTTTGGACTTCGGATAAATATTGCATCCCCCTGCCCAACGTCACAAAAAACCAGATGCAGTTTCCCATCATTTAGCTTTGATTGCTGATAGAAAAATAATCCCAGAAGAAATAATACAGACGTAAAACCAAGAAACAAAAACTTTCCGATTGCAGATGAAGAATTATTTTGCATCTTTTTGTTTAAAGAAAATAATAAAAGAAGCTAAAAATAAATAATAAGCCGTAATAAAAGGCCATTCAAAGTTATTAACACTAACGACCCCGCCAATTCCACTGAACAAATTCACAATCTTTTCAAAATAAATTAGGAAAGGCAGGGAAAGATAAAGAAAAAGTTGACCTAAAGGCCAAAAAACCATTCCCAAAATGGCTCCAATGCCTCCGAAGACCATTAAAATGGGAATCGTCCATAAAACAAGCCCGTTAATGGCAATAGACAACAAGGAATAAGTCCCGAAATTAACAAGAAGAATAGGCAAAGTAGAAATCTGGGCGGCAAAGCTGGTTGCAATATCCTCAATAATAATCTTTTTTGTTTTAAAAAAGGGACGGATAAATAAAAGACCGAGAGTCGAAACAAAGGAAAGCTGAAAACCAATATCTGAAATTAAGTTTGGAGAGAAAAAAAGCATTATATAGCCTGTCAGAAAAAGAGCGTAAACAGACAAAGTCTGTTTTCCCAATATTTGAGCCGTAAAAACAAGAATTCCCATAATCGACGCCCGGATAATCGAAGGTTCAAGCCCGGATAAGACTGCATAAAAAAGAATTCCAAAAACGCTTATCAATATAGCCAGTCGTCTGCTAAAAAATAGCACCATAATACTGCTTAAAAATGAAGCCACCATTGTGACATTCATTCCCGAAGCAGCAATTACATGTAAAACCCCTGAAATCCGTAAGTTATCTTGGAAATCTTTGGGCATTGTCTGCTTTATTCCAAAAACTATCCCTAAAAGAAGGCTGGAAGAGGTTGAAGGAAGAGTTTTTTCAAAGGCTGAAATTATTTTTTGACGTAAATCTGAAACTGCTTTTAATCCAAGACTTGAACTATTTTGGTTAGCTTCAATTTGAGGCAAAAACATTGCAATGATAATCTTTTTGTTTTTTAGCGCTCTCTCCTCTATTCTGCCGGAAATACGCACGGTTTCTCCGTAATGAAATTGAGGAAATCGAGGAGCAGTTATAAAGATTTCATTTCCTTTTTGATCAACAACCGAAAAGCGCTGATAGTTCCCCGAAATCCGGGGTTCTTTAAGAAGTCTTGTTTCAAAACCCACTAACTCCCCATTGTTATAATTTGATGCATTATGAGTGGCTTGAAGAAATCTAAGTGAGAGTAAAACTAGAAGAAAGGCAAATAAAAAAACTATCTTTTTGGTCATAAACTAGAAGTTAATAAACAGTAATTTTATCTTTTATCTTCTCGAAAACAGAAGAGCCCAAAACCTTCTTTGATAATAGATCTTCTATTGATTCATAAGGCCTACTATCAATAATCTTCTGCCCGATTACCGACCCTACTCCCGGAAGAGTGTCTAATTCTGAAAGACTAGCCGAATTAATATTTATGGAAGCCGTGCCTTGAACTTGCCCTGTGGCGTCTATCCTAGCGGTTCCCGCTTCTTCTCCAATCCCTGGAACATAAATTTTCGCCCCATCTTTAAGTTTTTGCGCTAAATTAAAATTCTTTGCCACAAAGTCTCTATTTGCCTCCAAAGACAATCCTCCGGCAGCGACTAAAGCATCCTGTAATCTTGAGTCCGAGGACAATTCATAAACACCGGCTTTAACTACTGCCCCCTCTATATCGATAAAGATTTTGGCCGAAGATGAACTGGTATTTTCAGAAGACTCAAAAACAATGTCATTCGAAGACGAAGAAGAACCGATTAAACCTATCAAACCATAACCTAACAATATCAGCCCAAGGCTAGCAAGAATGATTGATAAAATATTTTTTCTGATAAGAGGCTTATATTCTTCAAGAAAATCTTCGATTTTCATAAAAGTCAAAAGTCAAAATTACAAGTTAAAATTCAAAATTATCGTTCTTAACTTTTTACTTTTGAATTGCACTTTTACATTTTTAATTTTGAATTTTTAATTTATTTAGTGACAAAATTTATTATCTTTCCCTCCACATAAATAACCTTCTTGATATCTTTCCCCTCCAAATACTTTGCAACTTTTAAGCTTTCTTTTGCCAATTGCTCAACCTCATCTTTATTCTTAATACTTTCTGCTTTATACTTAATACTATCGCGTACCTTCCCATTTACCTGAATAACTATAGAAATTTCTTCTTCGATTAAATATTTTTTATCACTCAAAGGCCACGACTGCGAATGTATAGAATTATGAATTAGGAATAATGAATTATGGTTTTCGCCCTTTATTCTTGATTCTTTATTCTTAATTCTTTGATACAGTTCCTCTGTGATGTGAGGCGCAAACGATGCCAAAAGAATTAAAAATTTCTCAAAACTCTCTTTGGAAACCGATCCCTGACGGGAAAAAAAGTTTAAAAGAGTCATTAGACTGGCAATCGCTGTGTTATAGTGCATGCCTTCTAGATCGCTAGTAGCTTTTTTAATTGTTCTATTTAGCACCACTTTTTCCTCTTTTGTTTCTTCCTTTTTATCAATCAGACCTTGCAACTGCCAAACCCTGGTTAAAAATCTGTATATTCCCCCAATTGCCGCATCCCGAAAGTCTCCGCCGTATTCAAAAGGCCCCATAAACATAAGATACATTCGTAGGGTATCAGCTCCATATTCTTTAATATACTTATCAGGGTTTACTACATTTCCTTTGGACTTGCTCATTTTAGCTCCCTCGGCAATAATCAAACCATGAGCTCTAAATTTCTTAAAAGGCTCCTCGAAATCAATTAGACCCAAGTCTTTGAAAAACATGGTTAGAAAACGGGTATACAAAAGATGCAAAACCGAATGCTCTGCTCCGCCAATATACATATCAACAGGAAGCCAGTTTTTAACTCTCTGCTGATCAAAAGCTTTATTATGAAATTCATTTGATATATAACGGAAAAAATACCAGGCTGAATCTAAAAATGTGTCCGAGACATCTGTTTCTCTTCTTGCCTTCCCTTGACAGTTAGGACAAGTTGTTTCATAAAACTCGGGATGATTAGCAAGCGGTGATACCCCGCTGCCAAGCGGCTTCCAGTCCTTAACATCCGGCAGTAAAACAGGTAATTGATCATCGGGCACAGGCTGCCACTCGCATTTTTCACAGTAAACCATGGGAATCGGCGGTCCCCAATACCTCTGCCTTGATATCAACCAGTCCCGAAGATGATATGAAGTCACTCTTTTTCCCCACCCCTTTTCCTCCAAATGATCCATGATTGCCGTCGTAGCTTTATGAATATCCATACCGTTTAGGAAGTCCGAGTTGACCATTTTTCCTTCCTCTTCCTGAACCTGTTTAGCTTCTGTGATATCGGATGTATCACCATCTTTACCAACAACAACTCTAATAACTGGAAGGTCAAACTCCTTTGCAAATTCAAAATCCCGAATGTCGTGCCCCGGTACCCCCACAACAGCTCCTGTTCCAACATCTCCTAAAACAAAATCACCCACCCAAACAGGCAACTTTCTGCCATTTAGATTGTTAATAGCGAAACTCCCTGTAAATATTCCTGTTTTTTTTCTTCCTTCATCTATACGATCCTGCATGGATTTATTGAGCGTAGCATCGATATATTTTTTTACATCAGCAAGACGCTCTTTCTTTGTCAGCTTCAGTATGTCGGGATATTCAGGCCCTATAACGATGAATGTAGCGCCAAAATTAGTATCAGGCCTTGTGGTAAAACAAACCACCTCTAAATTAGAATTTTCTATTTTATAAATTATATTTATTCCCTGTTTTTTTCCTATCCACTGTTTTTGGGCGATTTTGACTTTTTCCGACCAGTCAATATGAGTCAGCCCGTCTAACAACCTATCCGCGTAATCCGTAATCTTAAAAAACCACTGCTCCAGATCTTTTTTCACAACTAATGTTTGGCATCTTTCGCAAGCTCCTTCTATTACCTGCTCATCAGCTAAAACTGTTTTGCAGGAAGGGCAAAAATTAACCGGTGCTTTTTTTCTGTAAGCCAAACCTTTTTTAAAAAGCTGGATAAAAATCCATTGGGTCCACTTGTAATAGCTGGGGTCATAAGTTTCAACTTTTCTTGACCAGTCAAAGCTGTTCCCGATTGATTTTAACTGGCGATAAAAGTTTTCTTCTGATATTTTTGCCTGCTCCTTTGGATGACGGCCGACTTTTATCGCATAATTTTCCGAGTGAATTCCAAAACCGTCAAGCCCGATTGGCTCGAAGGTGTCATTCCCCTGCATGCGCTTAAAACGTCCGTAAATATCCGAGCCTGTAAAGGCATACATATTCCCAACGTGCATGCCCTCGGCCGAAGGATAAGGAAACATCATAAGGTTATAAAAGGGTTTTTTGGCTTTATCCAAGTCAGGACTATAGATTTTCTCCTCTTCCCACTTTTTCTGCCACTTCTTTTCGATAACTTCTGGTTGATATTTCTCTATCTTCTTCTTTTTATCCATAATTATAAATTATACTATAAAACCTTTTGTATCGCTGAACTAAGCAGAATTAAAACGCAGAACTAAGCTGAAAGAAAGGGCGCGGGGAGGTATAAAATTTTTTGTCAAAGAGCCGGACGATTGTCAACTTGCAAATGAACTGAACGCCGATCCAGAATTGTCTTGCAAATTAATTTTTAATTTCGGTGATCGGCGTTCACTTAGCGAGGACGAAGGACTTGTTTTATTTTTTCTTTTAGCACGCCGAGCGTCATTTGCAACGTGCGGCAAGTGGCCGGCGAATCCGAGCTTTCAGCGTCTTCCCTTGCGTTTTCCCAAACAATTTATTACTATTGATTTATGAAGTTTGTTAAACAATCCTTTCTCTTAATCCTCTCCTTTGGATTTGTTTATGTTTGGCAGAAAACTCCTGCATCCCAATACACCATTCCGACCTTGGGCTTTCTGGTTTTTCTTTACCTTCTGCTTTCAGCCAGAAAAAAGGGCGCGGGCCTCATAACTTTAGGTGGCGAAGGCCCTTTTGGCGTTTTAATCTTAAACACTGTTATTTTACTTTTGATTTTTGCCACTGGCGGTCTAACTTCTAATCTTTATTTCCTGCTATATTTCCTTGGATTTGGCATTGCTTTTGTTTTTGAACCGGCAACTGTTTTTATTTTCCTAATCGGTACCGCTTTTCTTTTTGTTCCGCTTGGTCTTGAAACAAATGTCATGGAAAACATGGTCAAGATTGGATCTTTAGGATTAATCTCTCCCCTGGCTTTTTTCTTCGGCAAAGAATTCCGAAGAGAAGAAAAGCAGGAAGTAAAAATGGAAGAATTAAAAGAAAGAAGTAAAGACGCGGCAGATACAATATCTAAAGATGTTGAGGAGATTATGGAAGATAAAAAAGGAAATTTAGGATCAAAAGACATGGACAAACTGAATGAAATTCTGGAAGAAACAGAAGACCTCCGATCGGAAAGCAAGGAATAGTATTCAGTATTCAGTATTAAGTATCTAGTATGAAAATAATTCTTAGCTGCGTTTCCTTCCTGGCGCTTTATACTTTATACTTTATACTTTATACTGCGCCCGTGCGGGCGCTCACCATGTCCAACCAGAATTACATTCTCCAAATGGGAAATTTTAATATGTCCTCGGGAAAACCAACCGGAGATAATTATAAAATGGGCGTAACAACCGGACAAACCGCACCGGGACTCTTTTCAGGCACTAATTATAAAGTCAAATCCGGATTCCAATACATCCATTCCATAATTCCTTTTGCCTTTTCGATAGACAACATTGATATTAACTTTGGAACTCTGACTGCTAATAATCCTGTAACCAGAACCAGTAACTTAACTGTTTCAAACGGTTCTGCCGCCGGATATTCGGTAACAGCCTCCGAAAACCACCAGCTTTTAGTTCCGGCAACAGGTGCTTTGATTCCCGATACAACCTGTGATAACGGAACGTGCACAGAAACAACCTCTGCCGCCTGGACAAATTCTCTTACTTATGGATTTGGCTATAGGTGTGATAACGTTACAGGTACAGATTGTGCTACTGGCTTTACAAGTGCCGACAATTATAAGCAGTTTGACGCATCACCCTCTGCCCAAACCGTAATGTCAGGCGCTAATGTCGGCCGCAATAAAGAAGTCCAGATAACCTACAAGGTTAATATTTCAACCACTCAAGCTGCCGGACTATATACAAATACTATTATGTATATCGCAACACCTACTTTCTAAAAACTATTATGAATAAAATATTAAGTATTAAAAATGTAATTCGAATCCTCGTTTTTATACTTTATACCTCATACTTAATACTAAATACTGCGAAAGCAGATGCAGCAAAAGTTTCTTTAGGAATTTTCCCTCCAATAATTAAAATCGAGACCATGCCCCCGGCAAGCATTGATACTCCAATAACTGTCCAAAATTTAGGAGAAGAAACAGTCGAGGTAAAAGCTGTTTTTAAACCTTTCAGGGCAAAAGATACGGAAAACGGCGAAGTTGAATATAGCGATGACTATCCTTTCATTTTTCAGAAGATGCAAATTCTTGACGGCCTAAAAGCAGTTGACACTCTTACATTAGCTCCTTCTCAAGAAAAAACCTTGACATTTCACATCGGGATTCCCAAGGACGAACTTGCCAGAGACTATTACTTTTCGATAGTTTTTGTATCAAAAGAGATCGCAACAACCCAGGGTAATAATTCGAATGCAGTGGCAGGCATAGGAACAAATGTTTTATTGTCAATCGAGCCGAAAGGCAAGGCCAAAGGCTTAATTGAGGAATTCAGCGCTCCTTTTTTTCTCGAAAAAGGCCCTGTTCCCTTTACAGTCCGCGTGAAAAATGACGGTGAAAATGTTATCGAGCCAAAAGGATTTATTTTAATAAAAAACGTCTTTGGCCAGACAATAGGTAAAGTAGAACTTCTTCCTGTTAATATTTTAGCCGGAAGTATTCGTGCTATTCCCGACTCAAAACTAGACGCTAGACGCTATACGCTAAACGCTACAAAAGCTTTCTGGGAAGAAAAGTTTCTCCTTGGTCCGTACACCGCCACTCTGACCCTATCCCTTTCCGATCAGGGACCTCAATTAAGCAGATCTATTTACTTTTTCGCCTTCCCTCTTCAAGGGATTATTGGCCTGTTTGTTGCCTTAATTTTAATTTTAATAATTCGCAATAGAATAAAGAAACAATTAGAGTAATTCTCCCCTTGACATTTTTAACTTGCAGTATAGATAATGGAAATAGTTATTATTTAAGTGAGGAAAAAGATATATATATCAGGTATCCTGGTTTTTATCCTGTTTGGGAGTTCTCTTTTGGTCTCAAAAGCCCAGGCCGCCACCCTTTCCAGTGCTTCAGACATTATCACCACTTCCCGCCCCTCGGTTGCCGCTCCTTTAGCTGCCGACCAGGCAGCCAGCGCCATGTTTGTAAAAATTGTTGACACGGCAGACAAACTGATGTTTCTGGCTTCGGACTCGGCCACACTTCGTCCCGACACAGGGGAAACAATGAACACAGTAACTGTTGCCTCCGCCTCGGCCGCAGACACACCGGCTTCGAATCAACGTCTTGTTTTTTTCACGGGCGCCGCGGCCAATACCCATCATCAGGGAGATGCTATTGTTGTTCCCATTACTGCCCTACACAAAATCGCTTTCACCATTCCTAATGCTATACCGGCCAGCGGAAAAGTAGTCATTACCTTCCCGGGAAGTGCCGATGCCACTGCTTCCCCCTCTGCTACCACTTTCGCCTTTAACGGCTTAACTTCAACCAACATTCAAACCAATAATATTACCTGTAACTCCTGGTCTGTTTCCTCTCCAAGCATAACCTGCACCACCAACAGCAGTGTAGCCGCCAACACAACCATAACTTTTTTGATTGGGTGTTCAGCCGCAACAGGCGCCAGCTGTGATACGCAAGTCCCAACACTGATAAATCCCACTAAAACAGCCGCCGCCGGAACAGCTGACACTTGGAAAATCACCCTCCAAACCAAGGATACGAACAGCGTTGTTATTGATGACGCCAAAGTTATGATCGGCACTGTTGAGTCTGTGTATGTCCAGGCGTTTGTTGAACCAACCTTTACTTTTTCCATTGCCGGAGTGGCCGATGCCACAGCCATTAATAATGGCAATACAACAGGCTGTACTAATACCGAATCAACCAACACCGGCGTTGCCGCCTCGGCAACAACTGTCGATCTTGGAACCTTATCCTCCGGAGCGATAAATATTTCAGCCCAGCTTCTTACCATAACCACTAACGGAGTGAATGGCTATACCCTTACTGCGACTTCAAGCGGCCATCTTATAAACCCTCAAAACGGATTTTGGATTAATGACTCAACAACTCCGACAGTTATGACTGCCGGAACTCCCTGGTTTGGTGTTCATCCCTGCGGCTTGGATGTTACCAGCGGAACCTGGGCAACAGGAGCAACAGGCGGAGGCGCTAACGCAAAATACGGCTGGCCAACTGCCGCAACTTCTGTAAGCCTAGCTTCCGACACAACCGGGCCAATTGGTAATTCACTTACAGCCGGAAATGGCCTAGTTAGTGTTGAGTATGCGTCAACCGTCAATGCCGGTGTCCCAACTGGACTTTACTATGCAACAATTACTTACGTGGCAACCCCTACTTTTTGATAAAAGTAGGAATTTTCAGTTACCAATAACCAATTTACAATGAATGACCAAATTATAAATTTAAAAAAACCAAAAATGTTTGAAAATTTTAGCATTGAAAATTCAATGAAAATTAAAAATTTAAAATTGAAAATTGCTCTCTTGCTAGTTGCTAGTGGCTATTTACTAGTCGCTGCCCCTCTTCGTGCACAAGAGAGCTTAAGAACTTTCACCATTGTTCCCCCGACAATTCAGCAAGCTCTTAATCCGGGGCAAAACATTGAAGGAAATATGAAAGTTATTAACGACAGCGACAGAACTCTTACTTTTACGGCCACTATTCAGGATTTTATAGTTTTGGACACAATCGGAACACCAAATCTTATCCCTCCAAATACTCTCTCCAAAAGATTTTCGGCAGCCAGTTGGATCGGAGTCACTCCGGCTCTTTTTACAGTTGAGCCGCATAAAAAACAAACGCTTAATTATTATCTTCAGGTCCCTCTCGATGCCAGACCGGGCGGCCATTATGCGGCGGTTGTTTTTAAGCCTGTTAATACCCTTGGAGTCCAGGGAACCGGAGCTTCCGTTGAAACCCAGGTTGGATCTCTTTTTTATGTTGGCGTAAATGGGCCTATCGTAGAGCTTTCACAAGTCACCAAGTTTTTTACAAATCCTTTTTCGGAGTATGGACCGGTTAATATTCAAACTCAAATCAAAAATCTCGGCGATTTGCACATAAAACCGCAGGGCACTCTGACGATTTCGGATATGTTTGGAAGAACACTTAAGACCGAAAAGCTAAACGAAGTTAATATTTTTCCGACAGCCGCAAGGGATTATGCCAACTCTTTTGGCCAGCAATTTATGGCTGGCCGATTTAAGGCAAGTCTACTTGCTTCCTACGGCCAGAACAATAACCTGCCCTTAGCCGCAACCGTTTACTTCTGGGTCTTCCCCTGGAAGCTAACCCTGATAGTTATACTTGCAATAGCAGCGCTTGTATTGGGAGTAAAGTATTGGAAGAAACAAAAAAACAACCCCACCAGCTAATATCCCAAAAACCACGAGTGATGCAGCTTCTTTCTTTTTAGGAACTTCGGAATAATCATAAAGAGTTTGTTTTTTATGCTTGTAAATAGATCGGGATAGAGTTTTCGCAGTAGTATAATAATTAGGATAAGTATTGGTATGGCAAGCCAAAGCGGGCCTAAGCCGATCGAAGTCAAAAGATCCCAAAGTTTCTTAAGAAACGAGAGGGAAACAATAGAGACTTCTTCAATGGAGGAAACCATTTTCAACTCGACTGTTTTTACCGGTTTTTCAGACTCTTTGTTTTGATAATTACCGATCGCATAAAGCTGGTAGGTTCCGGCTTTTAAATCTTTAAGCTGAATCTCAAAATAACCCTTGTCATCGGCGATAACTGTTACTTTTTTTCCATTATTTAGATATAAAGTAACAGTTGCGCCGGGCATGGTATAACCAAAAGCTATGGCAGTTTCTCCTTCTTTGACTTCTTTTCTGGCCAGCCCTAAAGTGGGAGGCAAAAATATATTGTACATCGTAATATTGCCGGTAGCAGGAGAAAAGGAAAAACAAGCAGTTGACTCACCTATTCTTTTAAAATCAATCGTGGTTAGGCAAAATCCGGAAAATCCCCGGCTTATAAGTACTTGTGAGATATAGAAGTTACCATTTTGATCGGCTACGGCGGATCGCAGAAAAGTACCGTCTTGTAAATTCATCACAATTGAGGCATTTGGTGAAGCAAAACCGGAAATATCTAAATAAAACTCCCCTATCTTTGCCTCAACCTCCGTTCCGCTCTTTATCGGAGCCTGGGCCAAAACAGAACCACCAAACAGGCTTAAAAAAATTGCAATAAGAAAAAGGGTGGGCAGAAATTTTCTCACAACGCTCTCCTTTGGCCAAGTCTCTTTTTAAATAAATTCTCGCTGTAGCCACCGTTCTCTACAAAAGCTTTCTCAAGAGAAGCAAGCTGCCTGTCAAGTAGAAAATTAGCCTGGTGAATAAGGCAAATAATACAGTTTGCGGCGCTTTCTGGGTCTTCCAGATAGGTCCTATAAGTCTCATAAGTCTTATCGGTCTTATAAGCAAGTGCCCGCACGGCTTTGGCCTGAGGCGAGTCTTTCTCCCAAAGCCTTAAACCTCGCTGCCTTAAGAAATCTTCGTAGTCAACTAACAACTCTTCTAAGCTGGCTCGGGCCACACCAATAAGCTTTATTTCCGTTTTTTTCGAGGTTGCCGAGGCTTGTGAGCCTTCGGCTATATTTTGTCTGCCTGACCTAGCCGCCTGAATCATTTGGTCGACAGTCCGATAGGACGGATTGGACTTATAGGTCAGATAGGTCCGGCAGAATTCAACCGTCAAGTCATAAATTAGGGTTGTTGTCTGATAAGACTTTAGATTCCTATATCCTCCATGGGATTTTTCGAGCAACATACTTAATTGTAATCAAATTAAAAGCCAAAAAACAACATTAAAACATGATCTCTTCTAAGAGCCTGCTATTTCAACCCAAACTAAAACAAAATTTTTGTTAGCGCTTTCATCTTCTTTCTGACAAAAGAGAATCTTCAACTTTTCAAAAAAACAAAATAATTTAAAAAAGAAAAATGGTCATTTCCGTGAAAAACAAAGTACGAACAAAAAGAGAATTTAAATCGAATCACTTCCCTTTCCCTCAAAAAAGTGCTATGGGATACAAGATATAGTTTGATATGTTTCCTAATGGTTGTCTATACTTAAAACAGAACTTTTTACGAAAATGAATCTATTAAAGGCCTTTTCACAGTGTTTTTTTGTTTTCCACAACATCAACTCTCCAAAATTTATCTGGCTGTAAGTAGATCAAAAACTCTCATGACCAATATACTCTAGGCTCTTGACAGCCGGTGGTACACTTCTTTACGCTATAATAGTATGATACATTGCTGCCCGACCTCCGATAATCCGTATAATCTGTATAATTTCGTGCCTGCAACAGATTTTTCACAGAATTTATTTTGGTTTTAGGAAATGGACTTATTAATAAAATTTAAATCCTATTTGGAAGGCAAGGAAAATCCTGCCTCTAAATTCACGGTTAAAAACTACATCGCGGATACAAGAAAGTTTATAAATTGGTACGAAACAAGATACGAAAGAGCTTTTATCCCGACAAATATCACCCCACAGTTAGTAGAGGAATTTAAAAAAGACAAAGCCGAAGGTGTTTCCGCCCGCTCCATAGACCGCTATCTCTCTGCTTTAAGGCTCTTTTTTAACTTTGCGAAGCTCGAAGGCTTCACCCCCTCCTCCCCTTTTTCCTGCGAAGCAGGATCTGGCTCCGCCAGAGAACAAGCTGATCCTTACCACCTCCGTGACTTCAAAAATAACCTTTATGTGTTTAACGCATCGCATCTTACTATAAAGAACTATATCATAGACGTTAAACAGTTCTTTAAATGGGCCGAGGAAGTTACAGGAGTCAAAGATGCCTGGGAAGTAAAAGATAAAAACCTCTTTAATTGGCTTGATTCAGGCGTGGTCGAGGAATACAAACAAAGACTTATTGAATCCGGTTTTGCTCCCCTTTCGATAAATAGAAAATTGTCATCTCTGCGTCGATATTTGGGCTGGGCAGAATCCGAAGGACTAGTATCCAGTATAAAGAATAAAGTATCTAGTATTGCTCCAGAGAAGAAAATTCAACCAGATAATTTTAATGCCCTGCTGAACCAACAGCAAACAGAAGAATCCGATACCAAATACCAAATACCAAATACCAAATACTCCGCCATCCCCCCCATCCGTCTGGGTCAGAAAGTGTCCAGAGGCATTGGTCTCTTCTTTGACGCAGCTCTGATAGCTCCCCTGACCAAAACCGTCCAACAAGGACAATATTTGGCGTGGAAGATTAAAGGCAAGCCGGTCTTCCAACAAGTATCTGGTATCTCGAATCTAGTATCTGGAAGCAAAATACTAAATACTAAATACCAAATACTAACTCCGAATCTGAAAAAGGTTTCATATGCTCCCCTCACCGTCTCAACCAGATATTTTCCATGGTATAAACGCCTCTGGCATCATGCCCGGCACACCCGGCCAAACTGGTATAAACAGTATCATTCCTATTCAGTTACCCACTACTTTCATCTTGCGATTTTAATGATCTTTATGTCTGCCCTGGGCTTTGGTTTTTACCAGAATTTTGTGGTTGATCCAAAATCAAAAGGCCCGGCCTTGGCCGCGGCTGTTTCTCCCTTAAAAATTCTTTCTTTTCAGGGCCGGCTGACCGATGCCAGCGACAACCCCATCACCGCTGCCAAATGGATCAGGGTTGTAATCTACAATGACTCTTCAGCCTCCGGTGCTGCCCGGCTTTGGGAGGAGGTCGAAAAAGTAACGCCTGATACGGACGGCATTTTTTCAATATTAATGGGAGACAATGGAAGCGGAGCTAACGCGGCTTTGTGCAACAGCGGAGACCCACCAACATCCCCTCCAGCCGGAGCCTGCGGAATTCCGCAGAGTCTTTTTGCCAATAACGCGGCTTTATATTTAGGTGTCACAGTTGAGGCCGATCCCGAGCTTACACCGCGCCAGCAGTTAGCCACGGTTGCCTACGCCACCAATGCCGAAACTTTGCAGGGCCTGCCTCCCATTACCGACGCAAGTGTCACCACCAACGCCAACGCTGTTTTGGCCTTAAATTCGAGCGGCCAGGTTTCAATTAGCGGGACTGCCACCACCGTTTTCCAGTCAACCGGAGGCCAACTGACTGTTACAGGAAAAACTTTGCTTTTAAATTCGGCTTCGGGAACCGGCACAAATATCCAATTGGTCCCTGATGGCCTTGGAAAAGTTGATATCCAAAAACCCATTCTAAATAGCACAAACAATAGCAACATCACCACAGCCCAGGGAGGGGTGGAAGTTGATGATATTTTTGCTGTTTTAGCCACTTCAAGCGCGCAATCAGCCTTTACTGTCAATCAGGATTCAACAGGCCCGCTCATTAGCGCAAGTACCTCTGGCACTGCCAAATTCACCGTGGACAACTCCGGAAACACAACTTTGGCGGGAAATGCAATACTCTCAACTGATGACTCCTACATTGGCCTTGGGGCTTCGGCCGGAAGATTTGTTTTTGACGCAACCCCCAATCCCGACGAAATAGATGTCCAAAATGCAACTTTGGATTTAAACAGTAATCTAATTACCAACATCGGCAACACCGCGACTGACTTTGATTCAAGCGGTGGATTAACTTTAGCCGCTACTCTTTCTGTCCAGGGAAATACAATCGGGCTTAATAATGACGCGGACGCTAATAATTTAATCGGTGTGGCCGCAGCCGGAGGTATTGCCAATTCTGATCTTTTCTGGGGAAATGATCTTGTTTGCGATGTTTCCGAAACAAACTGCGGCTGGGCAACGGGATCCGGATCAAGCAACTGGCAAAGAACCCTAGGCGCTCTTGCCCCCTTAAATATTACTGACGATTTATTGATTGGAGGAACAGCTTCTTCCTCTGCCAAGTTTCAGGTGTTTGGGGTGGGAACATACGCCGGAACTGCCTCTTCTTCAGGAAGTTTAACCTTCAATGACGCAGTAGGAACTAATCCTTCCATAAATGTCTTTAATAGCAACAGGCTGGATATTAAGACATCAGTCGGCGGCGATGGCGGCCTTGGAGCGGTTGTGAGTATTTTAAATAATGGCAACGTCGGCATCGGGACAACGAATCCAGGGGCCACATTAAGCGTAGGGGCCAATTCTGCCTCTGCTGGAATTATAGGTATTCCCAATAATGTTTGGATTAATGCAAGGAATGCTGCCAACAGCGGCGACGTAAACATGATGACCGTTAATGGCAGTAATCAACTTGAATTAATAGGCAGAGGAATAGGAATGGATACCTCAAGCAATATCTGGCGGGCTCCTGATTTAACTGGCGCAGTAGCAATTATAGGCGGTTGGGACACCAGCAATGCAGCTCTTATGTATGTTTATGGGGGAAGCCATGCTTCAAGGCCTGGGGGAGTGCAAATAATAGTTCCTAATGCTGCGGGTAATGCGCAAGTAGAAGTGGTAAGGATTACTGGTAGGAATGACGTAGCTAATGTTTCATTCTTAAATAGCAACGTGGGCATCGGGACGACTGCTCCTGTTGGGGCTTTGGAGGTTAATAAAAATCAAGTTGGCAAGGCCTTGGCTATTTTTGATCAGGATAGTGATCAGGATATTATTGCCGCCTCCGCCTCCGGAGTTGCTAAATTCACGGTTAGTAATGGCGGAAATCTAACAACTGCCGGCAGTGTAATTCTTTCAACCGATGATTCCTATGTTGGCCTTGGGGCTTCGGCCGCAAGATTTGTTTTTGACTCAACCCCGACTCCCGACGAAATAGATGTCCAGAATGCCACCTTGGATTTAAACAGCAATCTGATTACCAACATCGGCAATACCGCGACTGATTTTGATTCATCAGGAGGATTAACCCTTGCCGCTACCCTTTCTGTTCAGGGCAATACCATTGGATTAAATAATGACGCTGATGCCAATAATTTAATCGGGGTTGCAGCTGCCGGAGGCATAGCAAACTCTGATCTTTTTTGGGGAAATGATTTGGTTTGCGATGTTTCCGAAACAAACTGTGGATGGGCAACAACAGCGTCAGGGACAAATGTATGGCAAAGAAATAATGGAGCACTTTCGCCATTAAATATAACAGACGATCTCATAATAGGCGGAACAGCTTCTTCCTCTGCCAAGTTTCAGGTGTTTGGGGTGGGAACATACGCCGGAACTGCCTCTTCTTCAGGAAGTTTAACCTTCAATGACGCAGTAGGAACTAATCCTTCCATAAATGTCTTTAATAGCAACAGGCTGGATATTAAGACATCAGTCGGAGGCGATGCGGGACTGGGAGCAGTGATGAGTATTTTAAACAATGGGAACGTCGGCATCGGGACGACGGGGCCGGGGAAATTGCTTGATGTTGCAGGACAGATGATTACAAGCGATTATGCGTATTTTGGCGGGACAGTGTCTACGGGACTAAGACTAAAAGGGGCAGACAATGAAAATACGATTTATCAAAATTCTGGCAATTTATCAATAACTGCCACCACCGGAAACAAAATATTCCTATCTTTAGTCTCAGCACCAACGACAGGTTTAACGGTAGATACAACAACCGGCAACGTCGGCATCGGGACGACGGGGCCCATTGGCAAGCTCCATGTTGATGGGACGAATATCGGCAAGGCTTTGGCCATATTTAACGAAACCGGAACAAATGATATTATTACCGCCTCCGCCTCTGGCGTAACCAAGCTTAGAGTTTTAAACACTGGTTCTGTTCATGCTGCGGCATACTATGATATAGATAATACCAGTTATTTCCTAGACCCTGCTGCCACAGGCACTGCTTTAAACCTTGTCGGCACAGCCTCAACCAGCGCCAATCTCACCTTCCAAGGAGCTGGAACTGCCCATGTGGTAAAAATTCTTGACGGTGGAAGTTTGGACTTCCAGCGAAGCGTAGGCGGAGATACCGGCGCCTCCACCAGCACCAGTACTTTGTTCATAAAAAACGATGGCAACATCGGAATTGGTACAACGAGTCCTGCAGGAATTCTTGATGTAGCAACAGCCTCTAACAACTATTTATTTGGTAGTGGAGCTACCAGTGGACAAAACCCCGAATTACGAGTTTATGGATATGATACAGGGGTGAGTGCGTCGAAGTATGGACTTCTAACGATAGGTACATCAGGTTATTTTCAAGTTTCCTCTCCGGCTGGAGAAACGCTCGATCTGAATTCTGATACTCGGTTAAACTTGAGTACAGGAGGATTACTGTATCTTGGTGATAATTCGACAGGAACAAGTATGAGCTGGTATGGTGCTGGTGGCGTAGGCCTTTTTCAAGGGTCTACCACGGGCAAGAATCCCTACCTAACCATCTATGGCTATGATACTGGCACAGCATCTGTGCAATATAGCCGTCTGAATACTAACGCTGCAGGTGATTTATCAATAGATGTTCAGTCAGGGAACGTTTTGATACCAAATGGCAATGTAGGCATAGGCACCACCAACCCATTAGAAGTTTTGGGAGTAACGGGGAATGCGACAATTTCGGGAACATTGGCAGTAAACACAATCAAACCCCCAACCGGCGCTTTAAATTTGCAGTATAAATCAGGGGCAAACGCCTGGACAAATGCCATAACTATTCTTGATAATAGTGGAAACATTGGAATCGGGACAACAAACCCGATTACTCTTTTTGAAGTGGTTGGCGCAGATGCTATCGCCAAAATCTGGGATAATTCAGGTACAAGATTGCCTACTCTTGAACTTCGGGTTTATGAAACTCAGTGGGGAGCAAGATTTCAGGGGTGGGATTACGGCGATGGCATGGGAATAAATTTTGATACTTCCGACTCCGCCGACACCTGGGGAACAGGCATGGTTTTGCGCCATGGCGGCGGGACCAGAAAGCTTGGAATAAACAACACAACTCCCTTAACTGCCTTGGATGTTACGGGCTCAGCGTCCTTGAGCGCTAATTTGAGCTTGCGCGGCGCGGGGACCACCCACACCTTAAATGTTTTAGACGGTGGAAGGCTGGACTTCCAAACCTCTGTCGGCGGAGATGCCGGCCTTGCCGCCAAAATGACGCTTTCAAACAACGGCAATGTCGGCATCGGGACAACGGGACCTCTGTACGCTTTCGATATACTAAAGGCAAATCCTCAAATTATATTGTCTGACGTGGCGACGAATAACACAGGTAAATACGGAGGAATCGCCAACAGACAGTATGCGAGCGATGCCGAACCAGAGGGATTCAGTGTTATAAACGGAATTTCAGATTCTGCGGACACAAATAGAGTTATTCTCGGCGGGGGCTTTGGCGAAACTAATGCCGCGACCCGTATAGACTTCTTCACCGCGGCGAATGCGACTACGAGGACCGGTACTGAACGCATGAGAATTGAGAGTGACGGCAACGTCGGCATTGGAGACGCCAGTCCGGATTATCTTCTGGAGCTTTACGACGCCACCAACACCCCTGCCTTTGCTTTATCGGATGATGATATAGGACATGGAGTCACAACATTAGCTCAAACAGATGTTTTTGCCCATCTCTCCTCTATCTCAACAACCGTCGGAGGACTTCAAGTCACGGGTCTGGCTGACGCAACAGGAATCGCTTTGGGATTAAAAGGAGTACAATCTTCTGACCCGACTGATACAACACCAGCCATCTCACTGATAGGAACAAAAGCTTCGGGGACAGGAGTCCAGGATTTAACAGATGCGGAAACAGTCCTACAAATTGCCAATAACGATAATACTGCCGCTTTAACTGTTTTAGGAAACGGAAATGTGGGAATAGGAACTGTATCTCCTTCCGAAAAGCTTGAAATAGCGGGAAATATAGAACTGTCAGGTTTGATAAATTCCAATAATACCTACGCTAATTTGTCCTCTAATTACGGATTGGGACTGCGAAATCTGGCTAATGGAACTGCGGCAAACACCCAGGAAATTATTCTGGATGAATCTGCCACCAACCTTATCAAAAATCCAAGACCTGCTACTTCAGGGACAACCAACTGGGATTGCTGGATAGCGGCAGAAACATGCTCGGTAACAAATATTACCGACTCGACAATGCCCGGAGTTGGAGGGCATGCTATACAAGTTGCAAATACTGGAGCTTCTTCCCATAACTTATCCGAACGAACAAATTCTACTGATAAAACCTCTATTACTAGTGGTCAAAGCTATACGGTCTCTTTTTACGCAAAATCGTCAACGAATAGAACCGTAGAGGTGTGGTTGCAAAGAGGCAGTTCCCCTTGGGATAACATTACAAACACCGTGAATGTTTCATTAACCACCAGCTGGCAAAAATTTGTTGTAGCTCTGGTGGCCACAGCTACCGATAATGCGCAACTGAACTTTGATTCAAATCCTACTGAAGCTTCTGGTACATTTGCCATTGCCAATGTACTGATGGAAAATAGAGCCTATGCCACTTCCTACTTTGACGGGGCAATGGGAGCAGGTTACGCCTGGACCGGAACAGCCCACAATTCTACGTCTACAAGAGGAGCAGGAACCTATATTGGTACTGTTGCCTCAAAAATCGCCTTTATAGACAATACCGCAAGCCTGCTTAATATTGCCGGCGATGCTTCTTCCTCTGGTTCTTTAGTTTTTAGAGGCACTTCTCCCGCCACCATTGATATTCTGAATGGAGACAGGCTTGATTTCCAAACCTCTGTCGGCGGAGACGGGGGTTTGGCGGCAAAGATGACGCTTTCAAACGGCGGGAATTTGGGAATTGGGACAACCGCGCCGGCCTATATGCTTACTGTTAATGATAACTCCCTAACTTACGCGACAGATGTTTTGCAAAATAACGCAGACGGTTGGGGAAGTTATATTTGGGTTAACAATGCCGACACAGACAAAGACGCCTTGCATGTTGACAATTCAGCCGGCGCCATTTTTGCCTTGACAAATGCCGGCAACCTTGGAATTGGCGATGCCGGCCCTGATTATCTTTTGGAGCTTAATGACGCAACCAACACCCCAACTTTTGCCCTCTCGGACGATGATGTTCTTCACGGAGTTACAACTCTGGCAAATACTGATTCTTTCTTCCACCTCTCCTCTATCTCCACAACTGTCGGAGGAGCGCAAATAACAGGACTGGCAGATGCGACAGGAATTGCTTTGGGGTTAAAGGGGGTGCAGTCTTCTGATCCGACCGATACTACGCCTGCAATTTCTTTAATAGGAACAAAAGCCAGTGGAACAGGAGTACAGGATTTAGCTGCAACAGAGACAGTTCTTTCTATTGCCAATAATGATAACGCCGCTGCACTGACAATTCTCGGCAATGGCAACGTAGGAATAGGCACAACTACGCCAGCGCAAAAACTTGATGTCAATGGAACCATAACCGCAACCGACATTACCTGCAGTGATTGTCTTGGTCAAGGCGATATTGGCGCAAGCGCCATTGGCCAGGGAGAATTAAAGACAACTCTGGCGGCAGAACAATCCGCAGCTTATGACTGCACGGTAGCTTTTAGCAGTACGACAAGTAATGTAGATTTGGGGGGCGCAAGCTATGGCTTTTATCCCCAAATAAAAAGGAGCAGTACTTGTTCAAAAGCCACAACAAGAGAAATTCATATAGCTACAGGGGCAACAAATACAACTTATCAACCCAATATTTACTTCTATATTAACTTCAACAATACAGCAGGAACAGGAACAGAAACCATATATGCTCAACAACGCTACATTCAGGCGTCGCCTCCATATTACATTGACGGACACTTTGTGAAATGGTTTATTTATTTCCTTTGGGATAAAAATAAAAACTTTAAAAAACTCGGCTGGTCAGCAGAGGACCCACCATATGAAAACATTGAAGGTGAGAATTTTGAATCACATCCTCATCCTTTCCAGGATTATTATTCCAAACCGCTTCCTGCTGGTCAGGAAATTGCTATCATAGATTCTACAGATGTTTATGACTGGATTGCAGCTGCAAAAGCAAAAAATAAATCTCTTCTGCAATACATTAATGAGGAGATGGATGTTGACCCAACCGACATCACTCCACCTATTAACCCAACCACAGGACAACCAATAAGGCTTCCCGCTCCTTTGGTTTGGAGAAAACTAAAACCTGCTTCAAATCCTATAACTGCCCCTCAGGTAAATCAGGATATTATCGAGACAGACAATCAAAAGGGTGATCTTGCTGAGCTTTTCCCAATCGGAGGCGCGCCTTTTATGGCTCCGGGGGATATTGTCGATATTCACCCGAAAAGTCAGACAGACCAAAATTTTGTTTTAACAAAAACAGAATCTTCATACAGCTCTAAAATGGCAGGAGTTATTTCAACCTCGCCAACTTTAATTGCTAATAATAAATATGAATCGAATGAGCCCAGCATTCCTCTTGCGCTGTCAGGAAGGGTTCCTGTTAATGTCTCTTTAATAAAGGGAGGCATTATGCCAGGAGATACAATAACCTCGAGCGATATCCCTGGGCTTGGAATGAAGGCAACAAGAGCAGGGCCGACTGTCGGAAAAGCAGTGACAGGCTTTGACGGCCAAAATGCAACCCATTTTGCCCACAAAAATAATAACAGCTGGGAAATTACAGAATCTCCTTGCGTAAATAATGAAATTTGCTACCCAGTCGGGAAAGTTGATATCTTAGTAGCTAACTCCTGGTACGACCCGGACGTGTACTTGACAGACACGGGCGATCTCGTAATTCAGCGTCTAGCGTCTAGTGAACTAGCGTCTAGTTCGGGAGAGATTGACGCCTCTTCATCCGGAGCTCTAGCTTTGAAAGGCCTGGCCTTTCAAAGCTACACCCTATTATCTACTGTCAAGGGCGTTATTTCCCGCGTCGGAGCATTCGGCGAGGCAGCCATAGCCAACCTTCGCGCCGGATTGATTACCGCCCAAGAGATTTCAACCGATTCTCTAAAAATCGCCACCGACAACGTCTCCATCGGCGGCGTAACTTTAAAAGATTATATTGCGGGCGTCGTTAGCGAGGCGCTCAACAATGGAACAATGCAACAATTGAACAATGGTAAGTTTATCAGTCCGATCGCCGAAGTTGACCAAATCCACACCAACGTCATCTCTCCCCTAGCGTCGAACTCTGTCACGATTCACCTGGGAGGAGTCCATTCGGCCACCTCCCAGGTGGACGCGTCTGATAGTGGTAAATTCATAATTGAAAACGCCTCCGGTTCCGCCGTTGCAACGATTGATAGTGCGGGAAATGCCTCGTTCTCCGGAAAGCTAACAGCTGATAGTCTACAGACTACAGAAGCCACCATCGCCGGCACCCTGCGGGCAAAAAATATTATCGCCGACAGCATTGAAGGCCTCGATCAGCGTATAGCGTCTAGTAAATTAGCGTCTAGTTCCGCGAACCCCAACTATACGCTAGACGCTAGCCAACTAAACGCTATAAATATCGCTTCTTTTTCCTCTCAATTAGCCTATGTTGAAAATCTTAATACCTCTACCCTGGCTGTCAACCAAGGACTAATGGTTTTTGGCCCGGCAAGTCTTTCTGATGCATCCGTGGTAAATCAGCTTTCAATCGGCGGAAATCTTATATTGGCAGATAACTCTATAAATGTGCTAGGTGGCACTCTGGAGATTCAACCGCTAAAACAAGGAGCGATCTCTTTGATGGGAGGAATGGTGCAAATAGATACCGAGGGCAATCTTACTGCGTTGGGAAATGTAAGCGTTAAAGGAATTTTATCTGCTAATATTATCTCACCTATACCCGATTCTGATTTGGTGATTAGATTAGGGAATCAGGAATCAGGAATTATGAATAATGGGCAAAACCATAATTCTTCATTCGTAATTCATAATTCTAGTAACTCTGCTGTTTTGACTATTAATCAAATGGGCGATCTTGTTTCCTCCGGCAGCGGAATGTTCAGTAAACTCAATTTGTCTCCCGTCTCCTCCGCCCTTGCCATTTCAGACACCGAAGTTATCGCCACCGGCAGTGCCGGAGTTGCCACTATAAGCGCCCATCTCACAGAATTAACGATTAGAAACGAGGCCGTAACAGATAATTCTCTGATTTACTTAACTCCTGTCGGCCTTTCCGGACAAAATATTTTTCTTATGCGTCAAATGCCTAAAGAATCCTTTACTGTAGGCATACCAACTCTCTCTGAAAACCCGACAACCTTTAACTGGTTAATTATAAATTGACAAGAAGGGCTATAAGGGAAATAAGGGTTATAGGAACAAAGAAAATATGGGAAATTTGGTAGGCTATAAGTATCTTAAAACATATCAATTGGCAACAGTTATTTGTGACTTAAATGTTGAGTTTTGCAATCGCTATATCATCCCCAATTCCCCAAATATTCCCTACTCCCGCACGCACGACCAAATGATCCAAGCAGGACGTTCCGGTAAGCAAAATATCGCAGAGGGTTATTTAGAAAGAAGCCTTAAAATGTACATTAAGTTGGTTGGTGTTTCCCGCGGTTCTTTCGGAGAACTTTTGGAAGATTACGAGGATTATGCCAGGCAGCATAAAATTCCGATCTGGTCAAAAGAAAAAGCGAGAAGGGAAATATGGGAAATAAGGGAGATATGGGAAAAAAGCACTCCCGATTCCCCCTATGTCCCTCATCTCCCTCATAACCCCGAAGTAACCGTAAACCTAATGCTAACCCTTATCAACCAGGCAAACTATCTCTTAGACCGGCAGATTGTCTCTTTAGAGGAGAAGTTTATCCGGGAAGGCGGTTACAGTGAAAATCTTTTTAAGAAACGGTTAAATAACTTGCAAAACAACAATAAGAAGATTAAGATTGCTTAAAATGAAAAAAGTTATTTTTGCCCTTGCTCTTTTTATTCTTGCGCCAACGTTTATTTCTCTAATTTTCGGCATGAAAAATGCTCCGGTAACAAAAGAGGGTTCGCCAATGGTATTTTTGGGCAGAAGAAATCTAAATTCCCAAGACACTGCGACTTATTATTCTTTTATAGAACAGGCAAAACAGGGAAAAATTCTTTTTGAAAATCTCTACACCACCGAAACCCCTAATCCAAGTTTTTTTCGTCCTTCTTACCTTCTGATTGGAAATTTTGCAAGACTCTTTAATCTTTCTCCTCCCGTTGCCTTTCACTTTGCCAGAATTCCTCTGGGAATTCTTTTCTTTGCGGCGGTTTATTTTCTTTTTTCTTTTTTTATAAAGAAAAAATCTCATATTTTTTTAGCCCTTACTATCTTAGCTTTTTCCTCAGGTCTTGGTTTTATTTTAGGAGGAACAATGCCTCAATCTTCCGACCTTTGGATTCCCGAGTCCAACACTTTTTTAAGTCTTTCCGATTCCCCCCATTTTATTTTTTCCCAAACATTGATGATTTTAATTTTTGCCTCTTTTCTTTGGCTGCTAAAGACTAACGACAAACGACTTTTATTTTTGGGCGGACTATCCTCTGCTCTTTTGGCTTTTGAACACCCATTTGATTTACCCATAATTGCCTTAACTTTTATTCTTTTCATAGCTACTTTTCTGCTTTCGGAGAACAGAGTTCCCAAAAAATATCTATTAACCTCGTTTATTCTTCTTATCCCCTCTTTGTTTGGAATTATCAATTATTATTTTCTTTTAAACGCACCTGCCATTTCTTCCTGGAGTAACCAGAACGTGATGCTTTCACCGGATATTTTAAATTACATTGTTGGGCTTGGCATCCTCATTCCTTTGGCATTTTTGGGACTCATCCACTTATTAAAATCTAACAATCAAGACATCAAGGAATTCGGCAGCTTTCTTCTTCTTTCCTGGATTTTAGCGACCGCAATTTTGCTTTACGCCCCAGTTGTATTCCAACGAAGATTTATTGAAGGAATCCATATTCCCCTTTCTCTTTTGGCAGCCTTTGGGATTATTTTTCTATCAGAAACGTTTGAAGATTTTATAAAACTCTATCAATCTAAATCAAAACATAAAGCAAAGACTCAATTTCCAGGTGTTTTTCGTTATATGATAGCATTTATAATTATTGTCATTCTCTCCTTAACCAATGTCAAAAGTATAATTTCCGACTTGCAGATTTTTTCAAAAGATAAAGCAGATGACTACTACTATTATATATTACCTCAGGAAACAGAAGCTTTTTCCTGGATCGAAAAAAATATGCCCGAGGACAAAATAATTCTCTCAAGCTGGTTCTACGGCAATTTAATTCCCGGTTTTACGGGTCACAAAGTATATCTTGGCCACAAAGTCCAAACCATTGATTTTGAAAAGAAAAATTCCTTTATGTATTCTTTTTTTAAGGATTTGTCAGACAAAGAAAGATTGCAGTTCCTAAAGGAACAAAAAATTGACTATTTATTTTTCGGCAAAGATGATTATTTTTTAAGGCTGGGAAATTTTAAACCGGATAGTAAAGACTATTTGAAAAATGTTTATGAGAATAAAGGCGTGAGTATTTACAAAACAATTTAAGTCAAAAGTTAAAAGTAAAAAGTCTAGGACGAATAATTTTGAATTGCAATTTTGACCTTTGCATTTTGAATTTTGAATTAACAAAAAATATGAAACATAAAATAAACTTTCAAACAGTTGTAACCAACTTCATCATTTTCCTGTTGTTTGTCTATCCTCCTTCCGACTATGATTTTGGGTGGCATTTACGCTACGGCCAGTTTTTCTGGGAAAATGGAAGACTGCTCCGCGATAATATTCTCTCCTATACCATGCCTTTTTACCACTGGGTTAACCATTCCTGGCTATACGACCTATGGTTTTATCCTTTTTTCAAAATCTTTGGTTTTTTGGGGGTTGCCATTTTGGGACCTTTAATAATGTTTTTCGCTGTAAAAATACTATTTCGGGCGATCAAAGCATCTAATCCAGAACAAATCATGGGCGCTTTTCTCCTCTCCTTTTTGGGATCTCATTCTCTAAATGAAGGCTTAAGATCCCGTTATCCCATTTTTATTTTTTTAGCTTTGCTTTATTTCTTTTTGACCAAAATAAAGGAAGGAAGAAAAAGCTACCTTTACTTTTTGCCTCTTCTTCTTTTTATTGGCGCAAATCTTCACGGCCAATTTTCCATCGGGCTTTTATATCTATTCTTGGTTTGGATAGTTATGACATATGATGCTTTTAAAAACCCGAAAAAGAACTTTAGGAACTGGATTATGCTGGCAATAACCGGTCTTATAAGCGGTGCGATTACCATCGTTAATCCGTTTGGCGCACAAATTTTTGGCGAAGCTTTAAAACATGCTGTCAATCCAAATCTAACCTTAGTAGTTGAATATTTTCCCCCCGACCTAACCAGTATTTATGGCATCGGCCTTATTATTTATACAACAGCAATAATCTGCAGTCTTTTCTTTTTTAGAAACCCGGAATTTCTAAAAGAAGCTTTGCCTTTAATTCCTTTTGCCTATATGGCTTTTTCGGCAAGGCGAAACATTATCTTCTTTATTATCTTTTCCGCTCCCCTGTTTTTTAAAATGCTCCATCCATATTTTGAACGGCTTTCTAAAGATATCCCGCTTCGCCCGCCTAGACCCGCTTCGACACGAGGCGAGCTCGGCGAGGCTGGTAGCGAGGCGAGCAATTTCCAAAAAATTTCAGCACTTCTAATATCGGGCTTCTTCGTAATTCTTGTTTTTCGGCTTGTGCCTTTTAATCTTTTATCATATGACTGGAACGCTTATTGCAATTTTTCCTCGGGCTGTTCGGAAGGCGCGACAAAATATCTAACAAAAAATGTTCCAAAAGGGTTGGGCTTTACCTATTATGATTGGGGCGGATATTTAACCTGGAGATTCCCTCAAAAAAAGACTTTTATTGACGGACGAATGCATCTTTGGCAAATCCAGAACCATTATATTATGCAGGAACATGAGAAATTAATTACTGCTTCAGGAGATTGGGAAACACTTTTTCGGGATTTTGATTTCTCCTGGGCCCTTTTACCCGTAAATTCAAACTTAGCCGGAAAAATTGAGCTTTTAGTGCAAAACGGACTTTGGGAAAAAGTTTTTCAAGACGATAAGGCAGTGATTTACGTGAGGATGATTCCCAAACCAAAATAATGCAATTTTTTCTCCTTGACATTATACTTTTACGACCTTACCATTGTAATACGAATTACTACAAATTAAAGCAAATTTAAATACAAATTTATATATTCGATCTAATTTGTATAAAAATTCGTAGCAATTAGTATATGAGAAATGAACTTAGTTCTTATTTAGAAAATATTTCACTTCTTATTCTGGGGATCTTTCTTTTAACTTATCCTTTGATTTTTAGCACTTTAACTACTGATATTTTTACTCTTCCAAAGCAAATAGTTTTAGGAGCAGTTGTTCTTTTATCAATTGTTTTTTTTGGCGCTAAAACAATAAGTGAGGGAGCAATCAGATTTCGCAGGACCCCTTTTGACCTGCCGATTTTTATTTTTACTCTTGCTGTTTTTGCCTCGGCAATTTTTTCTCAAAACCGATATGACGCCTTAATCTCTTTCGGACCTCTGCTTTTGGCTATTCTTGGATATTATGTAATAGTTAACCTTGTCCGGGAAAAATCTGCTGTTATATTTTTATCTTCCACGTTAATCGGCGGAGCAACCATTTTAGCCATTCTAACTATTTTATCTATTTTTAATGTCTTTCCCCTTCCCTTTGCCTTTGCTAAAAATCAAAACTTTACACCATTAGGGCTTCTATTGGATCAGGCTATATATTTAGCCTTTCTTTTACCCATCGTCTTAGTCCCTATTATTCAAAAAATTAAAAATATAAAAAGCCTTAAGGAAATAGAAGGAAAAATTATTATTTTAACGACTATATCTCTTATTATCGTAATAGGATTCTCTGTATCAGTTTACCAGTTAATATTTGTTCAAAAACCTTTAATTCTTCCTTTTGAAACGGGTTTTCAAACATCTTTCGCCTCTATATCTCAAGACCAGGGAAGAGTGACCCAAAGCTTCCTTCTTGGATCCGGTTTTGGAACATACAATACCGACTTTACCAGATTTAAACAGCCGGTTTTTAACTTAAGTCCTTTTTGGTCTTTCAATTTCTTCAGATCGTCAAATTTTGTTTTAGAACTTTTGGCGACAACCGGAATATTAGGCCTCTCGACCTTTCTCTTTTTAATATTTAGAGTTCTTAGGGAATTTAAAGCAATAAAAGAAATTGGAGGCATTGGTTTTTCTCTTGCCTTGGCTTTCATAATTTCATTTATATTCCCTTTTACTTTTTTCCTGCAAACGACCCTTATTTTAATCTTGGGAATTTTTGCCGCTTTTGCTTCGTTAAAAAATCCCCACGAATTTTTTGATATTGAATACAAGTTTTTGGCTTTTAAAAAAGGCATAATTTCTACTCCAAGCAAAATCTTGCCTGCTTTATTTTCACTTCTTTTAATTTTATTAGTTGCCTTAATATCTTATTTCGGCTGGAAATTTGCTGCTTCAGATATTATTTTTCAAAGGTCGTTAGTTTCCGCCTCTAAAAACCAAGGATTTCAAAGCTATAATGAGCAAATACAGGCAATTAAGCTTTTTCCCTATAGAGACGGTTACTTAAGGATTTATTCGCAGACAAATTTGGCTCTGGCCAATAATCTGGCGGCCCAACAGCCAAAAGGTGCCAGCCCATCTGCTCAAGTTTCGCAAGCTATCACAGGTTTTATCCAACAGTCAATAAATTCAGCGCGAAACGCAACTGCTATCGCCCCTTTAACTTCGGCAAACTGGCAAAATCTATCTTCTATTTATCGAAGTCTTATCGGTTTTGGTGAAAATGCATCCAAGTTTTCTATAGCTGCAAATCAGATGGCAATTTCTCTCGACCAGAATAATCCAAACCAATATTTAAATTTAGGCGGCATTTATTATAGATTGGGAATGTGGGATGAAGCAATCGGCCAGTTTCAGGTAGCCGTAAAGCTAAAGCCGGATTTTGCCAACGCTTATTATAACCTCGGCCATGCACTTGAAAGCAAAGAGGATTTACAAAATGCCTTAATTCAATATGAAACGGTTAAAACTTTGGTTTCAAATAATAAAGATGCTATGGAAAAAATTTCAGGGGAAATTGAAGCTCTTAAAGCTAAAATTGGTACAGTTTCTCAAAAATCAGAAGCTGAACCAATTCAAAAGATTAGTGATAACCAACCTCCTCTTAATTTAAGCACCCCATCGGCAGAATTGCCGGAAAGAAAACCCCCAGTTAAACTACCATAAAACAATAACTATATTATTAATAGCTGATTTAATGATAATTTCATGGGGGTTTTTCGTAGTTTAATAACGCGAAGCTAATCGCTACTTAATAGCCATGAATAATTAAATTGTCAAAACAATTTAATTTCCTCTTTGTTTTCGGAAACACGATCCGCAAAGAACGGGCCGATCGCCTCTCGGTTGGAAAGGTACCGTATCTTTTTGTCCGCATTCCGAACAGGTTATTTCAAAAGATTGTCTCATGCGTCCTCCTCCGTCTCCCATTCGTGTTCTTTTAAGAGCACGACAAGCGGGACATCGAACTGGTGCATTTTGAAAACCTTTCTGTTGATAGAATTCCTGCTCTGAAGATGTCCAAAGAAAATCTTTGGAGCAATCGCGGCATTGTAATGTTTGATCTTGAAAAGCCAATTTATTTCACCTCCTTTTTTGCCTTACCCTACATTTCTCACTTTTCTACTGGCAAGCCAGAGGTGATACTTAAGCTGGGGCACTTTTTAGAGTATACAGGATTTAAAATCAAATAGCAAGATGTTATACTAACATAGTATAATGGGCCTGTAGCACAGTTGGTAATGCGCCGCATTCGCATTGCGGAGATCGGCGGTTCGAATCCGCCCAGGTCCACTTCGCTTCGCTCAGTGCAAGCACACTTGGGCCCGTAGCGTAACGGTTATCGCGCTTCCATGGCATGGAAGAGACTAGGGGTTCGATTCCCCTCGGGTCCACAATTTCTGCGTAGTTCTGTGTAATTATTGAAGGTACTGGAGAGGGTTAACATTAACTCCGCCAATTCTTACTTCAAAATCCAAATGGGAACCTGTTGATCGACCGGTTGAACCCATTCCGCCAATTACGGATTTTCCTCCAACAACGTCATCTCCAACAGAAACATTAACCGTTGAAAGATGAGAATAATGAGTCTGTACTCCTCCGCCGTGGTCTATTAAAATATTGTTCCCGTATCCTCCATCCCAAACACCAAGATTAATAGCAGCAACTCTCCCTGTTTTTGAAGCAATGACAGGAGTTCCTACAGGAGCGGCAATATCTATTGCGTGATGATACCAGGAGAAGTATTGCGTTAAAGCGCCCTGTGCCGGCCAGGCAAACCCGGAAACAGAAAAACTTACAGGTCCCTGTACAAGATAGGTCTGCCTTTTATAAGTTGGTTTTTCCGTAGGCTTTACGCCATCCGGAACAATTAACATCTGGCCTTCAACTAAAGAAAAAGTTTCCGGATTGGCAAAATCATTAAAAGGAAAGTCGACAATCTGCTGGGGATTAGTGCTGTACTTTTGAGCGATTGTATATACAGATTCTCCTTTTGATACCTTATGAGCTATTCCTGTAACAGGGAGAATTTTAAGCTCGTCCCCAACACCTATATAATCACTGGTCAGATTATTTGCCCAACGTATTGTATCTTGGGAAATACCGAATTTATCAGCAATAATTGATAAAGTTTCTCCTTTTTGCACTGTATAGGTGATGATTTCGTCCCTAGGCTTTTGCGACACTTCTGTTTTAAAAACATTATCTTCAATACTGATTGATTCTCCTTCAAAAGCGGAAGAAAGGAGGTTTAAGTTTTTCTCCTGATCATTATCGGAAAAAATCGGGAAAGTGTCGGCCAAAAAAGGAGCCAGTAAAACGGCAATCAATAAAACCAACATTGCGATTAAATGTAAGAAAGGCCTGTTATAACGGCCTCTTTTCATCGTAAAAAACTTAACAAGAATATTCTTGTTCTTTTCAAAAAAGAGGGACAGAGTAATAATTTTCTTCTGAAAATACAAAAAGAAAAAGCGGGAAAATTCAAAAAGATGAAGTCTGAACCAGGAAAATCTTTTCTGCATGTTTTTATCCTTTTCCCAAGGTTTCGAGGAATTCTTCATTGGTTTCTGTTTTTAAAAGACGTTCAATTAAAATCGCGGTCCTTTCATCCGAAGAAAGCATATCAAGCATTCTTCTCATGGTCACCATTTTTTTGTATTCAGGTTCTTTTAATAATAGTTCTTCCTGCCTTGTACCTGAACGCTCAACATTAATGGCCGGGAAAATTCGCCGGTCTGCCAGTTTCCTGTCTAAATGAAGCTCCATGTTTCCTGTGCCTTTAAATTCTTCATAAACAAGATCATCGAGTCTTGAACCTGTTTCAACCAGAGCTGTACCTATTATTGTTAAAGATCCGCCTTCCTGGCAATTTCGGGCTGCCCCAAAGAATTTTTTAGCCGGCCACAAGGCCGCCGGGTCAAAACCTCCGGTTAAAGTTCTTCCTGACGGTTCAATTGAGAGGTTGTAAGCGCGTGCCAGCCTTGTAACGGAATCCAAAAGGATAATAACGTCTTCTCCGAGTTCGACTAGTCTTTTTGCCCGCTCTAAAGTAATTTCTGCTACTTGAGTTTGTTTTTCCGGCGGGGCATCAAAATTGGAAGCCACAACATCCCCTTTTACGGATTGAGTAATATCTGTTACCTCTTCAGGCCTTTCGCCAATTAAAGCCGCCATAAGCCTGGCTTTGGAAAAATTCTGGGAAATTCCGGCCGCGATTTCCTTTAATATAGTAGTCTTACCTGCTTTGGGAGGAGAAACAATCATTCCTCTTTGTCCAAAGCCTATTGGGGCTACTAAATCCATAATTCTTGTTGAAAGAGGTGTTTTTCCTGTTGATAAAACAATTTGTTTCTTAGGATAAATAGGAGTTAACTCATCAAAATGGGGTCTTTTGATTGATTCATCGGCTCCCATTCCGTTAACTGCTTCTACTTTTAATAGGCCATAATACCTTTCTGTGTCTTTAGGCGGTCGTGCTACTCCTGAAACAAGATCTCCCGGGCGAAGCATAAAGCGCCGGATTTGAGACTGGGAAATGTAGATATCTTTGCTTGAAGGGATAAATTTTGGCCTCAAAAATCCATGCCCTTCCGGCTGAATGTCTAAAATACCGGAAACCTGTTCTGTTTGGGCCTGCAAATTCATATACGAAGGCACTACAGGAACAGGAGTAACTGCCGGGCTCGACGGAATACTTGAGACATCTTCTTTGGGGTTTCCAACCAAATCAGAAGCTGAATGAATTTTTTTAACTGGCATAGAAATTATAAATTAAGACTCATCAAACTTGCGGGACTTCTTTCTGAAGAATTAGAAAGCTCTCATATTACATCACACACCTTTTATTTTGTCAAGGAGGGAAAATTGAGCCGGGGCTTGACAGATCCTATAATATAGGATATAATGCTCCCAGTTAATTAATTTACCAGAAACATATGATAAAAAAACTTCTAATTTCAATCTTTCTAGCTGCTACTAGCTATTTGCTAGTTGCCGGATCCGCTAAGGCGGATGTCTCCTGCCAACCGATATACGGAGGAGGAGAAACTTGTGTTCAAATAGGAAAAATCTTAATCAATAAGATGGTCCTAAATCCCTCTACTAATACTTTTGTTGATAATCTTGGAACTAATGATCCAAAGTATGGACCGGAATTTATTGTCACCTTTAAACTTGATGTAACCAATACCGGACAGACAAACATATCAAAAGTTGACGTTAAAGACATTTTTCCCCAGTTTGTCAATTTCTCATCCGGCCCGGGTAATTTTGACAATAACAACAAAACCCTGACTTTTTCTTTAGATAATTTACAGCCCAATGAAACAAGAACTTTTACTCTTTTAGGTAGAGTTGTAAAATCCGACCAATTACCAGCCGACCAGGGTGTAGTTTGTGTAGTCAATCAGGCTATTGCAACCGCATCTAATAACGCCGGACAAAGCCAGGACAATTCCCAGCTTTGCATTCAAAAACAGGTTTTGGGAGCTGTTCCTCCCGGACAAATCGTTCAGCCTGGAACAACTAAAGGGGGACTAAAAGTCTTCCCACAGCCTCAAGCTGTAACCACACCTCCAACCGGACCGGAAATGCTACCATTGATTGGACTTATTCCAACCGGCCTCTTTGGATTACTACTCCGCAGAAAATCCATCTAAATAAAATCACAAGTTCAAAATTGCAAATAACAAATAAATTCTAATTCTTAAAATCCTCTAAATCCAAAACTTTTGAGCTTTTAATTTTTGATTTTGATATTATTTGGAATTTAGTGCTTTGAATTTGAAGGTTATTTAGTTACGGGTTTAGTGTATCTTTCCCTTGAAGATCTGATGACCTTTTCCCTGCTTTGGGTAACGCTTTTTGGCAAAGGTAAGGTCTGGCAAAGAAATGGAGACTGGGTAATCCCGTCGATAGAAAGCTTTATAATTGCCTGAAAGTTACCTAAAGCCAAAAGATCTTTATCCTCAAACCTTTCTCCAAACTCTTTAGCCATATAGAAGCTGTCTTGAGCCCCGATTAAGAAAGAAAGCATGGTTCCGGCGTTACCGAAAATTGCCGCTCTTACATCCTCCGGAATTTGGGCAATGTACTGATTGGCTAAAATAAGGTTGAGCCTGTATTTGCGCGCTTCGGAAAGGATTTTTATAAACGAAGTCGTGGCAAAATTTTGGAACTCGTCTACATAAAGGTAAAAATCCCGCCTCTCGCTTTCCTGAAGATTAACCCTGTTCATGGCCGCCAGCTGCATCTTAGTGATTACCATAGCTCCTAAAAGTGCCGCATTATCCTCCCCCAGCCTTCCTTGGGAAAGATTTAAAAGCAATATTTTACCTTCATTAATGATTTTCTCAAGATCAATAGTTGACTTGGGGTTTTTGACAATGTTACGCATCTTGGGAGAAGAAATAAACTGGCCGACTTTATTTAGAATTGGCGACATAGCCTCGGACTTTAGTTTGGGAGGCATTTTTTCAAACTCATTGAGCCAAAAACTCTTTAAAACAGGATCGGGTAAATATTCCAGGGCTTTGTGCCTGAATGCATCGTCGGTTAGAATAGCCGGCACCATTAATAAGGTGGCATCGGGCAGATCAATAACAGACAGAAGCGAATTACGAAGAATGTACTCAAGTCTTGGCCCCCAGGTGTTGGCAAAGAGCTTATGGAAGATTGAAACAATACCCGAGACTACAAGCTCCTTCTGCTCCGGGTTTTGTATCTCCAAGGGGTTTAGAGAAAAGGCGTAGTCCGGGTCTGCCGGGTCAAGGTAAACCACGTCGTTAATCCTGTATGAAGGCACGTAGTTTAAAAGGATCTCGCAAAGATCGCCGTGAGGGTCAATAATGCAAAGCCCCTTGCCGTTTCTCATATCGGAAATGGCCATGTTGGCCACTAAAGTTGATTTTCCGGTACCGGTTTTTCCAATGACATAAATGTGTTTGCGCCGATCCTGGGTTTTGATGCCAAAAATCGTCGGCTTGTTCTTAAATTCGGTCTTGGCAAAAAAATTAACATCCTTCTTCTCCTCCTCCGACAGCCCTTCGGCGATAGGCAAAGCTTCGGGAGGATCGGAGAGAATGGTCTTGTGCCAACTGATGTTATGGATTTTGGCCAGCTTGTCGGTTGGAAAATGGAACATCGTAGCAAGCTCCATGACGTTTAGAATCTGGCCTCCGGGAATAAAATGCTTGTTACGCTTGAGAAGCCCTTGCTTCAGCCTTTGTGACTGCCAAAGCAGAGGCCGCTTATAGGTTAAGGCATTACCGCTCGGGTTATTAAAGGAGGAGAAGCTGTTAGCAATCTCATAAAGAAACTGCCAAGAGCGTGCTTTTAGGTTGCTCTGACAAGCTATTCGTATCGCCACCTTGAAACCATTGTAGGCAATCTTGTCGGCGATAACTTTGGTATACGGATTAACAATTGTTGTCCCTGCAGAGTCCTTTTGCTTATTGTAAATCGTCCTTTCCCCTGCCCTTTGCCAGCTATTACTGGTAGGAACTATTAAGAACTGTATCACAACCTTGTCTTCCGGCTGGGCTTTGGATAAGATACCCAAAAGTGAAGACATAGGATCAACGTCTTTAAAGTCTTTGTAGGTTCGAAGAGGATACAAGGCTCCGTGGGACAGCTTTAACTGCCCTACGACCAAAGTGTCCTTTTTTGAGAGCAGGTCAGGCATGTAATCACGGCTTTTAGTAATTAACACCTTGGGGTATTGGGAGATCAGCTGGCTCTCCAAAAAAGTCTGGTATTTTTGGGGCGCGCAAAGGTAAAAATGGACCGTCTGTTCAGCCACAACTATCTCGAAACTTATAGGGACGCTAAAGTAGACAAGAGGCAAAAAACGGGATTTGAGGTTGGTGAGGCTGGCCAAAAATTGAACCATACTCTCCACAGTCTCCTCCCCCGTCCTGCTGGTCTTAATCTCCAAAAGAACCTTGTTATCCATATCTCTTTTTATTCTATCTCAATGATAAAAATTTTGCCAGTCAAGTCAAACCATGCGGTTACTTATTTTAATATAGTTCTTTCTTTTCTCTTACATAACCTTGCTTGACAAGGCCTATAATATTGTATATAATACATCTCGCAGGTTTCTCATGTCCTCCAAATCGAACTTTTGCTCGGTTTTTGAGGATAAAGAAACTTTAGCTCTTTGACAAGGTATACAGGTTATTCACCGCAAGGTGAATAAAATTTTCTAACAGAAAATTCAAGTGGCGGACGAGGTTGGTTCAGTCATCAGTTATCGGTTTTCGGTTATCAGAATTTGATCTATCGGTTGTCGGTCTATCGGTTTATAAACCGAAAAACTGAAAACAGGTTAACTTAGATCTGAAAACTGAAAACTGAAGACAGATAACCGATAAACTGGACTCCCCTCTTCCGTCACTTGGAAAAATAAATTGGAAAAATAAATGTTTTACTTTAGGAGAAGTGAAACCTTTCCAAAATCGGTAGTGAAACCTTTCCAAAATCGGAAAATTTTCTTTGGAGGAAAAAAAGATGCTTTTGTTAATCATTAGCATAGCGACCCTTATTGTCTTTGGAGGAACAACAGTGGTGATATTAACTATCGTCCCTCCACCAGCACCGTAAGAGTTGAAATTTAGGAGGTTCTCAATGGAATGGGGAGATCCTGAAAACGGCGAAATTGTCGTTCGGAACGAGGAAGCCATGATAACAGAGAAAGATTTCGTAAAGTTATTATTTCTTGTAATAACCTTTGCGGGAGCAATTCTGTTAATCATTGGAATCCCCGTAATGATCGTTCTTTCCTTAAAAAACGGTTTATTAATGATTCTTATCGGAATCATCTTATTAGCCGCAGGCTTTTACGTTCTAAAAAAACTAAAATTCTAGGAGGAAAAGTTGAGTAAAAAAACGGGAAACAAGCAAGATGTCATGGCACAAATTCTGGACAGAGACAACTCGTTCGAGGATATCATTATCCCCGATGTAAGCGAAACCATCGACGAAATCTTGGGGAAATACGGCATTTCTAGCAATCCGATTCTCCAGGAAAGACTACAGGTGATCAAGGTCTTGTGTATCATGCACAACGAGGACTATCCAAACATGCTTGAGCGAATGATCGAGGAAGGAATGATAACCGCTAAGAAAGTTCCTTCTAACGAAGAAGTCGCCAGATGGATCGGAAAGGAAGTGTGAATGGAGGTTGAACAAATCGCCATACTACCCTTTTTCGCAACTTGGCTGGGAATAATCATCTTAGGACTCAAAGTCGTTAGAGGAACTATTCCCCGTCGAGGCCAATCTGTTCTTTACATAAAAAGAGATTGAGGAGGAAAGATGACAAGGCTGACAATGGGAGAACTCGAAGAATGGCTTTTTAAACCGGTAAGGACGATGGAGGAAATTTCTTACTGCTGTAAGGAGTTTAGTATTATTTGTTCCGGTAATAAGGAACAGATGCTAAAACTTCTAAAGTGGGCAATCAGAAAAGAACTCCCGGAGTCCATTTCTCCAATTTCAATCGATAAGGAGGGAAAACTCGTAAGGAAAAAAGTCAAACGGTGGTAAGATTCACTTCGCGAAAAATAACAACAAAGAGGAGGAGCGAGTGGAAATAAACAAGGCGAAACATATAGCTGCGACCTTAGCTTTTGGACTGATCTTGATTTCTCTAATCATTGAATTTCTGGGATGGATCATTTTTAGACAGAGACAAGACTTATTTACTGCCTTCCTACTTGGGGGTGGAATAAGCTTAATCTTAGCCATTGTTTGGGGATGTATATCATTCATAATCTACAGCCCAAAAAATACGAGGATTCTACAACCAGAAACTGAAGAGGACGGAAAACAAACTAAGGTTCCTAGCTTCTGAAACACAAAAAGAGGAAAGGAGTTGATGCCACCCGCAAAATCGAAGCGTTGAAAAACGCAGGATTTCGAAACTGCTTATCACCTTTTCGGGTGATAAAAAATAAATTTTTCCTTAAGGAGGAAAAGAAATGACTAGGAGAGAAAGAGGATTAGTCGGACTAATTCTCTTAATTGTCATCGTGGCAATCTTGCTTTTCGTCTGGCCAGGATGGGCAGTTAGTCGAACGACTACTACCACTCCTCCGCCAGCGAGCGCTCAACAAAGTACCCAACAGGGCACCGTCGGCACGCAACAACCAGCTACAAAACCCATCCAACCCGGACCTGCGTTAGCACCCGTGGGACCCCAGTCGATAACTGGCGGACAATGTGAGGGGTTGTTGGATTATGGGGTCTTTGGCCTTACTGAATTCAGTAGCGCTCAATATTATCTCCATGTCCAAATCTGGAGACAGGGGCAAGACAATTTCGAAAGAGAAAGTCTCCTCCCGCCGGGAAGATATGCTATTAAGGTGAATAACCTTAATGGGCATACTTGGGAATTAGGACCAAACTGTTCGGCAGAACAAGCACTTGCCAAACACGTTGAACCTAGCATTCAGAGACGACAGTCTCTTCTTGCTAGTACCAAGGGATATGTTCACTGGAGCCAGTTGGTTTCAGAGGGACTAATCTCTGTTATCGCCCAAGTGCAACCCGTGCCAAACGTACCAAATTCATTGTCAGGTGCAGGACAGCAATCTGGTCAAGTTCAACAGCAACCTGTACAACAACAGCAACCAGCTCAACAACCAAGCGGACTTACGACGCAACCTGTTGCACCGTCAGCACAACAAGCACCAGTTGTTCAAGCACCAGTTGCTCCGGCTCAACAAGCAGTTGCTTGTGATTCGACCCGTGAGGATCGAACACCTGGTCAATCGTGGACCCCGAGAGGAGATTTCCGGATTGTTAACTTCTGGTCAAACCAAACAGCGAATCAACAAGAACGAAAGCTTTTGTTGAGACCAGGAGAAAATCCCGGTTTATTAGGAGGAGGCTCCTCATGGAGTTGGCCTGCAAATTGCGAGTCAACTGTTCTTTCGGAGTTTGGGAAAAATCCTAAACAGGAAGTCACTTTAGCTCAGCTTCGGACGGAAGGACTTGCTCGTTGATTTTGATTCGATTTCGAGTCAATAGTACCATTGCTTGGGAAGAAAAATACTAGATTTCGTAAAACGAAATTGAGGAATCGTCGAATTCCCTTCCCAAATTACAGACTTGAAAAAAATTTATTTTCCTAGGAGGAAAAATGAAAAGGTCTCTATTGATCTCAATAATCATCTTGGTTTTTGTAACAATTCTGCCAGTTCAGGCAGGAACCAGCATTCCCCCTCTTGGGAGAGAATCACCACAAGTGATTACTTTTCCCCAAGGGGATGAACAAGTGGTAAGAATTGTCACTAATCAACCGTTTCAACCCTATCGAGTTGTTCAGACTGCAGATGGCATTTTTGTCGTTTTAACGACAAAAGCCGGGTGCGGACCTGCACAGGAAACCACGCTCCAAATTGGAGACTGGGACATAACAGGTCCTGCCATTTTAAATGGTTGGACTAATGCTCCCGGTCAGGACCAAGGCATGTGGAAGGTAATGATTCCAGATGGACAGACGTTCAAATTTACCCGTACGGGTGGATCGTTATGGCGATTCCCCGTTGGATGTTCATCTAACGAAGTTCAGGGCAATTACGATGCCAACCCATTATCGGGTCAGAGTTGGAAACAACTTAATGACCGAGGCATTACGCTCTGATCAATTAAATATTGTAAACTCTAGTTTTTCTAGAGGATCCGCCAAATGGCAGGATACGGAAGGCTCCGTTAAAAGCTTCCCTTCGGGGACTGTTAGAGCTGTGAAAGGGTTACTTTCGATCATTTTCTCGTCTTCATTTGCGATGAGATTTACATGATCGTTAGCGATTCTGCCACAGTTAAGGAAATGACTCTAAAGAGAAACGTCTAGCTTTGCTAGATTACGTCTTTTTTAGACGTTTCTCGTATACCTTGTCATTCCCTTTTTGCTTAAGCAGGAAACTGATAAGCAGAAAAGGAACAAGAAAAATTAAAATATGAAGGCAGAAAAGAAATTAATCAATATTGGAAAAATGAAACAGCCGTTAATTTCGGTTGTTATGCCCGTTTATAATGCCGGGCCTTTTTTAGCGGAAGCAATCGAAAGTATTTTAAGCCAAACCTATCAAAACTTTGAATTCATTATTATAGACGACGCTTCAATTGATAATTCGCTAAGTATTATTAGAGACTATCAAAAAAGATATCCGGAAAAAATAAGGATTATTGAAAATAAAAGTAACCTTAATTGCGGCGGAGACAAATGCGCCAATAAAGGTCTTAGGATCGCTCAAGGAAAATATATCGCCCGAATGGATGCCGACGATATTGCCCACTCAGAAAGGCTTGAAAAACAGGTAGATTTTTTGGAGAAAAATGCAAATGTCTTTCTGGTTGGCGCCAATGCTTATGTTATTGATAAAAAGGGCAATAAAATCGGGGAAAAATTGGAACCCCTAAATCATAGGGACATTGAAAAAACTTATTTTACTTTTAATCCCCTCATTCATCCAGCCTGCACTTACAGAAGGAGTATTAAAAATAAAAAGTTTCTTTATCAAATAAAATACAACGCTAATAATGATTACTACACTTTCTTTAAGCTTTTGTGTAAAGGTTATAAATTTGCTAATCTAAAAGAGAAGCTTCTTTATTTTAGAATTCATGGAAAAAACGATACTTTTGTAAACATGAAGCAAAAATATTGGAATACTCTGGGAACAAGGATGATAATGATGTTTAATTTTGGCTATAAACCTACGATTAAAGACCTCATTACCTCTTTTGTCCAGACAATAATCATTCTTCTTCTTCCTGAAAAGCTCTTAATGAATATTTATCTTTTTGCCAAAGGAATAAAGAGATTTTAATATGCTCTATGTATTACTGCTTTTCCTTCTTGAAGTAGTTTTGTTTGCTACAAATTATACTCACGGAACTTACCTTTTAGGATGGGACAACATCATGCCCGAGTTCAACTTCCCCCTTAATTTCCAACGTGCAATTTTTTCTGTCTGGCAGGAATATCGAGGTTTGGGACTCTTGGATGGAATGGCTCATGCGGCAAATCTTTTTCATACATTTTATCTTTTTCTTCTTTCTTTAATTTTACCTGCTTCTTCCTTAAGATACGTTTTTATTTTTTTAACCCATCTAATCGGCGGAATTGGATTTTTCTTTCTTGCCAAAAATCTGACAGGCAATAAGAAAGCGTCGTTTTTAGGTGCTTTATTTTACATGCTTAATCTTGGGGTTATTCAAATGTATTATGCCCCTTTGGAAGTTTTTTCCATGCATTTCGCAGCGCTTCCTATTCTATTTTTATTAACAACAAGGGCCCTAAAAGATTTTAAAATAAAAAATCTTTTATTTTTATTTATAACTGCCCTTTTAGCCTCCCCGCAGGGATTCGTGCCCACAGTTTTTTTAACTTTTTTGATACTTTTTTTATCTCTTCTTTTTTTTGATTTTCTAAGAAATAGAGATCTAAAAAAAATCATGTTGGTAGCCTTTGTTGTATTTTCAGCTAACGCATTTTGGATACTTCCCTATGGGTTTAGCGCCCTAAAAAACTCCAGCATTATTCAAAGTACCAGAATCAACGAATTTTCTTCCGAAGAAATTTTCTACCGCAACAAAGCTTTCGGGGATATTTCAAATGTTTTAAGCCTTAAAGGTTTTATGCTTGATTCTATTGAATATGACTCAAAGAATAATAGCAATGCTTATATCATGAGCACATGGAGAAATCACAGTAATTCAATCATTTATAAATTGCTTTTTATGGGTTTATTATTAGTCGCCGGCTTTGGTTTATTTATGTCCATTCGTCAAAGGAAAAAAGAATTTTTTCCTTTTATTTTTACTTTTGTTGTTTCATTTATTCTCTTAGGGAATAACACTCCGATCTTAGAACAAATAAACACAATTATTCGTACTTTATTTCCGGTAGTTGGTGAAGTATTACGCTTCCCTTTCACAAAGTTTATTATTATTTTTACTTTCTGTTTTTCGGTTTTCTTAACCTTAGGACTTACGAAAATTATTCAAAAAGTTAAAAAGCCAGAAAAGGCATTTGTTTTTGGTCTTGTTTTAGCTCTAGTTTACCTTTCTCTTCCGGCCTTCAGAGGAAATTTTATTTATCCTCTTTTGAAAGTAAATTTACCATCGGATTATGTTAAAGTTTTTAACTATTTTAATTCTGTTGACGAAAATCAAAGGATTGCTTTTTTCCCGATCCATACTTTTTGGAATTGGCAATATCGATCTTGGGGCCATCGCGGATCAGGATTCCTTTGGTACGGACTTAAGCAACCGATCTTAGAACGCGCTTTCGACCCATGGAGCCAATACAATGAACAATTTTACAACGAAATTTTTTATGCCGTAAATACCGAAGATTATTACTTATTTAACCGTGTCCTTGCAAAATATGACCTAAAGTACATTTTACTTGATCAATCTATTCAAAGCACTTTGTTGCAAAACCCAATTGATTATGGCAAACTTAAAAGATTTATCGAAAAAGACAAAAACCTGCTTTTGAAAAAAACTGAATTCGGTAAGATACTTATTTACAAAACTAACCTTTCGAACTCCTGGATTTACTCTTTAAGTGAGGGAAAAACGGCAAAAGTCTTTCCATCTTATCTAAGTGAATCTAAAGATAATTCAATTGTTGACTTAAATAACTATGTCGTTAGTAAAGAAGACCCCGATGTAATTTTGCCCTTTCCTTCTTTGTCGTCTCTAAAGCTGCAAAAAGACCTGGAGTTTGACATAAAAGAGGATGAAAATTCAATAATACTATTATCGAAACAAAAAATAAAAAAAACAGAAGACTATCTTCTCGAAATCCCATCTCTTTTTAATAATGAGTTTCTCATACCAATAAGAACAGAGGTGATAAATGGAAAAGTAGCAATAACTCCAATTTACCCCAAAATATTTATAAATAACAAAGAAGTAGCTATAGATGACCAACCAATTATCATTACCCCAAACTTTGTTAATAATCCAAAACTTTTAATCCTTGAAGATGCCAAAATGGAAATTCCTTTCCCAAACGGAAAAGGATACCTATTAAAAGGCTATCCAAACACAATAAAGCTTAAAAATGATTTAGGGGAAGAAACGGTCTTTATTAACACAAAGGCCTTAACAAATATTACTACCCTTATTCCGATAAACGAAGATATTAATGAAATAAAAGTCTTAGTGGAGAAAATTAAAAGTCCCTTCTCAATAGAACGTGTTATTGAAAAAGCAAGTTATGAAATAAAATCCCCAAATAGCACTGTAAAAAATGACTCTTTCGCAAATGTTAGTAAAGGATTTACTAACGTTAAAATTGAAACTAAGAAAACTTCAAGGGAACTGGTTTTTTATAAAGATACTCTTCCCCATCAAGCCTCTTACATTCTTCTTGCTGAAACAAATTACGAATCAGGCTTACCTATAAGCTTCTACGTCGATAATTCATTTGAGAATAGACCTGAATTGGAAACAAGGCTCTCGAAAGAAGACAGTCTAAATGTTGTTCTGCTTCCAAAAACAGAGGAATACTTTCAGGGATATGGCTTTCACTTTATAGTAAAGTCTGAAGGCACAGAGACAGCCAAAAGCTCCATTGGTAAAATCTCTATCTACCCTTTCCCCCTAGACACACTAAAAAAAATAAGATTAATTAACAAAAATCGATCATTGAACCACTCGACAAAAGAACCTTTAGGATTTAAAAAAATAGCTAATTTTATTTATCGAACCGATTTGCCGAATCCAGATAGTTATCTCGTCCTTTCCCAATCTTTTGACGAGGGATGGAAAGCGTACAACATTGAAGTTAAAAGTCAAAAGTCAAAAATCAAAAGTTTTCTTGATACTTATTTTCCTTTTCTCTTTGGAGAAGAGTTGAAAAATCATGTACTCGTGAACAACTGGGCCAACGGATGGGCATTACCGGAATCAGGAATCAGGAATCAGGAATCAGGAATAGTTATCCTTTATTTGCCGCAATATCTTGAGTTTTTGGGGTTTTTCTTGCTTTTTGCAACATTTTTTTATATCCTACGGGTTAAGCCCTAACTGCATTTGGCGCAGTTTCCGGCTTTAAAAATTAATTTGGTTCTTTGACAAGGTATACAGAGGGTGTTTTTTCCGGATCCCGAATTGGAGGTTAGAAATAGCCTTTAGCTCGGGGTCTGGAAAATAAAAAGGAGGAAAAAATCTTGGGAAAAGCAGAAATCTCTACGATCAGTATTGTCGTCATCGTCATTTGTACTGTCGTTGTTGTCTGGGGCTTCGGCTGGATTTTTAGTCTACATTAGGAGAAAAAAGTGATCGAAAATTCGTGGCAGTTCAAAATCGGCGTCGTCGTGTTCTTCATTTTCGCAATGCTGCTTCTGATCTTGTCTAATGAACAACGTTTTTGGTTGATCATTAGCTGCATAGCCCTTGTAGGACTTTTTATCGTCGTCGAAATATTCTATTCCATCATCAGATGGACCTATCGAAAAGTTTCGGAGATTTTCTCTGAAACATACATTCAGTTCTAAGGAGGTAACAAATGCTTTACTGTCCCAGAACAGGAATCATTGCTTGGGCAGTATCATTCAGTTTAATGGCTGTTGTATTTGATCTAAGCAATGATCGGTTTAAACTAGGAACGGCAATCTTTCTTACGATGGGCTTTGGAATAGCAACGGCGTTTAATAACATTCGCACACATTCAAACGGCATTCCAATAGGAGTAACCATCTGGACTATTTGTCTGGGCCTTTTTTACCTGACCTTCGGTTGGGTAAATGTCTTTCAGCTTGTTCTTGCTGTTATTATTTCCGTGGGTTGGGCAAATGTCTTTTATCAGATAGCCGCTTGGTTATCTACGGAGATTAAAAAAATGGAAAAGGAGGTGATGATTCCACATGGATGAGCTCACAAATCCCGGCTTTATGTTGGTTTTTTCCACCTTGGCTGTGAGCTTTGTCATAGTTCTTTTTTTAGAACTACGTTCTATCGCAAGGAGGCTTAGCTAGTCATTTGATTTTCGTCCTTTTTGGGAAGGTATGCTCGGAGTGAGAGATTGATTCTGGATTTACGCCCAGATAAAATGTCTCTTTTGAGACATCCTTCTTTCTTTCACCCCTGTATACCCTTCCCTATTTCCCCCTTTGACAACAGATGACAGACGACAGACGCAACAGAGAACAGATTGCAGATTTTATAGATAGGACAGATTAATATTTTTTCCAATTTTTAATTAGCTGCTGAAGTTGTTTTGATTCCACCTTATAATGTTCAATTAATAAATCACAGAGTTTTGGATCTATGCTTCTTATCCTTAAGGAAAGAATTTTTGCTACTTGAGCATGAGTTATAAGTTCATCTGAAGTTCCCATTGCTATTTCAAGAAAACGTTTAAACTCTTTTTCTGAACGTTTTTTCCCAAATCCTTCCGCAACATGAGCTGGGATTGATTCTCCGCATTCAATAATTTGACTTCGCAGTTTCCTGTGTCTTTCGGGAATTTAACTAGCCAAATCATAAACTAATGGTAAATTATCCATAGCATTTTTGTAAACCTGAAGATCTGTTACGTCTCGAATCACAAAGATAGCGTATCATAATTCTGTATTATCCGTTATCCGTCATTCGTCCTTCCGCCTTCTGTCTTCCGTATTCCGTCATCTGTCTTTTCTATCGCCCAACATTCATTTGACATGAAGATTAGTCTGTGGTAAACTCTTTTTTACTTCAAAACATTGAAAAAATAACTGCCCCAATTTAACTTCTTTTTTTAAGTTAATATGAATAAACAAAAACCATTAGTTTCTATTCTTTTGCCGGTGCACAACTCAAGCCGCTTCCTCAAAGACTGCCTTCAGAGCTTATCCTCCCAATCTTATCAAAACATCGAAATCATAGCCATTGACGATAAATCCTCTGATAACTCCTTTAAAATACTTAAGGAATTCAGAAAAAAAGACAAGAGGCTTAAAATTTACAAAAATATCAAAAGATATGGTATTAGTTTAACTCTAAACAGGTTGTTTAAAAGGGCTAAAGGACAGTTTATCGCCTTCACAGATTCGGAGGACATAAGTTATAAGGAGAGAATTAAAAAACAGCTGAATTTTCTTGTAAAACACGGAAAAATTGTCGCTGTCGGCACGCAATGTACTTTTCTTAATGAAGAAAATAAAAGAGCCGGCAGCAGCAAATTCCCGCTAAGAAACTCCGAAATTTATGCCAGACCGCTTCACGGAATTTCTCTTCAATTTGAAACACTTATGATTAACAGACACGTTTTACCAAAGGATCTTCTTTATTTTAATAGCTACTCCCCTTTAGTCTACAACGACTTTATTATGAAATTTCTCCCCTACGGTAAGCTAGCCAATCTTAAGGACAGACTCTACTGCCACAGAAGCCATCCTAAGACCTATATAACAGACCTAAGAAAGGAAATTTTTGCCTTTTTAAGACTCTGGATTAAGTCCGTCTCCGATTACAAGTATCAAACCCCTTCTCTTCGCTCATTTTTCTCCCCTTTAATTAAATCTTTTTAATCCCAAAGTTTTCCACATTTTTTTTATTAAACGCGTTTAGGCTGATTTTGTAGTCTAAACTCTAATGAATTTACTCTAGGCTATGACAAAAATAGGCTTATAATTGCTATAGGTTGACACCCTTGACAAGGTATGGTACAATCCCAATGAAGGCATGAAACTTTTACTTTCCCAACTATTTAAACAGATAATAAATCCAAAACAAAGGATCTTTTCTAATCACAAAGAAGAAATTTTAATTAAACAGGGGCGGGAGCAATTTAAAAAATTGCTTGATAAAGGTCTTTCCGTACCGGTGGTACTTTTATAAAAGATTTCGATTGGAGCAAAAAAGAGCATCGCTTTCGTTACACTTGATAATAAGCTCGGTACGAAAAGCAATGCTCTTAAGGAAAACGGCATTTAGTTCTTTTGGCAGGAATAAAAACTAAGTGCCTTTGTTTTTGATATCAAATATAGAAAGTTTTGTCAAGAAAAATTGACGAAGCTAAAATCAACAGATTTTATTGATATAAGTTGATTTTTTTAGATAAAATTTTCTTGCTTAAAATTGCAGATTGCGACGAGATAGGAGTGTTGGGCAGGCACTCTTATCTCATCGGAATCTAGTAATTAAATTTTTTTAGCAAAAAGGATTCGACCCGCTGTAGTCTGAATAACCCTCGAAACCACGACATTGATTGTTTTACCTATATCCGTACTTCCGCTTTCAATTACAAGCATTGTACCGTCATCCAGATAGCCTACGCCCTGTGTTTTATCCTTTCCCTCATGCAAAACCAAAATATGCAAAGCCTCTCCCGGAACTGCCGTAACTTTAAGACAATTTGCTAAACCATTTATGTTTACTGCTAAAGCTCCCTGAATTGTCGCCTTTTTCTCTAAATTATAATCACAGGTTAAAATTCTGCCCCGATAGCGTTTTGCGGTTTTAATTAACTTCTCGTCAACTTCCCTAACTCCTTCTTTTACAAACCTTTTTTCTTCTTCTCCATCTAAAACAATCACTTTTATTTTCTTTGCTTTTTTTAATTTTTCAAGTTTTTCCAATCCTTTTCTTCCCCGCTCTCTTTTTACCGCGTCTTGTGAATCGGCAATGTGTTTTAATTCAAGTAAAATGCTTTCCAAAATTACAACCGGACTAACCAATAAGCCTAAATTTAAGACGTCAAAAATGCGTCCGTCAATAATTGCCGATGTATCTAAAAATAACCCATTTTCGATTTTTTTCTCTTTCCTGACAGTCCTTTTCTTATTCGCAGGTTTTTTTAAAAGATGGGGTAAGCGCTGGACAACAGTCCTAGCAACCTCTTCGGCAATAGCACCAATAAGAGGAGGAGGAAAAAAAGGTTTTTCAATTTTTTGATCATTCATAATTTTGACTTTTAATTTTTAAATTTTGACTTCTTGTCATATTGATCTTAACACATCATTTAATTTTTTGTGGCTGTTATTGCTTATAATATTTTTAAAACCCAGTTTTTTTGCTTCCTTAATTCTTTTCTCTAGAAAAGGCGCTCCCCGTAATTCGCCCAAAAGTCCTATTTCACTAATAGAAATTGAATTGTTAAGGGAAACGTTCTTAAAACTTGAGAAGAGAGCCAGACAAATCCCAAGGTCTGCTGCACGATCCGAGAGCTTTAACCCTCCGGCAACATTGACAAATACATCCATTGAATCCAATGGTACCTGACAATGTTTTTGCAAAACTGCAATTAAAAGCTCAAGCCTTTTGGCATCAATCCCCAAGGAAACACGGCGCGGAATAGGAAGTTTTGAAAAAACAACTAAGGCTTGAATCTCGACTAAAAAAGCCCTGCTCCCTTCCATTGTTGAAACCAAAGCCGATCCAGGAACATTTTTTTCTCTTTGTCCCAAAAACATTTCTTCGGGATTATTGACTTCTTTTAATCCCATTCCATCCATAGCAAAAATGCCAACCTCATCAACCGGGCCAAAACGATTTTTAAAACTGCGCAAAATTCTAACGCCGGTATTTTTTTCACCTTCTAAAAACAAAACTACATCGACCATATGAGATAAAACCATTGGACCAGCCACCATTCCCTCTTTGGTAACATGGCCGACTAAAATAACAGGGATATTAAATTCTTTGGCGATTTTTAAAAAAGAAAAGGCCGCATATCTAACTTGTCCGACAGCCCCCGCCAATCCTTCAAGATTACCTGACTCAATTGTCTGGATGGAATCGATAACCACAAGCCCAGGCTTTGTATTTACGATAATCTCACAGATTGCATCGGTATCAGTTGCCGAAAGCAAAAGAAGATTATTTATTTTTCTTTTTCCAGCCTCGCGGCTAGACGGGCCGAAAAGCCGCTGTGACCTTAGTTTTATCTGCTCTTCAGATTCCTCACCTGAAATATAAAGAACAGAGCGCCCTTCGGCTATGTTAATTGCTCCCTGAAGAAGAAGGGTTGATTTTCCTATTCCCGGATCGCCGGCTAAAAGTATCACTGATCCCCCGACTATTCCCCCGCCTAAAACAGTGTCCATCTCGGAAAAACCGGTTTTTAACCTGTCTTTAATATTGAAGGAAATTTCATCGAGGTTTTTGGGTTTTAAATCAATATTTGAATTTTGTCTCGCAAAGCGGGATCCCGCTCCGCGGGAAGGTTTAAACTCTTTTAGTGAATTCCAACTGCCGCATTCGGGACATTTTCCAAGATATGCCGGGGATTCATAGCCGCATTGCTGACAAACAAATGAAATCGAAGACTTCATAAAAAGTTAAAATTCAAAATTTATAATTCAAAATTGCAATTTAAAATTAAAAATTATTAGATAGCAAGCTTTTAACTTTTGACCTGTAATTTTGACTTTTGATTTTTGCCTTTTGAATTTTATCGGTATCCAATGGGTTTCTCTTTTAGAACCGGGACAAGAATTATTCTTCGTCTTCTTTTATCGATACCTGAAACAGTGGCTGTTATTTCTTGCCCAATCTCATATTTAACTGTGGGGGGAATTTTTTCTTTACGTATAAATCCTTCTATTCCCTCTGATATCTCCAAAGAAACTCCGAAAGATTTGATTCCTGAAACCTTTACATCGATTTTTTGATCTGTCTTAAACTGCTCGGAAAGTTTTTCAAATGGATCTATGCTTAATTGTCTTATTGATAATTCTACTCTTTTTGCCTTTTTATCAAATCCTATTACCTTTGCTTCAATATTTTCTCCGACTTTAAATAAGTCTTCTAAATTTTCAACTTTTTCCCAGGAAATTTCAGATATATGAATTAATCCTTCAATTCCATTTTCTAAAGACACGAAAATTCCAAAGGAAGTTACGGCCGAAATTACTGCATTTATTTTTTGTCCAATTTTGAAATTTTTTATTGTCTTGACAAAGTCTTCTTCTTTGAGGATTGGACGTTGAGAGAAGATAATTTTTCTTGCCTGACGATTAAATTCCAAAACAAAAACTTCAATTCTTCTTCCTATTAAATCCTGGGGATTTTCTACAGATTTTGCCTGGGAATTAGGAAGAAAACCGGAAATTCCGTTACTGATAATCAGATAGCCTCCCCGGGTTATATTTTCAACCAAAGCCTGGACGGGCTTTTGTTCTTTTTGAAGCGTTTCAAGTTTTTCCCAAAGAATATTGTCCAAAAATCTGCGCAGCGAAACAACCGGATAACCTAAATCCGATTCGGGATTTAAAACCGAAACAGTAACCGTATCCCCTACCTTAAGACTTGATAGAATTTGCCTAAGCAAATCCTTGTCTTTTTCTAAAACCAAAGCTTCTGTTTTGGCGTTTATGTCCACTAAAATTTCCGCAGATGTAAGTTTTGTAATTTTGCCTTCAATAAGCTGGCTTTTATGAAGAGACTGGAAAGAACTTTGAGCTTTTTTCATAAGCTCTTCCATAGAAGTTGCCCCGGAAGATTTTGAAGTTTTATTTGATGAATTTTGAATTTGATTTACCACTCATTTTCGCCTTTCTTTATTTAAGATTTCCTAAGTATACCATTTTTCTAAAGATTTAACAATTATTTTTCTTTTTTCTTTTGCCGATAGGCAATATAACCAATTGTTAATCCAGCAGAAATAATAGCTCCGATTGCCGCTTTTTTAGTTTTGGGATTTTCAGCCATTCTCAAAAGAACATTTTTATCCCCCATTGTAAGTTTCTGAAAAATTCCTTTTTTATTTAGAAACATATCTGTTTCTCTCCAAAGAACCGTATGAGTCAAATGATTAACACAAGCTTTCTTGATTTCTTTTACGGTTTGAATAGGCTTAGCTGTTGAGTTGTCAACAACAGGAGTTTCAATGCTGTTGACTACTATTTCTTTTTCTAAAGCTTTTTCGACGATTTTTGCCGCGGGCTCCATTAAAGGCGAATGATAAGCGCCGCCTTTTAGGCGCATTAGCTGTATTCCTTCGATATCAATTTTCTCTCTTCCTTCTAAAACTCTCTGTAGATTTTCAAGTTTTCCGCAAATAACAAATTGCGTTCTGGAATTATCTGCCTCAAGATACAAGCCTCTTTTTTTAATTTCCTTATCTCGTAATTCTGCAAAGATTTTTTCTTTACTTGGATCTTTAAGAAAAACAGCTGCCGAACCTCCGGGATTTAATTCGTCTGCATAACCCATTGCTTCTCCTCTAATCGAAATAAATTTTAAGACGTTTTTTAAATCAAAAGCACCTGCCGCGTAAAGAGCAGTAATCTGCCCAAGGCTTTGGCCGGCATAATATTGTGGGGTAAATTTTATTCCTTTTATTAGAGATCTAAAACAAGCAGCGTCATATATAAAAGTGGCTAATTGTCCCAGAACTTCAATCCTAAGATATTCTTCAGGGCCATTAAAGCTAACTTCTCTTATTGGATAAGGCAAATGTCTTTCCGCCTGATCATATAATTTTCTTGCTTCCAGATTTTTCTCATAAAGGTCCTTCCCCATTCCCACAAACTGACGCCCTTGTCCCGAAAACAGAATTGCCGCTTCCTCACTCCCTTTTTCCGGAGAAAAGATCAGCTCGACATAAGGAGTTCCTTGTTTTCCAGGATATAATTCTTTCCTAACCATAAGATTGGAGCATTATAGAACACTTCAATAACTTTATCCAATTTTTAATTTTTTAAAGTCATTGTGATATAAATCACAAAACTCTTGTTATTTAAATAACGATGAATTATAATCTTGTCTAATAATATATGGAAAATAACATGGGATTAAGAAAAAGACTTGAGCGAATTTGGGAAGCCCCTGATCTTTCCGAATTTTTAAAAAGGCATGGAAAACGCGCTCCCCTCAAAATAAAAAAAGGACAGACTATTTTTTATGAAGGCGACCAGCCCGATAGGCTTTTTTTTATCATAAAAGGATTTATAAAACTTTATCATTTATCCGAAGAGGGAAAAGACAGTGTTATTTATCTTTACGGACCCGGAAGCATTTTGGGAATAAGGGCATTAACGTCAGAAGACAAAAGTTTAAAGCACAATTCCGAAGCTTTAACAGATGTCGAGATAATAACTATTCCCCGACGGGAATTTATTGATATCGCATCCGACAACCCCGAATATTTAATAGATATTATGCATTCATTTATCCAAAGACTAAATTATGCCGAAAGAAAATTGGAAGGTTTTATCACTAACGATGCGACAACAAGACTTGCAAATTTTCTCTCCGATGCCGCCATCCGTTTTGGCCAGAAAAAAAAAGAAGGAATTACTATTCCTATTCCTTTAACCCATCAACAAATTGCCGAATTTGTGGGAAGTGCCCGCGAAACCGTAACTATTGCTCTTCATAAATTAGCAAAAGAGGGAATTGTAAAAATTTCACGGGGAAAAGTGGATATTTTAAATAAAAGAAAATTGGACAAATACTCAAATTTACCAATTAAATACATCGAAAAATAGTCTTTTTTAACCTCGAAAATCCTACTTTTGTAATATAGAAAACAAACTTTCTGTATTTTCTTATACGGAATTAAAGAAACAAATGTTGTTTAATGATTTTAATATGGAAAAGAATAAAGCTCTAATCGACTACTGGCCAAGAATTTCCTTTGAGGAAATTGAGAATGTGCAAGAGGACGGAATATCAAGTGTTTTTTATCATACGGTTCTTTCTTTTCTTTGTTTTCCCCAAAGAACCGTTGCTTCTTTTGTAACCCTTTTTAAAACCGCTGTTCTATAAAAAAATGCTGGCCCTGACCTATTGTCCCATCGCAGATGCGGTAGTATCGTAAGCGCTGAACCGTTTCACTTCTCTGTTCGGAATGGGAAGAGGTGTTTCCGGTTCGCTCAAAGGACCAGCAAAATATTATATCAAAAAAAATGGCCCGCCAGCAACGCTATGCGTAGCATTTGCGGGCTGGCTCCTTGAAAGTGAAGAGAAAATTGGCGTCCTTAAAAAAATAAAAATACCCTTGACCATTAGTACGGGTAAGCTAAATGCCTTACGGCACTTACACCGCCCGCCTATCAACCTCGTGATCTACAAGGGGTCTATAATGAGATCTAATCTTGGGGACTGCTTCCCACTTAGATGCTTTCAGCGGTTATCAGATGGGAATATAGCTACCCAGCAATGCTCCTTATGGAACAACTGGCACACCAGGGATTCCCCCATCCCAGTCCTCTCGTACTAGGGACGGATTCCCTCAAATCTCAACGGTTGTCCTGGATAGAGTCCGAACTGATTTACATCGTTCTTAACCCAGCTCGCGTACCTTTTTAACGGGCGAACAGCCCGACCCTTGGGACCTTCTCCAGCCCCAGGATAAGATGAGCCGACATCGAGGTGCCAAACCGCCTCGTCGCTGTGGACGCTTGGAGGCGATCAGCCTGTTCATGATATTCTGCAATGCAGAATGACAATCAGCAATTTCTTGCTGCACTGACTATATCTTCACCCCTAATCTTGCAAAAGCAAGATAAGGGGGTACGGCGTATGATTCGTTTTAAACGAATCTCACTACTCGTCACCTAAGGCGACTTTCGTTCAGTCGATACGGGGTCAATCCCGATTAAATCGGGACGACTTCCCACGGTATTACCCTTTGTTCCCTCGTTGTGGAAGACTTTAAACCACAAAACATGAGGGTTCCACCGTTATTAGCCATATACTTGACTCTATGTTACCATAAAATCGGGACACATTATGTATCCCCGGGGTAGCTTATATCCGTTAAGCTCCGCGCCTACCACTAGGTCAGCGGAGGATCACTAACACCGACTTTCGTCTCTGCTCGACTTGTAGGTCTCGCAGTTAAGCTGGCTTATGCGTTTGCACTATCATCTTGATTTCCTTCCAAGATTAGCCAACCTTTGTACAACTCCGTTAAACTTTAGGAGTCAACCTCCCCAGTTAAACTGCCCGCCAGACACTGTTCCTTAGCCGGATTTTTATGCGGCAATAAGGTAATGATTGCTCACTCGCAAGGGTGGTGTTTCATTGTTGACCGAAGTCTCCCACCTACGCTAAACATGACAAATAAACTTTCAAATGCCAAGCTACAGTAAAGCTCCCGGGGTCTTTTTGTCCAAGGACAACTAGGCCGCGTCTTCACAGCCATCTCAATTTCGCCGGGTAAATGATCAAGACAGTTATTCAGTCGTTCTACCTTTCGTGCGGGTCGGAACTCGCCCGACAAGGAACTTCGCTACCATAGAACAGTTATAGTTACTGCTGCCGTTCACTGGAGCTTGAATCACAAGCTTTTCCGATTAAATCGGAGTCACCTACGATCTTTAACTTACCAGCACTGGGCAGGTGTCAGCCCCTATACTTTGCCTTTCGGCTTTGCAGGGACCTGTGTTTTAGATAAACAGTCGCTAAATAAACATTAGCTGCGGCCCCGATTGCTCGGGGCAGGGCATCTCCCATAGGTTACGCCCAGCTTTTTTGCCGAGTTCCTTGATCATCTTTCTCCCGATCGCCTTAGCATGCTCTGCCAATCCACCTGTGTCGGTTATGCGGTACGGTAAAATATGGCTTTGTCCCGATAAATCGGGACGTAATGAAATTTTTCTCGGAAGTTGAAATACATCGAATCGCTCTTTCTTACGAAAAAACTTTCCATCACAGCTCAGTTAAACAGACTAACGGATTTTCCAATTAACCCTGCTTTACTGCTTGAACCTATTTCAAGGCTCGATTTGTCCAGCTTCGTCCTTCCCTTACACGTTTCCATATCTTGTAGTCGAATTTTAACGACTTATCCATCAGGCTACCCCCCTTTAACGAGGAACGCCCTAAGGACCGACTCACCCTCCGCTGATTTACATTGCGGAGGAAACCTTGGATATTCGGCGGCCCGGCTTCACACCGGACTCTCGCTACTCATACCGGCATTCTCACTTCTAAACGCTCCAGCATAGTTTACACTACACCTTCACTGCATTTAGAACGCTCCCCTACCACCTTGTGTAAAAACACAAGATCTCTATCTTCGGTAAAAAGCTTAATCCTCGATACATTTTCGGCGCCAAGTACCAGTCCGCCAGTGAGCTGTTACGCTATCTTTAAAGGATGGCTGCTTCTAAGCCAACCTCCTGGGTGTCTTTGGAACTTGACTTCCTTAAAAACTTAGCTTTTATTTAGAGACCTTAGATGAGAGTTTGGGCTGTTTCCCTTTCGACTGATCAGCTTAGCCCGACCAGTCTGACTAGTTTGATAAAATGTTACCAGCATTCGGAGTTTGATTCGAGCCTACGGATTGCTCCGCAGGAATCGATTCAGTGCTCTACCTCTGGACAAAATCAAACCGCTATACCTAAATATATTTCGGGGAGAACCAGCTATCTCCGGGTTCGTTTGGCATATTGCCCCTAACCCCAGGTCATCTCATGCCTTTGCTACGGCAACGAGTTCGGGCCTCCCTTCGATTTTCATCGAAGTTCACCCTGCCCAAGGTTAGCTCACCCGGTTTCGGGTCTAATGCACTTTTCTAATATCCCAGTTAGGGATCGCTTTCACTACGCCTCCCCTAGCGAAGCTAGGTTAAACTTGAAAAGTACAATAACTCACCGGTTCATTCTTCAATAGGCACGATATTACTCGTGCACAGCACGAGAAAATCAAACAATAAATTCAAAAGGCAAAAGTCAAAATGCAAAATTGCAATGCAAAAGTAAAAAGTTTAGTAACTTTTATAAACACTTTTGAATTTTAACTTGTATTTTTGACTTTTAAATTTTAACTTTTGACTTATCTTTGAATTCCTTGTGCTACGCACAAGCTCTATCTGCTTGTCAGCTGATAATTTCAGTTCTATTTCATTCCCCTCCCGGGGTGCTTTTCACCTTTCCCTCACGGTACTAGTTCACTATCGGTAGACTTTGGTATTTAGCCTTGGAGTGTGGTCACCCCAGATTCCCACAGGGTATCGTGTCCCGTGGTACTTAGGAACAGACTATCGGTGTCCTTCATTTCGCGTACGAGCCTTTCACTCTCTTTGGAAAACCATTCCGGGTTTTTCTGCTACAAAAGACAACATCGAATATCGTCTGCCCTGCAACCCTCCGATTGCTCGAAGTTTAGGCTTTTCCCTGTTCGCTCGCCGCTACTTAGGGAATCTCTTACGATTTTTTTTCCTGGCGCTACTTAGATGTTTCAGTTCACGCCGTTACCTGCCAAACGCTATATATAATCTTGCGACCATATTTTTATGTTTGGCTATCCTGCAAAGCAGGATGGATTGCTCCATTCGGAAACCGCCGGATCATAGGTTTATGGCACCTACCCGACGAGTATCGCCGCCGTATGCGTCCTTCCTCGGCCAAAGCCTCCTAGGCATCCATTATCAGCGTTATGAGTAATTTTAAAATACTTAAAGACGCTTTAATTTCTCTCCACTTGTCAAAGAGCCCTAGTCTAATTAACTAGTGTCTAGCGGTCTCGTCATTGAGACAGCGCTAGGCATCAGCCAATTAGAGATTGTCAGATCTTGTGGACCTGACCGGATTCGAACCGGTGATCTCTGCATTGCAAATGCAGCGCATTAACCAGCTGTGCTACAGGCCCGAATCTTACTTTAAAAGCGATGAAAATTTTACCGAGGAAACATTTTTACGAAGAAAAAGCAGCCCTTAAAGGGTTAAATACTGCATTTTTTAAAATCTTCAACATAAAAACGGTTCGATCGGCATCAGCGCAAATACGCATCATGCACATCGTATATTAACACAGGGTAATTAAGGTGTCAATAGATCTATCCTTTTTTTATTTCCCAAAAATCTTTTCCTAAAAAATCCCATGCCAGTCTTTGTTCATCCGGGTCATCCTGATTAAATTTCTGGTCGACAAAATAAAAAAGATTAGCTGGGGTCGGGAGAAGATTACGTGCTCCATGAGCAACTCCTTTTGGAATATAAAGAAGAAAGTGTTTCCCTCCTCCGAGTAAAAGCTTCATTTCTTTTTCTTTTGTAAGAGAATCTTTTCGAAGATCATAAAGCCCGACCAGCATTTTGTCATTTGGTAAAAGATACCAGATTTCATCTTGCCTTAAGTGCAAATGCCAGGCTTTAATTGTCCCTGGAATCATAAGAGAACGATTAACCTGAGCCAAACTAAACCCTTCGAACCCTTCAATAAGTCCATTATCTAAGTGAAGAAGCTCGCAAAAGTCTCCATCTTCCCCTACTAATTGTTTTAATTCCACAATTTTAACCCCGTCAATTGCGGGTTTTTTTGAATAATCCTGTGATGAAATTTTTTCCTGGAATTTGTCCTCAATGTCGGAAAGATTTAACGAAGCCATAGAAGTATTATATGAATTCGGAGATAATGATGTCAAATATGGATAAAAATTGGGAAGGAAGAAAATAGACCAGATGGTCACTGTGTGCGCTTAAGCACAGTTCGCAATAGCGATCTTTTCTTCCTTCAGTCGAAGCGGTCTTTTTATTCAATTGTGTTGGGTTGGGCTCGGGATAAATCCTGGCAAATTACGGTTTTCGACTTATGTCGAAAGAGAATTCCATCAGGAACTCACCGCTACCACCAGACACCAGAATTTCCTTCTGGAATTTTCACCAAACCAGTGACTATGATTGAATCCATCCCGAGCGGGTGGGCAAGCGTCCTAAACAGGCGGGCGATGATGTGCCTATTTAGGCAAGAACCGTTGCTTGATGGGCGTACCGTCTTCTCGTAAAAACGAGACAAAGAGCATTAGCTCAAGAACTAGCCCCTTCAAGACTTTTGGCCAAAAAGGACAATTAGCTCTTAGTGTGTGAGCTAGGTGTGTCCGTCGTGGCCGTGATCCAAGGTAGTACCTTTATCGTCGATCTGCTCGGAAGTTCCATGGTCTGGATGAGACGTCTTCTCCGGGAGAAGCGTAGTATGGACTTCGCCATAATGACGTATCAAGATCGATACTCCTTTCTTTCCTGCAAAGCAGAAAAAAATTTCTAAGATACGATGACGCGAAGGAAAACGGGCTTGGAGGGAATGAGAATTGACAAGATTTTGTCAACATAGAGAATATTTTCCCCTCCAAGATTGAAACAAACGATCAACATCCAGGTTAAAAACCCACGGCTGGAGGACATCCAAATTGATGTTGGACGTTACTGAGTCCTATTCTCAGCGGTATAAACCAAATCCAAAACCATCGGAAACTCCTTTTTCTGTTAAACAGAAATCCTCATCTTGGATACTTAGACACAAAGCCGGGCCAATTCACCTCCTTTCAAGAAGTGAGATTAGGAATCGGTCCTTGTTTTGTCAGAACTTGTCTGAAAAACCTATCTGATTGAAAATCAGAATCGACAAATGCCGTTTCTTTTTGGCCAGACAACGATCCAGGTTTCATCGACCTTACGACGGGATGGGGTTTTTCGCGAGGACAACCGCATGAGGTTTAGAAACCACAGCGATGCCGCGAAAACTGTTAATGTTTTTTGCACAACCTCCTCCTTAGATTTTAAACAACCTATTCGAACTTCGACGACGATGTATTGATGGAGGAATTTCCTGATAATCCAAAAGGATATTTTCCTTGATAAGGATTATCACCGATAATGATTTCTCCTTTCGCACCTCCTAAAAATATTATATAAAAACAAGTAATCTTCATTGATCACCTGAAATTATTGTTTTAACACAAATTGAATAACCTTATAAAAATTCAAACACTTAAAAACAGAGCAAAAAATTTCTGTTTCCAAATATTCTCTTTCTTAAAAAGGATTTCTGTCAAAGAGCGAGAATCAACTCGAAAAAAAATGAGCTGGTCTCACATAAAAAATAATTCTCCTTAGAGAACTAAAGCTTCAATAGCTTATTTTGTATTATATCTCTAATAATGAAGTTGTCAAGAAGAGATTGGAAGAACTCTATTTTTGATTCCTTAACCAGCGTCCTACATCTAAAGCCGCTTGGCATCCAAATCCTGCCGCTGTAATTGCCTGCTGATAACATTTATTATGCACATCCCCGGCCACAAATACACCATCAATATTAGTTTTCGTATGCTCATTGACTTTTATATATCCTCCTTCGTCTACATCGATCCCGTTGAAAATTTTGGAGTTTGGCGTGCGACAGATTGCCACAAAAACCCCGTCAATCGGCATTTCCGAAACCTTGGCAGTTTTGGTATCTTTTAGTCTCACTCCTTCTACTTTAAATTTACCCAAAATTTCAACAATTTCCGAATTATAAATTATTTTTATTTTAGGATTGCTTTTAACTCTTTCCTGCATCATCTGGCTTGCTCGCTTAAAAATTTCTTTTCTATAAATAATCGTTACCTCTTTTGCAAAATCTGCAAGCACAAGCGCTTCTTCCATTGCCGAGTCTCCTCCGCCTATAACAATTACGTTTTTGTTTATAAAAAACGGAGCATCACAGGGAGCGCAAGCCGAAACTCCACGTCCGATTTTTTCCGCCTCACCAGGAACGCCAAGCCATTTCGTCTCAGTTCCGGTTGCAATAATTATCGACTTGCCAACATATTCTTTTCCTCCGGCTGTAATCTTAAAAGGAGATGACGAGGAAAAATTGCCTGAAGAAAAATCAACATTAACAATTTCCGCACCAAAGCGTTCCGCTTGTTTTCGCATGGCAAGCATTAAATCGGGGCCCAAAATACCTTTTGGAAATCCGGGGAAATTTTCAACCAAAGTTGTAAGCATAAGTTGCCCGCCCCATTTTGTTCCGGCAATAACTAAGGTTTTTAAATTATCGCGTGTTGTATAAATTGCGGCAGTTAAACCTGCAGGGCCGGAACCAATAATTATTACATCAAAAAGCATAAATTATGCATTGAGGATTTGGTCAATTTCTCTTTTTAAATTCTCTTTTCCTTGCGCTCCAACCATAGTTTTAACCGGCTCGCTATTTTTGAAAACAAAGACACTTGGTATGCTCATAACCCCGTATTTTGAAGCACTATTTGGATTTTCGTCAACATTGACTTTCCCTATTTTTATTTTCCCTTCATACTCTTTTGCCAATTCATCTATGATTGGCTCAAGAGTTCTGCATGGTACGCACCAGGGAGCCCAAAAATCTACTAGAACAGGCGTTTCGCTTTTCAAAACTTCCTGGTCAAAATTATCATCTGTAAACACTAAAGCCATAAAGTAAAATCTATTATAAATAGTTTAAATCAACAAATCAACAAATAAATAGCAATCAACAAATTATCAAAAATATTAGTTGATTAGATGATTGGAAATTAGATGATTAGTTGATTTAACTTATATCTTCCCTTTTTGCCGCAAGATACAAAAACCATTGTTCGAAAAAACCGAAAATACCCTTAAAAGGTGTTTCAATTATAAAATCAAAAAGGAAAAGAAAAACATTAATTTGAGAAAATCCTTCTGTCAATTCCCTTCCTACTCTGACTATAGGCATAAAAAGAAAATCGGCAATGGGAGTTAAAAGACTGGTTTTTTGCTCGACCGTATAAACCCGGCTTGTTAACCAAATCCTGTAAGAAAGAAAAGAAACAATTGCCATAAAGAAAACAAAAACTCCTATACTAAAAAGAGTAAAGTCTAATTTCGTAAGGATAAGCATAATTCCTCCAAAGCTTAGAATATATGCCAGAAACCACAATCCTTTAAAAACAGCCTCAAGAAAAGTTTTTTGTGATTTAGGATTCAGTTTTAAAGCCAAAGGCTTGGTAAACTTAGGATTTTCATCAAAGAAAATCCTTTCTATATTAGAAAAAATCCGAAGAGAATTATCCTCTCCCGGCCCTCTTATTAATGATCCTGCAATAACCATTAATGCCGGAGGAATTGTAATGTTAAAAAGAATCGCCCGCCACGATATACGATCATAAAAAATCCTCTCCGCGGTTCCTTCGATAAATAAAGCGAAAAAAGCTTTCGTGACTAAAATAAAAATAAAACTTCTTATAATCGCCCGCCTTACTTTCCTAGAAATTCCGTTGTAACGTAACTGGCAGGCTTGCAAAACTTCTTTTCTGAATATAACATTATCTTTAACAAGATCCCTCACGTTTCCCCGATGTATTCTCATTAAATCTTCAAGGATAAAAAATATTCCTGTTTTACCCAAAACATAATTATAGATTTTTTCTTTAATAGGATAAGATAATTGCTTTTGAATCTCTTCGTAAGCTGCCCCAAATTTCGAAGCTATTTCATTAACATTTTCCTTTGTCAGGGTTCCAAGAATTTGAGAAAATAAATGATAACGCAGAAAAGCAATGTCGTCTCTGGCAAAACTTCGTCTAACAGCGATAAAAACTTGAACGTCTTTATTTTGCTCGCTGTCATCTAAAATGCTGACATTCTGATTCATAACCTGAAACATAAAATTACTTAGGATTTCTTTGTCCCGGTCGGGATTGAGAAGATAAACAATGTCAGAAGACATTAGTTGGTACATCCATTCATTCACTGTTTTTTCAGAAAATTCCCCGGAGATTTTACTTCTAAGCTGTAAAAAAACGTCTATTTTTTGAGCCACTTTTTCGACAACCGATTCCGAAATAATATTGTCTTCAAAATAACGGGCCCAAACTAATTCGCGAACTAAAGGCTCGGCCACATTTTTTCCTACCGCTCCCAAAAGAATACGCCTTTTAATAATTCTTTCTATGGCTGCCCGTAATATAACTTCTTCCTCCCTGTAATCCATGGCGTTTCGAAGTTTTTCATACCATGAGGCAACCTTAGCGATAAGAGGATTGACGGAAACATTTCCTTCCTGGGGCTTTACAAAATCTCCCTCAAAAGAGGCAATTAAAACTTCACCCAAAGTCGAGAGAGGACGATTGTCCATAATAAATTCTCAACGAATTATACACTTAGAAACTTTCTCTCACAAGGGGAATAAAAATTCTCTGTCTATGTTATTTATGCTTTTAATGATCAGTGTTGCTGATTTAGATTTACTTGAAATGGGAGGAAAAATTAGTACTCCCTCCAAGTGGTGACCCCCGGTACCTCCATCCCATGAGATTGCCTGATACTCTTTTCCCCTATCATCAAGAAGAATTGAAATATCACCAAGATCCTTGTCCAATGCAACAGAATGAGTGTTCAAAATTATTTTGAACGCAACATCTTTATCTGATAGGCTAATCGGCGTTACTTCAACCGTTACTTCCCCTTCTGAATTTGTTTGGGTCTGAAAAATCCGGGGGGTTTTATTCTCCGGCTTAACCGAACTATTATTACTTTTTATCGCTAATCCAAAAAATATCAAAACTAAAACTGTCAATAATAAAATTACTATTTTTCTCATAATAGTTAAAATGGCTAGAATAGCTAAATAGCTCAAATAGTTCAATAGCCATGCAACTATTCAGCCATTTAACTATTGTTTTTTACTTCCCGGATCGTTTTACGCACCAATTATAACAATGGGCAAAAACATAGCCCAATACCCAGCCGGAAATCACAATAACAATTAAGCCTGTAATAACTCCTCCCAATGTAACTTCCTTAACCGGTAAAGCTGCTAAATCTATTCCGTGAAATATTTCTCCAAAAAGGGAAATAAAAGCGTCTCTTGCGAGCCAAACCCCAGCTGCGCAAATAAGAGAAACTAAGCCCGATGTAAAAGCTAGTGCGTTTGCAAATGGAACCACCTTCATTTAAATCACCCCCTATTTTCCTGCAATCTTATAACTCTCCTAAATATATATCCAATTCCTAATAAATTTGCCAAAATTCCAAACCAAAATAATTGAGTTTGATATTGGGCAACAAAAACAACTAGACCGGTAACTCCAATAATCGGTAAAATATTGACAAGATAATGAGAACAGCAGGCGATCATCGTGGTAGTCGATGTTGCACCGGAGGCGACAACTACTTTTTCGGAAGAATCTTTATGATGAAGTTGCTCGCCTCGCTGCGAAGCGGACCGAAGATAGCTATAAAGGCCAATTTGAATTCCAAAACCCGCTGATAATCCTAAAACATAGTACCAGTTGTCGTCAAATTGTTCTTTTGTAAAACTCCATCCTGAAACAAAGGTTAGAACCACAAAATAAAACCCCAGCAATCCCAATATTCCCAATAACCCGAATAACAATGGTTTTTTAATGGCAGCAATCTCCTCCGTGATTTTCCGAAAGATATTTTTTTGGATCTGTGCTGAACTTTTCCCTGCAACTCTCGGAACAGAAATAATAATCACTTCCCTCTTTTGATAGAGAAAACTTTGTTTCTTTTTTATCAACCTTCATTTTACAAACAGGATCTGTTACTTTGTTAAATAATCCAAACATAAAAATCACCCCCCTAATTTAGTTTCTCCCGTCTTAATAATAAAGCATTAAACACAACAATTACCGATGAAGCGCTCATTAAAAGAGCTGCCCACTCAGGTCTTAAAAGTATGCCGTTTTGATAAAAAACTCCAGCCGCAGTGGGAATTGCAAAAACATTATACCCCGTTGCCCAAATGAGATTTTGAATCATTTTTGTATTCGTTTTTCTGGAAAGACTAATTGCCTTTACAACGTCTCTTGGATCGTTTTTCATCAACACTATTTCCGCCGACTCAACCGCAACATCTGTTCCGGCGCCAATAGCAATGCCGACATGGGCTTGGGTTAAAGAAGGCGCGTCATTCACCCCATCCCCCACAAACGCAACCACTTGTGGTTGCGAATTTGAAATTTGAAATTTGAAATTTGAAATTGATTTGGAATTTGGAATTTGTGATTTGGAATTTATCCCCTGCAAATATTTTATGATTTCAACTTTCTCCCCCGGCAGAACTTCCGCAAACCCTACATCTATTCCCAATTCTTTTCCTACTTCTTCTGCCACATCTTTCGTATCCCCTGTTAACATAGCCACCTTTATTCCCATTTCATGAAGCTTATTAATCGCTTCTTTTGATTCCTCTCTGATAATGTCTGAAAGCAAAATTACCCCGGCCGGTTTCTTATCAACCACCACATAAACCCCTGTCTGTGCTTTAAATTTTCCATTTTCCATTTCCCATTTCCCATTTTCTTTGATCTGATATATATCCATAAGGCTCTTATTTCCAACAATAATTTCTTTCCCTTCAACAGTCCCGCTTGCTCCTTTTCCGGGATAAGACTTAAAACTCTTTACATCGGGTATTTTTATCCCCTGCTTTTTTGCTTCATTAACAATCCCCAAAGCTATTGAATGCTGGGAATGTACTTCAACCGCAGCAGCCAGCCTCAATAATTCTGCTTGGTTCTGCGTATTGTTCTGCTTGGTTCTGCGTATGCCCGTGACCCCGAATTCTCCTTTTGTCAGAGTCCCTGTTTTGTCAAAAACTACATAATTTATTTTTCTGGCAATTTCCAAGCCTTTCATATCTTTTATTAAAATCCCGTTTTTCGCCCCCAAAGTTGAGGTAATAGTTGTAACTGTTGGGATGGCAAGACCAAGAGCATGAGGGCAGGCAACAACGATAGCCGAAACTGCCAAGGTGGCTGCAAAAACCGCACCTTGAGGATTAATAAAAAACCAATAGCTAAAAGCCCCTAAACCCGCCGCAATGGCAACAAAAGTCAAAACATTTGCAGCCCGATCCGCCAAGTGCTGAACGTTTGGCTTTGAACTTTGAGCTTCCCGAATTAATTTCATGATTTGGGAAATAGCAGTTTCTGCACCTGTTTTTGTTACCTCAACAGTTAAAGAACCATCACCATTGATCGAACCGCCAATCACGCTGTCGCCTTTTTTCTTCCCAACCGGCCGTGATTCTCCCGTAATCATTGACTCATTAACTTCACTCTCTCCGTCCACAACAACCCCGTCAACCGGAATCTTCTCCCCCGGCTTCACAAGAACTCTATCCCCTTTTACTAATTCTTCTGTGTGAACATCATTAATTTCTTTCCCCTTTATAAGATGCGCCATAGGCGGTATGAGCTTGGCAAGTTCGGCCAGCGCTCCTGTTGCTCCCCTCACCGCCCTCATTTCCAACCAATGTCCAAGCAAAAAGACAGAGATTAATGTTGAAATTTCCCAATATAATGATTCTCCGGGAAATAAAAAGGTTGCCGCAACAGAAAAACCGTATCCAACTGTTATTGCAAAGGCAACCAAAGTCATCATGCCAAAATTTCGGGTTTTAATTTCGCCTTTTGCAGCTTTGAAAAATGGCGCTCCGCCGAAAAAGAAAATAAAAGTTCCAAGAAGAAAAAGAAGAAAATCACGTCCGGAAAATTCAAACAAAATCCCAAGCCACTTCTGAATATTAGGAGAAAGAAGCATTACAACAAAAACTAAAGGCAAGGAGATAAAGAATCTTCTTTTAAAATCCTCCTCTGCTCCCCGATGAGCTTTATGACCTTCTTTATGAGGTTCTTTTACCATGGGGACAAGATCCATCCCGCATTTTGGGCATTCTCCGGGAGCTTCTTTAATAATTTCAGGATCCATGGGACACGTGTATAACATAAATCATCCTCCCCAGGGGGATAGGTTATCTTTGAGTATACGGAGATTCTATTCTTATGTCAAGCTTGAAGAAAGATTTATTCAGACTCGCCTGGGTTAAAAAGGCGATAGGGAGCTATGAGATTGCCACTTTTTGCATCAAAAACTTTAGCCTTTATTATTGAACCATCTGTGTCTTTTTCTGTTTCAACCATTAATCCTCTTCCAACAAGTGTTCGATGTGTTTTTTCCATCCCCTCACCTACAAAATTTTCAAAACTATCTCTCCACCATTCTGAAGACCATTCTTGAATAGCTCCTTTTAAAATAATTGGATTTGTTGAATAAATAATTTCCACATCAACCCCGTCATTTTCTTTAAAATCAAGGATCTTAACAACAGTAGCGTGTACCATCGAACCACTATTAAGATCTACAACTTCGGAGCCAGTAATTTCGTTAGTAAATTCCCAAGCAGAAACAGAAAGCGCGGTATCGCCCTTTTTTAGTCCTAGCTCTTGAGGTGTACCCATGTTGTGGAGTATATTAAATCGTAAGACAAATTGTCAAGCACAGAAACTATATTTATTGATTGACGTGGAAATTGGATTATTGGCAATTATTTATCTAATTGTCCAGCCGCCGTCGATAACGAGAATATGGCCGGTAACAAAATCTGATTCCGGCGAGGCAAGATAAACTGCTCCATAGGCGATGTCATCGGAAGTTCCCACTCTTCCGACCGGAGTTTTCTCAAGGAAAGATTTTTTTGTTGCCTCGTCTGTTAAGAAGTCTTTTGTCATGTCGGTATCAATAACCCCCGGAGCAATTGCATTGATATTAATAGCTTTTGAGGCAAAATCCAAAGCCATTTCGCGTGTTAAATTAACTACTCCTCCTTTTGCCGCACAATAGGCAGCAGATTGTTCAAATCCAATAATTCCGGCAATGGAAGCAACATTTATTATTTTTCCTTTCCCCTGCTTTAGCATTTCGGGAATACATGCTTTTGAACAAACCCAAACACCTTTTAAATCAATGGACATTACTTTATTCCACTCCTCTTCGCTTACCGACATCGCGTCGTGGGGAAGATAAATTCCCGCATTATTAACTAAAATATCAATTTTACCAAACTGCGCAACTGTTTTTTGAATAAGAGCTGATACTTGATTATAATCGGAAACGTCTGCTTGAACTGCAATGACCTCTCCCCCGCCTTGACTCGCGTCAGGCGAGGCAGGCCGATTTTGTTTAATAAGATTAACCGTTTCTTCTAAAACTTCTGTTCTCCGGCCGGAAATTACAACCTTAGCTCCCTCCCTGGCAAACATTAGGGCAATTCCCCGTCCAATTCCTGTCCCCCCTCCCGTAATAATAGCTACTTTGTCCTTAAGTCTCATATACTCACTATAGCAAAGTCAAAATTCAAAAGTCAAAGGTCAAAACTTTTTAATTTTACCTTTTGACTTATTTTTTATTTATCTGTTTCCAGAGCCAAGCACCAAGAAGGATTAGGTCTATTAGAATTATTATTGAAAAAAGTGAACCAAGAACAGAAAATCCTCCGCCCCAACCCATCATTCCATTCCCGTAACCCCATTGTCCCATCATTCTTATCACCCCCTATACCTTTTTCGAAATCTTATAAATTCCGAAGATTACAAAAAGCAGAAAAATAATATTGACCAAAACATTATTTCCTACATATTGATTTGCAAAACCGCTTGCGTTTTGAATACTCGAAGTAAATCCGCTCATTTTTTCCATTGATAATTGTCCTGTCATAGTTAGAAAAAGAGTAGCTGAACCTGTTATAAAGAAAATTACAAACGCAACAAAATTGCTTAAAAATACTTTGTAATTTTTTCCAAAAAGACTAATTGAAGTAATTTTTGACCGTAAGAATGCCGCTTTTGGCATTTTTCCCGATAAGAAAATGGATATAAACAATAATGGAGCTACCATTCCTAAAACATACATGGATCCAATCATCATTGATCCCCAAAAATTGGGTGAAAGAAAAGTAAAAGCCAAAATGCCGATAAGAACAGGGGCACAGCAGGCGGATGTGATACCTGAAAAAATCCCAAGCATAAAAATTGAAACAACATCCGGTTTACCGGGAGTCGAACTTTTAATATGCGGCATGGGAAGTTTAAGTCCCAACAATGAAACAATAGAAACCAGAAGCATAACTATTCCTCCGGCTATATAAGTTACATTGTGATAACGAAAAAGAAAGGTTGAAATTAAAGAAACTCCCAGAACTGCAGGCAAAAGCATAACGAATATCCCTGCTCCAAAAACCAAAGTCATTAATAATACTTTTTCTTTTTCTTTAAATACGCTTCCCAGATATGCCGGGAGCAAAAAAGTAATACAGCATGGGGCAAAAAGAGCTACCATTCCTGCTATAAACGCGGCAACTAGTGAAGTTTGAAAAAATAAAGTTTCCATTAGGCTCCGCATCGCCCTGCTCCCCCGAGAGCCGGCCAATTAACCTCTCCAACCTGTTTTTTAATAACCTGATAGCCCATGGACGAGGAAAAAGTTTTGGAAAGAATTTCCTGTGCTTTTACACTTTTATAATCCCTTTTGTTTTTTACAAAATGATAAGCTACATCAAGATAAGTTTGAGGAAACCAATAAGAATTAAAGGCTAAAACAGTTTTATAAATCTCATCATTTGATTTATTTTGTGAAACCATTAGCTCAATTAAGCCTAATGCCGCCATCCCGTGATTGCAATCGGGAAAAGCGGTTGAATTTCCGCAACAAGGACGATAAATATTCTGCGCTATTTCTAAAACCTTAGCTTCTTGTTTTTCCGAAAGAGTTAAATAAGAAAACTTACTATACAATTCCATCGGAGTTTTTTGTCCAATTGTCCATCCGCCGGTTGAAGCAAAGTTAGCCGTGTTTCCGCCCTCCATCATAGGACCTTTATCTAAAACATTGCTCTTGTTGGCAAGTCCCAAACCCCAAAGCAGATCAACCCAAAATTGGGCGTTTTCCTCATTTAATTCAATTGTTTGCTGGTTTGAACCGTCGAGATATTTGCCTAGGTTAGCCGGTAAGTTATCGCTTCCTGTCACTGCTTTAGTAAATTTATCCTTGTCAATAACTCCGTCTTCAACCATTCTCTTCCCTAAATCGCCCCAATGAATTTTAAAGCTGTATCCTTTTTTGGGAATTACTTCTTCCTGTATTTTAGTTAAATCAATGCCTCCCTGTGGTGTTAGAAAATTTTCTTTTTCTTTATTGTTTATATATCTCTGGGTTAAAATCCCTGAAGAAAATGAAATAAAAAGTAGGAGAATTACCAGTATTGAAAGTTTATTTTTTTTAAATTTTTTTAAAAACTCCTTAAATAATTTTTTTCTTTTAATAGACATCTTAATCCTTAACCACATTCCCGCTGAATGCGAATTCAACATATGGCTTGTCCGGGTCGTTTGTTTCAAAACTGACAATTCTTGAAATTGGCCCTACTCCCGCTGGCCCATGAGCTGTTGGATCAAAAACAGCAATTATTTGTCCCTCTTCCCCGGCTTTTAAAACACCTTTCCATGCGGAACTGGATGAGTGGCCTTTCATGCCAAATTCGGGGCTTTTGTTATCACCAACCTGAAGATAAACCTTGGTACACATACAGGAAGTTGCCATATTAGCAACTGTTAGGTCTTTTGTTCCGTTATTTTTTATTTTAAATTCATGCTTAACGTTGCCTTCGGAATACTTTACATCTTTAAAATCGAAAGAACTCTCAAAAGTTTGGATTTTAGCGCCGCTTGTTTTTTCAACCGAGGCTTTTTGAGTTTGTCCTCCCATTATCATTACTCCTCCACCCAAAACAAGAACCGTTAAAAGGGAAATAATTATTATTACTTTTTTATCCATATTTCCTTAGAATTCTTGAAGTTAGACTTTCTTGATGTTTTTGATCTTGAGTTTTCGATATTTTGAATTTTCGAATCAATTAATCAAGAATTCAAACTCAAGAAAATCCCACTTCCAACTTCAAATTTATCTGGCTTTAAAGGCCTGTAATAATTCTTCTATTTCTTTTTCTCCGCCGTTTGATTTAACAGCATTTTTAAAACAAGACTCCAAATGTCCTTTAAGCAGTATCTCATCTACCTTTTTAAGGGCGCTTTGGACGGCTGAAGATTGCTGGATAATCTCCGGACAATATTTACCCTCCTCAACCATTTGTCTAACCTTCTTAACATGACCTTCAATTATCTTTAACCTGTCAACTGCTGATTTTTTCGATGTCATCTGCATACATGATCCTCCTCCTGGGGATATGGTATTAAAGATAGCATTCAAAAATAGTTTTGTCAATATTAATCCTGGTGGCCCATTAATGATTCATTTCTCATTTTTCTTAGGTTTTTTATTATTATGTTTTTCCCTCTGTAGCTGATAAGATTCTCCGTTTGAAATTTTTTAAGTTCGAGGCTAACCGTTTCCCTTGTCAAACCAACCAGATTGGCAAGGTCTTTATGAGTTAAAGGAACTTGAATGGTTGTGTTTTTTCCTTCTTTTACTCCGAAACGAACAGCGCAGATAATAAGAATCGAGGCTAATTTTTGATGAGCATTTCCAAAAGCCATATGCTCCACTCTATCCATAAGCCCCATTAAACGATAAAGCATTCTTTTCGTAAATAAAAAGAGGACTTCGGGGTTTTCTTTAATAAAAGAAATAAACTTGTCTTTTGGAACCCTAAAGATCTCCGTTTGAGTCAATGACTCCAGATAATGAACAAAAGGTTCGTTATTTATGACCCAGCCCATTGGGAAAAGATCGCCCGGCTTAAATATAACAAAACTAAACTCATCCCCCTGTTCGGAAATTGCGTAGTCTCTGACGTATCCTTTTTTTAGATAATAAACGCCCTGTGGGATTTCCTCGGCTCTAAGAATTGTTTCGTGTTTTTTGTAGTGTATGACGTTGAATTTCTTAAAGAACTCTTCTATTTTGCTTGAATTCATCCAGTCATCGCTCATTTGCCGTTATAATACCACGGAAAGAATATGTAATCAACCATACAATTAATAAGCTATCCAATTTACAAAACTAATGAGATTTCTCTTACAGACTCTTTTTTAAAAAATCTATATTATACCAACGATAAGATATGAAAAATCTAATTAAGGGAGCCTTGGACAACATTAACATCGAAAAATTTTTAACTCTTCCTGATGAAAGATTAATATTGTCAGTTAGAAAACATTGGTTTACAGTTGTACCTCCAATTTCTATGGCAGTTTTTGGAGCTTTTGTCTTTATGTCAATTTCCTTTTTTCTTTTCCTACGCACGTCTCTCTTCACTTTTCCGATTTTTATATCCTCAATAATGGCTCTTTTGGCTTTGAGCCTTTTGGTAATTAGTAAAATAATAATCGACTGGCATTATCATTTTTACATAGTCAGCACACGAAGAATTCTTGAAATTACCTGTACCCCTTTATTCTCCTACAATGCATGCGACGTGCTTTTAGACCAGTAAGAATAACCGAAATAGACGCAAATATACATAATATTTTTAACGGAATTATCAACATGGGAGATATAAAAATGATTTTCGACAGACCGTCACATGAAGAACAATTCATCTTTTCCGAAATAGAAAACCCGAAAGAAATTGAAAACTATCTTTGCAATGCCCTAGGCTGTCTTATGCACGACACTCCGGTATGGTTTCCAAAAAGAAAAACCACAGGATTTCTTAATGTAACTGAAGATATTTTTCCAAAACCAATTATAGAATTAGGGGGTGATAAAAATGAAAGAATTGCTATTTAGTCTAAACTTCCTTTTTCTACTTCTTACGCTGTCAGCTTTTTTATTCAGCTATTTGTATCTTAAGGGAGTTCATAAAACGCACTTGGATTTTGGAATTAGACTGCCTGAAAAAATAAAGAATTTACTGATGGCCAATGTACTGCTATCCCTGGCCGGGTTTCTGGCAATAAGCTTCTTCTTAATTATCGGATAAGCTTGACAACAAAGAGTGAATCCTTTATTCTCTTTTCATGAAGTCGCAGAATTTTGTCGTTATTCTTGTCGGACTTCTTTTAATAACCTCCTTTTTATTAGGCATCTCCTTTAATAAAATTCAGAATTTGGAAAAAGGAAATATTGAAAAAAACTCCCCTATCCCCACTTCCACAAAACCCGGAAAACTTAACGTAAGTCAAAAAATCGGAATGGATAAAAATAAGTTCAAATCCTGTCTTGAATCCAATAAATATGAAAAACAGGCTGCAGATGACTTGGAAGCCGGAAAAACTGCAGGGGTCAACGGAACTCCTGCCACTTTTATTAACGGGCGGCTGGTTTCGGGAGCACAACCTTTTGAAAACTTTAAAAAAATAATTGATGAAGAAATTGCCAACCCAAATCAGTCAGCTCAAAAAGTAAGCGTTGACCCGGGCCCCTTCCCTGCTTTGGGAAATCAAAAAGCACCTGTAGCAGTTATTGAGTTCGCCGATTTCCAATGTCCTTTCTGTGAAAGATTTTACAAAGATACCAAGAAGAAAATTGAAGAAGAATATGTTAAAACCGGAAAAGTTAAGTTTTATTTTAGAAACTACGCCTTTTTAGGACCGGACTCGGTAACGGCAGCAGAAGGCAGTTACTGCGCTAACGAACAGGGAAAATTCTGGCAATACCACAACTTCCTGTTTGAAAATCAGGGAGCTGAAAACTCCGGCACCTTCAGTAAAGAAAATTTAGAATAAGCTTAAAAGCTTAACCGATTATTCTAATTAAAATAACTATCAGAAAAATTCCCAAAAGAAAAAAGAGGCTATGGTTTAGAGCCAGGCTTGTTTTAGCTTTATGATGAATCTCCGGCAATAGATCCGTTGCCGAAAGATAAATAAAGTTACCCGTGGTAATAGCCAAAAGCAAAGGAACGATATCCTTAAACTGACTCCCTAAATAAAAAGTAATTAAGGCGCCGAAAAGAGCAGCCGCACCAGTCGCCGCGTTGAAGCCTAAAACACTACCTCTTCCCCACCCTTTATGGATTAAAATTCCAAAATCCCCTAACTCGTGGGGAATTTCATGGACAAAAACCGCCAAAGAAGTCACAATTCCAAGCGGAAAACTAACTAAAAAACTGGCGGCAATGGATGTTCCGTCTATAAAATTATGCAGGGCGTCGCCAAACAAAAGAAAAGATGTGGGCAAACGAAGATTATCACCTTCATCGTGATGATGGACTGAAAGAAACAGTCTCTCGATAAGAAAAAAGCCCGCGAATGAAAGAATAACCCAAAAAAGAACTTTATCTCCGGCTAAATTTAAAGCCTCTTTTAATGTATCTAAAAATGCTGTCGCTAATAAGGCTCCGGCGGCAAAAGCAACCAGAGAAAAAGAAATCTTTTTAATTAAAGTTCTGTGTAAAAGGAGAACTGCAACCAACATTAGAGAAACTATTGAAGCAAGGAAAGTGAAAAGAAGAATGTTAAAAAGCATACTCTAATTTTATCATACTACTATCTCAAACCCGATGGACTTTTCCCCTGCTTCTTCCCACAAAACCTGAACATCTTCTACTTCTGACAAAAATGGGCCCTTTTTGCAAAGCTTGATTATTTCGGCAATCTTTTCTTTTGCGTCAGCCGCGTTTGACGCGGAACCCTCAAAAACTGCCTCTACCCTATTATCGGGCCCGCCTTGACTCGACGGCGAGGCAGGCAGATTACGAACCCAACCTGTTAATCCCAATTTTCTTGCATTATTGCGAACAAAATGCCGAAAACCGACCCCCTGCACAAAACCAGATATGTAAATATGCGCCCTCATCTTTCTTATTAGATCTTTGAACCAATATATGCAAAAGCGAGAAATCTTAAAAATCTTCCGACAAATACTATTGCAAAAAAGCGAGGAAGCGGAATGGCAAAAATACCGGCTAAAATTCCTATTGAATCAAAAATAGGGTTTGGAATTAAGGCAAAAAGAAACAAAATCCAATTCATATGTTTTTTGAAAATAGCCTCTATAAGCCTAAACCAAAAGTGTTCTTGAATTTTATGCTCTATAATCTTTCTTCCCGACTGCCCTAAAATATAGCCAAGTATGTCCCCGCTTGCCGATCCAAAAGAAGCAACCAGAGCAACGAGAAAAGGAGGATAAATAGATCCTCCGGTAAAAACAGTTAAAAACGCCGGACTTGCCAAGAAAAGAGTCGCACTCGAAATAGCGTTAATAAGAAAAATTCCAAAAAGTCCTAAAGCCGAGGCATCTTTTAAAGAATCTTTAAAGACAATAAATGCGACAGATAAGACTAAAGATAAAACAACGGTTGAAATTGCAATTATTTTTTGATTTCTCATTTATTTTGTTTTAATTCCTTTATTTTCCACATAAAAAGCGCTACTTTGTTTCTGGCGTTGCTGTCGGAGACAAAAGATAATGCTTTTTCCAAAATTGACCTGTGAACAGTTTTGGCCATTTTTATATACATACTTCTATGTTTGTAATCATCCAGCTGTTCTGCCAAATAAATCCCGAAAGATTGGAATTCACGGGAAATGTATTTATCTTTAACCGGATCAAAATTTTTTAATATCTTCCCAACCGACTGCATATTATTTAGCGTTGAAGCGGTTCATGGCTTTTTCAAGGTCTTGTTCTAATGCCGTTTGGATAGCCTTGGAAGTTTTTTTGATAAGTTCTCTTACTTTTCCCCGCTCCGAAAACCCAAACTGACTTAAGACAAAATCATCAATCTCCCGTAACTTTGAACTTTGCCCGCTTCGCCGCGAGGCGAGAACTTTGAACTTTGAACTTTCTTTTCCTATTCCCAATCTAAACCTCCAAAACTTGTCGGTTCCCAAAGCATCAATAATGGATTGAATTCCCTTGTGTCCGGCAGAACCTCCGCCAAAACGGATTTTAATTGAACCTAAAGGCAAATCAATATCATCATGAATTACCCAAACATCACTAATTGCTATTTGCCAATAGCTGGTGACCAGTTTTACTGCCATTCCAGAGTTATTCATATAGGTTTTTGGCTTGGCTAACATAACTTTTTCAATATTTTTACCGTCCCATTCGATTTGGGCAATCTCGCTTTTTGTTTTTTTTGAATCTTCCCAAACTGTCTTTCCAACAGGCTGATAATCTTTAAAAAACCTATCAACTGCCATAAAACCCAAGTTGTGGCGGGTTTTTTCGTATTTCTCCCCCGGATTTCCAAGTCCAACAATCAATTTCATTTTTTTAAAAGTTTCCTATATATTCCATATTTTGAAATTATTTCGCGAAAAACAAGAATTAAGGTTATTGAGATTATAACAGCAAGCTGAATATTTACAAACATTAAAAAATAAAAAGAAGCAGCGCCAAAAAAAGCCGAAGATGCATAATTCGACTCTTTTCTTAAAGATAAAGGCACTCCTCCCATTATCGAGTCCCTTATTATTCCTCCTCCAAAACCGGTAAGCATGCCTAAAAAGACGGAAACCAAAAAGGACAAAATACTTAATTCCTTACTGTCAAAAAGGTAAGAATAAGATATTGAAGTTCCGATAATAACAAAAACTGCCAAACCAATTGAGTCAATCAATCTGAAATATGAATATCTTTTTTTAAAAAAAGTCGGAATGGCATAAGTTAATATACTTGCCAAAATAGCAACAAATAAATAATTAGGATCTTTAAGATAAAACAAGGGAACCCTGTTTAGCAAAAGGTCCCTGAAAGTTCCTCCCCCAACTGCAGTTATGATTCCCAAAAGAATGACGCCAAAAATATGAAGTTCTGCTCCTTTTGCTTTATATGCGCCTGTTATGGCAAAAGCAAAAGTTCCTAATAAATCCAATAAATACATGCTATTTTATTATATCAATAACTTCCTCATCTGAAACCTGGGGGAAATCTAGATAGAACTGGCCGACTGCCATAAAATTTTCTTCTATTGATAAAACTACAATAGTATCAAAATATTTCTTAATATTACTTAGTGTTTCTTTAGATATCACAGGCGTTGCCAAAATTAATTTATTTATTTTCTGCGTTTTTAGATACTTTTGAGCTGCTAAAACCGTTGCGCCTGTAGCAACTCCATCATCGGCTAATATAATTGTTTTGTTTTTAAGACTCTTGTGCCGTTTCCCCTTTAACAATATTTTTTCTTTTGCTTCCCGTTCTTTCTCTTTTATTCTTAACTCCCGATTTTTAATTCTATTACTTATTCCTAATTTTTGGCATAATTCTTCATCCCAATAAGTTGTTTTCATTGGGCCAGCCTCGCCGTCCGCCTCGGACCGACCTAGTCGAGACGGGAGGCTAGGCGGGCCAACTGCGCCAATTGCTAATTCGGGCGTAGAAGGGGCACCGATTTTTTTAATTACTATTAGATCCAGAGGAACTTGAAGATTCTCGGCAATAGCTTTTGCGATAACTACACCTCCGCGGGGAATTGCTAAAACTAAAGTCTTTTTATCTTTAATAGACTTTAGCTTTTTTGCCAAAAGCAGACCGGCCTGCGACCGATCTTTAAAGATCATACAGAAAGATTATATCAGATACAAAAAAACAAGACCTATTTATAGGATAATTTAATCTGGTACAAGATATAAAAACCGATTGCTGCGCCAATTAATCCCCCCAGCGTTGCTGTTAAGATAGTTGAAACTACTCCTAAGGCTTGACTAATAAAAAGAAGCCTCCATCCCATAGCTTTTCTTTTTAAAAGAGAGGGAACGGCAATTAAGGTAATAACACTCTCGAGAAGCCCGATAATAACAGAGAGCGATAGGCCTGCTGCTGTTCCTACTCCTCCTCCTAATACAACTGCCGGAGAAAATATTGTTAAAACTCCGAGGGCTGCAATCATTCCTAATACTCCCAATATTCCAACAACTAAAGAAAACCAAGGAATAACAGTTACTATAAAATCACGAATATTTTTCGGAAGATTAGGAGCTTTTTTATATAAGTCTCCGAGATAGACAATAATCTTGTCTAATAACTTATCAAACTCTTTCATAATCACCTCCCATCTGAAGAAAACCTTCTTAATAAATAGTAGCAGTGAGTCATGAAAAAATCAACTAAAAAAGTCCCAGCTGATCTTTTTTCCTAAATTCTTTCTGAACTTTTAAATCTTTCTGCTCCTCTTCTTCAGGCCAGATTTTCACCTTTCCGTACTCCCCGTCGTATCCCGGGCTTATAACAATATTTCCGCTTCTTGCCTTAGCTACCCCTTCGGCAATTTTTCTGCCAAAATCTTTCTCTACGTCTTCCTCTTTTGTTTTAAGCAAAACATTTATTTCCGAACCGAATTTTTCGCAGAGGCTGTCGAAACAATCCTTGACTTTTTGGCTAAAAACGGTTGAAGAAAGGCTTTCGGCAACTATTTCCAAAAGAGGAACAAGCTTAACAAAAGGAGGATGAATATTTTTGGGATCTCCAAACCATTTTATTCCTAAAGAATTTAATTTGTTTAAAGGATCTTTCGAAAGTAAAGGATCGGCAAGCTTCTCTACTCTATGCATTACTCCCAAAGTTAAGGGCTTATGACAGGAAGGACAAATAATGCCTTTTTCTTTTGTTTCCAAAGGATCCTGGACAATCTTGCAATTTCGATGCCCGCTGTAATGATACTTTCCTTCTTCAGGATAAAATTCAATCGTATACATTATTCTGTTTGACTTTCCTTCTGTCTTCATTATCCCTTTTCTTATATTCTCAAAGCTCGCTTTTTCAAGCTCAAAAACGGTTGCTTCTCGGCCCATTTTGGCCGGAGAATGAGAATCAGAGGAAGAGATAATCGAACGATTTTCAAGCTCCTTTATTCTCCAGTTCATGGAAGGATCACTTGATAAGCCTGTTTCAACCGCATAAATAAATTTTGAATAATCCCCAAAACATTCTTCTATCGAATCGAATCCCGAATTTGAACCATATAGGGAAAACCAGGGGGTCCAAACATGAGCAGGAATAAAAAGAGCTTTTTCGTTAATTGATAAAACCAATTCCAGAAGATTTTTAGAGGAAAGCCCGATAATCGGCCTGCCGTCGGAATGTAAATTACAGCCTTTTTTCCCTAACTCCTGATTTATTTTCTCGCAAGTCTCAAGGCTCGGAGAAAGAATAAGATTATGAACCCTTCTGACTTTTCCGCCTTGAGAATAAATTGATGAAATTTCTGTTGAAAGAATAAACAGAGTTTCGGATTTGGGATTTGGCTCGCCTCGCGGCGAAGCGGGGATTTGAGATTTTAGCTGGAAAAGCCCTTCGGACTTTTCTTCTAACTGGCTTTTTATCTCTCTAAGCCACAACGGATGAGTCCAATCCCCTGTTGCCAAAATATCAATCCCCTTTTTTTTGGCAAATTGAGCCATTATAGATAAGACCATATTGGGGGAAACGGCTCTTGAATATTTTGAATGCAAATGGGGATCTGCGACAAATTGCATAGTTTTATTTTAGCATGGTATATTAAAAGAAGCATGTTCAAAAAAGAAGAGAAAGGTCAGGTCATGGTTCTTCTTATAGTTATTATTACTGTAGCCAGTTTTCTTTTGGTCGGAGGTGTTTTCCCAAAAAAAGGAAAGATAGCTTTACCCGACGGCAAATTGGTTGCTGAAAATAAAGAAATAGCATCTAGGCAAAAAAGTCTTCAGTTGGACAACTTGGCTTTTATTACACTTACCCCAACTCCTACTAAGCCTCCCCCTCCCCCTCAAGCCCCTCCGCAAGCACCGCCTCTTCCTCCACCTCCTCCAGCAGGAAATTATTGTTCCCATAATGGCTTAAAAACTCCCGATTGTGAATGTGAACCGGGACAATCAGCTCCTTATAAAAAATTAATATGTACTAATCCTGCCGCCTGCGACCCTTTTGATCATTATAAAAACAATGGGATTCCTCCAAAAACACCCTGCGAGTACACGGAAAATAAAGATAGCGCCGACGGTTTTCATAAATATTATAACTATGAAGGATGCACAGAGGATCCGCAGACTTACTGTGCCAGTAAGCCTATTATTTATCTTTACCCCACTGAAAAAACAATTATTGATGTCCGTGTGGAAACCCCCGGAGAGATTTTTATCAGCGATCCTTTATATCCCATTGGAGGCTGGAGAAATGTAGAAGCATATCCGGATGGAACTTTATTCTATCAAGGGAAAAAGTATCGCGAACTTTATTACGAATCGACTTTTGACGATCTTAATATTCCTAAAAACGGAATAATAATACCAAAAAACAAACTTCGGGAGGAATTAAAATCCATAACTACAAAACTAGGACTAAATGATTTTGAGCAAAAAGAGTTTATTGACTATTGGACTGAAAGACTTAATGATCTTAATTCTCCTTATATTTTGTTTTCCATTCTTAATAAAGAAGAAAAAGAAAGAGTTGATCATGTCCAAATCCAACCTGAACCCGATACCAGAATTGAATTTTTAGCTTACTTTAAGCCCTTAAAAACTTCTGCAGATATTGATCCATTAATTCTTCCTAAAGAACCTCCTAAAAGAGTTGGCTTTACTATTGTTGAGTGGGGCGGGATTTTGGATGAGAAATAAACTTTACAGCGACTTTAAGGAAGAAATAATCCTATTAAAAGTAAATTCTTGCTCGTTATTTTCTTTTTCTCCATCATATCTATATTCAAGAAAATATGCCCTCTCCCCAGTATAAATAAAAACGGCAATTTCTTGAACAGGACTTTTTATTTTTTCTTTTCCTACCATTTTTGTCATTGAAGTAGTCATATATTTATTTCCAATTTTTCTAAAAGCCGGCATGCTTGAATAAAAATTTTCCAGTTTCGAAGCCGAAGAAGCATTTTCAACAGAAATATCAATGCTAGGATAGTATTCTTCCCCTGATAAGCTTAAAGGTTTAATTCGTACCGTTTCTTTGCCATCTTTGTGAAAAAAACTCTCCGTTTTCCAGTCAGAAGGGTAAGTAATTTCATATTGATCTGTTTTATAAAATTTCCAGGATACCAAAGAAGTGCTTGGAAAGGAACTTGTCACTTTTGGAACCGCTTTTGTTGCAGAAGGCGCTAATACTTCTTTTGGGATTTCAGATTCAAAGGAACGGTTTACCAAATTTCCCGTAATTAAAATCACTCCAAAAACGCCAAGAAGAATTAAAACAAGAATTTTCCAATTTGAGGTTTCGAAAAAATCCTTCACAATTGTAGTATACTAAAAATAAGAAGAATATGTTTAAACCTAAACTGCCTGACCCAGTCATCTTTCTTCTTGTTTTAGTAATTGCCATCGCTTCGGTAATGTCAGGATTCTTCTCTCCGGACATAACTAAAAAACCGCCAAAAAATGAGGGATTGATGGTTTTGGAAAAGAAGAACTTCTTGTCAGAGAAAGGACTGCAAATTGACACCTTTCTTTTTATAACAGTAACTCCTTCACCAAGCCCAACTCCTTCTCCAATTCCCCAACCAGCTCCAAATAATCCCCCTCCAGAAGCACCTGTTGTTCCTGTGGGGCCCAATTGCAGTAATCCGGGACAAGAACCCTGCTGCGCAGCAAATGCTCGTAAGACCTCGGGCTGTACTTGCAAGGACGTGGAAGGACTTGAATGTTATGAACCATCGGGATGTGATAAAAATCCAGGAGGAGGAACTTGTGAGCCTAAATTCTATGAAAAAGACAAACCTGGATATCAAGATCATCTCACAGACCCTAATTGTTATGGATGGTGTTGGGCAAAACCTGTAATTTATCTTTACCCGACTAAAAAAACTTTGGTTGATGTTCGTCTTGAAATTACAGGAAAAGTAGTTATAAGTGACCCTCTTTATCCTCTTGACGGATGGAAAAACGTTGAGGCTTATCCTGACGGAACACTTTATTACCAAGGGAAAAAATACAGGGAGCTTTATTATGAGACATCCGTTGACAAAATAAACCCTCCAAAAAACGGAATTGTAATCCCATTAGATAACCTAGAAAAGGAATTAAGGCATGCAACAGCAAAAATTGGGCTAAACACTTTTGAGCAAAAAGAATTCCTGGACTATTGGGTGGAACGGCTAAATAAGCTAAATTCCCCTTACATACTCTTTTCTGTTATTGACCCCGTTGAAAAAGAAAGAACGGATCGAATTGTAATTAACCCTACACCTCAAACAAGGATTGAATTCTTAGCCTATTTCAAACCCTTAAAAAGCCCTATACATATTGATCCCTTAATACTTCCCAAAGAACCGCCAAAAAGAATAGGATTCACAGAAGTCGAATGGGGAGGAACAATTGACCAACACTAAAAGAACCTAAAGGTAGACAAAATTTTATTAAAAATATTTTCATATTCAGAATTTATTGTTTCTCTTTCATATTTATAGCTGAAAGCGTAAGAAATATTATCTTTTTCCAAGTAAAAATTAACCTCCTGACTCAACTTATCCGAGGGCAAGCTCCCTTTAAATTCATAAGCTTGAACATTCTGAAAAGAAATTTCTCTCTCTGTAAAACCAAACGCTGAAAAAAGTCTCCTTCTCTCCTGTATTGAAGCAGATGTAGAAGCGGGCTCGACCGAAATATCAAGACTTGGAAAATCATTCCCAAAAGGAAGGTTTTGAGGTTTTATTGTTACCCTTTGTCCCCCATTTACAATATAAAATTTTTCCGCTTTCCAATCCGAAGGATAACTTATTTCATAGTGATCTGTTTTATAAACTTGCCAATCTGTCTTAACCATAGATGGTTTTATTAGTTGAGACTGGCTCGGAGACGGAAATGTAGAATTATTTGGGACTACCTGCTTGGGGTTTTTTGGCAGAGATATATAGAATATTGTCCCGTAAATTAGAATCAGAGCAAAAAAGATAATTAATGCTTTCGCTCTCCAGTCAAGATTTTTGAATTTCTCCATTACTTTTAGTATTCCATTAAGGTAAAATTTTGTCAATCCAATTTCCCTCTTTACAATGCCGCGAAAAAAAGTTTATTATAAAATTAAATATGGCGACAGAAGTAAAAAGATTCGGATGGAATCTGGGAAAAGTCAGTACAATTTCTCCATCATATACGGGGAAAAAAATTCTAGAAGCAATCGATAACGGGCTTAGCGGAGAAACAGAAATAGAAGGAGTTGGAAAGTTCTCTCCTCCTTCAGCATATTCCTGGACCAAAGCAGAACCAAAACCAGTTCTTTCTCGTGAAGAACAAATAAGAAGAGGCAAAGAAGGCCTTATTGGCTTATTATGTAATTCACCAAAATTTAAAGAATTAGCGACTAGCTTAAAAAGACATGAATGGCAAGTATCAATTTCTGTTTTATCCAAAGATACCCACTGCGAAGAGAAAGATCTTGTCAAAATTGCTGGAGAATACGGCACGCTATTTAAGATTGAAGAAATTGATAATCAGAGATTTTTCTCCTGTACTCCCCTTCGACCCGAAATTCAAAAGGAGACACCTTAAATAAAATTTATTTTAGTTCTTAGTTTTTGAATTTTGACCTTGCAATTTATACATTCCGATCAATTCCTTAACTGTTGTTGCATCCTCTGGTTTTTTGTCTGAATTTCTAAAGGAAATCAACCTGGGAAACCTTAAAGCATAGCCAGCTGTTTTTTCGCCAGATGCTGAGCTTGTCGAAGCACCTGCTGTATGAAGAGGCGAACGGGTTATTTCATCAGCCAAAACTTCAATAACTATTTCCGGTTTTATCCAAACCGATGGTGTAATAACCGAACTAACTCGTGCGGGTTTATGATCAATCCTAATCTTATCTGCTCTTTTATGAATTTCTCTCCATTCTTCGTCGGTAAGGCCGGTTCCTATTCTTGAAACGCTGACAAATTCATCATTCTTTTCATCATAAATTCCAACAAGTAACGCCCCTGCTCCAAAAGCCGTTCTCTTCCCTTTCCCGCTGATATACCCTAAAATTACACAATCTATAGTATCTGAAAGTTCGCCTGCCGAATGTCTTTTTAATTTAACCCAGTTAAAATTTCTTCCTCCGGCTTCATAAGGGCTGTCAAGCCTTTTTACAACAAGCCCTTCAAGCCCTTTGGAAATTGCATCTTCAAGCATTAAGCCCAATTCTTTCGGGTCGTCTATGGTTCTCGTTTCTGAAACAATAAGAATATCATCAGAATCAACACTTTCTTTTAGAATCTTTATCCTCTCTTTTAAAGGCAGGTCAATTAAAGATTTTCCGTCTTTGTACAAAATGTCAAAAACAAAAGCCTTAAGAGGCAGTTTTTTAGCCATCTCCTCGATTTGATATTTTCTTCTTCTTTTAGTTGTTTCCTGAAAAGGCAAAAATTCTTCAGAATCCGGATTATACGCCAAAGCTTCTGTGTCTAAAATTACTGATTTTGCCTTAACCTGTTTTAAAGTTCCTTTTATTAATTCAGGAAACATGTGAGTCATATTTTCCAAGTTTCTTGAGAACATCATTACTTTTTCTCCGTCTTTATGGATCTGGACCCGAAAACCATCGAACTTATATTGGGCCTCGACTATTCCCATTTTTTCAATTACTTTTTCGGGATTGGGCAGTCTTTCGCAAAGCTCCGAGCGAATAGGCTTTCCGACCATAACATTTAATTTTTCAACAGCCGGAAGCCCTTCTGAAAACAAAATCTTGGCAATCAAACCAAGATCTGATGTGCGATTATATGCTCCTTCTAATAATTTTCTTTTGCTTTTGTCGCCGAATTTTGCCTTTGCCAGCCCGTCCAAAATTGTCGGATCCCCTATTCCTAAACGAAGATTGCCAAGCGGAATTCTAACCAGATATTTAGCTGAAATAGAATCCATTTTTTTAAGAAGCCCTGTTAGCAATATCTGCCTTTTCTCAACCGTTCCCAAACCTTTTGTCTTAGCAATTTCCCTCAAAACCTCAAACACTTCGATAACTGTTTGCTTGTTTCCTGTCGCCTGTCGCTTGTTACTAAGCTGTTGCACAGCTATTCCCATATCTCCCATTTTCTGATAAAGCTTAAGAACCTCTTCTTTTGTTGAACCGTAAGCTTGCGCAACAGCATTCGCAACTGTTTTTTCCGCCATTCCCATTTCTGTTGCCTCAAAAAACGGAGCAATACGGCCTTGGGTTAAATAAATAATTTTGTCTATTTCATCTATTGAAGAATACTTTAATAAGTCTGAAAGAATATCAATCAGAGCTAATCTTGACGAGGTTTCCTCTAATTTTTCGAAATAAGTTGCAAGCACAGAAAATTTCATATTTGTATTTTCTTCCCGCGAAGCGGGATCTTGCTCCGCAAGACAAAATAAGAGGAGAGCTTGAAGAATGTCATGCCTATATTATAGCATTATCAAGGTTTTTTAAGAGGCTTGAAAGACTGTTCGGGGCGATGAGTTAAAACTAGAAATTCTTTCCAGTAAGTTTTCGGCAAGATTAAAAAGACTTATCCGTTCGCCTGAGGATTGAGAAGAACCTTGAATATCTAACATCTCTGGGAATTCTTCATTTGTGGAACTAAAGATAGTTACCCCTAATTGCCTATCAAGACCTTGGGCGATTTTAAGCATCTCTGGATCGGAAATGCATCCTTTATCAATCACTATCCCATCCGGAACAATTCCATCCCTTTCCAATGCGAATGAAGCTTCATCAGGATCATGCATTACACCGTCTATCTGGAGACCTCCATCGCTAAGAATTGAGGAGAGAGAAGCTGCCACATCGCTTCTACCAACGACAACTACCGTTGGATCGCGACCGAGGATTTGTTTCATCTCAAATGGAGAAACGGCCATATTTAAACCTCTGTCCTCACTCTAGTCTTATGTTGCCTAACTGTCAAGGACGTATTTTGCGCCTTTGGTAACCCCTTGTTTTTTAATAATTCCCTGTTTCAAAAGAGGCTTAAGTTCATTCAAAATCGTGTCTTCGGAAACCATAGGAAATAATTCCAAAAAAGCCTGATTCTGTAAAAAACCGATTTCCTGAATATATTCGATTATTTTTAATTGCCTATCCGTTAGCATTAAAGGTTTACCTCCCAGTTTCTCTCTTAACTTGCCGTCGATTGAAATTCGCTCAACCTTTTCTCTGATTTTTGAAAGTTCAATTGCCAACCCTTGAGTAAAGTATTCAAGCCAAAAAGTTAAATCACCGTCGTTTTTGGAAACACTTTGCAAGGCATTGTAATAAGCAATGGCATCGTTATCAAAATATTCTTCCAGTGAAAAAAACCTGCGGATGTCATAGCTTTCCAAAAACAAAATCAGGGTTGATAATGCTCTTGCTACCCGGCCGTTTCCATCCACAAAAGGATGAATTCTTACCAATTCGTAATGAACAATTCCCGATTTCAAAACTGGATGAATATCTTGAGTTTCCGATCTATTATAAAACGCCAAAAACTCATTAGTTTGGGCTTCTACATCTTCTGCTTTTGGAGGAGTAAAGGAAACTTCTCCGGTCTTACTATTTTTAACAACGACCTGTGTTTTTCGATAAACCCCAACTTTTTCCGGCGGTAAAAGTTTGCCAACTGTTAATTTATGGAGATGCATTATTAAATTTTCTCCAAGGTTAAAATTTAATTCTCTTGTTACACTTCCGATATAGTCAATCACCTTCCTGTAATTTATAACTTCCTGAATATCTCTGTCTCTTGCCACAACATCCTGCCCCGCCATGACTTTTTCGGCTTGTGATAGATTAAGCTCGTTCCCTTCGATATGAGTGCCAAAGTGCACGGTTCGGACTAAAGCATCTTCCCGAAACTTTTTTTCGTAGTAAGGCAAAAGCGGCGCATGATCAATTACTTCTTTTGAAGCTTCAATTATTCCAATGTTTTTTAGAATTTTGTTGGTGATAGTAAATTTTGGAACGTACATAAAAATCAACTAATATAAATTCAAAATTTCGTTATTAACTTTTAACTTTTGACCTGTCCTTTTGATTTTTAACTTTTGCCTTTTGACTTAATAATTATGATTTGTTGATTTGTTGATTATTACAATTACCTCATAATTCCCGAAGTTTGTCAAATATGATACAATTCGCTCATGGCTGAAAAAGAATCTAAAAAGCTCCATACCGAAGTTGTCCGGCAAATGCTAACTTTGGCAACAAGTGGTTTTGGACTGGTTGCTGCTTTGGCTTGGAACAGTGTAATTCAGGAATTTGTAAATAGTTACGTTAAAAAATGGCTGCCAAACGGAAGCGGAATAATTTCCCTTCTTCTTTACGCGGTATTGATCACCGCCCTCGCTGTTTTTGTAACCATCCAGCTCTCCAAAATCCTCGAAAAACTCGAAAGCGGGAAGAAATAGTGCTATAGTGAAGGAAGAATGAGTCTTGAAGCACCTCAATTCGGAAGAATTCTTCAAATACCCGCAAAGATTCTTGAGTTAAGAAAGGTAAACGAAGACGTAAGACTTGGAACAAATGTATTAGCAGGTTCACTAGCCCTCCTTACCGCAGCGACTGGGATTGTCCTTAATGTGAAAGAAGCTGATCATCCGGAAATAATCATCCCCATGGGTGTCTTACTGGCAACCGTAGGCCTTACAATGATTAACAATGGGCTAAAGAACTCCTAAGCAAATTCCCCGCGCTATTTCACCATACATGAGGCTAAAAAAAATAGTATAATAGCAAGCTATGGGCGGAAATAAGGAAAATCCATTAATTGATAAAGTAAAAAGCGAGGTCGGAAAACATAGAATGACGATAATCTATACCTTATATGTCTTAGCGGGAATGGCTGGCCTACTTTTTGGCCTTAATGATGCTTTAAACTTAAATAATTTCGATCAGGCTGATTTATTTAGAACGTCTGATGTTACCAAAGACATGGTTATTGTTCCGACCGGTCTTATTTTTGCTTTGGATGGCGCTGGGAAGCTCGCAAAAACCGTTTTCGAAAGAAAAAGAAGACTAATACAATCAAAAGTGCAATTAGAAAGTACTTCATTTGGAAGTATTGGAGAACCGGAAGGCCGAAAAAGTAGGCCAGATTTCCCCAAAGCAAAGACCAAAAGCCTTGAAAAATTAAAGCCATAATTATAAATTTTTTATAAGGCACTTTAAGAACTCCAGCAGAAGTTGAAAGTAAAGAAGCGGTACCGGGCATAAAAAAACTTAAAAAAATTGCTTTTTTATTTTGCTGTTTTAGTTTATTTTCGGCTTCTAAGAGAAGTTTTCCCATGCCAAAATTGGAAAGCAAATGGTACCAGCCAAACTTTCCAAGAAAGTAATCAATAGAATAACCGATTAAAAGGCCTGCTGTGCCTAAAACAAAAACCAATGGATATGAAATTACACCGGTTCTTGCTAAAATTGCTCCCAGCAAAATTACTGTTGATCCTGGGATATACATGCCCAAAATGACCATCCCTTCCATAATTGCAGCCGCCAAAATAAGGAAATAGCCATAAGTTGCGTAAAGCTCTTTTAGACTCTCAATAAAAGTTTGTGGATCTGGAATTTTTCCTCTTATATAAAAAATCAAAAGCCAGTATAGGAAAAGAAGAGTTAAAGGAAATAAAAATTTAGGAATTTTAGACATCAATAAATAAGTTCCTTCATGACTTTGGGAATCTCGTCAGCTAGGTCAGAGGCGTTAAAGTATGGACCGACACGCTGATAAAGGCTTTCTCCAGCTTTTTTATTGATAAAACTTCCTGCACAAGCAGCAAGCCAGAGATCGTTTTTACAGGCTAAAGATCCGACTAATCCGGCAAGCACATCCCCTGTCCCTCCTTTTGTCATCCCCTCATTCCCGCCCTTGACTCGCCGAAGTGTAAACGCAGGCGGTCTGACGCTTTTATCCAATCCGCAAACTATATCCTCGGGTCCTTTCAACAAAATCGTACAATTGTATTCTTTCGCCATTGTCTCAATTTGTTGATTTGTTGATTTGTTGATTTGTTGATTTGTTGATTTTTCAAACAGTCTCTCAAACTCTTTTTTATGAGGAGTTAAAATAACATTTCCTTTTAAGGGCAACAGCCACTCCGGCTCGATTTCGGTTATTGCCCCCGCATCCAGCACCCACTTTTTGTGCGGATATTTACTTAAGTATCTTTGAACCAATTCTCGAGTCTTCTCCTCTCCTTCCTCTCTTCCCTCTTCCCTTGGTAATCCTGAACCTATTAATATACAATCCGCCTCGCTAATGTAATCCTCAATTTTTTCTCTTGGAACAGCAATAAAATCATACAATTTACCTTTTAATTCTTCTGTTAATTTATTATTTTCCAAAGTTGAAGAATAAAAAACCATGTCCACAATTCGGGATGCAACTTTTAAAGCGAATAATGATGCCCCATGAAACAAATGAGAGCCTCCGATTATCATAAGCCGTCCATTCTGCCCTTTGTGAGACTCTCTCTGAGGCCTATAAAGTTGCTTTAGAAGATCCTGATCAAACTTTTCCATTACCCAATTCTATCACACCGGCATTTTTTTGAATTTCCTCTGAAATGAATTCTTTATGGGTTGTGGTAACTATGGTCTGCTGTTTACCAATCATTTGTAAAACAAGATTTATATGTCCTTCATCGAGCTCGGAGAAGATGTCGTCTAAAAGAAGAATGGGTTCTTCGCCGCTACTTTCCCTAATAAACAATAGTTGAATAAGTTTTAACTGTAAAACAACTAGCCTTTGCTGTCCTCTTGAACCAAAAGATTTAATATCTTTATCAGCCATTTTTATTAGAAAATCATCACGATGAGGGCCAACAAGCGTCACCCCTGCTCCGATTTCCGCACTTTTATACTGCAAAAGACGCTCTTTTGAAATTAAGCTTTTGTCATAATAAATTTTAAAATCAAAAATTTCTTTTTCTTCTTTATTTACAAATTCTATAAACTCTCCTCTTTTTTGAATAATCATCTGACCGTTTTTTATTAAAACCTCATCCCAGTATTCAAATTGTTTTTCATTTCGAACTCCTGTTTCTTGAACTTTTTGGAGAAGCGCATTTCTTTGTCTTAGAGCCTTGGAATATGAAATTACAGCCAATCTGTATTCCCGATCAACTTGTTCAAGAACGGAATCAAGAAAGTTGCGGCGAAGAGAAGGTGACCCGATAATTAAGTCCAAGTCGGCCGGAGAAAAAAGAACAGTTAAAAGCCTTCCTGCAAAATCAACTCGCCTTTTCGATACTCCATTCACCAGATATTTCTTAGAAGTAGCTGACAAAACAACTTCAAGCAAGTCGCGGGGAGACTTTTCATTAGGCGATGTCTTCACTAGACCCTGCTTAGCAGGGCGTGCCCCGAGGTCGCCTGAGGCGACCGCAGGGGCGCTTGCGTTTGAAGACGAGCCAAACTGGAAAGACGACCTCAGCGACGAATCTGTAATTTCTCCTTTAACTCTTCCCACTTCTTTTCCAAAACTAATTACTTCTGAATCATTTTGTGCCTTAAAGCTTTTTCCTGTCGAAAGAAGATTAACTGCTTCTAGAAAATTTGTTTTACCCGAAGTATTTGGGCCAACAATAAAAACAACGTCTTTATTAAAACTGAAGTCTGATTTAGAATATGTTCTAAAATTTTGAAGAAAGAGGTTTTTGAGAAACATTAATTGCCTATTCTATCACAGTTCCCACAAACTCTTCGCCTTTAAAGTATTTCTCCAGGTTATCAAAATTTTTGCCGTCTAAAACAACTACCTTTAACCCAAGATCCTGGGCTTTTTTGGCTGCCACCGGATCAAAAGGAGCGTGCATACCTGGTACCCATTCATCTCCCACTAATTTTCTAAAGTCTTCCCAGGAAATTTTATCGATTGGCTTGGCGTCTTTGAATTCTTGAGGATCTTTATCGTAGACTTGAGAGGTATTGCTTAAATTTACAACTGTTTTTACATTATAATCTTCACAGGTCATGGCCGCGCAAAAGTCTGTTGACCAGCCGGGCTTCCAACCTGAACCGATAACCACGGGCTCTTCGACTTTTCTGATTATCTCATAATGCTTAAGAATATAGGGATGAGCAATGTCTCTAAAGATTGTCCTTATAAGATGAGCATTTAATCTGGTTGCATGAATTCCTAACCAATCTGCATCATCTCGAGTTAGTCTGTCACTAATAACATCGCTCGCTGCTTTTTGATAATTCCTGGTTGTTTTTCCTCCTCCAACGATCAAAAAAAACTGGCGATTTTCGTTTTTCGCCAGTTGGTTTCGAAGAAAAGTATTAAACTTACTAAGAAAATCAGTATCAATTCCCCCATTAGGAACAATAAGGGAACCTCCGAGTGAAAGAACAATCTTATCTTTATAGCCGTTATTTCCCATAATTCCCAAAAAAAATCTAGCGGGCTTGCCTCGCCGAAACTTTAGTGGAGGCGGGTCGCTAGATTATTATCTTAACACAGACCAAAGGGAAAAACAATGTCAAGTATTTATTTTTGGCAATTGGAACAAAAGAATGTTCCCCTACCGCCTAAGCTTATTCTTTTAATCGTTCCTCCGCATTTATTCGGACAAGGCTTTCCGGACTTTCTATAAGCTCTTGAGTGTTCCTGCATATGTCCTAACTCTCCCGAAGAGTTTACGAAAGCATTTTCAGATGACCCCCCATATTTAATCCCTTCTTTAAGAACCGAAAGCAATGATTCATAAAGTTTTTCAATCTCTTTATCTTTTAACTCATTACATTTTCTTTGCGGATCAATCCTTGCCAAAAAAAGAGCTTCATTGGCGTAAATATTTCCAACTCCTGTAATTTCTGTCTGATCCATAAGCACAAGTTTTACTGGTGATTTTTTTTTCGATAGAATTTCTTTAAACTTTTCTAATGTAAATTCTTTAGTGAATGGTTCCGGCCCGTAATCCTGAATTTCTTTAAGTTTTTCAATCCCATCTGTTTTTACGACTTTTATATAACCGAATTTTCTCATGTCATTGTAAAAAAGCCTTGAGCCATCGAAAAAATCAAAAATAACATGAGTTGTTTTGGCGGGAAGAATAGTTCCGGCAAAAGGAATCGGGTGGCCAAAAGTTGCTGTATCACCGTTTTTATGATAAACCAGCTGTCCTGTCATCTTTAAATGAATAACCAAGCTCTGCCTGTTGGAAAGATCAATAATTAATAGTTTTCCTTTTCTTCTTAATCCTTTTACTCTTGCTCCAACAACTTTTTCTTTTTCTCCTCTAAAAATTTTCCCCGGCTTTATATCTATATCTATTATTTCAAGCCCGACAATTTTCTTCTGAAGTCCAAGTTTTACTATTTCAACCTCTGGAAGCTCCGGCATAAGTTAAGTATATAATATATCAGGCACTTTACAGCATTAAAAACGGCCGCTTTAGCGCACAGCCAGTTCTTTCTCTTTCATCTTTTTTTCTATCCTCTTTTTAAGTTCTTGCAGATTCGGAATCTCATATTCTTGCATAGTGCTAAAAAATTCCGCAATCAGTTTTTTTGCTCCCGGTACGCTGGTTTCATCGTATTCTTGGGATGAAGCTTCCAAAAGCCAAGCTTTCTTTACACCTTTTCGCAAAAGGTTTATCTCAATCACCTTAGTAATTATCTGACTCACCCTAGTCGGCAACTTTAAGTTTTCCAGAGAATCGATACTTGTTCCAGGTAAAGCGTTCCATGCTTCGAACAACTCTTTAATACTTATCCGGGAAAGGCTCAAACCTTTCTCATCTAATATTGACACATTAATTTTAGGCTCGGGGAAAAAATCCGATGCATCATCTCTTAAAGCCCCTTTTGTAACCTCTGTTATCTCTTCAAATCTTTCCCGGTCAATGTAGTCTTTATAACGAAGACTGAGATTCTTTCTATTTGCAACACAAAGCAAAAGAGCAATTTCATAAGTTTTTTCGGGAAAGTCATTTTCGGCCATTTCTACAAGTTCAGAAACCCAATCGTTCTTCGCGGATAACAGCTCTAGTTCTAATGTATCGTAAATTAACTTCCGTGGGTCTTTGCCACTTCCTGCCTGCTGCCGGAATGTTTCGAGATGGTGCCGAAAAAGCCCTCCCATGGGAATATATTGCTTCTCAGTTTTTTCTTCCTTTCCCATAATCAAGGGGATTTTAGCAGTTAGAGGCTTTTTTTACAAATTCCTCAATTTCTTTTTTAAATCGCTCTTTTGAAAATTTCTCGGCTTGAACGATGCAATCAGACGGATCTATTGTTACATTGTTAAATTGTTTCATTGCTGACGCTAAACTTTCAACTGTCAGTCCGTTAAAGAATAGACCGGTCTTGTCCTCTACCACCGATTCTTGAACTCCGCCGCTTCGATATGCAATAACTGGCGTGCCAACAGACATTGCCTCAACCGGCGTTATGCCAAAATCCTCATCCTCCGCAGCAAAAATATAAGCCTTAGCATTTCTCATTAACTCCATTTTCTCTTCATCCGTTACCTCTCCAACAAATTTGACTTTTGACTTTTGACTTTTGACTTTTGACTTTAGCTCAATTTCATAATTAGCAAAATCCTTACCGAATACCTTAAGAGGCAAATTGAGCGCTTCGCATGTTTCAACAATAAGGTCAATATGCTTCGGCCTTGCCAGCCTTCCGCCAGCCACGTAATATGAATTAGGAATCAGGAATTTTGAATTATGGTTTTTTTTGCTTGATTCTTGATTCTTGATTCTTGATTCTATTGCTACCGGAGGATAAATAACAACTGATTCTCTTCGATAAAACTTGCTAATCCGGTTTTTAACATTGTGGGAGTTAGCGATAAAATAATCTACATTTTGGGCGGATTTAAAATCAACCATTCTTAAAAAATGATTAGCAATCTCCCCCATCACCCTAAAGAAAATGTTTTTCTTCCACTCTCTTGCTGTTGCAAATCCATAAAGATATCGTGGCGGCGTATGACAGTAACAAATGTGGATAGGCTTTCTGCCTTTAATTCCTAATTCTTTATTCTTAATTCTTATACTGTTCGGCGAATAAGCCCCTGTCGCCGAAACTATGACAATATCAAACTTGGAGAAATCAAAGGTTTTAAATAATAAAGGAGCAATAATCCGAAGCGGACTTATTAGTTTTTCTTTAAACGGAACATATTGGAAAACTGAAGTTTTAATCTTCCAGTTTTTGAATCTTTCCCGATGCGGACCTAAAAACTTGGGACAATAAACTAATGTATAAACCGGAGCATCCGGCCAAATCTCATGAAGAGCTTCAAGCACCCTCTCCGCTCCCCCATACTCTTTTATGTAATCGTGAACAATTGCTATTTTCATAAAAGACCTAATTGACCGTTATCATCATCTTTCTTTGATTTACTTCTCCCTTTTGTCTCCTCTTTCTCATTTGTCTCATTTAAACCTTCCATCCGCTTTACTAAGCTCTTGAACCCCAACTCCTCAAAAGCTTTTTTTGTTTCTGCTATATCAAAATGATTCATAGAACATTTTTCTATATCTAAAGTGATTGGAGCATCAAGAACAATTGTGGCTAGCTTTTTGGCCAAAGCTGCTTGTTCGGCGTCCGTTGCGAATTTCTTAGCTAAATTTGGATTAAGCTCACCGATATTTTCATAAATCTTCTCAAAGGTCTCATATTTTTTTAATAGCTCCGACGCTGTTTTTGGTCCCACACCTGCTATTCCCGGATAATTATCAGACGGGTCTCCAACTAAGGCTTTGTAATCAATTATTTGGGATGGCTTAAGGCCATATTTTTCTTCTACTTTTTCCTTATCAAACAAAATCATTTTTGTTATTCCAATAATTGGGGCCAAAACTTTAACATGTCCATTTACCAGCTGAAGCATGTCCCTGTCTCCGCTGACTATAATTACATCCAAATTTTGACTTTTGCCCGCTTCGCCACGACTTTCGTCGACGCAGGCGCGAGGCGAGACTTTTGACTTTTGACTTTGGCTTGCAAACGTGCCAATCAAATCATCTGCTTCATAGCCATCTACTTCGAAGATTTGAACCTTTGCTTTCTCCAAAATTTGATGAACAATAGGAATTTGCGAAGAGAGCCCTTCATCCATTTTAGGCCGTTGAGCATGATATCCAACATATAAGGCCTGCCGAAAAGTAGGTTTTGGCCTATCAAAACAAACAATCAGATAATCGGGTTTTAAATCGCTTACAATCTTTAAAAACATGGAGAAGAATCCATAGACGGCATTCGAAAGCTCCCCTTTTGAATTTGTTAAGGGAGGAAGAGCATGAAATGCCCGATGCAAAATCGCATTACCGTCAATTAAAACAAACCTTTGCATGGAAGTATTATACCAAAAGAAGAGCTTATGCTTTAACAGGTATAAGGGCTTTTTTGGGACCAAGAAGCCTAATAAATTCTTCCGACTCGATAGTTTCTTTTTTAAGAAGCTCCTCTGCTAAAATATCAAGTTTTTTTCTAAGTTTAAGAAGAATGATCTGCGCATTCTTATAGCAGATATCTGTAATTTTTTTTATTTCCTGATCAATCTTTGCCGCCATTTCGGGGGAAACATTTTGCGCTTCATAAAATTGATTACGTCTTGATCCGTCCAGATTTACAGGTCCTAATTCGCTCATTCCAAATTCGGCAACCATTGTCCTTATAATTTCCGTTGCCCTGGCAATGTCATCCGATGCTCCTGTTGTCATTTCGTTAAAAACCAGATTCTCTGCGGCCCTTCCCCCAAGCATAACTGAAATCTGCTCGAGTAAATGTGTTTTTGTTTCATGGATTCGCTCAATCGGCTCCATCATTGTATGGCCCAAAGAAAGACCACGGCTTACAATAGATATGCGGTGAACAGGATCCATATGCGGCATATGCCAGGAAACCAAAGCGTGGCCTGCTTCATGATAAGCAGTCATTTTTCGGTCATCTTCTGTTTGAAGCCTTTTCTTTTCTGGACCTAATTTTACCTTGGTAGCCGCTTCTTCGATATCTCTCATATCGATAGCTTTTTTAACTAATCTTGCCGCATGAATAGCCGCTTCATTTAACATATTTTCTAAATCGGCCCCCGAAAATCCGACTGTTCTTTTTGCTACTTTTTCCCAATCTACGTTTTTTTCAAAAGGCTTCCCTTTTGCATGAATTGACAAAATCGCTTTTCTTCCCACAACATCGGGCATGTCTAGAACGACTCTTCTGTCAAATCTTCCCGGGCGGATTAAAGCGGGGTCTAAAACATCGGGACGGTTGGTGGCAGCAATAACAACCAATTGTTCATTGGGATTAAAACCATCCATTTCAACTAAAATCTGGTTTAGGGTCTGCTCCCTTTCATCATGTCCACCCATTATTCCAAAACCCCTTTGTCTTCCAATGGCATCAACTTCGTCAATAAAAATTATGGCTGGTTGGGCTTTTTTGGCTGTGTTAAAAAGATCCCTGACTCTTGATGCTCCAACTCCAACCAGCATTTCCATAAATTCCGATCCCGCCATGGAAAAGAAAGGAACATTTGCTTCTCCTGCTGTTGCTCGGGCAAGCAAAGTTTTACCGGTTCCTGATGGGCCAACCATTAAAACGCCTTTTGGAGTTCTTGCCCCCATCGCCTTATATTTTTGCGGGTTTTTAAGAAAATCAACAATTTCTGTTAATTCCTGCTTGGCCTCGTCAACTCCTGCAACATCGGAAAAAGTAACCCTGGGTGTGTCGCGGTTAAAAAGTTTTGCGCCTGATTTGCCGAAAGAGAAAATATTTTCCTGAGCTCCCCTTGCCTGCCTAAAGATAAAATAGAAAAAGGCGACCATTAAGATAATCGGCAAAATTGAACTAAGAATATTTACCCAATTGTTCATTCCGGCCTGATCTTTAATAACAACCTTGGTTTTATCTAAAGAAACTCCTGCATCTTTAAATAATTGATAAACATTGGATCCCGGCTCTTTAAAGCTTTGGAGAGTTCCTCCTTTTTCATAAACCGTAAGCTTGTTGTCTGCTATTTCAATCTGGGTAACTTTTCCAGCCTTAACATCATTCACGACTTGCGATAGGGGGACTGTTTTTTTCTCTTCAAACGGCTGGCTTAAACCTAAAAAGAAAAAGAAGGAAAAAAGAATTAAAAAACTATAGAGGATAATATTTTTCCATGAAAACCTGAATCTTAATTTAACCGTTTTTTTTCTGTTGTTTTTCCCATTAATAATCTTCATTTCGGCAATAGTATAACATAATGAGGCTATTTTTACTAGGCTAAATAAGGCCCATTTTGGATCGGACTTCTTTCATTGTCTCCTCTGCTGTTTGCCGGCTTTTTTCAATTCCTTCCTCAATGATTGAATCAACGAGTTCTGGATTTTCTTTGAATTCTTTTCTTTTTTCCTGAAGAGGTTTTAATTCCTTATAAATTGCCTGGGCAAGAACATCCTTAAGCTCAACATATCTGATTTTTTTCTCTTTATAATCATTTTCAAACTTCTTATAGACCTCTGCCTCTGTAAATAATTTTAAAAGCGTAAAAAGATTGGCTACTCCGCCTGTTTTTGGAATTTCTCCGCCAATTTCTCCGGAATCTGTTGTCGCTTTAGCCAGCCTCTGGCGGATAGTTTCCAGATCATCATCCATAAGAACATAACTTCCTTCGATGCTTTTACTCATTTTCCCTTCTCCCAAAAGAGAAGGAACATATTCACCTTTGGTTTTAAATCGCTGCGGTTCGGGAAAAGTGACTTGCCCTGAGCCTGTCGAAGGGAACATTGAATTAAATTTTCGGGCGATTTCTCTGGCAACTTCTATATGCGGCTCCTGATCTATACCGACAGGAACTAAGTCTGCTTTAAATAAAAGAATATCGGCTGCCATTAAAACCGGATAATACAAAAGCCCCATGTTGACGTATTTTGGATACTGGGCCTTCTTTTCTTTATAGGTTGGCAAATCCTCAAGCCGCGAGACAGGATAAATAGTTGAAAAAAGATAGGCAAGTTCTGTATGCTGCGGAACTTTGGATTGAATTTCCAAATGACACTTTTTTGGATCTAACCCTGCAGCCAGATAATCCAAAATGACATCCCTAATTGAACTTTGTAAAGCAGAAGGATCATAAGGAACAGTAATCGTATGCAAATCAACCACACTAAAAACGCAGTCGTGGGAATCCTGGAGTTCAAGCATCCCCTTAACCGCACCTAAATAATTTCCCAAATGCAACCGACCGGTTGCTCTAATCCCCGAAAAAACTCTTTTCATAGTTTTTAGTTTATCACAGAACCCACTCTTTTTTCATCTTTTCAAAGCTATTGTTGAGAATGGACTCGCGGATTTTGTCGACAAGTTTTACTATGAAATATAAGTTGTGGTAGCTGGCCAGACGGTAAGCCAAAAGCTCATTTGAGCGAAAAAGATGGTGAATATAGGCGCGAGTAAATTCCTGACAAACAAAACAATCACAGATTCGCGATATCGATTCTTTATCCTTAGCGTATTTTGATTTCCGAATATCAATCCTGTACCTGCCTTTTTCCTCTGAAAGTTTCGGTTCAACAAATAAAATTCCATACCTACCAAACCTTGTTGGAATAACGCAATCAAAAGTATCCATTCCCCTCTCAACTCCTTCGAAAATATCATCTATTTCCCCAACTCCCAAAAGATGCCTTGGCTTATCTTCAGGAAGAAAAGGAACAACCCAATCCAAAACATCTCTCATTTGTTTTTTACTCTCCCCAACCGAAACACCGCCAATAGCTATCCCGTCAAAATCCAAAGAAGAAATGAACTTGGCTGATTCTTCTCTTAAATCTTTAAAAACTCCCCCTTGCACTATTCCATAAAGCGCTTGCCCGTTTCCCGTTTTTGACTTTTGACTTTTGACTTTTGACTTTAAGGAACGAAGTGACCAATCGTGCGTTCTTTCCATGGCTTTTTTTGTATATTCATAAGTCGAAGTGTGAGGCGCACATTCGTCAAAAACCAAAATTATATCCGCTCCCAGTTTTTGCTGGATTCTAATTGACTCCTCCGGAGTAAAATAGTGCAAAGATCCATCAATATGCGAACGAAACCTAACCCCATCCTCCGTAACTTTTACTAATCTTGGTGCTTCTGTTTCTTCTAAAGCGAAGGACGACTTATCACCTGTAAGACAACTGAAATCCGACTCGGAATCTTCATTTAATGAAGAACCATTCTGTTGTCGGATTTCACTTAGCGAGCGGGTACCACTCTGGAGTTTTGAAAATGTTTGGCGAGCGGGTCTTACAGCGTGCGTGAGACGTCCTGAGCTTTTACTTAAAGAAAACACCTGGAATCCTCCACTATCAGTAATCGTCGGACCATTCCAGCCCATAAACCTTCCAACTCCGCCAAACTTTTTAACCGTATCTTCCCCCGGCCGAAGATGTAAATGATAGGTATTGCCAAAAAGAATCTGCACCCCGATTTCTTTTAAATCCCCAGGTGTTAATCCTTTAACTGTTGCCTTTGTCCCAACCGGAATAAAACAGGGAGTGTTTATAATTCCATGAGAAGTCGTGATCTGACCCACCCTAGCCGCTGATTTTTGATCTTTTTTGATAATTTTAAAAACAAACATAATTTAAAATGCAAAAGTCAAAAGGCAAAAATACAATTCAAAATTAAAAAGTTTTGACTTTTAACTTGCAATTTTGAGTTTTGACTTTTAACTTTTGACTTAAATCCTTTTATTTAATTTTTTTACTTCCTTTTTAAATTGTTCTCCTCTATCTTTATAGTTTTTAAACATATCAAAGCTGGCGCAGGCCGGTGTTAGAATAACCACATCATCCGGCTCGGCTATTTCACAAGCTTTCTGAACAATTGACCGCATATCTCTTAACCCCTCTATAATTCTGAATTCTGAATTATGAATTATGAATTGCGCTTTTATGCGCTCCCACTCTTTTCCAATTCCGATAATCGCTTTTATATTTTTTGCTTCGCTAATAACTCTTCCTAATTCTGTAAAGTCGCTATTCTTACTTGATCCTCCCAAAATTAAAATCTCTGGATCTTTAAATGCTTCGATAGCAGCAATAGCGGTTTCGGGTGTTGTTGAGAAAGAATCATCGTAATATCGAACCCCGGCAACCGTATCAACCAACTCTAATCGATGCTCCAATCCTTTGAAGGATTTCAAAACAGAGGCTATATTCTTCTTGGAAACTCCCATAATTGTTGCCGCCATAATTGCTGCACAAACATTTTCTAAATTATGCCTTCCCGGTAAAAGAATATCCTTTGTTTTAACAACAATCTCGTCTTCTTTACCAACTCTTCTTAAAATAATTTTTTCATCTTTTACAAAACACCCCTGCTCTATTTCCTGCTCCCTGCTGATATAAAAAACTTTTCCTTTTGTTTCGACATCCGACTCTCTGCTTGGTAAATAATCTTTATTTATAATCGCAAAGTCAGATGAAGTTTGAAATCGTAAAATATTTCTTTTGGCATTAACATATTCGTAGGTATCTTTGTGATAATCCAGATGTTCGCTGGTTGTCATTAGCATTACGGCAACATGAGGGCTTTTATTTAGGTCTAAAAGCTGAAAACTCGATAGTTCTAAAATAACAATTGACCCGCCTTGCCGCGAGGCAGGCTGAGTATTTAATTTGTTCAAAAAACCTAAAGGAGGATTTCCTATGTTGCCACCAAGATATACATCTTTTCCATCTCTTTTGAGCATTTCATAAATTAAAGCCGAGGTAGTCCCCTTCCCTTTTGTTCCGGTTACCCCAATAATAGGACAAGGACAAAGCTCAAAAAAAATCTTTGTCTGCGAGGTAATTTCTGCTCTCTTTTTTTTTCCGGCGGAGCCGGATCTCGCTCCGCGAGACAGCAAAGCTTGTGTAATGACGTCTGGATTTACTCCGGGACTTCGAACAATAACATCGTATTGACCAAAATTTTCAAGATATTTTTCACTTTCTTTTCGATCTAAACCCGTAACTTTAGCTCCCTGTTTTTTGAAAAAATCAAGAGTAGACAGCCCTTCCATTCCTAAGCCTAAAACAGCAATTTTTTTACCTTTAAAATCTTTCATAATCCTGCAATTATAGCATTAAACGTGAGCTTCTCTGATATTCTCTGTCTTATTGGGAAAATCTCCCGTTAATTTTTTCATGACTTTTTTAAAATCCTTGCTACTCCCGGTAGTATAAAAAATATAACTGGGATTTTTAGAAGCTGAAAGATGTTTATTTTGCACCAGAACTCTTCTAACTTGTCTGGCAATTGCCAAACTTGAATCAAGAAGAATAATATTTTCCCCTAAAATATTTTTAATCGAACTTCTTAAGAATGGAAAATGAGTGCAGCCTAATGCGATAACATCGACTTTTTTGTCTTTGAAAGGCTTAAGATCTTGTATCAATTTTTTTTTAACATCTCCCGAACCCAACTCCCCTCTCTCGACAAAAGAAACTAGTCTGTCTGTTCCTAAATTAATTACCTCAAGACCTTTGGCAAAATTCTTTATCAGTTTTTTCTGATATTCACTTTTTGCTGTGGCGTTTGTCGATAAAATGCCTATTTTACCGTTCTTTGTTTGCGAAGATGCGGTCTTAATTACCGGAACTGTGCCGATTATGGGAAGGTTTGGAAAATCCTTCCTTAACTGACCGAGACAGGAAACTGTAATGCTGTTGCAGGCGATAATTAAAGCTTTTACATTTTCTTTAATTAGAAAACTGACTAGGCGTTTCGAGAGCCTATAAATTTCTTCTTTGGATCGTTGGCCATACGGACAGTTTTTCGAGTCTGCCAGATATATTATTGATTCACTTGGAAGCTCTTTAACTACTTCCTGCCAAACCGAAAGTCCGCCAACTCCCGAATCTAAAATTCCAATCGGCTGATTATTCATAGAAGACAAAATTTGCTTGCACTGAGCGAGCAGAGCGAGCCGAAGTGTTGCGGGGTCGGTATCGAAACCGAACTGTGAGATTATGAGCCTCACGTGCGCCTTACACTACCCCGCGCGTAAAATTCATTATAACATTTGATTTATTCGTGGTCAATTGATATACTTTTTTTCGACGCCAGGGTAGCTCAATGGTGGAGCACAGCATTCATAACGCTGCGGTTGTGGGTTCGATCCCCACCCCTGGTACTAATCCCAGAAGAGCTTAAGCCACTTTTCCCAATTGGGAACCTGATCCAGAATAGAAATTTGGCCTGAAGAAGAAGCTTGAGTCGAAGCAGGAAGCACTACCCTGCTTTCTCCTTGTTTTTGAAGGAAAAGCTTATTTCTGGCCTCCGTTTCAACAAAATCGGGCCTATTAACTACTTGAAGCTTGTTTCGTAACTCCTGATTTTCCTTCTTTTGGAATTCAAGCTCTCTCTGACCACGAGCAATAAATTCTTTCTTTTGCCACAAATCATAAATGGAATGAACTAAATTATTTATGACTATAAGCGAGATTAAAACAACAGATAAGAAGGCTAATCTTTTCATGTCTAATGCTACTTATTGACTTAGATCACATTTAGTGATATTATAGGCTCTACTTTATGGCAAGTATTACGCTCTCTTCTGCTCATGAGCAATTTAAAAATTACCTTTTGGAGAAAAAGCACTCTGCTTCCACCATTGTAGCATATGGAAAAGATATAGAGCAGCTTACCAGCTTTCTCCAAGGCTTGAAAAAACTCATCCTTGAGGAAGTCGGTAAAGAGGATCTTGAGGCTTTTTTGGCTAAGCTTTCTAAGGAAAGCTACACGCCAAAGTCGGTCTCAAGAAAAATCAATTCAATCCGTACTTTTTATAGATTTCTCAAGGCAAACGGTCATATTAACGATGACCCTTCCCTCTTGGTCGCCCATCCCAAATATGAACTCGCCCCTCCTCGAATCTTAAGCCCTGTTGAATATAGAGCCCTAAGAGATGCCAGCCGAAACGATTCCCGTATGTTTGCCATTATCGAGCTTCTTTTGCAAACCGGAATCCGTATTGGAGAATTAGCAAATCTCTCCCTTTCTGATGTCCGGGATGACAGTCTAAAAATCAAGGTTTATGAAAAACATGAAGAAAGAATCGTTCCTCTAAATAAAGCTGCAAAGGAAGCCGTGCAGAAATATACAGCCGTTCGGGCAAAAACAAAGGAAGAAAAAGTTTTCGTAACTAAATCAGGCAAACCATTTCTTATTAGAAATATTAGAACCGCTATTGAAAGATATTTTCGGCTTTGTGATATTAAAAAAGCAAAAGTCAACGATCTAAGACATACTTTTGTAGCCCATCATTTAAAGCATGGAGTTTCAATTGTTCTTCTTTCTAAAATTTTAGGACACAAGAGGCTTTCAACAACCGAAAGATATTTGAATTTTATCCCGGAGCGTGCAAAAGAATCCACTATGCTCACTGAACTATAATGGAAAGAAAAACTAAACTCTCACCACTTGCGGAACAAGCATTTCTTGGAGAACAAGCATTTCAAAAATTAACAGATATTTTCTTTAGTCTAAGACAAAATATCGAGCTTCCATATCTGAACCAGAAGAGTATTTTATTAGAAGACAGAACAATAATAAGAGGAACTGATTACAAAACAGAAAATTGGTTTAAATTTGAAGTACGAGGGGATAAAGATTTTATTGAATTTCAAGCCGGAAAGGATGGACTTTGGTTAATAAAGATCCCAATTAAGATAAACTTTAAATTCATTGATGACTTAGAATATGGAAGCTTACATAGTGAAACAATAGACTTCAGGGGAAATCCCAGAAAAGGAGAACAATCGCAAAAAATGGCAGATTGGGTTTCGAAAATGATAAATAAAAATAAATTTACTCCTCCCCCATTTTCTGTTAAAGCTAATTATTAAATCTTGGTGGGCGGACCAGGACTCGAACCTGGAACCAGTTGTGTATAAGACAACCGCTCTGCCAATTGAGCTATCCGCCCTTATTTAGCCAATTGAATATAGCAAAATTTTATCCCTTTTACAAATTCTTATTAGTTTTATAGCCTTGCTCTTTGGGCGATTTCGGCCTCGATGACATTAACATCGCGTCCGTATTTGAGGCGGGATAATTCTCGGACAAGTTCTGCAACTCGAGGATTTTCCAGTTTCTTTTCTTCTGCTAAATCTCTTGTTAAATCCATAGAAAAAGGAGAAACAGGTTCTCCATTAACAACTGTTTTTACATAAGCATGAAAACGGTCAACATTTATTAAATCGGCTTCTGTAAAGGTAGGCTGGAATTCGTGCTGAAGATAATTTGCATCTGTAACTCCAACTCTAAAAGCAAAAAGAGAACCGACATTTCCAAAAATAGCTGTTTTTATTTCCTCCTCCATTTGGCCAATAAACTGATTGGCAACTGTAAGATTTAATTTATATTTTCTAGCCTCGGATAGAATTTGGGCAAAATCAGGGGTGGCAAAGTTTTGAAACTCATCAACATAAAGGAAAAAATCCCGTCTTTGTTCTTTTGGAACATCCTGCCTGCTCATTGCCGCAACAAGAATTTTCGGAACTAAAACAAGACCTAAGAAGTTGGAATTCTCCTCCCCGATTTTTCCTTTGGAAAGATTAACCAGAAGTATTTTCCCTTCATCCATAACTTTTCTAAAATTAAAAGCAGACTCCGATTGGCCAATAATATTTCTGATCATTTTATTGGTGACAAATCTTCCAAACTTGGAAACGATATAGTCCAAAACCTCTGATTTATGAAAATCGCTGGTCTGGGCAATCTGGTCTGTCCAATAGCGCCTGATAATCGGATCCTGGACTTTAGGTAAAAGCTCCTGGACAAAAGTAGCATCTGTTAAAACCCGGACAACCTCAACAAAAGTTGATCCTTTTTCGTACATAACAGTTAACATGGCGTTCCTAATGGCATGCTCAAAGCGTGGGCCGATAATTCCGGTTTGATGGGGATCAAAAAGCTTGTACATAAGTCCTATGATTGAAGTAACAACCAAGTGTTTCTGCTCTTCTGTTTGAGCCTCAAGCATGTTAAAACCCATTGGTCTTTGAGTATCAGAAGGGTCAAATAAAATAACATCTTCGGCCCTTTCCGGAGGAATTAATAGCAAAATATCATCAATTAAATCTCCGTGAGGATCAATAACTGCAAGTCCCTTCCCCCCTCTTATATCCTGCATTATCATACTTTTTAGAAATTCTGATTTTCCGACACCTGTCTTCCCGATAATATACATATGCTTCCGCCTGTCCTCGTCTCCCATGTAAACTGTTCTTTCCATTCCCCTATAGGTGCTTTTGCCTAAATAAAGTCCTGACTCCGGGATTTGAGAAGGCGCCGGAGCTTTTTTTGCTGTTACCCAAAAGATATGAGGAGTTGTAATTGACTTATTCGGTAAATGAAAAATGGTTGCTAATTCTTCACTGGTTAAAACTGAAGTTTGACCTCGCATAGGCATATACCGATAAATAAAATCGCTCATAAACATTCCTTTTAAACGATGCTTATTTTTAGTAAAAGAGTTACTGCCGTTAAACTGGGAAAAAGCAGTTAGAATATTATTTAGATGGGCTCTTGCGGATTCTTCTGTGCTTGAAGAAACAACTACCCTGACTACGGCGTCAAAACCGGGTTTTTGGAGTTTATTTTCAATTGCCTCAAGTTCTTTTGGATCCGATGAATACTTGGCAGTTTCCGGATTCGCTTCTAATTTTTTTGTTTTTGCAATATAAGCTCTTCCCTGCTTCTTCCATTTTCCGTCAGAGGGACTAATTAGAACCTGAATGGCCGCCCCTTCGTCCTGCCCCATTTTAGCCAAAACAGAGGTAATTGAAGAAAGCGGATCAACCGGTAACTCCTTAAAAACCTTAAGCGGCATATAGTCTGATGATTTAAGGCTTAAAGAGGCAAAAGCGACTTTTCCTTCTTTGGAAAAAATGTTGTATTCATTCCCTATAACGTTTCCCTGATGATGAGCCCCTTTTTCTTCAACCTGTTTTATTTCCGCGTCCGGATAAGCTCCGTGGACTTGTTTTTCAACCAAGTCTCTTAATTTATTCGGAATATGTATAAAAAAACGGATATCCTCGGGCATTCCTACAATCTCAAATGATATATGAGACTGTGGCTTTAAGAAAGAAAATGTTCCCCCGGACCTAATCGAAGCAAGGCTTGAGAACATTTGCTCGGCAGCATCAATTTTTATTTCATTATCCCTTGGTATGGCAATTTGTAGAAGAGTGGAATTTATGGATTCCTTCTCACGATAACGGTGTTTGTAGGCTAAAAAAATCAAATAGATAATTGCATATAATCCTAATACTAGAACAAAAGCGGCCGAAAGCCCGAGTAAAGCGGAAGATAAAAAACTGCCTAAATTTTCTACTGAAAAAGCGTTAATCATTTGCTTTTTTGCTTTGAGCTATTTGAAATTGTCTTAAAATTAACATTGCAAGCCAAGCTACTGACTCTGTTACTTTTTTATGCAAATTTAATATATTTTGGGCTTGAGTTTGGGTTATGGGAAGACTAACCAAACCTTGAGGCATAGTTTGAACAGGGACTGATTCTTTTGCAGGTTCCAACCCTGCTTTTACATGTTCAATCGTAATTTGTGGGACTTCCGAAACCGTCTCAACTCCGGCTTCTTCCAGTTCTTTTGAAATCTTAGGATGAACCTCCGAAGCTTTTAAATAATCGTTTGTCAACCCTTCCTGTTCTTTTTGGGGAATGCTTACAGGTTGGCTAATTTGAGGCCCGCCTTGGGACGGCGAGACAGGCTGATTTTGATCGTTTTGAGCAGTGTCATCCATAACAATACAATGATAGCACTAATATAAATTTCTGTCATTACACCAGCCTTACTTTTATCTTTTATTATGCAGCTTTCTTTTCCTTGCTTTTTTCCCTTCGGTCTTCTTTTTGTTTTTGAGGAAATTTAATAATCTTCCCTTTCTCCTTATCATCGCACCTAACACTCTTTCCGCAATGCTGGCAATTATCAACCAATTTACCTTTCGGCCGAGTATTTGTTTGATTACAATGTGGACACTCAAAAGTTAATGAACCATATTGATCTTCCATTCCACCCTTTAATAAGCGATTAAGAGGATTATTGCTTTCCAAATTGCTCGAAGAAGAACCACAACTTCCAACTGCTTTCGGAGGATCATATTTATAAACGTTTATTAAATCTTTAATATCTTCTCTTTCTAGTCTGTGTCTTGCTAAAGAAAGACTATTCCCCGCACCATATTCATATGTTTTTTTAAGTTCCAAAGCCATGTTCTCCAAACTATTTAAAGTCTCTACTTTTTCCTCCTTATTTCCTGTTTTAACTACCTCAATGAAATGATCAATGACTGGAGAAAGTTCATTTATTATTTGATTGCAAAGTTTTTCTTTTCTAGGATCGTTTCTAAAATCAAAATTAGACAAAAGAGAATCTTCAACTTTTTGAGGCCCAAATCCTTTAATAACCCTTGGACTTTCTAAAAACCTCTCTGCATTTAGATAAAAAGTGTTTTCTCCTGTCAACTCACTAAAAAAACTGTTAAATTGAGAAATTTGAGGATTCTCTATTCTATAAGCAGTCATTTTTATTTGACCCTCAAAACTATTGGTTTTTTCAATCACTCCTCTAAAGACAAATCCGTAATCTCCATATCCCTGATCTTTTGGCCCGGGAGGGCTCAGCCAAAGAAGAGTATCTCCGTTTTCTCCTTCTTTAATTAGGTCACTCATTTCTTGAAAAGCAATTAGCTCTGCTTTTTCACGGGCCGTAGGTTTTCCCTCTCTTTTTCTTAACTCTATTGATCTTCTAGCCGCTTCGGTCATTGGCTCTAGGCTAAAAGGGTTGCAAACCTGATTATCTTTAAAGGAAAGAAGATAATCATCTTTTTCTTTTTTTAATCTGTACTCGTTAAGATAAGTAATGGTATCTTTTTTAATAGCCTCTTTGGAAAATCTATGTAAATTTTCCATTCTATAAGCATCTGAACCTATTTTTTCATTAGGATGAATGCACCTTAGGTTTTCTTTTCCCATAAAAAAACTCCTCCTTGTCTCGCCCTTGGCGGATTTCCGAGAGGAGTTGCTATGCTTCTGCTCGGAAGTCCCGATTGAATCGGGATAACGGGGGTTCTGGCTCGTCTCGCCAAAGGCGGACTTACAGTTGCGGCACAGCTCTAGGATTTAACTAGATTCACCCGATAATTATTTCTTTTTCTTTATAGTTTATAAATCTTGCAAAGACAAAAATCAAGTCCGAAAGTCTATTAAAATAACTAAGAATATTTTGATCAACCTTTTCCTTCTCCGATAAAGCCACTGCTTTTCTTTCTGCTCTTCGACAGACGGAGCGGGCAAAATGAAGAATCGACCCTGCTCTATTCCCGCCGGGGAGAATGAAATTAGAAAGCTCCGGCAATTCTTTTGTTAACTCATCGATCATTTTTTCGAGAGTGGATATCCGTCCTGGAAGATTTTTTGATGCGCTTGAAGGATTGGCAATCAACGCGCCAATTTCAAACAAATCTTTCTGAATCTCAATCAACTCCTTATTTATACTTAATACTTTATACTTAATACTTAATTCTGCCAGAGCAACCCCGATCGCCGAGTTCAGCTCATCTATTTCTCCTAGAACCTCAATTATTAAGTTATTTTTGGATACCCTCCTCCCTCCAAAAAGAGATGTTTTTCCTTTATCTCCTGTTTTTGTATAAATTTTAACCATAAGCGTCTAGAAAATAGCGTTTAGTGATTAGTTCAACTAGACGCTAGACGCTAATAAACTAACCGCTAGTTAGCATTCAGAATAACCGCAGCTGTAACATTTTCTGCAGCCCTCTTCGTATGCCAAACTTCCTGAACCGCAGTCGGGGCAGATGTCAAAAAGTCCGGTTGCAGAAGAATCCAAAGAAAGCTGCTGCATAACAACCGTCCCATCTTCAATTTTTGGCTCTATTTCTCCATTTTTTTCTTCATGGTTTTTAACTTCCTGCCTGTGTCCATTGGTAAGTTTTTTATCCTCCACACGTCCGTTAACAGTAAAATCAAAATGCTTGGCTAAGACCTTTGAAATTGCATCGGGAAGAGATCTTACTTTTTCTTTACCAAACCCAACGCTCCTGGCTCCTCCGATTCCCACAAGCTGGCCAACAACCTGACGAACCCTTTCCCTGGGAGACAAAGAATCATTTAAGCGAAGATTTAAAGAAATCATTCTTCCTAAGGCATCTGCCATTGCCGCCACATCTGATCCTGATTTCCCAATAGTTATAAAAATCTCGAAGGGTTCCATTTCTTGATTATGATTGATTGTAATGTATGTTTTTCCAACCGGAGTTTCGGTCATGTAAGTAACACCCTCAAGCTGCATTGGTCTTGGAGCCACCGGCTTTTGGGATTTTGGCATTTCTATTTTTACCTCTTCCTTTTTTTCAGGTTGAGATTCAACTCTGGTTAAGACTCCTTCCCTTGAGCCTTCTCTCATGTATGTAATTCCTTTACAGCCCGATTCATAAGCGAGATTGTAAAGTTTTTTCACATCTTCAACTGTATGAGTTTTTGGAGCGTTAACTGTTTTGCTAATAGACGCGTCAACATACTTTTGAATTAGTGACTGAACTTTTATGTGATCCTCGGGGGTTAAATCATTTGCCGAAACAAAATATGAAGGTTTTGGCTCGTTAGGATGGAATTTTTTCCATTCTTCATATAAGGGATGATAAATCAAGTGCTCGCCCAAACGGTCACGTCTTATAAATTCAAACTCATAGACAGGTTCAATTCCCGAAGAAACCCCGGATAAAAGACTCGTTGAGCCGGTAGGCGCTTCCTGCAAAAGAAGAGAATTTCTAATTCCATGTTTTTTTATTTCCAGCTGAATCCCCTTTGGTAATTGTTTGATAAAATATCCTTTAAGATACTTAGCGGCATTGAATTTTGGGAAAGACCCTTTTTCTTTGGCAATTTCAATCGATGCTTCATAGGCGGCATCTCTTATTGTTTTATAAATCTTCTCAATTACCTTTAAAGATTCCGGAGAGCCGTATCGAAGATTCATTTTAATTAAAGCGTCTCCAAGTCCCATTGTTCCTAATCCTATTCTTCTCTCTCCGTTTACCTGCCGCTCCCTGATTTGAGGAAAAGCGTAATTATCTAAGTCAATAATATTATCCTGAAGTCTTACTCCTATTTTGGCGTGTTCGGCTAAGCTTTTATAATCCATTTCCCCGGGCTGATCAACAGAATAATTTTTTACAAAAGAAGATAAATTTAATGATGATAAATTGCAAACCCCCCAACTGGGTAATCCTTCCTCTCCGCAGGGATTAGTACAGTTAACAGTATTCCAATACCAATTGTTATACCATTTGTTGTAGCGTTCCATAAAAACAATTCCCGGCTCAGCACTTCTCCAGGCAGCCTCGCATATCAAATCCCAAAGATATCTGGCCTTAATTGTTTTATAAACTTTAACTTTTTTCTTTGAAGATTTCCAGTTATTTAAAACTCCATCCCATTTTTCGTCATATTCCTTATCGGATAAATCTGGAAAAACTAAATCCCAATCATCGTTTTTCTTAACCGCTTCCATAAATTTATCGGAAACACAAACAGAAAGATTGGCTCCGGTTATTCTACTTAAATCCTGTTTTACAGTTATGAATTCTTCTATGTCAGGATGCCAATCCCAAAGCATGAGCATCAAGGCTCCCCGTCTTGACCCTCCCTGCTGAATAATATCTTTTGTTGCCAGAGAATACATTTCCGCCCAATTACATGGCCCGGAGGAAAACCCGTTAACTTTTTTAACCCGGGCGCCTCTTGGTCTTAGAGAAGATAAATTAATTCCCGCTCCTCCGCCCCTTGCCATAATTTCAATCATCCATTTGAGGTTATCTAAAATTCCGTCCCTTGAGTCTTTGGGGCTTGGGAGAACAAAGCAGTTATAAAAAGTAACATCGAATCCTGTTCCGGCTCCGGCTAAAATTCGTCCCCCCGGAACAAATTTAAAACCTTCCATTGCCTCATAGAATTTCTTTTCCCACTTTTTACGTACTGGAGTTTTTTCCGCTTTCGCCACTCCTTTAGCAACTCTTTCCCACATTTCATCAGGGGTTTTTTCAATCGGCATACCTTTTTTATCTTTAAAGGCATACCTGTCTAAAAATACTTTTTCTCTTATTCCATCAAGTTTCATATTATTTTATAAGACGTTTTACTTCTTTTTCAAAATCTTCAATATCAACAAATCTTTTAAAAACACTCGAAAATCTAATATAGGCAACTTTGTCTAATTTTTTAAGTCTCACCGCAACCATCTGCCCTATCTTTTTACTGTCTACCTCAACCGAATCCCCTCCTCTTAATTCCCTCTCGGTTTCGGTAACTATTTTGTCAATTTCAGAAAGAGGAACAGTTGTTTTTTCGCAAGCTTTAATTACTCCCTCTTTTAATTTGTCCCGATGAAACTGTTCTCTTTTTCCGTCCTTTTTAATAACAATTAGGTTTACATTTTCAACGCGCTCGTATGTTGTAAATCTCTTTTCGCATTTAAGACAAGCTCTTCTTCGCCGAATCGTTTCCAAATCTTCACTATCTCTTGTCTCAACAACTTCTGTTTCTTTGCTTCCGCAATAAGGGCATTTCATAATTAGCAACTAGCGACTAGTAGTTAGCGGCTAGTTTTGAACTAAACGCTAAACGCTAGTCTCTAGACGCTATATCTAGTGCCAGAGAAAATCATATGGCACTAGATCTATTGTGTCAACTGGAAATTAGTATATCAAAAATGGTCACCTTTTTTTTTAGCTTCGATTTTCATCTATTCCTTTATCGGGCAGAAAAGCGAACAAAAAAATTATCTAATACTCTTGTTAAGGGCAGAATTAGTGAGTAAAAATTTAGATCAAACGGAAAGTTTTACTTATTATTGCAGTATTAAAGCGCTAACCTCTTTTTCAAAATCTGCTGCTCTTTTTTCTAATCCTCTAAGATCTAGCTCTTTAAAAATCTCCTGGTATTTTTGGGAGGCGGTTAACATTTTTTTTAACATATCCGTTGTTTGCCTTCCCTCTTTTTTTGCTTGCTTTATATCTTTAATAGCCGAGGAGAAATAATTTTCCCCTTTTGACATAGTTGATTCGGCTAAAACTTGCTTTCCCTTTTTTTGATGCAATAAATAAACTCCCGCGCTGATTCTTTTATCTGCCTGCATTAAATCAAACTCCGCTTTTTTTAAAGGAGCTGAAATAAGAAAACCGACAGAGCGGTCTCTTATTGTCTTTAAAATATAAAAGGGACTGTCCGGCAAAAGACCCGGATAAGGCAATTGATATTCGATTTTAACAGAAGGCTGCACAGGACTTTGAGCAAAAACTAAGCCGGGACTTAACAAGGGAAATAAAAATAAAATAATAATAAACAGAAATTTATACACTTTAAGTTTCTTTGTAAGCTATAATATTCATCCAATCGCTTTCCATAGGGTTGAAAGGCTTTCTAAAAAGATAGTCCCAATTTTTTCCGTCAAAAAATCCTCCAAAAAAAGCTATCCTTGCCAATTTTTCTTTCCTAATAACTTTGAGTATTATTTTTTTATTTGTATAAGCCATCAAAGAATTTCTAACTCCTACCCATTTCCATTTCCGGTGATTTTCTGAAACCAAAATTCCGAATGTCTTAAGAATAGTTTTTTCAGGTAAAACAGGTTTGTCATAAAATTCCAAAAACGCGTATTCTTTATCTGCCTCTTCTTTAAGCTTTCCAAAATTAAAGTTTAATAGTCTATTTTTAGATTTTAAAACCTTGTCAAAATTGGTGATTTGAAAAATAATTATTCCTTTTTTTGAAAGTTTTTTTATTGCTTTTCTAATAATTTCCTTATAATTATTTGGATTATGAGACAGGGTATTCCCCATTATAATTGCCGCATCAAAATTTTCCCCATGATCAAAACAAGCCTCGTCTTCAAGATCGCAGTTCTTGAATTTTAACCTTTTCATTACTTCCTCCGAAAGAGCGTTTTTTCTTTTATTGGCCTCTTTGATCATTTCTTCGCTTCGATCAACGCCGACAACTTTAAAGCCTTTTCGGGCTAATTCAATGGCGTGATCCCCTGTACCACATCCGATATCTAAAACATTATTAACTTTATTTTTTATAAAAAGTTTCAAAAGGTCCGGCATCTCATGTTCCATCCGATCTTTAACATCAACAGCCTGATAATAAGTTTTAGTCAGCCAGTCATTGTATTCTTCATTTTCTGTAAAAATAATCTTGTCCCCTACAGCCGACCTAAATATGTCTCCTGCCGAGATCATGCCGACCAAATTATTATTGGCATTAACTACCGCCAGCCGTCCGACTTTTTGAGTCAGCATTAAGGATTGGGCTTTTAGAAGAGGTGTTTCAGGGGTTACAGTTATGGGATTCTTGCTCATGATTTTATCTACTGTAAGTTCTGTAATTTCGGAAAGCTTTTTTTCCATTCCCTCAAAATCTCCTGCGTGAAGAGGGTCGTCCATATACTCGCTCATCGAAGGATAAAATTTGGAAAGAATATCTTTCTCTGTTAAAAACCCCACAACTTTTTTACCCTTACAAACTGGAACTCCATTAATACCTCTTCCGAAAATTATTAAAGCGGCCTCTTTAACTTTGTGGTTTGGAGAAACAAAATCGACATAACGGGACATTACATCCGCAACTTTCATAAGAAATCCTTAAGTTTGTAAAACTTTAGCACTATATTTTATAAATATCAAGAGGGTAACTTATAGCGCAATTTGACAATTTATGCTATAATCCCCAGACTCCTGTCTGCACTATGTTGGCAAGAAAAGAAGCAATTAGAGGAAATTTTTTAAGTCTTCAAGAAAAAGACTCTGTTCTTCGGGAAAAAGCTGAAATCGCAAATGAAATAAATTTAGATTTTTTACTTGGCACCTATGAGTTTCTTCCCAAAATGGTAAAAGCAAGAATTGGCACTGGAGTTGCAGATAATTATGTCCGAGGCCGTCCTGAAGATGAAATGTTAGAAATCGATGAGATTGCTGAAAATTTCGAGATCGATATTATAGAAAAATCTGCTAAAAATTATGGTGTCTCGGTTGAGGTTTTTTCAGAGCATAACAAATATCTTATCGGGCCGGGAAATCCTGATTTTCGCATTGCACTTGACCCTTTTGATAATTCCCATGAATACAAACAGGGGGGCAGAAGAAAGTATGGCGGACTTAATGTAACACCTCATTTCGTAATTGGTATCTATGACCTTGACAATAATCCGCTGTGCGCCGGTGATGGTGATTTAGTATATAAAACTTTTGTTATAAATTATGATGGACACAATTACTATTATGATCCAACCGCTAAAAAAACAATTCCAATTGAAATGCCGCCACAGATAACTACCATCAAAGATCCTCAATTCGAGCTTGCAACTTATGATGGAGACTATGATTATAGTTCTCAATTCAATAAATACCTGCATAAATTATTAAAAGAAAAAGGGGGCAAAGTTCATGGAAAAGCCGGAGCACATATTTATCGCTATCTAGCAACTGGTGCTGCTAATGCATATGCAATTTTTAAAGAACCGCGGGGAGAGATTGATCCTGGTCTCCCAATTGCTTTATCAGCCGGTTATACCGCATCTAGTGTAAATCCCGATGGCACATTTGAAAAATATGAGTTTGATCCAAAACTTTATTATGAATCAGTTCCTTTCTTTGTTGTCGCTTCGACTAATGAACTTCGAGACATGATTATTAGCTATTATGTCAAAGGAGTACCGCTTTCGGAGAAAATAATTTTTATAGCAAAGAAGAAAGCAAAGAATGTCGCCAGTACTATTTTTGATAGAAAAGCTGCCTAATTCTATTTATATCCAATTGCCTCGAGGGCGATTTTGAGGGTTTCTTCCTGATTATGAGAGTAAGTGTTAATCACTAAATCATAATAGTTTTTATCCCAGTAAAACCAGTTTTTATCACCGTTAGCATAAAGCCTCTGCCATTTTTCTATATTTTCATTTTCTCTTACTAAAACCTCTACCTTTGCTTCTTCGATAGAAATTTTTCGTCTGTTTACCAATCTGTCGATTCTAATCTCCGGCTTGTCATTGCCGTCTGAATCTTCACAAACAACCAGGATTTTAAAAATACCGGGGATATTTTGTGCGTCAAAACCTGCCAAATGACTTTGAATAATTTGGCGTGATTGCTCACGAAGAATTTTTTTTATGTTTTCCTCAAATTCTAAATCAAATTTATCCGGCCTGCCATTTACATTTACTTCGCTTATGTTTAATTCTTGGTGGATTTTTTCAAACAAAGCTCCCCCTTCTAAAAGGGGCCATTCCAAGGTTTTTGATAATCCCATTGCCACGGTTGTTGCTCCGGATCCAATTCTTCCGGAAACGGTAATATTTTTAATATTTGGAAGATCAATAGATTTGATCATAAATTACAAATTTCAAATAAAAAATTCAGAAATGTTTTAGAAATTGGAATTTAATAATTTGAATTTATTTGTGATTTGGGATTTTGGATTTGTGAATTCCCAACGATAATGACCTCTTCAACCAGTCTATTTGCATATCCGTATTCGTTGTCATACCAAGCAATGACTTTGGCCAAATTTCCGCCGACAACTTGAGTTAAAGAAAGATCAACGATTGATGATGCGGGATTACCAATAATATCCGAGGAAACAATTGGATCTTCGGTAACTTCCAGTATGCCTTTATAGATAGGATTTTCTGCTTCTTTTCTAAGAATATCATTGATCTCTTCTTTTGTCGTTTCTTTCTTTAAAAGAAAAGTAAAATCAGACAACGAGCCGGTAATAACAGGAACCCTAATCGCTAATCCGTTGAAAATCCCCTCAAGTTCGGGAATAGCTTTGGCTGTCGCGGTTGTGGCGCCTGTTGAAGTTGGAATAATATTTTGTCCCGCTGCTCTTGCTCTTCTATAGTCCTTATGTCCGCCGTCTTGAAGTCTTTGATCCGAAGTGTAACCATGAATAGTTGTCATCATCGCTTTCTCTATTCCAAAATTCTCAAGCATTATTTTGGCAACCGGCGCAATAGAGTTTGTGGTGCAAGAAGCATTGCTGATAATACTCTCGCCTTTATAATTTTGAGCATTTACCGAAATGATAAATGTCCCAATATTCCCTTCCCTGACGGGGGCTGACAAAACAACTGCTTTTGCTCCGGCTGTTAAATGAGTTTTTAACTCTTCTTCTTTTCTAAATTTTCCGGTTGACTCAATAACAACATCAACATTTAAATCTTTCCAGGGAAGAAGCGCCGGATTTTTTTGACTAAAAACCGGTATTTCTTTTCCGTCAATTATTATCGACCCTATTGAACTATCGTTTTTGTCATTTGAAATTTGTGATTTTATCTCGTGATTAACTAATGATCCATATGCGGTGTCATACTTTAATAAATAAGCCCAACCGGCAATATCAGTCGAAGATCCCGCATTAATTGCAACTACTTCAACCCCGATTGAATCGGGGTCAATTTCAGAGGCGTGTTTTTCCAAAATTACCCGGTGCGCCACTCTCCCAATTCTCCCGTACCCATTTATCGCAACTCTTATCATAAACAAAGTATAACTTACAAAATTTATTCCATCAAGAGCCTTTTATTAAAAGCTCCTTGCCTTCAGATGCTATAATAGTGTCTCCATGAAAAAAACTTTCCTCTTGATTCTTTTGATCCTTTTTATTTCAATTCTTGGGCTTTTTTCAATTTTAAAATTAAAAGAAAGCTCGAAGTTAATCAGTCCTCTGGGAGGAAAACTCATTGAAAAACCCTTGGATAAATATACTTTCGAAGCCTTAAAAAAGAAAAATTTTCAAGACTCAGATATAACAATTGGAAAGGTTTTAAAACCTGCCCGCAATGCTAGCGCTAGCGTTGCAGGCGGGGAAGGCGATGCTTTTACTTCTTATCTTTTTTATTTTAGAACTGAAGGCAAGCGGGCTAGCGGATTAATGAATCTGCCAACAAAAGAGGGAACTTATCCGGTAATTGTCATGTTTCGGGGTTTTGTTGACAAAAAAATGTTCACAACAGGCGAAGGAACAAGAAACTCGGCCGAAGCATTAGCCAATGCCGGATTTATAACTTTAGCTCCTGATTTTTTGGGTTACGGCGAGTCAGATAAAGAATCCGATCGGCCATTTGAAGACAGATTCCAGACTTATACAACAGCAATTACCTTATTGAACTCGGTTAAAAACTTAAATGATGGCTTAGCGACAATTGCAGGAAGCAATATTCAAGCAGATGCTGGTAAAATTGGAATTTGGGGACATAGCAATGGTGGACATATTTCTTTGTCTGTTTTGGAAATAACCGGAAAAAATTACCCGACAGTTATTTGGGCACCGGTTAGCAAACCTTTCCCCTACTCAATTCTCTATTTCACAGATGATTTCGGTGACCGAGGTAAAGCATTAAGAAAAGTTTTGGCAGGTTTTGAAAAAGATTATGATGCTGAAAAATATTCCACAGATAATTATTATGATTGGATAAATGCGCCAATCCAACTTCATCAGGGAGTTGATGATGAATCAGTACCATCAAAATGGTCTGATAATTTAAATAGCCAGCTTAAAAAGCTAAACAAGGATATTACCTACTATACTTATCCCGGCGAAAACCACAATTTCCAAAACGGCAATTGGCCTTTTGCTATTCAAAGAAGCATTTCTTTTTTTAGAGAAAAATTTACTGAGTAAGAACTTCGAGGCCCGGTAGTTTTTCGCCGGAGAGGAAGGAGAGCATGGCGCCCCCTCCGGTTGAGATAAAATCAAATTTATCTGTTAATTTTAATTTTTGTAAAAATTCAACCGTATCTCCCCCGCCGGCAAGCTTATAAGCATCACTTTTAGCAATCGCTTCCGCGATTATTCTTGTCCCCTTTTCGGTTTCCCCTTCTTTGAACTCTTGGCCCCCTAATTCCTGATTCATAATTCCTGATTCTTGATTTCTAATCCTGCACTCTAAATTAATTAATCCCATTGGACCATTCCAAATAATAGACTTTGCTTTTTCTATGATTGGCAGAAAACTTTGAATATCTTCTTCTGAAAGATCTGTCCCATCGTTATTTAGTTTAGCAATCATTAAAGCAATGCATTTGTGGGTTGTTCTCTCGCAAGCCATTGCTAAATCTTGCTTCTGTTGGGCGATTTTTCCCCCAACCAAAACATAATCGGAGATTTTATACATCTTTAAAACCAAAGGTAATTTAGTTTCTATTTTTGCTCCGCCTATAATCACAACCAAAGGTCTTTTTGGATTCTCTAATAAGCTTCCCAGTTCCAGCACTTCTTTCTGAAGATGAAGACCGGCAAAGTGAGTAAGTAAACGGGGAATTCCAGTTATTGATGCATGATCCCTGTGACACATGGCAAAAGCGTCATTAACATAAATATCGGCAAGAGAAGCAAGGTTTCTGGAAAATTCCGGGTCATTGGTCTCTTCCCCTTCATAGAACCGCAGATTTTCCAGAAGAAAAAGGTTCTCCGATAACTTCCAGCCCTCAAATCCATCAATTTTAGCTTCCTTAATTCCTAATTCCTGATTCCTAATTCCTGATTCCTTATGGAACCATTCCGCCACCGATTCCAAGCTAAACAATTTATCTATGCCTTTCGGCCGGCCCAGATGTCCGCCGATAATCACCTTTGCCCCTTGATCTAAAAGATACTGAACTGTTGGCAAACCTGCCAAAAGTCTTGTTTCGTCCTCAATCTCGTATTTACAAAGAGGAACATCCAAGTCAAGTCTTAGAAAAACTGTTTTCCCTTTTACGTCTGCATTTTTTAAATCTGGAAGATTATAAGCCATAAAATTGTTGCATAGTTTAATGGTTACATGGCTAATGTTCTCTAACCATTTGACCATTCAGCCATTTTAGCTATTTTTGAACCTAATCTGTGAATTCCTGACAAAACATTTCCCCGTGTATTCCTCCGTCAATTACTCCAATCCCAATTCTACCAAAATCGGAAGATAAAATATTTTTTCTGTGCCCTTCGCTTTGCATTAAGCCCTGCATTGCCAGTGAAACATTGGGTGAAAGAGCTAAATTTTCTCCTGCAAAACTATAAGAAATATTTGCCTTAGCTATCCGGTCGAAAGGCGATATTCCCTCCGGGCTATAATGGGAAAAATATCCTCTGCTAAACATATCGCCGCAATGGACTCTTCCCAAATCCCGCAATCTATCATCAAAAATCAGGGTATTTAGCCCGGCGCTTTTTCTTTCCGTGTTTATTAAGTTAAACATTTCTTTTTCCCCTTTTGGATCTGCTGAAAATTTGCTGACTTTATAATTTAACTTTACAGTTTCATTGCTTTGAGGATTAATAGTTAAAAAGTTAAGGGTTTCATTAACCGCGCCTGAAAAAACTTCATTAAAAGTCTTGTCAAATCTGGCTGTTTTTGAAATCAATAATGATCCGATTTTGGATTGGGAAACAAAATTTTTCAAGACAGGAGAAAGAGGGAAAGAAAAAATCAACGTTAACATAAAAGACAAAAGAATCAAAGCCGAAAGAAAACCGGGGATAATTCCTAAAATATGGCTAAGCGAACCTGAAGTCTTCTCTCTGGAGGAAATCCTCCGTAAGAAAATACTTAAAACAAATTCAAGAATAATAGCCCCCAGAAAAAATCCTATGGCATTGCTAAATCCTCTTGATATAGAAAAACTGTTAACTAAAAGGCTCCCAAAGAAAGCATAAAACTTAAGGGCAAAAAGAAAAGAAAAAACAAAACTTAAAAAATCCAAAAGAGAGGCTTTAAACCCAATAGCATAACCTTCTATCGCATAGAATAGAAAAACAAGAATTATTAAGATATCGAGGATATTAAAACCGTAAAGATCCATTTGTCAGAGAGATGACATAATGATATCATATTAAGCATGAAAAAGATCCTTAAAATTATTATTCCGATTTTTGTTCTTGTATCTTTTTTTTATTATTTTATTTTAAAAGACCTTCCCTTGCCTACAAAATTAAACAGCCAGTCAATTCCCCAATCAACGCAAATTTTAGACCGTAACGGTAATCTTCTCTATACAATCTATGGAAATAAAAACCAAACATTTGTTCCTCTTTCCCAAATACCAAAATCTATCCAGCAGGCTACAATTGCTATTGAAGACAGAAATTTTTATAACCATGGGGCGATAGATATAAGAGGAATTGCCCGGGCTTTAGTTTCAATAGTATTCCATCGTCAAATTCAAGGAGGATCTACTTTAACTCAGCAGCTTGTCAAAAATAGTCTTTTAACTCCCGAAAGAACAATCCCAAGAAAAATAAAAGAGGTTATTTTGGCTTTTGCTACCGAAGCAATTTATTCAAAAAATAAAATACTTGAAATGTATTTAAACCAAGTCCCCTATGGAGGAACCGCTTGGGGAGTTGAAGCGGCTTCTCAAATGTATTTCGGAAAATCAGTCAAGGATTTAGACCTTTCCGAGAGCGCTTTTTTGGCCGGTCTTCCCGAAGCTCCAACCACTTATTCCCCTTTTGGGGCATACCCAGAACTTTCTAAGAAAAGGCAGAAAGAGGTTCTTTCAAAAATGGTTGATGAAAAATATATTACAAAAGAAGAAATAAAAGAGGCTTTGGATAAACCTCTTAATTTCCAAAAAGTCCGGACAAATATTAAAGCTCCTCATTTTGTTCTGTACATCAAGGATCTCTTAGTTAAAAAATATGGAGAAAGAAAGGTTTTAGAAGGAGGATTAAAAGTAGAAACAAGTCTTGATATAAATATCCAGGAATTTGCCCAGGATACGGTCGCCTCCGAAGTTGCCAAGCTTAAAAATTATAACGTAAGTAACGGGGCTGCTTTAGTTACTAATCCCAAAACAGGCGAAATACTGGCTATGGTCGGAAGCCGAAATTATTTCGATCAGGACATTGACGGAAATGTTAATATTACGCTGGCTTTAAGGCAACCCGGTTCTTCCATTAAGCCTCTTAATTATGCTGTTGGATTATTAAAAGGCTATACGGCTGCCACGGCTTTTATCGATAAACCGACATGTTTTCCAAACCCCGGTCATCCCCAGTACTGTCCTGTCAACTATGATGGTAAATGGCATGGAGTCATTCAGATGCGTTTTGCCCTTGCTAATTCAATTAACATCCCCGCAGTAAAAATGCTAAAGCTAAACGGGGTTTCTGACCTAATTGCCACTGCTTCTGCAATGGGAATCACAAGTTTTAAAGATCCCGACCGCTATGGTCTTTCCCTGACTTTGGGAGGAGGAGAAGTAACTATGCTTGACATGTCCACGGCTTTTGCAGTTTTTGCCAATCAGGGCTATAGAATTGACCTTCATCCTATTCTTAAACTTTCCGATCGCAATGGAAAAGTTATTGAGGAATATAAACCTCCTCAAAGCCCTATTTTTGGAAAGAAAGTTCTTTCTTCATCCGTGGCTTTTATTGTTTCGCACATGCTTTTGGACAACGGCGCCCGGGAAATGGCATTTGGCTCAAATTCCGAACTAAAAGTAGGAAGTTATCCCGTTTCGGTTAAAACCGGAACCACTAACGATTTTAGAGATAATTGGACTATCGGATATACCCCTTCGTCGCTTGTTACCGTTTGGGTTGGGAATAATAACAATGCCCCAATGAGCGGACTTGTCTCCGGCGTTACCGGAGCAGCCCCGATTTGGAATAAAATCATGACTAAAATGCTTGAAGGGAAAGTTCCCGAATGGCCAAGTCAGCCCGATGATGTAATTGGAAAAACGATTTGTTCGATTTCAGGGCTTCTTCCGCCGCCCGAGGGGACGGAAAACCGATGCCCTACCAGATTTGAATATTTTATAAAAGGGACTGAACCGAAAATTATAGATAATTCAAAAAGAAAAATTTTTGTTGATAAAACCACACAGGACATTCCTGTCGCCGGCAAGACAGACAATCTGGAAGAAAAAGAACAGTTGGTAGTCACAGATCCTACAGGCGACACTTACTGCCTAAGCTGTCCCCATCCCGAACAAAAGTAGCCCTTTTCAAAACCCCCTTCCTATAGTATAATTCAGCCCCTATGAGAATAGTTTATGATCTGATTAATCTTGCCCTGATATCCTTAATAGCTATCGGAGATGTAGTCATTTTTATTTTCAAGTTTTTATTTAATACTTCTAAAAAAATTATTTCCAAATCGATAATACTCAAAAGACATAAAAGATTAAAAAAGGGCGTAATTTTCCCTCTTCCTGTCGCCTTAAAGTTAAAATATTTTACCGGAGGAATGGTTTTTTCTCTAATTTTTATCTTTATTCCTCTTCTGACTTTTATTTTTCTTCAATCTCTTCCTAATCCGATTGAATTGAGTTTAAGACAGGCTCCGCAAACTTCCAAAATTTATGACAGAAACAGCAATCTTCTATATCAGATTTATGCGACGCAGAACAGAACGGTTGTGCCGCTTTCTCAAATTCCCTTAAATCTAAGGAATGCGACTATTTCTATTGAAGATAAGGATTTTTACAAACACCCCGGTTTTGATATTTCGGCAATCATCCGTTCAATCGTATTCTACGTTAGGGATAAAAAAATTCAGGGAGGTTCGACCTTAACTCAACAGCTTATAAAATCAGCTCTTCTAACCCCTGAAAAAAGTATTGAAAGAAAATTTAAAGAAATAATTTTGGCTTTTTGGGCCGAGAGACTCTACAGTAAAAACCAGATTCTTGAAATGTATTTAAACCAAGTCCCCTATGGAGGAACCGCTTGGGGAGTTGAAGCGGCTTCTCAAGTTTATTTTGGAAAAAGTGTTAAAGATTTGGATCTTGCCGAAAGTGCCTTTATGGCCGCTTTACCCCAAGCTCCGACTATCTATTCCCCTTTTGGATCAGAGCCAAAAGCATGGAAGAACAGACAAAAAGAAGTCCTTAAAAAAATGGCCGAACTTAAGTACATAAGCCAAAACGATTCTAAAAAAGCTTTAGAAGAAGAGCTTGTTTTTCAAAGCCCGCAAACTCCTATTTTCGCTCCCCATTTTGTCATGTATGTCAAAGATTATCTCGTCAGAAAATATGGGATTTCCATGGTTGAAAAGGGAGGCTTAACAGTGATAACAACTTTAGATTTAAAAGAACAGCAAATGGCTCAACAGGTTGTTAGCGAAGAGGTTGAAAACAATCTTTATCTGCATCTGACCAATGGGGCGGCTCTAATAACCAACCCTAAAAACGGTGACATCTTAGCCATGGTGGGAAGCAAAGGATATAATTCGCCCGACAGCGGAAATGTTAATTTAACAACAAGATTGCGACAGCCCGGTTCTTCAATTAAAGTAGTCACATACTCAGCTGCATTATCAAAAGGTTTCACTCCCGCAACTTTTATCGATGACTCCCCGATTACATACCGCATTTCAGGAGCAGAATCTTATTCGCCTGTGAATTATGACGGAAAATTCAGAGGAAAGGTATCGCTTCGAATTGCTTTAGCAAATTCTTTAAATGTCCCTGCTGTTAAAGTTTTAAATCAAATAGGCGTACCGACAATGGTTGAATTAGGTAAAAAAATGGGAATAACAACGTGGGGAGACCCTCAAAATTACGGCTTGGCAATAACTTTAGGAGCAGCTGACACGAAAATGGTTGATATGGCAACAGTCTATGGAACTTTGGCTAATGGAGGAGTTCGAGTTGATGTTAATCCGATCATAAAAATCACTGACTACAAAGGAGATATTTTGGAGCAAAAAGGAGAAAATAATTCTCCCTGGGAAAATCAGGGAAAAAGAGTTTTGGATAAAGGAGTTGTCTTTATTCTAACCAGTATTCTATCGGATAATTTAGCCCGAAGCATGGAGTTTGGCATAAATTCCCCTCTTAACATTCAGAATCATACCGTTTCTGTTAAAACCGGAACCTCGGACAATAAAAGAGATAACTGGACAATAGGTTATACCCCCTCTTATGCAGTAACCGTATGGGTTGGGAATAATGATAACTCTCCAATGAGTCAATCCCTTGCCTCCGGAATTACAGGGGCAGCGCCAATTTGGAACAAAATTATGACTAATCTTTTAAAAGATTTACCCGATGAGAAATTAGACAAGCCGGATAACGTTATTGAAAAACAGTGCATTGGAAGAATTGAATATTTTATAAAAGGGACTGAAAATTTGGTTAACTGTTCCTACGTCCCTCCAACTCCCTCCCCAACCAAAGCCCCATAAGAAGATTTAAGGCCTGGAAAACTGAATGCAAATTTATTTTCCCTATCTTTAATTTCATCAATTAATAAATTTGCTGCTCTAAGCATAAATCCTGAACTAGTTTCCTTCGTCTTTCCCAGTCTCTCCAAATCTTCCTTTCTCCTCTGATGTCTTTTTATTAGAGCATAAATCAATATCTTCCAATAGTTTTTGCGCTCTTGTTTTGTGCATTTGTTTAGTTTCTCTTTAATAAGATCATTAAAGTTTTCAGGCAAAACGACCTTATCTGTTTCCACAGCTTTTATAGTAAAATCTGTTAAAAAATTAGTGTCATCTTTATAAGCTATTTCAAGATTACTTAATGAATCTAAAAATTCTTTTTTTTCTTTTTTTGCATTTTCAAAAACATCTTTAGGAATTGGTTTTTTAGACCAGTCAACTCCTTCATCTTGTGTTATCAATCCCAACTCCGGCCCGAACACCTGATTAAAATACTCTTCACCGTTGCCTTCCAGGGCGAGCATTAGAATTACAGTATTTTCCTGTTTATTTCTTTTAGATACTGCTTCTCCATCTCTGCTTACTGGAGGGTAAAGGTTTCTCATAAAGAATTCGTACTGAACCAACCAATAACGGTCATTTTCTGTTTCAGGACGGGGTAATTTATATTTTAATTCCTTAATTAGCGGTATGAAAATTTCCCGATTATCAATGCCCACATCAAAAGCTAAGCCTCTAAAAATAGTTGGAGAGCCTATTAATTGCTCCCTATCGCATTGGCTAACAATATCTGCTGTCAGATGTCCTGTTGTTGGCTTTGAACCACTACCAATATTATATAAAACTCTTAGATCAAACTCCGAAGGAGTTATTAAAAATTCTCTTTTTAGTTCTTTGCCTGCCAAAGCGGGAATTAATACTTCTAAACCTTTATCATCAAGTTTTTCACCAGAAAGAAATCCTTCGGCAGATCGTCCAAAGTCATGGAGCATACAAGAAGTGATTATCTCTAACTTTTCGCTGTCTGATAAATCTTCCTCTTCAATAATTCTCAAAGCGGAATCAAGATTATCTACCAAATGAGCAAAATCATGACCCGGAGCGTTAGCGCTCTCAAGCCCTTTTAGTCTTAAAAAAAATCTCTCGAAATAATTTTCTATTTGTGGATTTGTTTTTACAAATTCCTCAAGCTTGGATTTTGTTTTTTCACTGAATAATGTCTGTTCTTTTTCTGGACTAAAATTTGCCCGAATACCTGTTAATCCTTTTGAAAATAACTCTAGATGAGGATTCTCTCTTCCGTGTCGTTTAATATCTTTTTCTATTAATAATCTGTTTTCAGAAACCATAATCATTCAATTTTCCCTTTAGTTTTTCATATTGTTCTTTTGGATTACCGTTGTAAATAAAGCTATTGGAAACAAAGCGACTGGCTCCGCAACAAGAAGTTTGCAGAATGCTTTGATCGTTAATGCCTCCATCAACCTCGATTGGAATTGTTGATGATTTTTCCCGGATTGTTTTTACTTTTTGAACAAATTCATTATTAAAAGCTTGTCCTGAAAAACCGGCATTGATTGTCATTATTAGAAAACAATCAAGATCTAAAAGAGGAACTTTTAATTGATCTAAAGAAGTCGGACCATCAATTGCCAGCCCTATTTCTCCAAGGAGTTTTCCCTGTCTGACAAAGTCTTCCTGTGAATTCATCTTTTCAATGTGCCCTAAAAATCTTTTAAATCCGACATCTGACCAGGGCTTTAAATAATTGATCGGCTCCTCAACCATCATGTGAAGTTCAAAAAAAACTTGGTTTGAATATTTACTAAACGGTTTTGGATCTAAAAAGGTTGTATTGGGAGCAAATTTACCATCTATAATATCAATGTGAATTGTCCTGGCAAAAGGTAAAACCAGGTCAATCTTCTTCTCAATTTCACTCCACTCTTTTCCCAAAATACCGGGGATTATTTCCATAAACCCTCTTCTATCTCTTTTATTTTCTCAATTCTCCTAACGTGTCTTTCCTCGTTTGAAAATTCAGTTTTTAAGAATACTTCGACTAACTCCTTTGCTAATTCTTCTCCGGCAAACACCGACCCTAAAGATAAAACATTGGCGTTATTATGGAGTCTTGCCAGTTCAACATTTTCTTTATTAAAACCCAAAACCGACCTTATTCCCTTAATCTTATTAGCAACAATTGATTCCCCAGCTCCGGATTTGCCAAAAATAATTCCAAATGATCCTGGATTTTGACTAACTTTCTCTGCGGCTTTTTTGACAAAATCCGGATAATCATCATCTTTATCAAAAGTAAAAGCCCCGCAATCTTCAATTTCATATTTTTGATCCAAAAGAAAATTTTTAATTTTTTCTTTTAATTCAAAACCAGCATGATCGGCTGCTAAATATATTTTCATTGAAATATAATTTCCTTCAATTTTCTCGTTATTTCCAAAGGCTCTTTATTTTGCCAAATATTTCTCCCGACAGCCATTCCGATTGCCCCCGATTGCATAACAATTTTTGCCATTTCCAAAAACTCACTTTCATCTTCTTTTGCTCCGCCCGAAACAACAACTTTTGTTTTTCCGGCCGAAACTACCGCATGTTTTAAACTTTCCAAATCCCCGGGGTACTTTATTTTAATAATATCTGCCCCAAGTTCAAGTCCCATTCTTGCCGCATAAGCTGTCAGCTCTTTTTGGTCTTTTCCTTCAATAGACCTTCCTTTCAAATACATCCATCCAATGGCCGGAATGTTTTTTTCATGGGCTTCCCTGACAACTTGGGCAAACTCCGATGTCATTTTGCTTTCAAATTCGCTTCCTACATAAATAGTATATCCAACCCCTAAAGCTCCCAAACTTATAGCTTCAGATACCGAACACAAAAGAGGCGAATAGGGATCTTGTCCCTCAACAAGGCTTGTTTTACCATTGAGCTTTATTATAAGCGGCATGGAAGTCTGATATTTTTCGGCCACTCCTTTTTGGAAAATAATGGCATTAAAACCCCCTTCAACTCCAATTTTTAAAATATAACTTGGGTCGATATTCTCCCCGTCAAAATCAGCTGGCCCATGCTCCATCCCCTGGTCATAAGCTAAAAATAAAGCCTTTCCGTTTGTTGTAATTCCGCTTAAGTCAATCATATTGCCATATTAATTGCGAGGAGATACAAAATTTTCGCAGTTCGCATCTTGCTCCTTTGAAAAATATATAATTTTGCAATTGCGGAACAAGAAAATTTTTGTATTGACCTCAGCAATTAAAATTGTATCGCTTTATAATCTCCGTTGTCTTCTTCCATCTTCTCCATCTCCTCAATCCTCAACAACCCTTCCTGCGCTCCTATTTTTTTAACAACAGAGTAAGCGTTAAAAGCTCCTCTTTTCATACAGTCTTCTGTTTTCATTCCCAAAAGGTAACCGGACAAAAAACCGCAAGCATAAGCATCTCCGGCTCCTATTCGATCAACGTGATTATTCCCAAACGGCTTTATTGAATAATAATTTCCGCTATTATCCAAGACGTAAGCGCCGCTTAAACCGTCTGTAATTGATAAGACCTCCATGCCTAAAGTTTTAACTTTGACTAATAAATCTTTGATATCTGATGATGCATCCTGATTCTGAAACTTTAAAATCCTTTGCGCTTCTTCCTTGTTTAAAAAAACTATTTTTGAAGATTTAAAGGTTTCGATTAAGAGATCTGACGGTTCTTCTAACTGCGGTCCTCCCGGAGTAAATCCCATTTTAATATTATTTTCCTTAGCATATGCTAATATTTTTTTAAACGCCTCCTCCCATTTACTGCCAATCGAGGAAAGATAAATAAAATCGGGGTTTTGACCTTCGTAGTTAAAACTATTTTCCCTAACTTCCCGATGGGTAAAAGCGACCCGATCCGTATCGAAATTAAAAATCATCGAAATAAAACTATTTTCCCCCTCATGCTGGGCAATAAGTTCTATCCCCTCTTTTCTAACTATATCCTCGACTTCTTTTGAAAATAAATCCTTGCCCAAAAAAGTGTAAAAGGAAGTTTCAAAGGAAAGCCTTTTTAAGCCAACCGAAATATTGGCTCCATCCCCGCCCAATGCTAGCTTGTTGATATCAACCGGGATTTTATCTCCAAGCCGAAGAGAAATAAAACCGTCTTTGCTTATTGCCTTTTCTTTATCACTAACTTCCAGAAATAAATCAATCACCGATGAACCAATAACTAAAACCTTCATTATGCCAATTCTAATACGTATTTAAAAAGAAGTGAAGAGGGAAAATCAGAAGCCCAAAGTCAAAAGGCAAAAATTAAAAATCAAAAGTTCAATGCAAAAGTTAAAAGTTAAGAACGAAAAATTTTGAATTAGATATTATTTGCCGATTATTACAACGGCATCTGCAGAGGAAGAAGAAGAAAGATCAGCCGAGGTTGAACCAACGGTAAACTCCGATGATAAATCTTTTTTAAGAAGTGGAAGATATTTTGAAAACTCACTTTTAACAGAAATCGATACATCCAAATAATCAAAATTACTGGCATTTCCGATTGAAGAAACTTTATATCCAAAAGCTTTTAAAGCATCCGCCATGGTGCTGGCTACCCCTTTTACTCCGCTTCCGTTTTGAACCTCAATCGTCAGCTCGCTTCTATCAAGCCCTGTTGATTTATCAACTGGATTACTGGATGGCTTCGGGCTTGGAGTAGGACTAGAGGTTGGAGAAACAGAAACAGATGGAGTTGCCATAGGTGTTTCAGTTGGAAATAAATACTCTGTTGGAGTCGGTGTTAAAGTCGGGGTAATTTCACTTTTACTGTTTGATCCGATAAGATTTTTCCCAAAAAAAATTCCGGCGCCTAAAATAATAATTAAAGGAATAAATAAAACTAGATTTTTTTTTGCCCCTCCTTTTGTTCTTTGGGAAACGTAGCGCTCGGTTGGTATAAAATTGGGCTCTTCCATAAGTCTTTTGAAGTATAGCACAGAATCCGTATTTTGCAAGATATAAATCTACTGCTATAATAAGGACTATGAAAAAACTGCTCCCCCTCTTTTTTCTTTTCTTTTTTGTAGTCACTTTTTTTATCCTTATTCCTAAGGCTTCCTCTGATCAATTAGAGGATATAAATAAACAATTATCAGATTTAACAAAAGCTCTTAATATGTCAATTAACGCTACTAAACCTCTGGAGTCTGAACTTCGGAAAATGCAAAATCAAATAAAGGATATAAAAAACAGGCTGTCAATAATTGAAAATGATGTTTCTGCAAAAAAGAAGAATATTGAAAATGGATATAAAGATTTAGCTAAGCAGGAAATAATTTTAAACCGCACTATTCGGGATTTTTACATTAAAAGTTATTACAATTCCCCCTTTCTGGTTTTTCTTTCTGCAGCCTCCGCCTCGGAAATTACTCAAGCCTTAGCCTACCAAAAAGCCGCTACCAATCAGGACAAAACTATAATCACTAACATTGCTCTTTCCATAACTGATCTAGAGGTAAAAAAGAAGAACCTCGAAGAGGAAGAAAAAAAACTTAGTTTCTTCAAGGCCGACTTGGATGAACAATCAGCTAAGCTTGATAAGATTGTTTCGGGAGCAAGGGCTTATCAAGCTAATCTTTCAAATCAAATCGCCCAGCTTTCTGCTAAGCAACAGGAACTTTTAGCCCAAAAATTAGGAAGCTTGAATTTGCCGAAATCCGCTTACACCACCCTTGGGGGATGTTCCAGCGATATAGATATCGATCCTGGATTTAGTCCGCGTCTTGCTTTCTTTTCATTTGGCGTTCCGCATAGAGTTGGGATGAGCCAATATGGAGCAAAAGGAAGAGCAGAAAAAGGAGACTCTTATGAGAGCATACTAAGCTTTTATTTTCCAAATACTCAAATTTCAGACACAGATCCAAATGCCCAAATAAAAGTAGTAGGTACTAATGAATATGGTCAAAGTTTTAACGGTGATGATGGCTGGGATCTAGAAACTTATGTAAAACATATCTATGAAATGCCAACCAACTGGGATATGAAAGCTTTAAAAGCACAGGCAATTGCAGCTAGATCTTATGTCATGGCAACCACAAATAATGGGGCTAATTCAATTTGTCCGTCCCAATCCTGCCAAGTGGTAAAGAAGGAAATCAACTCCGGCGAATGGCAACAAGCCGTGGATGGAACAAGAGGTAAGATTCTGAAAAATGGAGACACTCCTATTCAAGCCTGGTTTTCCTCAACGGCCGGAGGATATACTTTTGGCTCTGGCGATGTCTGGGGCGGAGGTAATAAGGCATGGACCAAAAATTCTCTTGATTCTATAGGATCTGTAAACAGTTTTGACGACCTAAAAAACAATGCTTATGATAAGGAATCAAAATGGTTTTACTGCGATTGGGGATCACGAACGCAATATAATAAAACCGCTTGGTTAAAACCAGAAGAAGTAGCAGACATTGTTAATGTTTTAATGCTTGCTCAAGCGGACTCTGGCACCCAGAAACACTTATCCCAGATTGATAAACCAAACCCCGATGGAGTAGACACCTGGGATTCAGACAGGGTTAAACAAGAGTTAAGAAGCAGACAAATAAATCCATTCAACAACGTTTCCTCAATCTCTGTAAATGCTAACTTCTCAACCGGAGTTGTAAACTCGGTTAGCATTTCCGGAGATGCCTCGACTTCTCCTTTTTCGGGTTCTGATTTTAAAACTTATTTTAACCTAAGAGCACCATCTAATATAAATATTGTCGGCCCGTTGTATAATGTAGAAAGAAGATAATCTATGCCTGATGTTTTTGTTCCCGAAAATATTGAAATTCCCAGTTCTTACACTCCTCCTCACCCTCCCCATGTTCATCCTTTTGCCACTTTTTGCCGTAACCCCCAAGGAATTCATTTCCAGAATCAAGAACCCGATGAAAAAATTCTTCTCTTTTTAAGAAAACACATTGTCACTAATATCCCCTGGATTTTGACTACTATTTTTCTGGCCTTGCTTCCTTTTATTTTCCTCTCCTCTTCTCTTCGGTCTTTGGTCAATGGCGTCTTCAACTTACCCCCCGAGTTTGTTTTTGTCTTAACAGCTTTTTATTATCTTATTGTTTTTGCATACGCTTTTATAGGTTTTATAACCTGGTTTTATAATGTTTCTTTGGTAACTCAAAAAAGAATCGTTGATATTGACTTTTCCGATCTTGTATACCATAATGTTGCCGCCACAAAAATGAGCCTTGTTCAGGATGTAGACTACACTCAAGTAGGAGTTATAAGAACTTTTTTTAATTACGGCGATGTTTATGCCCAAACAGCAGGCGAGAAACCAAACTTTGACTTTTTAGCCGTACCCCAGCCGGCGGTTGCAGTAAACATAATTGAGCAGTTAATCGGTAAAAAGCATGGTTGATTTTGCATTATTTGATTTATTTTTAAGACCATTTTTTCTTTTAAAAATTGGTTTTTTATTGGTAATTTTTATTTACATAATTTTTTCTCTTGTTGTTTTAAATCAGATTTCAGCCATGAACAACATTATTAAAGAGGTACGTTCTTCTGTAATTGTCTATTTTCTTGCTATTCTTAACCTTTTGGCAGCTCTTTCGCTTTTTTTAATTTCTCTTGTTATACTATAAAAAATGCTTAAAACAGAACACTCTTTAGAGAATTTAAAAGTCGCCAAAATCGTAGGTACCCCAACTTTAATTTCCTGGTCTCAAGCTTACAATGCAGGAGGTTTTTTTGCTCTTTTATCTCTTACTAAAGAAGAAGAGGAAATCGAAGAAGAAGATAAGCTAAGCCACTTGGGAAAAAGTATTCTTAATAATTTAGAAGCAGAGTATTTTTCCTTGGAAGAAAAGAATCTTGAATCTATAAAACAGGCTATTTCTTCCTCAATAAAAACTATAGAAGAAGGGTTTTCTTTAAGCCTTACTGTTATTTCTATAATAAATAACATTCTTTACGCTTTTTCTCTAAATGGAGGAAAAGTTTTTATAAAAAGACAGGAAACTTTGGGGCCTGTATTGCCGGGAGAGAAGGACGGAATACTTTCATCCTCGGGTCTTTTGGAAAATTTAGATACGATTATTTTAGAAACAAAACAATTTAACGATGTTATTTCTATGGAAACCCTAAAAGAATCTCTTGACCATTTTTCCCCTGACGAGACAGCAGAATCTCTCTCCCCCAAAATTCATGAAACAAAGGAAGGAGGAGCTGCAGCCATATTTATTTCCTATCAAGAGGTAAAAACAGAAAAAGCAGAAGAAGAGGAAGTTATTGGCATAGTTGAAGAAAGAAAAACGATTAAACAAAAATTAGAGGTTGGAAAATATTTGAAATATTTAAATTTAAAGATTCCTCAATTAAATCTTGCTTCTTCAAAAAAAATTTTTCTTGGAATCGGAATTCTTTTAACTCTTGTTCTTATTTTCGGCGTTTTTTTTACACTTAATAAACAGGAGGGGGCTAAGACAAAGGCTCTTTTTGAAGAGATTTACCCTCAGGCTTTAAAAAAATTTGACGAGGGAGAAGCTTTGCTTGACTTAAATAAGAATTTGGCAAAAGAGGATTTAACAGAAGCAAAAAGAATTCTTACAGAAGGGGAAGGAAAATTCAAAAAGGGATCTAAGGAATCAGATCAAATTAAAGAACTTCTTGCCAAAATTGATAGTTCTATTACGCTATCTTCCGAAATTAATACTGTCCAAGCGAAAGAAGTCGGCAGTTCGGAGAGCCCTCTTTTATCATGGGTTACAAAAGAATCGTCCTCTTTTGCTGCGGAAGACAGCAACTATATTTATTTTCTAAATCAGGACGGAGTTTCTCAAGTCGCAAAAAATAAAGACAACCCTAAAGTTATTATTAAGAAAAGCTGGCAGGAAGCTGGGGGCCTTGGGGTATTTTTGGGAAATGTTTATGTTTTGGATAAAGATGAAGGCCAAATTTATAAGTTTGCCGCATCCGGATTTTCAAAGAGCGATTATTTATCTTCGACGACTGATTTTTCAAAAGCATCCTCAATTGCTATTGATGGAGCAATTTATATATTGCAAAAAGACGGAACAATTCTAAAGTATTTAAGGGGTAATAAAGAGTCTTTTAATGTTACAGGGCTGGACAAACCGTTTTCAAGTCCAGCCAGGATTTTTACCAGTCGTGAAATAAATAATCTTTATATTCTTGATTCGGGAAACCAAAGAATAGTTGTTTTGGACAAAAATGGCGCTTATCAGGCTCAATATCAGGCAGGGATCCTAAAAACCGCTGTAGATTTCCAAGTCAAAGAAACGGACAAAAAAATCTTTCTCCTCTCGGCTAGTAAAATCTACCAGATTGATTTAAAATAAGCTATTATTAGCTTATGACGATTACAAATAAAAGGGCGTTTTTTGATTATCAGATTGGGGAGAAAATTGAAGTAGGAATAAATTTAATCGGTTCCGAAGTTAAAGCCATAAGGCAAGGACATGCAGACCTGACCGGATCTTTTGTCAAAATAATTGGCAGTGAGGTTTATTTGGTTAATGCCAAGATATTTCCTTATCAGTATGCAAGGCCGGAAAATTACGATGAAAAAAGAACCCGAAAACTCTTGCTTCATAAAAACGAAATTATTTCCTTAAAATCCAAAACCGAAGGAGCAAACCTTTCTTTAGTCCCCCTCTCAATCTACACAACTAAGGGATATATAAAAGTTGAGGTCGCCATAGGAAAAGGAAAGAAAAAGTTTGAGAAAAAAGAAGCCATAAAGAAAAAAGATCTCCAAAGAGAACTCGAGCAGGAGCTTGAGAGTCAAGGCTAAAACCTTGACTTTTAGTCTATCTTTGAGCTATAATATGAGCACTTGGGGATGCAATGCATCGACAGGAAAGCACATTGAAAAACTGCAAGCCGACTTTGATAAATAGTCGTTAAACAGGATCAAAATTAAATGCTAGAAGTAATTTTAGCGGTCAATTGGCTTATGCCTATGCGCCTCAAAACGCATACTTAAACTAAGAAGACCTGTTCATTTTGTCTTTTCTCAATGAGACTTTATGAGCAAAAACAAAGTTGAGAAACGGTAAGGAAAACCGGTTTTAGTCCTTATTTGTATTTATAAACCTTAACTTTATTCATTCCTGTTGATCGGAAAAGAGTAAAGTGAAATTTAAAGATCAAACAAGCTTGTAGAAGTTTTTTAATTAATTTCTTGGACTCGGCTCAAAGCCGACATCTCCACAAATAAAACCGTCCTTAAAAGGACGGTTTTTTAATCTTTTGCCAGGGTAAGACCGTAAACTCTTTTTGCACCCTTTCTTTTTAGAACAGAAGCCGCTTCCAAAAGAGTTGAACCGGTAGTTAAAACGTCATCCACCAAAAAAATTATCTTGTCTCTTGTCGCCTGTCTCTTGTCGCTTATCACCTTAAACGCTCCTTCCATATTTTCCTTTCTCTCTTCTTTTTTAAGCCCGACTTGGGATTTTGTATTTTTTGTTCTTTCCAAAAGATTTTGGACTTCAACCCCTAATCTTCTTCCTAATTCTTCAGCTAAGATTTCCGCCTGGTTATATCCCCTGCTTTTTTCTTTTGATTTATATAAAGGAATCGGGACAAATATTTTGGCATCCCCCTGCCTGCCGGCAGGCAAGGCTTGATTCAGTATCTTATTGAGCTCTTCTTTTTGAATCAAAGACTCGTAAAATAAATCAGAAATAACTGTTTTTAAATCAGTCAGATAAGGTTTGTATTTAAATTGATAAATAAGCCTTTTAACAGGTCCTTTATAATTTAAGGCCGAAAAAACCCCGTCAATTGCGTATCTTTTCCGGCAATAAAGATGAGTTAAGCCATCGATTGAAGGACGACCGCAGACAAGACAAATACCGTTAACATCAAAGGAGAGGTAGGAAAAACAGTCCGAGCAAAGATGCGAACCTAATTTTTTACAGCTAACGCAGTATTTGGGAAAAATAAAATCAAAAAAGCCCATTGCTTAATGGAAACTTTAAAAGATGCTCTTCTAGGGGTTTAATTGCTCTTCTTCCGGCTAAACATTTTTCAATTAAATATTCTTTACCATCGTTTTTTAAAACATAAAGCCAGTCATAGGCGTTTTCCTTAGTTTTTTTAACAACATAGCCTTTAGAGTTTGAGTGAACCCTTCTTAAATCAACACTGCTTATACTACAATATCTAACCTGAACGCGTTTTAGGTCATTTCCAATATCGACTATTAGATCATAAGAAGCTGATTCAGTTAAAGGAAGAGAAACATCATATCCTTTTTTGGTAAAACTTGCGATCGCTTGAGAAACGGCAATATCACCTTTACGTTGGGTATTCCTCATAATTAAATCGTAAAGGTATGGGCAACCAATGTCAAGATTAAATCTGCGGAGGAAGAGGGATTCGAACCCACATGTCCTTACGGACCCCAGTTTTCAAGACTGGTGAGCCACCGTTGCTCAATTCCTCCAATTGGCGGAGAGGGTGGGATTCGAACCCACGCGAGCTTATTCAGCTCAGGGGGTTAGCAACCCCCCGCAATGGACCGTACTATGCGACCTCTCCAACTACGCCATTTTAGCATAATATTGACTAAACTTGCTATATAAGATACATTTAAATTATGACTGCCCAAGAAGAATTCTTACCTAAAGAACCGCTTGATTCACCAAAAGAACCGGAGGAAATTCCCGCACATGTCCAGTCTAACCATGAACAAAACCAAATCAAGACTCTTCTCTCCTGGACATCACCCGGACGCCCGTTTAAAAAAAGAGGTAAGCAATATTATTTAAGCGCTCTTTTAATTCTTTTCCTTTTTGAAATAATTCTTTTCCTTTTTTCCCAGTATCTTTTAATGCTGGTTGCCCTTTCTTTAGTTTTTGTCGCCTTTGCTTTAGCCACTGTTCCGCCGAGAGATTTCCACTACAGAGTTTCAAGCGAAGGAATCACTATTGAAGATCATTTTTTTCTCTGGCAGGAGCTTTATGATTTCTACTTTAAAAAAAGAGGCGGAATAGATATCCTTCATTTAAGAACAAGGGCTTTGTTCCCAGGTGAACTAACCATGACTTTAGGCGATATTGACCGGGAGCATATAAAATCCGTTCTTTTGCCTTATCTGCCTTTTAGAGAAGTGATTATACCGACTTTTATGGAAAAATCAGGAGATTGGCTGGCTAAAAATTTCCCTCTGGAAAAAGAAACGACAAATTAATTAAGCTTGCGGAGAGGGGGAGATTCGAACTCCCGGTGAACTTACGCTCACACATCTTCTCCAAAGATGCGCACTAGGCCACTATGCGACCTCTCCAAATTCTTTCTTTGCCTCCTGCCAAACTTTTTTATCCGATTTATAACTTAACCTTTTCTCAACCTCATCGACCGGCAGCCATTCAACGTTTTCCATTTCAAAATCATGCTCTATTATATCACCCGAAACGTATTCCATTAAGAAATAATAAACTTTCTTTTTAACTTTTTCGCCTTCAAAAACATACCAATATTCCACAGGTGTTAAGGGTTTTATGATTTTTGCCTTAACCCCTGTTTCTTCTTCAACTTCCCTAACTGCTGTATTTTTTTTATCCTCTCCTTCAATCTTATCTCCGATTAACCCTTTTGGGAAAACCCAGCCATGGTGCTGTGAATGCTGGGCCACCAAAATTTCTATATTCTTTTTATTTTTCTTAAAGACAATGCCTCCGGCTGAAAATTCAAATTTCATGCGGAGGGTACAGGATTCGAACCTGTGTAGGAATTTCTTCCTCGAGTTTTCGAAACTCGCGCAATTGGCCTCTATGCGAACCCTCCTTTTGCGCTTGCGCTGAGCGAAGCGTCCTCGGCGGGAGTCGAACCCGCAATCCTCGGATCCGCAATCCGATGCTCTATCCATTAAGCTACGAGGACAAAATGTTCTACCTGCCCCGCACCTTTACGGTGCGGGATCCGTTGTCCCGCAAAGCGGGATCTTGCTTCGCAGGAAACTACGGGCACAAAACAACTCTATTTTAGCTTATAAATTGACATGAAGCAAACTTGACATGATAATAAAAATGCCTCAAACTAATACTAACAACTAGCGATTAGTAATTAGTATGATTTCTGCCCGCCTAAAGAATTTTATTATTGGTTTTCTTCTAATTGCTATTGGCTATTTGCTAATTGCTACTCCTTCTGTTTCCGCTCAAACCGTAAACCCCTACACCGTCCCCAATACGAGCCCTGATGTTCCAAGAAATCAGCATGTCTGGACACAAACCGTAATGCTGGACGTTATGAGTGCTATGATCTGCCAAATAGCAGGAATCGACCCAACCGATCCTACGGGGCAATGTCTGGGAATTAATCCCAAAACAGGGCAAATAGGTTATGTGCAAGGCGGCGGAGGAGCAATCGGAATTGTTGGAAATATGATTGCCGCAACCTATACTCCACCTATTCATACGGGGGATTATTTTAACAATCTTGCGCAAAATTTTGGAATTACCAAAAAAGCTTATGCACAAGGCATCGGACTTACTGGCATACAGCCTCTTATGAAAATTTGGTCTGTATTTAGAAACATTACCTATCTACTTCTTGTAATTGTTTTTATTTTTATAGGTCTTGCTATTATGCTTCGGGTAAAAATTGATCCTCGAACTGTAATGAGCATAGAAAACCAGATTCCCAAAATAATTATCGGCCTTGTGCTTGTAACTTTTTCTTTTGCCATTGCCGGATTTTTAATCGACATGATGTATGTATTTATTTACCTTATTTTCAATCTCTTCAACGACCCTTCAATTTTTCCAAATCCAGATGCTTTAAATCAAGTCGTAAAGACGCAAGCTTACTTAAGCGGCGACCATGTCTTTAGTGCTTTTAATAATTTATTTGGTTTTTTAAATATTCCTTGGGACACCTCTGCCTCTGTTAGTAAACTGATACAAGACATGATTACAGGAGGCCCCAGTACTTCCACTGTTCATCAAGGATCTCCTGTTCCTATTTGGGATGGGCTTTTGGGATTCTTTGATGATGCCGGTAAATTATTAAATAACGGTACGGCTTTTATTTTAAGTATTCTTGGAGGACTTCTTGCCTTTCTTATAATTATGATCGCTGTCCTTTGGGCGATGTTTAGGGTTTGGTTCTCTTTAATTATGGCTTATATTTTTATTCTTATGGATATTGCCCTGGCTCCTCTTTGGATTTTGGTTGGACTTTTTCCCGGAAGTCAGATTGGTTTTGGAGCATGGCTAAGAGATATGGGAGCAAATCTTTCCGCTTTCCCAGCTGTTATTGCTTTTTTACTGGCCGGAAAGCTTTTTATGGTGCAGTTTTCAACCGGCGACGATGTTTTCGTTCCTCCTCTAATCGGAAACCTGGGTGATGGAAAGGCAATTGGATCAATTATTGGCCTTGGAATAATTCTTACTACGCCTCAGGTTGTTGATTGGATGAAAGCCGCCTTTAAGGCTCCCAAGATTGATATTTCCAGTATCGGCAAGGCAATTGGCGTCGGAGCAGGAGTACCCGGAAGATCTGTTGGAGGTGGACTTAATATAGCATTTGGCCCGAAGACTGATCCAAAGACGGGAATGTTAACATATCCTTCAGGTACCTTTGCTAGGTTTATGAGAGCTTTTGGATTTGTTAGGTAATTTAGGCTGCTCTTTTTAGCTCAAAACTGTTTTCTGCCAATTTAACTCCTTCTCCTGCAGCGGCAAGTATAAAATAAAATAACAATTGCAATCCTCTTGTTTTCGCTATGTCTAATTTTGTAATTTCGAATAATCCTTCTAAATCTTTAAACGCTCTTTCTGCCTTACTTTTTCTCTTTTTTCTTAATTTAGCTCTTTCCCCTTCTGGTTTTAATTTTTCTTCTTCTGTTTCTTCTTCGGCATTAGCTGTCAGGACAAGGCGAATCTTATCTAGCTGTAAGCGTAACTCGTCTCTGCTGATAGGTTTTGCTTGTGGACCATAAATCCTTTCTATTTCTGACATCGACATTCTAAGAGGAAGCTTATCTAGTCCAATTATTTCCCAGAAATAATCTTTTTTAGAAAGATTTAGAAATGTGCCAATTGTATAACGGATACAATTTGCTCTTGCTTCCTGCCCGTTATACTGACTTGTTGCTTCAGCGAATTCCATCGCCTCCTTTATTCTTCCTTCTGGATCCTCTGTTTTAATAAATTTCAGAAGATGCTGCCCGGCTAAAACAGCATTTTCAGTATCAGTCCAGGACCGAACATAGGAATCTCCTCCCTGATCTATTCCATATTTTTTTGATATAGGGACAAATCCATCCTCCTCCTTCTCAATCCTGTGTAATAAGGCGTCATCAATTACGAGTGTTCTTGTGTAGATATCTTCGAAACGATTGTCATTTAATAATATTCCTACTAAGCCTTTATTTTGGATGAAAGATTGCATTCCCCTGAACATCGCTGCTACTTTTTCTCCCTCCCCAGCTCCCAATGCTGTATTAATTTTTTCTTTTTGCCCATCATTTAAATTAGCCATATTTATCTGCTCCGGATTGTCGCTACGAAACCCGTCTGCCCTTAATAAGCTTAATATACTTCCGTATTTTGCTTTAAACTGGTCATAACTATCAATTCCCGCATTTCTAAAAGCATCTTCTGAAAATAATTCATTTATCTCATCATTGGATCTTTCCCTAAATAAGCGCAATATTTCTTCAGGTCTATAAGTTTTAATTTTCCCCCATATGGCTTCTCTTTGCGGATGTTTAGCCAACTTCAATCTCATAAAAAGAGCGAAGTCCTGAGCTTTTTCCGGTCCAACTCTTTCCTCTATTGATTTTAATATCCCCTCAATTCTCCATCCAGAAGAGAAAAAGTCCGGAACAGCAAATAAGTCCCTAAAAAGCCGTCTACCCAAATCTTCTCGCTCAGAGATGCTTAAGCTTTTTGGCTTTAATCCTTTTTTTCTTAAATTTGAATCTGCCATATCAAGCTTAATTCTTCTAACAAACTCCTCATCTTGGGCTGTATAAATACCAAATTTCATAATTAAAAGGTCCTCAAGATTGTAGACATTCAAGGGTCCTGTAAATGGATCAGCAAAATATGCATCATTCGCAGTTAAATGTTTCCCCCTTGCCACAAGGACAGCTTGTCTTTGAGAGCTTACAAAAATATCAAAAGCTGTTCTCACCGAGCGTGTAATTTCCGATCTCGCCTCAATTATTCTTCCTTTTACTTCCTCTTCATCTGGAAGATAATCTAATCCATGATCAGGGTCTAATTTTTCATTAGCCCTAATCTTCTCTAATGTCCTGTTAAACAATTCCGTAGGAATAAAAGATAAATCCGTAAAGTTATTTAGATGCTTGTTAGCCAATTCCAGCTGTTCCTGTATGATTTCCTGCTGAAGTTTATGGGCCATTTCCGGCGTCGCGTGCTGAAGATGACTTTTTAATCTCTGGTCTTCAAAATATTCATGAACTCTATTAAACATTGCGCCCACTTTGCCATCTTCCAGGGCAAATCCAGACAGCAAGCCATGTACGCCAAGAGAATAAGACGCCTTTTTTATATTTTCTATACTTCTGTATCCTATTGATGTCCTCATGGATATTAAGTTAAAACGGAGAGTGTTAAGAGTGGCAAACTTTTCAGTCATATCCGGCCTTTTTTTCGAAACATACTGAAGCGCATCGGAAATTAACCTTTGAATCTGATCAACTAGAGGGGAACTTAGCTCTTGTCCTTGTTGAGCAATCAAATATAATTGATCGAATTGTTTATCCAGCCAGACTATTGGATCTCTTTTTAATTGATCTCTATCGTCTTCCTGAAGGTAAAAACCGATTCTTTCTTCTCTTTCTCCGCGTGTAGCCTTAATTGCCTCTCTCTCTGCTTCGCTTGCTTCATCTATTCTCTGATTAAGAGTATTTATTAGATCATGTGCTTGGCGAACTTCATCATCTTCTGTAAAAACCTCTCGATCAATTAAAGCCTGTATTCTGCCGCGTTGGTTTTCTAAGTATCCATGTGGAAATTCATCTGCTCGAAGACGTACTGCCTCATTATTAATTTCTCTACCTATTCTCAATAGCTCAATTCTGCTTATCCTTTCTAGAGGAATTGGCTCCGCGGCACCGCCCATTGGCACTATGCCACTTTCTATAGCTAATTTCTGGGCCATTCTTTCATCTGGGTCATTAAGAATTCTTCCCCTATTAAGACTTTCCCATGCTTGTCTTGCCGCTTCAATTTTTTCAGGAGAAACAAATTCCTCTGTCTTCTGAACAGGATTTTCTTTAAAAGAAGAGGGTTTGTTTATTTTTGACGGTCGTTCGTTTTGGCCTGAATCCATAAAAATATCTCCACCTTTAGAATAGGGGTTTTGGGGCCTTGGTGTCAACTCAAATTCCTTCATGCCTGTAGTTTAACAGCGAACGAAGTCGAGCTGCTTGATATTTACCTCACAGCATCCTTACACTATAATCATACTGTGAGCAAACAATTCTGGTATTATCTTAAAAACTCTGAATTTAAAGTAGGATTTCTGGTCAATTTTGGAGAACCAAATGGTGTTAGAATTATACGCAGGATTTATGCCAAAGGCAATTCTGCTTAGTTTTGTGTATAATTCTGATTAGTTCTGTGTTGTCTATGACAAACTTCGAATCAACCTTCCCCCCCACCTACCGTAAAGCGGATGTTGAAAAGGTATTGCAATTGATAATGGCCGGTAAATTCTGCCAGCTTATTTCTCTCCCGGGAGGCGGTAAAGCAACCCTATTGAAAATTCTTGCAAGTAAAAGCAGCCCTTCTAGCCTTTTTATTTATTTAAACCTGCTTGAACTCCCAAATCTTGAGCAATCAACAATTGACAAATTTCTATTCCTCCATTTAGGAATCACTAAAGGTCTGCCTTCCGACCCGGTTTTACTCTTCCAAAAATTAAAAGAGGAGATCAAAACTATTTGCGCCAATAAAACAGTTATTCTTTTATTTGATCATTTTGACGAATTTCAAAATCAACTATCCCGGGAATTTTATCAGAGACTTAGAAGCCTAAAAAGCGTTGCCAAATATAAATTTTCAGCTGTTTTTGCAACCAGACGTGATCTTATGGATCTTGTTGATGAGCAAATTTTAAAAGAATTTTACGATTTTTTTGTCAGCAACACTGTTTATATGCAGCTTTCTGATGAGGTTGCAACAGATTTTCTTATCTCCCAGGTTGAAAAAATTACAAATAAAAAACTTTCTTTAGACAGTAAGCAAACTCTTATTGAGCTTTCCGGAGGGCATACAAAAATCTTAAAAGTTTCAGCCGAAACAATTCTTTCGGAAAATTATAAAGATAAAATTACAGCATCTTATCTGTTAGATAAACAAATTATACAGGCTGCTCTTTTTGAAATCTGGCTTTATTTAACCCCTCAAGAGCAAAAGCTCTTGATGAATTATGAATCAGGAATTAAGAATTATGAAGGTTTTCTTAGAAACGCCGGACTGGTCGATAACGAGGAGATAACTATTCCCCTTTTTGAAGAGTTTCTAAAAAGCAGCGTAGCAATGCAACAATTTAGCAATCAGTCTATTATTTATGATGAAAAAACTAAGGAAATTAAAAAGGGGGAGGAAATTCTTTCCGACCTTTTATCCCAGAGGGAGTTTAAGCTCCTTAAGTTCTTTATTAAAAATCAGGAAAGAATTATCGAGCGGGATGAAGTTATAAATGCTGTCTGGGAGGATTTGGTATCAAAAGAGGGAGTGACAGATCAGGCCTTGGACCAATTAATATTCCGCCTTAGGCAAAAAATAGAAGAAAACCCAAATGAACCAACCCATATTCAGACAATAAAGGGAAGAGGGCTTAAATTTATACCTTAATTAATTTTCAATTTAAAACTAAAAATTTAAAATTATAGTTGCGGCCTGCGCTTTTTCCCCTAAAACTTGCAATCTCCGGATTTTTAAGGATATTATTAAAGAGTGACGAAGTTCTTATTAACATTCACGATCTTTAGTCTTTTTTTTCTAACCTTAAGCCCAAAATTCTTCCAAACAATAGCCCTACAATTAGGGAATTGTTCAGTTGCGCCAGAAATGGGTCCGCCGGATAGGTCATTTCAAGTAAAAGCTGTACCGGCAGGAATTCCAGGCGATGAATATGATTATACCGTAAAAGCTCTAGGAACTACTATAGCTACTTTTGAACGACTTCAATACCAAAGAGGTTTTACATTTCAACGAGACGTTAATAATTTACCTGAAGGAAATTATAAAATTCAAATCGAGGCTCAAAATCTCAGTCGAAATGACGATACGTTGGGCGCTTGCGAAACAAACACCGTAACTGTTTCAAAAGATATTGGTCAAGAGGATTGCCAAATTAGTATAACGCCTAATCCTCCAAAGTACGATAGAGAGATTAATGTTGAGGTAAAAAATTTGGCACCCAATAATAATAATTATAAAGTCAGGGTTATGGGACCAAATAATCATGACTCTGGCCTTGTCGGGAAAGGAGCAACTGACAGCAACGGTAATTTTAATTTCATAATTGGGCCGTATAGTTGGGAAGGAGCCTATACATTAGATATTTACGAAGGCAAGACTCCAATTTGTAAACAGTACAGTTTTAATTTTACCAATCAGGATCAGAATTGCATAGATACAGCAACTGTTATTTCATCTGCCAAATCCTGTTTTTCCAGAGACGTTAAGCCCAAAGTCCCCTGCTATGATTTAAATAGTAAGGCAGGGTTTAAATGCCCAAGCCGAGAACAAATTTTTTGTGCAACAACAGACCCCGCTTTGACCAGCATAAATGACATTGGCTGCGAAATCCCCCCTCCTCTTCCTCCCCCCTGCTCAAAATTCGTTGATGCCCAAACAGGAAGAGATGTAACAGATGATGTAAATAAAGCTATTAGGGAAGGGAGATTTGATCCTTCAGATCCTAATAAATTTTTTCTAAATTTTAAATGCGCGGAGGTAAAAACCGGGATTTTAGATATCGATACCAGACCGGAAAAATTTGTCGGAAGCATAATGGGCTTGATACTCGGCCTTTCAGGAGGAATCGCAGTTTTGCTAATTATAGTTTCGGGCTACAGACTTATGGCTTCGCAGGGAAATCCCGAGAAAGTTCAGGGAGCAAAAGAAAGCTTAACTTCGGCTATTGTCGGCCTCTTATTTATTATATTTGCTCTTGTTATTCTGCAGGTAATTGGAGTGGATATCCTACAGCTGCCAGGATTTGATAAATAGAATTAGGAATTAAGAATAAGGAATTATGGATGGAAAAATTCAATCATTTACAGATCTTCATGCATGGAAAGAAGGGCATCAACTAGTTCTAATGATCTATAAAATTACAAGATCTTTTCCAAAAGAAGAAACATTTGGATTAGTTAGTCAAATAAGAAGATGCGTGGTTTCAATAACCTCAAACGTAGCAGAGGGATTTAGTAGACAATCCTACAAAGAAAAGGTACAATTTTATTCAATGGCACAAGGATCAGTAACAGAATTACAAAACCAATTAATAATCACAAAGGACATAAAATTAATTACAGAAGAAAAGTTTGGAGAATTGATGGATCAATCAATAAAAGTTCATAAAATTATTAATGGCTTGATTAAAAGTTCAAGAAATCACAATTTGCTTAATTCTTAATTCGTTATTCATAATTCATAGTCATGAAATACATTTCATTATCAATCCCGGGCTATAATAAAATAAGCCCCCCAAAAGATCTTGAAAGAATTTCCTCGATGAATGATCCATTGGGATCTTTGCTTAGCTTTGGAATAACCCTTTTACTAATTACCGCCGCCTTATTATCTGTAATTTTTTTAATCTTAGGAGGAATAGGCTGGATTACTTCGGGCGGAGATAAAGAAGGACTTGAAAAGGCAAAGAAAAAAATAACTTTTGCTATTATCGGGCTTGTTGTATCTCTTTTTGCTTTTTTTATCATAAACATAGTGGGACAGCTTTTAGGCGTAAGCCTTCTTTCTGTTAAAGGAAGACCTGATATTAGATTTTGCGCCCAAACTAACTGCAATGGGGTTAATTGTGACACTGTTGGAAAAACTTGTAAAACTGTTATAGACCCTCTGGAAGGGCATGATAGTTGTGCTTGCAAATAGTTGCCACTTGACAAACGAGTTGAAATATTATTATCATAAGTTTAGTGAAGAAATTATTTTCTTTTTTAGGCCTTATTTCTCCTCTACTTGCGGCTTCTCCTGTATTTGCTGCTGATGTTACTGTTTGCCCTAAAGATGTAAAATTTGCTCCCCTATGCAACTTACAGCTTGGGAATTTTAGCGGTATTGTTTCGGGAATTCTAACAATTCTCCTTATAATCGCTATTATTATTGCTGTCTTCTTCCTTATCTATGGGGGTATCCGCTGGATTACTTCGGGCGGAGATAAGCAAGCTGTTGAATCAGCCAGAAATCATATTGTCGCCGCCATAATAGGTTTGATTATTGCTCTTTTGGCCTTCTTTATTATAAACATTGTCCTAGGGCTTTTGGGACTGGGAAGTCTCAGTACCTTTACTCTCCCAACCCTTGTTACTCCCGTTGCTCCTTAACCCGTCTTTCTTCTTGTCTTTTAAGCTATTCTTTGTTACTATTTTTGTATGTCAATCGGAAGCGCATGGGAAAATTGTTTAATAGAAGGGTCTGACGTTGCAAGCTTAAAATGCATTCCTTATCTTTTTCAAAATGTAGTAACTGCAGCCCTGATTTTTGCCGGAGCGATCGCTGTTATTATAGTCATAATATCAGGTATTAAATTTATTACCTCAAGCGGTGATCCAAAACAAGTAGAAGGGGCTAAGCAAACAATGACCTATGCCATTATTGGTCTTGTATTAGTTCTTCTTTCTTTTGTTATTGTTAATTTTATCGGAGCTGTTACGGGAGCAAATTGCATAAGTGCCTTCGGCTTCGACACCTGCAAGTAGCTATCTGTCCAGGTGAAGAAATCGGGCGATCCCCAAAACCGTAAAATCAATCAAAAGAGGAATAAGCAGGATAAAATCCATTCTTTTTAAAGTCTCCAGATTCTTAACAAGAAAGTCTGAAATAAAATTCAAGGGTACGCGAAATCCGATAAAATAAAATGTCATAAAAAGAATCGCTAAAACTAGCATTAGCTCAATTGTCCCCTCAACATCTTTTCTGCTTGAAAACATGGTGTTTCCAACTTCAAAAACCAGATAAAAAATAACTAAACTTTTCCAGTCAAAAGAAAAACCACCAGAGAGAAAATAAATAGGAATTAAAATAATTAAAGCTGTGCCAAAAAGAACCGGAGCAAAACCGATAACCGCCCTTCGAAAAGGATCCGTGTGGCCAATCGCCACTCCCCCAAGTTTAACCCCGTCCTCAATGATTTTTGGCGAAAACTCCATTTCCCCAACCGGGACAAAAAGCAAAGAAGCGGTTAGAAGATGAGCTAGCTCATGAATTATGACTCCCGGCAAGAAAAAAAGCGAAAGCAGATGGATGGTTACATTTTGGCTCTTAGTTAATCTCATGAATATTTTCGACAAAGACTGGCTTAAAAATTTGGAGAGAAAAAAAAGCAAAACAAGTTCAGAAAAAAAGATAAAAGCAAAAATCATCTTAATTTAAGTATAACAGCTTCCGACTCATTGACAAACCACCTCGTTTTTGAAACACTAAATTAAGAAGGAGGTGAGTTAAAATAGACAACCAACAAAACCAAACACAACCATCACAAATTCCGCCGGATATAAGAATTTTTTTAGAAGGCCTTTTAGAAGATGCGGGGATGAATGTGCCTTCTGACCTAAAAGAAGAAATGATAAATGATCTTTATGCCAGACTCGAGCATAAACTTGTGGCGGCGGCGGCTGAAAAATTAAAACCTGAAGACCTTGAGGAATTCCAAAAACTATTACAAGAACAAAAGCCTCAAGAAGAACTTCAAAAATTTCTTACAGAGCGTTTGGAAAATGCTCAAGAAATTTTCGCCCAAGCCATCACTGATTTTCGTGATACTTATTTAACCAACATTTCTCCAGCAATGGAAAAAGCAATAGCAGAAACGAAATAATATGGCGGAAGGTGGAATAGCTCCAGAAATAATTTCTCCCCAGCAAAAAGAAGCTCTTCCCGCAAAAGAGAATGTGATTGTGTCCTTAAAAAGCGGAGCAGAGATTATGAAAGCAACGCCTCCCCCAGAAACAGACTTCGAAGGCAAAGAGAGATGGCAATATCAAATGCTTGAAATCGAAGAACGCCTGAAAGGTATTGAAAACGGCGGCAAGGGAACAAAAATTGTTGAACTAAAAAGAAAAAATGGAAACCCCTTAAAGCCTCAAGAAGAAGGTATCCCTGTCGATGCGCTTCTGCGCTCACTAACTCAAAAGATTGACGATCCTACTACAAGTCGGTTGGAACGCATTAGAATTCTAAAAATAAGGGCTGATCTTGCTCCTCATTGGAAGGAGTACCATCGCTTGCCAAACCGTCGGGGAAATATCCGCTATGATGCACGAATTGACTACGAGGTGGAACAAATGCAAAAAGATGGACGTTCAACTGGTGATCTTCAAAAAGATCAGGATAAGGCCCAGCAGATTTTAAATGACCGCAAAGAGCTTTTTATCCCTGACCCGGATTCTGATCCCCCGCCAAAAGAAGAAAAATTCACAGTGGGCATTGTCGATTATACGCAAATGCGTAATAAAAAAGCTGAAGACGTAACCCAAACCCAATTAACAGAACTGCTTCATATGAAAAAATGGTGGAGCCCTAAAGAATGGTTTCGGGTTACAAAACTACGTGTTGGCGAACAGTATTACCGTGAACTCTGGACACAACGCGCTAAGGATCTTTTTGATCAAGTTAATAATCCTTTTGCCAAAATCGATGTTGTTAAAAATGTCATTATCGACGCCAATCACGACAGAGAAAGTCATCTTGAACAACAAAAAAGTACTGTTACGCGTTTTATTAAAACCGAGGCAAAAGAGCGAGGGTTTGTGCGGACTGGGGAAGAGGTAATGACTTCTCAAGATCAAGCTATTAACCAAAGAGTAAATGCCCTTTTTTCCCGCTTCGCCCGTGGAGAGATTGATGAATCTCAATTTAAAACTGAACAAGATCAGTTTTTTGTTGAATTAAAAAATAACCCTGCCACTGCTGCTCTTTTTAAAGATTGCGACATGTACGCGGACAATCTTTTAGAGGTTGCTAAAGCGGTAAAACAGCAATATAAGGCTCATAAAAATTTATTAAATAATTTAGATCACTTAGTTACTGTCCAACTGGGAAACGCCTCGCTTTACGCTAAGACAGAACAGTCAGTCAGATTGGCAGATAAATTTGTCCGTTGGTGTCAAACAAGTCGATTTACTGGAAGAGGATGGCTAGCAAACCCTGCTACCGCAGGATTAATGTTTGGTCTTGGCGTTTATGGAGTAGGCCAAATCGCAGGATGGGGCGCCAGAACAGCAATGGCAGTGCCAGTGGCTGGATCGGCAGCGGGTGCCCTTTTTGCCGGAATCCGCCGCTGGAGCGAACTTAAAGTCGATTTTGCCATGAATGAAAGAGATATCGCAGTTTCTAGAAATGTTACCGGCAAACCCCGACGTGAAGCATTAAAAAAATATAGTTATGACAAAAAATCTACTAATGAATTAAAAAACCAAGTTCAGGATATTAAAACCCTTTCTTTAGAAACCGACCAACGGAAACTTGCCCGTAGCATTGCGGAAATTGAAATACGCTCCGACTTTTCCGAGGAAAACCATGTTGATCTTATTACTTATGAATCAGGAGCAAAAACTGAAACCAACAGATTAGAACTTTTGGAGGCAATGGACGAAGCAAAATCGCGATTAATTAGGGCGGGAGTAAACCGCGATCAGTTAAATATTTGGCTTAATGAATCCCGTGCTCAATGGAGACAAACTTTTACTCAAAATAAAGAACAGCAAGATAAGGCTTTTGCTATATATAAAACGCGCAATGCAGCCGGAGCAGCCGCAGCTTCGGCTATGTTTGGCTTAGGAATTGGTTTTGGTATTCAAGAAGGTTTGGCGGAAACTGCCCGGCATTTCCCTGATACAGCTAATCTTCCTGTTGTCGGAGGATTATTTAAAACAGGCCAGACCGCAGCGGAAAAGGCTGTCAACTGGGCGGCAACACAAGCTGGCCATCCCGAAATCGGCGCTCCCCCGGTAAGCATGGAAAGTCTTCGAAATTTATATCCAACCGGGGGAAAAGTAGAGCTTGGCAACAATTTGCAAGCAATAATTAGCCCTGATCACGCTGCTTCAATTGTTGACAAAGCAACCGCTCAAACAATTGGAACTGGCAATGTCTCTCCCGACGGGTCCCTGCATTTTGCCGGCGATTCCCAATTTACAGGTTCCGAACTTGATAATAAGTTCAAAGCATCGGGTTTTATTACCAATGAAATTGACAATCCAACCACAAAACCATCTATTCTTTCCGGAATAAAAGAAGCCGCGGCCCAACAGAGGGTTGAAACTTTTCAGAGCGGCAACATTCATGGAGTATTTGACGGAGTAACCGGCAAAGTAAGCATGGTCGATGATGTATCAAAAATGGCATTTACGGCGCACTTTTCTGCTGATGGAATTTTCAGCCTTGACCATACGGAAAACCCAACTATTGATTTTGATAAAGCTAAAGAATTTTTGGCCGCTGCCGGATTTACCAATATTTCAGAACATCAAGAAGCAGGAGGAAATGTCATTGACCACCTACTTAATAAATCATCGGAGGAGTTGAAAGCTCAAGGAATAATTGAAACTGACAATGTCAAAAAAGCCTGGAATTTTCATGTTCTTCGGCCTGATATTGTTTCAGCAACTGGAAACCATACCCACAATGAATTAACTCTCCATCTTAACCAGTACCTTGACGAAAATGGGCGATGGCTTACTGGAAAAAATGGCATTGTTAATTTTGGTGGCGATATAAAAGGGGACCTTATTCCATCGCATCTAGCTGGTGTTTCTGCTCAGCACGATCAGGTTCTAGACACATTAATAGCTCATAACGGAGCTATTCAACACCAGGACATGGTTCATATTATTGAACTAAATGACGGAAGGCAAATCATGCTTGCTGCCGATCAAATAGGCAACTCCCAATTACCAAATGAATTATATGATTCGAATACTGGAGAACTAAAGGGAATAAAAGAAATCGCCTCTGCTGTTTTGGAGAAAAAAGATGGTGGCATTCTACGAGCAAGCGAATTACTAAACACAGGGCAAGTTCCAGAAGAAACAACAGTTCATTCTCTGGCCTCGATCAGACTGGATACAGTAACTCCTGAAGGACCACCAGTTGATATTTTGCAAGCAACTCCTCCCGACATTTCAGAAATAACACATAACTATGTCTTCGATGCCATTCCTCCAGAAGTTTCTCCCGAAGCTCCTCCGATTATCCCCATCCCAATAGGTTTCCGTCATCCCCTGGAGAACATGCTAATCCTGTATGGATACGGAGCGCATTCAGAGGAAAGTTTAGGGTGGGTAAATAGAGATAACTATGAAACAAGAAGATCTAAAAGATTAACCGAAAATCCATACGTGAAATTAGATGAATCGACAGAGGTTGAAGATTATTTAAACCGCATGGACACAAAATATCGCGAGGAACTAGAGCAAATGGATAAAACAATTGGGATTCCGATGGAGAATCAATCCAGGACAGTTATCACCGTCCCTGCATTTGGAGAAGGGAAAATTATTTACAAGACTCTTGCTCAATTTTTAAATCAAAAAGATAAAAAAGGTAATCCTATAGATCCAAGCCTTTTTGAAATAATAGTGTTTGAAAACGACACTGAATCTCGACCTAAAGATGAAACAGAAAAAGAAATTCAAAGATTTAAAGCTGACCATCCCGAACTAAAAGTATATTACGCATATAAAAGATGGCGTCCTGAGGATATTGCCAATGGAGTAAACACCGTTGGAAATGGGAGACGATACAATTGCGACCTTGCCTTATTAAGAAGCAACAAGAGGACGACCAAGCCAGGAGATTTAATTATTATAAATAATGACGCTGACTTGGAAGGGATTACGCCTAAATATATAGCAAGCGTTATCGACGAATTCGATACTAAAGATGAAACTGATGCTGTAGTTGGCAAAAGAAACCTACCTGAATGGGCTTTGAATAAGCCAAATATTAGAGCAGGGCAAAGACTTTGGGAAACATTCGATAGTGTAATGAGGCATACAGGAGGAGGAGATGAGATGACACCAAGTAAAAGAAGAAGAGGTTGGCCAGGAATGATCGGCGAAAATTCGGCTATGAGAGCCTCTATATACGCTGCTGTAGGGGGTTATGGATCTAAGGCAAAACTCGCAGAAGATCAAAACCTGGGAGACATGATGCGCGTTGCCAGAAATTATGATGATCGAAGATTTGAATATCTAAACAGATTGCAAACTATAAAAAATCCGAGAAGGTACTTAACATACATGGTCTCGGGGAAACCTATTATAGAAATGTACAATGACTACCATGAAAATAAAGACATAAGAGACCTTGACAATAAAACTCTTCTTAGCCGTATTTCAAACAGCTTCGACATAGGCAGATTCCAGCTTGATGCAGATGCAGTTTATCAAAAAAAAGCTGACTATGGTCACTTTAAAGACGATGAATTTGATTTAAGGTTTAAAAGAACTATGGATTTCATGGGCGTTGAATATAAGATTGAAAATAATCACGTGATAATAACTAATGCGACCCGCTTAACTGAAGCACTAAAACGACCAAATTCTAATTTCCTCTCCTTTTTCCCAAAGAAAAAACCATCAAAGACTAAAACGAATCCTACTGTGCCAACGACTACTGCTTCAACCATCACAACCCCTTAACAGATACTTTTCACAACTAGCTTCGATTTCCTCTTTTTTTGACCTAGTTTGATAATCTTGAAATGGGATTTTTCACGTTATATGCTAAAAGTCATAGTACTAGACAGGGTAATCGATTACGCGGATTTTTTAGCTAATTGCATACCTTAAAGCTTGTTTTTTGATATCGCGGATATAAATATGGCTTTATTATATGAAGAGTTATCGTATGTCTTGCGGGGAATGTTCTTTAAAATTTATAACGAGATAGGCCCGGGTTTTAAAGAAGAAATTTACGCAAAAGCTTTTGTTAAATTATTAGGGGAAAGTAATATTCCATATGAAAGAGAGAAACAATTTAAAGTTAATTTTAGAAATACACAATTAGGGACGACGCGGATTGATTTAGTTATCGATGATAAGATCATTGTAGAAGTGAAGGCGACGGAGATCAACCATAATATTTTTGAAAAACAAATTTTGTCTTACTTAAAAAGCACTGGATTATCGCTGGGTTTTCTCGTTAACTTCGGTATGAATAAATTGTATATTAAAAGATATATCAATAATAAAAAATAAAAAAGCATGTTTCAATCCGTGTAATCGCGAAATTAACCATTATAGTTCACAAGCGGAGGAAATCCGTGTAATTAATAATGTGATTTAAGATAGAGATTATTTTATTTTTATGGAGAATCATCCTATCCCACAAGATGTAACAGGCTTTCAATTTAAGCTAATTGGCAACATGACCATTCGGCAGTTTGCCTATTTGGCCGGCGGGTCGATTTTGGCCTGGGTTTTTTTCTCCCTCCCTTTCCCTGCATTTGTGAAATTTCCTCTGGCTTTCTTTTTTGCCTTTTTGGGCGTTGCCTTGGCTTTTTTGCCAATTGAACAAAGACCAATGGATGTCATGCTTAGGAATTTTATAAGAGCTCTTTTTAACCCCAATCAATATGTCTTTCAAAAAAAGGGAGGAACTCTTCTTGTTCAAACCCATGCTTTACCAAAAAAACAAGACCAAAAACAAATCCAACCTTTGCCAAGAGAAAAACTTGAGAAATATCTTAAAACGATTCCCAAACCTAAAAACAAAATAGACGATAAAGAAGCTAATTTTTTAGGCTCTCTTTCAAAAATGATTAAAGGCGGCAGTGTATTACTGCAAAATGCTCCTTCCCTTGCCCCTTCTTCTCCTTTGCCAAACACTCCTCCGCGAATTATTACCATAGAGGAGGACAGAAAAAAGGAAAAGCCCCAAGTTTTTGATGCTGAAGAAGTAAAAAATCCTACAGAAAAGAAAGAGCAACCTGCTAAGCCTGTCTTACCTCCTGCTCCACAACCGGCTCCAAGAATTATTACATCCGAGGAGGTTCATCAAAAAGCCTTAGATTTGCAGGAACAGCTAAATCAGGCGCTTTTGGCTAAGCAAAAACTTGAGCAGGATCTTTTTTCTATGCAGAAAAAATTCGAGGAGCATAAAAAAAATGTTCTAACCCCAAGCAATGCTCCTGTCAGCACTCCAACTTTAAACGTAAGAAATATCCCCTTTGGAATGGAAAAAAACGCCGGCTTGCCCATGACCCCCATAGCTCCAAACCTGATTACCGGCATTGTTAAAGATCCCAGGGGGAATGTTCTCTCTAATATTCTGGTTGAAATAAAAGACCAGGACGGAAATCCGGTCAGGGCTTTTAAAACCAATGCCTTGGGTCAATTTGCTGCGGTTACCCCTCTTCTTAATGGAGCTTATGCTGTTTCTTTTGAAGACCCAGGAGGAAAAAATCAATTTGATGCAGTTGAAATAGAAGCCCAGGGACAGCTTATTACGCCGCTTGAGGTCATTTCAACCGACCAAAGAGAACAATTAAGAAAGGAGTTGTTTAATACAAATTAAATCATGTCTGCCCAAAACATCAAGGCTACTACCCAGAAGTTTACCGAAATAGTTGACATAATTGACGAAGTCGTATTGCTAAATGGAGGGAATGCCTGCATGATTATTGAAGTCAGAGCCTCTAATTTCGCACTTCTTTCAGCCGAGGAGCAGGAAGCCAAAATCGTAGCTTACGCTTCTCTTCTAAATTCCCTTTCTTTTTCAATCCAGATTCTAATAAGGAATAAAAAAATTGATATTTCATCTTACCTTAAATTATTAGAACAGGAGGTTTTAAAAGCCCAAACTACCAACCAAAGATTGTCGGAATTTATCAGTCTCTACAGAGATTTTGTAGAAGAAATTGTCAGGGTTAATACTGTATTGGACAAGAATTTTTACCTTGTTGTACCGTATTCTTCTTTGGAAAAAGGGGTAACAGGGGTCTTAAAAGACCAAAACCTGATAACCACAGCAAAAGCAGCTCTTCAAAATAAAGTTGACGGTCTTTTAAACCAACTGGCAAGAGTAGGGTTGCCGGCCAGAGTCCTTGAGAAAGAGGAATTAATAAAACTATTTTACGATCTTTACAACCCCTCCGATGACAATAATGCCGCAAATCAAATTGAAGATTCAATAAGAGAACCTGTTGTTAAAGCTCAATTATGAAACTTTTAAATTTTAAAAAAAATAAACAGCCGGGGGAACAAGCCAATCAAAATTCTCAAGCCCCATCCAAAGCCCTATCTCAAATGGAAAAAGGAATGGTATCGCTTTTGGATGTTATTGCCCCTTCTTCGATAGAGGTAGATTTTCGCTCAATAAGAATAGGCGAAAAATTCTACAGGACTTTTTTTGTAGTTTCCTATCCAAGATTTGTATCTCCGGGATGGCTCTCGTCTTTAATTGATTTTGACCATCAATTGGATATTTCTATGTTTGTTTACCCGACAACCTCGGCTGATATTTTATCGGATTTAAGACGCAAAATTGCCGAAATGGAAGCTACAATATCCTCCCAAGCAGAAGAAGGACAGGTTATTGATCCAAAAGTCACTGCCGCCCTGGAAGATGCCTTAGGCCTTCAGGATGAGTTAGCCAAAGGAATTGAACGTTTTTTCCTTTTCAGCCTCTATATAACCTTGGGATCCGACAACATGGCCGACCTTGACTCAACCAGCAAGAGGCTAAACTCTACTTTATCGGGACTTATGGTTCTTACAAAAACTGCAACCCTTCAAATGGAGGATGGCTTTAAATCAACTCTCCCTATTGGCCATGACCGTCTTTTGATCAGCCGCAATATGGACACAACCTCTTTAGCTTCAACTTTTCCTTTTACTTCAAGCACCTTAACCCAGGACAAGGGTGTTTTGTACGGCATTAACCAACAAAACGGATCTTTAATTATCTTTGACCGGTTTTCTTTAGAAAACGCTAATGAAATTGTTTTAGGAAAATCCGGAGCCGGAAAATCTTATCTTATTAAGCTTGAGATTATGCGCCAGTTTATGTTTGGGACGGAAGTCATTGTTGTCGATCCGGAAGGAGAATACGAGACCTTAACCAATACTTTAGGAGGGGAATATCTAATCTTTACCCCCTCTTCTCCCATTAAAATAAATCCCTTTGATCTTTCAGGACTTTACGAGGAAGGGGAAAACGAATTGGGACTTAAGATTCTCTCCTTACACGCCCTTTTAAAAATCGTTCTGGGCGAGCTGGACGCGTCCCATGATGCGATTTTAGACAAAGCCTTGGTTGACACCTATTCCCAAAAAGGAATAACCGCAGACCCCTCTACGCAAACCAAGGAACCTCCTTTAATGGAGGACCTCTATAAGACTCTTTTGGGCATGGAAGACCAAAACGCCAAAGAACTGGCTCTTCGTCTGGAACGATTTATCAAGGGAAGCCTGGCCGGGATTTTTAACCAGCAGTCTAATTTAGATATTAAAAATCCTTTGACTATTTTTTCTGTCAGGGGGCTTGAAGACGAGCTTCGCCCGATTGCTATGCATATTATTTTGGATTTTGTCTGGACAAGAATTAGAAAAACCCTTAAAAAAAGACTTTTAATCCTGGACGAGGTTTGGTATATGATGAAATACGAAGACAGCGCTTCTTTTGTCTATGGAATTGCCAAAAGAGCCCGCAAATATTATTTGGGGTTAACTACAGCGACCCAGGATGTTGAAGATTTTCTTTCAACCGATTACGGAAAAGCTGTCCTGTCCAACTCCTCCCTTCAAATACTTTTAAAACAGGGGGCTTCGGAAGTTGATCTAATTACTAAAACTTTTTATCTTTCAGAGGGAGAAAAAGAACTGCTGTTATCGGCCGACATTGGGGAAGGGCTGTTTTTTGCCGGTCAAAACCATGTAGCAATTAAAGTTGTGGCCGCCCCTTTTGAAAATACCCTTATAACCTCCAAACCCTCGGAGATTTTGGAGATGGCAACGCCTGCTGTTCAAACACCGCCGCCTCCTGCCCAAGAACAACCTCTTCAACCTCCTGTTGAACCTCCTACCTCTCCGCCAACAACTCCGACAGAGCAGTCTTCTAATCCTGTCGTCCCAAACTAAACGCTAGACGCTAATAGCTAAGCGCTGGTATTATTAATTTATGCAGCCGGAAGTAAAAAATCTAGGGTTAAATTTAGAATTCATCAGAAGCAATCCTCAAGGAGCAGAGCAAAGAATTAACCGCTGGCAAAAATTTTTGGAGGTAAATAAATCAGGGCATCCCGAGCTTTTGATAGTTGAAACTTTTGAGGAATTTAATCAATGGCTATCTGAAAATCCCAATATCCATGTGGATCCAACTGTTTTTCATGGGAAAGAAGTCCTTAATGCTTATTTTTACCTTAAAGACCAACATGATCTGGTAAACCCTCCCCAAGTCCCCAAAGAAATTATGCCCCAAATGCAGGGAATAAATATTTCTCTTCTGCCCGTTACCTTTGCCTTAGCAGCCTTGTCAAAGCCGAAAATAATCGATGATGATTCTGACTTTTTAAAGATCAAGGACAAAAAAGAAAAAGAGTGGTTAAAAAATAATCCCGGCAAGGATTTTCAGACAAAAGAAGGCCTAGATTATCTTTATGGCTCCCTTGATGATCCAGAGGCAAAAAACCTAAAAGATGAAGCAATAGAAGAATTTAGAAAAAACCCAAAATTTGAAAAAAGATGGGAAAGATACGAAAAAGAAAAAGAAAAAATTTATAAAGACCAGAAAAAAGATCCCTTTTTAGCCGCAAATCAGCTGGAAACCAATAGAGAGACAGGAGATAGATTTGCTCTTTTTCAAAAAGAAAACCCTAATCTTAGTAAAAACGAGTTATCAAGCAAATATAAGGAAATTTATATTAAGGTAGAGGAGAAAAATCTTGTAAATTTCGCCCTGAAAAATAAAAAAAAGGCAGAAGTTTATTCTGAAACCAATGAAAAATCAGAAGCTGCCTTTCAGAAAATTCAAAAAAGAGAAATAGCCTTGGAAAAAAAGAAAAAGGAAGAGGAGGAGAAAGAAGATAAAAAAGAAAATAATAATACCGACTTTGATCGGGTCCGCCGCGCCCTAGAAGAGGAGATAGAAGCGCCCAGTGCCCCAGAAGCGCCTGAAGCCAAACCCCCATCAGAAACACCAGGTCAGATATCAAATCTTAGAAAACCAATATCGCCGCGATCCCCTTCTGTGTCTTCCTCCCCGATTTCTAAAATACCTTCTTTTTCTAGGCCTCTAACGCCGCGTTTTAATTTTGGCGGATTAGGAGGAGAAGCCGGGCAAGGACTCGGACGGGCAGGCGGATTTATTGGACGAGGCGGCGGACTTTTGGGGCGGGGGGGTGGACTGATAGCAAGAGGCGGAACAATGACTGCAGGGGCTTTGGCTGGACTAGGATGGCCTGTTCTGGTAGGGATAGCTGCCGTGCTCTTGCTTACTATTATAATTCTGATTATAGGCGGCGGCATGGCAGAAATTCCCTCATCCCCAGGCGGACCCGGAGGAGATGTAGCAGGGTGCACTTTTTATCGAGGTGGGGATAAAGAACCGGGGATGAAATTCGGAAATCCTCAAATGGCATCTTTGATTTCTGAAATTTCCGGAAAAGTTGGAGTCCCTTCTTCTGTAATCGCCGGGATAATGAGAGTAGAAACTTCTTCGGCGGTTTCTTCAACCGATCAAACCTACCTAATAAATGACTATGACATGCATTGCTCAATAGAAGGATGGAACAAAAAAGACCCGCCTACACTAGAAGAATGTAGGTCTTCGGGAATAGCTTTTGGCGTCATGCAATTTACTCCAGATACTTTTATAGGTACCTATAAAGTAAACAGTGTTGATTTAAAAAGTATTTTTGGAAAAACAGACTTAAAAACTACCCTTGATCCCCAAGACAGCATGGCTCCCGAAAATATATTTAGAATCTACAGCATAAAAGACTCAATTACCGCCGCTGCTTATAAAGTAAAAAACGATAAATATTATATCAACAAAGATCGGCCATGGGATGAATCTACGATAAGAGAAATTGCGTATCGTTATTATGGAACAAACAAAGATTATGATTCAAATGGCAATAATTACGGAACAGATCTTTGGAAAAGCTTCCAAAACTGCCAGACGTCAATTCCTGGGAAAAACGTACCAGTATCTCCGGATGGAATACATGCTTGTGTTACTTCAGAAAACTTTATTCCCTTTCCGGGTAATTATTCCAATATCAATAGAGGTCAATACTCTTATGTCTGTGGCCATTGTAGCCCTATTTACAACGCAATCGACACTGGTGTAAACTCTGAAGGAGGATCTCCTGTGGCTGCTGTCACAGACGGCGTAGTAGAAGATAACACTAATCCCGTTGGGGGGACAGCTTTATGGCTTACGGGCGATGATAATTTAAATTATTACTATGCTCATTTGAAAAAAGATGGGTTAGTGACAGGGAGAGTTAAAGCGGGACAAATAGTAGGCTATATAGCAAGTGCCCGCGAAACAACATCGGGCAATAACGGCATTGCGCATGTTCATTTTTCAGCAGGAACTCCAGGAAACAAGCAAAGCTTTAATGATCCCGCTAATGTTCCCGCGGGACAACTTCTAGACAACTGGTGTGGGAACAATGTGTGCAGCGGGAAACCTAATGCAAATTATAATTGCGGACAATTCTAAGATGAATATCTTAAATAGATTATTATTGGTAAGAAAAAAGGTGTTAATTATTTTTTTAATTGTCTTTTTTTTGTTTTCTGTAATCGGTGTTATTTTATTTAGCCAAAAAAGCAAGGAAGAATCCTTTTCGCCTTCTCCCGCACCTTCTCCAACCGAATATTTATCCCCACCATCTACTCTCCCAATAAAAGATTATGAACAAGTATTGAATAAGGACGTAAAAGATATTCATTGGATTAATAATCAGGAATTAGGATATACCTTTTTTGAAGTAAAAAGAAAAAAAAGAGTATTAGCCAAGACAGAAGGTGAAAAAGAGACCATTTTATTGAGTGACCCAGAGATAAAAATGTCTGAAATTTATTGGTCAGGCAAGAATGACGTGCTCATTTTTGATTATGGCAATCCCTATAAAACCTATTTGCTTTCTAATCTTTATTCATTAAGAGATTTAAACATTAAGGGCTATGGTTTTTCATGGTCTCCTAATGGTAGTTCATTTTTTTACACAGAGGAGTCCGATGATTATTTAACTCCTAAAATATATAATTTAGCAAATAATTCTTTTTCTGTAATAGATAAAAACCTCCCCTTGTTCCATGTTAGCTTTTGGTCTCCAAAAGGAGATTCTGTTCTCTTGTATAAGTATGATTTGGAATTAACCAATAGTATTCTTTATTTATTTAACTTAGAAAACAACAGTGTTTCGGAAATAAAAAGAGGCAACATCACCTTCCCAACCTGGTCTCCTTCCGGAGAGGCAATTGGGTATATCTCAAGCGATAGTTTATTTATTTTTAAAAACGGGGTAGATAAAATTATATATAAACCTAAGTCTTCTTATTTTTCTTATGGCTGGCTGGATGAAGATAAAATATTAATTTTTGACTCAACTAAAGAATCATTAAGTGCTCAGGTAATTTATTTAAAAACAAACCAAGTTTTGCAAATTTTTAATCAATTAAATTTTCTTCCCGACCAATTGATTAAGATAGCCGTTTCTTCTGATACAGCTAAGATTGCCTTGGCGACTGAAAAAAATGGGCTTTGGGTAATAAGAAGCCCTTTTTAGCTTTCTTCCTGCACCCTAATAGGCATGATGAGGTGAAGAAAAGTTGGATCATTTTTAAGCTTAAAAACTCCGGGGCTTAAAGGACCTGTCATTTCAAAAATCAATTCCTCGTCATCAATTGAACCTAAAAGATCCAGAAGGTAGCGGGCATTAAAAGCGATTTTATTCTCTTCTCCTTCAACTTTAGCCTCAACTTCTGCAGTATTATCCCCAACAGAAGGAGTGTTGGCAGAAACAATAATTGAGTTTTTTGTTATTGAAAGCTTAATAATATTAGCAGAATCCCGCGCGAAAATAGAAGATAACTTTACTGCTTCAAGAAGTTCGTTTTTATTAAACCAGGCCCTAACCTCAAAGTCCTGGGGAATTATTTTTTCATAATTGGGAAATTCAGCGTCTATTAATCTTCCAATAACCAAGATGCCCTCTTGCTCAAAGATAATCTGATTATTTTTTTTTGATAAAAAAACAGTAACATCCTCTTCGTTTTTCCCCATTAAAAGCTCTTTTATTATTCTGGCTGGAATTAAAAGCGAGGATTCAAATTCCTTGTCTAATTGTTTTAAGGAAAGTCTATACCCGTCTGTGGCTATTATTTCTGATTTTCCCTTCTGGTCACCCTTAATTAAAATCCCAGATAGTGCCGGGCGGCCTGAATCCAAACTTGCGGCAAAAACAACTTTTGAAAAATCTTTTTCTAATGTTTCTTTTTTTATTTCAAAAAGTTTTTCTCCTTTTTCTTCAAAAAGCTTAGGAAAATCTTCCTTGTTGTTTGTCTGAAAAGTGCTTTTTGTTTTCACTGCGTTTACTTTTAAATTATTTTCTTTAAGTTCAAAATTAATTTTCCCGGAGGATAAAGAGTTAATAAAATCCATAAATATTTTTGCCGGAATCATAACTCCTCCCTCTTCTTCTACGTTGGCTGGAATTTCAGCCTGGATACCTATCTCTAAATCTGTTGCTGATATAATTAATTTACCTTTTTTAGCTTCAAGAAGAATATTTCCCAGTATAGGAGTCTGACTTTTTGTAGATATGGCGTGGGTTACAAAAGAAAGTTTTTTTTGGAGGTTTTCAGAGAGTAAAGAAAACTTCATTATTAGTTATTAATATTTGTTGTTGTAGTAGTGTATCGGGAAAAGTGGAAAAAAGCAATAGGAAAACAAAAAACAGCTCTGAATAAATGTGGAAAAGATGGTGATAAAATTGTGGATAACATGTTTAGAACTTTTAAGCTTGTTTCTCAAGCAGTAAAAGCTTTGTTATCCCCATTACATCCACAGAAACCGGCTTTTTAGACTCTAGGGCATTATCAATTTTTTTTAACCCGTGCATTATTGTTGTATGGTCCCGCCCGCCAAGGAGATTCCCTATTTCAACCAAGGTAATCCCCAAATCTTTTTTTAAAAAATACATTATTATCTGCCTGGCCCTAACAATGGAAGCGTCTCTTTTTGGGCCTTTAATAAGGGTTGGTTTTATATTGTAAAAAGAACAGACAGTTTTAATAATTTCATCCGGATGGAGGTTAACTTCGTTTTCCTTATTTTTTCTATTTAAAACTCCTCCGGCAATATCAGGGGTTATTGGAGTTGAATTTGTTTTAGCCTCGGTAATGATCCTAAGAAGAGCACCTTCAAGACTTCTAATATCTTCAAACTTTTCGGCAATAGATTTTGCTATTTCTATGGGAACATCAAAGCCCTGCTTTTTAGCCTTAATTAAAACAATAGCGGTTTTAAGCTCAAAATCAGGCGGTTCAATATCAACCGTTAAACCGGCTGAAAATCGGGAAGAAAGCCTTTTTTCTATCTTTTTTATTTCACTTGGTGGTCTGTCTGAGGATAATACTACTTGGGCAGAGTTATCCACCAGAATATTAAAGGTGTGGAAAAGTTCCTCTTGAACCCTTTCCTTGCCAGCCAAAAACTGAACATCATCAATTAAAAGCAAATCAACGCTTCTAAATCTTTTTTTAAGCCTCATAGTGTCATTAAATCTAATTGCCTCCACAACCTCGTTTGTAAATTCCTCGGAAGTGGTATAGATTATTTTTTTTGAGGAATTTTTTTGGCATACTTCATTAGCAATAGCCTGCATTAAATGGGTCTTCCCTACCCCGACAGGCCCGTAAATAAAAAGCGGGTTATAAGAGGTTCCCAGGTTTTTAGCTACTGTTTGAGCCGAAACAAAAGCCAGTTGATTACTCCCCGAAACAGCCATGTTTTGGAAGGTAAAATCAGGCCTAACCCTTGACAAGGGTTTTGGGAAAAAAGCTTTTTCCTCTTTTTTAACCTCTTCAATATTTGAAAATAAAGGTCCATTTTTTATTTCCCCATTTGTTTTTTCTGGAATACTTTTGGGAACAAAAACAACCGAAATATCCCCGTCGCAATGTTTGTCAAGGATTTTTTTAATAACAGGGGAAAACCTTTTTTTTAAAAGATCGATAGCCATATTAGAGGGTGCGGCTATAGTTGCCGTATTGTCGTTAATAGACAGCAAGAAGGTGTTTTTAATAAAAGTTAGATAATTGGCTTTTGAAACCTCAACTTCTATTTCCCCAAGAATGGTTTTCCATAAAGAAGATAAATTTTCATCCATAATAAAAATAAAGAGTATTGTGAGTTTAATAATGTGGATAACTTTTTGTCAATATCCCGAAAATAGATACAAGTAGGTCAGTTTGGAATTAAGCTTCAGAAAGCTCTTTGCTTTTTTTTAAAGCTTTAATAGCCCAATAATTACCATTGATTGTTTCGATTTGAATTGGTATATTTGTTTTTCCATCTTTTAAATCTCTGATAGACCAATAGCCTTGTATTGCGTTTGCTACTCCCCCATAAGTAGTCATGTGGTTTTCTACGATGTTTTTAATAAGGAATTTTCCGTAATTTATTAAATAGGTTTTAACAAGATCTTCCTTAGCTAATTCTGCTAGACAGAGGGCAGCGTAAGCGATGGCGGATTGTCCAGCTGTATCTTTGTATTTCTTAAGATTATTTGGGATTTCTCCCATGTCAAAATGGACGCTTCCTTTTTTTGGAGTATTTTTCAGAGCGAAAGAGAACGATTTTAAGGCAGTTTCTAGGAAATATTGGTTACTTAAGTCTTCTTTATAGCCGTTTATTACCCCCAGAATAAAAGTGGAAAGAATTTTAGTTGAAGTTGAGTTGTCATTATATCCTGTTGGATTTTTTGTCTCTCCCTTAATTATTCCATCCTTTGTTTTAGTAATAGCATGAAAAACAGATCCGTCGGGCCTCATAAAATTATTAATTGAGGAATAAATATATTTTCTTGCTAAATCGCCGTAGTTTTTTGCTTTTATCGGATCTTCCTCGTTCTTTTCTGCCCAAAAAAGCAAGGGTGTGATTGTTAGCAAAGAATTTACTACATATTGGCCAGAATTCTCGCTTGTTGAGAAAAGTCCAAGCTCTTCATCATATAGAGAATATGCTACGAATTCAGCTGCTTTTAAAGCTAATTTTTTGTATTTTTCATCTTTCGTTGTTTCAAAAACAGGAACTAAGGTCAAAAATGAAGTCCAAGCCACGTCAGGACTTTTATCCACCTCAAGAAGTTTTTTATAAGCTCCACTATCGGAAATTATAAGATCGGCATAAAACTTAACTAAAGGATTAAAAAAATCAGGGTTTTCATCGGAAAATAAATCCAGTCCGCCGACGAAAAGAGCATCAGACCAATTAGGAGAATTGCTGACATGTTCTCCGGTTTCCTGGTATGCCCAGGAAGGAATTTTTTGAGGCTCTTTTTTTCTAAGATTTTGATCTAGACTTAAGAAACGGCTTTTTAATCTTCGCAATGCTTTTTCTTCAAAACCAGACTCTACTAAGGGTGGCGATTCTAATAGGCTGGGTGTTTGGGATTCAGATCTTCCAAGAAGATAGCCTCCAGTTCCGCCTAAGGCAAGAGATCCAACCGAAATGGCCCCTATTTTTAAGAATTCTCTTCTATTCATATTTTAAAATTAAGTTATTTCAAAAGGATAACCCACAAGATAATGGGGTTTTTTATCAACGCTTTTGGCTAGAAGAAGCCACCCTTTATTTGTTGTTGTTAAATTTGTTTCCTCACCAGGACTGTAAAGCGTATGATACCTAAGCCAGTTTTTTTTGTTTTTATTGCCCATTTCTTCTTTAAAAGGGAAAAGTTCTTTGCTTCCACTCCAGTTAAATCCGTCTTTTGAATCCGCATAATAAATCCCGGTATTTGTTTCAAAGAGCATTAGATATTTTTCAATTGATTTGTTAAAGCTAACATTTGGCATGGCTGCCCAGACAGTTCTGTTTTTAGGAGAAGGAGGATTAACTACAATTGTTGGATAATGCTTCCAGGAATCAGGGGTCATAAAATTATCAAGAGAAGCAGTTGCTAATTGCACTCCGTCATATCCATTAGTCCAGTCTACGTAATAAAGATGGATGCGATTGTTTATGATGATGGCGCAAGGCTCTCCTGCCCCGGAAACTTTATTGGAGAAGGGATCATATTCTCTTTGTCCTTTTATGATGGGAATAATATTTTTTTCGTCCCAGGTCTTGCCATTATCGTAAGACATAACAATACCAACAGATCCTTTAAATGGCTCCCCATTTCCGTTAGGATGAAATTCTAAATGCAAAAATCCTGCTCTTTGATTTTCAGGTAATCCTGGAATTTTTAAAACAGAATATATTCCTCTGTAGTTTTGACCAAGATCAGGATCCGGAGAAAGAATTGGCATTGCCATACCTTTTTCATCCATTTCCGGCAATAGATTTCGTATATTGGATCCTTCTAGTCTGTAGGAAGATTGTTTAGCAGCCATATAAGCTACCATTCCATCTTTTGATTCCTCAATAGAGATTCTTCCATCCGGAAAATATTCAAATCCGGGACTAATATCCAGTAATTTTTCCTCCAGTCCCAGAAAGATTTCATAATCCTCCCCTTCTGGGATCTTTGAGATCTCTGGAGCTCTTTTGCTTTCTTTCTGGGCAAACTTACCCGAAAGAAAGTCACGTTTTGAAATAGCTTCTTTGTTCATGATATAGATCTAAAAAATTTAAGCGTTTTTGCGGGAGAGAGGGGAAGTTTTAGCCATTTTATTCTCCGGGGCAAATTTATATTTACCAAATTTATTTGACTCATTTGCTTTATCAAATTCATTATCCTTGTAAGCTATCACGCTTTCTTTTGAAATTTCTGTTATGACTACCTCCTTAGGAGACACTTTTTTATAATCCTTATTTCCATAAATATATTTTCCAGCAGTGTCATTTTTAAGTAGTCCATCCAGGAAAGAATTTTGAACATTAGATTTGGTTATGGTCATTGTTAATATTTTATTTGAGGGAGCTAAAACGGCAATTCTTACAGGGCCGACCCCGGCTTGAAAATCCCAATCCTCTACTGCCCAAGGGTTCGGAATAGGTAATGAGTCATCTATCTCGGAATATCGAATACGCATAGTAGTATTGTTAAGTTTATTGTAGGAAACGTTCCAATTGGCTTTCCATGGCATAGTGCTAGTGTCGCAGCTGGCGTAATAATTTTGATATGCGTTAAAAGATTTTCCATCCACAACATCCGGATAAAGCATATACGCAGGAGCATCCTCTTCTGGTCGATCATAGCGCGTCTGTCGAAGTTCAATGTTTGAGTCTTCGCCTAATTTATCTGAAGTCCTTTGGGTTCTCTTGTCCCCTTTTGCAAATTTGTATTGTCTATTTCCGAATGACTTGAATCCCTTCTTAACATACCATCTTAAATTTTTTTGTTCTCCTGGGGCCCAATATCCTTCAAGCTTATCTTTTGTAAACAAAAGAGAGAATACTTCTTCTCCGCAGAAATTCACTTCTGCTTCGACCTCAATTTTGCTATGAAAAACAATTCCGTCTTTGTTTACTCCTTCAAATTCCCAATAATTTCCCACCTGTAAAGGCCAGTATTGGGCCATGTTTTCCGGACTTTGAGACAGAACCTCTTGGGGCGTGAGTGCAGCAGCTTCAACAGCTACTTTTGCAGTTATAGGGATAATATTTAAGTCAATAGCTTGTTTTACATTTTCACTCAAGCCAGAAACGTCGGGACTTTTCGGAGTAGGAATTTTTGGAAGCAATGATAATATTGATAATTTATTAGCATTTGGTCCGTAGATGTCCGGATTTGGTATTGATTTTTCAAGATCAAGTTTCTTTTTTGCTATTTCGAGAGGAAGGTTCATTGTCCCTGATTTTATAATTTGTCCATTTGGGTTCACTTCGGCTTCTAAAATGCCCTTCTCGAAAGCTTGTCTTAGTTTTCCATCGGCTCCTCTCCATAAAGTAGATATAGCCTTTCCCCATTTTTGATAACCCCCTGTATTATTGTACTCAGTCCATGTTTGTGAAGTTTTGTCGTTTAAGACGGCAAATCCCTTAGTAAAGCCTTCTTTTTCTGGGAAAAAATGCCCCGTTACTCCTGGGAGGTTTGGGAACTGAAGGCTGTAGCCTGGTATATTTGCTTTTATTTCTGTTTTAGGCAAGATATTAGGGATTATCGGCAATATGCCCAAAGTTGGATTTTCGACTACCGGAGAGGTTGCATTTTCATCATTTGAAGTCTGATTGTCAGGGGGAACTGTGTTTGCGAATTCTCCCCTTGAATTATCATTAGGGTTACCCCATTCCAAGCCACTTTTTGGAGAATTGTCAAAGCTTGAATCGCGATTTTCACCTGCACTTGCGGAGCCAACAGAGGCCATGGTTAATCCTGCTGAAATAACTAGGGCAGCAGTTTTATATTTTGCGCTATTTACGAAATTCTCTTTCAAAAACATAGGTTTTCCCGGGAATAGGTCGTAATATAGCAAATATTATAGGCTTTGTCAAATTTTCAGGGAATTTTTTATTTTACGGAGAAAGCGTCTTCTATTAATTTGTCGTTTAGATAAATTGTAACTTCTTTAACGGATGGGAACTGCAGGGTAGTTTGTCTAAGTTGTCCAATAATTCTTGGTCCTTCGCAAACCCCTCCCAATTTTACATCTCCAAATAACTTCATTGTTGTTTTGCCGCCCGGATTTATGATTACAGTACTTAACTTTAGACCTGATTGATATAAGGCATTATATAATTTGTTTTCTCCATAGTATTGAGTATTTAGCGAAAGTAGTTCGGTCAAAACTGCACTTAAAGGAGCTTTAGAGGAAGGAAGGGTTTTTTGAACTGCAACTAGGCTGTCATCGCATCCAATCTTTATTCCCAGTTTCCCTTTGTCGTTTAAGGCTATAAAATACAAATTAACTCCCATTGTCTCCGAAGACGGTTTCGAAGTTGTCATAGGGGCTAGGGATATAGGGATAGGTGTTGAAATTATTGGGGATTTTGAAGAAGGGGTTTTCTTTTGCTTATTAAGTACAAAAAAAGAAAAAATTGCTATGAACAAAATTATAGCCGCAATGAGAATTTTAGTCTTTGTTTTCACCTTACTAAAAGTATAGCATACTTGACATCCATCCTGGATATTTCTAAACTGATTATATGGTGTTTCGCTCCTTTTTGCGAATCTTTTTTTTCACCCTCCTGTTTCTTGCTTTTCTTTTGATTCCAAAGAAAGCACTAGCTGCTCCTTATGCTTACTTCACCACCGCAGGCACTTCTGGTCTTGAGGGGGTGACGCTGCAGTATAGAGTTTTTGCAGGAAACGACAGTAATATCAACAGGGTTTCTATCCATGTTTCTCCGACGAATTGTGCTAATTGCTGGACAACCATAGCTGATTCCGGGGTGGGAGGAGTTTCGGGGACCTCTGTGAGTTATCCTCCGGCTCCGGCAAACTGGACGTTTAATACGGCGGGAACTTATTATGTGGTAACGAATGTTTATGCGAGCGATGGTGGCCGTTGTACAGGGAATACTAATAATGGAGGCCTTAATGACCTTTGGGGAAATCCTCTAAGCGGGTGGGCTGGTTGTGATGTTGGATATGCCAGTAAGCCATTGGTAACAGTCACAATTTCACCCAGGCCTCCATCCTCAATAGTTATGCTTACAAATATAACATTAAATCCTCACAATATTTATGATCTTTGTGTAAATCCCAACCCCAACCCCGATACAATGCTTTTGGAATATATTTATCCTTCAGTCTCTATTCAGAATAATGGAGGAGAAGGGTTTAATAGTTATTACATCTACATAAGTAAACTTGCGGGAGATGCTAAGCCTACTAACGGCGTTGACAATGGTGCCGGATGGTGGAGATATGGGCCAACCTTTTTTATCGGTCCTCCTGTTACTCCAGATCTTTTTGGAGCAGCGAATGGGAATGGCTTTACGGGACTAGTAAGTGGGAATAGGCAATTAAGGGTAGTTCTTTATAATACCAATCAGGGGTGTTCGGATTGCAATGGCTATCCTGCGGTTTATGATACACAAAATATCTCTTTCGAAAGAGATGCCCCAAACTATACGGGTGATTGGCCTAGTCCAAATTCTGGTTCTCCAAAATTAAGGACGACTACTCCCAGTAGCACCAGCCCTTATGATCCTGCAGGAATTCAAGGGATGACTGTGACACTGGAATCAAGGCCTTTAGAGGATGTAGGAGGGTATGGCGTTGACAGGGTTGATTACTGGGTCGGTAATTTAAACGGAGATAACGCCGGACAAATAAAAGCTGGAAATCCTCTTTGTGCCCCATCCCCGCCTTACCTAGGTCTTTGGTTTGGGGATATTTGCAAGAACAATGGCCCATTTAATTGTCCCAGTTTCACTGCTGGGAATGGTCAGGGATGGTTTATTAACTCAGGCACTTCTGTAACATGGAACACGAATGGTTTTACAACAGGAACGAGAGTTATTGCTGCAAATTTGTTTGATCATCCAGCCGATAGAAACGTGCAGAATTTTAGGACTTACACTGGGAACGGAGCCGGTCAGAACTTTGCTCGAGTAGATTACAACCTGATGCCTCCCCATGCTCCAACAGCCAGCTTTAGTCCTTACCCCCCCGGCGGAATAATAAACGCCTATCCCGGTCAGGCTGTGACTCTCCCCACGGCTACAGCTAATGATGCTTATGGATACTTAGTTAACGAAGAGCTTTGGATAGCCAACCAAAGCCGGACACAAACTGCTGATATCCCATGCAATGCGCCTAATTCTTGGCTAAACGGCTGGTGTAGCGTTCAGCTATGGAATTTTACAAAAAGGGCAAGTTATAGCATTGTAAACCCCGCTATTACTGCCCCAAGCGCTGTAGGTTTATATGATGTGGCTATTAATGCCAAAGACCAATTCGGAGAAAAATGCACAGGTGATCCTAAAGCGACTACTTTCCCTCCCCAGTGGCCTCCGCTTTGGACAAATTGTGGAGCACAAGATTACGTCCAGATAAATGTCCAGCCGCCCAATACGATTATTGGAACAGTTTATGTTGACAGTAACGGTGATGGGTTAATCAATGACGGAGGATTAACCTACAACAGCGGGGCAAGCATAAATACTCCCGGACTTGGTTTAAAAACAACTGATGGCTCTGGTTATTATAGTTACACCAGTGTTGTTGATGGGAATTATTCAGTTACTTTAAGCGGGATAGCTAATTACAAAATAACCTCTCCTTGCAGCGGACTTGCTGCGGGCGCTCCATGTACAGCTCCGGTTGTTAATGCCAGCGGAGGAAATACTTATATTAGGGATTTTGCAGTTGCTCCTGTTTATACTATTTCCGGCAATGTTTTTATTGATTCGGATAGAGATGGTGTTAAAGATGCATCAGAAGGAGGCTATAATTCCGGCGGAGTAAATATTGTTTCAATCACAGGTATTGGGTCAGTGCCCACCAATGCAAACGGAGACTATTCTTTTACTAATGTTACGGTGGGAACTTATGCCGTAACTTTAACTGTTCCCTTAAATTATTACGCAAGTACGGCAAATCCCATAAATGGAGTTATTGTTCCGCCAAATAAAATAGGACAAAATTTTGGGATTGCTCCTTCCCTTATCGTTTCGGGAAATGTATTTAAAGACACAAATAAGGACGGGATAAAAAATGGAGCGCCGGTTGAACAGAATTACGGGTCAGCAGGCGGAGAATCCCAGAGCAATATCCGCCTTTCCTCCGACGGTTTATGCTCGGGCTCTGTTTCGGATGTCCAAACAGTATCGGGAGCATTTACTTTCAACAATGTTTTGCCTGGAGATTATTTTGTCTGTTATTTAGGCAGTCCATCTCCTGATTTGCCGGCAGGATACAGCATGACTACCGTAAGAACACGTCCTGTTACAGTTGTAAATATTAATATAACCGGAGTGAATTTTGGTCTAAGCAATTTGGTCCCTTGGTTTCAGTGCATCGGAGCAGATTGCCGAAATGACAACGGGTTAGTGGATAAGATTCCAAGCGACGCTTCCTGTGGTTCTTACGCTTCTCTAAGTGGATCAGGAGGTACTCCCGGAATTGTTTTTAGCGGAGATTCAAACCCTGATTTTGGCAGCGGTCAAGCCTCTCAAAATCCTAATAACTGGATGGCAGGGACAACAGGCTATCCGGAGCTTTTTACTTCCGTAAGAAGTTTGGTTATTAGAACTTCTTATAACTATATGTTAACTACTGCCAATCAAAACGGAATAACGCCGACTGATTTATCAGCTGTTTGCAGTCTTTCTAATTGTACATTGCCCGGAAATCTTGCTAACGGAGTTTACAAGGCAGATGGAGATTTAACTCTTTTAGGGTCCGGAAGTCCAACATCTTACACTTTTCCCTCAAATAAGAATTTCGTTATTTTGGTAAATGGAGATTTAACAGTTAAAACAAGGCTTATCGTACCTCCTGGATCTACTGTGACATTTTCTTCTTCCCGCGACATTATTATTGATAAGACTGTTGAGGGGGTTAGCAGTTCTTCTGATGCGACAAACACCAATATAAACGGAATGTTTAGCGCTGACCGGAGTTTTATCATTCAAGGGAACGGATCGTCCGGATGCGGAGGAGGAACAATGGATAAAAGGTTAAACATAGGGGGATCGGTTGTTGTTAATGCGGGCTTTTTAAATGGGTCTTTTGTAAACGAAAGAGATATTTGCTCCGATTCGTTAGAATGTCCTGCCTATTCTCTTATTGAGAGACCAGATTTTATTCTTAACGCTCCGGAATTTATTAAGCATCCAAATTTCCTCTGGCAGGAAGTCGCCCCCTAAATAAATTCAAAATTGCAATCCAAAATTAAAAATGATCAGAATATAATTTTTTTGACTTTTAGCTTGAATTTTTGCCTTTTGCCTTTTGCCTTTTGAATTAGCCCTTAGGTTCTGTTATACTTGCATTTATGGAAAGATTGACCAAGAGTAAAAAAATAAAGAGAAAAAGAAAGCATGGGTTCTTATCACGGATGGGAAGTCACGGAGGAAAAAAAGTTTTAAAAAGAAGAAGAGGACAAGGTCGAAAAAAACTGGTGAATGTTTAAGAGAAAAAATCGCCTTACAGCAAAAGTAAAAATGCGTGGTAAATCTTTTAACACGCAATTTTTTATTTTAAAATCGGCTGAAAATAATTTAGACTACAATCGCTTTGCTTTTGTTATTTCCAAAAAAACAGAAAAAAAAGCAGTTACAAGAAATAGAGTAAAAAGGGTTTTAAGATCTTGTTTCGAAGAGATTATTAATGAGTTAAAAACAGGGTTTGACTTTCTGATTATAATTAAGAAAGAAGCAATTACTGAAAACAGGAAAGTGCTCCACACTTTTTTAAAAGAATTTCTAAGTAAAGAAGGTTTTATAAAATGAAAAAAGGATTAGTTTTTTTAATTGATTTTTATCAAAAAATTATTTCTATAGTTTTAAAAAATATTTTAGGGGCTAGAAGTTTTTGCCGATTTAGTCCTTCTTGTTCAGAATTTTCAAAACAATCTATAATAAAACATGGGGTAATTAAAGGAGGGCATCTTTCTTTAAAGAGAATCCTTTCTTGTAAAGCATGACAGAAATTTTTAATACATTTTTAGTTCATCCTATTATTAACCTTTTGGTAATTATTTATCAGGGGTTTAATTATGTTCATTTCCCTTTTGCTCTTGGGTTTTCAATAATTATCCTGACAATTTTAATCCGCTTAGCTCTATACCCTCTAATGGGCTCACAGCTTAAAACATCAAAAAAAATGCAAGACATTGCTCCCCATCTTTCAAAGCTTAAGGAAAAACATAAGGGAGATGCCAAAAGGTTACAGGCCGAAACAATGCGTCTTTACAAAGAGCACGGAGTAAATCCGGCAGCAGGTTGTCTTCCTGTTTTAATTCAACTGCCGATGATTTGGGCTTTATATTCGGTTTTAATAAAAATTGTAAATTTAAAGCCGGGAGCGGTAGTTTCGGAAATTAACGGAATAATTTACTTTGACGTTTTCAAATTATCAAATCCATGGGATCCTAATTTTTTTGGTCTTTCTTTGGGGCAAAACCCCTCGCAGATTATTTCAACTGTAGGTCCAATTATTCTTTTGGTTCCATTTATCACGGGTGCCTTACAATTTATTCAATCAAAAATGATGGCGGCAAAAAAACCTGAAGCAAAGACGGAGGAAAAGAAAAAAGATGATTTTGCCTCTTCTTTTCAAACCCAAACCCTTTATATTTTCCCCGTAATGATTGGGTTCTTTTCTTTTACTTTTCCAATCGGGCTTTCTTTGTATTGGAATACCTTCACTTTTTTTGGTATACTACAGCAATACCAAATAGCAGGTTTGGGAGGATTAACTGAATGGAAACAAAAACTTCTGAAAAAAAAGTCATAAAACAGACTACAGAAAAACTTCTTAAGTTACTTCAAGTTGAGGGAAGTTTTGATATTATTGAAAACGAAGAAGGAGCAGAAATTATCCTAACGACTAAGGACACCGGGATAGTTATTGGTTATCATGGCGAAACTCTGGAAGCGCTTTCTTTAATCCTCTCGTTGTGTATTTCAAAAAAAATCGGGCGATTTATAAGGATTTCAATGGAGGTTGGAGATTATAAAAAAGACAGAACAGAATTTTTAAAATCATTAGCCTTGGAAACAAAAGATAGGGTTCTTAGGGAAAATCGTGAAATTATGCTCCCCAGTCTAAAATCCTGGGAGAGAAGGATTGTTCATCTTTTTTTACAAGAAGATGAAGAAGTTCTGTCAGAGTCTATTGGAGAAGGAAGAGAACGCACTTTGGTTATTAAACCTCGTGAATAAATCAGGCATATCGGATTTCATATTCTATCTAACTCTTTTATTTCTCCCGACGCAATTGGGACGACATTTCTGGCCGGAATTTTCCTATGTTTATGGAGCAAGAGTAGACTATTTGTCCCCCACTATTTATCTGACTGACATTCTAATAGGGGTGTTGTTTATTGCTTGGTTGTTCCCCTACTTTGCAATTCAAAATTCAAAATTCAAAATTCAAAATTACAGATCAAAATTTAAAAATAACTCCCTACTAATTTTTTTATTTTTATTCCTGATAATAGGGATAGTTTTTTCAAAAAATCAATTAGCAGGGTGGTATGGATTGTTGAAGTTTTTGGAGTTTTTGTTTTTTGGTTATTACATAGCAACAACAATAACATTAAAAAAATTAAGAATAATCACCGCAATTTTCTCAATTGGAGTTTTTTATGAATCAATAATAGCTATTTTTCAATACATAAACCAGTCTTCAGCAGGAGGCTTATTATATTTATTAGGAGAAAGAAATTTTAATGCCCAAACACCCGGCATAGCCAATACCCGAATCAACGGGGAGCTTATTCTTAGGCCTTATGGAACACTTCCCCACCCTAATGTGCTGGCGGCGTATTTTTTAATATCCTTGACTTTAATTTTCAATTTTCAATTTTCAATTTTCAATAAAATCTCAATTTTCAATTTAAAAAAATTTTTTTTCATCACAACGGTCATTATTGGGTCAGTAGGACTTTTTTTGACCATGAGTCGAGTGGCAATTTTTCTCTGGTTTTTGATTCTCGGTTATTATTTTGTTTTTTATCTAAAGAAAACTTTTAATAATAAAAACGCAATTGGTTTATTAGGAGTGTTATTTATCGGCAGTATTGGTATTTATTTTTTATCTCCTTTGAGTTCTCGTTTCTTTGATCTTAATTTGACTGATGAGTCTTTTGTTCAGCGAAAAGAATTAGTGCAAGCGTCGTTTTTAATGATAAAAGCAAATCCTTTTTTTGGAGTCGGATTGAATAATTTTCTTCCAAATCTTTCGGATTTCTATGACTTCCATGCCAGCTCTTTTTTTACTTATCTTCAGCCGGTACACAATATATATTTATTAATTGCGGCGCAGACAGGAATTATAGGTTTTTCTTTTTTCGTCTGGTTTCTCTGGAAAACGATTTTGGGAATAAAGAATAAAGAATTAGGAATAAGGGGAAATTTTGCCATAATTCATAATTCAAAATTCCTTATTCTCGTAACAGTTCTTGTTCTTGGATTATTTGATCATTATTTTTTAACTTTACAGCAGGGGCAGCTTTTGTTTTCTTTTATTCTTGGTTTGTGTTTTTCAAATATTGATGGAATAATAAAAAAGAGAATTAAATAATTATGATAAATATTTTCAAAAACACAGGATATCAAGCTTTAACCCGTATTTTAAGTTCAACAACAGGATTTATAATAACATTAATTCTTGCCCGATATCTTGGAGTCGGAGGCTTTGGAGATTTTGTTAAAGTCACAACTTTTATTGGATTTTTTTATCTATTGGCGGATTTTGGATTAAACGCTATTTACCTGCAAAAAAACGGTGACCAGAATAATTTCTCCAGTCTTTTTTACCTGCGTCTTCTTTTTTCTCTGATCCTTGTTGTTTTAGCAAACATTATTCCTTTTCTTTTGCCTTTCAGTCAGGGATCGGATTTTGGTTTTCCCCCAAGTCTGCGTTTTGGAATTTTAATTTTTTCTCTTTCAATTTTTGTCCAAAGTATTATATATTCTTCAACTGCCCTTTTCCAAAAAGACCTTCGATTTGACCGCCTGCTTTTTGCCCAGATATTAGGTTCTTTTCTGACTCTTTTTTTAGTCACGCTTTTCGTTTTTCTTTCTTTCTCAATTAATTATATTTTTCTGGCTTTTATTTTTGGAGGCTTGTTAACAGCTTTTTTGGCTCTTATAAAAAGTCGGGGAACTTATTGGCCGGTAAAACTGGATTTTAGATTTATCAATCTTTTATTAAAGCAGAGCTGGCCGCTTGGGTTGATGCTTTTTTTTAATCTTGTTTATTTTCGGGTGGACATATTTCTTCTTTCAATTCTAAGATCAACGGCAGAAGTTGGTATTTATGGATTTTCCTATAAGTTCTTTGACTTTTTAATTGCCCTTCCTCTTTTTTTGGCAAACAGTATTTATCCTTTAATTTTAAAACAAGAAAAAGATTTAGAATTTAGAGTAATCATCTCTAAATATTTGAAGATTTCTTTATTAACATCTTTTGCACTAGTTATTGTCTTTTGGTTTTTAGCTCCGCTTTTTTCTTTAGTTAAGTCTGAATTTAAAGAATCAATTTTTCCTTTTAGAATTTTATTGTTATCGCTTCCCTTTTTCTTTACAACGGCAATTTTGCAATGGGCTTTGATTGCGAAAAAGAAACAAAAATTTTTAATGGCAGTCTATTTGTCAGGAGCAATATTGAATATAATTTTAAATCTTGTTTTTATCCCTATTTATGGATATGTGGCGTCTGCTTTTATAACAGGAATTTCAGAAGCCTTTGTTTTGGGATTTCTAACTGGGAACTATTTCTCCTTAATTGAAAAATTTACAAATAAATATAGGCTATTATGATTAAAGTATACACAGATGGAGGAGCAAGGGGTAATCCTGGGCCTGCGGCAATAGGTGTTTTTATTACCGACCAAAGCAATAATAAGATAGGGGAAATTTCAGAAAAAATCGGAGAAACAACGAATAATGTTGCGGAATATAGGGCGGTGATTTCGGCATTAGACTGGTTGATAAAAAAAAGATCGGAAATAACCGGTCGTAAAATTTATTTTTTTCTTGACTCAAAGTTAGTTGTCTGTCAAATTACAGGATTATTTAAAATAAAAGATGCAAAACTTCGCAACCTTCTCTTTATAGTCCGTCAGAAAGAGGCGGAGTTTAATATTCCTATTTCTTATTCCCATATTCCAAGAGAAGAAAATAAGGAGGCGGATAGACTGGTTAACTTGGCTTTGGACTACAAAGCCTAGTGTGTTAAAATTATTTTAATGACACAATCTGCCCTTGGGGACTCCTCGATATTAATAATTGACAAAGAAGGTCTTTTAGGAGAAGCTTTCTGTCATAGGTTAAGTAACGAGACAAGAATAGTTCTTGTTTCTCAAAAACACGTTTTAGCTGACAATGTTGTTTTTATTCCTTTTAAGAAAAAGATTCCCGTAATACCGGGATTAACCTACTCCTTTATTTTTGTTGTTTCAGATCCATATCTTTTAAAAACCGAACTTATCTTTGAAATCTGCAAAAAAGCAAAAAACGATCAGGCAAAATTTGTTGTTGTCTCTTCTGTTTTTGAAGACAATATAGATCTTTTTGAAAAACTTAAAGATATATACACCAAATCAAAAATAGCCATTATTGGAGAAATGTTCGGGAAAAATTTACCTCCTCAATACTCAACTGCTAACTATATTCTAAATCTTGCCAGGGCAACTAAGAAAATAAAACTTGAAAACATGGGTCTTAGAAACGCTTTTCCCGTATTTTTTGAAGATGCGGTAGAGGAGATTTTAAAAGCAGCTTTTTCCCATGATTCAGCCAAGATATTTTATGTTTTTCCAAAGAACTCCTTAACCCAGCTTTCATTTTCTCACATGATCCATAGGATCGATCCCACAATAAAAATAGATTTTAAAGAAAGTAAAGAAGAGGAGGACGTAGTGAAAATTCCGGAAAACGGAGAGTATATTTTTACAAATTACAGTTTGCCGCAGAAAATTAAAAATGTTCTTGAGGCATTGCCAGATAAACAGACTGAACTTCTTGAGAAAGGAAATAAATCAAAACAAAAAAAGAAATGGACGCCTAATCTTAGGCCATTCTTTATTTTTTTGCTTATTGCTGTGGTTTTTCCTTTTTTAATAACATCTCTTTTTTTATTTTTAGGAGGTCTAGAGTTAAAGATTGCCATTAAAAAAGCGGAATCAATGCAATTTTCAAAATCTATAGAATCCCAAAAATTGGCCAGTATTTTTTTTACAATTTCTTCAGCTTCAAATCAATTCGTAGTTTTTAAAGTATTTCCTTTATCCTCTAATATTCAAAAAGGCAAAAAGGCAAGTGAGGTCCTTTATTTATCAGCAATAGCATTTCAAAAGATTATGGAAAACAATCTAACCGAAAGCTCGTTTTTCCTTAAAAATGCTATTTCCGAACTGTCTCTATTAAAAGAGGAGGGATTATCTAAGGATGAGCTTGAAATGATTACAAAATTTGAAGGCCCGTTAAAGTTTATGGGGACTTTTATAGATGTATCTCCAGGGTTGCTTGGTTTTGACACGAAAAAAACTTATTTAATTCTTTTTCAAAATAATATGGAGTTAAGACCGGGCGGGGGATTTATCGGATCTTACGGACTTTTGAGCTTGGAAAAAGGAAAAGTTGAGGAATTTTCAATTCAAGACGTTTACGCAGCCGACGGTCAGTTAAAAGGACATGTTGAACCGCCCTTTGCCATCCGCCGCTATATTCCTTTAGTTCACTGGTATCTTAGGGACAGTAATTTTTCTTTGGATTTTCCTAAAAATGCCGAGAAGGCGGCTTTTTTTCTACAAGCGGAGACAAAAAAGAATGTTGACGGAGTGGTCGCTGTTGATGTCTCTTTTGTTAAAGATCTTCTTTCGGCGACCGGACCTTTATATATTCCCGATTATAATGAAACGGTAACAGCAGATAATCTTTATATTTTAACCCAATCTCATGCAGAAAAAAACTTCTTTGCGGGGAGTACTCAAAAAAAGGACTTTTTAAACTCTCTTTTTACGGTGCTGGAGGGAAATATACAGGAGAAAAAAGTACCTTATTTTAAGCTCTTTGAAGCTATTCAAAAAGGGGTAAAAGAAAAACATATACTTTTTTCTTTTAATGATTTTAATACTCAAAAAGTTTTTACACTAAATAAAATGTCTTCTTCGCTTTTGGATGAAAGAATAAACGCTCCTGACAAGATTAATGATTTTTTGGGAATAAGCGAAGCGAATTTAGGAGTAAATAAAGCAAACTATTTTATTAAAAGAAAAGTTGATCACGAAGTTTCTTTACAGGGCGAGGATCTTTTGGAAAAAGTAAGCATTTATTACAAGAATCTAAGTATCGATTGGCCGGGAGGGGACTATAAGAATTACTTAAGAATTATTGTTCCAAAAGGAGCAAGGCTTGATTCCATTCTAATTGACGGGCAGAAACAGCAAATAACAAAAGCAGTAATAGATCCTTTGGTTTATGAAAGAAAAAATTTTAGACCGCCTAACGGATTAGAAGTGGAAACAGTAGATGAGGAGGGAAAAACGGTTTTTGGTTTCCTTCTAATGGTTGAAAAAGGAGCTCTTAAAAAAGTTGAAATTTCATATGCTTTAGCCGGGAAAGTCAAAGAGGGCATGCCTGACTTTTCCTACAATCTTCGTTTCTTTAAGCAGCCGGGGACAGAGGAGTACCCTTACTCTTTTTCTTTTGCGGAACTATCTGGCTTTAAAATATTTAAAGGGGATAGCTTTTTTCAAACAAATTTAAATTCCGATCTGGATCTTGTTCTTAAGCTCGCCAAAAAATAGTTTATCTGCTAGAATTAGCTTCATATGGATAAGAATGACAAAAAGCCCTATTCGCTTTTAATGCCGCCGCCAAACTTAACAGGTGAACTTCATTTGGGACATGCCATGCAGCATGCCATTATGGATGCGATTGCCAGATATAAAAGAATGAAGGGTTTTGACGTTTTGCTTTTACCCGGAGTTGATCACGCAGGAATTCAGTTTGAGGCTACTCTTGACAAAAAACTTTCCAAAGAAGGGTTGACCAAACAGAAAATAGGAAGAGAAGAATGGCTAAAAAAAGCTTGGGAATTTAAAGACCAAATGTTTGAGTCGTTTCACGAAACATGGAAAGTTTTCGGGCTTTCAGCAGATTGGCCTAAAGAAGTTTTTAGTTTGGATGAAAAAGTTCAGAAGGCTGTTTTTGAAGAATTTAAAAGGTTTTGGGATCAGGATCTTATGTATAAAAGTGCCTACATTGTCCAGTGGTGCCCGAAATGCCAAACAGCCATAGAAGACGTGGAAGTAGAATACCAAGAGCGAAAAGAAAAACTTTATTATTTAAAATACGGTCCGATAATTATCGCCACATCCCGGCCTGAAACAAAATTCGGAGATACAGCCATGGCGGTTAACCCCAATGACAAACGTTATAAAGATTTTGTTGGTAAAGAGTTTGAAATAGAAACGTTATCAGGCAAAAAGAAAATGAAGGTTATTGCCGACGAAGCCATTGACCAAAACTTTGGGACAGGAGCCGAAAAAGTAACTCCTGGCCATGATTTTCTGGATTACGAAATCGGCAAGAGGCACAATTTACCCATAGTCAATGTTATTGATAAGAAGGGAAGACTAACCGAAATAGCTGGAAAATATGCTGGGATGAAAGTTTTGGAAGCACGGGAAAAAATGCTTCCCGAGCTTAAAGAAAAAGGCATTTTAATAAAGGAAGAAGAATATACCCATTCGATCCCGGTTTGCGAGCGCTGCAAAAGTGTAGTAGAGCCGATAATTTCCGAAGAGTGGTTTGTAAAAATGGAGTCATTGGCAAAAAAAGCGATTGAGAATATGGACAAGATTAATTTTTACCCCAAAAATTATAGTGGAATAATTTCAAAATGGCTAGAAGGGATTCATGACTGGTGTATTTCCCGTTCTCTTTGGTGGGGGCATCGGATTCCGGTCTGGTACTGTCAAAATTCCAACGTTTATCATTTAGTCGGTAAAGACAAAGACATGATAATATCGCTTGATCAGCCAAAGGAATCCTGCAAAAGCTGCGGGAAAAATAACTGGGTTCAGGACGATCAGGTATTAGATACCTGGTTTTCCTCGGGTCTTTGGCCATTGGCAACATTGGGATGGCCCTTCGACAATGCTCAGGGTAAACCAGAAAAATCAAAAGAGCTTGAAAGATATTTCCCCTGGGATTTTGAAATTTCAGCCCCGGAGATTAAATTTCTTTGGATTGCCAGAATGATTATGCTCTCCTTATGGTTTACAGACGCAATTCCTTTTAAGGACATGTTTTTCCACGGAATGCTTCGGGATTTAGAAGGACGGAAATTTTCAAAGTCTTTAGGAAACGGAATTGATCCAAATACTCTTAGGGAGCAATGGGGGACAGATGCTGTAAGAATGGCTCTTTACACATATTCCATTCCGGGAAGAGATGGAAAGCTCTCAAGGCAAACAATTGATGAAAGATGCAAGAATTTTAGGAATTTTGGGACAAAGCTAAGAAACATATTTCGATTTATCGTCGAACTGAAAGCTGCTGACACGGTCTCTAATCATATGGAATCAAACAATTTGGATGATAAAGAAATTATTGAGAAACTTAATAAAGTGACTGAATCAATAACTAAAAATATTGAAAATTATAATTTTCATTTAGCCGTTGAAGATATCTATAATTTTGTCTGGCATGATTTTGCCGATACTTATATTGAGAAATCGAAAAAGAGGAGAGAGGAGGCACAGCCTACTTTGGAACAGGTCTTGATAAACTGCCTTAAGCTTCTTTGCCCCTTTATGCCATTTACAACAGAAGAACTATATCAAAAATTAGGGGAGAAAGAATCAATAATGCTTTCAAAATGGCCTCAATATGAAGAAAACGAAGAAAAAAAATAAACCCCGGCTTTTCATTAGAAAGGCAGATTCGGGGAAAGATCGGGAAATATTCGGGAAAAAAAGTTTATCTCTTAATAAAAAAGAGGAGAAGAGGCAAGCGGAATTCCCGAATATTTACCGAATAATCTCCGAAAGGATTATAAAGGTTGAATCTGTTCTTTTGTCAAATTCAAGAATTGTGATTGCCTCGATGATTTCTATTTTTATTCTAGCTTTAATTTTTGCTTTTGGGCTTGATTTCTACCATAATTTTAAAACCAGGCAGGGAGTTGAGCTGAATCGGGAGAAGATAGCTTCCGAAATTAATTATTGGCAGCAGGTTGTAGATAAATACAATAATTACAGGGATGGATATTTCCAGCTTTCGATTTTGGAATACAAAATAGGGAATAAGGATAAATCAAGGCTGTATTTGGAAAAAGTATTGGAGCTTGATCCGAATTTCGAGGCGGCTAAAAGTTTGGGAAAGTTACTCTGATTTCGTTTCTTCTTTTTTTTCTTCCGGTTTTTCTTCCTTAGCTTCACCTTCAGGTTTAGCTTCACCTTCAACAGGTGTTTCTCCTGCTTCTTCGGTAGCTTCTGCTTTTGCTTCTTCGGCTGCAGCAGCCTCCGCAGCTGCTTCTTCTTGGGCCTCTTTAGTGACTAATTCGGCGATTTTAACAACTACTTGATCCGGAGCTGCTAAAATCTCAACTCCAGCCGGTTTTTTAAGGTCGGCGACGGTTATCTGTTCATCAATTGCCGCTAATGGCTCAACATTAACCTCTATATTTTCAGGAAGTTCTTCGGGAAGTGCTTCAACTTCAACTTCAGCTAAAGGCTGGAGTAAAAGTCCAATTTTATCAGTAACAGCTTTTGGTTCACCGATAATAACCAAAGGAACCATGGTTTTGACTTTTTCTTTAAGATTAACCTGGAAGAAATCCGCATGGAGGGGTGTTCTGCTTAAAGGCTCGACCTGAAGATTATGGATAAGAACCGGAATGCTTTTTCCATCTAGCTCTAAATCAATAAGTCCGGTTTCTCCGGCTTCTTTGAAGACCTTATCAAATTCTTTATAAGGAACCTGGACAGCTTGGGATTTTATATTCTTGCCGTAAACATTTGCAGGTAAAATACCTTCACGACGGAGTTTTTTAATTTTCTTACCCAAAATTTTCCTTTTTTCAACTACTAATTTATGTCGCTTCATTCTATGTATTTTACAAGAATTTTGTTATTATTACAAGCATATGATTGTTTTAGGAATTGATCCGGGGATTGGGAGAATGGGATGGGCCATTGTCAGAAGACAGAATACAGAGGTCAGAAGTCAGAATTTTGGGTGTTTGGAGACTTCATCGCAAAAAAAGCCCGAAGAGAGACTGGTTGAGATTTATAGGTTTATTTCAGACCTGGTCGAAAAACATAAGCCTAGTGTCTTAGCAATTGAAGAATTATTTTTTAACAATAATGCAAAAACCGCTTTCTTAGTTGGACAAGCAAGGGGAGTTGTGATTTTAGCAGCCGCTCAAAAAAAAATTCCGGTTTTTATTTATACTCCTTTGCAGGTAAAAGTTGCCGTAACGGGTTTTGGCCGGGCCGAAAAAGCACAGGTGGGAAAAATGGTCAAAACAATTCTAAAACTTAAAGAAGTTCCAAAACCCGATGACACCACAGATGCTTTGGCAGTAGCCCTTTGTCACGTGTGTTATAATCGAAGAGTTTTATGATCGCCTCGTTAAAAGGACTAATAGAATCCTTAAATTCTTCTTATGCAATTATTGATGTTTCGGGAGTCGGATACAAGGTTTTATTGCCTTCAAATGTTTTAACAAAATTAAAAAAAGGGGAGAAGATTAAATTTTCCATTTATACTCATGTTCGGGATGACACTTTGGATTTGTTTGGCTTTTTAAGTGAGGACGAACTTTTTCTTTTTGAACATCTGATCTCGGTTTCCGGAGTCGGTCCTAAAACCGCCTTATCTATTTTTTCAATTGGAGGAGTAGAGGAGATCATAAAAGCCATAAATTTAGCTGATGTTGACTTTTTTACTTCTGTACCGCGCCTGGGTAAGAAAAATGCACAGAAGATAATAATAGAACTAAAGGGAAGGCTTGGTTCATCTGTAGATTTGGACTTAACCGGAAAAAGTTCGGCAGAAAATAATGATGTTATCGCGGCTTTAAAAAACTTCGGTTTTTCATCTGAAGAAATAAGTAAAGTCTTAAAGGAAATAAAAGAAAAAGGAGAAACGGCAGAGGAAAAAATTAAATTAGCCCTTAGGCAATTAGGAAGGTAGATGTTTTGAAGTGAGAGATGAGATGTTCTTGATCTTGATTTCTTGATAATTAGATATCTTGAATTCAAGATATCAAAAATTCAAAATCATAGATATCAAAAAAATCTAACTTCAATAATTCAAGTATGAATTCTAAAAAAACAAAGAAAAATGAGGAGATTGAGGCTCTGACGCCAGAGGAACAAGTCCTTTTTACATCATTGCGGGTTAAAGAGTGGGAAGAGTTTCACGGGCAGAAAAACATAAAAGAAGCGTTAAGAATTGTTATGTCTGCCGCTAAGAAAAGAAAAGAATCTTTAGAGCATATTCTTTTTTATGGCCCTCCCGGTCTTGGAAAAACAACTCTTTCCCATTTAATCGCCAAAGAGATGGGGGTTAATATTCGGATAACATCAGGGCCGGCAATTGAACGGGCCGGAGATTTGGCCTCAATTTTGACTAATCTGGAAAAAGGGGAGGTTCTTTTTATCGATGAAATTCATAGGCTTAGCAAGGTGGTCGAAGAAACTTTATATTCAGCCATGGAGGATTACGCCTTGGATATTGTTATCGGCAAGGGGCCGTCGGCGAGAACTTTAAGGCTGGATTTACCCCAGTTTACAATTATCGGTGCAACCACCAGAATCGGTCTCTTGTCGGGTCCTTTAAGAGATCGGTTTGGCATTGTTCATCGTCTTGATTTTTATTCACCAAAAGATTTAGAGCAAATTATCATAAAAGCGGCAAAGAAATTAGGTGTTTCCATTGATCAGGATTCGGTTTTGGAAATTTCCAAAAGGGCAAGAGGAACACCTCGAATTGCCTTAAAACTTTTAAAAAGAACCAGGGATTTTGCCCAGGTTAAAGGAGAGGGAAAAATTATTAAAGATTTGGCCCATCAAGCTTTGGGGATGCTTGAAATTGACGGTCTTGGCCTAAACGAAATTGATAGAAAACTTCTGCTTTCAATTATTGACAAACATCAGGGAGGACCGGTTGGAGTGGAAACCATTGCCTCGACCATTTCTGAAGATGCGGGAACAATTGAGGATGTTATTGAGCCATATCTTTTGCAGCAGGGGTTTTTAAAAAGAACTTCAAGGGGAAGGATAGCAACAAAATTAGCCTTTGATCATTTGGGCAGAAGACAGAAAATTGACAAAATCCAGCAAAAACTTTTATAAGGTGATATAATCTGCTTAATGTCCTATAGCTTTTGAAAGTATGAAGACTATAGAAGGCGATCAGGGAATTAGTGAGCAAGCCAAAAAGAATTGGTCAGCCTTATTCATTCATAAGTTGCCTGACCTCGGCAAATTTCTGAGAAATAACGATTCGGCGCTTAAGAGAATCAGTAGCAAGAATAAATTAGAATCCCAGGTGGAAAATCCTTTGAAAAAAGGGCTGGGTAGTGACAATCATCTGGAGGAAAAGAATTCCTAAAACCCCAAATATTAACAGTTTATTTACCCTAAAAATAGATTTGCCTCTGACAATAAAAGCAAGCATCATATGGGAAAAGACCAAAAGATTAAAAATAACAGTTCTGGCAAAAGTTTCATTTTGATTTATAAGTAATAGTTTAAATATAAGAAGAAGAGAAAGTGAAATGCTTATTCCCACAAGTCCAATAAACAGCAATCTTCTATTGCTTAAAAAAGGCATTTTTGGGTCCCGGGGTTGATTTTTTAAAACTTGAGGATTTTTACCGTCACTTGCCAGGGCAAGAGCAGGAAGACCGTCGGTAATTAAATTAACCCAAAGGATTTGGGTAGGCAAAAGAGGATTTTCCATGCCAAAAACAAAAGCCAAAAAAACCAGAGAAATTTCCGAAAGATTTCCTGTCAAAAGATATGTGATAGATTTTAAAATATTCTCATAAATAGTACGTCCCTCCTCGACTGCTCTGATAAGGATTGAATAATTATCATTAGTCAAAACTATGTCGCTTGCTTCTTTTGCCACATCAGTCCCTGTTTCTCCCATAGCTACTCCGACATCTGCGCGCTTTAACGCTAAAGCATCGTTTACCCCGTCTCCTGTTACAGCAACAACCATTCCCATTTTTTTCAAAAGCGTTACCAGGCGAAGTTTATCCTCGGGTTTTGTCCGGGCAAAAATAGTAGTTTTGGGAAGAAGTTTTATAAGCTCTTCATCTGTCATTTTTTCCATTTCCGATCCAAGAATTACATCTTGTCCTTTTTCAATAAGTCCGACTTCCTGGGCAATGGCGGTTGCTGTTAATTCATTGTCTCCGGTTACAATGATTGTTTTGATACCGGCAATTTTTGCTTCAGAAAGGGCATGTTTAACTTGGGGCCTTGGGGGGTCGTAGATTCCGACAAAACCCAGGAATTCCAGATCTTTTTCCAAATCTTTTCTGTCGGTTTTATTAACAATATGATCGGGGAAAATTCTTTTTCCGAATCCAATAACTCTTAGTCCTTCTTTGGCATAATCAAAAAATTGTTTCTCTGTTTTTTCTTTTTCTTTGGGGCTTAAAGTGCTTTTTTCTAAAATTATTTCCGGAGAGCCTCTTACAAAGACAATTTTTTCTCCGTCATTCTGCCAGACCGTTGTTATAGTTTTGGACAGGGGATCAAAGACGAACTCATCTATTATTTTTCCTGTTGTTTTTAATTCCTCAATATTAATATTTTGATTTTTTACCCAAAGAAGAAGAGCGCCGTCGGTTTTATCTCCAACTATGTCAAAATCCTGTTCTTGGTCCTTTTTTATTAACGAGGCAGTATTTCCAAAAACACAGGCTTTTATTAAATCCGGCAAAGAACTTGAGGAATGTTTTTTGACCCTCATTATATTTTGGGTCAGAGTTCCTGTTTTATCGGTTAAGATAACTTGCACCGCCCCCAAAGTTTCCACAGCCTGCATTTTTCTAACAATAGCCTGCTTTTTTGCCATCCTGTTTGTTCCAAGGCCTAAGGCGATAGTAATAACTGCCGGCAGACTTTCTGGAATCGCGGCAACACCAATGCTTGTTGCAAGAAGAATAAGAGGAAGCAAAGTTTTTCCTTGCGCCATTCCAAGCGGTATTAAAGAAAGAGAAACAACGACGATACCTAAAGAAAGTATTTTCCCGAGATTATTAAGTTTTTTAGCAAGAGGAGTTTTATCTGATTCAATAGATTCCAAAGAAGCGGCAATTTGACCAAAACGGGTTGACATCCCTGTTTTTTCCACCAATAGATGGCCGCGGCCTTTAGTAATTAAAGTTCCCGAGAAAACCTCTTCATTTTGTTTTTTAATAACCGGCAGTGATTCCCCTGTTAAAATTGATTCATCAACTTCAATACTATGATTAAGAAGTAAATGTCCATCAGTAGGAATCCGGTCTCCTTCTGATAAAATAACTAAATCCCCTGGTACCAAAAAAGAAGTTTCAATTCTTATTTCTTTTCCGTTACGGAAAACACGGGATAAGGGAGTAATAAAAGTTTTTAGCTTCTCAAGGGATTTTTCAGCCTTATACTCCTGGAAAAAGCCAAATAAGGCATTAAGAAGTAATATTATTACAATAAAAACTCCGTCAATAATGTTTTTTGTAAAAAAAGATAAAAATGCCGCTATAGTTAAAATTCCGTTAATAAGAGTGGGGAATTGAGACAAAAAGAGCGACAAAGCCGAAAATTTCTTCTTAACATAAATCTCATTTCGGCCGGATTTTAAAAGTTGTTGTTCTGCCTGTTTTGCAGTTAATCCTTTCTCCATTATTTTATTTTACATTATTCGAGAGGAAAAGGTGTTTAATTATTTTCGTTAGCAACAAATTCGTAAGTTTTCTTAGAAATTTGGCCAATTATTTTTTTTGTTTCTTCTTCCCGGTCTCCGACGTCGGTAGTAAGTACCCCTAAGAAATATATAAAATTTTTACCTTCAATAATTCCCAAATCATGAATGCTTCCGACACCATCTCCTGTTTTATGATAAACACTTACTTCTTTTGGTAAGTAAACAGGAAGCCTGTCTTCAAATTCTGTATTTTTTAAGAAATCCAAAATCTCTCTGCCTGTTTTTTTATCAACTATTTCTCCGCTGTATATTTTATTAAAAAGAATATACATGTCGGTCAGAGATGTTTTATTGTTAGCTATATCTGTTTGGGTTAGGCCCCAGCCGCTTATTAATTCTTGGATTTTTTCATGCCCTATTTTATTGGCAATTATATATACGGCAGTATTATCAGATTTAGACAACGCTAAATTAGCCAGTGTTTTAAGTGAATAAACCGTACCTGGTTCTTCATAGCGTAAGGTTCCCGTTCCATAATCTTGAATATCTTCTTCTTGAAGAGTTATTTTTTCTTCAAGATCAATTTCTTTTTTACCGGCCAGATAATAAAGAGAGGCAACGATTGGAACTTTATTTAAAGAAAAAGCAGTGTAAGCTACATGTTCGTTAATGCCGAAAGAATTTTTTTTATTTTTTAAATCTACAAAATAAACAGCATAATTACCTTTTGAAACAGAAACGATTCTCTTAATTTGATTTTCAAGTTTTTGGTCGGTGGTTATCCCTGTTAAGGGAATACTTTGAAAACGGGGGAGAATCGTTAGATTACGCCCTATCAAAAGGACTATTACAGTGTAAATAATAATGGTAAAAAGCTTTCTCATTTTTAGTATAAGGTGTCTGTTCTTGGTCTGTACTGGAGCGCCTCGGCAATATGATTTGCCAAAATTTCTTTTTGCATATCCAAATCAGCAATTGTTCTGGCAAGTTTTATGGTTCGATGGTATGATCGTGCGGAAAGATTCATTTTAGCAACAGCTAACTTTAAAAGATTAATGCAGTCGGGTTTTAAAGCGCAGAATTGTTTTATTTCCTTGTTAGCCATTTCGGAATTGGAGGAAATTTTAGTTCCTTTAAAGCGTTTTGTTTGTAGATCCCTGGCTTTTTGAACTCTATTTTTAATGACTTTTGAACTTTCCGATTTAATATTTTTATAATCCTCGGCCAGCTTTTCAACTTTTACAGCCGGAACATCAAGATGGATGTCGATCCTGTCAAGCATCGGCCCCGAAATCCTTTTTTGATAACGAAGTATCTGTCCCGGCATGCATTTACACTCGTGATTTGGGTCGCCAAAAAAACCGCATGGGCAGGGGTTTTGCGCTCCAACCAGCATAAATTTGGCTGGAAACTGAACTCGTCCGTGGGCTCTTGAAATGGTAACGAACCCATCTTCCATAGGTTGCCTTAAAGCCTCAAGTACCTGTCTTGGGAATTCGGGAAATTCATCCAGAAATAAAACTCCTCTGTGGGCAAGAGAAATTTCTCCCGGTTTTGGCGTGGCGCTTCCGCCGATTAAACCAATATGAGATGTTGTGTGGTGGGGATTTCTAAAAGGCCTTTTTACAATAATGCCTTCTTTTTCCAAAAGCCCGGATATGCTGTAAACTTTTGTTACTTCTAAAGCTTCATCGAGTGTTAAATTGGGAAGTATCGAAGGAAGCGTTCTTGCAATTAAAGTTTTTCCAGCCCCCGGCGGGCCTTTTAAAAGAATGTTATGCGCTCCTGCTGCGGCAATTTCCATGGCTCTTTTTGCTTTTTCCTGTCCTTTAATATCTTCCATATCAAATTCAAAATTGTCTTTTTTTAAATAATCATCCAGTTTTTTATGAAGTGCGGGCTTTATTAGCTTTGTTTTGTTAAGGTGATAAAAAAGAGAAAGAAGAGAATCAGTAGGATAAATCTCAATTCCCGAGACAATAGCAGCCTCTCTGGTATTAACAGAGGGAAGGAAAAATTTTTTGATCTTTTTGTCTTTGGCCAAAAGAGCCTGGGGTAAAATTCCATTTGTATGCCTTAGTTTTCCATCTAGGGCAAGTTCTCCCATGAAAACAGAATCAGAAACGTCAGCCCGCAATTGTTCGGAGGCAATTAAAATTCCAAGGGCGATGGGCAAATCATAACTTGGTCCTTCTTTTGGTAAGTCCGCAGGAGCTAAATTTATGGTTATTCTTTTTGCCGGAAAATCAGCTCCTGAATTTTTTATGGCCGATCTTACTCTTTCTTTTGCTTCTTCAACTGCCTTATCCGGGAGTCCGACAATGGTTAGACTAGGCAGTCCCTGGCTTGCCACATCAACTTCAACCTCAACCGGAACAGCATTTAATCCAACAACAGCTGAAGAATTAACCTTAGCCAGCACTATTTTTTCCTCCTTCAAGCTCGAAGGCTCCGAGGGCAAGAAGAGGGATTAAAAAGGTAAAGTAGGCGTGAGTTGTCCAGGAGCTAAAAATTAAATAAACAAGAATTGTAATTCCCGAAGCAATAAAAACCTTATTGAATTTGTCAATTTTAAAGTATTTAAATATAACAAAAATGGTTGATAAAACCGCAGTTGTTCTAACAACCCACAATAGCTGAATACTCGGGATAAATCCAAATAAGTATTTTAAAGCCAGCCAAATATTCCACCCCCAAATAGGATGGTTTACTTGGTTAGCTACTTCTGCATAAAAAATATTTTTAAAAAAACCTAAGGGTGAGCTAAAAATAAAAGGAAGAGAAATTAGAAAAAAAGTTATAAAAGTTGTAAAAAAATATTTCCTAAAATTAATTGGTAAAAACCCTTTTTTCTTAAAAAGAAAGGGGATAAAAAATAATAGATAAAAAAATGAATATTGCTTAAATGAAATAGCAAATCCTAAAAAGACAGCGCTTAAAAAAGCTAGTCTTCCGTTCTTTTTCTTTATCGACCAGGCAAGAAAAACAATCGAAGATAAAAGTAGAAAAATGGCGCTGTTATCATTACTGCCATCAGCTGAAAGATCAAGCAGAAAAGGGGTTAGGGAAATAACCGAAAGAATGGGCAAAATTTTCCATTCCTGCCTGCCGGCAGGCAGGGTTTTATTCATTATAAATGGTATAAGGAAAAAAAGAATCGGAACAAAAAGTGAGACAAGCATTTCATAAAAACGAAAATCAATATTTAAAATTCTGGCAGGAAGATACCAATAAAGGGTAAAGGGCAGATACACAAAAGGAATTATCCCGGTGTGGGCGGCAACTAAGGATTCATAAACATTTTTTCCGTGAATAAAATAACCGATAAAATCATTAATAGTCGGTAAAACATCAGAGGAATATACGCCTCTAAAATACCTGGTATATCTTCCTAAAACTCCAAAAAACAAAAGATAAATAGCAATTGTCCAAAAACTTCTTTTATAATAAAAAATTAAAACCAAAAGAGGAATTAATGAGTAGGCGATTAAAAAAAGAGGTTCTGTGCCGTTATGTTCCAAGAGAACAAAAGTTATAGTAATTGTAGTCCAAAAAATCCATTCGGTGTTTTCCTTAAAGCCCTTCATTATAAAAATAATACCATATTAATGTATAATCGCGTCATGGGGAATCAGACTATTTTGTATTTCATTTCTCTGATTAAAAATTCAAAAGAATTAAAGAGAAAAGAAAAAGATATTTTGATTAAAAGAATAAAAAATAATCCTCTTCATAAAATCGGAAAAAAATATAAATTATCCGCAGAAAGAGTGCGCCAAATTGAAGAAAGGGCAATTTTTAAATTTCTCAAAAAAGCCTGCCAACTAATGCTATTTGACTAAAATGCCCCTTGTTTTTCATTAACGAGTTTTATATTATATTCTGACTTGCCCCTGAAAAAATGACAAACGATAAAGAACAATCTCCTATAACCTATCAATCAACAGGTGTAAATTATGACGCAATGGATCCTCTCAAAAGAATGGCACAGAAAAAAGCAAGGGAAACGTCTTTTAATTTGGAAAGTTTTGGATATAGAGAAGTAAAAGAAAGCCGGGGTGAGTCCGCATACATATGGGAAGAGCCGGAAAAATACGGAGCGTTCGTTGTTGAAGGCTTGGGAACAAAAAATATCGTAGCAGACGAAATGCGAAAAATAACAGGTAAGACTTATCACCAGGAAATTGCCCAGGATGATGTTGCGATGATTGTTAATGATTTAATTGTTGTCGGAGCAATGCCGATTGTTGTTTCAGCTTATTTTGCCGCAGGCGATTCTGAATGGTTCGAGGATAAAGAAAGAAATGCAGATTTAACTAATGGTTTTCGAGATGCCTGTAATAAGGCTGGAGCAGTTTATGGCGGGGGCGAATCACCAACGCTTAGAGATATTATTATAAAAGGAAAAGCAGATTTGGCAGGAGCGGCTGTTGGTGAAATAAAACCCAAATCAAGAATTACGTTGGGGGACAAACTAAAGTCTGGTGACCGAATTATGCTTGTTGAAAGTAATGGAATCCATGCAAATGGCTTAACTTTAGCCAGGGATGTAAAAGATCGCTTGCCAGATGGTTACTCTACACAACTTTCTGGTGGTCAGATGTACGGAGAGGCTCTTCTTGAACCCACGCATATTTACGTAAAGCTTATTCGTGATCTTTTTGAAGCGGGAGTTGATATTCATTATATGGTAAATATTACCGGTCATGGGTGGCGAAAATTAATGCGGGCAGAAAAAGATTTAACCTATGTTATTAATATTCTTCCAGAAGTCCCCGAAGAATTTTCTCTAATCCAAGAAGTTTCGGGAAATGACGATAAAGAAATGTATGGGAACTTAAACATGGGAGCAGGGTTTGCTATCTATGTTCCTGAAAAAGATGTAGATATTGTTCGGCAAATTGCTGTCCAAAACCATAGATTAACAGCTTTAAATGCGGGCTATGTTGAAGATGGTCAAAAGCGAGTAATTATTAACCCAAAAAATATTATCTTCGAAGGAAAAACTTTGGGAGTGAGATGAGCAAAGAAAGATTGAGATTGGCAACGCTTATTTCCGGTGGCGGGACGACAATGGAGCAGATTGTAAGGGCTTGTCAATCTGGCGAAATTCCAATGAATATGTCTTGTGTAATTTCCAGCAACCCAGATGCCGGAGGAATTAGGAAAGCAAGAGCTTTAGGGATTAGCGTAGATGTTATAAATCCCAATGATTTTAAGGGAGAAGATGGGAAGGTGGATCAAGAGAGTTTTGGTCTTGCTCTTAGAGGACTATTAAGAGCACATAAGGTTGACGTAGTAACCCAAAACGGCTGGATGCCTTTAACGCCTGAATTAGTAATTGACGAGTATAAAGATACCATTTTTAATCAACATCCGGGGCCCGTCCCAGAATTCGGCGGAAAAGGAATGTATGGTCGAAGAGTCCATGCTGCCGTTTTAATTTACCGAAGAGTGAAAGAGGGAACTGATTTATGGACGGAGGTAGTTGCTCAGCGAGTGGCTAAAAAATATGATGAAGGAGCAGTTCTGCGATCAGAAAGAATAAAAATTGAACCTCAATATACCATTGATGATCTACAACAAGCCGCTTTGCCACTTGAGCACTTTAATCAGATAGCTTTTTTAAAAAATTTAGCAACGGGAAATATTCGTGAAGTTCAAAGAGCCTCTTTTAATCCGGATGACAAGCATATTATTTTTGAAGCCAAAAAAACCGCAAGATTGCTTTACCCAAACGGATAATTATGGCAATTAAAGAAATAAGAGTTAAAAATACAGATAGAGATATAAAGGGAGAAGGAGTTTTGCATGAGGTTAAAAGGACTCTTGGTCTTTCGGGCTTGGGGAAAGTTGAAACAGTAAGAGTTTATAGGCTTGAAGGAGCAACCGAAGATGACGCCAAGAAATTAGCAAAAAATTTATTTTGCGAATCAATAGACCAGACGTACACTCTCGATGAGTCCATTATTAATGATTATTCACAGAAAATTGAAGTTGCCTATAAGCCAGGAGTTATGAACCCGGAAGTATCTTCAATTATTAAATCAGCAGATGATTTAGAGGTTAGTTTGCAAGCAGCGGATTCCAGTATGGAATACGCGTTTTACGGTGATGTTTCGGGTGACGACGTTCAGCAAATAGCTGATAGATTTTTAGTAAATAAAACCGTTCAGCAAGTTCTTTATGAAAAACCAAAAACGTTGGTAATTAAGGGAGAAGTTGGATCGGTGAATATTATACCTATCGTAGAGGCTTCAAATGAAAAATTATTGGAATTGTCTAAAGACAAGCTTTTCTTAAACTTGCAAGAAATGCAAATAATTAAAGAATATTTCAATGAACAAGGGCGAAATCCTACGGATTGTGAATTAGAAACAATTGCGGCACGCTGGAGTGAGCATTGTGGTCATAAAACATTTAAGGCCAAGATTGTCTTTAACGGAGAAGATAAAAAACCTCTTTATACAAGAATTAAAGAAACAGCTAAGAAATATTTTGGCGATTTAATTATTTCTGCTTTTGAAGATAATTCCGGAGTAATGAAATTTTATGACGAACAAGCAATTTGTGGGAAGGTGGAAACACATAACAGCCCTTGCGCAATTGAACCCTACGGAGGAGCAATGACTGGAAGCGGAGGGGTATTTAGAGACATTATGGGGACAGGACAAGGAGCAAAAGTTATTTCTTCAACGGATATTTTTTGTTTTGCGCCTCCTAATTTAGATCTTTCAAAATTACCTTCAGGGTGTTTAAATCCCGATTATCTGCAAAGAAGGGTAGTTGAAGGGGTTAGGGATTATGGAAACAGAATGGGAATACCAACAAACAATGGATCCGTGCATTATCATAATGATTTTCGTGCTAAGCCCACAATTATTGTTGGTGCCTATGGAATAATGCCTGAATCTAGGGCGAAAAAAGGAAAGCCGGAGGTAAATGATTTAGTAGTAGCTGTTGGCGGTAGAACGGGAAGAGATGGTATACACGGGGCAACATTTTCAAGCGGTGAAATGACTGATAAAACAATTAGTGTTAACTCCAGTGCTGTTCAAATTGGCAATGCAATCGAGGAAAAAAGAATGGCGGACGCACTTTTGGAATGCCGCGATAGAAATTTAATTCGCGCAATAACAGATTGCGGTGCTGCCGGATTTTCATCGGCAATTGGAGAATTGGGAGAAAATATAGGAGTAACAATTGATATAGAAAAAGCTCCAACTAAATATCCCGGTCTTGCTCCCTGGGAAATTTGGATATCTGAATCTCAAGAGAGAATGGTAACAGCAGTGGCTTCGGAACAAATAGAAGAATTTATGGCAATTTGCAAAAAATATAATGTTGAAGCAACAGTTCTTGGAAATTTTGATGGAAGTAATAATCTAAATGTCTTTTATGGTGATCAAAAAATCATTGATCTGGATTATGACTTTCTGAAAAAGGGTTTACCACAAAGAACAATGATTGCAAGATGGGAGAAACAGATTTTTGAAGAGCCGGAAATTGATTTACCAGTTGATTGGGGAGAGACTTTAAAAAAAGTTCTATCACACGGAAATGTTTGCTCAAAAGAACCAATAGTCCGCCAATACGATCACACCGTTCAAGGGACAAATGCCCTTCCTCCTTTTACTGGAGTGAACTATGATGGGCCACAAGACGCAGTTGTTTTGACGCCTTTATTAGACAAGCCTTACGGAAAAATAATTTCTCATGGTTTAAACCCTGTCTTAAATAAAATTGATCCTTATTGGGGAAGTATTTGGGCGGCAACGGAGGCCGTATCTAACTATGTCTCTGTTGGAGGGGATATTAGTGAAGCAATGTTAATAAATAATTATATTTTCCCATTTCCGACAGAAGAAGTTATGGGACAGCTTCATTTGTCAGTAGAAGCTGTAAAATGTTTTATGAATGCTTTAGAAAGACCTGTGACTTCAGGTAAAGATAGTCTTTCCTCAACCTATAACAAAGAAGGAACAAAAATAGAGATTCCTCCTGTCCTTTGCATTTCTGTCGAAGGTCGAATTCCAGATGTCGAAAAAACTGTCAGCTCGGATATTAAAAAAACGGGATCAACACTTTGCTTAGTCGGGAAAGTCGATAAAAATATGGGAGGCTCAACTTATTACGATATAAACGGTATTTTGGGAAATGAAGTGCCAAAAGTTGACTTAAAAATTCTTCCAAGGGTTTTAAAAACTGTTCATGATGCAATAAATAGCGGAAAAATTTTATCTTGCCATGATGTCAGCGAAGGGGGAATAATAACGACAGTTTCTGAAATGTGTTTTGGCGGAGATTGCGGAGTTGATTTAAATATTGACTTAAAAGCTGAAAGAGCGGATATGTTTTTATTCAATGAAACAGCCGGTTGTTTTGTTGTAGAGGTAGAAGACGAGAAAACAGCAGATCAATTATTTAAAGATGTGCCGCATATGATTTTGGGACAGACAAAGAAAGAAAAAATGATAAACACGATTACCGATGGAGCTCCGTTATTTAATATTTCAGTTGACGAATTAAAACAAGTATGGCAAGAGCCAATGAAGGAAATATTTTATTAATATGGGCAATATAAATGAAAATTTAAGACCAAAAGCCTGTGTTTTAAAAACGGATGGTATTAATTGTGATGCGGAAACTAAAGATGCATTTAATTTGGCTGGGGCAGAATCAAGAATCGTCCATGTTAACCAGTTGCGAAGTGGGGAAGAAAATCTTAAAAATTATCATATTTTATCTTTGCCGGGAGGATTCTCTTATGGTGACGATGTGGCGTCGGGGAAAATTTTAGCTATAGAATTAAATGCTTATTTAGCAGATCAAATTAACGACATGGTGCATGGAAGAAAAGGATTGGTTTTAGGGATTTGCAATGGAAATCAGGTTTTGGTTAGAGAGGGTCTTTTACCTTTTGGAGAAATTGGCAAAATGGAAGTAACACTTACGAATAATAATTCAGGACATTTTGATTGTCGTCCTGTTAATCTTTCAATAAATAAAGGACATGGGTTTAAGCCTTTAAAGGATTGGGAAAGTGCTATTTCTTATCAGGTTGCCCATGGAGAAGGAAAATATTTTGCCAGCCAAAAAATTATGGAAAATATTGAGGGTGAAAATTTAGTTGTATTTCGATATTGCGATATTTTAGGAAATTCCACAAATGAATATCCGGCAAATCCAAACGGATCGTTAAACGCAATTGCCGGAATTTGTGATCCATCAGGGAGAATTTTAGGATTAATGCCTCATCCGGAAAGATCTGTCAGGAAAACACAGTATCCCAATTGGAGAAGATTAGAGAATAAAGACTTAGAGCCTCAAGGATTACCTCTTTTTCAAAAAATGGTAGAATACGTGCGGCAAATGTGATTTTTTTAAAATTTTGCGGTTGACATCAAAAAGAATAAATTGTAAAGTAAGATATGGAGACGCAAAATTCTTCACTTCCCATAGGTTTAACTTTTGACGACGTTTTACTTCTTCCAAATTTTTCCGACTTCCAAAGAACCGATGTTGATCTTTCAACAGACCTTACTAAAAAAATAAAATTAACTTTGCCTTTTGTTTCTTCCCCGATGGATACGGTTACCGAAAGTAAATTAGCGATTGAATTGGCAAAACTTGGAGGAATCGGAATTATTCACCGGAATTTATCAATTGAGGATCAAGCCTTAGAGGTAAAAAAAGTAAAACACCATAAGCTTTTGGTTGGGGCGGCAATCGGAGCGAAGCGTGGTTTTGAAGAAAGAGTTAAGGCTTTGGTAAAAACAAATGTAGACGTGGTGGTTATTGACTCGGCTCACGGTTTTTCAAAACCGGTTATCGAGGCGATAATTTTTACCAAAAAAAAATATCCCAAACTTCAAGTTATTGCCGGGAATATTGCTACTTATGAAGGAGCAAAAGCCTTAATTAAAGCCGGCGCGGATGGATTAAGAGTAGGAATTGGTCCGGGAGCGATTTGCACATTAAGAGTTATTTCGGGAACCGGTGTCCCGCAAGTTACAGCCATAAAAGAAGTTTTTAAAGCGGTGGGAAAATCAGGAATTCCTGTGATTGCCGACGGGGGGATAAAATATTCGGGAGATATAGTAAAAGCTTTGGCTGCCGGCGCCTCAACAGTTATGATGGGAAGTTTTTTTGCTTCGGCAATTGAAGCTCCAGGTAAAACAATTGTATTAACAAAAGAACAGGTTCCCCATCGTTTCAAAAGTATTTTTACCGGGAAAACCAATAAGTTTACTTTTAAGGAATATAGGGGAATGGGGTCGGTAGGGGCAATGGAAAAAGGAGCAAAGGTAAAAGCCGAGGATGAATTCCATGGCAACGATTATTCTTATAAAACCAGAACTTTAATCGCAGAAGGGGTGGAGGGATTGGTTCCTATTAAAGGAACAGTTAAAGAACTTTTGGAACAGGCTATCGGAGGAATAAGATCGGGAATGTTCTATACAGGGGCAAAAAATATTAAAGAACTTTGGGAAAAAGGGAAATTCATTCGTATTACCCAAGCCTCTTTAACCGAAAATCATCCCCACAGCGTTTTAGTGACAAACCCTGGAGAAAACTATAAATGATTTATATTGTTGATTTTGGGTCGCAGACCACGCATTTAATTTCAAGAAGAATTAAAGAACTGGGGGGAATTACGAAGATAGTTTCTCCTAAAGAAGCCGGAAATGGTATTAAATATAAGGCAAAAGGAATTATTCTTTCCGGCGGACCATCTTCTGTTTATCAAAAAAATGCCCCGACAATTGACCCTAATATTTTTTCTTTAAATGTTCCCGTTTTGACAATTTGTTATGGCCTTCAATTAATGACAAAACTTTTGGGAGGAAAAGTAGTGTCGGGAAAGAAGGAATACGGACCAGCATTACTAGAATTCAAAATTCAAAATTCAAAATTCAAAATTTCTAAAGGTTTGCCAAAGAGGTTTACGGTTTGGATGAGTCACGGCGATGAGGTTCTTAAATTGCCTGAAGGATTCTTGATTTTGGGCTCAACGAAGAGTCTTAATCACGGATTTGTTGCTAACGAAAAAAGGAGAATTTACGGAGTACAATTTCATCCCGAAGTTGAGCACACAGAGCATGGGACGAAAATTTTAAGGAATTTCCTAGAGATTTGTAAATCAGAAATTAGATTACCCAAATTAGGAACAATGTCAACGGATAAAAATTTAAAAATCAAAAAACTAAAAGAGGAAATAAAAAAAACTGTTGGGGAAGATTATGTTATTGGGGCGGTTTCGGGAGGAGTTGATTCAACAGTTGGCGGAGTCTTAACAGCCCAGGCGATAGGGAAGCAGTTTATCCCGGTTTACATAGATAATGGATTAATGAGGGAAGGAACAAAGGAGCATGTGCGTAAAATTTTCCAAAAGCATGACGTTCGTCCTATAGTTATAAATGCGGTGGGGGAGATGCTAAAAAAATTAAAAGGAATAAAAGATTCGGAGAAAAAAAGAAAAATAATCGGTAATTTTTACATTAAACTTTTTGAAAAAGAAATGAAAAAACAGATCAAACTTGGAAAAAACGTAAAATTTCTTTTGCAAGGGACGATCTACTCCGATGTTATAGAAAGCGGAGTTTCTAAAAGTTCCTCAAAAATTAAAAGTCACCACAACGTCGGCGGTCTGCCAAAAAATATGAAACTAAAACTTCTGGAGCCATTACGGGATTATTATAAGGACGAAGTTAAAGAGATCGGGAAAAAATTAGGGATACCAAATGAATTTATTCTTAAGCAGCCTTTTCCTGGACCTGGATACGCTGTTAGAATCAGAGGCGAGGTAACAAAAGAAAGGCTTAAAAAGGAAAAGAAAGCCGATAAAATAGTTTTGCAAGAATTGGAAAAGGCGGGAATTTTAAAAAAAGTTTTTCTTTCTTTTCCGGTTTTAACCGATTCTTATTCAACTTCGGTTAAAGGCGACGGGAGATTTTTTGGCGAAGTTATAGCCCTTCGGGTCTTGGAGTCTAAAGATATTATGACTTCAAAATGGACAGAACTGCCCTACCAAGTTTTGCAAAAAATTTCTTCAAGAATTGTAAACGAAGTTCCGGGAATTTCAAGAGTTGTTTACGACATTACCACCAAACCCCCTGCAACAATGGAGTGGGAATAAGGTTTACTTCTTTGAATCGAAAACTATTCCAAGGCGTTTATAAGCAGTATCAATATTTCTTAAATAATAATCAGGATTGAAAAGCGAGGCTAATTCCTGACGGCTAAGTGTTTTTGTGATGCTCTTATTCTTAGCTGCCAGCTTCCAGAGTGGTATTTTTTTGTCCATTGCTTTTTGTGCCATACTCTTTACTAATTCATATGCTTGAGTTCTCGACATTTCTCCGTTTTCCAATAAAGCGTTAAATAAGCGGGGGCTATAAATTGCGCCGTAGGTTTTATTGAGATTTTCAAGCATTCGATCTGAATTCACTACTAATCCGTCAATTATTTCCTTCGTTAATCTAGCCGCGTAAGTCAAGCTGCCAAAAAGATCAGGAAAAACAAATCGTTCAGTAGAAGAGTGACTGATATCTCGTTCAAGCCAAACCTTAACTGTATCCAATTCTGCAAACGCACTGGCTGTGATTATACGATCTAAGCCGCAGATTCGCTCTGCTAATTCAGGGTTTCTTTTATGCGGCATTGCGCTTGACCCTTGCTGGGTATTTGGATCGAATGGTTCTCGAACTTCGCCAACATCGGTCATAGCCAGCAGCCTAAGATTCATTGCAATATTAGCAAGACAGGCTCCATTGACTGCCATGAGTACTGAAACTTCAGCGTGCCGATCTCTGGGGATTATTTGGGTAGGAGCTGGTTCAGGTTTTAGACCCAATTTTGCAAGCGATTTTTTTTCAAGTTCAGGATCGATAAATACATTTGTTCCTATTTCTCCTGAGCACTTTCCAAAGGCTATGACCTTTTTTGATTGCTTTATTCTTTCAATAGACCGTACGATTTGGCCGTACCATCCAAGAACTTGGCGATCGAAAGTTTGTGGTACTGCATGTTGTCCGTGACTTCTGCCAATTTGCAAATCTCCTTTATGTTTTAGCGCCAATGACAACAGAGAATCCTTAAGATTTGTAAAATCTGTTTTTACGATGATTAGGGATGCTTTTATTTGTAGGGCCAAGCTTGTATCCAGCACATCACTGCTGGTATTTCCTCTGTGAATAACGTTTCCTACTTCTGCCGGAAGCTTTGACTGAACCAATCTTAATAATTTATTTGTTTCGTGTCCTTCTGCTTGAGTTAAATATCCAATGTCTTCAGGTGATAAGCTAAGGGCATTGCGGATTTGATCTAGTTGCTCAATTGGAGGAATTCCATAAAGTTCACTTCTGGCTTCTGCTTGAGCTATCCAAATTTTAGTTTGGGTTCTAAAACATCCTTCAGGTTCCCAGATTTTTATTACATCAGGAACCTCTCTTGCATAGCGTTCAGGCATTCCCATAATTTATAGTTTAGATCTTGATAATTTCATTTCTTTCGGCGCCGGTTGAGATGTATTTTATTTTTACCCCGATTAATTTTTCCAGTTCTCTTAAATAATTTTTTGCTTCCTTAGGTAAGTCCTTATAATTTTTAATTCCTTTTATGGATTTCTTCCAACCCTTAAAAGTTTTATAAACAGGTTTTACTTTGGATAAAAAAATTGCGTCCCCGTCAAAATAATTCGCTTTTTTACCGTTATATATGTAACCTGTGCAGACTTTAATTTCTCCAAATTCATCCAATACATCTAATTTAGTAATGGCGATATCGGTATAGGAATTAATTTCACTGGCAAAACGAATCAATTCGGCATCAAACCACCCGCAACGTCTTGATCTTCCGGTTGTTGTTCCAAATTCATTCCCGTTTTTTCTTAATTTCTCCCCCTCGCTATTAAAAAGTTCTGTTGGGAAAGGACCTGCCCCCACTCTTGTTGTGTAAGCTTTTACAACCCCTATTATTTTATTGATTTTTTTTGCCGGTATTCCGGATCCCGAAGTTACTCCTCCCGATAAAACAGTTGATGCCGTGACATAGGGATAAGTTCCCCAGTCATTATCCAAAAAAACACCATGAGCACCTTCTAAAAGAATTTCTTTTTTTTCTTCGATAGCATTATTTAAAAGGGAATATGTCTCCAAGACATAGGGTTTTATTTTTTCTTTATATTTTAAAAATTCGTTGGCAATTTTTATTTTTGAAATTTTATTTTCTCCTAAAGCCGCAAGAATTTTATTCTTAAGAAGAACTTGTGTTTCCAGTTTGTCAAAAAAACTACCCTCATTTAAAAGGTCGCAAATTCTTATTCCGTTATAGCTTACTTTATCGGCATAAGTTGGGCCAATGCCTCTTCCTGTCGTGCCCGTTTTTTTCTTCCCTTTGGCTTCTTCGTAAAGACGATCCAAAATTTTGTGGTATGGCATTATAAGATGACAGCGGGGGGAAATAAATAATCTTCCTTTTAATTTTATTCCTGCTTTTTCAAGCATTTCGATTTCCGAAATTAGAACATCTAAATCAATGATTACTCCATTAGAAATCAGAGATTTTGTTTTTTTATTAAAAATTCCACAGGGGACAAGATGCATTGGAAATTTTCCAAATTCGTTAACAACAGTATGGCCGGCATTATTCCCGCCGTGAAATCTTACAATAAAATCTGATTTTCTTGAAAGGTAATCTATTATTTTACCTTTTCCTTCATCTCCCCATTGGGATCCGATAACAACGGTAACTCCCATAGCGTCCATATTTTAAATAAGACGCATATGAAAAGCAATAAGGAAATGATAGAATACAATCGTCTATGGATAAAGTCGGACAAATTAGGGAAAAAATTGACTTAGTTTCTTTTATCAGCGAATATCTTCCTCTTAAAAAAATGGGACGTAATTTTACCACAAATTGTCCTTTTCATAGTGAAAAAACTCCATCTTTCGTAGTTTCTCCCGAACGCCAAATATGGCATTGTTTTGGTTGTCAAAAAGGCGGAGATTGTTTTACATTTTTAATGCAATATGAAAACTTGGAATTTCCGGAGGCGCTAAAAATTTTGGCAAAAAAAGCGGGAATAGAGCTTGATCAATTTCGTTTTGAAAGCGATATTTCATCAAAAAAAGAAAATATTTATTCTTTAAATCGCTCGGCACTGGATTTTTACAACTACATTCTTACAGATCATAATGCCGGTAAAAAAGCTCTCTCCTATCTTCTTTCCCAAAGAAAAATAAAAAAAGAAGTGATTAAAACTTTTTCTCTCGGGTTTTCCCCAAAAACAGGAAATGCTCTTTGCAACTATTTAATTAAGAGAAAAAAATATAAAAATGAAGATTTAATATCTGCCGGTCTTGCTTTTCAAAAAGGCTATCAGCTTACTGACTTTTTTAAGGGGCGCTTAATGTTTCCTCTTTTTGATCACAGGGATAATGTTATTGGTTTTTCGGGACGGATATTGGATTCCTCATTGGAAATATCAAAGTATATTAATACAAAAGAAACTCTTGTTTATCACAAGGGGAATGTTTTTTTTGGTCTTAATATAGCCAAAGACGCAATAAAAAAAACGGATAGAGTTATTGTAATGGAAGGGGAATTTGATATTATCTCTTCTTTCCAGGAGGGTATAACTAATGCGGTTGCAGTTAAAGGAACAGCCTTAACAGAAAATCAAGCCAAACTTATCTCACGTTTTACCAAAAATATTAGTCTTTGTTTAGATCAGGATCAGGCGGGAATTTCGGCCATTAAAAGAAGTCTTTTTGTTTTGGAAAAAGAAGGCTTAAATATTTCTGTTATTACTCCAAACGGCAAGGATCCTGACGAAGCAGTCAAAAATGATCCAGTCGCCTTTAAAAAAACAATAAAAGAAGAGTTGGGAATTTATGATTTTCTGCTTTCAAAAACAATCTCTCTTTATGATGTCAATAAAGCGGATGGAAAAAGGAAGATAACTGATGAAATTTTGCCGATTTTTGCTCAAATCGAAAATGAGATAGTTAAAGAACACTACTTAAGAGAATTAAGTAAAAAACTTTCAATATCATTGGAAAGTTTAATTAAGCAGATGGATAAAATTAAAAAAGAAAATATCGGAATAAAAAAAGAAGATTTAAAAGAAAAAAGAGAAAGGCAGGAAATTCTTGAAGAATATCTTTTAGCTCTTATACTTCAGGGGAACAAATCGAATAATTTTTTGGAAATGGCAAATATAGAGCTTAAAGATTTAAATTTTCAAACCCCTGCTATCAAAAAAATTATGGAACAGCTAGAAATTGATTCTTCAAATAAGTCAATGCCGTTGGAGCTTTTACCAATCTTTGACCTTTGCTATTTAATGCCCCTGCCAAAATTTCAAAATGATGAGGAATATAAAATGGAATTTACAAAAGCAATAAAAGAATTAAAAAATCTTCTTCTTAGGAAAAAACTTGTGTCGCTTTCTTCAAAAATAAAAGAGAAAGAAAAAGCCCTGTTGGCTGGTAAGCAGGAAGACGATCAAGAACTAAGTTCTTTAAAAAAGGAATTTAACAGCCTTGCGCCGAAGCTTCAGGAAAATGTAAATTTGTGGTAAAATATAGATATGAAAAAGCCTAAAACGAAATCTTCTATCGTAACGAGTATTTTAGCTTCGGCTAAAAAGAGAGGATATATAACCCAGGAGGAAATTCTAAATCTTTTCCCAAAACCAGAAGAGCATATTAAAGAATTGGACGAACTTTATGATAAATTCATGCACTCAAACGTTGATGTTTTCGAAAGCGTTGCCGAGGAAAATGATGAGCATAAGCCAATAGAGGTATTGGAAAAAGAACTTGAAGCTTTAACAGTTTTAACCGAGGGGGCGGTTTCCGATCCTGTAAGAATGTATCTTAAAGAGATCGGGAGAATTCCTCTTTTAACTTTTGATCAGGAAATATCTTTGGCAAAAAGAGTTGAAAAAGGCGATAAAGAAGCAAAAAAGAAATTAATTACCTCCAATTTAAGACTGGTTGTCTCGATTGCTAAAAAATACGTTGGACGCGGGCTTACTCTTTTAGATTTAATACAAGAAGGAAATCAGGGTCTAATTAGAGCGGTTGAAAAGTATGACTGGAGAAGAGGATATAAATTTTCTACTTATGCGACCTGGTGGATTAGGCAATCGATTACAAGAGCCATTGCCGATCAGGCAAGAACAATCAGGATTCCTGTCCATATGGTTGAAAATATAAACAGGTTCCTTCGTACCTCAAGAAAATTAATGCAGGAGCTGGGAAGAGAGCCGACACCGGAAGAGGTGGCAAAGGTTTTGGGTATCGAGCCGGATAAGGCTTTGGAAATTATTAAAATTTCCCAGGAGCCTGCCAGTTTGGAATCTCCGGTTGGAGACGAGGAAGATTCCCGCCTTGGTGATTTTATTCACGATACAAATGCTCCGACTCTTTTTGATACGGCATCGAGGGAATTATTAAAAGAGCAGGTTGACCAGGTGCTTTCTACCCTTTCCGATCGGGAAAGAAGAGTTTTGGAAGAGCGGTTTGGATTAAAAGACGGACGGCCAAAAACACTGGAAGAGGTTGGAAGAATGTTTGCGGTAACTCGCGAACGTATCCGTCAAATCGAGGCAAAAGCTCTTCGAAAACTCCGCCATCCATCAAGGGGAAACAAGCTCAAGGATTATTTAGGTTAGACCAGTATTACAATTTAGATTAATTTTCTATATAAATTTTGAAGCAGTAAGGACTAAAAATATTCCGAGAGCGTTAAGGACAAAAGAAATAATTAAAAATTTGTAAGTTTTCATTTTTGATATTCCCATTAAAGTTACGCCTATTTCGTCCGGGAAGGGAGAGGCAACAATTAAGGCGCCAATAACGGGAAGACTCCAGCTAAAGTATTTCGAATGAAGAATTTTTTGAAAATGATGTTTTCCATCAAAGCGGTCATAGGCTACGGCAAGTTCTGAATTTAAATTATTTTTGGTTAAGTTAAAAATAGTAAAATCTTCAAAAACAGCCCCCAGCCCTGCAATAAATCCAATCTCAAGAGGAGATAGAGTTTGGCTTAGTAATAAAAGAATAAGAGCTCCGATAGCTACCGTAAAAGTAGAAACAAATAAAATTCCGCCTAAAAAAGCTCCAAAATAACCAAATGTTCCTAAATGCAGCAAGAAAGACTGAAAGACTTCAATTCTAGAAAGAAAAATTGCAAAAACTATACCAAAAAAAGCAAGAGTTAAATTTTTATATTTCCAACCTTTCCAAGCGTCAGCCATATTAAAAAATTATAACAGATAAGATTTTCTTTTATTCTCTTCAAACCTTTCGATAGCGTAACGGAGCATCGTCCGGGGCATTTGCCGACAGTGATCATTTAAAAATTTTTCCAAAACTTCTTGATCTTTTTTTCCAACTTCCCTAAGCATCCAGCCTAAGGCTTTATGGATTAAATCATGCTTGTCATTAATTAAAATTTTTGAAATTTTCAAAATATCCTCAAAATCATTGTTTTTAATAAAAGCAGCTGTGGCCAAAATAGCGATTCTTTTTTCCCACAAATTATTTGATCTTACCAGTTTATATAAGACTTTCCGATTTGAGTTCAATAAGAAATTACCAACAATATTAGGCGCTGATAAATCTACCAAATCCCAGTTATTTATGTTTTTGGTATTTTTCAAATAAAAATCAAAAATTATTTTCCTGTCTTTTTTATATTTATCAACCAAAATCAGAATTGAAGTCAGCCGGTGTTCATGGATTTTGCTATTAAGCAATTTTTGCAGTTCATTAAGTTCTAAATCAGAATATTTCCTAGCTACTTTGCGCTGATTAGGAACAGAAATTCCAAGAAAAATATCACCCTCCCCATACTGTCCTTTTCCGGTTTTAAAAAATCTGGATAAAATTTGCGCCTTTTTAGGATCAGACAATAGCCTAAGATCACTCTTTACTGATTCACAGTCCATTGAAGATATTATATCGCGTTTACATATAGGTACGTCTTATAAAGAGAAGAAGTAAAGCACCTCCGATTGCCAAAATTAAGGAACTAATTATCAATTTATTAAACCCAACCCAAGAAGTCCGACAATAATAAGGTAACCAGCTATTAGGTAGTTAAGAAATTTTGGAAAAACAAGGATTAATATCCCAAAGACTAATGAAGCCAAAGGACTTAAACTTGTAAGAGAAATATTCATACATTATCACCTCCCTTCTTAATAAATGCTATACGTTCACTCCTAAAAGACGGGCAACAAAGACAACAACTGCAACAATAAGCAGTAGATGGATTAGTCCTCCGCCGACTTTGAGAGAAAATCCTCCCAACCACGAAATAACTAATAATATAATTATAATATCCAATAATCCCATATTTTTCACCTCCTCATTTTGTACCGTATCCTCTCATCCAAATATATCAAGCAAACTAGTCCGTTTATTGTTGTTCGCCAGAGAGCACTCGTACCAGTTTAATAATTCCCCAAGCCAAAACCGCGTATACAATAATTGCGACCAGTGTTGACGGCTCAAGAACAGAAGTTGTTTCTATGCCTTGTGTGAAACCCCTACGGAATATTCCTTCAAAAGGTAAGATAAAAACTCCGGTTAAACCATAGATTGAATTCACAAATGCGCTTGAGATACTCGCTCCCGCTAATTTAAAAACAAGACGGAAAGCCAATAATATTTCCAGCATCCCAAAAAGAAAATAGATTAAATATCCAGCCGTCTGAAAGCTGGTTGCGCTTTTAGCTGGAGTATTCGCACCTGGATTAATGTTATTTCCTTGAGTAGTTATCGTTTCTTTTATAATTTCTGCCATATTTTTCACCTCCTTTTATTTTTGTAATTATTACTAGATTTTTCTTTATATGCTCTTGTTAATTTGAATTTAAGGGTCAAAATCCACCCTGATTTCAGCTTTATTAAGGGTAGCAGTATCTAATTGAGTCATAACAAGATAAGTATACTCAATTACAAGAGAATATGCAGTAATGCGCGCGATATATAATGTGTAACCGGAATAACAGATTTCTTATAATCTATGTTATGACTTCTTAGGATTTGAGGATAGTTCAGAGTTTAATTTCTTAATATTTTCAAATAATATTGAATGGTCAACATATTTAACTAGTCCTTTTTTCTCAAGTTTTACCATCTCAATGCTTGCAGTCTCGCGGGCTACTCCAACGAGCGTTGCTATGTCTTGTTGCGTAAAACGGTGGTGAACAATGATGTCCTTGCCATTTTTTCCCCAAAATGTTTGGCTATATAAAGAAGTACTGAAATTACCCTTCGATATGCATCGGAGAATACTAAATGCTCAATTCGCATTAGTGACTCTGCGTAATCCTCTATTAATTCGCTCAAAAGCTCAAAGATAACAGTAGGCTTATCTTTAATAAAATTGACTACCCGGTCTCTGGGTGCACGTCCTACCTCAACAGGCGTTAAGGCTTCAAAATAATAAACATTGGGTGTACCATTAACCGCCCACACCATTGGAAAATATGAAATAGGTCTTAAAATGTGAAGCGTAAGTTCAAAACCCGTTTTGGAAATAGTGTACTGTCTGACATACCCTTTTTTTAAACAAAAAATGCCTATCGGGTCGTCATCCGATCGAATAAGCATCTCGCCTTTCTTGTAATTGCGGATCTTAAATTGGCTATAAAAAGCTTCGAATTCTTTAACCTTGTTTTTGTCCATCGAGGTTAAATATATTTATATGCAATATACAGAAAAAACAGCGCATTGTCAACTTTTGAGTATTTAATAATCGCTTATAGTATATGCCCTTGTATGAAAAGCTGTGTTTCTTTTAGCTTGCTTGCGAAGATAATACTGACCAAAAATCATTCAGAAGGCTATGCTTATACAATTTGTATAGCCAGTTTATTGAAATACGTTTTTCAATGATTAAGTTTTCCCACATATAACTAGTGCTTACTGCTGAGCCGGAAAATAACTTACCGGACATAAATGAATTTTTTGAAATAACCTGGATGGTATTCATATCTATACCAAGTTGGGGAGGAGATGTTTTACCTGCCTCAACTTAGTCTAAGTGGAGTATAAGCCTAAATCTATTTATATTCAGTAATATAGGTGTCTATTATTAAGTAATTCGAATTACTTAAATCTTGTAATAAGAATAGCGGAGATTTTATAAAAAAATAGTATACTTAGGGAGTTATGAGAAAAATCATTAAAACAATTTTCCCTATCTTTTCTCGGAATCAAAATCAACAATTTGAAAATAAAAAAATAAGTTACTGGCTTGAAAAATTGTTTAACCAGGAAAGAAATAGAAAAAAAAGAGTTCTAAAAGAACAAACCAAAACACAAGTAGATACTCTTAGCCAAATATTTCCTGCTGCTAAAGCAGAACAAACCACGAAAGAAGAAGGATTAGAGGAAGCTGTTAGAAACCATGCAGGGCAAACAGAAAAGAACAGGCAAGCAGTGCAGGATATGGTTAGTAACTCAAATAGAATTTTGCTAAGAGTATCTTCGGTATTTCCATGGGATTTATTTCCGACTACTGTCGTAGTAGAAGAAACGCGAATAACAATTATTCATCGCCAACTATTTTCTTCCCAAATACACAGTGTTGATATTAAAAATATTTCCAACATTTTTATAGATACAGGTATTTTATTTGCGCAATTAACAATTGTGTCCAATACTTTTGCAGAAAACCAAATCGTCGTTGATAGGCTATGGAAAAAAAACGCCATTTTTATGCGAAGGATTATTGAAGGATTACGAATGTTTATAAGCCATGACATTGACACAACAAATTACACGATAGAGGAATTAATAAGTAAGTTAAAAGAACTAAGCACAACAGGGATAGTTCTGTAAAACCCAAGAAGCGCCGCGAACATGAGATTATTATAACTGCAAAAGCAATAGAATTGTTCCAGAATCTAAGTTATATCGAGAATTGAAGTAAAGGTGGGATGAGATAAAGAAGTTGTAGTTAAATCCTATTATTGCAATTTAACGTCTGTAGACGACTTTAGAATCTATTAAACAAACATTTGATATTAAACCTCTCTCAATATATAATACCCCAAGGCATGTTTAGTACAAAAACAAAATTAATTATTGGCTCTATCTTAACGCTCATATTATTAATTTTATTGGCTGCTATTTTTTACAATAATCCTTTCGGAAAACCAAGCACTAAAATTGATTTATCCAGAGATAGCGTAATTAAACAGATCCAGAAACTAGGAAGCTTGGAAACTGCAGCTTTTTCGATTGAAAAAATTGTTGAAGTAGGACAGCAGGGAAATGCTTTCCAAGATCTCTTGTACGGTGACAGAATTCTTCTCATTGCTCATGGCAAGGTAGTTGCGGGTGTTGATTTGTATATGGTTAACAATCAGGATATAAAAATCCAAGGAAAAGAACTTTCTATAAATCTTCCGGCTACTAAAATTTTATCCAGCACTCTTGATAATTCTAAAACTAGGGTTTATGACAGAACTCAAGGCTTTTTAAGTCGTGGAAATAAAGACTTGGAGTCAGTGGCTAGACAAGCAGCAGAAACATCAATTACTAAAGCAGCTTGCGATGCAGGAATACTTGAGGAAGCAAGAATAAGCGCGATAGAAAGAATAAAACAATTATTTGAATTTGCAGGATTTTCTTCTGTTAAAGTAACTATTAAGGCAGGAAGTTGTTAATTTGAGAATTAATTTACTTCGCGTAATAAAGTTTACCCTGAGAATTCCGAAGGGTTATAACCTATTTTTGCGCATCACTTTGAATTTGCGCTATTTCAGCTTCTGCATCACTTCTTATTTTTGCACTTTCTTGGTCTGCTAAAAGCTGCCTTGCTTCCAAGGTTTTTCTATCAATTTCTTCCTTAGCTTTTCTTGCGTCATCATCAATCTGTGCTTTTTGTTGTGAATCATCCATAATTATTAAAGAAAAATTGATGCGATAAGTCCTACAATAATTACAAGAACGATAATATTAGAAAGACCTGCAATAGCAAGAATACCAAGCACGGAAAGAACCCATAGAAGGAGGAGTATTGAAGCAACTGATTGAAACGGACGAGGTAAAATACCTATTGCCCAGGCAATAACCGCAAGTATAAGAATTTCCCACAAAGTAACAGGGTGATTATTGATTGTAAAAAGAACGATATTTGGAATAGAAATACCCGTAACAGGAGCATATCCAAGAAGCCATAAAACTATAAGAATAATAACTATTGCTATTAACATAATTTATTGTGTTTCAACATCGCCTGGTGTAATCGGGTAAATAAGATCCAAAAGATAAACAAATCCCCAGGCAACACAAAGATATACAATGCCTGCAATTATTGTTGACCACTCAATTACAGAACTACCTGTTACAGATATGCCTAAAATGCCGGTAAAAGGACCTGCTAGAGGTGTCGTTAAAGCATAAATTAAACTGGTAAATCCAATAAATGGATTTGCGCCTAGCGCCTTTAGAAGGACTCTGAATACGAGCAATGCTTCAACCAATGTTAAAATATACCAGATAATTTGATTAAACCTCAAAATTGTTTTTTTTCTTTCATACACTTTTTGAGGAGCATCTCCTTTAGCTTGCGGCTCGACTTGTCTTGTAGTTTTTCTGACAATCTGCCGAGGAGACTCATTCTCAATTGTTGTTACTTCTTCTTGGGTAGTACTTGCTTGATTCATATTAAATCTTAGCTTTCTTAATTATTGTTTCTTTGGGTAAATAGTTAATCAAAGCTGTTTCTACAAGATTAGTCAAACTTAACTCCTCAATAACAGCTTGAGCTTTAGCGTGCTTAACAATAGAAGGATTAATAAAAAGGGTTACTCGTTGTTTGTTATCAGTTGTCATACTTCATATACTACAACTCATTGTGGTACTTGTCAAGTATCAATTAAACGTGTATGATATCTACGATGCTTATACTTATTTTATTGTTAATTATTGGCGGAGCCATGGTGTATCTGGCACAAAACAATTTAATGCCAGTAACATTACATTTTGGAACATATGTGCTTTCTGGTATTCCGCTCTTTTATGTTATCGTCGGTTCTCTTTTAACAGGACTTGGGTTGGCATACCTTATTTATCTTGTAAATTCAATTACAGCTGCATTCGTCATACGCGGAAAAGATAATAAGATCAAGCGGGAGGAAAGTGAAATCGTTGATTTAACCAAACGGATTCACCAATTGGAGTTAGAAAACGAAAAACTTAAAAACAACTCAACAGCTACCGAGCCTCAAGATAAAAACGCATTGTGAAATCAGTTTTTGCAAAAGTATGGAAATTATTAAACTTACCAACAGGGGTACAGTTATTTTTCATGCGCTTTTTCCAGAATCAATTCTTAGTCGGAGTTACAGGAATTATCTTTAACGAAAAAAATGAAGTGTTGCTTTTTAAGCATACTTATAGACAGCACTCATGGAGTTTACCAGGTGGGTATCTAAAGTCTGGTGAGCACCCTGCTGAAGCACTTGAACGGGAAATAAAAGAGGAGTCTAACCTTGTCGTGAGTGTTGACGAATCACTCAAAACCCGTACTGACCGTACGAGCGCCCGGCTTGATATGTGTTATACCGGCGTATTTATCGGCGGCGAATTTGCTCCGAGCAAAGAAGTATCTGCATATGGATTTTTTGCAAAGGACCAAATGCCACTTCTCCGGAGCAATCAAGTTTTTTTAATTGAAGAAGCTCTGCAGCAAAAAAGGGATCATAGATAAATATGAATAATGTTTTTATCCGGAAATTTCTGCCTTATTTTATCGTTTCACTTGGGATCATTTATGGTATCTGGCCAATTGATGTTATACCAGATGTTCCAATTGTTGGTTGGATTGATGATATAGGAGTTATTGGAATAACAATTCTTATAGCTCTTCTCTTTTATTCTAAAAATAGAGGTACAATTTCTAAATAAAAAAGCTAATCTCGTCAACGTTGGCTCCTTAAGCGTAATTTACCTATAAATCCCTTATGTTAATCAAAAAACAAGCTTACTAATCCAATCTGGAACTTCCGCTTTTTCAACCTCGTCATATTGGGGAGTATAGGGTTTAATGTCTAATATTGGCGTACCATTAACGATATCTAACCCTTTTACGGTTAAAACATTACCTTTTCTTTTGACTAACTCCACTGTAGATATAGCAATTCTATTCGGCCTTTGAGGACAACGGCAGGCAAAAATTCCCACAAATGGGATATCTTCTCTTCCTTGTGGATGATGCTTAAGATGACATTCCCTTTCTTTGTCCATCCAGTAAACAACTATGATGTGAGAATAATCCTCAATCCCATCCAAGCCTTTGACATATCTTTTATCAATCGCAATTTCAGTTACCACATTTTTCCAGCCTGGGAGCATCGGTTTCGTAATGCTATTTGTAGATATTCCGAGCGGTTTGATTTTAATAACACCGTCTTTGTCTTGACTGTCGAGAAAATTGCAGAAAATTGTTTTCATATGGTATGTAGTCACCGTTATTTTAGCACAAAATAATGGTTTGAGAATCGTAACTCTAATATAACCACGCAAGTTGTCTAAGCGTGGTATATTAAGTGCCAACTGGCTCAGCGTGTAGGTTGAAATCAAGTATCATCAAATAGATTTTCGTTGTGAAAATATAAAACCTGTTCGAAGCAGTAGTACTAAAAATCAAACAATAAGCCAAAAATAATTCCAACTATATTTAGTATAGTTATAAAAATAGCAAAACCCTTTTTTGACGATTTAAATGCAATGATTCCAAAGATTAATCCAACCATGTTTACTGCAAAGAAGGTGGGGGAAGTTAGAAAAACAAGTATTGGAAGCGGAAGAGGGAAAAATTCTACAAACAAGTTTAGTGGGACGGCTACAGCGACACATCCGATAAGAAATGCCATAACAGCAAGACCTTCGTACTTTGAGTCTATTGTTTTTTTATTTTTTACTTTCATTTCCGATACGACCGTGTGTACAGGCTTTCCGAACCTTTTTGGCCAAATTTGCTTGCGCTTAATAAAAAGTATAAAGAAAAACACTACCAGAAAAATAGCCGTATAATTAATAATTTTTTCGCTCTTGATCTGTTCAGCGGTTTTTTCTTTCCACCAGAAATCAACTTGAGAGGTATCAAACGACTGCGGATCGGTCGGGAGGCCCCATTTTGCTATATAGGTGTACTGGCCTCCGGCAACTTCAACGGTCTTATTGCCGTTTGGGTCAGATACGCTTAATACTCCCTTCATAACGGTAATGTTTGTGCCGTATGTATCAGTATCAACCGCAAATTCCGTACCTTTTACTCGTAGCGTCGCATCGCGTGCATCAACCTGACGGCAAGCCCACGTCGGACTCTGTCCGATAGGGCCGCAACCTCCCCCCGAGGCAGGCTTATAATTATACATGAATCTGCCAGTATCACTTTTCACTTCATAAGCCGAAACCGGAGTAACCGTGGAACCCATATCCATGTGCATCAGTGAACCATCGGGCATCTTGATCACAACCCGCTCGTATTGACTCGATTGAAACTGTTTACCGTAGGTTAAATTATTGTATGCTAACTCCGTGAGGTGAAAATTTCCGGGTACAACAAACTCCGACTCACCTTCCTTTTTCACATCAATATTGATTACTTTACAGGCAGTATTTCCACCCACGTCTTTGACACACGCCCGAAACTTACTGTCTTTCCCTGTCGGCGTACCCCTTAACACACCATCGGGTCCCAGAATAAGTCCCATGGGAGGGAATCCGCCCATCGTATCGAGATTGAAACTGTAGGGACCTCCGGAACTATCGGGTCCTAATAATGCAACTAGCTCATCCGATAAAGGCTCCTCATGGTATTGTCCTTTTGTTACTGTTATGGGTAAAGATTCCTGCGGAACGGCTGTGGGCAGTTGTTCTTGAGATTTTTGCGGTTGCTCCTCTTGTGGTTGTTGTACCTGTGGTTGTGAATTACTGATGTCTCTACAATAAGCCATTACTTCATTAGCACAATTTTGCGCACATGCGTCAATCATCGCAGCAACGTTTGTTGAATTAGGGTTTATTGAATTTGCGCATCTTGTTACGCAATTCGTTGCTATGTTAACGCAATCTTGCTGGGTATATGCCTGGACTTTACCCGGAACCAGAAGTATGACTAGGAAATAAGAGAATAAAAAAAGTGTTGAAAATTTTACTAATGTAAGATTTATGAAAAACTTCTTCACAGATATATTGTTTCAGACATGAGTTTTATTGTCAAACGATGTATTATTAGTGCATGAAGAAAATGATAATTGTTACTTTTCTGACCATAATTATCTTTATTGGATGGATCGTTTGGTATAAAAATACTTCTATTTCAGAACCGGCAAATACTCAAACACTTAGTCAGGGAACCCAAATACATTTTGATGAGATTTTTATTGGTCTTAGTAGTGTTAATGATAAATCCGCCTTATTGGTTATTCATAAAGAAGGTCTGACTGATTCTGTTAGTAAATCGGTTGTTGCAGGCGATAAAGTTGTGATATATGGTTATACGATTAATGTCAGCTCGGTAAAAAAGTCGTTCAATCCATCATTATTACCCGGTTCAAGCCATGGTTATGTTAAATTTACTATTACCAACAAGTAATAAAAAACTTAATAAAAAAATTTATTAAGCCTCAATTTGTATGGCTCAAAGCGTATCGGTTTAGAACCATTCGTAATTTATGAGGTTATAATATCATTCTCCTGGCTCGAGAATCGTAATTCTATTATTTCAAAGCTTTTTCTAATATTTCTTGAAGTATTGGAGATTTAGCTGCCATGTATGAATCCCTATCTTGATTACCTTCTTTAACTGCTTTTTTCTTAGCTTCTTCGTACTTTTTTGTTTCTTTAGGATGTTCTCTTAAATAATCTCTAAAAGCAACTGCTTCTTTGAAATCTTTCGCTCCAAAATGATTCAAATGCATATGATATCTCCTTATTCCTTCTAGTGGATCCGGCAGCTCTATTCGAAGAAAATCATGTTGGACTAGCTTACTTCCTTTCGATCGATATTCATAGCCTGCGTTGATAAGCTCTCTTGATATTTTTTTTAAGTCCTTCTTCCCTGCTACGATAAAAATATCAATAATTCCTTTTCCTCCAAGTCCTGAAACAGCGGTGCTTCCAAGATGCTCGATTTTGTAATTTCCCGTTAAATATTCAGATAATCTTTCTTTCTCTTTTTCAAAAAGTTGAGAAAAGATTTTATTATACGGTTTGAAAACATACCTACTCATGATGAAATTATAGCAAAAGTAAAATTTGAGGTTAAATCTGTATTCCTAAAGACCTACTTCTGTTTGGAATATTTAAGGAACAGTCTATCTGCTCCTGGACCATAATAGTCTTTCTTAAAATCATAAATCAAAAAATTATTTTTTAGGTATAAAATTAATGCATTAAAATTCTGAGGATAAACGGTTAAATAAATTTCTGCATCTTTATGATTATTCAGAATTTCTCCTGCGGTATATTTTAACAAAGCTTTTCCCATCCCTTTCCCTCTATGGTTTTTATGGACAACCACAGAACTGAATTCATAAAGATTATCTTTTATCCATCTGTAAGAACTCCATGCAACTAATTCATTACCCAAATATATGCCAAATACTTGGCACTTTTCTGGATTATCGAATAATTCTTGCAGCTCTTCTAGTGTATATTTGACATAATCTGGTTTTTCCGGTGCGCTTTCGCGTTCTAATTTTTGAATATTTGCAATGTGTTTTTTTGACAAGGTTATAATTTTCATAAAGATATTATATCAGAGGTGGATTTGAGGGTTTTTTCATGGTAAAATAACGTTATTCCGCGGTAGCTCAATGGTAGAGCAGGAAACTGTTAATTTCAAGGTTCGAGGTTCGAATCCTCGCCGCGGAGCAAGGTTTGATATAATTAACATATGTCTAAGAATCCTATTATTAATGCCCTGAGCGCCTCAGCTTATATCATCCTTGTTGTTTCTGTTATGACCTTCGTGACTCAACCTCTAAGGAGCAAACCTGATACCTTTTTCGCTCCCATAACATTTTTATTTGTGCTTTCCCTCTCGGTTTCAGTAATGGCGTTCCTGTTTTTTTATCAACCCCTTCTGCTATTTATTGAAGGGAAGAAAAAAGAAGCGGTAAACCTATTTGTTAAAACCATAGGTATTTTTGCAGTTATTACTACCATTGTTTTGATTCTACTTTTTTCCGGCCTAATTTAGACTTAGAGCAATCTCTAAGACTTATCTGTTAGCAATAACAAGTTCGAACTTTTTCTACTTCTACCCTTATTCGTTAAAAAAGCCTTTATAATTTGAGCTAATTGAGGGGGGCTATTAGAGTTACAATTCTTGAGGATCATTTTTTAGTCTCAATTTTGCTAACCCCAGTTGGACATTCGAACCTCTGGTATAATTAACTCAATGGAGCAACATGAAGTTTTGAAAAAACTTAAAGAGTGGGCGGAAAAATCTGAATCAGTAAAGGTTCTCATCTTAACTAGTTCAAGAGTTGCCTCCTCCGATTCCCACATAGACCAGTTTTCTGATTACGATGTGGCTGTATACGTAGATACTTTAAGTAATTTTAACAATGATGAATGGTTAGAATTCTTTGGAGATGTGCTCGTAAAATGGCCTGAAAAACCACGATCAACAATGAACAAGGAGTGGGTTACCAGATTAGTTCTTTTTGAAAGTAGATTGAGGATTGATTTTCAAATAACAGATCGACTAGACATTCTTCCCTCTGACTATGATTTAGGCTATCAAATTATAGTTGATAAAACTGGAATTACGAAAAACTTTCCACAAGCCACGAAAACTAAGCATCTAATCAAAAAACCATCTGAAGAAGAATTTTTAACCTTAATCAATGATTTTTTTTGGGATGCAACATATGTCCCAAAATATCTTTGGAGAAATAGTTTATTTTTTACAAAGTTTATGTTCGCGCAATTGCACTTTGAATACCTAGAAAAAATGCTTGAATGGTATATTGCAAGTCAGCATGACTGGAAAGTTGGAACAGATGTTCATGGAAAATACTTTGAAAAATATATGGATGAGCCAACTTGGGAAGAAATTAAACAAACATTCACTGGAGTAGACACTGAAGAGAATTGGAAAGTTTTTTTCAAATTGACAGAATTGTTTACTAAGTTTGCTAAACACCTGGCTGAAAAACTAAATTATGACTATCCAAAAGAACAAGAAGAAAAGATGATTGCTTACTTCAGGCAATCTAAAGAAATTTAGAAGTAACTTTATAAGAACGAAGTCCTAATTTCCTCGATGGCGGAGAGCACATGTCATTTTCTATATACTTCTGATATAATTTCCTCATGAAAAGAAGAAATCAAAAGTCTTTGATTGACGAGATAACAAAGGATTTTAGTTCTTCGGTTTCAAATGATGCAAAATCTACTATTCTCACGATAAGGAATTTAATTGAATCGAATGCTAGGGTTGAAGATTCAATTGATGAATTACATAAGAGTATTAATAATTCAAATGTACAAAATGAAAAACTACAAAGAAGAATATACTGGTTAACAATCGTTGCAGTCTTATTAACTTTAATTCAAGCCACAGCAGTTATTATTGAGCTTTATAATAGGTTGTAAAAAGCATAATTTACTCCTCGATTCAACTTACAAAATAAATCCATATATCTTCAAAAAGAAATTAGTGTATAATGAGTTTATGGCGAAAAGAGATACAGGAGTCGGGAAGAAAAAAAGGTCTCATTCATATAAAACAAAAAAGAGGCTTGAAATAAAGCGTCAAATGCTTCTTGCCAAAAAATCCAGAAAAAGACGAAAATAAACTAAATTTTCCCCATCTCTACAACATTAAAGGCGGGGGAACCATCGGGGTATAAATAGTTCTTGTGATTTTCCATTCTCTTGGAATTTTACATTCTCCGGATTTCATGATAAAAACTTTATCTTTTAATAAATACAATTTAAATAAAATTGGAGATTGTTTCCACTAGTAATTTTTTTACCTTTTCTGCGTTTTGTTCCATAATATTTAATATCATTTCAAAAGTGACGGGTTTTTCATTTTCTTTCCAGGAATCATAATCTGTACTCATAGCAATTGCCTGATAGGGAATACCAAGTTCATTGGCAAGAATTACTTCGGGGACAGTCGTCATGTTTATAATGTCCGCCCCAAGGAATTTAAGCATTAATGACTCCGCTTTTGTTGAAAAACGCGGGCCCTCTATGGTTACAACTGTTCCATTATCGTGAAAGTTTAAGTCAAGTTTTTCGGCAGTTTTTATAAGTTTTTCTCTTAGTTCTTTATTAAAAGGATAAGGCATTGAAGTATGGATTACTTTTTTATCAAAAAAGGTAAGTGTTCTTTGTTTTGTAAAATCAATAAATTGGTCCGGAAATATTAAATCCCCCGGCTGAATTTCTTCTTTTAAGGATCCACAGGCGGTAGTCGCTAAAATATGAGTGCATCCTTCTTCTTTTAAAGCCCATAAGTTAGCTCTATATGGAATTTTATGCGGAGGCAAGTTATGGTTTTTCCCATGTCTTGCAAGAATTACTATTTGATGGTTTTTGATTTTTCCCAATACTAACTTTCCAGCCGGTTTTCCAAACGGTGTGTTAACTTCTTTTTCTTTATCCTTGGTTAATATTTCGGGATTGTCTAATCCGCTGCCTCCGATTATTCCTATTTTTACCGTATTATTTTTCATAAACGACTAAAGATTTTAATTTATATTTTTCAAGCTTTTTACTTCCTCCCAAAAAAGGAAGATCTATTAAAACAGAAATCCCAACTATTTTCCCGCCTAACTTTTCAACCAGCTTAACGGTTGCCATTATAGTCCCTCCTGTTGCTAAAACATCATCAGCAATTAAAACTTTCTCTTCTTTGCCAACTGCGTCTTTGTGCATAGTCAAAATATCCATGCCATATTCTTTTTTAAAAGAAGCCTGAATTGTTTTATAAGGAAGTTTACCTTTTTTCCTAACAAGACAAACTCCTGCTTTAAGTTTATAAGCCAGAGGAGCTGCCAGTAAAAATCCCCGCGCGTCAATAGCAATAACTTTATCAATTTTTTTATCCAAATAAGGCTTTGCCAATTTATCGATAGCATAGGCAAAAGCTTTTTTATTCTGAAGAAGAGTTGTTATATCTTTAAAACCCACCCCTTTAATCGGGAAATCTGCTACATCTCTAATTAATCCTTTCAAATCCATGCCTTATAATTTATGTTTTTTTATTAATTTTTGCAAGTGGTATTCTTATCAATAATGCCAATGGTGTTTTTATATTTGCTATACTTGATTTGTGCAAAGAAAAACACTTTTTTGTCTTATTGTTTTAAGTAGCCTTTTCTTCTTATCCCGTTTTTATAATATTCTCTCTTTGCCAATTTTTATTGACGAAGCCATTTATATTCAATGGGCACAAGTTGCAAAATCTAATTCCTCTTTAAGATTTATTTCCCTAGTTGATGGCAAACAGCCCTTATTTATTTGGTTTGTTGCTTCTTTGGTCGGGATTTTTAAAGATCCTCTTTTGGCGGGAAGAACCATTTCTGTAATTGCAGGATTTTTAAGCATGATCGGGCTGTTTTTCTTAACAAAAGAGCTCTTTAAAAGTTATCTTATTGGGTTTTTTTCAGCTTTTATTTATCTTATTTATCCTTTTGCTTTAGTTTTGGACCGCCTGGCCCTTTACGATAGTTTAGTCGGAGCTTTTGCTGTTTGGAGCATGTATTTTTCCGTGCTTTTGGTTCGTCTGCTTAGACTGGACTTGGCTCTTATTTTGGGAATGATTTTAGGAGGGGGGATTCTTACAAAAACAAGCTCTTTTTTTAGTATTTATCTTTTACCGTTAACTTTATTTTTTATAAACTTCAAAAACAGAAAGCTTTTTTTAAGATGGGCAGGATTATTCTCTTTTTCTGTAATTTTAGCTTATGCTCATTATAATATTCTTCGTCTTTCTCCAAACTTTTACCAAATTTCCCAAAAAAACGGTTTTTTTATTAACGATTTGTCCGGATTCTTACTAAATAAATTTTATTTTAATTTTTTTCAAAATATAACTAGCCTTTCTTCGTGGATTATTACTTATTTTACATTCTCCATGATTTTTTTAATAATAATCTCTTTTTTTATTTCAAAGAAATATCTAAAAGAAAAAATATTTCTTTTTTTATGGTTTATTATTCCTTTTTTACTCTTGGCTTTATTTGGGCGGATCTTTTTCCCCCGTTTTGTTTTTTTTATGACACTTTATCTTATTCCTCTTATTTCTTTTTCCTTAGCGGAAATTTTAAGACGTTTTAGGATAAAAATTTTTATCCCGCTTTTTATAGTCATTATATTTCAAATGATTACGGCCGATTACTATGTTTTATCGGATTTTAAAAAAGCACCTATTCCTAAAATAGATCTTAATCAATTTGTTAATGATTGGCCTTCTGGCAGGGGCATTAAAGAAACGATTGCTTATCTTGAAAATATATCTAAGAAAGAGAAAATATATGTTGTTTCCGAAGGAATTTACGGAAGTTTGCCGACTACATCTTTAGAAATTTATTTAAAAAATAATAAAAATATTCAAAGAACGGCTATTGAACCTATCCCTGAGGAAATGAGCAAGGAGTTAAAGGATAAAGTTTGTAAATATCGAAGTTTTTTACTTTTAAATCAGATGCAATTTCCTCCGTCTGCGTGGCCTGCTGAAATAGTTTTTAAATATAAAAAGGGAGAGGGAAACAGCTATTTAAGCCTTTATAAAATAAGATGTTCTCTTTAGTTGTTTAACTTAAGTTCCTTTTCCAATTCTTTAAGGAAATTTTTTATAATTCCAAAGAGATCTTGCATTAAAAACTTATTCTCTTGACTGGTATTCTCATCTTCAATTTCTAGAGATGCTGTAGTTGGAGTAGGAGCTGGGGTTTCAGTTATAGAAGGGGTTGAAGTTATAGTAGATGTTGGGGTTGGGCTAGTAGACGCTTCATCTTCATCATCTTCTTGATTTGATCTTACTTTTATATGTACTGCATATAATTTATCATCAATAACTTTTCCCTCGACCTTAACATAAGATCCATTTTCGAGAGTTCCCTTTTTCAATAGTTTTTTGGTAATAGTAGGATCTATTAAAATAGTTTTTTCATTTAATACAAAAGAATCAGCAGTAACAGATGACGCAATCCCTTTCATTTCGAATTCCTTTCTATTAATATGGGATTGTATTTTTAGACCATTTATAAATTTTTCTACTTCTGTTTTTATTTTTGATTTTAATTCTTTCTTATCTCCCTGATTATTGTCGGCGAGTGTTATTGGGGTTGATTGAGATAAGAAAAGAAAGAATAGGAAAAATGCAAGAATGAAAAGGAATGTAAAGTTTTTCATATAAACTCTATAACGTACTTGGAAAAATTTCGTTACATTAAATGAGGTATGGTAAAATAGGGCCTGTGCCTAAAAATGATTTTGAGGAGGTTTACGCTCTTTACTTTAATAAAATATTCAGATTTTTGTATTTTAAAACAAAAGATTTGCATTTGGCAGAGGATATTGTCTGTGAGGTTTTTGCCAGAGCTTGGAAGAATTGGGAAAAATTCAAACCTGATTATACACAGGCCTGGTTTTACAGAATTGCCAATAATCTTTTAATTGACCATTGGAGAAAAAATAAAAACAGGAGAACGGTATCCTTAGAGAACTTAATAGAAATTGGACATGAGCCGTCTTTTGATGAAGAGTTTATAGAAAAAATAAGTATAGATATGGAGATTAAGAGAGTATATAAAGCTTTAGAGAAGCTGGCAGAAAATCTTAGAGAAGTCCTTGTTTTACGAGTTATAGATAATCTTTCTGCCAAAGAAGTTGCGGAAATTCTAAAAATCAGCGAAGGAAATGTTAGAACTTTACAATATAGGGGTCTTAAAAGATTAAAGGAGATTTTACAAAATGAATAATATCAAAACAGGTCTTAAAAAAGAATTAAAAGAAGCCGGAGCAGAAGGCGAGGAGTTAGAAAAATTGATGCAAATCAGCGGTAAGTTAATGGAGCTTTCAAATCTTGAAGTTTCCAAAGACATTAGGCAAAAGGTTTTAAGGAGAATAACCGAAGAACCTCCTAATAAAGAAAAAACTTTTTTCCCAAAATGGGCAGTTGTTCCTTTAATAACAGTAGTTATTTTATTTCTGGGTTTGACAACTGTTGTGTCTGCCCAAAAAACCCAGCCGGGAGAAACCCTTTATCCTTTAAAGCGTGTCTCGGAAGATGTTTTTCGAAAGGTCGACCCCAATTTTAAAAATGAAATAATTGTAAGAAGAAGCGAGGAAGTTAAAAAATTAGCGGAGGACGAAAAAGACCCGGCACTTATTAAAAAAACTCTTAAAGAATATAAAAAAGAAGTTCTAAAAGAAGAGGAAAAAGATGAGAAAAAATTTGAAGAAAGCAAAAAAAACCTTGAGGGAATAAAGGAAAAAGTTGAAGAAGACGATAAAAAGGAAATAGAAGATCTTTTTAAGGAAATAGATAATAAAAGAGGAGATTTAAAAGAAAAAAAAGAAGATAAAAAAGCTGAGAATGAAAAAGAAAATTAATAATTGTAATTTATATCATTGATTTCGTTTTGTTTATAGATTATTATTTATCATATGGACAAGATAAAGTTGATTCTTCTGGGGATTTTACCTCAACAAACAGTTTTTGCACATTGTGATGTACCCTGCGGAATTTATGATCCAAAGCCAGCCCAGATTGCCGCCCAAACAGTTCTTAAAATGGTTCAAAAAATTATTGAGTTACCGACCAAAGGCACAGATAAGGAGGTTCTTTCGGCAAGAAATTCATTCGTCAGGATGGTTTGGACTAAAGAAGAACATGCCAGAAAATGCAAGGAAGAACTGTTAATTCTTTGGACTGACTATTTTAAACCTGAACATCTGGCAATATTTCCTAATCTTCATGAAATTTTCTGGAAAGCAGCTAAGCTCTGCTCCAAAAATAAACAGGAAATAAGCATTGAATCAGCAAATGACTTGATTAAAGCCGTTGATGAAATCGCAGACATTTTCTACAAAACAAAATCCTCAAAATAATTTTCCTGCGAAGCAGGATCTTGCTTCGCAACACAATTTCCAATGAATTTTTTAAAAGAGATTTTATTCTCATTTCCAATTCTAAAGTTTAAAATCAATCAAAAAAGCATGGAGCCAACATTAAAAGAAGGCGACAATGTTTTAGTCAATCGTCTTTTTTATTTTTTTAGAAAACCAAAAATTGATGACATTATTGTTTTGAAATATCCTAAAAACAACATGTATCTTATCAAGCGCGTTAAAAAGGTGGATAATAATAAATACTTTGTTTTAGGAGATAACTTAAAAGAAAGCATAGATAGCAGGGATTTTGGCTGGATTTCAAAGAAAGAAATTATTGGCAAAGTATGGTTTTGAATTTAATTCTTATAGTTCTAATATTATTCCTTTTAATCGTTCTATCAATGATTTGGCCGCCGGACAGTCCATGGAGTCCATGGTGGAAAACAGATAAAAAAATAGCCAGAATCGCCTGTAAATTGGCAGAAATAAAAAAAGGGGAGATTGTTTATGAGCTGGGATCCGGCAACGCTACTTTTCTTAATGTTGCCGCCAAAGAATTCAAGGCAAAGGGAGTAGGAATAGAAATAGACCCTTTACGGGCATTTATCTCAAGAATATTTCTAAAGCTTTCAGGGTCAGAAGAAAACGTAAAAATTATAAGAAGTAATTTTTACAAAGAAGACCTATCCAAAGCAGATGTAATTTTTGTTTATCTTGTCCCCAAGGCATTGCAAAAATTAAGACCAAAGTTTATTAAAGAATTAAAAAGAGGAAGCAGAATTATAAGCTACAGATATGAGATAGATTTGCCTTTAATAAAAGAAGACAAAGAAAATCAACTTAGATTATTTAGAGTTTAATACTTCGTAGACACTTTTTAAGATTTGATTATTCGGTAGACGTTTTAGCGCTTTTTCGACAAATGCAAGTGTTTCGTTTGGCTTCTCTGTTTTTAGGAGAAGAATGGCAAGATTCTCATAAGCGACATAATAATCAGAAATAGAAAGAGTTTTTTGATATAAATTTTTAGCTTTTTCAAAGTCTCCTTCTTTTTGGTAAACAACTCCTAAGTTATTGTATGCAAAGTACCATTTTGGCTGAAGTTCAATTGAGCGCTTAAAATGTTGCCTTGCTTTTTGGGTCTCTCCATTTCGAAATAATTCAACTCCCAAATTATTTTCCAAATCAAAGCTGTTCTTTGAAATTTTAATGTCATTACTATAAAGAGTTAACCCGTCATGCCAATTAGAGTTGCGGATGATTGTTCTTGCACTTAAAGGGAAAAAAGAAAGAATTAATAAAATTAGAGCCAAATATCCAAGCCCCCCCTGTTTTATTAGGATGCTAAATGCAGCTGAAAAAATTAATAGGAGGCCAATAATTGGAAAGTAGAGCCAGCGTTCAGCAATAGTCATATCCAAAGGGAAAATATTACTAATTAGTGCAAAACCAAAGACAAACCAAATAAGCCCAAAGATTATCAATTTTGATTTTAACCTTAAAGCCAAATAAAAAATAAATCCAAAGAAAATAATATCTATTAGAAGAGGTAGGAAAAAAGAAGATAAGGCTGGAGAATTAACCACAAAGTGCTGTGAAATGCTTAAGTCACGCGGGTAGAAGACAAGCCGAAGATAGTTAAATAATTCTAAAGGAATGGTCATTAATCTTGTCAAAAAAGGAGATTCGCTAATCGGGGAAAATTCAGGATGTCTGATTTGGGTTTGGGCTAAAATAAGACGGGTAAAAAAATAAAGCGAAATTATGCTGCCAAGATAAATAAGCCATCTTTTAAAATAAGCTCTTTTATAAATCAGAAAATATGAACCAATAATCGGAAGGATAGCCAATGCTGATTCTTTATAAAGAAGTGCAAAAAAAAGAAAAGCACTAATAATAATTATTTTTTTAATTCTTATATCTTTTTGATTTTTAATAATTAGAAAAATTGCCGCTAAACCAAAAAATGCGTACATTACTTCACTAAGGGCAGAAACATAAGAGACGGCTTCGGAAATTCCCGGATGAATAATAAAAATAATGCTCACTAAAAAACTCGGCAGCATTACCTTTTTTTCTTTTTCTAACAAAAGAAGGGATTGTATGATTTTAAATAATAAAATTCCATTTAAAGCATGGAAAATTATTTGAAACAGATGGAATCCGAAAGCGTTTGCTCCAAAAAAAGCGTAATTTAGCATGAAAGAAAAAGTAAGAAGCGGTCTAAAAAACCAGCCTGAAAGTCCTGCCCCTCCTGTAGAAAATGTCGCCCCTTTGAAAATATAGGGAAAATTTGAAAAACTTTGAATGATATTATTTTTGAGGATTTGTTCCTCATCATCCCAGACAAATCCGTTAAAAAGGGAATTGCCGTAAACAATAAAAGCTACAAGAAAAATTATCGTGAAAAAATAAAGAGGGTATATATTCTCAATTCTGTCAATGAGTTTTCTAAGAACTCCCATTTTCAGGTTTTAAATTTTAAAAACAACCAGCGGATTTTATCGGCAATTTTAAAAATAAAATAAAGAAAAGGATTTATCACCAAATCATAGCTTCCTATATACTCGACAAGTTTTCCTCCGTATCCTTCTTTAAATCTATGAAACCCAAACCAGGGGTCATTTTTATCGGGATCTAAGCTAAGCGCTCCCCACATATCGAATTTTTTTAAACCTAATTTTTTACCAAATTTAATTACTTCCCACATTAGAAGATTTGAAGCCATAACTTCCCGATGTAAGCTCGAAGAAGATCCATAGGGATAGTAAAGTGTGTCTTTAAAAACAAACAACATCCAAGCGGCCAAAACGTCATTCTTATATTTTGCAAGAAATAAGTGAGCGGAAAGTTCTTTTGTCTTTTGTTTTCCGAAAGACTCCCACATCAGTCTATGGTAATTTTCGGTGTGGGCATAGAATCCTTGTCGTTTCGTTGTTTCATGAGTTAGTTTAATATATTGTTCAAAAGCCCGGTCGGAATTATCTTCGATAACTTCAACTCCATGTTTTTGCGCAACTTTAATATTATATCTTGTTTTTGGATGCATGTTTTTTAAAAGTTCTTCCTCGCTTTTTGTCAAATCCAAAATGAAGTTATATTTAGTGAAAAGGGGATGAGCAGCAGGGCGAAGCCCTAAATTTGGAATTTGAAATTTAATATTTGAAATTTTTTCAATGTTTGGCTCGAGCTGTATGAAGATGCATTTTTCTTTTTTGCCTATTTCTTTAAGTTCAGAAATGATTTTTTTGTCCGGCATTTCTCCTTTTGGAAGGTAACCGATATTCCAAGAGGAATGGGGAATTTTATGAATCGTTAATTGAAAGTCCTTCCCGCGGATAACCCTGACCCCTGTTTTTTCTCTAAATTTTCCCCATTCATCTGATTGTAAAGGATGGGTTATCATAAGTATTCTGGAATATCCGGATCCTTTTTTAACAAATAAAGATTTTTTGAAAGAACGTCTTTGGGAAGTTCCATTATAAATCTTGAAATCATATTCGATGTTCTTTGGCCAAAAAATAATCTTTTCTTGGAATAGGAAAGAAAAAGTTTTTCTTTAGCCCTTGTCATTCCAACATAGCAGAGTCGTCTTTCTTCTTCAAGTTCACTTTTGTCCATTAGAGACCTACTGTGGGGGAAAAGTCCTTCTTCCATGCCGACCATAAAAACAATGGGAAATTCAAGTCCTTTTGACGCGTGTAAAGTCATAAGAGTTATTGCATTAGGTTTTTGACCGCTAATCTGTCTATCGGGCATGCTTGCTCCGTGAAGTCCGGCTGAGCCGGACGAAGCGGAGTGCTCTTGTTCAACTAAAGCAACGTTTTCCAAAAAATTTTCCATATTTGGAAATTCTATGGCAACCGAGCGAAGTTCTTTGATGTTTTCCAGTCTTTGACGGTCTTCTTCGTCTTTTTCGTTATAAAAAGAAAGATATTCGGTTGCTTTTAATACCTGATCTAAAACTTCAATAGTTTTTTGTTCGGCGGATCTGGATTTGGCTTCGCTGGAATAATCCAGGAATTTTTGCAATCGTCCTTTCCCTAGTTTTTCGATTCTTTTATAAGAAACCATATCTTTGGGATTAGTTAAAAGACGAAGATAAGAAAGAACATCTTTAACTTCTTTTCTTCCATAAAATCTTGTTCCCCCGACTAAAATATAGGGGAGACCCTGATGAATAAATACTTCTTCTAAAACTCTGCTTTGAGCGTTAGTCCGATATAAAACAGCAAAATCAGATAATTTGATATTTGGCATTCGATATTTGGCATTCGATATTTCGTTTAGAATGTATTCGGCTTCATTGTGTTCATTTTTGGCTTCAAAAATTACGACATCATCGCCTTCTTTTTTTTCTGTCCACAAAGAAAGAACAGGATGGGTAGTGTTGTTTTTAATAACCGAAGTGGCAGCATCAAGAATTTTTTGGGTGGAGCGGTAATTTTGCGAAAGAGAAAAAGTTAAGACTCCTTTGAAGTCGTTTTTAAATTTTATAAGATTTTGAAAATCTGCTCCTCTCCAGGAATAAATACTTTGTGAAAAATCACCAACCACACAGATATTTCCGATTTTTTTGGAAAGCATTTTGGTAAGATTATATTGGACTCCGTTTGTATCCTGGTATTCATCAACAAGAATATAGCGGAAACGGTTCTGGTACTTTTCTAAGGTTTTAGGGTGGTTTATAAAAAGGTTAACGGTTTTTAATAAAAGATCATCAAAGTCCAGCGCATAATTTTCCTTAAGGATTTTTTGATAAATAAAATAAATCTTTGCCACGGTTTCCTGGAAATGTCCTCTGGCAAATCTTGGATATTCGCTCTCTGAAATTTGCTGATTTTTTGCCGAAGAAATAGTATTTAAAACCGAAGAGGGTTTATAATCCTTGATTGAAACATCAAGTTTTTTCATGGCTTCTTTTACAGCATCAATACTATCCTGGTCGTCATAGATAACAAAACTTTTTGGAATTCCAATGCTTTCTCCCTCAATTCGCAAGATTTTAGCGCAAAAAGCATGGAATGTTCCTATAAAGCCCAAATGCGTTCCTTTCAAAAGTTTTTGAATTCTTTCTTTCATTTCATTTCCTGCCTTATTCGTAAAGGTAAGCATTAGAATATTTTGAGGATCTACCTTTTTTTCTTTAATAAGATAAATAACTTTATAAGTTAAAACTCTTGTTTTACCGGATCCTGCACCGGCTATAATTATCATCGGGCCGTCGGTCTTAAGAACAGCTTTTTTCTGTTCTTCATTTAAATCATTGAGAAAATCATCTTTCATGCCGTATAATAATATCATCGCATTTAACATGGCTCAAGTATGAAAAACCTTTTTATTATTGCTAACTGGAAATCAAACAAGGATATTTCTGAATCTAAAGAGTGGATCCAGAAAGTATTAAGCATTAAAAATGAAATATTAAGTATAGAAAATATAAAAATAATCATTTGTCCGCCGTTTACGTTGTTATCGGATCTAAAATTATCATTAGAAAACAATTTGTCTTTTGAATTGGGAGCACAAGATATTTCCCCTTATGACGCGGGCGCATACACGGGGGAGGTTAACGGAAAACAAATCAGTGATTTTGCCGATTATGTAATTGTTGGCCATTCGGAAAGAAGAAAGAATTTTGGTGAAGACGAAGAGATGATTAATCAAAAACTTGAAATAGCTCAGAAATATAATTTAACGCCCATTTTCTGCGTTTCAGAATTGAGCCAAATTCAAAATTTAAAAGTCAAAAGTTTAATTGTGGCCTATGAACCGCTTTTTGCCATTGGTACAGGTCAGGCTGATACACCGGAGAATGCTGATTTAATGGCCTCATCTATTAAAAAAGAGTTGGGAGATATTCCTGTTCTTTATGGAGGAAGCATTAATTCAGAAAATGTTCATAGCTTTACCAAAATGGGCAATATAGACGGAGTATTAGTAGGCTCGGCAAGTCTTGATCCTTTGGAATTTTTGAAAATCATCAAAAATGCGTAAAAAAATAACCCTTATCGCTATTGTAATTCTATTACTATTTTTTGTTAGAATTGCTATGGAGGTTGGCAAATTCTCTCCTTTTCTATTTCAACTCCTTTTCGACAGAGGCATAACCCTTAAAAAAGAAAATGAAAGTATAAATATTTTGGGTTTGGGGATTGGAGGAGGAAACCACCAGGGACCAAATCTTTCAGATACAATTATTTTTGCAAGCCTTGATTTAAAAAATAATAAAGTAACTTTAGTTTCCATCCCTCGTGATCTTTGGGTACCTGATCTTTCGGCAAAAATAAATACCGCTTACGCTTTTGGTGAAGAAAAAAAAGAAGGGGATGGACTTATTTTGTCAAAAGCAATTACTTCCAAAATTTTAAACCAGCCAATTGACTATGTTTTTCGGATAGATTTTCAGGGGTTTGTTAAGGCGGTTGATTTAATTGATGGTTTGGATATTACTGTTGACCGGACATTCGATGATTATGAATATCCAATAGAAGGCAAAGAAACCGATCCCTGCGGGCACAGCGAAGAAGAACTCGAAGCCTTAGCAACCGCATCTTCGCAGCTTAAAGCTTTTCCGTGCAGATTTAAGCAGTTGCATTTTGAAAAAGGTTCTTTGCATTTGGAAGGAGAAGGAGCTTTAGAATTTGTCCGTTCAAGATATTCAAAAGGAGTTGAGGGGACTGACTTTGCAAGAAGCAAAAGACAGGAAAAAATAATTGCTGCTTTTAAAGATAAAATTCTTTCTCCCAATACTCTTTTGAATCCCATCAAAATAGCAGGGCTATATTCAACTCTTAATCAGAATATTGCCAGTAATTTAGACCAATCCGAACTTGATGATTTTGTAAGGCTTATGGAAAAAATGAAGAATGCCAGAATTAACAGTACTGTTTTGGATTACGGTGATGAAGAACAAAACCGGTCCGGTCTTTTAATCAATCCCCAGATTTCAAAAGAGTATAAAGGGCAATGGGTTTTAATTCCAAGAACCGGTAACGGAAATTTTAAGGAAATTCAGGATTATGTTAATTGTCAAATAAAAACCGGCAACTGCCCAATAACCCCTGAATGAGAAGTACAATCTGGCGTTATTATATTTTTATTTTTTTAAGAGGTTTTGCTTTTTTTTCTGCTGTCTTAGTTCCATTTTTTACCGAATGGGGTCATATATCTCTCACTCAAGTTACAATTCTTCAATCATGGTTTATGTTTTGGATATTTATATTAGAAATTCCCACAGGTGCAATAGCAGATTATTTTGGCAGAAAGTATTCACTGGTTTTGGGAGCATTAATAATGACTTTTGCAGTTTTAATTTATGGGAGTATTCCTAAATTTGAGATTTTTCTTTTTGCTGAATTTCTTTTTGCTATGGCAATAGCTTTAATTTCAGGAGCGGATCAGGCACTGCTTTACGATACTTTAAAAGAAAATGACAGGGAAAATGAAAGTCAAAAAATTTTCGGAAGGGCACATTCTTTTTATCTTTTAGGAATGTTTGTATCTGCTCCGATTGGAGGATTTATTGCTGCAAGGCTTGGTTTAAATGCCCCAATGTTACTTTCTGCGATTCCTTTTCTACTTGCTTGTATAGTTGCCTGGACAATTAAAGAACCCATTGTTTACCAAAAAATATCAGAAAGCAAACGTTATCTTGAAGTTGTAAAGAATGGATTCTCTTTTTTCTATAATCATAAAAATCTCAGACTCTTAGCTGTAGACGCAATCATTGTAGCTTCTGCTTCTTATTTTGTTATCTGGTTATATCAACCGTTATTAAAAAGTATTAATGTTGCAATATTTTATTTTGGTTTTGTCCATGCATTTTTAGTAGGGATGGAAATGATTATAGCTGCTAATTTCTCATTTTTAGAGAAATTATTCGGAAATACCAAAGGACTTTTAAAATTTAGTGCTATAGCTACATCCGGGGCTTTTATTTTGGTAGCAGTATTTCCAAACATAATAACTATTCTCTTATTTATTTTATTTGCCGGAGGCTTTGGATTGACACGCTTTGAATTAATGTCAGCTTATATGAACAGGTTTATTCCCTCCGAGCAAAGGGCAACTGTTCTTTCTTCAATTTCTATGTTTAGGCGTTTTTCCTTAGTTTTCCTTACACCGATTATTGGCTTCACTGCCGACCATTCTTTAAGGTTGGCATTTTTGGTAGTTGGATTACTTCCTTTATTGGTTTTTTTGTTTTCCCCAGTAGAACAAGAAATGCTCGAGTAATCTTGGAAATTATATTTATTGACTCTTGAGAGGGGGTAAAGGGAAAGTATGCTTTTCAAAGAGTACCACTCGTCTTTGTCTTTGTATCTCTGTCGTTTGTGCTTTTAGTTTTTGGGAATAGGCTGTATCCACCTTGCTAATTGTGTCCCGTACAATAGCGCCGCCATTCCTGATATATGATAATATACCTACTAAATTACATTCTGCACTAACGATATCTGCTAGATTGCGACCGGTCGCTACATCTGTAGGTTCGGTTTCCACGCGGCATATTTTCCCTGTCATTTCAGTTATTTTTCCCCAAATCCCTTTTTCCATAACGCTATTATATCATTCTTATCAATAATTAAAATTAAGAGAGGGTTATGAAGAGGATGCCGAGAATCATTACTAATGCCCCAATTAATCTTTCTTTGATACGCCTTTCTTTTAAAATAAAAAATCCCAAAAGAACACTAATTAAAACACTAGTTCTTTTTAATGAAATTACGTAGGAGACAGGTGCCAAGCTAATGGCAGTCATTTGAAAAATTAATGTTAGAGCGCTAAATAAGCCAATCGGAATTAATATTTTTAAGTTTTTATGAATTACGGTTTTTTTATTTTGGCGAAGAATTACAGGTAATAAGGCAAGCGCGATAAAAGTTGTTTGCGAAAAAGCCCAAAAAACCGGAGAAGAATTTATAACGCCAATTTTGTCTAAATTAGAAGTTATACTCCAAATAAAAGCTACGATAAACATAAATCTTGCGCCCTTTTCTCTAAAAAGAGCTTTTATAGGAACAAAAAGGCCCTTACTTTTTTCTCGGATATTCAAAATATAAGACCCTGAAACTATCAATAGAATTCCAAAGAAACCCATGGGACTTGGAAATTCATTCAATATAAACGGAGAGGTTATTAAAATAAAAACAGGAGTAAAGGAAATTATCGGAGCAACAATTGATAAGTCGGAATGTTTTAAAGCCTTCATATAAAAGACTGTAGTTAGAATATTAAGAGAACCTCCAAGAAATAAGATCGGAAAAAATTGTTCTCCCAGTTGGGGGGTTTTTACAATAAATAAAAATATCAGCAAAAAGGGAATAGCAAAAAATCTAAGGGCAAAAGCAGCGGAATATTCATCTACAATTCTTAAGCCCTTTTTACTAAAAACATCTTTTGTTGATTCAAAAAATGCCGATAAAAAAGCAAATAGAAACCAAGGCATAAAAGCTTACTTAATCTGGTAAATTTTGGTTTGGCTGTTTTGAAAAATTAACGTCCCTAATTCTTTAAAAATATTCTCGTTGAGTTTTGTATATTTTTCTCTTTCCAAATCTCCTAAAAAAATAAATTCAATATTATATTTCTTAATTAAATTTTTTGCTATTTTTAAATCATCGGTTTCATAAAGAGTTTGAACATCAGTAATTCTTGGCGCCGGGATATCATAGGTGCCTCTCCATAGCCATTCATGAACAGGCCATCCGACAACAGTGGGTAATCCGGTATTAGCGGAAATACGGGAATAATCAGTGTAAGAATCACCCTGCGCTTCCAGAATTACCGGCTGTCCCTTTATATTTTTATTAAGCCAGAGAATTGCCTGATAATCATTTGGATAAAGATTTTTTAAATAAGAAATTCCATTTAACCCTTTGTAATTTTTTAGATCCTCATAATAGGAATTTATCGCGAAGTAGGGATAGATCATCACGAGGAATAATCCAATACTACCAAACCCGATCAAGATCGGGAATTTCCATTTTCCATTTTCCATTTTCCAATTTGAAATAAGGCGGTAAATAATATATGACGAAGAAATTGAGAGCATGATGAAGGATTGATAGACGAGCTTAAACATTGTATTTGCCCTGTAATGAGCAGGGTAAATGTCTTTAATGTAAATAAATTCCGGAATGATAATTAGAAGAGTGGACAAACCAATTAAAATAAGAATAAAAAGATCGGAAGATGGCAAATTTTCAATTTTCAATTTTAAATTTTTAATGAAATTCAAATGTTTAAACCCTAAATTTTTAAAAGTTTTTGAATTTTGAATTGTAATTTTGATTTTAAAGAGAAATGATATTACCCAAAAATAAAAGAAGCCGTAAAGAATCATCAGTTGCCAAAAAGGAGAACGCTGACAATGATCTTTTTCAAACAAAAAAGGACCAATGTTTCCCAGATTTGTAAGAAAGTCAGGGGCGCACAAAACTCCAATCCCTGAAGCAAAAGGTTTAAAGCTTAAAGAAAAAGGTAAAGATAAAACAATAAAAACCAAAAAAAGAAGAATAATTTTTTCATATTGTTTTAAATAGAAAAATATAATTGATGCCAGTAATAAATAAATTATTCCGTCCCAGGCATTTGTCATATACATTATTGCTAATAAGAAACTTATTAGCAATAAATTCCAAATTCCAAATTCCAAATTCCAAAAAGCAATTAAGGAAGAGTCTTTTTTTTGATTTTTGATATTAAGATTTATTTGTGATTTGTGATTTTGGACTTGTGATTTTAATAATAAAGATAATAATAGAGCGATTGTTAGTAAAACAAAGGGAATATCAAGAACGTGTCCGTGTAAGTCCGAAACAACAAAGGAATAAATAGGAAATTCATGAATAGTGTTGTGAATAAATCTGGTGGCATTTGGATACCAGTAGGAGTTTGGGAAAGCGGAAATAGAAAACGGAAGTTGCCAAAAAGGAACAGGAGTTTCGCCGTAAGACTTAAAAAAAGCATAAATAACCTGTAAATTTCCGGCAAAAGCAACTAAAAATGCCGTGAGTAAGCCCCCGGTTATCAATTTTAAATTTGAAATTTGAAGTTTTAAATTTTTTATGAGGTTGGCTCCGATTGAAAAAGATGCAGTAAAAGTTAGGGCAAAAATCGTAGAGAGCATAAGATTGTAAGTTATTGACGAAGGGATATTTGAAAGTTTTGTAAGCATTGCTGTTACCAAATGACCAAAATAATAATAATTTATAGAAAAAGGGGGAAACCACATATCTTTGGGAGGAAAATATTCGGATCTAATTATTGAATTGACAAATCCGTAATCCATGTATTTTTCTAAACCATGGATATCGGGTTGATTTGCACGAATAAAAGACCAAAAGGATAGAGCTATCAAAAACAAAAATTCTTCAAAAATAAAAACAGGAAGTCTTTCTTTAATTATTATAAAAAGTAGTTTTCTTTTTAAAATAAAAAGATTTCCTAATAATGAAATCCAAATTAATAATATGATTGTGCTTGTTGTAAAGGGGAGGATTTTTGAAATTCCAACTATAAAAATAAAATAGGAAAGGAAAGCTATCCCTAAAATTTTAGAAAATATATAGCCTTTATCAAAAAAATTAGAAAAAATTAAAGAGGTTATTGGGAGGAAGATTGCTCCGATTACAGCGAGCATTATCCACCATTGAAAGATAAAAATTATATCTCCTAAATTCATATTTTAAGACTATTATTTTGACACGTTTGCTCAACATTGTAAATCGAAAACCCTGTTTGTGAATTATGATATGATTTTTTAAAATAATTTTCAAAGAACTCTTTATTTACAGAAAAATCCAAATCCTGAACAGGCTCAACCATTACATAATTAATTCCATAATTTTTTGTCTGATTACAGAATTTTTTAACCTCAGTTGAATTAAAAAGTTTTTTTCTTGTTTCATCTCTTTGGTAAGTGTTGTATCCCAGAGACCAGGAAAAATAAGGCCATCCCAGAAATATTTTTCTCCCGGCAATATTGGCGGGGTTATATAAATAAGAAGTATTTAAGAAAACCGAATTTTTGGGAGTATTATCAATTATCCACTTTATATCAGAATTTTTAGGAAAATCATCAATTCGATAAAGCAGGTCGTTTTTAATGGGGAAAAAATCTATTATTCCGGAAAATGTTAGAAAAAACAGCAATATAAAAACGACAGATTTTTTAAATAAATTTCCTTTCCAAATCAGATAAAGAGAATAGGCGGTAAACATATTAAATATAATCAGCCAAAGATTGAAAAATTTATGATTGGTTGCGATATCCGGAGAAAATTGAAATAAATTTCCAACAGCGAAAAGAACAAGAAAAGCAATAAAAATTTTCTTTGCTATTTTGGCAGCAAAAATAAAGCCGATAGGCCCCAAAAGAGCTCCAAGCCCAAGGTTTAAAAGCCAATATCGTCCCCATTTAAATAAGGAAAAATCATTAACCAGAAGATATCCAGGATTAAATTTAAAAAGTTGATTTGATTCAACATGAAAAAGGAATAACATTCTTGGAAAAGAAGTAATAAAAGCAACAAAGCCGATTATGATTATGGATTTCCTTTGAAAGGGAAAAAGAACAAAAAGAAAAGACAAAAGAGCGATAGACATAATAAAAACAGCTCCATGTAAAAATGAAAAAGATCCAATAATAATTCCGAATATAAGAGCAACTTTTATCCCCAGGGATTTTTTTTCTATCTCGTTCTTTGTTAGAAGATAAATAATAAAAATAATAACAGCCAAAGGTAAAGCAAAGTGTCTCTGGTTTGTGAAAACATTTAAATTCCAAAAGCCGCCGCTTATAAATGTATTATCATAGGGAGCAAAGGCAGGAAAGATATTATTATCGATAATATCAAATAGGCTTTTTGGGAAAGAAAGAGGGTTTTTTTGAAAAAAATAAACAAAGCTTAAAGATCCGTTAAAAACAAAAAGAAAGACAGAAACAATAGCAACGAATCTTTTTTTAAAAATTAATAATGATAAAGAATAGATCATAATCAGAAGAAAGAAAAAGGAAAGTGAACTCGGTAAATTTAATGCCCAATTAATAGGTAAAACTTTTTCAATAAGTCCGACTAGAAGATAAAAAAGAAAATGATAGCGGATTGGTTCTCCGGAAAAGAGAGGATATTCCGGGGGGAAATTAGCGCCAAAAGAAAAAGAGCGAATTAAAGGGATGTGGCTGGCAAAATCGCTCCAGGCTTTTGAGGCAACAAGCATGGAGCCGTTTTCGTAAGAAAACGTTGAAAACATAAGCCAAAAACTAAAGATTAAAGAAAAAAATACAAAAATTATTTCCGGGGTATGTTTTTTAAAAATATTCATGTTTGGGAGTTAAGAAGTTTTTTAGCCACTTTTTCTCCAAGTTCAATGGCATAATTTACACCCCGATCCCAAGGGTATACTTGCTGCATATTGGCAAGATAAATATTTTTAACCGGCGTTTCCAAGGAAGGTATTATTTTTGAATAATTAAGAGTAATAACAGGCTGGGCGAAAGAAGCCTTAAATAGCGTATAGTTAGTAGCGTCTAGCGTATAGTTAGGATTTATTTTTCGTAAATACGGATCGTATATTTTTAGAATTTGATCGGCCGACATTTTCATATAGGGATGATTTATTGGTAAATATTTTCCAACATAAGCTATGTGCTTGTTATTATAATATTTTTTGTCAATAAAGTTTGTGTGTTCAACAACCGATAAAAAAGGAAAATCTTTTCGGCAAATATTTAACCAATAAGTTCCGTCGGTCAAAAAAGGTTTTTCAAAAATTAAAACTAAAGTTAAGGCGGAAAGGGCTTTTAATTTTTCTAAATTTTCAAGGTATTCTTTAGGAATGTCGCGAACTACTTTTAAAAAAGCCGAGGAAGAAGTTGTAACAATAACCTTGTCAAAATATTCCTCTTTGTTGTCAAAGGAAATTTTTACTTTATTATTTGCGCTTTTAATTTCTTTAACTTCTGTCTGAAGATAAAATTTTCCACCCTTTTTTTCAATATTTTTTTTAAGAGCATCAGCCAAATTTTGAAATCCTCCTTCGGGGTATCCCAATTTTTGGCTTCTTTTTTTTATTCTTGCCCAAAACCAGGAAAGGGGGATGTCGTTTTTATATTCTCCAAATTTTGCCGATAATAATGGCTCCCAAAGAAGTTCAAAAATGTTTTTCCCCAACTTTTTTTTAAGCCAGTCTCTAGCGGAAATTTTTTCCATCCATTTTTGGAAAGGAGAAAGCTTTAAGTACGTCAAAACTAATCCGAGCCTTGTTCTTTCTATTAGCGTAAGTTTTTTAAATGTTATGACATCAAAAGGAGAATCAAGAGGATAAATCTTTTCATCAATTAAGCTTTTAGTTTTTGGTTTTTTAAAGTATATTGGTATGCCAATTTCTTTAGCAAGGTTTTTAATGGAGTTATCGGAAGTGAAAATATGATGATAGTGTTGTTCTAAAATCCATGTCCAATTTTCTTCCCCGCCTGCATCGCTTCGCGAAGCATTGCGGGCAGGTTTAAATCCTCCAGCCAATCCTCCGGCAGAAGAATTATTATCAAAAATGAAGACTTGATGGCCTTTTTTAAGAAGATTATGGGCAGATGACAGCCCGGTGAAACCGGCTCCCAAGATGCCAATTTTCATAAAGGAACACCCCCGCGGGTCAGGAGGAAAAGAAGAATTCCGATAGATGTGGTTATAGCCCCTAAAACTCCAAATGTAGCAACGGAAGAATTTCCCGACGGCGCAATTGTCGGGATAGGGGTATTTAGAGGTATCGGCGTTGAGGTAGGAGCCGGAATAAGAGTTGTTGTAGGAAATGGTGTTATGGTGGGAAAAACAGTAATGGTTGGTAATAAGGTCGGGGTTATTGTTAATGTCGGAGTAGCCGATGGAGTAGCCGATTCGGTAACTTGAGAGCCTTGAGCATAAACAGTGAAGGCTTGGGTAATTGTTTTGGAAATCCCGAACTTATCTTTTGTGATTATCGAAATTGTATGTTCTCCAACAGAAAGTGGGTTTGTTGGCCTATATGTCCAAGAGCCGTTGTTATCTGCTTTTACCTCTGTTTCCAAAGCGGTTTGTGAATTTATAATAATTTTTAAACTGGCGCCGGGAGAGGCGGTGCCTTTAAAAAGCGGTTGGGAATCTGTAAAGGTTTGGTCTTCTTTTGGAATTATGATTTTGGGATCTTTTATATTTTCGGTTGCTTGCAAAGATGGAAATCCGATTCTTCCGGAAGAGGAAGCAGAGGGAGTGTTATTTGCCGTAAAGTCATAGTCTTTAGAAAGAGTCACGAGCGGTACGGGATTTATGTCTTTTGAAGAAATTAAAACATTAGATTCTTCATCTTGAGCCATAAAGAACATTTTTAACGGTTGAGTTTTGGAAAGAATAGAATAGGAAGTAAGATCAGAAGATCTTAAAGAATTTAAAGGAATAATATAACTTCCGTCAGATTTTATTAAAGAAGAAAAAGTTTGTGATTTCTCGGTTGTTAAATATACAATGCCTTCTTTTGGAGGACTTCCGTTGCTTAGTACAGTTTTCCCCGAAAGGGGCAATTGATCGGGAGGGTTGTTTTCTAACAAGGGGCCTGTGGTTACCTCAAAAGACTGTCCATTATTTGAAAAAGTATTTTGCCCGCTTAGAATAATAAAAAAGTATAATGTCTTAGGCTTTAGATTTTTTGCCGTGATTGAATGGATGTTGTAATTTTTAACATTTCCGTCTATTTGATCCCGGTCGTCCAATGAATTTGAACCTAAGTTTTTATCCGTACCAAAAGAAATTGTACCCAAAACGGAATCGGAAGTTTTATATGAAACAGTAAAGGATGTATCTGAAATATTAGTAACTAATATATTTTGGGGCAATTCGGAAGGTCCGGCTTTCCCAATAAAATTTGTCCCTCTTTTAACTAAGAACGAAGTTGCTACAATGCCAATCGTTATCATAAAAAGGGCTAAAAAAGTTGAGATTCGTTTTTCCCAAATACTGTTTCTCATTGTATTATTCCTCCTTGTGAAGCTGCTATCGATGGTTGAACGCTCATATTAAAATTTGGCTGGACTTTTTTTCTCTTTTTTAATTCTTCGATTGTTTTAGTGTCAAAATTTGGATTTATGGGTAAAATCTGTATAGTCAGATTTTGAGGAATGGTTGATGTTTTTATATTATGGAAAATATTAAATCCAATCCAGGCAATAACGATTATAAATGTAGAAATAATTAAAAAGAGTATTTCCCGGTTTTTCATATTTATTGCATAAAATAAGCTTTTGCCCGAAGACTAAGCCTTGGTAATTGATTTTCTTTTGATCCTTTTGTAATAGCTAATGTATCTATTGTAACCACTCTCTCAAAACCTACAAAAGCATCGAGAAACTTTACGATATTTTCATAGCTTCCCTCGCCATCTATGGAAAAAGTAAAGGAAGATTTTCCCGAAAGGTCAACCTGGAAAACCTGAATTTTTTGTAAATTGATATTTGATTCAGAGGCCAAAGATCGCACCTGACCTGTTAATAAAGGAACCGTTGGTTTTTTTGGTAATGCCGATAAGACGATAGAAAGATCTTGATTTAAAGCCTCATATTTTCCTGAGAGAAGACTAAGATTAGTAATTTTTTGTTGTAACTTGCTATTAACATATTCCGCGTCTGACATCTGTTTTTTTAGCTGGGCGATGGTGGAAAGGGTAGGATTTATGGCAAAAAAACCAAAAACAGAAAGCGCTAAAAATGTAAGAATAATTTCGGTAAAAACTTTATTTTTTTCTTCAGACAGCGCCGGTACCTTTTCTAGATATTTGTAGGTTGGAAGACCAAAGAAAATATTTTTATTCATTTTTTTAACAAGTTTATTTTTTTGAAATTAGCACTGATATTAACAACTATTCTGGCGCTTTGGGTACGGTTTTCTATTTTGTCCAGACTTACTCCGTTGATTTTAGGATAAGCTTTAAGAGCATTGATAAAAGTTGTCAGAGAATTGCTTGATTGGACAGTAGCATTCATAAGTAAACGGTCCTCTGTAATTGTCAAACTGGAAAAAGTTAAATCTGCTGGTGCTAATTTTACAATATCATCCAAAATCTTAACTGTTTCCTCTCCCTTTTTAGAAAGAGTTGAAGCCTGAAAAAGTCTTTCCTGTAAATTTCTGAATTTATCTTCATTAGATTTTGAATAAGCGACAATATTCTGCTGCTGTTTTATTTTAGTATTTAAATCGGTAAGCTTCATGTCAAGGGAAAAGCGGTAAAGAAAAGCAAAAAGAGCGACTGCTTCGGTTACAATAACTATAACCCGGCCTCCTTTTAAAGCCCAGTTAATTAATTTATACAAAAAACCCTTACCCTGACTTCGAAGCAGGTTAAGGCTTGGAGTATTTGGCATGCCAATTTTAGTCTAGGGTTTTTTTAGCTTTTTGTCAAAGGAAAACCTTGGCTGGAAAATTATTTTTTTGGAGACTTTTTAACCGGAGAAGGTTTTTCTGTTTTTTTGATGAGTTTTTGCAACTTTGATTTAATTCTGGCGGCCTTATTTTTGTGAATAATATTTTTCCCGGCCGCTTTATCGGCAATTTTTATAGCATTTAATACATCTTTTTCTGCTTTGCCTTTCTGCGCTTTTTTTACAAGCTTTTTAAGGGTTGTTAAAACCCCCTTATTTTTTATTTGTCTTTTTTTATCCTGTCGAAGTTTTTTCTTTGCTGATTTTCCAACTGGCATGGAAGCATTTTAGCATGCTATACTCTAAATTACAATGCCTAAGGATTTCCTTCAAAAAACGCTTAAACTTTTATTAAAAAGACAGACAAATATTCTTTCGGCAGCCTTTGTTATTATGGCGACCGTTGTTCTGTCTCAAATCTTAGGACTTGTCCGGCAAAGACTTCTTGTATCATTTTTTGGCGCTTCCGATACTTTAGGGGTTTATCTTGTTTCGACAAGACTTCCTGATTTTTTATTCCAGTTAATAATTGCCGGAGGTCTGTCCTCGGCCTTTATTCCTGTTTTTTCCGATTTTTTATCAAAAGGCAAGGACAAAGAGGGTCATAAAATGGCTTCAACGATTTTAGTTTTAGGTCTTTTTATTTTTCTTTTTATTTCGTTAGGTCTTTTTATTTTTACTCCTTTTTTCCTTAAGATATTAAATCTGGGTTCGGGTTTTTCGGGGGAACAGATTGCCCTAATGGTATCTTTGACCCGTATCATAATTGTTGCCGAGCTATTGTTTATTATGGGTACTTTTTTTTCTGCGCTTCTTCAGTCCTATAATCACTTTTTTATTCCCGGAATTGCCGCCGCTTCTTATAATTTTGGAATTATTGTAGGAATTCTTCTTCTTTCTGAAAGAATCAGTATCTTTGCACCGGCAGTCGGCGCGATTTTAGGAGCTTTAATTTTTACTCTTATCCAGCTCCCAATGGTAAAAAATGTCGGTTTTTCTTTTATTCTCTCATTTTCTCTAAAAGTTAACGGCATTCCGGAGTTTATTAAGCTTATGTGGCCCAGAACTATTTCTATTGGTGTTTTTCAGCTTGGAACTTTGGTTATCGTTATGCTTATTTCTTTTTTGCCCTCATCGGGAAGAAGTTATGTTATTTTTGACTATGCCCAAACATTAGCCTTTGCTCCGATTGTTCTTTTTGGGCAGACTATTGCGCAAGCGGCTTTTCCTATTTTATCCAGAGAAAGGGAAAAAATTGAGGAATTTAAATCCACTTTCATTACAAGTTTTAATCAGATGCTTTATTTGGTTCTTCCTGTATCTGCTCTTTTTTTGGTTTTACGCATCCCAATTGTCCGTTTGGTTTTTGGAGCAGGACAATTTGACTGGAATGCAACAGTGCTTACAGGAAGAACTCTCGCTTTTTTTACGCTTTCAATTTTCGCCCAGGCTTTAACCTATCTTGTTTCCCGGGGTTTTTATGCTCTTCATGACACCAAAACCCCCTTAATAATAGGAGGGCTCACAACGGGTTTTATGATTGCTTTGAGCGCTTTTATTGTTTTATTTCTTCATTCGGGAGTTGAAGGGATTGCCATTGGATATTCTGTGGCTAGTGTTACAAACATAATAATACTAATGATTTTTCTCGATAGAAAAGTAGGAGGATTTAATAAAACATTTTTAGTTTTGCCGATTTTTAAGATTTTTCTATCAACTTTTTTTACAGGATTCGCTCTTTATATACCTATAAAACTTCTGGATCAATTAGTTTTTGATACTACGAGAACAATTAACTTAGTTCTTTTGACTGGAATATCAAGTATGGCAGGATTAAGTCTTTATCTTTTCTTAACCTGGTTTTTTAATGTTAAAGAAGCTATGATCTTTTTACTGCTTTTTAAAAAGATCGGTAACTGGAGAGAAGTTTTGGGAGGATCCCAGGAAGTTATCGACAGCACCCGTCTTAAGGTTTAACTATCTGCTATAATTTGCCCATATGAAAGTTGATAATATTCGGAATTTTTGTATTGTGGCGCATGTTGATCATGGAAAATCAACTTTGGCCGACCGTTTCTTGGAAATAACAAAGACTGTTCCAAAAGAAAAAATGCAGGAGCAGTTTCTTGATCAAAACCCCATCAGTCGTGAACGGGGTATCACCATCAAACTCGCTCCCGTTCGTATGAACTATACCCTAAACGCTAATAACTATACGCTAAATCTTATTGACACTCCGGGACATGTAGATTTTTCATACGAGGTTTCAAGAACTTTGGCGGCCTGCGAAGGAGTTATTCTTTTGGTTGATGCGACACAGGGAATACAGGCTCAAACAGTAGCTCACTTTCAGGCGGCAAAAAAACAAAATCTGGTTATTATCCCGGCTATTAATAAAATCGATATGCCAAATGCCAAGCCTGATATTTTGGCCAATGACCTTTGTGAGACTTTTGGATTTAAGAAAGAAGAAATTGTTTTTGTTTCAGCTAAAACCGGTGAGAATGTTGAGGAACTTCTTTCCAAAGTCGTTGAAAAAATTCCTTCTTCAAAAGGCGAAATGGATCCTCTAAGAGCATTAGTTTTTGATGCAGTTTATGATGAGCATCGCGGAGTTGTCGCTTTTGTCCGGGTTTTTGACGGAAAAGTAAAAAAAGGAGATAATATTTTATTTTTCCAAAAAGGGACAAAAACTGTAGTTTCTGAAGTCGGAGTATTTTCTCCGTTTTTAAAACCAAAAGAAGAACTTTCTTTCGGGGAAATAGGCTACATTATTACCGGAATAAAAGATATTCGTCAGTCGGAAATTGGAGACACCGTTACCATGGCAAATGGCAAATGGCAAATGGCAAATGGACAATTTCTGCCTTTGCCCGGTTATGATAAGCCAAAGCCGATGGTTTTTTTCGGGGTTTATCCGAAAGATACAAGCGAATTTCCTCACTTAAAAGAAGCTTTAAATAGGCTTTCTTTAAAAGACGCATCTTTGGATATTTCTCTTGAGCATTCTGTTTTTTTAGGGAATGGATTTAGAATTGGTTTCTTAGGTCTCCTGCACGCTCAAGTTATTAAAGAAAGAATATTCAGAGAATTTAACCTGGAGCCTTTGTTTACTATGCCCAGAGTTCTTTATCAAATATCCACAGACGGAAAGAAACTTGAACCTTACATGAGTTTAACTATTTATGTCCCTCAATACTATTTGGGGGGAGTTATGACTTTATGCCAAAAGAGGAAAGGGGATTTAATAGAAATGACCTACAAAACTTTTCACGTTGTTCTTCAATATGAAATGCCCTATTCAATGCTTCTTTTTGGAATTATTTCTGATCTAAAAAGTGTTTCCGCCGGTTTTGCCAGCGTAGATTATAAGCTTTCAGGGTATAAAGAAGCTGATTTAGTAGAGCTTGAAGTATGCATCAACGAAACCCCGATTGATGTTTTGTCAGAATTAATCTATAGCGATGAAGCGATGTTTAGGGCGCAGGAAAAAGCTAAAAAATTAAAAGAAACGCTTCCAAGACAGCAATTTCGGCAAATAATTCAGGCAAAAGTAGGAGGAAAAATTTTATCAAGAGAAGATATACCTCCTTTTAGAAAAGATGTTTTGAAAAAGATGTCAGGAGGGGATAGAACAAGAAAAGACAAGCTTTTGGATAAGCAGAAAAAAGGGAAAGAAAGGCTTAAGGCTTTTTCCAAAGTAGTTATTCCGCAAAAAGCCCTATATTCACTTCTGGAAAATAATTAGAGAGCAAAAAAGAGGATTCCTCCAATTATCGACAAAACTGCGCCTGCAACTCCGATGCCCAAAACTTTTCCATCCGGTCCGGATGGTGCTATTGTCGGGGCAGGAGTTGAAACGGCAACGGTAGGTGCTGCAGAAGGAGTAGCGCTACTAACCGTTACTGTTTGTTTACAGGTGTCATTTAGCGTACTTAAGGCTCCGCCGTTGTCAGTCATTATGGAGGATGCGCTATAAGTTCCCGGATTAGTATATGTATGAGAAGTTTGAACAGAAACAGAATTAGTTCCAATTCCTCCGGCTGTTGTTACATCTGCTATCGGTCCATCCCCAAAATTAAAAGTAACTTTATTTATTGTTCCATCGGTGTCATTTCCGTTAGCTGTAAAAGTTATTGCAAAAGGAGCAACTCCAGATGTGGTTCGATCAACATTTAAGGCTGAACAAGTAGGTGCTAGATTTTGAGTAACCGGTCCGCTCGGCTGCGGGGGAATTGGGGTAACGCTTGCAGAAGGAGTAGATGATGTAATTGTAATTAAGGCCGGGCTTGTATTGCTTAAAACGTTTTCGCTCGGCTGATCTGTTTGAGCGATAGATAAAACTTGAGTTTGATTTCCAAAACTTACTTGAGTAGGGCTTCCTTCTGTTACAGCCAAAGCTTTAAATGTTAAAGTTGCTACTTTTGCAGGCTGCTGAATAACACTTGTAGGGTTGGCTCCCACAGATAAACTGGCGTTAATATTGCCCGATGTATAAATAGGTCCTTCCAAAGTTGCGGGAAAAGTGCCAGGATTTGCAACAAGGGCGTTTTCGATAGCAGAAAGCTTGGTTGGGTCGTAGCTTATGTTTAATTTTATAAAAGATACTTGGTTCTGGCCGGGGTTTACCATAATATCTAATTTTACTTCCTGTCCGACAGAAGAACTTGCCGTGGGCGGAGTAAAAGAAAGAGTTGTTGAAGCAACAGCTTTACTTCTAACCTCCTGACGCTGCTGAAGAAGATAAAGAGTTACAGGTATCGATGCCAACAAAACTACGACAATACCTAGTAGTAGAAATTTTCTGCCGCTTAAGTTCATAAAATATAAGTTCGGAAAGCCGACTTAATTTTATAGTATAGAAGAAAGAAACATGTGTCAAGAGGCGACACCTTTACTATAGGGTCTTGACAAGGAAAAAGGCGTAGTGTATAAATTAGCAGTCACTTTAAACAAGTGATATTTTTATAAGCATTTATGTCAGCAAAGATTCAAAAAACAGAACAATCCAGTATAAACCCGCTTTTCGACAACATCCTGTTAAAGCCTCTTGAGGCAGAGCAAAAAACACAAAGCGGTATTTTATTGCCCGACACAGCAAAAGAAAAACCACAAATCGGACTGGTTATGGCAATAGGTCCCGGAAGTATAAATGACCAGGGAAAACTTGTACCAGTCGCGGTTAAAAAGGGCCAAAAAGTTTTGTATAAAAAATGGGGCGGAACAGAAGTCAAGGTAAAAGGCGAAGAATGGGTTTTAGTAGAACAAAAAGATATTTTAGCAATTTTAGAATAATTCTATGGCAAAACAATTAAAATTTTCAGAAGAAGCAAGACAGTCTTTGGTTAAAGGCGTCAATATTTTAGCTAAAGCGGTTGTTACAACCCTTGGTCCAAAAGGACGCAATGTTGCTTTAGATAAAAAATGGGGTGCTCCGAATGTTGTTCATGACGGTGTAACTGTTGCAAAGGAAATTGACCTTGAGGATCCTTTTGAAAATATGGGAGCACAGCTTGTTAAAGAAGCTGCTTCCAAAACCAATGATGTAGCCGGAGACGGAACAACAACCGCGACCCTTCTAGCCCAAGTCATCATCAATAATGGATTTAAAAATGTTACAGCCGGCGCAAACCCCATGATTTTAAAAGCCGGAATGGAAAAAGGTGTTGAGGTAGTAGTTTCGGAAATTAAAAAAATGGCAAAAACCGTGAAGGATGCAGATGTCATTAAGGTCGCCACCATTTCCGCCCAGGATGAAAAAATAGGATCTTTAATAGCAGAAGCCTTAAATAAAGTAGGGAAAGACGGAGTTGTAACAGTTGAAGAAGGAAAAGGACTTGAGCTTTCTATCGACTACAAAGAAGGAATGGAATTCGATAAAGGATACGCTTCTGCATATTTTGTAACCAATCCTGACAAGATGGATGCCGAAATCGATAATCCTTATATTTTAATAACAGATAAAAAAATCTCATCTTTGCAAGAACTTCTTCCCTTTTTAGAAAGTTTAATCAAAGTTTCCAAAAATCTTGTTATCATTGCCGATGAAATAGAAGGAGAAGCATTGGCCACTTTAGTTGTTAATAAATTAAGAGGAACTTTTAACGCTTTGGCAATTAAAGCCCCCGGTTTTGGCGACAGACGAAAAGAGAGCTTAGAGGATATTGCTGTTTTAACAGGGGGAACTGTAATTTCCGAAGATACAGGCAAAAAATTTGAAAGCGTAACATTGGATGACTGCGGAAGAGCGGATAAGGTTTGGGCGGATAAAGAAAATTCAAGAATAATCGGCGGAAAAGGAAGCCCGTCGGCACTTAAAGCGAGGATTGCTCAAATTAAAAGAGCAATTGAAGAAACAACTTCCGACTTTGATAGAGAAAAACTTCAGGAAAGACTGGCTAAGCTTGCAGGCGGAGTTGCAGTTATAAATGTCGGTGCGGCAACAGAAATTGAGTTAAAAGAAAAGAAAGAAAGAGTAAACGATGCAGTTGCGGCAACAAAAGCGGCTTTGGAAGAAGGAATAGTTCCTGGAGGCGGAGTTGCTTTACTTAAAGCAAGATCAGCTCTTTTGGCATTAAAAAATACCCTGACAGACGAGGATGAGAAAACAGGTATTGATATTTTATATAATGCTTTGGCCGAACCCTTGCGGTATATTGCAAAAAACGCCGGAGTAGATGACGGATGGGTGATGAGAACAGTTGAAGATGCCTCAAAAGACCAAAAAAAGAATAGCGATTACGGATTTAACGCCATGACCTTGAAATTTGGTTCGATGATTGAAGCAGGAATTGTAGATCCGGCAAAAGTCACTCGCTCCGCAGTGCAAAATGCAGCCAGTGTTGGAATGATGGTTTTGACAACAGAATGTTTGGTTACGGATCTTCCGGAAAAGAAAGAAATGCCAGCTATGCCAGGCGGAATGCCGGGCGGCATGGACTACTAAAAAACTAGCAACTAGCGACTAGTGCTTAGCGTTTAGTTGAACTAGACGCTAGACGCTAAAATACTAAACGCTAAATTGCCGCCGAAGAGGCGGTTTTTTAATGGAGTTTCTATTTGGAAACATTAAACGTTTTTCCGTGGCCGGGGATTATAAAGTCTGCAATTTCTAAAACTTTTTTTCTGCTCTCAACTATTTTTGTCATATCTTGGACATAAGGATCAGGCTTTTCGATATCAATTGTTTGTTTTTCATCAGTTTTCCACCAAAATACATCCCCGACAATTGCGTATGTTCCATCATCAGCTTTAACAATTAAAGAGATTCCATCTTCGCTATGTCCGGGTGTTTCAATTATCTTAAGTGAAGTGTCTTTAATTTTTCCTTCGTGTTCAATTTGTTCGTCATTGGTATAAATTTCAGAACTGTTTAAAACTTTAGCATTCTCAAAAATTCCGCATAGAAGAGCATGATCAGTATGGCTGTGTGTCAATACTACAAAATCTATATCGGTAGTTTTGAGATTACTTTTTTCCAGTTCTTCTAAAAGTTTTTGTCGATTGCATCCCGGATCAACAATAATATTTTTTCCATCGGCTTGAACTAAAGTTACTGTTGAACTTGCAATCCAACCATTCTCTATTTGCTTTGCATATCCTTCAATTAAAACTTTAACTTTATTCATGTGGCTTTTTGATTTTCATGAAACTTCCATTATCTAAATCCCCAAGAGAACTTGCGTGGACGGCGAACATAAATTCATCCGCTGAATATTCTTTTTGGCCGCCTTCTTCTTCTGCGTAAGGGTCGTTTATTAGAACTTTTCCTTCTCCGATTCCGATAACAACTACTCCATGGAAAGTATAGTCAAAATGGCGTCCATGGGTATCGGCAATATTCTTATCATACAATGAGGCATTTGTAAGTAAAACCAATACAGGTCTTCCTTGCCCAATTTCTTCTTCGAGATCTTGACAAGAAGGAATCTTTACGATAACTTTTCCTCCATTTTTCATAAAGTCTATAAAATAACCGAGAGCTATTTTGTCGTTTTCGTCAGCTGTTTTATATTTATCTTCGAATTTAGTGAGAAGTTCTTTTTGATTTAAGTTTTTATCAGTTTTCCAGACTAATCTTGGATTATGTGTTATTATTTCAACTTCAAAACCGTTTTTTAGCAAATGCATACCAGTTTGTGGCGCGTAGGTACCGATATCTGTTGTCGGTAAATCTTTTCTTAGCTCCTCCATTGACATTTGGATTCCGTAATAAGAATAAACCATACTCACGTCTACTAATCCGCATTCAACGGAATTTGGGAGTTGTCTCATTAATGGGACTCGTAATTTTTCCATAATAAACTTCGTTTCCAATTATATCATTGTAATACAAGTTAATCTTCTAATTGTAGAAATGGAATTTTTTGTGTTATATTATTCTAGTTCATGAATAAGGTATTGTTGATTTTTGTTCCTTTGTTTTTGCTTTTTGCCATTCCCGGATATTTTTTCTTATTAAAAGGAGATTCAAAAGGAGCACTTCAGGTAACGTCTTTACCTAAAAGCGATGTTTATTTAAACGGGAAATTAATCGGGCAAACTCCTCTTTGTAAATGCGAATTACCTGAAATGCTATCAAGCGGTGATTATACTTTAAAACTTGTCCCCAAAGAAGGAGGTTTTTCTCCTTTTGAACAAAAAGTTACAATAGGCAAATCAGTTCTTTCGGTTGTTGACCGGACATTTGGAAAAGACGCGCAGGATTCCGGAAGCACCATAAGTCTTACTCCGCTTTCCGAGAAAAAGGAAATTCAGGTTTTAGTCCTTTCTTTTCCGGAGGGAGCAGAAGTTTTGGTTGACAACAACCTTTCTGGAGTAACGCCTCTTCTCCTAAAGAATCTTACCGAATCCGACCATGAAGTAACTCTTAAAAAACAGGGATATCAGCTTAAAACTTTAAGAGTTAGGACAATTCCGGGTTATAAATTAACAGCCTTAGGATTTTTAGGTTTGGATGCTAATCCTTTGCCTGCGCAGCCGTCTTCCTCTCCTTCTGCAACGCCTTCACCTCAAATTAAAAAAGTCACAATTCTAAATACGCCGACCGGTTTTTTACGAGTTAGAGAAAGCAGTTCTCTTAATTCAGGAGAAATCGGCAGAGTAAATCCGGGAGAATCTTACGAATTGCTTTCGGAAACCGACAATTGGTTTGAAATAAAACTAGAGGATGGGAAAACGGGTTTTATAAGCTCCCAATACGCGAAGAAAGAATAATCAGGAGCCGATTACATAAATTATTATAAAAACCAGAATAACCCAAATTCCGACAGTAAATAAAAGCGGCTTATCCGAAAAAAGCACTCTTTCCGGACTTTCTCCTTCTTTTTTTTCATAAATATCCTGCATATAGCGCATTATTCCATAGACTACAGGCAAAATAGTAATCATCAGCCATTTTTTCTGAAAAAAAGCAGGCAGAAAATCGGGCAAGAGAATAGAAAATGAGATTTTAAAACCCGACGGATTTTCCAAAAAGGTAAAAAGCGCATAAGATATAAAAGTAGAAGTTGCAAAAATGGAGGTATAAACATCCAATAGTCTTTCTGAATAATGCGAAAGAGATTGTCTTATTTTAGTCATCTCTGTTGAAGAGTGTCCCAAAAGCAAAGTCAGTTCGGACCTTCTTTTGCCAACGGCAATAAAAAGAGAAATGGAAATTGTTGTTAAAAGAAGCCAGACGGAAATATGAAGTCCTGAAGCAAATTCTCCTCCATAAACTCTTAAAATATATCCTGCAGCCAAAGCCAGAATATCTATCACCGCAATATTTTTTAGGAAGACAGAATAAGAGACTTGGAGGATAATAAAAAAGACAATAAGAAGAAAAAAGGCAGGAGTAACCAAAAATCCTAAATAAAGAGAAATAAGAATTAAAAAGACCGAAACGACTAAGCCAAAGGCTAAAGGAATATCTCCATGAGCAATAGGCCTGAATTTCTTTGAGGGATGAAGACGGTCCTTTTTTAGATCAAAAATGTCATTTATAATATAAATTCCGGAGGAAAGTGCACAAAAAGAAAAAAATCCGATAATTGTTGCCGGTAAAATATTGGAGTTAAAAAGTTCTCCTCCAAACATTATGGCCGCAAAAATAGCAAAATTCTTTACCCATTGTCTTGGCCGGAGTAGACGGAAAAGATTAAAAAGAATTTTTCTCATAATCCTTAAGCCCCGAATGTAAAAAGTATAGCACCCCTCCAACAACCACCAAGAGCATAATAATTGCAAAGGCCTTTCCTGTACTTCCTAAAGTAAGGGAAATTGTTCCCAATATAGCAGAAAAAAAATAGTAAAACAAGGCGATTTTCCTTTGTCCAAAACCAAGCCTTAGTAAGAGATGATGAAGATGTTTATTGTCATGCCAAAAAGGAGAGCGGCCTTCTAAAATCCGGCGGATAATTGTAAAAATCCCGTCAACCATAGGCACTCCCATAACAAGAATTGCCGTTGCCAGTTTCGCTCCCGAAAGAATGGAAACTGCGCTTAGCAAAAGATAAATAGAAGTAGCTCCGTAACCGGGAAAAATTTTAGCCGGATAAAAATTATAAATTAAAAAACCCAAAGAAGCGCCGGCAATTATAAAAGATAAACGGGCGGAAATCAAAGTGTTTTCTTCAATAATGGGAAAACGCAGACTTAAAATTCCAATTACTATTGCTGAAATTGCGACAATTCCCGGCATTTGTCCATCTACCCCCTTGCTCCAATTTAACATGTTCATTATCCAAACAATCCAAACAAGAGCAATAATATCCGAAAAGACAAGAATGGAATGAGGGCCGAAAAAATAAAAGGAAACCCTAAGAGTATCAAGATGCAGAATTCCTCCGAAAGGATTAGTTATAAACGGAACACCGATACCCGAACCGGTCACCAAAAGGGCGCAAAAAATATTGATTGCGAAACGGAAATATGGAGAAAGATTAAATTTATCATCCAGAACACCTACGATTAAGGCAATAAATGCGGCTAAAAAAAGAAATATAGTAATTTTTGTAAGTGGCAAAAAAAAGAAACTTGCTACTAATACAGAAATAAAAAGAGGAATACCTCCCCCTCTGGGAATTGGTTTTTTATGAATAATGGCCGGATGTTTATGTCTTTTTGGATCATCAAAAAGCTTAAGTTTTTTAATAAAAATTAAAGATATAGGAGTGGCGACAATACACAAAAGAAAAGAAATTATAAATGGTAGAAAAAAGTTCATATTATGACTTGTATGGTTCTTGTTAAAAAGAGCTCTGTTAAAAGGGCAATTAATAAATTAGTTACCGAAAGTATACGGGAAAGAAGGGGATTTTTAGGATAAATATTTACAGACAGAATAAGATTTGTTATAAATGCCAAAAAAGCGATTGAGCTTGGAAAAAAGAATTGTTCTTTATTGCCTAATCTTTCCATGCCCCATGGTTTTTGGTTAAAAATGGGTATAAAAGGGGGCAGTTTTTGATAAAAAAATAAAATTAAAGCAAAGGAAATTAATAATAAAAAAAAGGACAGAACTGTTGTCCAGAAAATTATTCTATCCGAGGTAAAAACTTTAAAAAATACGTTCATATATTTGATAACCTCCAATATTTATCCTTTGGCTATAATTATTTAAAGGAAGGAATATTGGGTCCTTTTTAGAAATTTGGATAATATATTTCGGATTAGAATTTATAACAGCTTCTTTGGTTTCTTTAAGATATTTTTCAGAGGCTGTAATATGGTATAAAACAGTAAAGCGCCCTGGGGGAAGCTTATTAACCAATTTATATACTTGAGCATTATTTCCCCAAATAAAAATAGAATCTTTTTGGTTGGTATGGCTTTTAATAAAGGAAGCCAAAAGATAGTCCTTTGGAGTATTTCTGTCAAAAAAAGCCTGATAACTTGACGCATCTTTATTACCAAGCAAAAAGGAAAGAAAGTTTTGGTAATAAAAAGGGGTTTTTCCATAAACAGTAAAATTTTTTGACAGAATTATAATAAGAAAAAGAAGAGATGCAATATAAGTCCTTTTCCTTACGGAGGACATAAACAATCCTAAAAAAAGTATAAAACTCGGCAATAAAACTAAAAGATAATGTGTGTAAGGTCTCTGGGAGAAAAATGCGTTAAATAAAGAAAAAGCAAACCAAACAAGAATAAAAATAGTCGGTTTGGAAGTAACCCTTTTCTTTATAAAAAGAAGAATTAAAAATAATCCCAGAAGGAATAATTTTAATAAAAGAAGGCCTTGGGGAATTATAAATTTATTTCCATACCCAACATAGCCGATATTTTGCCCGAAAGTTGCTTTTAGAAAGTCAGGAAAAATCCCATTGAAAAGAAAAAATAAGGAAGTCAATAAAATGGGCAGGAAAAATCCAAATAAAAAAGGAGGGTAGTTGTAAATTATTGTTTTAAGAGGTTTTTTTTCAATAGCTATTATAAAGAAAATGAAGACAAAAAAAGCCATAAAATCAAAAATAGCGACAATCTTAAAAAGAAAAGCAATTGAAAGAAGAAGACCTGCCAAAAAAATTTTAAATTTTAAATTTGAAATTTGAAATTTGGCGGGATCACTTTCAGCAAGTTTATAAATCAATAATCCCGCCAGAAGAATGAGGGGCATCATGAAATTTTCGGCATTAGCTATATTTCCCTCTAAAAGCGGAAGACCAAAAAGAAAAGCAAAAATAGCTGTTGTTAAATAAACTATTTTGTCCTTATTGAAAAGTTTTTTGGCGAGAAGAAAAAAAATAAAGACCGTAAACAGGCCAAAAATTAAAGAAATCAGCCTAACCGTAAATTGGTCGGAGGAAAAAATTGCATATAAAAGGTAAAGTAAGGGAGGCTTATTGTCCCAAACGCCCTGATATAGAAGTCTTCCTTCTCTTATTCCCATTCCCAAAACCTGATAAATTCCTTCATCTCCATACCAGTAAGGTTCAAAAAGAGAGGGGAGACGAAGAAGAAAGAAGAAAATTGAGGTAAAAAGAAGAAACCAGAAATCCTTCTTCTTTTCAAGAATTCCTAAAATTTTCATAGTTATAATTTTTCAGTAACTTTGTATTCAAGTCTTTTTCCGAAAAATAATTGGGTGTGGGAAATAATTGCAGGCAAAGTGTTTAGGAAAAATCCAACAACCGGTAAAAGGACGAACTCCAGGGGAAAAAGAAACTGCCTTGTTTTGGATATTGATTGATTGGCGGGTCTGCTTCTGTAATCAATAATAATCATCGAAAAACTGGCAAAGATACAAGATGTTAAAATTATTCCTGCAAGATGAGGTAAATTGTAACCCAGTGTGGTTCTTGAAAAAACAGGGTTAACAAAAGGCATAATATTAGCGGCAATTGTTAGAATAAACCAGTTAACCGGCCAGAGAAAATGATCAAGCAAGACATTGTAAAGAATAATAGTTTTTCTTACAAAAGGAACTCCGGGGACTGTAAGCCACCATTTTATAAAAAGAGGATCATCGGAAACTCCCCAAGACCATCTTCTTTCCTGATCGTATTTATTTTTTAAGCTTTTAATATAAGTTGCCGAAAGCGGAGCATCCATAGAAGTTCTTAAAAAAATTGGTTCAACCCAAAGATTTCCTTTTAGTTTGTAAAAGGCTTTAAAGAAAATTCTGTAATCTTCGGGAATTACATCTGTATCCCAAAAACCGATTCTCTTAAGCATTACAAATGATAAAGAATATGTCGAGTTGGCAATAAGACGATCTCCATGGACCAAAACAGACATTCTCCATAGGCTTCCAAAAAAAGAAATTATTCTGGTTGGGGCGGGAATTTTCCAGAAATTATTGTAGTAAACAGTGGCTGATTGCCAGAATTTATTGTAAGGTTTTTCATCTTTTAGAAATTTATAACTTAAATAAGAAAAATATTGTCTGTCAAAAATAGAATCGGCATCAACAGAGGAAATAGTTGCGAAATTTACATCAATTTTTTTTGTCTCAATTAATTCTTTATCTGCCATTTTTGCAGCATATGCCTGATTTGAGGATTTTCCTTTAACTTCGTTTTCAAGATCAGGATGATAAGATGCATATACGTCCCCGAATGTGTTTTTAAATTCTTTAATTAAAGTGGTTGCTTTTTCTTTTGCCTGTGGTTCCCTTGCCTCCATTGCCAAAAAGATATAGATTCTTTTTAAAGGAAAAGTTTGTTCTTTTAAAGCCTGAAGCGTTTCCCTGATCTTATTAATTGATTCTTTGTAATTGGGGATGATTATAATATGGGAAACTTTTTCAAAATTTTCTAATTTACTGGCCATTTCCAGCAAATTTAATTTTTGGGCCTGTTTTATTTTTTTGGAAGCAATATAGGCAGTTATTGTAAGGGAAAGAGATTTATAAAACCAATAAACATCAAAAAAAAGAATAAAGTAGGTAATAACGTAAGGTATAAAGATTGAAGCCCAGATTGGCGACAAAATAAGAGTCCAGGAAAAAATTCCAGGCAAAAGCTCCAAAGCTCTTAACGATTTAACAGGATAACGTGTAAAAATTTTATCAAAAAAAGATGTCATAGTTTAAAGAGAAAATTCGCATTTTCTGTTGTCTCTTCAATAACTTTTTCAAAAGAAACACCTTTGATTTCGGCTATTTTCTTACCTGTAATTATAACATAATTGGGCTTGTTTTTCTCTCCGCGGAAGGGTTCGGGAGTAAGGTAAGGACTGTCGGTTTCCGTTAAAATTCTGTCGATCGGAGTTTCTTTAACGAGATCAGTAAGGCTTACTGTTTCTCCTTTGGCAATTCCTTTATAGGTTATGTTTCCGTCAAAACCAATATAGAATCCTAAATCAAGAGCAGCCTTTAAAAGCTCAATATCACCTGACATACAGTGAAACATTCCCGGAGGACTTAAAAGATTAGATTTATGACTATCAAGAACATCAATAATTTCTTTTCCCGCTTGGCGATTATGGATTATCAGGGGCAATTTAAGTTTGGAGGAAAGCTCAATTTGTTTAATAAAAAGTTCTTCCTGTAATTTTTTGTCGGTAATTCCATTTGATTGATAATGATAAAAGTCCATGCCGCATTCTCCAATTGCAACTACCCGTCCTTCGGACGAGGCAAGCTTTTCTAACTCACTTTCCCAGTTCTTTTCTAACTTATCAGCGTGATGAGGGTGTATGCCGACCGTGGCATACAGGTTTTTGTAGGCTTTTGTGAGTTCCAAAGCTTTTTTGCTGGTAATTAAATCAGCTCCGACATTTATAATTTTATTAACTCCGGCTTCAAAAGCTTCTTTTATAACTTGTTCCCGATCCAAGTCAAAAGCTTTAAAATTTAAATGACAATGAACGTCAATCATAAATTAGCAATTAGCCACTAGCCACTAGCAACTAGTGCTTAGTTAATTCTTGGAAATAAGGGTGGTTGGGAAAGAATTTTTGGCCCTTTGAATTGTTGCTCGATTTTTTCTGCAGTTTCGGGAAGGAAGGGTTTCAGATTTTTTCCGATTTGGTTTAGGGTCTTTATTAAATCGGTCAAAATTTTTTCCTTTTCAACTTTTTCTAATTTCCAAACTTCTTTTTCATTAATTAAAATATCCAAGCTTTTGATTTTTCCCCAAATTAGTTTTAACGCTTTGTCGAATTCATATTCTTCAAGCGCAGATTCTATGTTTGGTTCCAAAGTTTTAGGTTCATTATTTACTTCAAGACTTATTTGTTCTGCCATTTTGGCGACCCTTGACACTAAATTTCCAAGGCCGTTTGCTAAGTCGGCGTTATAAACGGTTTTTAATCTATCTTCCGAAAAATCTCCATCGCTTGTTGATGGAATTTCTTTCAATAAATAGTAGCGAAGTGCATCGACTCCGTACTTATCGATAATATCTAATGGGTCAATTACGTTGCCGATGGTTTTACTCATTTTTTGTCCGTTTACTGTAAAATATCCATGAACAAAGATTGCTTTTGGAAGTTCTAATTTTGCGGAAAGTAAAAATGCCAGCCAATAAACGGCGTGAAATCTTAAAATTCCTTTTCCGATTACATGAAGATCTGCCGGCCACCATTTATTATACATTTCCTCATCCCAGCCGAATCCAACACCTGATTGATAAATGTTTAAGGCATCAAACCAGACATACATTTTTTGGGTTGGATCACCAGGTACATCGACCCCCCAGTTTTTTGCTCTTTTATTGGAACGTGAAATACTTATATCCTTAAGCCCTTGTTTTACAAAAGATAAAGCTTCATTTTTTCGGCTTTCGGGAATTATTGTTATTCTTTCCGATTCTAAAATCTCTTCAATTTCTTTTTGATATCTTGAGAGTTTGAAAAAATAATTTTCTTCCGAAACTTCTTCCAATTTTTTGCTCGGATGTTCAAAACATTCACCTTTTTCATTAAGCTCATTTTTTTCATAAAACAGCTCGCATCCAACGCAATATAATCCGGTATATGTTTTCTTATAAATGTCGCCATTTTCAAAGCATCTTTTCCAAAGTTCCTGTGAAGACTTGTGATGTTTTTCGTCACTTCCTTTTTGAAAAACATTAAATTCGACATTTAATTTTTTTGCGAGATCAAAAAAAAGCTGGCTGTTTTTGTCCACAAATTCCTGAATTGGAACATTTGCTTGTTCGGCCGCCTGAACGTTTTTTAGCGCATTTTCATCTCCTCCGCAAAGCAAAAGGACATCTTTTCCAAGGATTTTATTAAATCGTTTTATAACGTCCGATTGCACAAACTCTAATGCATGCCCGATATGAGGCTTTGCATTTACATAAGGAATAGCATTTGCGATATAGAATTTAGCCATGAATTGATTTTAACAGAGATTGAGGCCAAGAACAAACCTTATTTTTTCTTTTTGAAAAGGAGTCCTAAAGTTAGAAAAAGGGCTGTTAAAATTATCAAAAAAAATGGCTGATTAAAATGATTTAATCGGAGAAAAAAATAAAGAACAATGAAAAAACTGATAAAAATCCCACTGCGAATATTGTTTAGCACAAAAGACAAGAGAGAGGAGAGAAAAGTGAGCAGGAGAAAAAAGAAAAGAAAAAGAGTTGTCTCGCGGAGCCAGATCTCGCTTTGCGAGAAAAGTTGGATTTTACTAGAGGGATCAACAGAGAATATCAAATAAGATAGTCCAAGAAAAGATAAGCTTGACAAAAATAATAAATATTTTTTTCTTTTATTTCTTCGCATGGATTTAGGCGACAAAATATCCTTTAGAGAAAAACATCAGTAAAATAAAGAGTAAAATTCCGGAAAGACTTAAGTAAACAATCCTTGTTTTAAATTTTAATACAATAGATAGAACAATAAAAAGAGGAAATAATGACAAAACGTATCTGGGAAGACCGCTGAATGTTCCTGAAGAGGCGGGAATAAGAAAGCAAAAAGCCGAAAAAAGAATGTAAGAAAAATTTATTTTCTTCTTTAAGGCAAAATAAAAAAGAACTAATGCCCAGAAAAATATTGCTAATTCCAAAAGGGCAATCCACCATTCATATTGGGAAGCAGGAAGATTAAAAAGCAGTTTGAAATAACGAAAAATTGTCTGTGGGAAAAGTACTAGTTGATCAACAGATCTGTTATTGGCGAATTGACCCTGGGCAAAAATAAAATAAAAAGGATTGTTCCATTTTAGCCAATTAAAAATAATATAAATTATTAGTCCGAGAGGGGCGATAAGTAACGAGAGGCTTTTTGGAAAAAAATCAGTTATTTTTTTAATCTTTTCCTGTTTAAAAAACATATAAATTAAAACCGGGAAAATTCCTATTCCAACCAGTCTTGTGGCAGTTAAAAGCATGGCAAAAAGACTTGCTTTTAGCCAATAATTTTTCCGTGCGTAATAAAAAGACAAAAGAGCAAAGAGCAGAAAAAGGCTTTCCGTATAAATACTTACAAAATAAAAAGAAGTCGGAAAAATAAGTAGAAAAAGAATACTTAAAAAAGCTGTTTTTTCAGAAAAATCAAGTTTTATTAATTTGTAAAAAACCAGAAGCGCTAAGAAAAAAGCTAGATTTGAAATAAAAAGACCGGAAAAAAACTGGATTTGTCCAAAAGCCTGTCCTGTTCCAAAAAGCGATGAGAGAGACCTTATTAATAAAGGGTATAAAGGAAAAAATCCTCCGTTGTTGGTATATCCAAAAGCACTGATTGAAAGATAATGAATTCCGTCAAAATTTGCCCAAGGGTAGAGAAAAATGCTGTCAACAGGAAAATAAGGCTTTACAAATTTCCAAAGATTTGTGTATTCGTACCCTGTTCGATAAGTAAAAAGAAGGTTTCCTGCTAAAAGAGGCAAAAACAATAAAGCCCTCCAGGCTAAAAAAATAAGGAAAATTTTCTTTACCCAGGCCATAATTTTAATATAACAGAAATCAACAGCCAAAATATTTTTTTAATCTCAAAGTCTCTTTCTGTACTTTTGCTGCCAAAAGTACCAAAAGCTTGCTCGCAGTGAAGTCGGGCTATTTTTCCTCGCTCACTCTTCGGGTGATTTCACCCCCTCCTCAACAAGTTTGTGAGGAATCCCCCTGAATCGTTCGCTCGGCAAAACTTCACGCCCTTTGTTCAGTGCTCGCGTTGGGAACGGGATTTGCTTAAAATTTGACCTCTTGACAAGGATTAGCAGTCGTGGTATATTACTGCTAAATCTGCAAAGCAGATTTTATTTATGCACAATCTTACACAGAGGCAAATAGAAATTCTTAAAAGTTTAATTGAGGAATATATCGACACAGCCGAACCTGTTGGTTCGGAAACTTTGGAAAAAAAACACAGTGTTTCAGCTTCACCGGCAACCATTAGAAACGAAATGGTTCATCTTACAGAATTAGGATATCTTAAAAAACCTCACACTTCAGCAGGCCGTATTCCAACATCAATAGGAATGAAATTCTACGTTAAGCAGTTAATGAAAGAAAAGGACATGACTTTAGCAGAGGAAGTTTCGGTAAAAGAAAAATTATGGGATTATCGTGAAAAAGAGTCGCGTTTTCTTAAAGAGCTGGCTAAATCTTTAGCTGAAAAAACAAAAACTTTGGCAGTAGTTACAACTAATGACGGAGATCTTTATGCTTCCGGCTACGCCAATATTTTGGACATGCCCGAGTTTTATGACATAGATGTTACAAAAAGTCTTCTTTGGGCATTAGATGAATTTAATTACTTTAATAATCTTTTTTCCGAAGATTTAGCCGAAGATGTTTGTGTTTTAATGGGAGAAGAATTAGGGCCAAAACTTCAGGGACCTTACGGTTTTGTTTTTACCCGATATCAAACTCCCAATCATTTATCAGGAGAGGTTGGAGTATTAGGGCCGACAAGACTTAATTACAATCAGATTATTCCAACCGTTAGATATTTTGGAGATTTAATTGAGGAAATTGCCAAAGGATGGTAGGATGAAAATTTTCAATTTTCAATTTTCAATTTTCAAATAAAAACAGAAATGACGAAGAAAGATTTAAAAGAAAAAGAACATGAAGAATGTTTAAAAAAGATAGAAGAATGCGAAAATAAGTATAAGAGAGTTTTAGCTGATTATCAGAATTTAGAAAAAAGGACGATAGAAGAAAAAAGAGAATGGGCAAGAATATCAAATAAAGAACTAATCTTGCGACTCTTGCCGGTTTTAGATACTTTAGAAATGGCTCAAAAACATGTTAACGACGAGGGTCTTAAGCTAAGCATTAAGAACTTTTTGGATGTTCTAATAAGCGAAGGAGTAGAAAAAATTGAGGCAGAAGGAAAAGATTTTGATCCCGGAGTAATGGAATGTATTGATACGAAAGAAGGAGAAGAAAATAAGGTTTTAGAAGTTGCTAGAGACGGATATAAAATGTCTGATAAGGTTTTGCGTCCGGTTCAAGTAAGAGTCGGCAAAAAAAGTGATATAATTTAATTTATGGGAAAAATAATAGGTATTGATTTAGGAACAACAAATTCATGCGTTGCCGTAATGGAAGGGGGAAGCCCCAAGGTTATCCATTCCAAAGAAGGCAGAAACGTAATTCCGTCTGTTGTTGACCCGATCAGTCATATTGTCGGGGATGTAGCCAAAAGACAGATGGTTTTAAAGCCCAAGAGAACAATTTTTTCAATAAAAAGACTGGTAGGGCGAAAATTCAAAGACGAATCTGTTCAAAACGACATAAAGTGGCTCCCTTACACAATAAAGGCCGGACGGGATGGCATGGGGGTTGTTGAGGTTGAAGGAAGAACTTTTACTCCTCAAGAGATCTCCGCGCAAATTTTGCAGAAAATAAAATCCGACGCCGAGAGTTATCTTGGCGGAAAAGTAACGCAAGCAGTAATTACGGTTCCGGCATATTTTGACGACAGCGAAAGGCAGGCCACAAAACAGGCAGGAGAAATCGCCGGGCTTGAGGTTCTTAGAATTATTAACGAGCCAACTGCTGCGGCTTTGGCCTACGGACTTGACAAAAAAAACGCCCACACGATTGCGGTTTATGATTTAGGAGGCGGAACTTTTGACATCTCGATACTTGAACTTGGAGAAGGAGTTTACGAAGTAAAAGCAACAAACGGGGATACTCATTTGGGGGGAGACGATTTTGATAAAAAAATCGTAGACTATCTGGCTTCGGAGTTTAAAAAAGACAACAACGTTGATCTCAAAAATGACCCTCAAGCTTTACAAAGACTTAGGGAAGCGGCGGAAAAGGCAAAAATTGAATTGTCTTCGTTAACAGAAGCCGAAATTAATCTTCCTTTTGTTACCCAAGGCGCAAACGGCCCATTACATTTAACCACCAAATTAACCCGCGCAAAACTGGAAGAAATTGTTGATGAACTTATTCAGAAAACAATTAAACCTTTGGAACTTTGTCTCAAAGATGCAAAATTAAAAATATCAGATATTGACGAGATTGTTTTAGTTGGCGGAATGACCAGAATGCCAAAGGTTATTGAAGTAGTTACAAAATTCTTCGGAAAAGAACCTAATAAATCAGTTAACCCTGACGAAGTCGTTGCGATTGGAGCGGCAATTCAGGGCGGAGTTTTGGGGGGGGAAGTTAAAGACGTTTTACTTCTGGATGTTACTCCTTTAACATTGGGAATAGAAACATTAGGCAGTGTTTCAACCCCTTTAATTTCAAGAAATACAACTATTCCAACTTCAAAATCCCAGGTTTTCTCAACCGCGGCTGACAATCAAACTCAAGTTGAAATTAATATTCTCCAGGGCGAGCGGCCAATGGCTTCGGACAATAAGTCCTTAGGCAGGTTTGTCTTGGACGGTATTCCGCCGGCTCCAAGAGGTGTGCCGCAAATTGAAGTAACTTTCGACATTGACGCCAACGGAATTCTTAATGTTAAAGCGCAGGATAAAGCAACCGGAAAAGAACAAAGCATTCATATTACAGGTTCAACAGGCTTATCTAAAGAAGAAGTTGAAAAAATGACCAAAGAAGCGGAAGCGCATGCGGCCGAAGATTTGGAAAAAAAGGGAAAAATTGAGGCAAGAAATCAGGCGGATTCTCTTATTTTTACATCTGAAAAAACTCTTAAAGACGCAGGTGAAAAAGCTTCGGAAGAGCTAAAAAAAGAAGTAGAAGAAAAAATCTCTTCACTTAAATCAATTTTGGATACCGGAACAAAAGAGGACTTGGAGGCAAAAACAAAAGAACTTTCGGACTCTTTGCAAAAAGTCGGTCAGGCGATGTACCAAAATCAGAAGACAGACGACGGAGGACAGAAGACGGAAGAATCAGAGGAAAATGGTGAGAAAAAAGAAGAAAAAGATAAAGAAGAGCCGGTTGAGGGAGAGGTCGTAAACTAAATTTCTAATTTCTAATTTCTAATTTCTAATGGGCGCGGAGGAGCGCTTTTTTGTTATAATATTGACCTATGGCAGAACAAAAAGATTATTATCAGCTTCTTGGGGTTTCAAAAACATCAACGCAGGATGAGATTAAAAAAGCTTACCGGAAACTTGCTCTTCAATACCATCCCGACCGTAATAAGTCAAAAGAAGCCGGAGAAAAATTTAAAGAAGTTACAAAGGCTTATGAGATTTTATCGGATCCTCAAAAAAGACAAGCTTACGATCAATATGGTCCTTCCGCTTTTGATTCTTCGGCAGGCCAGGGGCCATTCGGACAAGGGGGGCCATTTGGAGGGCAGCAAAGAGGCGGAAGATACGGGCCTTTTAGTTACACATATACAACAAACGGGGGTCAACCCGATTATGATTTTGGAGGATTTTCCGATCCTTTTGAAATTTTTGAACAATTTTTCGGCGGAGCTTCACCTTTTGGTCAAAGACGCAGAAGGCCTACGTATTCGCTAACTATCGATTTTATGGAGGCGGTTTCGGGTACAGCTAAAAAAGTTAATATCGGGGGGAAAACTCAAACCATTAAAATACCGGCCGGAGTTGACGATGGATCACGCATCCGTTTTGGGGATTACGATATTGTAATAGAAGTTAAGCCGGACAGGCGTTTTAAAAGAGAAGGATATAATATTATTTCGGAAAAGGAAATTTCTTTTATCCAGGCTATTTTAGGAGATGAGGTTTTTGTTGAGACAGTATTAGGAGAAGTTAAACTTAGAATTCCGCCTGGTACTCAACCGGATACTGTTATAAGGTTAAGAGAAAGAGGAGTTCCTTTTTTGCAAAGGTCAGGTAAAGGCGATCATTATGTCCGTATAAAAATTCTTTTTCCCAAAAATTTAACCAGCCGTCAAAAAACAATTTTAAAGGAATTTGAAGAAGAAGGAAATTCCCGCAAAGGTTGGTTTTAATTTACTTTATTATCCAACTTATTTCAACAGCAGTAAATCCGTACCTAAAAGGCAAAGGTTCAAAAACCGGTTTTTTTGGAAGTTCTTTTGGAACCTCGTTTAGCCCTTTAAGATAAAAAACAATATTGATATAAACATCGGGTTTTGGACTAAATTCAATTGGCAGAATTTCTTTGGAAGTTTTATCATCAAAAAAAGAAACAAAAACAAAAGGAGAAGAAATATTGCCTGTGTCATTAATCAAATCCTCCGTTTCCTTATTGTTCAACCCTAATTTTAAAGCATAAGCCGAAAATACATCGGCAAGATTTTCTCTTGAAACAATAGTTCCATACGATGGTTCATCAACCCTTTTTGCAGAAATATAATCATAGGTTATTTTTTCAAAAACTTTTCCCCTGATTTCCATTTTGCTATTATCCAAAAGAGTAACATTATAACCGTTTTGATAAAAAGGATATGAATTAAAAACATAATTTGGTAAAGATATTTTTACTTGTTGCCCTTTAGTTCCATAAAGATAAAGGGGCGTCCCCATACAAGTTTCAGTTTGTCCCGGGTCACCCATAGCAGCACAGTCTTCTGCGTGTTTTTTCTCAGCCGCTGCAATACACTCTGGTGAACTGCAGGAGTCATCTCCTGAATTATCGGAAGTAACAGGAGTGTTTTCAGATCTTTTCGGTTCAGGATAATTGCTTTGTTGTTCTAGTCTTTTTTTTGCAAGATTTGCTTTTACAGTAAAGGTTTCTAGCTGAAGAGTTTTTTTATTGTCTGCCGAACCTGATTCTTCTGTATCTAATCCTGTTAGACCTTGGAAAAAGCCGGCGGGGATAACAGATATAACTTGAATAAGACTATCTGAAAGGATCAAGCCTTGAGTATTGTTTTGCTCTGAAATAAAGGTCTTTTCTATAGGAAAAGAATATTTTTCTCCCAGATTTCCTGCTGTAGACAATGATTTATTTAATTCCCCAAAAATAATTTTGTCATTTACAAGAGAAGATATAAATCTAGAAGAAGATCCTGATATGGGAAGTTTTTTAAAATCTTTTAATAATGTTGAATAAGAATAAAATTCAGGTATTGCAGTATTTATTTGAAAGATAAGATTACCTGAATTTGGATCCCAGGAGATTTCAGAATATTTATATTTGGAACTTTGTACTTTAATTCGTGATTTTGTTTGAGTTTCTAAAATTTCAACAGAATTTGGATTTACAATGGCTCTTCTTGAGCCATTTAGCATTTCTTTTCCATTAGCTCCTTCATATCCTCCAAAAGCGAGATATTTTCCATCAGGAGAAAGGACAGGTTTTGTTCCGTAAGTTCCGTTTTGCATAACTGTAAGGTCTTGTTTTACTGTTCCATCAAAATTTGATACATTCATTCCATAAGCCCATCCGGCACCCGAGTTTGGAAGAAAAGTATCAAAATATATTTCTCCCTGGTCTGTTATTCCCAAAGGATAATGAATTAGATTATTAGCAGTTTCATCGTAAATGAGGTTTTTCAAAGAAGGACTAGAAAGTTGAATACTATAAATTTGGGATTTTCCTCCTTTTAAAACATTAGAATTTTGAAGAAAACTGACTTCCCAATCTACAAGAAACTTTTTATTAGCGGATAAAACATAATCATCAATGCCAAAACCCTTATTAGCTCGAAAAATAGTTTTTGATTGTTTGGTAGAAATATTATATACGGCAATTTCTGTTCCTGAATCTTTGTCGTTTGTATTGGCAATATAGATAAGTTCATTGGGAGATAAAATGCTGGCCTTTTTTATATTTGCAGGCAGGTTTGCTAATGCGTAAGTTTTTCCGGCTGAAAGATCATAGCCTTTAATATAGGAAAGATTTTTAGACCATGTTCCATAAACAAGCACATGGGGAGAGATAGGAGAAAATAAAGTCTTAGAACTTTTTTGCTGCTGACTGTCCTCGATATTTGATTGACTTGAATCTCTGGATGTAAAAGAGTATGCAGATCCCAAGATGAGAATTGCAAATAAAAAAATAAGAAGACTTTTAATGCCGCTTTTTTGAGGATTTAAAAATTCCAGATTTTTTTCGGTTAATAGGAATCGAGGCATTAACTACCAGTGTAAAAAGATCAGAAGCGGTTGTCAAGGGAAAAAGATAGTGTTATCATTAAGCCATGTGTGGAGAGAATGAAGTTCTGACAGATTTAGGATGTATTCCTACAGACCCAATAGGATTCGTTGCTAAATTTTATTCTATTGGTCTTGGGTTAATCGGAGGCGTAGCTACTCTTTTTATTATCTACGGAGCCTATTTAATACTTACTTCACAAGGGAATCCGGAACAATTAAATAAAGGGAAAACCGCCATTTTTTATTCAATAGGAGGACTTCTTTTAGCCATTTTCGGTTTCGTCTTTATCCAGGTTATTACCGTTGACATTCTAAAGCTTCCCATGTTTAAATAGATCTATATGGGAAGAATCCTGCCCTCACTTCTTTTTATTGGTATAATCTTTATTAATCTTTTTTTCCCAAGCTCCGTTTTTGCCCAACCTGCTCCTGCTTCTCCGGAAACTCCAACGGTCCAAGATGGAACATGGGTTGCTGATTCTGAAGTTACATTTGTAGGTAAAACGGCAGCCAGAGCAGGAAGTTTTTTAGACTGGACACTTGAAAATTACAATTGGTCAGTTGTTCCATCTGGCAAGGAAAATCCCTTACTGCCGTTTTGGGCAACAATAAGAAATCTTGTTTACGCTCTTTTGGCTCTGGTTGTTTTAGCTACGGCTTTTATTCTTATAATTACCCGGGGACAAAGCATTACTTTAAGGCGCGTATTGCCGAAGTTTTTAATCATAGTCCTTCTTGTTACATTTTCCTTTGCTTTAATAAGATTTATTTATCAGGTGATTGATATTTTTCAAGGTTTTTTCCTTGCCAATCCCGATCCTTGTTCCGGTGCGGGCTGTTCAAAATTTATCTCCCAAAAGAATCTTTTAAATATAGCTTTCAATTATAAAGAATTCAGCGGTTACCGGCTCTCGGGATTTATAAATGACGAGTCATCTTTTATTACCTTACTTTTGGTTAAATTTACAGCCGTAACTTACTACGTTATGACAGGTATACTTCTTCTTAGAAAAATAATTTTATGGTTTTTCATTATAATTTCCCCTGTTTTCCCACTGCTTTTAATTTTTTATCCTATTCGAAATACCGCTAAGATTTGGATTGGAGAATTTTTCCGCTGGCTTTTATATGCGCCCCTTTTTGCTATTTTTCTTTCAGGCCTTGTTTCTATTTGGAGGATTTTTATTCCTTTGACTTTTAATTTTGTTGATGTTGAGAAACAGCAAAGTATTTATCCGACAGCAACCAACATTCTCATCGGTGGTCCAGGGCAGATTCTCTCGCTTGCAAACAGCGTCAATATTAACGATACTTTTTCTCAATATATAGTTGCCCTTTTAATGCTTTGGGTGGTAATTCTTTTACCTTTTATACTTCTTCATATTTTTTTGGATTATTTCCTTTCTTTTTCCCTTTCGGAAAGTACTGTTTTGCGTCAGATTCTAAGTACGCAGTCTTTCTTAAAAGGAGGGTCGCCTTCCCGTCCCCAACCGCCTTTGCCGTCGTCTTACCAGCCGGCTGGTATGGCAAGGGCAATACCTATTGTTAATAAAATTTCCATGCCCAATATTAAATATCAGGGAATTCCAAAAGCCGCCAATGTAAAAAACACCCAGGTTTCCGAAATCAGCCGGCTGACAAATCTTTCGGTCCCGACAATGCGGGATATTGTCCGTTATGAAACTAATTTCCTTTCTTCTGATACCACAAAACATGAGGAAGCGGTTCGTGTTCACGAGACGCTAGAAAGAATTGCCAATCCTTCTTTGGTAACAACTCCTGCTGAGCGAATGCATTATCAAAAAGTTAAAGAGAATCTTGTAATGGCTCAGCAAAAAGGCAATCCGATGGCTTCCTCCGTTCTTCTAGCTTCGCAAACAGTTACTAAAGGTCCTGTTTCAGCTGCTGCCGGTGCTGTCGGTGCCGGTGCTGCTCCGGGTGTTTTGGGTGGTATTTCGGGCGGTAAGAGTCCTTTCCCCGTTGTTAACCGCATTCAAACGGTAAGTCTTGAGGATTATGAAACTGTCAGAAAAATGTGGATAGATAATTATCAAAATCTTGAAACGCCAAAAGATATCGAAGGGAAACAAAAATCAAGAAAAGACTGGGTTAAGGGAGACATAGAAAAAATTAATGAAACGATCAACTTATTACTCTCTCAAGATCCTCAAAAAGTCGCCCAGGGTAAAACGATGGTTGCTAAGGTTCTGCCTTTTCTTCTGATAGGAGGATTCTCTCAAACAGAGATTATCGCTTATCTTAAAGCCAAACTTGAAGCCGGAAAATCAGTTTTGTCAGAGGCTGAAAAACAGCAGGAAGAAGAAGAGACACAAATTTCGGTTAAAGAAAAGAAAGAAGAAAAACCGAAAGAGGCACATTTAGAAGCGGAAGTGACAGAGGAAAAACCCGAAGCTCCCATTGACTATTCCGATGAAAAAAAAGACAATAATATAAGCTAAGAATATGTTAGGAAATTTATTTTCCCAAAGGAAAACCGAACCTGCAGTTCCTGCGGCAAACGGTCAGGTTCAAAATCAGCAAACTGTTCAATCGACAACTACAACTGCCAGTATTAATGGCAACGTTCCTGTTGTTCCTTTTGTCCCTGTTGTTCCAATGGGACAAGCTGTTGTTGAGAAGGTTGAGCAAAATGTCGTCCAGTCAACCATGGAGCCTCAAAGGAGGCAGGATTTTTCCGCCTTAACCCATTTAGATGCCCGAACCAGTTCTGTTTTAGGTCATGCCCAAGGAGAAACTTCAAGAATAAAACAGGCTTTTATAGAACCTGATCAATTGCTTTTAGGTCTTTTATATGATGAAGATATTTTTAAGTTATTGGGTAAATTTTCGCTGGATGCAGCAAAAGTTACCAGAGAATTGCAGGCCAGGGAAAAAACGGGTAATTTTACAGGGGAGCCGACTTTAAGCGAAAAATCAAAGCAGATTTTTGAGAAGGCTTTAGTTTCGGCCAAAGGAAGAAACAGCGAATTTATTACACCTGAAGATTTACTTTTAACTATTTTCTCCGAAAGTGTTGAATCAGCCAGTTTTTTAGAATCAGAAGGTCTTAAAAAGGCAGATTTGGAGGAAAAATTATCAAAAGAGGAAGATTTTTCTTCAGGCAAAAAATCCGTTTTGGAAAAATTTGGAATTGATTTGACAGCTCAAGCAAAACAGGGAACACTCGATCCTGTGGCAGGCAGAGAAAAAGAAGTTGAAAGAATAGTTCATATTTTGCTTAGGCGCAGTAAAAATAATCCCATCATAATCGGCGAGGCCGGAGTTGGTAAAACGGCAGTTGTTGAAGGATTGGCTCAGGCAATCGTTAACGGAACCGCTCCCAAAGATCTTTTGCAAAAAAGAATTATTCAGCTCGATTTAACTTCTCTGGTGGCCGGAGCCTCTCATAGGGGCGAGTTTGAAGAGAGGCTAAGAAGTGTTATTAAAGAAGCCCAGGCTTCCACGGGACAGATTGTCCTTTTTATAGACGAAATTCATACTCTTATCGGAACCGGAGATACGGAAGGTGCACTGGACGCTTCGAATATAATTAAACCTTTTTTAGCAAGAGGGCAGCTTCAAATTATCGGGACCACAACTACTGCCGAGTATCGTCGCTATTTTGAAAAAGACAGGGCTTTTGAAAGAAGGTTCCAGCCCGTTCTTGTTGACGAGCCTAGCGAAGAAGTAGCTGTTGAGATGTTAAACGTTTTAAAGCCTAAGTATGAAGCTTTCCATAAAGTAGTATTAACAGATGAGGCAGTTAACTCCGCTGTTCATTTGTCAAAAAGGTACATTGGGGAGAGATATTTGCCCGACAAAGGCGTTGATCTTTTGGATGAAGCAGCTGCCGAAGTTAGATTAGCCCAAACTTCAGGCAAAAGACAGGATAACCAGGTTAAGGAAAGCGATATTGAAAAAATAGTCAGCAGTTGGACGGGGATTCCGATTACTCAATTAACCGAAAAAGAAAGTGAAAAACTTCTTCATCTCGAAGATTTAATGCATAAGAGGCTTATTAATCAAGTCAATGCAGTTAAAGCTGTTTCTGAAGCTGTCCGCAGAGGAAGAATTGGTCTTTCTGCTGTTAATCGTCCAATTGCTTCTTTTGTTTTCTTAGGTCCAACCGGAGTTGGAAAAACAGAGCTGGCTAAGACTTTGGCCGAGATTCTTTTTGGTAGGGAAGACCTTACTATTCGTTTGGACATGAGCGAATACATGGAGAAACACGAAGTGGCAAAACTTATCGGTGCCCCCCCGGGATATGTAGGTTATGAAGAAGGAGGTCAACTGACCGAAGCGGTTCGCCGAAAACCTTACTCAATCGTTCTTTTGGATGAAGTTGAAAAGGCCCACCCGGATGTTTTTAATATTTTACTTCAGCTCTTGGAAGACGGAAGGTTAACAGATAATAAAGGCAATACCATATCTTTTAAAAATACCATTATTATTGCTACTTCTAATATCGGTAGCGCTTTAATTCAGCAGCAATTGATTGACTCAAATTCTCCTCCCGAATCGGTCTCTGATTCTAATTCCAAGCCCGCCCCTAAACCTAAAACACAGGATGATCCTCAAAAGAAATTCGCTGAACTTTCCAAGCTTCTAATGGCCGAGTTAAGGAAATTTTTCAAGCCTGAACTATTAAACCGTTTCGACGAGGTAGTCTTGTTTGAATCTTTATCCAGAGAAAATATGCTTGAAGTTGCCAAGCTTGGAATTAACAGCACCAAAAAATTACTTAAAGAGCAGGGTGTTGATTTGCAAGCTACAGAAGCAGCTTTGGCCCGTTTGGCAGAAGAAGGCTATGACCCTCTTTATGGAGCAAGACCTCTAAGAAGACTTATTCAATCCGCAATTGAAAATCCTATTGCGGTTAAGATTATAGAAAAGACTTTTATTCAAGGAGATACAATTTTGATTGATTTTGACAAGACAAAAGAAAGCTTCACTTTTACAAAAGCGGTAGTTGCGCCTCAAAACCAACAAACTGCTCAGCAAGGTCCTGTTCAAAATGGCACTGTTCCCCAAAATCCAACACAAGCTGAACAGGTTCCTGTTTCCCAGCCACCTTTATCAAGCGATACTTCTCCGGTCGGAGCAGACGGGACTCAAATGGTGCCCGAGAATAAGTCGAACTGATTTTATGGACTTATCAGAAGGAGATAATTATAGTAAAAGCGAAAATAGGGGGTTTTTAAAAAAAATATCTGTTTTTAGCCAAACAAGAAGAACGATATTGCTTCTAATAATTCTTTTGGTTTTCCTCGTTCCCTCACTTTTTCTTTATTTGAATAAATCATCAAAGATAGTAACAACGCCGGAGCAGAAAACAAATCAGGATAAAAACGCAGAAACTCCTAAAACCTGGGAAATAATTGTTTCCTATGACCAAAAGACTCAAAAACTTTCTTTAAAAAAATTAACTTTAATTAATAAAAGAATTCTTCCGGATCCAAGGGCCGCTCAATTTTCTTCTTATGAGCTTTCTCTTTTATCAAATGACAATACAGTTTTATATAAGGAAAAAATTAACATAAGCGAACAGGTATTGTATGATCTTTTAAATACAGAGGGAACAGAAGGCGCTAAAGCAAGCGATTCTTTGGAAAGCGCTGTTTACGTTCCTTTCCAGCCTTCGGCAGCGAAAATAATTATTTCTAAAAACAATCAGCCAGTTTTAGAAATTTCCCTGCCTAAAAATGTTTCTTTTAGAACCAATGTTTTGGGGGACACAAGTTTAAGCTGCGGACCGATGACAGTGGTTTTTTTAAGCGATAATTACAAATATGAAGAATTAAACAAGTATGAGTCGGATGTTGCTTCAATAGTTTCCTCGCTAAATTCTGTAGAGCCTTATAATTCCGTGGCAAATATTTTTGATTTTCAGGTCATTAAAAATGAAACTTCATTTGGCTGCGAGACGGGTTTGAAATATTGTTTTAATCAAAAACAAGCCCAAATAAAACAGGTTGCTCTTAATCAATTTCCGAGGGCTGCAAAATTTGTTGTCCTGGTAAATAATCCCAATGCAGAAGCGATAGATGGAGACGTTCTAGGAGGTACTAGTGGTCCGGGGGGGGATGTAGTAATATTTACAACGAATAGAAAAGATGCGCCAAGTGAGCTATTTAAAAAAGTAGCCATCCATGAATTTTTAGGTCACGCTGTCGGAATTTTATTAGACCGGTATATTTATCCGGCAAATCATCCCTACTCAACAATTAATAACATTAATATTGAACCCAACTGCGCCAACCCCGGGAGTATCCCTGCCCTTTGGAAAAATATCGGCGTAAATCAAACTTTTCCCGGCTGTACATCTGCCTATCTTTATGCCCCATCGCAAAGGGATTGTCCCGGTAGCAATGGTAACTCGCAAACAGTAATGAGTACTACCAGCTGTTCACAGGGGTCTAATTTCGACAGCATTGAAAAAAATTGGATTCAAACTCAAATTCTTCCTTTGTTTCCTGCTTGTCCTACCTTAAGCCCCACCCCATCTCCAACCCCTACGCCGACTCCTACGAAAGGTCCCTATTCTGGAGACAATGAGAACGTCAAAGATAATTGTAGAGTAAAAAACTTAACCGATGAAACAAAAACGTGCTCTTTTAATAGCGTCGATTCAACTACTCTTTGGTGCAGAAAGGGAAGTTGGATTTGCGAACCTGAAAGTGAAAAACATATAATTAAAAACTGGTGTACACCGGAAGAAGAACAAGGATGCTCAATTGGTCCAGGAGTTGGTCCTCAAAAATGTGTTGAATGCGAAGCGGATGAGATTCTCCAAAACGATGCCGAATATTTTTGCATGAAATATAAAGGAGATTGTTCAAATAATAATACAAGCTGCGGTTCTTGCTCGGAAGATGACAGGATAGATTGGTGGGTGACTAATAATAAAACTACCGGTTGTAAATCTTGTTCTACAGGATCGGAAATACCTGGAACAGCCCCCGAAGATACAAGTCAGCCCTCCGTTCCTATGCAGACAGAATATAACTGTGTTGAGGACCCTAAGTGTAAAGGGGGAGACGGTAAAAGCATTCAAGTTTGCCAGCTTGTCTGTACCCCGAAATGACTTAGCCTTACAATGTCTCACCTTGCGAAGCTAGACTTCAATAACGATTGGTAAAACAAGAGGCCTTCGGCGTAAAGTTCTAAAAACAATTCTTTCGGAGATTTCTCCGACTAATCTTCTTACGTAAATCCAGTTGGTAATCATTCCATTTTTATCTTTACGACTTAGAGATCTCTTAAGTTCAATTGTAATTCTGTCGGCAATTCTTTTATCTTCTAAAACAAATCCCCGGGCAATTAAGTCCAGCTTGCCAACAAGTTCTCCTTTTGCTCCGTCGATTTCGGCCAAGACAACAATAATACCTCCATCTAAAATCCGTTGCCGGTCGCGTAAGACAAAAGTTTCAATTTCTTCACCCGTAATATTATCAACATAAACTTTTTTAATCGGCACTTTTTTACCTAAATATGCCCTGTCTTGTTGAAAAACTACTTCTTGTCCGTCTTCAATCAGGAAAATGTCTGATTCTTTGTATCCCAAGTTCATAGCCATAGATTTATAAGCAATCATATGCCTAAAATTACCTCCGATTGGTAACAATTTTTTCGGCTTTGTTAAGGAAATCATTTTTAAAAGGTCGGAAGTTGAGCCGTGTCCGGAGACATGGAGATGATCGCTTATCTGCGGATATAAAACCTTAACCCCTTTTTTAGCTATGCTGTCAATTAAAGAATTTACCGAAACTTCATTTCCCGGAATAATATCAGCTGAAAAAACAATTGTGTCATTTTTTGAAAGCCGAACATCCCTATGCTCTCCATTAACGATCCTGGTCATAGCAGATTCCTCCTGTCCCTGGCTTCCGGCGACGATTAAAACCATTTTTTCTTCGGGATACTGCTTTATATCCCGAACATCTACTCTCATTCTGTCTTCAAGTTGAAGCAGTCCCAATTTTCTTGCCGCTTCAAATGATTTATTAAGGGATCTTCCTACAAAACAAACTTTTTTGTCTAAGGTTGAGGCTGCTTTTAAAACCTGATTTAGTCTTGAAATATGCGAAGAATAGGTGGTGACAATAAATTTTCCCTTAGCTATTTTCATTTCCGCAAGGAAATTATCATAAAGCGGCCGTTCCGAAGGCGTAAAGCCTTTTTTTTCCGCCCCCAAACAGTCGGAAAACAAACATGTTACTCCGCTGCTTGCTAATTTTTCTATCTTCTCAACTTCGGTTTGTTTTCCGTCCCAAGGAGTTGGGTCGAATTTAAAATCGCTTCCATGATAAAAATTTCCCAAAGGCGTTTTAATAAAAAGATTACTGGCATCAGGTACGGAATGAGTAACCCTAACAAAAGATATTTGGAAACTTCCAATATTTAAAGTTTGTTCAAATGAAGTTGGAGAAACAAAATATTTAAGATTGTACTCTTTAAGTTTTTCATTAGCTAAAGTGGCTGTAAATGGAGTTCCGTAAATAGGGAATTTTGGCAGTTGCGGAAGAATAAAAGGGAGAGCCCCGAAATGATCCTCATGTCCATGTGTTAAAACCATGCCAATAATTCTTTTTTTTAAATTAAGTAAATAAGATATATCGGGAAGCAATAAATCAACGCCAAGCATTGTTTCATCGGCAAAACCAATTCCGCAATCTACTATGAGGACTTGATCGGCAAGTTCATAAAGATACATATTGCGGGTAACATCGCCAATGCCTCCGAGAGGAATAAAATTAAGAGAGAAATTGTTTGACATTTTCATTACTTATCCTTAGGGATTGAGCTTTACCTTCAACAATTGATCTGGCTGTTCTGCGGCAAACTCCTTCAATTGTCCGCTCTAAGCTTCGAATACCTGAATCAAAACCCAAAGGTCTTATAATCCCGGGCCAAATTTGCTCGTCAATCGTTAACTGATTATCCAAAAGCCCTGTTTGTTTTCGTATTTTAGGGAAAAGATAGTCTTTGGCAATAACTGTTTTTTCCGCATCGGTGTAAGAAGGCATTTGAATTATTTCAAGCCTATCTAAGACAGCTGTTGAAATGTTAGTTGTATTATTTCCTGTTGCGACAAACAAAACTTCCGACAGATTAAAAGGGTAATCTATATAATGGTCTGAAAAAGCTTTGTTTTGCTCGGGGTCTAATAATTCAACTAAAACACCCATAATATCCGATCTTGCTTCCTGGGAAACACGATCGAGTTCATCAAGTAAAATTACACAGTTTTTGGTTTGGGAGTTGACAAGTTTTTTAATAATAAGTCCCGGTTCGGAATCCAAAAAAGCCCTTGATTGTCCTCTTAGGGCTCTGGCATCACCCATTCCTCCGAAAGGAATTCTCTCAAATTTTCTGCCCAAAGATTCTGCTATTGATAAGGCCAGGGTTGTTTTTCCAGTACCGGCTAATCCGACAAGGCAGAGAATAGGTGCGTGCAGCAAGCTATAATCGGAATTAATGCTTTTATTTTTTGTATTAAGCATTAAAGCCGCCAGATATTCCAGGATTCTGTCTTTGACAGAAGTTAGGCCATAGTGATTTTTGTCCAAAATAGATTTGGCTGCGTTTAAGTCCAGCGCATCTTCACTTCTTTTTTCCCACGGGAGATTAACCACCCAATTTAAGTAGGAAGATGTTCCTTCATATTCCAAAAGATAATTTGAATTTAAATAACCCCCCCCTTTTTGCATAAGAACAAGTCTTTGGATTCGTTCATTTAAAGTTTCTTTTAAATCAGAGGGAAGAGAAGCGGCTTCCAGTTTTTCGGTAAGTTTTTTTATCTGGTCAGTTTGACTACTGTTTTGAGAGTCACTATTAGTGTTTGCGGAATTATCCATATATCTATAATATTACAACGGAAGAAACAAACGCAACAAATTAACGGGGTTTTCTAAATCGGGGACCGCCCCTTGGCCTGAATCCTTGAGGTCTTTGGCCAAACTGTTCCCTTTGGAACTGTCTGCTTAAGGGATGCATTGGTTTGTCTTCTTTGGGTTGTTTTTTTTCGTCTAAAAGCATAGTAAGATTTGTTCTTCCCTGCTCGTCAATTTCCATAACTTTTACTTTAACTCTTTGCCCGATTTTAACAACATCATTTGGGTCTTTAACAAACCCTTGGGTCATTTGCGAAACATGGACCATTCCTTCTTTGCCCGGTAAGACTTCAACAAAAGCTCCAAAAGGCAAGATTCTTTTTACTTCTCCGTCAAAGATTTCCCCGGCCATAACTTCCCGGGTTATTCCTTTAATCCATTCTATAGCTTTTTTCATTGACTCTTCAGACGTTGAAGAAACGGTTACTGTTCCGTCATCTTCGACATCCACAGTCGCTCCGGTTTGGGCAATAATATTGCGTATAATTTTTCCTCCGGGACCAATTACTTCGCCTATTTTTTCTGTCGGGATATGAACAAGTTCGATCTTTGGCGCGAATTCGGAAATCTTCGCTCTTGAAACGGAGAGAACGGAGGACATTTTTTCTAAAATAAAAAGCCGTCCTGTTTTTGCTTTTTCCAAAGTTTCTCCTATTTGTTCAAAAGTTAAGCCCTGGGTTTTTACATCTAATTGAATGGCGTTTATTCCAGTGTCTGTTCCCGCAACCTTAAAGTCCATATCGCCTGAAAAATCTTCAAGCCCTAAAATATCAGTTAAAATAATATACTTTTCACCAATACTTACCATTCCCATAGCAAGTCCGGCAACAGGTTTTTCTATAGGAACCCCGGCATCCATTAAGGCCATGGTAGAACCGCAGGTTGCAGCCATAGAAGTTGAGCCGTTTGAAGAAAGGATTTCGGAAACTACTCTGATTGTGTAAGGGAATTTATCCTGTTTTGGAATAACCGAAAGAAGTGCTTTTTCTGCCAGAGCTCCGTGTCCGATTTCCCGCCTTGAAGGAAAACCAACCCGTCCTGTTTCGCCGACAGAATAGGGAGGCATAGAATAGTGATGTATATATCGCTTTGATTCTTCTCCTTCGGCAGATTCTATTAGCTGTTCAAGACTTGGTGCTCCTAAAGTAACAACAGTTAAGCCTTGAGTATCTCCTCTTTGGAAAATAGCCGACCCGTGTGTGCGGGGCAAAACAGAAACCATTCCCGAAATCGGTCTTATTTCGTCAATTCCCCGTCCGTCCGGTCTTTTTTTCTTTTCCAAAATATTACTGCGGATTCCTTTAAAAAGAATTGTTTCCAGGGCTTTGGAAACAGCTTTTTTATCAATTTCTAAATCAGGGTTTGTTTGTTTTTCATTTTCAAAAATGGCATCAATAAGTTCAGAATCACCGCCCAAAGCTTCTTTCTTTGCCTTTTTTTCAATAAGTTTTAGAATTTCTTCTTTGTATGTTTTTTCAATTCTGGCTAAAAGCTCCAGGAAAGAAGAATCTTTGGTAACGGCTTTTTTCTCTTCTCCGACATTTTTCGCAAATTCCAAAAGTAAATCAATTATCTTTTTATTTTCCTCGTGAGCTTTCTTAATAGCTCCCAAAACAATTTCTTCGTTAACTTGTTTTGCTTCTGCTTCGATCATGATTGTCTTTTCTTTGGTTTGTGTAGCAATCAAATCAAGCTCGGAGAATTCCGACTCGGAAGGTCCGGGGTTAATTAAAAATTCCGTTGCGCCATTTCCTGTTTCTTTAACAATGCCTACTCTAACAGCACTAACCGGTCCGTTCCAGGGGATTTTGGATATTGTAAGAGCAGAGGAAGTGGCAATAAGCGAAAGAATATCCGGATTATTTTCTCCGTCAACAGATAAAACTGTAATTACAATCTGAACTTCGTTTTTATATTCTTTCGGAAATAAAGGCCTAATAGAGCGGTCAACTAAACGGGCTGTTAAAATAGCATCATCCGATGGCCGGCCTTCTCTTTTTACCCAACGGCTTCCTTTTATTCTTCCTCCGGCATAAAGCCTTTCCTGATATTCAACCGTTAGGGGAAAATAACCAAGATCCGGTCTTTCCTGTCCTTCAACTACCGTTACCAAGACCATAGTATCGCCAAGTCTTGCTAAAACGGAAGCGGTTGCCTGCTTTGCTAATTGTCCTGTTTGAAGAGTTAATTTTTTTCCTGCTAACTCTAGAGAAACTTCGTTTTTTGTCATTTAATTCCTACCTTCTTGTTGATTGAAGAGGCGCGTGTTTTATCGACTTTTGCCAAAAAGTTAATAAGTCTTCTTCTTTTGGCAATCATGGACAAAAGCCCCCGGCGGCTGTGAACATCGTGGGCATGAGCCTTTAGATGCTCCGTCAGTTTTTCGATTCTGGTTGTCAGAAGGGCAATTTGAACTTCCGGACTGCCCGTATCTCCTGCAGCAGTCTGAAACTTTTTTATTACATCCTGTTTTTGCGTTGGTGTCAGCGGCATATTTCAATACTGACCATTATATCACGAAATTATCCGGGGTACAATAAGAACTATATATTAGTTAAGTCATCATAATAGTTTTAAGATTACAAAAAATACAAAATCAATAGTTCCAAGTTATAGCTAAGGGAATATTTGGGTTTCTTTGCTGCTATCATCTTTTTCTTTAGACTTAGATTCTTGTGCTTTAATAATTTCTTCCAAGTTCTCCCTTGCCCTAACAAAACTCCCCTCTCCAAAATGATTAACATATGCATGAAAACTACATTTTGTTTTTCTATCTTTATGTAATCCTTTTATATAATTTTGAGATGGCAATTTTCTTTCTTCTTTAAGACTAGACTCTCGGATTTTTTTATATTCTTCGATAAGTTCTTGATCATTGTAACTTGCTGGTCTAGGAATGGCTGTTTCTCTTTCTTTAGTAAAACCTCGCTGTAAAATAATTGATTCTAATGCGGTAAGTCCTACACTAAACTTACCACTGCCAAAATGATTGGCATATACGCTAGCTGAAAATCTGGTTATACCTTTTGCTTTTAGATGTCGGATATCTCCTCCACTAGGTAATCTTTCTTTTTCTCGAATAGTTATTTCTCTTATTTTTTTATACTCAGCTACAATATCTTCTTCTGTTGATGGTTTCTCTCTAGTAACTTTAGGAGTAAAATTGCGATAAAAAGCTAAACGATTTTCTTTTTTGGGAATCGAAGAATGTATCTGTTGTGCAAATTTTATAATATCTTTATAGTTACTAATACTAATTCCTATTGATATGATGTTAAAATTCTAATTTGACCGCCGCTTTTTTGATTTATACGAGGAAGTTCTACAGAGCCTCTGGCATCAAAATATCCATTAAGAAACTGACGTGAATATTCTGGATTTGTTAATATCCAAGGGTATAAAGCTTTAATTGTTTCTGGCCAACTTGAACGAGAAATTTTATCAAAAAAATCAACAACTCCTCTTCGGTTAAAAACTACCCAATGCATTGGCTTAACATTCTTTTTTAAGAGACCCCTTGTTTGAATTGGTAAATTTAATTTAAATAGATATTCTCCTATAGAATGAAATTTATTAGCAAAATCAATCTCTGTAGTTGCAAATTGTGCTTGGTGTGTTCTTTTTTGTCCTGGATCACAATGCCCTGATCCAGACATCGCACCCATCAACCAAGCAAGTTCAATTGAAGATGTAGGTTTATCAAATTCTTTTCTCCATGGTCTTAGTATACCTACCCGTTGGTGTTGAATATCCGGTATATCTTTTCCGAGTAGAGTAGCAACTTTTGTAGAATCAGGATATCCGAATTTAGATGCTAATTCTCTGGATGAAGATAATATGCTAATTTCTTTAGCTTTATATTTTTGAAATTCATCTCTTGCATAATTTATTAAGTTGTTTCTTCTTTCTGATCTTGGCGGCATAAATATTCTCCTTTCAAAAGATGAAGATTTTAGCGGGTTCTATTATCTTTTTCAATCTCTTCTTGTTCTCGCTGAACAATGATAGATCTTAATCTTGAAACTTCTCTTAAAAGTCCCGGGTAATCTTCTATTGCTCTTGCAATATCAGGATGATCGAAGAGAAGCCTGCCCCACTTATTTAATACTTCTTTCGCTTTTGTTTTTGTATCTTCTGCAATCTCATCGGGTTTAGGACTTAATTCACTTAAGGTTTTAAGAGAGGATTGTAAATCCTCACCTAATCTTTCATTTATAATTCTTCGTCTTTCTTTTTCTGCTTTTATTCTTTCCTCTTTTTGTCTATCAATAATTACCGTTGGTTTTTCTTCTCTTTTAGTTTCGATTGGATGTATCACGTCTGAAGTTTCTGTCAGAACATCATTTTCTATGAGAATGGATCTTTCTATAGTTTTTTGTATCTCAGGTTCAATAATCGTACGTTTTTTCTGTTCCTGTAAGGCGTAGGCTATTGTCATGTCGCCACTAAGAACTTTTGACTGTAGGTCTTCTGTTAAACTTTTTAAATCATGTAGTCTTTTTCTAATCTGCATTAATTCTTTTAGATCTGCTTTGCGAATGTATCCCACTATCTCTCTTCGTATCTGTAAACCATACTCGGCTGATTTTAGCTTCTCACCGTAAATCTCATCTACAATTTGACCAATTTGATGAGTTTTAAGCTGAAAAGAAATTTCGTGCCGTACATTCTCTATCTCATTGTTTAATTCATTAATACGAGCAGATAATGTCTGTGGACTTGAGGAGAAGATATTTTTTCTAATTTCTGCAATTTTTAAAATGGCTTTACTAAGAGTATCTGCCTTAACACCTTTTTCAATTAAATTAGCTCTTTGTTTTTCTACGTATCCTCTAAAGTTGTCGGCAATTAAAAGTGAATTTACAGAGTTAGCTATAGCCCTGTTTAGTGAAGGGAGTTCCCGATCATCTAAATATGTCCTCGTGCCAAATTGATTTATAAGCTCATCTTCATAACTAGTTAATTGTTTTTTTCCTTTGGTCTCGAGATAAAATTTTTTCAATCGTTCTCTGTTTATTCCCTGCCTAATTCCTAGATAGTCTTCAGAGGGAGAAGGCGAAGTAAAGACTTCAAGTATTTGGTCGTAGCTTAAAAGATTGTTTTTTAATGATTCCTGTAAATCGTCTATTGTTTGTTCGCCATTTGGTTCTTTAGCAAATTTTGCAAAGATATCGCTTGCAAGTAAGCCCAATTGTTTTCTAGCTTCCTCTCGTTCGGCAATATTTGGAAAAGCGTCATTTAATTTCTTTTCAATTGTTGGTAAATGCATCAGGCCGTAAATTTGATTAATGGTTTCTTTTTGTCCGCCAATAACCGGAGAAGCGGATCCGACTAAAATGAAAGCAGATTTTGCTACTTGCTCTTTGAAAAGTTTTGATTCGCGGATAATAGAGACCAGCTCTAATATACTTTTTTGCAATATTTCTCTTTCGGAAACGGTTTCTTTAGACATAATTTCAGGTTGAGTTGACAAGAACTTTGTAAGCATTTCATTTGTGGCGGTAGGAATTTTTGGATTTGCAATAAAACTTAATGCCGCAAGGGCGGAGAATTTTTCAGAAATATCTTTGCCAATCATTTGCTCCCAGCCATTAATAAGATGAGCAGCTATTCGATCAGTGGCAATTTCGGAATGTTCTATAGTTGGAGGAACAACTGCTCTAAGATATTGAGTCATTGTCAAGCCAATTTGTCCCTTTTGTTTTTCGGAGGGAGGGACAATTAGAGGGTTCTCCAAAACAGAATTTGTGACATTTCTTACTTGGAAGACAAAATTTGGGTGTTTTTTTTTGATTTCTTCCTGGTGATCGTTTATGTATTTTGTTCTGGTTAACCCATCGAGAACAAATAATCTTAAAACTTCACCATGTTCGGAAGAATATGCTTGGACCCATACTACTTGCGGTGGATCAAGTTGTTCCTCCGGAGAAAAATGAGCGGACATTCTATCATAAGACTCTTTGTTTACGATAAGCGCTGCAGGGTTATCCCGCATAAGCTCCGTCGGATCAAGTGTTAACAGATTTCCTATTTTTTTCTCTGCACTTTGTATTTGTTTTTCTTTAAGATTCATGTTTTCTTGCCTATGTTATCATACTATAAGTTTATAGTCAATAGTTGCTGATTCTAAATATTTGAGGAGCCTTTGTAGACTTTGGGAACCAGCCAGTCCGGCGGAGCCTGCTTCTTTTGCTGTGGTTGCTGTCTTTGTTGTTGTCCCGCGCCTGTCTGTTGTTGTGATTGCTGATTCCAGTTTTGTTGTTGATTTTGCTGCTCTGGCTGGTGTTGTTTTTGAGACATTCCTTTTAAAGCATCAAGAAATTGCTGTTTATTTGGGAGAGTTGGAGTTTCTTGCTGTTGTTGCGGTCTTTGAAAAGATTTTTTTGGCATTTGGGGAAGGAAAGGGCTTTCATCAAAAAAATCCTCTTCCAAAAAGTCTTCTTTTTCCTCAACCGTTTCTCTGGTTTCCCTAGGTCTTACAGCACCTTTTTTCATAAGAAGTGCTGCTATTTCAAAAGCCAAAGAGGTAGTTCCATTATCAGAAAAGTTTTTAGTCGCTTTTGTAATTCCCAATAGTAAATTTTGGGCGATATCTTTATCGATTTCCAATTCCAGGGAATTAAGAAGATCGGCAATAATCTCGGAAACCGAAGAGTATCTCGGCGAAACCAAAACTATGTCTCCAAATCCCTGATTTTGGGATTTATTGTCAATGTTAACAACAGTTGTTTCTTTTAAGGCCTCAGGATCAAAAAGCTTGCCTAAGTCGGACAGATTCGGAGTTCCGATAACAAAAAGGAGAGGGGACGCCATGCTTTGGCTCCCTCTTTGATATTTGATGTCTTTTTCAGAGAAAGAAAGTCCCTGTTCTCCTGCCTTAACAATGATATTTAAAAATCCATTTTCCAGAGTGTAGGAGACTTTTTCAATTTCCCCTTCGTTATATGGAAATGAAACTGTTAGGTCTCCGTTGGTTTCCCCTTCGAATTGACCTTTAACTTTATTTATTCCAACTAAAGATGAAAGTTCAACAATTGGTTCTTTGGGTGAAGCGATGGAAACATTTTTTCCGGTGTATTTGAGGGAAAGATAGAGGCTTAAAGCCGCTCCCATTTCATCTATAGTTGCGTTTTTGCCGACAGCAATAGAAATTTGGTTGTTTTTTGCTAAAGTTTCCCTAAGGGAATTAAGAATATTCTGGTCCATATTGAGTTAGCGATGGGATATTACCATATCGCCAATGGCAAAGTCAAGAAAAGGGGAAAGGATAATTCCGGCTTCGTTTCCTTTTTCCACTTTTGATATCGGATTTTTTCCTTGCCTAACCGAAGTAATAGTGGCTTCACCTAATACAGCTTCGTCCCTTACGATTTTTGCCTTGTCTCCTCTGGCTATTCTTCCTTCCATAACCTTAATCCCTAAAACAGTAGTTTTTTCAAAAGGAAAACTTGCCATTATTTTCCCCGTTCCAAGTACTTCATCCTCAAGTTTTATAACACCCTTAGCAACCTCGATTATTTCTTCCAGAAGTTTATAAATTAAATTATAAGTTTTTATAATTACCCGTTCGGTTTGGGCAAGATTTGTAATTTCCGGTTTTTCTTTTACATTAAAACCTAAAATTATTGATCCGGTTGATTTGGCAAGAAGAACATCGTTTGTTGAAATATCGCCTGTTTTAAATGATAAGACATGAATTTCAGAGGGTAGACTATTTAATATCGCCTCCAATGATCCTTGGCTGTCGGCGCAAAGAATTATAGAAAGAGTATCCTCTTTTTGTTCTAAAGAAACTTCCGGCCGGATTGCTAAAGCATCTTTTTGAACCGGTATTACTCCCTTTTTACTTATAATTCCTCCCACAGGAGGTACTTCTTCAAAACCTAGGACTTCAACAGCCTCTCCGATTCCAGCTTCATTAACATTTTGACCTTTATCGTTTATTAAAGCTTTAACTTTGGCCTTGATATTTTCGCATACAAGTTCGTCTTTAAGAGATACTTTTCCATTCTTAACAACAATAGTTGCTTTTGGTCCAACTCTGGGGTCCAGTTTTGATTCAATAACAATCGCTTCAATAAATTCCAGCCTCGCCGAGTCTAGGCGGGCATTTTCTTTTCTTTCCAAAGGATGCATGTCATAAACCAAAAGACAAAGCTCTAAAAGCTCTTTTACTCCTTTTCCTGTTTTTGCGGAAACTAAAGATACAGGGATATCTCCGCCCATGCCTTCAAGCATTACCTCCTCTTTTAAAAGCCCACCCTTTGTTTTTTGAATATCATTTTCCGGTAAATCTATTTTTGTCAAAACAACAATATAGGGAATTTTTGCTTCTTTTAAAATTTTTATACTTTCTTTTGTCTGGGGCATAACTCCATCAGTACTGCTTACAATTAAAAGACAAATGTCGGCTGCTTGAGTTCCTCTTGAGCGCATCTTTGAAAATGCTTCATGCCCCGGGGTGTCGATAAAGGTTATTTCTCTTTTTACGTTGTCATGAATAATTTCGATTTTTGAAGCACCTATTTTTTGAGTTATTCCTCCGTGTTCTTTCTGGGCAATATTTGTTTTTCTAATGGCGTCTAGTAAGGTTGTTTTACCGTGATCTACATGGCCTAAGACAGCTATGACAGGGGGGAAGGGTGAAGTCTCTGGAGCTTTAGTTTTTTTAATTTTTTTATCCATATTTCAGAGAATGATTTAAGGGAAATTTTTAATTTACAATTTTCAATTTTCATTAAATTTTTAATGTTTAAATTTTCAAAATTAGGCTTTCATTTCAAATTTAAAATTTCAAATTGAAAATTACATTAGGCTGCTTTTGCTGATTTTTCTTTCTTTTCTTTTTTAACCTTAGGTTTATTAATATTTTCTTCTTTTATTTCTTTAATTTCAGTTTTAACCGCAGTTTCTGTGTCTTTAGTGGTTTCGCTTAAAGTCTCTGTTTTTTTAGTGGCCTCTTTAGTTTCTTCAGCGGCTGAAGGCTTTTCTTCTATTTCAATTCTGTATCCGGTTAATTTTGAAGCAAGCCTTACATTTTGTCCCTCTCTTCCGATTGCCAAAGACAATTCTTCTTTTGGTACATAGACAAAAGCGGTTTTTTCTTCCTCTTTAAGTTTTACTTGTAAATCTTTAGCCGGGGAAAGTGCTTGGGTAATATAATTTTTTGGATCTTCCTGCCATTGAATAATATCGATTTTTTCAAGACCTCCCAATTCTGCAATAATCGCCTGAACCCTAACTCCTTTTTGCCCCACACAACTGCCGACAGGATCGATTCCAGACTGATTTGAAAAAACTGCTACTTTAGCCCGATTCCCAGCTTCTCTGGCAATGGTTTTAATAACTACACTTCCCGAAGCAATTTCCGGAACTTCTCTTTTAAACAAACCTTCCAAGAGTCCGGTATGAGCCCGGGAAACAATAATTTCTTCTCCTTTTAACCCCTCTTTAATTTCCAGAATGTAAACAACAAGACGTTGATTTAAATGATATTTTTCATTTGCAATTTGTTCCTGGGCGGGCATAATTGCTTCGGCTTTCCCAATGTCAACAATTACATTCGGACCGGCAAATTTTAAGACCATACCGTTAACAATTGTTCCGACTCTTGCCTTATAAATGGAAACAATAGCTTCTTTTTCTTTTTCTCTTATTTTTTGAAGGATTACCTGCTTTGCTGTTTGGGCTGCAATTCTTCCAAAACCCGGGGGGGTAATATCTTCATCATTGTGGAAAATTTTGGCTTCTCCTGTTTTTGAATCCAAAGTTACGCTGTATTCTTCAATTTCTATTCCGGCGTGGTCTTTACGATAGGCTGCTAAAATCGCGTTTTTAACGGTTTCCAAAACAACTTCAACATCAACGCCGCGTTCTGCAGCGACCTGATTTAAAGCTAATGCGAATTCACTTCTTTGTATTGCCGGCATAGTTAGGCAAGTATACCAGAATCGTCCTTAATCTTCAATAGAAGCGGAAACTTGTGATTTAAAGGCATTTGTTTATATAATAGTTGTTATGAGACACAGGAAGTACCGTCGTCGAAAAGGCCTAAAATTAAAACTTCGTAAGGAAACAATCTATAGTATTTTTGCTTTTGGATTTATTTTAACGGGAATATTATTTCTTCTTTCCTTTTCTAAAAGCGGAGAATCTTTTATTATCGTTCAAAATTTACTGGAAAAAACTTTTGGTATAACTTCTATCTTCTTTCCTTTTTCTTTAATCTTTTTTGGCTTCTTCTTTTTACGTTTTAAATTCTTTTTAAGCCGTATAAATGTCTCTTTAGGTTTTCTTTTGTTTTTTCTTTCCCTGACTGTTTTAGCCAAAGGAGGAACTTTGGGAAGAGAGATTTTTTTAATGTTCTCAGATATTGTAGGTCCTTTAGGTGCTTTTTTTATTTTTTTAATGGGGGTACTTGTTGGTATTGTTGTTTTTTTTAATACATCTGTTGATGAAATCCTTTCTTTTTTTCTTTTTTTAATTCACAATTCAAACCGTCTGTTTCCAAGTAAAATCCTTTCGATTTTTAAAACCAAAAAATCCCTTGTTGTTAAAGGAAAGCCAATGACAATAAAAGGTGTTGGGACAGATAAAGATATGGCAGGTTTTTCTAAGAGTTCCATTCAAATTCTTAAGAAAGAACCGGTTATTCTTTCGGAAAAATTGGTAACTAATGTTACTGCGGCGGACGGGATTTGGGAATATCCTCCATTGTCTCTACTTTCAGAATCTCCCGGGCAGAAAGCAAACAGGGGAGATATTAACAAAATTGCATCTATTATTGAAAAAACTCTTCAGAGTTTTGGAATAGCAGCAAAAGTCGTGGAAGTAAATTTAGGTCCGGCAGTAACACAGTACGCTTTGGAAATTGCCCTTGGAACAAAAGTTTCAAAGATAACCTCTTTATCTAATGATTTGGCTCTGGCAACGGAGGCTCCCACAGGACAAATTAGAATAGAAGCTCCTATTCCTGGGAGAAATCTTGTTGGTATAGAAATTCCAAACAGATCATTGGAAATTGTTAATCTAAAGACCATGCTTTCCTCGGCAATAATGCAAAAAAGTAAGTCAAAGCTTACAGTCTCTCTGGGCTTAGACGTCTCGGGAGAACCGGTGGTTGCCGATATTACCAAAATGCCTCATGTCTTAATAGCTGGAACAACAGGTTCGGGAAAATCCGTACTGGTTAATTCTTTTATTTCCTCCTTGCTTTTTAGGGGATCGCCTTCGGAAGTAAAACTTATACTTATTGATCCAAAACGTGTTGAATTAGCCGGATACAATGGAATTCCCCACCTTTTAACTCCTGTTATTGTTGAGCCGGAGAAAATTCTTTCAGCTTTAAAGTGGGCTATGGGAGAGATGGATCGCCGCTACCATAAATTCGCCGAAATGAATGTCAGAAATATAGAATCATACAATGAGCTTTCAGGGTTTCAGGCATTTCCTTACATAGTTATTTTTATTGACGAATTGGCGGATTTAATGGCTTTTGCTGCGGTAGAGGTTGAAGACGCTATTACAAGATTAGCTCAGATGGCAAGAGCAACAGGTATTCATTTGGTTTTAGCAACGCAGAGACCATCTGTTGATGTTTTAACCGGTTTAATTAAAGCCAATGTTCCTTGCAGAATTGCTTTTAATGTTTCTTCAATGATTGATTCCAGAGTAATTTTAGACACCCCCGGGGCAGAGAAGCTTTTAGGAAGGGGAGATATGCTTTATATTCCTCCCACCCAAGCAAAGCCTACCCGTATTCAAGGAGCTTTTGTCTCGGAAACCGAAGTCAAAAAATTAGTTGATTACTTAAAAACAAAAGCTCCTGTAATTGCTTATACAGAAGAGGTTACCAATCAGAAAGTAAATCTTAAAAAAGGCGGTATTTCAACAGGGGAAGACGGCCATGACTCATTTTTAGATGAAGCAATTAGAGTTGTCTGTCAGTATGATCGCGCTTCGGCATCACTTCTTCAAAGACGGCTTAGAGTAGGATATGCACGGGCGGCTAGAATTTTAGATGAGCTTGAAGCAATGGGAATTGTTGGTTCGGGAGAAGGTTCAAAACCCAGAGATGTAATGTTAAAAAATGCAGAAGAAGCTATAAGTCAGCTGCATGAGGGAGAGTGACGATCATGATTGGAGCTTCAGTGGCGCTTTTAAAAGAGCGTGAAAAAAAGGGTTTGACCCTGGAAGAAGTTGCTAAGGCTACAAAGATAAAAATGGATTTTATTTCCGCTATAGAAAAAGGGGAATATTATAAACTTCCCAAAGGAGCTTATGTTCAGGGATTTGTTAGAAATTACATACAATTCCTTGGTCTTCCAGAAGAAAAATTGATGGCCTTGTTCCGTAGGGAATTTAATGAAGAAAAAGCATTTAAAGTTCTCCCGGAAGGATTCGCCAGAAGGGAGGAATTTCCTATCAGGAAATGGAAATTAAAATCTTCAATGCTTGTTGTTTTGCTGTCACTGGCAGTTCTTCTTACTTATATTGGATTTCAATATCGTTATGCCTTTATAAATCCTCCTTTGGAGGTTATAATGCCTAAGGAAAATTCTGTAGTTTCTTCTCAATCAGTTGAAGTTAAAGGGAGAACAGACCCCAATTCCACGCTTTGGATAAACAATGATCAGATTTCTATAAAAGAAGATGGAACATTTAAAAAAAAACTTAATCTTTTTCCCGGAAAAACAACGCTTGAATTTAAAGTTGTTAATAGATTCGGTAAAAACACAATTATTAAACGCGAAATAGAAGTAAAGGAAGAAGCTATTGACATAGGCTTTTAATTCCGTTAATGTAGATAATATGATCGACACTGCCCAAGCGGTTCTTTTGTTTGTGGTTCTTATCCTGACCTTTCTCCTTATTTTTTTGGGAATCCAAGTCTTTTTTATTCTTAAAGAGCTTCGAAAAACAGTTTCCAAAGCAAATAAAGTTTTGGATGACACAGGTACAATTACAGAAAGCGTAAGTGCTCCTATTTCAGGTTTGTCTTCGGTACTTTCCGGACTAAAAGTGGGAGCCTCGATTGCCCAGCTTCTTAAAAAAAAGACAACAAAAAAACATAAAGAGGCAGAGGAGGATGAAGATGAATAATAATCATCAAGGCGGAGGATTTATGAACGGATTTTTGTGGGGGGCTATTATTGGGGCGGTAGTGGTATTTTTATTGGGAACAAAAAAAGGAAAAAATATTTTAAAACTTGTTTCAGAAGAAAGTTTTGAGCTTTCAGAGCTTTTCGGAGGACAGGAGGACGAGAATGAAGCTCCAAAAGAAAAACGTAATCAATGCTCTCATTGCAAAGAAAAAGAAGCTCATTATGAAAAATCAGAAGTAGTGCAGTTAGAAAGTTCAGAGTCGGGAAATGGGGAAGTTAAGTCTGTCAGCCCAACAACTTCGCCTAAGCGATTCTTCCGCGGTATTCCCAAAAAGAGTTAATTTTAGAATTCTTGAGTTTAGACATTCTTGATCTTCTTGATCTTGATTATTAGATATTTTGAAACCATTGAAATTAGAAGTCAAAAATTCAAGTAATCAAAATTTCAAATTCAAAAAAATCTTACTTCCAACATCAAGAATTCCAATCTATAGGCCGTATTTTTTAATATTGGTATTGTGTTCGTCCAGAGTTTTAGCGTAATGGTTTTTTCCTGTTTCGTCTGAAACATAGTAAAGATAGTCTGTCTTCGCCGGATTTATAACTGCTTCCAGGACATCTTTTCCAGGATTGGAAATAGGAGTTGGAGGAAGATCTTTATTTAAGTAAGTGTTATAGGGAGAATCTAATCTTAAATCCTCTTTGCTTAGTGCTTTTTTCCACCATGATTTTTGAGAAGGCTGATATCCTAAAGCGTACTGAATTGTGGCATCAATCTGTAAAGCCATATCAATTTCCAGTCTGTTATAAATAACCGAGGCAACAATCGGTCTGTCTTCGGGAAGTTTAGCTTCCCTTTCTATCATAGAGGCAATATTAACGATTCGCTTTATAGAATTTTGTTCCTTTGGAGTATTGGGAATAGAAGAAAACTTTTGCTCAAAATTATTTTTCATTAGAGATAAAACTGTATTAACATCGGCATCTTTGGGAATTAAATAAGTATCAGGGAAAAGAAAACCCTCATTTTGATTAAGAATCTCTCTCCAGGAATTTTCATAAGAGGGAATTTTTCCTGAAAGTTCATCGGCGATTTCGTCGGCTCTTTTTCCTTCAGGAATAGTAACCCAGATATCCAAAGTTCCATGTGTTAAATTTTGGGCAATTTCGGAAGCAGTCATTGAGGGAGAAAGTCTAAAATCACCGGCTTGAATTTTTCCGTCAAGCCCCGTTTTTTTAACCATAAGAAAAAAAACAACTGGGTCTTTTATTAAACCTTCTGTTTTTAAGTTGTTGGAAATTTCCCTAACACCTTCTCCTTTTGCCACTACGAATATGACTTCTTTTTTATCAGCTGGATTTACAGCTCTTGTTCCTCTTTCCCACCAGAAAAGAAAAGTTCCAAAAAGAACGATTAAAATTAATAATGTTATAAAAAAGCGTTTCATTCTTTTATATCTAAAATCGACAGGTAAGAAAGAGAGTCTTTTGCTTCCTTAAGATTATACATGTTGTCGCTGTACAAAGTATAGAGTTCGTCGCCTTTTACTATTTGAGAACCCATTTTTTTATGAAGATAAATTCCGGCTGTTTTTTGCTTTGGGGCCCCCAAAATTTTTGCCAGAACTGTTAAATTATGGCTGTTTATTTTTTTAACAGCTCCTTTTTTTGAAGATAAAACAAGATAGGAAAACTTTCCGGGAATAAGGTCTTCGCTGTCAATATTTGAATTTCCTCCTTGTGCCTTGATTATTTCTTTAAATTTTTCAAAGGCCAACCCTTTATTAAGTATTTTAGTTGCCCAGCCAATCGGATTGCCATATTTCTTTTTTACTTCTAAGACAAGATCTTTAGGAGCATCTTTTAAGCAAAGTTCTAAAAGATTACCCGCAAGGTGCAGGCTTCTAACCTCCAAGTCTAATGGCCGATCATTCTTTTGCTGAAGCACTCTTAGTGCTTCTCTAGCTTCAAGGACGGGTCCGATACCGCATCCGGCAGGTTCGTCCATTCGATGGATTAAGACCTTTATTTTTATTTTAAAATTTTTCGCCAAAAGTTCAAATTTACTTTTTAATACTTCAGCGTCCTTAAGCCTATGAACTTTAACAGTGTCTCCGAAAGGTAAATCAATAACAACATGATTGGATCCGAAAGCTATTTTTTTAGCCATTATCGAAACTAAAATCTTATCGTAACTTTCAAAAAGCAAAGGTTCCTCGACTTTAATAATTACATCATCGGCAGGAGCTATATTAAAACTTCCTCCCCAAACGATACATCCGTTTGTTTTCCCAACTATTTTATAAATCTGGTCTTCGCTAAAATCAACCGGAGCTAACACTTCCATTACATCGGCAGTACCGCTGGGAGTAGTTATTGCCCGGCTGCTGCTTTTTGGGATTTTAAACCCTGCGGCGGCTATAATCGGAACAACAATTAAAGTTGTTCTAGTTCCGGGGACTCCTCCTATAGAATGTTTATCGGCAACGATTCCTTTAAAATGGAGTTTTTTTCCTGTTTCAACCATGGCTTTGGTGAGAAAATATAATTCCCGGTTTGAAAAACCATTAGAATATCCCGATGCGGCAAAATAAGCGGTCAGAACATCGCTTAATCTTTTGTTGGCAATCTGGTCCATAATAGCGTAAACTTCTTTGTAATTAAGTTTTTTGCCAACCAGCTTTTTACGAATAGCTGTTAAAGCGGTGCGATTTGTCAATTCGTCTCTTTTTGTTTGTAAATTCATTGCTGCATTTTTATTTGTTTAATTGCATAGGAAACAGTGCTTTTAATAAGAGTAATAAGATAATAAATTAGAGCATTAATTACTCTTATAAGAGGAGGCCCAATTTTTTTTAAAATTAGAATAAATCTATTTTCCTGTTGCATATTAAATATTTTCAAGGCTTGCTTTAACTATTAATCTTTTCCATGTTGTGCCCGGAGGAGTGCAGGTAACCAGGGTAACATGACTTTGATCCTGATCCTGAATAAATATCGATGTATCCGAAGGATCAACAACAGTAATGCTGTGTATTCTGTATTTATAAGTTATGCCTGTTACTTCAAGAAAAAATGTATCATTTACCTCAAGTTTATAAAGTGTTGCGAATATTGTTTTATAATCTTTCGGGTTAAAAAGATAAGGAAGAGTTGAGTGGCCGTAAATTACCGTATTCCCATTTTCTGGAGGAATAGCTAGTCCTCCATAATTCACTAAATGCTTGGAAAGATCATAGTCTGTAGTTGAAACAGTGGCATTCTCTATTCCTAATTTTGGAACAGAAAGAAGATATGAGGAGATTTTTTTATTTTTTTCTTGAGGAGTAAAAGAGGGGAACCAGGATTTAGCATTCGTAGAGTCAAAACGAGTCAAAGAACTTGCACCGGCTGACACTACGTTTACAATAGTTGATTTTGGGATAGGCGATTTAAAATTTTGGGAGGCAAAACCAGAAGCAAAAAAAACCTGCCAGGAAATTAAAGGAAAAAGAATATATAAAACAATTATTAATCCTCCGAAAAAAAATAAAAAACCTCCAAAACGAAATATATTTCTGAAATTTTTTTTATGGCCTTTTTTATAGTAGTACTTACTCATTAGATTTGATAACTAAGGAAATATTTTTTGCAAGTCTTGGTAATATTTTGGGTAAAAAAGGAAGATCGGGTGAAAGAACTATGGTTGTTTCATAAACTTGAGGAAGGTCATTAATTATTTTTTTGCTATCGGTAAATGATTTTCCGGCCAATTCTTCTTTTAACTTTTTTTCTTCAACTTTTGGCACTAATAGGGCGGTAAAATGCAAAGTTGCGGTAACTTCTTTAGAATTTTTATTTTTTAAATTTGAAACTTCTGTTTTAAGACCATCTGCTAAAAATAGCATATCTAAATTTGTAATTTTTGATTTGGAAAATTCTTCAAGGTCAGTTTTTTTATAAATAATGCCTGTAAATTCGACACTTCCTTTCAGGGAAACATTATTTGCTTCATCCCCAATTTTTTTACTAAATTCTTTATTGGTTACAGAGGTGTTAGAAAAAGATGAAAGAATAGCTTTATCAGGTCCTATTTTAGAAGCAAGTCCTTCCCTTGCTTTTCCTTCCAAATTTTTTGGTAAATCCGCAAGTAATTTGTCATAGTCTTCCTTAGAAACAACAGTAATTTCTTTTTTTGTTCCTCCGGAAAAAGCTGTTTCATTCTTTGCCTCGATGTCCGAGCTGTCAAAAGCCCCGATTGTAAATTTTGTCTGGGAGGGAAGGTTATACTCTTTTCCAATCTCCTTGGCTGTTAGCGACGCTTTTGCTACAGTCGGACTGCTTGCCCCGGAGGATGAAGCAATTTTTACCGCCAAATCAAGTGTGAATTTTAAACCATTACTCGATGTTAAAACTGTCTGTGCCGGTATAGTTTTGTCTTCTGAAAAAAGGCTGTAGAGGGTTATCGATCCCTTTGCTTTATCTCCGACTTCTTTTTTCCCTTGTGTCTCTGTTGAAGCAGATCCTTCTTCCGATATGGAAACAGATTCTGCCTGAATAATCCCTTTAGATAAATCAGTACTGGAATTAGTAATAAAGGTTATCTCTTGTTTATCATCAATGGTTTTTGGAGAGAGTTTAACTGTTACTGTCGCTCTTACTAAAAAGACATATAAAATTAAAAAAATCAAAAAAAGGCCGACAATAACAGGAGGCACAAATATAATTCTTTGTTTTAAAGAAACACGAGGTAAATTTACTTTATTAAAAAAACTTAATAACTGAACTAATTTTTTTAAATCTATTCTTTTTTTGATAGTTTTTTCTTCTTCTTCAAAACTTTCTTCTTCTTCAATTTTTTCAACCTCTTTTTCGGGAGGAATTTCTTTAGCTGTGTCGAAATCTTCTTTAAATCCAAAAGCAAGATCATGGGTTGTTTCTTCCGGTTCAATGTTATCCATTTCGATATTATCCTTTTCAATTTGCGGTTTATCTTTTATATCCTCTATATCCTCTTTTTTTTCTACTTTTTTAGGCTGTGTTTCTTTTTTAAGTTCTTCCTCGGGTAATTGCATTTTCATTTGACTTGCCGCCCCAAAGACAACCGCTTTAGCGGCAAAAGCCGCAGGCAATGTGGATATTTGAGGAACATGTAGAAAAGGAAGACTTTTGCTAAAAGAATGATTTATAAATTCCTGAATTAATCGTTCGTTTTCCTTATCATCAAAAAGAATAATTCTTGAAGGAAGGACTTCAAAAGCTGTAAAATGGTGCAATATCCGGTCTGTTGTTTTAGGAATTGAGTCTTCGATTTTACTCAAAGAAGTTTTAAGAACTTTTCCGGCTTTTATTAGGGTAATTGTTATAGTTTTTTTATTAACTTCAATTAAGATAGCTGTCGGGGGAGCGCCTTCTTCGCTATCCAAAAGATTGGCAATTGCCTCGTGGGTTATTAAAAAGCCGATAGGCGCAAGGCCTAAAGCTTCGCAGACTTTTTTAAGGCGCAAAAGATACTCTTTTTTTATTTTTAGATTTTCTACCCAGTTTTCCTTAAGACCGAAAACTGTTTTTTGCTTTTCATTTAACGGTATTTGACTTTCTGCTTTTGAGACCGCTTTATCTATAACCTCAAGTAACTCATCTTCGCTTGCTTCTTCGATTGAGTTTTCAAAATATTCTTCCTCTTGGGATAAAATTTTTATTTTTCCCGCCGATTCCTCAAAAACGATAGAACTGACTTTCTCCTCTCTTAGAAGAAGAGTCAAAAAATATTGCGGGTTTTCTTTCTTCGAAAAAAGAAAAGAAGGCAGTTTCATATTAGTTTATCGATTTTAGCATAGAGTCGTCTGATTCCTTGACCAATATTTTCCTGCTTTATTATTTTAAAACTTTTGAGCCGTCCTGTAAAATCAACATGCGGCCCTCCGCAAATTTCTCGGCTAAAATCACCGATTGAGTAAACTTTTACTTTTTCTTCATACTTTTCAACAAAAAATCCCAAAGCGCCTGACTTTAAGGCTTCTTTATCCATTATTTCAAATGAAACAGGCAGATTCTCTTTAATTTTCTGGTTTACCAGATCTTCAACTTTTTTTATCTCTTCTTCCGTTAAATTTTTGTCATAATTAAAATCAAACCTTACCCGTTCACTAGTTATATTGGACCCTGTCTGGTGAACTTTTTCTCCCAAAATCATTCTTAAGGCTTTATGTAAAAGATGAGTTGCAGTGTGTCCCATAATTGTTTTTTCGCTTTCATCTGCTAAGCCCCCCCTAAATTTTTGTCCGGCACCCTTTCTGGAAAGTGCCTGATGATCTTCCATTTTTTGCACGAATTCCTGTTCGTTAAAGCTATAGCCCAAACTTTTTATTTGGGTTGGTGACAGACCGTGGGTTGTGTACATTTTAAATGCTTCATCAGCGGATATTTCGATGGGCTTATCAGGACTTGGTGAGGGCGAAGGAGAGGATGAAATAATTTTTTCTGCTCTTTCAACTGTTTTTTTGTAATTTTGTTTTTCCTCTAAAATACTATTCTTAATTTTTTCAAAATTATCCAAAAGTTCGCTATCTGTTTTTTTATACTGTTCAATTATTTTTTCAATTACAGGTTCTATATTATTTCCTCCGATTTTTTGAAAATTATCAAAACCCCTTCTTAATAATCTTCGAAGTACATATCCCTGTTCTTTATTAGAAGGAATTATTCCGGCATTTATAATAAAAACAGAAGCGGTTAGATGATCGGTAATTATTCTAATATCTTTTGAATTTTCTTGGTAATTTTTTTCTGTTACTTTTTCGATTTCATTTACAATCGGGAAGAATAATGAATTTCTAAAAACATCTGATTTTTGTTCTATAACAGATAAAATTCTTTCCAATCCTCCTCCAAAATCTACATTCTTCTGAGGGAGTTCAATAAAATTCTCATCATTTTTTTTATAAGTTATAAAAACAGAGTTTCCGATTTCCAAAAATCTTCCGCACTCACAATTTGGATGGCATTTTTCACCAAATTTTGAGTCATGTTTAATATCCTCAAATTCATAAAAAATTTCACTGGCCGGGCCGCCAATTTCACCTTTTGGCATATCTTTTGGTTCGCCGCTTCTTGACCACCAATTTTTCTCCGGCCCGTAATAAAAAATCCTGTCTTTGGAGATAAGATTTTCCCAGATTTTTCCCGATTCTTCATCTTTGGTAATTTCTTCATATCCGTCAAAAGCGGTTACGTAAAGTCTTTCGGCCGGGATTTTTAATTCTTTTGTAAAAAACTCGAAAATCCAGGGTAATTGTTCTTTTTTAAAGTAATCTCCAAGACTCCAATTGCCAAGCATTCTAAAAAAAGTGGTATGTCGGTTATCTCCAACTTCCTCAATATCAGCCGCCCGAAAACAGTTTTGCACATTAACCAATCTTTTTCCCAGCGGATGAGACTCTCCTGTTAAATATGGAACAAGAGGCTGCATCCCGGAGCTTGTAAAAAGCGTGGTTGGATCGTTTTCCGGAATAAGAGGTGCGTTGGCAATTTTTTTATGTCCTCTTTTTTCAAAAAAACTAATATATTTTTCAATAATATCTTCAATTTTCATTGATTCTATTATATAGGATTTTTCTTTATCGCACAAAGCTAAGAAAGTACTTGACATTTATTGAATATCCTGAAATAGTAGATATATGGCCAAGAAAAAATCAGTTAAAAGAAGTAAGCATAAAAATTTTATGCCTAGCGAATCAATTCATCCTTCAATTTTAATTCCTCTAGTTTGTCTTATTGGAATTTTAATAACCCTCATTATTTTCGGGAACGCTATTTTAAATACCACTTAAAAAATTCTCTTTTTTCTTTTTTATTTTATCTATTAATCTGGCTTTCGCCCCAGAGAGTCGGAGGAGTTTGATGTTTAAGATATGAGAAGGCTGAAACAGCTGCTTTTGCCCCAAGACCAACAGCAGTTGAGACTTGCTCAATAGAAAATCCGGCATTGACAATATCTCCTGCGGCAAAAATTGCAGGGATATTAGTAGCAAGTTTTTCATCTACTTTAATAAATCCTCCCTGATCTACCTCAACTCCCAAAGGAACTAGAAGGGCACTTCCTGGAACTCCACCAATTTCGATATAAATTTGCTCTAAAGGAAGGGTATCTCCTGTACTTAACTTAAGGCCGGTAACTTTTTGTCCGTCTCCAATAATTTCTGTTACTTGAGTATTATATTTAACTTCTATTTTGGGGTCTTGTTTTATTTTTTCCAGATAAATTGGATCTCCTCTAAGTTCGGTTCCTCTATAAATAATAAAAACTTTCTTAGCAGCATGAGAAAGTTGAATTCCTGCCTGCAAAGCGCTATTACTTCCTCCAACAACAGCTACGATTCTATCTAGGTAGTCAAATTTTTCACAAGTTGCGCAATAATAAACTCCCTTACTTGTATATTCAACTTCTCCTTTAATATTTAATTTTCTTCTTTCCATGCCTGTTGCCAAAATTATGGCTTTTGCTTGATGGGTTTCCCCTTTTTCTAAAGAAAGTTCGAATCCTTCCTCAATTTTATTTATTTTTGAAACTGAATCAATTATTATTTTTCCTCCTCTTTTTTCAACCTGACTAACCATTTTTTGTGTCAACTCTGTTCCTGAAATATTTTCAAAGCCCGGATAGTTAATTATATCCGGCGCAAGTATCATTTGTCCTCCCAAAACCTTTCCGATAACTAAATGATTTAAGTGGAAACAAGAAGCGTAAATAGAAGCGGTAAGTCCGGCAGGACCTGCTCCAAGAATAATAAGATCATACATGCAATTATTCTACCATAAATTTTGCAAAAAAATTAAAAAATGTTAAAATAGCAGAAATTATGACTAAGGAAGTCCCAGATTGGCAATCTTTAAGAGCTTTTGCGAATTTTAACAAGTTAGGACCCAAAAGGGTTTATAAGAAACTACAAAAAGATACACTTTATATCGAAACTCGCAAGAAACATTTAGAAGATAGTCAGTTATTAACGGCTGAGTTAAAACCCATGTTCCAATTTGCAGAAAAAATAGGAGGTCTTTTGGGCATAGAGCAGACAGAGGTGGGAGAAATTGAGACAGAAACAAAAGTGTATTCCGATGATGGTTCTGGTAGGGAGAAAATGTTCAACTTTATAACAAATCGGCTTGTTACTCCTGATTTAGAAAATTATGTTAATCTTTTGAGAAAGAAGGGGCTAATTCCATCAACTCCTAAAAATGCTCATCCAATTGTCATGCAAAGACTTGAGAAAAGATACCTTGCTTTATTTGAGGATTGGACGGAAAAATTAATAGAAATTTTGGCTAGATAATATTTCAGAGGAAAGAGAGTCTTGTCAAATTAACATATTGCAAACTCAGTCTTTTTTTGATATTGTTATCTTAACTGTATATGGCTAATGGAAAAGAAGACATTCAAGTCCAGTTTGATCCAGTGACATTGTTGCCCAAATTTGATCACACAAAAAAATGGCCTACAGCAGAAGAGTTTCGCGAAGCCGCAAAAAACGAAGAGGATCCCCGAGAATCGATGAGAAAACTAAGACAACGAATCCATATTGGTCCTAACCCCATGAACCTACGTATGAGAGGTGTATAAACCGGTATCTGGTGCTTCAGTAACAAATCCCACAAAAAGATATCTTACTATAGGTTATTGACACGGCTGAGAATATTATGATATACACATATCACTCTAGTTCATAAAAATGACAACGGTACTTATTACCGTCTGTTTTTTTTGTTGTTATAAGAGCTTATTAGCAAATGGCAAAAAACGACAAGGACGGCTTTATCAGACAAAATTGGGGCAGGACATATTCCGTCAAAGCGGAACTTGACCTTCTAAAAGCACAAAAAGAATCTTATAAATGGTTCTGTGATGTAGCTATAGGAGAAATACTTAAGGAAATTTCTCCCATCGATGACTTTACAGAAAAAAACTGGAGTCTTACCTTAGATAATTATTTTTTTGGCAAGCCTTCTGTTTCTCCAAAAATTGCTCTTACAAAAGGCGTCACTTTCGATTGTCCTCTTTACGTTAAGGCCACTTTAATAAATAAAAAGACCGGCAAAAGCCAGACACAAGAAATATTTTTAGGAGATATCCCCCAAATGACAGATAGGGGGACTTTTATTGTTAACGGTATTGAGCGTGCCGTTGTTAATCAGCTTGTCCGCTCGCCCGGTGTCTTTTTTACCTCCGTTCCCGATCCTGTTACCGGAAGGTCGATTTATTCTTCCGAAATCAGGCCTATTCATGGTTCATGGCTTGAATTCTTAACCACCAGACACGATACCGTAACAGTAAAAATAGACCGCCGGCGTAAATTTTTAGCAACAACATTTTTAAGAGCCTTAGGTCTTTCAAGCAGAGAACAAATCTTAGAGAAATTTCAGCCCATTTTGGATGAAGACAAACTGGAATTTATTAAGAACACCTTGGATAAAGATGAAACTCAAAGTGAGACAGATGCCCTGGTAGAAATTTTCAGAAAAATGCACCCAGGAGAGCCAATTGTCTTAGACAAAATCAAAGAAAACTTTTATGGGACTTTTTTTAACAGCAGACGGTATGACTTAGGCGAAGTAGGCCGATATAAGATCAATAGAAAGATGGCAAAAACTCCCGGATTTAGGGAAGCAGAAACTCACGTTTTAACAATTGACGACATTATTGCAACTATAAGCTATCTAATTTTATTAAGTCAGGGGAAAGGGGATATCGACGATATAGACAGTCTTGCCAATCGAAGAGTCCGCAGAGTTGGTGAATTAGTTGCTACAACCGCCTTCCGTATCGGTGTATTAAGACTTGAAAGAAGTATAAAAGAACGTATGAGTCTTCTTCAAGCCGATGCTCCAATTTCCATTACGGCTTTAATAAACGCCCGTCCGATAGTAGCTTCTATAAACGAATTTTTCAGAACTTCACAGCTTTCCACTATTTTGGATCAGACAAATCCGCTTTCGGAAATTGACAACCTTAACCGCTTGACTGTTATGGGAACAGGCGGAATTTCAAGGGAAAGGGCAGCCTTTTCCATCCGCGATATCAATAGTTCTCAATACGCCAGAATTTGTCCCATAAGATCTCCCGAAGGACCCAATATCGGTTTGGTAACTTATCTGGCACTATACGCAAGAATTAATAAATACGGATTTTTAGAAGCTCCTTATAGAAAAGTAGAAAAAAGAAAGACCGGCAAAAAGCTAGACATTAAAGCAACATCGGAAATTGTTTATCTTTCGGCTGATGATGAAAGGGAATATTATATTACTTCGGCAACAATTCTTTCTAAAGACGATACTATTGAAGAAGAAAGAGTTCCGGCCCGTTATAAAGGAGAATTTTTAGAGGTCGAGAAGGACAAAATTGATTTTGTTGATGTTACTCCCCGGGAAGTTGTCGGTACAGCCGCATCTTTAATTCCTTTTGTTGCCCACGATGAGGCCAATAGGGCCTTAATGGGAACTCACATGCAATGTCAGGCAGTCCCTCTGGTTTCCCCTGAATCACCGGTTGTAGGTACGGGTATGGAAAGTGTTGTTGCTCAAGTTATGGGTAGGGTTATTAAGGCCCCTTTCGATGGAAAAGTATCATCCGTAGATGCTCAAAGTCTGGTTTTAGAAGGGAATAAAGGAGAAAAAGAAAGTTTTGTAATTGAAAGTTTTAAAAGAACTTCTCAAGCTACTTCTTACACGCAAAAAGCTATCGTTGGAGTTGGTGATAGGGTTAAAAAGGGAGACATTTTAATTGACGGTCCCGCTTCGCAAAACGGAGAATTGGCCTTAGGGCAAAATCTTTTAATCGCTTATGCCTCTTTGGACGGTTTGGGCTATGAAGATGCAATTGTTATTTCCGACAGATTAGTTCGGGAAAATGTTCTTTCCTCAATTCATATTGAAAAATACGAGGCATCCGTAGTCGAAACAAAACTTGGTCTTGAGGAAACCACAAGAGATATTCCAAACGTCGCCGAGGACGAATTAGCAAATCTTGACGAAGAAGGAATTATTGTAGTTGGGAGTGAGGTTGAAGCCGGAGATATTCTGGTTGGGAAAATTGCCCCCAAAGGGGAAACAGAGCTGACAGCCGAAGAAAGACTTCTTAGAGCAATTTTTGGAGAACAGGCAAGAGAGGTTAGAGACACTTCTCTTAGATTGCCAAACGGAGAACGGGGAACAGTCATCAGCGTTTCAATTCTTGACCGAAAACACGGAGATGAGCTGGAACCGGGTTCTGTTAGGAAAATAATTGTAGAAGTTGCCCAGTTTAGGCATGTAGTTGTCGGAGATAAGTTAGCCGGAAGACACGGAAACAAGGGGGTAATTTCAAAGATTCTTCCTGAAGCTGATATGCCTTATTTGGAGGATGGGACCCCGATTGATATTATTATTTCTCCAATTTCCGTTTTAGCCCGTATGAATTTGGGTCAGCTTTTGGAAACCCATCTTGGATGGGCGGCAAAAGAATTGGGAATTAAAATTGGAGCTCCTGTTTTTGAAAATATTTCAGAGCAAAAAATTACCGATTTACTTAAAAAAGCAAGCCTTCCTTTAAATGGAAAAGCAGTTCTTTACGACGGACGAACAGGACAATCTTATGAAAATCAGGTAGTTGTCGGAATCGAATATATTATGAAGCTTATTCATATGGTTGAAGACAAAACTCATGCCCGCTCAACCGGACCATATTCCTTGGTTACCCAGCAGCCCTTGGGGGGAAAAGCGCAAATGGGAGGACAAAGACTTGGAGAAATGGAAGTTTGGGCCCTTGAAGCACATAGAGCCCGTTATATATTACAGGAAATGTTAACAATTAAATCCGATGATATTGTGGGAAGGGCTAAGGCTTTTGAAGCCATCGTCAAAGGCGTTGATATTCCTACACCAAAGGTTCCCGAGTCCTTTAAGGTCTTAATAAAAGAGTTGCAGGCGCTATCTTTAAATGTGGTTCCTGTTGATGCGGTAGTTGACCAAGCCATAGAAACCCCTTATACTGAATCGTCCCAAAAAGAGGAGGAGCTGGTTGAAAAAGAAGCAAAAGAATTACAGGAAACTTTAGGCGGAGAAGAGATAGCGGAGGAGTCTAAGAAGTAATATGGATAATAGAAAGAAAGATCAAACAATTATTGATTTTAAAGCTCTAAGAATCTTAGTGGCAAATAAAGAGAACATATTAAACTGGTCTTATGGAGAAGTAGCAAAGCCGGAGACCATTAATTACCGAACCTTAAGAGCTGAAAAAGACGGACTTTTTGACGAAAGAATTTTTGGTCCGACAAAAGACTGGGAATGTTATTGCGGAAAATATAAAAGAATCCGATACAGAGGTATTATTTGCGACAAATGCGGAGTTGAAGTTACTTTATCAAGAGTCAGACGCGAAAGAATGGGGCATATAACTTTGGCGACAGCAGTCGGACATGTATGGTTTTTTAAAGGTCCGTCATCCCCCTTCTCTTTAATCTTGGATATTCCCCAAAAAAGTCTTGAATCTGTTATCTATTACGCTTCTCATCTTTTAATAGCTCTTGATGAAGAAAAGAAAAAAGAAGCTTTTAAAGTCTTTACCCAAAATATTGAAAAACGTAAAGATGAGCTTAAAAAAGAATTTGAAAAAAATAAAAAGAAAATAGAGGATGAGATTGAAGATAAGCAAAAAGATACAAAAACGATTAAAGAAACTACCAGAAAACAATTAATTATTCAGGAAGCAGAATTCCTTAAAAGACAAAAAGTAGCAACTCTTACAAAACAGTTTGAAGATGAGGAAAGAAAAATCAATGAAATCCAAGATACTCTTTTAAGACTTTTGAAAAGTCTTAAGGTTGGAAGCGTACTCTCGGATGAAGAATATATAAAGCTTTTGGAATACGATATTCCGGTCTTTTTTACTATTAAAACAGGTGCCGAAGCCTTATTACAGCTTTTGGATAAAATGGATCTTACAGATCTTATTGCCCATCTTAGAACAGAAGCTCAAAAAGCAGGAGGAGCAAGGTATCTTAAAATAATTAAAAGATTAAGATTGCTTGAGCTTATGCGAAAAGCCGGTGTTAAACCCTCTTCAGTGGTTATGACGGTTTTGCCTGTTATTCCTCCTGATCTTCGGCCAATGGTTCAGTTAACAGGAGGACGTTTTGCCACTTCGGACTTAAACGATTTATACAGACGCATTATTAATCGCAACAATAGACTAAAACATCTAATGTCCCTGGGAGCTCCGGAAATTATTCTTAGAAATGAAAAGAGAATGCTTCAGGAATCGGTTGATTCTTTAATTGACACTTCTCAAAGAAGCCAAGTAGTTTCGGCTCCTTTACGCTCACTTTCTGAAATGCTTCGGGGAAAACAGGGAAGATTCAGGCAAAATCTATTAGGAAAAAGAGTTGACTATTCAGGACGTTCGGTAATTGTTGTCGGACCGCAATTAAAGCTTAATCAATGCGGACTTCCTAAAGAAATGGCTTTGGAAATGTTTAAACCCTTTGTTTTGCGGGAAGTAATTGTCAGGAATTTGGCTCCAAACATAAAATCAGCCAAAAGATATATTGAAAAAAGACCCCCTGAAGTTTTTGACATTCTGGAAGAAATAACACAAAACCATCCGGTTCTTCTTAATAGAGCGCCAACCTTGCATAAGCTAGGTATTCAGTCATTTTATCCAATTTTAATTGAAGGATCGGCTATTCAACTTCATCCATGTGTTTGTGCCGGTTATAATGCCGATTTTGACGGAGATCAAATGGCTGTTCATATTCCTCTTTCTAAAAATGCTCAAGAAGAGGCAGTGGAATTAATGATGCCTTACAGAAATTTATTAAAGCCCGCCGACGGAAGTCCTATAACTTTACCTAATAAAGAAATGGCTCTCGGAGTTTTCTTCTTAACAAGTATGGATGAAAGTCTGAAAAAAGAAGAGCCTTATTCTTTTTTCGATTCAAACGAGGCTTTCCTGGCGCATTCTTTAAATAAAATAAAACTTCGTGAACCTATTAATATCAGAATTGACGGTAAGACTATTTTAACTACCATTGGCCGTCTTCTTTTCAACGAACAATTACCAAAAGAAATGGAATATATAAATAAGTCCGTTAAAGCGTCTGATATTAAAAAGATTATTACAAAAGCTATTCCTTCTTTTACTCCTTTGGAGGTAGCAAAACTCATAGATAACATAAAAGAAGTCGGTTTTTATTCTGCCACAATTTCGGGTATTTCGGTCTCGATTTTTGATAACGAGATGATTTCTGAAAAAGATGATTTAATCAATGATGCAGAGAAAGAAATCACTCAAATTGAAAAAGAATATCAGGAAGGACTTATTACCCTTGAGGAGAAGAAGCGTCTTTCAAATGACGTCTGGCTTAGAACTACGGAAAAAATTGCCGATTTAACATGGAAAAATATGAAACCCCAAAATGTTATTAAGACAATTATTGACTCCGAAGGTGCCCGGGCAGGAAAAGAACAGTTAAAGCAGCTTTCGGCCATGAGAGGACTTATTCTTGATCCTTTAGGAAAAATAGTAGAATTGCCTATTAAGTCCAATTTTAGGGAGGGTTTGTCGATTTTTGAATACGTTGCTTCGGCTAGAGGTTCAAGAAAAGGATTAACGGATTCTGCTTTAAAAACAGCTAACGCCGGTTATTTAACCCGCCGTTTAGTCGATGTTGCCCATGATGTTATTATAAGAAGCGAAGATTGCGAAGCTAAGGAAGGAATAACTATAGTTAGAGATGAAAAAGGAAGGCTTGCCTCTTTTGGCGACAGACTTATTGGCCGCTTTAGTATAAATAATATTACTTCCAAGAAAACCAAAAAAGTTATTGTTAAGAAAAATGAAGAGATTGATGAGGAAAAAGCGAGACAAATAGCTGAAAGCGATGTACCGGAAGTGACAGTAAGATCTCCTTTAACCTGTAAGCTTAAATATGGACTTTGCGCCGCTTGTTACGGATGGGATTTTGCCACCCGCAAAAAGGTTCAGCTGGGAGTCCCAATCGGAGTTGTGGCTGCTCAAAGTATTGGAGAGCCGGGAACACAGTTAACAATGAGAGTTCGCCATTTCGGAGGAGTTGTTATGGCCGACGTAACCCAGGGATTGCCTCGCGTTGAAGAGCTTTTTGAAATGAGAACTCCAAAAAATTTTGCCCCAATTTCGGAGATTGCCGGAAAAATAATTATAGAGGAAAAAGAAGACGGTTATATTATAAGAGTTAGAAATGTCCGAACAAAACCAGTTGATGAAAGGGAATATTTCGTTCCATTAACTTCCGATATAAATGTTAAAGACGGAGATGAAATTACAGCCGGTTCACAATTGGCAACCGGGTACTTGGATCCAAAGGAAGTATTAAAAGTTCAGGGTTTGGTTTTGGCCCAGCGTTATCTAATTAATGAAGCTCAAAGAGTATATGAATCACAAGGAATCGGTATTAACGATAAGCATTTTGAGGTAACATTAAGAAAAATGTCCGATAAAATTGTTATAGAAACAGTCGGAGACACTTCTTTAATTCCCGGCGACTTTATTACTAAAGCAAGATTTGAAGATATAAATAAAGAAACTTTGGCTCAAGGAGGAGAACCGGCTTCCGGAAGACAGGTTGTTTTGGGAATTACTAAAGCGGCTCTTTTCTCCGATTCATGGCTTTCGGCAGCTTCGTTTCAGGAAACAACAAGAGTTCTGACAGAGGCCGCGCTTGAGGGTCGGGAAGATAAATTAATAGGACTTAAAGAAAATGTTATTATTGGCCGCTTAATACCGGTTGAAGCACAACCCCACAATGAAGTATAATAGACAAACATTTTTCAATTAATTTATGCCAACTTTATCACAGCTTGCAAAAAATGGCAGAAAGAAAAAATCAAAGAAGGTTAGAGCGACCGGACTTAGACGGTTATTTAATGCCAAAGACCGCGTATATAAAAACTTAAATGCTCCTCAAAAAAGAGGTGTTGTTACTTTGGTTAAAACCATGACTCCAAAAAAACCGAATTCAGCTCTTAGAAAAGTCGCAAGAGTTAAACTTTCCAATAGAACCGAAGTCACAGCTTATATTCAAGGGATTGGTCATTCACTTTCCGAACACGGAATTGTTCTTATTAGAGGAGGAAGAGTAAAGGATTTACCCGGAGTTAAATACCATATTGTCAGGGGTAAATTTGATCTTTTGGGAGTTGAAGGCAGAAAAACTTCAAGAAGCAAATATGGGACTAAAAAAGGAGGAGGGCCAGCTCCAAAAGTCGCTGTCGGAACAGCGCCCGAACCAGCTAGCAGCTAAGTTATATGAGACATAAAAAAACAAAAAAAAGAGTTATAGATGTAGATAAAATTTATAACAGCCGTTTAGTGGCTAAATTTATAAATAGGATTATGCGGGACGGAAAGAAAACAGTTGCCGAAAAGGTTGTTTATGGGGCTTTTGAACGGCTTTCCCAAAAAGAGCAGGAGCCAATTTCGATTTTTGAAAAGGCCATTCAAAATGTAGGACCTAAAATTGAAGTTAAGGCAAGAAGAGTCGGGGGAGCTTCTTATCAGGTTCCGCTTGAAGTCAGAGGAGACAGAAAAGTTTCTCTGGCAATAAGATGGATAATTACTGCCGCTGAAGGAAGATCCAACAAAGAATACCACACTTTTTCGGAAAAATTGGCTGCAGAACTTATGGATGCTTCCCAAAATCTTGGGGCTGCTGTTAAAAAGCGAGATACAGTTCTCCGCATGGCTGAAGCAAACAAAGCCTTCGCCCACTTTAGGTGGTAAATTTATCCTTTCATTTCACAGTTAATAACGCAGAAACTATTTAATTGTTATTCCGAGGATTTGGTCGCCGATTTCGATTTTATTTACTACATCCATTCCGTTTGTAACAATTCCAAAATTTGTATATTGCCCGTTTAGCCAGGAAGCGTCTGTTTTGGTAATAAAGAATTGAGAATCATTTGAAAGCTTAATATCTCCTCCTCTTGCCACTCCCAAAGATCCAATAACAAAAGGCTTATCGTTTAATTCGGTTGCCATTTTTCCTCCGCCTGTTCCATTTCCGTCAGGATCTCCTCCTTGAATTACCCAATCTTCAACCCGATGAAAATTTAAATTTTTATAGTAGTCTTCTCCGCCTTTTTTTACAAAATTAGAAACAGTATTGGGAGCTTCTTGTTCAAAAAGCGATAATTCTATATCTCCCTTGCTGGTTTTTATAATTGCTGTTTTCATTTCTTTTTTATCATTATACATTAAAGAAGAAGAAGTAGGAGCCGGAGCTTGGGAAGGTTCAATTATAACTGTTTCCTGGGTAGGAGGATTTGTTTTTTTCTCATTTGCAAAAAAAACTACGGAACCAACGGTAACTAAAAGAACAACAGCTATAAAAAGATAAGTTTTATTCACGTTTAACTATTTTACACAGTAAATTTTAAAAAAACAATCCTGGAATAAGAGTGGAAATTATGCTATACTTAATCGATTCGGATTTCGAATTCGCCCGCCTTTTCTTCGCTAGGCGAGGCTGGGTTTTTCGAATTTTTTATTTTATGGCAGAGACAAAAAGAGAATTTGATTTAAATAAAGTTAGAAATATTGGAATTATTGCTCATATTGACGCCGGTAAAACTACAACTACCGAGCGTATTCTTTTCTACACTGGGAGAACTTATAAAATCGGTGATATTGATGAGGGAACAACAGTTATGGACTGGATGGAGCAGGAAAAAGAACGCGGAATCACTATTGTTTCGGCAGCTACAACCGCATTTTGGACTCATTCCCAGTTAGGCGGAGATGAATACAGAATTAATATTATCGACACCCCCGGACACGTTGATTTTACAGCCGAAGTTGAAAGATCTCTTAGGGTTTTAGACGGGGGCATTACTGTTTTGGATGCCGAAGAAGGCGTTCAATCCCAGTCTGAAACTGTTTGGCGCCAAGCAGATAAATATAAAGTTCCCCGTATCTGTTTTGTTAACAAAATGGATAAATTAGGAGCTGATTTTTTGGCAACTGTAAAAAGTATTGAAGATCGGCTTGGAGCAAATCCGGCAATTATGGTCTTGCCGATCGGTGTTGAATCAACTTTTAAAGGGATAGTAGATTTATTAAGCCGGAAGTCATACATTTGGGGCTCGGATGAATTAGGAGCAAAATATGAAGTTAAAGACGAAATCCCCGACGAGTTAAAAGAGCAGGTTGAAAAATACAGGCATAAGCTTATGGAGAAAATCGCCGAAACAGATGATGTTCTTTTAGATAAATATCTCGGCGGAGAAGAACTTTCTTTGGATGAATTAAAAGCCGCTTTAAGGCGGGCTGTAATTTCTTATAAATTGGTTCCGATTTATGCCGGTTCATCTCTTCGCCATAAAGGAGTTCAGCCTCTCTTAGATGCAGTTTTAGATTATCTTCCTTCTCCTATGGATTTACCCGATGTTAAAGGATTTAATCCAAAAACAAGAGAGGAAGAGATAAGAAAAACAAATTTTGACGAACCAATCTGCGGTTTGGCATTTAAAATTCAAATCGATCCTCATGTCGGAAGACTAACATATTTTAGACTTTATTCAGGAAAAGTTTCGGCGGGATCATATATTTACAACAGCACTAAAAATAAGGACGAAAGAATCGGCCGTATTCTTCTAATGCATGCCAATCATCGGGAAGAAGTTAAAGAAGCATATGCTGGGGAAATTGTTGCTTTGGTAGGACTTAAAGAAACAGTTACAGGAGATACGTTATGTGATCAAAAATCTCCTATTATTTTAGAGCAGATTTCTTTTCCCGAGCCGGTTATTTCTTTGGCGATTGAACCAAAAACGAAAGCCGATCAGGAAAAACTGGGTTATGCCTTAAAAAGGTTATCAGAAGAAGACCCGACTTTTAGTATTAAGGTAAATCATGAAACAGGGCAAACCATTATTTCCGGCATGGGAGAATTACAGCTTGAAATTATGGTCGACCGTATGAAGAGGGAATTTAGTGTTTTAGCAAATGTCGGAGCACCTCAAGTGGCCTACAAAGAAACAATCAAAAAAGAAGCCCAGGCAGAAGGAAAGTATATAAAGCAATCCGGAGGCCGAGGTCAATACGGCCATTGTTTCCTTAGGGTTTCATCGAACCCAAGAGGAGAGGGTTTTGAATTTGTAAATGCTATTAAAGGAGGAGCAATCCCTGCAGAATTTATAAGCTCTGTTGAAAAAGGTGTTAAAGAAACTATGGAAAACGGTATCCTGCTTGGTTATCCTATGGTTGACATGACCGTAACTCTTTATGACGGAAGCTATCACGATGTTGATTCTTCAGATATTGCTTTTAAGATTGCAGCTTCCCAGGCTCTTCAGGCGGCTACAAAAAAAGCGGAATTAATACTTTTAGAGCCAATTATGAAGGTAGAAGTTACAACCCCTTCGGAATTTATGGGGGATGTAATTGGAGATCTTTCGGCAAAAAGAGCGCAAATTTTGGGAACAGCAGAGCGGGGTAAAGCTACTATTATAACGGCTATGGTTCCATTGGCCGAGCTTTCAGGCTATGCAACAATTCTTAGGTCTATGTCCCAAGGCCGGGCGTCTTACTATATGGAACCTTCCCATTATGAGGAAGTTCCAAAAAACATTACAGAACAGTTAATTTCTAAATCTACCTTCACTGGTAGAGTTGCATAAGTATATTGATTTTTATGGCAGCAGAAAGACTTAGTGCATCTTCTTTACATAATGAGCTTACAGCTTCTAGAAATATTGTCAGACTTAAGGATATAGAGGAAGATTTTGGGGCAAATTGTCTGGAAGAAATAACAGCTTTTCTTTATGAACTTGGTTTATATTCTAAGGAAAATCCTCCGCCATACCATAATGTTTTACAAAGACATAAAGGCTCACAGGCTTTGTATGTTCTGGAAGAGGACAGGGGAGATATCATTGCGTATATTCAGTATATGCCGAAAAACTCCAGAAGCTCGGAGCATAGGCATCCGCCGCAAGCTTCAGAGGACTATTATGTCAGAAAAGGGAGTCTTTATCTTTATCAAACTCAGATTCCTCAAGGATGTTTAACTGTAAATTCCGGTTCAAAGCACCAGGTTTTTACGCATGACGAACCCTCATTAACAGTTCTTGTTACTAAAAATGTACTCGGCATACCAAGAGATAAATTACACATAGTTGACAGGTGAATAATTAATTATTAAAATTTAAGTATGATAAAAGTTATTTTTACAGAAGAACAGGCAAAGGAAATCGGGGAAAAGCTTGGAATCAAATGGGACAAGTATGATGTCGAGCAGTTTAGAATGGGATTGGACGTTGAATTAGAACACGGAACAGTTGATCCAAATACAAATGTCACAAACGATGATCCTATTCTAACCGGAAAAATTGCCCTTGCCCATCTAAACGAGATCAGCGATTACTACACCAGGCTTTATAAAATGGAAGACGAGGCCGAGTCAAACTCGACTGAGGCCGAATCCGCAGAAGAAAAAACCAGTCTCTAAAAATTATATTTTATTTCTTCCCCTTCACCCGCGATTTCATATTTATCGCCAATGCAAGTAATAGCTTGTTTGTCGGTTAAAACAATAAGTGGATATTTTGTTTTCGGGGCATTTTCCTCAACAATGTTTCTATATTTTTCTTCGAAGTGAGCCATTATTAAAAAAGGAACAAGATTTAAGGAGTTTAAATCTTTTAATTTCAAAAAATTATTATCCTGATTTTTCCAGGTTGCAACATCAATATTTGGAGATGCAACATAACTTCCCGCACTAACTCCCATATAGATCTTACCTTTATCTAGTAAATTTCCAATTATTTCATTAAATCCTGATTTACGAATCCAGTCCAAGAGATAAAAAGTATTACCCCCGTTTACATAAATCACATCGCAATCTTTTAATTCTTTTAATAAAGAATTCTTATCTTTATTTATTAAATCCACTTTTTTTATTTTAGTAATTCCCACTTCTTTTAGCTCATCAAGAGATAGATGAACAAAAGATTGATCCACCTCGGGATAAGCGGCTGTTGGAATAAAGGCGACAATTGTATCTTTCGGCTTTTTTAATAAAAGTTTAAGGAAATAATCCTTTGTTTCTTTTTGAAGGCCGGCTGATGTTAAAAAAAGCTTTCTTTCCATTTGCTTATTATAGCAAATAAAACACTTGAATTTTCTATAGGCTGGTGATAGAATCAAAAAAAGACTTATATTATGGGAAGACGAGAAATGTGTCAAGCGTCATTTTTACCTGAATTAAAATCTAGAGAATCTGGAGACAAAAAGGAAAAACCTCTTTTTTTTCATCAAGGCGATCATTTAATAATTAGAGGGTATGGTGTGGGATATCTTACCAGTGAAAATCTTTTAGTAAAAAGACTGGGAGAAAAAGGGCACCCTTTTTACATAAATTTGTCTTCATTTTCCGTTTACTACGATTCGAAAAAAACTGATTTGGCGGGACGTTGGATAATAAAAAGTTCTGTTAAACCCCACTTGCGCCCGTTTAATAAAGACAAATCTATTCGTACCTAATTGCCTCGATTGGGGAAAGGTTGGCGGCGCGGCGGGCCGGAAAAACTCCAAAGAAAACTCCGATTCCTGTTGAAACTCCAAGACCGATTGCAACCGATAAAGGATTAATAACTGCGGGAAAAATCGGCTGGATGAAGTAAACAATCGCCGAAGCAATGAGCAATCCGATCAATCCTCCAATTAAAGAGAGTAAAACAGATTGGTATAAAAACTGCAGTAGAATATCTTGTTTTGTCGCTCCAATAGCCCGTCTTATTCCAATTTCCTTAATTCTTTCCGTTACCGAGGCGTACATAATATTCATGATTCCGATTCCGCCTACGATTAAAGAAATGGAGCCGATAGCAATAAGAACCGTGTTTAGAATCCCGAAAATTGAGTTAATTGTTCCCAAAAGTTCAGATTGTTCTGTAACTGAAAAATCATCTTCTTTGTATCTTTTCAGTAAAGTTTTTTTAATATCCGATTTTAATTCTTCAATAGCATTTGCGTCTTTGGCTCTTATGTAAACAGCGAAAAATTTTTTATTAGGGTTAAAACTAAAAGAAGATTTATAAGGTATAACCGATTGGGAATTAACATCCGATCCAAGTGCGCCTCCGCCTCTTTTCTTTAAAACTCCAGTAACCAAAAAGCGCTGGTTTTGTATTCTTACGCTTTTTCCAAGAGCCGCCTTATTTGATCCGAATAATTTTTCCGCGATTGTTGAACCTAAAATCACTATTTTTGCCCTTTTTTCGTTATCGGCATTTGTAAAAAATTTACCCTGGTCGATCTCGAGGCTCGTAACTTTAAAAGCGTTGCCGGTTGTGGCAAGAAGGCTTGAAAATTCGGATTTGCCGTTTGCCTCAATCTTTACACTTTTGGTAAAGTATGGAGCAAGCTCTTCAACCCCTTTTATTTTTTCAAGTTTTAAAACATCTTTTTCGTCAAATTGGATTCCTCCGATCAGTCCTTGTCCTCCTCCTTGAAATCCGCGGCCAGGCAAAACCATAACGAGATTTTTTCCCAAAGTTTCAAACTCCTTATTTATGTATCCCTTAAGTCCGAATCCAAAAGCCATAAGCAAAACAACAGATAAAACTCCGATTAGAATTCCCAAAGAAGTCAAAAAGGTTCTAACTTTGTTATGCTTTAAATCTTCGAAAGCAGTTTTTAAAAGTAAGACTAAAGAGTTCATAGGTATTTTTTAACTATTTCTCCATCTTTAATAAAAATTTGCCGTTTGGTCTTTTTGGCAATATCTTTTTCATGCGTAACAATTATTACAGTAACATTAAAGTCTTTATTTAATTGCTGAAGAAGAGAAATAATTTCATCTCCTGTTTTTGAATCCAAATTTCCTGTCGGTTCATCGGCCAGAATTATTTTCGGGTTCATAATTAAAGCTCTGGCAATTGCGACTCTTTGTTGTTCTCCTCCGGAAATCCTGTTTGGGTAAAAATCGCGTCTTTTGTAAATGCCGAATTTTTTGAGAAGCTCTTGCGCTTTTTGTTTCGGGTTGTATTGCAATTTTTGTTTTGAATAAACGGTTGGTAATAAAATATTTTCTAAAACTGTTAAGTTATTAATAAGATTAAACTGTTGGAAGACAAAGCCAATATAACGGTTTCTAAGTTTTGAAAGTTCAATATCTGAAAGACTGGAGATATCTTTTCCGTCAAAATAAATTTTACCGCTTGTCGGAATATCCAAAAGACCAAGCATATACATAAGTGTAGATTTTCCTGAACCCGATGAACCTAAAATGCCGACAAATTCTTTTTCTTTTATCGTGAGGTTGATGTTTTTTAAAATTTTGAAGGTTTCATTTCCGATTTGATAGTTTTTACAAATGTCCGAAAGCTTAATCATAGACTTGTTCTCCGGGCACTAATCCTTTTGTAATCTCGATATCGTTATCGGTTTCAAGCCCGGTTTCAACATAAACTTTTTTATTATCTTTTAAAAGCACAAATTTTCCTTTGTCATCGGACTTGACAAATCTTAGAGGAAGGATCAAAACATTGTTCTTTTCCTCTGTTTTAAAAGAAACATCGGCTGTCATTCCAAGTCTATATTTGTAATTACCGTTGTTGATGTCTGATAAAGTTATTTTAACTTCATAAACTGTTCCTGTTTCATCTGCTCTTGGAATGAAAGAAATATCTTTTATATATCCTTCTATTTTTTCATTCGGATAAGAATCAAAAATCAAGATTCCAAATTGCCCCTCTTTTAAATTAACAACGTCCGTTTGGTCGGCTGAAACATCGAGAAAGACACTGTCCGGATTTACAATTTCAAACTGTGCTTGGGAAGGCGAAATATTAACTCCGGGAAAAGGGGAGTCCACTCTTGTCACAAGACCCGAGATGGGAGAAGAAATATTGGCAAGCTGAAGAGATAAATCTGCCAGTTCAACATCCAAAACGCTGTTATTTAGGGTAAATTGAGATTTCTCCAAGAGCCTCTTTATCATGCCGTTAACTATATCCGCCTCTTGCTTTCCGGAAAAATTAGATTTATTACCCGATTCCAGGCTAAATCTTTGCTGGCCAAATAAAACGTCGTCTTTATTATTTTTGGTTTGCTCAAAATCCCAGCGGGTAGTCATATAGTCATTTAATTTCTTTTCAAGAGTTTTTTGAAGCTGTCGCTGATCCAAAGAGGCGATACCTTGAAATTTCTCAACTCTGTCTCCTTCTTTTACTCCAACCCAAGTAAGAAGTCCTCCTGTTTGAAACTGCAAAACAGCGTCTTCATCGGCATTGATTTTTCCCGAAAGCGTTAATTCCTGGGAAAGGTTGCCTTTTTTAACAATAGCGGATTCGGGTATCTTTTTATTGGAAAAGATGGTAAATTTTAGAATGCCGGCAATTAATATAATAATAAAAACGGCGGCAATAAATTTTTTCTTTTTTATAATTTGGCTTATATTCACGATGTTCATAAAAGAGAAGCAATATTATAGGATTAAATCTCTTGCTTGTCAAATGCTTTAATTTTGGGTATTGACGAAATAAACAAAATATTGTATATTCTTATTTAGCCTTATTCTTAATAAGGCACTTTAATTTTTTGTCAAAAATATGGCGGATGCAAAAAAATTCGAAAGAACAAAACCACACGTTAACATTGGTACTATTGGTCATGTCGACCATGGTAAAACCACATTAACTTCGGCAATTACAACCGTTCTTGCTAAGTCTGGAAAGGCTCAAGCCAAAAAATACGAGGATATCGATAACGCCCCAGAAGAAAAAGCAAGGGGCGTTACTATTAATATTGCCCATCTTGAATACGAGACCGATAAAAGGCATTATGCTCATATCGACGCTCCGGGACATGCGGATTACATTAAAAACATGATAACCGGTGCCGCCCAGATGGATGGAGCAATTTTGGTTGTTTCCGCTCCGGACGGTCCCATGCCTCAAACCAGAGAGCACATTCTTTTAGCCCGACAGGTTGGCGTACCGGCAATAGTTGTTTTTCTTAATAAATGCGACATGGTTCAGGATGCAGAACTTTTGGATCTGGTTGAAATGGAAGTCAGAGAGCTTCTTACAAAATACCAATATCCGGGAAATGATACCCCAATTATCCGCGGTTCAGCCTTAAAAGCTATAGAGGGCGATGCAGAAGCAGAGAAACAAATTTTGGCTTTAATGGATCAGGTAGATAACTATATTCCAACCCCTGTTCGAGAAATTGACAAACCCTTCTTAATGCCTGTTGAGGACGTATTTTCAATTAAAGGCAGAGGAACAGTTGTAACAGGAAGAATTGAAAGAGGAAAAGTCAAAGTCAATGAACCGGTTGAGATTGTCGGAATTCGAGATACTAAAGCAAGTGTCGTAACCGGAGTTGAAATGTTTAAAAAACAGCTCGATGAAGGCCAAGCGGGAGACAATGTCGGACTTCTTCTTCGCGGAGTTGAAAAGGCAGATGTTGAAAGAGGTCAGGTTATCGCCAAACCCGGATCAATAACCCCTCATAAAGAATTTGAAGCAGAAGCTTATATCCTTGCCAAAGAAGAAGGAGGCCGCCATACTCCCTTCTTTACAGGTTACAGACCGCAATTTTACATTCGAACAACCGATGTAACAGCCGAAGTTAATCTTCCAAAGGGCGTTGAAATGGTTATGCCCGGAGATAATACAAAAATGTCAGTTAAATTAATCGTTCCAATTGCCCTGGAGGAAGGATTAAGATTCGCCATTAGAGAGGGCGGAAAAACAGTCGGAGCCGGGGTTATCAGTAAAATAATCGCCTAAAGCTTTGTACCTTAAAATAAAATGCCAAAAGGAAGAATACGAGTTCGTTTAAAAAGTTACGACGCAAGAGTGATTGACTCTTGTTGTCAGCAAATATTAGATACGGCGATAAGAACCGGCGCAAAGATTGTTGGCCCTATTCCTCTACCCACAGACAGAACAGTTTTCGCAGTTAATAAGTCCCCTTTTATAGATAAAGACGCAAGAAACCACTTTGAAATTAAAGTCCACAAAAGATTAATTGATATTATTTCACCCACAGATAAAACCATTGATTCCCTAACCCACCTCGAACTCCCCGCAGGAGTCGATATTGAGATAAGAATGTAATCTTTCCCTCAATAACAAAACAGAGGTATATTGCATTTTATTAGCTTCTTGTTATATAATAAGCAAAGTTAAATCATGAGTAAAAGATTGGAGGTAGATTTAGCTACATAGGCTATCAGATTTAGGTTTTCCTATTTCAAAGCGGCTCAATGTAGTCGCTTTTTTTGTTGTAAATTATGCAAACTATTTTAGGACAGAAAGTCGAACAAACAGAGAAGTTTTTAGAAAACGGCGTTCGTATTCCGGTAACGGTAGTTAAAGCCGGAGAGAATGTTGTTGTGGCTACAAAAACCAAAGACAAGCATGGTTACTTAGCAATTCAACTTGGTTTTAATTCAAAGAAAAAAGGAAATAAATCAGAATTAGGGATAGCAAAAGGGGCTAAATTAGAAAAAGCCCCTCGTTTTTTAAGAGAAGCGAGAATTGAAGAAAATGAAGTCTTTGAACCGGGGACGGTTATTAAAGCCTCGGAAGTTTTTAAGCCCGGTGATTTAATTAATGTAATCGGTGTTTCCAAAGGTAAGGGATATGCTGGCGTAGTTAAAAGACACCATTTTAAAGGCGGTCCTAGAACTCACGGCCAATCCGATCGGGAAAGAGCCCCTGGTTCAATTGGACAAACAACAACTCCGGGACGCGTTTACAAAGGAAAGAAAATGGCGGGAAAAATGGGAAATGAACAGGTAACGGTTAGAAATCTTACTATTGCCGACATTACAGATGAGCTTATTTTAATTAATGGATTGGTGCCGGGACCAAAAAATAGCTTGCTTATTATTAATAAAGTTGGAGAAAATAAAAAGTTTGTCCCGCTTTATCAGGAAGAAATTAAAGAAGAAGTAAAAGAGGAACCAAAAGAAGAAGTTATACAGGAAGCTCAAGCTCCAAAGGAGCCAGAAGAAGTAAAGGAGGAAAATGCCAACTAAAAAAATCAAAGTTAATCCGCCAGCTGGTGGAGGAAAATTAAAAAATAAAACTCAGAAAAATTCTGGAAGCCAACCGCACATTGCAGAAGACGCTCACAAAACGCAAACAAAAAAAGCAGAAAATAGCCGCTCGCTAAGTGAACGCCGACCACGGAAGGTTGTTGGCGGTTCAAGTGCAGAACAAAAGTCGGCGTTCAGTTCTTCTGCAAGTGGATTGACTTCCAGAACCGATAAAAAAAAGATTGGTAATTTAAAAGTTGATGTTTATGATCTAAAGGGGAAAGTTTTGGAATCTATTAATTTACCAAAAGAAATTTTTGGAGCAAAAATTAATAAGCAATTAATTTCCCAGGCAGTTAGGGTTTATTTGGCAAATCAAAGAAGAGGTACGGTTTCGACAAAAACAAGAGGGGAAGTTGAAGGATCAACCCGAAAAATTTATAAACAAAAAGGAACAGGCCGAGCGCGGCATGGATCGATTAGAGCTCCTATTTTTGTTCACGGAGGGTTGGTTTTCGGACCAAAACCAAGAGATTATTCGCTTAATTTCCCAAAAAAAATGAAAAAAGCAGCTCTTTCTTCGGCCCTTTCGGTTAAAGCTAAAGAAGGAAATATAAAAATCATAAAAGGTTTGGAGAAAATAGAGCCCAAAACAAAATTAATGGCAGAAGTGCTAAAAAATTTAGAAATAAGCGGACAAAAAATTTTGCTTGTCTTACCGGATAAATTAGACAATGCCCAGAGAAGCGCGCGAAATATTAAAAATATAGATTTAATTTTAGCCCGACAGCTTAATACGTACGAAGTTTTAAGAAGTAAGACGCTTTTGTTAACAAAAGATTCATTGGAAATTTTGGAAAAGTTCTACGCGAAAGGAAATTAAGAATGAGTGTTGTTTTAAAACCGATAATAACTGAAAAATCAATAAAAGAAGCGGCTTCGGGAAAGTTTACTTTTGAAGTTTTAAAAAGCGCTGATAAAAAAGCAATTAGAAAAGAAATAGAAGAGAAATTTAAAGTAAATGTAATAAGTGTTTCAACAATTGTTGTTAAAGGAAAAACGCAAAGAGTTGGAATAAGAAGAAGAGAAGTCACAAAATCTTCTTATAAAAAGGCTATAGTGCAATTGAAGCAAGGACAAAAAATAGACTTATTTGATATCGGAGGACAAAAGTAATTCCATGAATAATAGATTAAAAAAAATTAAAAAGAAACATTCGGGCAGGGATGTAAGCGGAAAAGTAGTTGTTCGTCATCAGGGCGGGGAGCAAAAAAGATTCCTGCGTTTAATTGATTTTAAACGTGATAAAATAGGGGTTCCTGGGAAGGTTGTTTCAATCGAATATGACCCGAACAGGACTTGCGATATCGCGCTTGTGCAATATGTGGACGGAGATAAGCGTTATATTCTGCGTCCCGAAGGTTTAAATCTTAACGATAAGATTATTTCAGGATTGGAGGTTGACCTTAAAGTAGGTAATGCTTTACCTCTTAAAGTTTTGCCTATAGGAACAATTGTTCATAACGTAGAGTTAACACCGGGTAGAGGCGGACAGTTGGCTAGAAGTGCGGGGACATCGGTTACCGTTGCGGCTAAAGAGAATAATCTGATTCATTTAAAACTTCCCTCCGGGGAAATCCGCAAGGTTAATTCAAGTTCCTTTGCAACTATTGGGCAATTAGGACGTATAGAGTGGAAAAATACTTTTTTTGCCAAAGCAGGTCGAAAGAGACACATGGGAATTCGGCCAACGGTTAGAGGTGTTGCTCAAAATCCAAGATCCCATCCTCACGGAGGAGGAGAAGCAAGATCCGGTATTGGAATGAGTTCGCCTAAGACTTACGCGGGACGAAAAGCGGTTGGAAAAACAAGAAACAGAAATAAATATTCAAATAAATATATTGTTCAAAGGAGGAAAAAATAATGGGTAGATCAACAAAAAAAGGTCCATACATAGATCAGAAACTATTTAAAAAAGTTCTAATGCGAAAGCAAATGGGTGATAAAACAGTAATAAAAACATGGGCCAGAGCCAGTCAAATTCCGCCGGATTTTGTCGGCCAGACTATAGCCGTTCATAACGGCAGAAATTTTATAAATGTTTTTGTTACGGAAGGCATGGTTGGGCATCGTTTAGGTGAATTCTCTCCAACCAGAACTTTTAGAAGTCATGGTAGAGTAGTTGCCAGAGAGATATCTAAGACTTAAAAATATGGAAATAATTGCAAAAGCACAATCTGTCAGAATCAGTCCAAGAAAGGTCAGTCTTATTGCCGATACAATTCGGGGTCTTTCGGTTGGTAATGCTTTAAATTTACTTGTGACAACTCAAAAAAGAGCAAGCAAGACTTTGGAAAAAACTTTAAGAAGTGCAGTTGCCAATGCTAAAAACAAGGGATTGTCAGAAAACCTGATTATTTCTGAAGTTTTAGTTTCACCAAGCGGTGCCCTTAAAAGGTTTCGTCCTTCAACCAGAGGGCGGGTTCATCCTTATAAAAAAAGAGGAAGTAATATTAAAATAAAATTAAAGGAGGTCGAAAATGGGACAAAAAGTTAATCCAAAATCTTTTAGACTGGGTATTGTTTTTGACTGGCAGAGTCATTGGTTCGGAGGGAAAAACTATCGCAATATTTTACTTGAGGACTATCGTATCCGCCAATCTTTAATGAAAAAATTAAAGATAGCTGGCATTGCCAGGGTTGAGATCGACCGTTCCATCAACAGCATTAAGATTATGGTTTTTGTATCCCGTCCCGGGATTGTAATTGGAAGAGCTGGAACAGGTCTTGAAGAATTGAAGAAATTTTTATTGGAGCTTATAAAAGAAAGAAATGGTAAAAACATTCCTAAAATGGATATTCGGGTAGAGCAGGTTAAAGATCCTAATTTGGATGCTTATCTTGTTGCTCAAAACGTTTCCGATCAGCTTATAAAAAGATTACCGCCAAAACGTATTTTAAATCAATCGGCGGAAAGGACAATGAATGCGGGAGCAAAAGGAGTAAGAATTGTTTTATCGGGTCGTGTCGGAGGAGCGGAAATCGCCAGAAGAGAAAAAATCCAAACAGGTACGGTTCCTTTATCAACTCTTCGTGAAAAAGTAGATTTTGCAAGTAACCCCTCTCTTACAAAAAAAGGATATGTGGGGGTAAAGGTTTGGATAAATAGAGGAGAATAATATGTTATTACCAAAAAGAGTAAAGTACAGAAAACAGCAAAGAGGAATGATAAAGGGAAATGCTCATTCGGGTACAGAACTTTCTTTTGGAGAGTTTGGGTTGGTAGCTTTAGGAACAGGGTGGATGACAAGCAGGCAAATAGAATCTGCCAGAAGAGCCATAACTCATTTTACCCAAAGAGGAGGAAGAATCTGGATTAGAATTTTTCCTGATAAGCCGATTACCAAAAAACCGCCGGAAACAAGAATGGGAAGCGGTAAAGGTGATGTTTATGAATATGTTGCCAGAATAAAACCCGGCAGACTTCTCTTTGAAATGGGAGGAGTTACCAAGGAAACAGCTTTGGAGGCCTTAAGACTAGCTTCTCATAAGTTGCCTATTAAAACCAGATTTATTGAAAAGGAGAGATAATCTATGAAAAAGAAAGAAAAAAACGATCTAAAATTAAAATCGGAGAAAGAATTGAAAACAATCTATAAAGAAATAAAGGATGAGATTTTTAAGCTTAGACAGGACCATGCTTTGAAAAAATTAAAAAATACAAGTATTCTTTCCAAAAAAAGAAAAGAAATCTCGGTAGTATTAACATATCTTAGAGAAAGAGAGGATAAAAAAAATGAAAATATTTGAAGGAAAAGTAGTTTCAAATAAAATGCAAAAAACAGTCAGTGTTTTGGTTGTTTCTCAAAAAACCCACCCTTTGTATAAAAAGGTTTTTAAAAGAAATAAAAAATTTCTTGCCGACACCGGAAATATGGTAGTTAATTTGGGGGATAAGGTTAAAATTGCAGAAAATCGTCATTTATCGAAAAGAAAAAATTTTAAAATTATAGAGGTTATAAAACAATGATCCAACATAGAAGTATATTAAAAGTTGCTGATAATTCCGGAGCCAAATCACTAAATGTGATTCATATTTTCGGTGGGTCAAAAAGAAGATTTGGATACATAGGGGATGTTTTAAACTGCGTTGTTAAAGAAGCCTTGCCGACAGGCCAAGCTAAAGACGGGCAAATTGTTAAAGTAGTTTTGGTTAGATCCAGAAAAGAATACAGGCGCGAGGACGGATCTTATATCCGATTTTCGGAGAATGCCGGGGTTTTAATCGATAATCCTAAAGATAAGAATCCAATCGGAACACGTATATTTGGTCCGATTGCCAGAGAAATAAAAAATAAAGGATTTAATAAAATTGCCAGTATGGCAGTGGAGGTAGTATAATGAAGAATTCAAAATTCTCCGGCTTTGCTGGACAAAATTCAAAATTAAGTAAATTAAAAAAGGGTGATGAGGTTAAAGTTGTCCGCGGAAAAGATAAGGGGAAAACCGGAAAAATTGAAAAAGTTCTTCCCAAAGAGAATAAGGTCTTGGTTAACGGCGTAAATCAGTATAAAAGACATTTAAAAAAAAGAAGCCAAAACCAGGCTTCGGAAATAGTAACTATTACAAAACCGCTTCCTTCTTCCAATGTGCAAATTGTTTGTCCGAAGTGTCATTTGTTAAGCAGGGTTGGATTTTCTTTTGAAGGAAATGATAAAATACGAATTTGCAAGAAATGCAAAGGAAAAATATGAGTGAATTAAAGGATAAATTTAAAAAAGAAATTACTTCAAAATTACAAAAGGAGCTTGGATTAAAAAATCCCATGGCTGTTCCCAAGCTTTCTAAAATTGTAGTTAATATGGGAGTAAATAATGTAATTTCCGACAAAAAAAGATTGGAAGCGGCAGAAAAAATTCTTTCGGAAATTGTCGGGCAAAAACCCAAAAGGACAAAAGCCAAAAAATCGATTGCCGCTTTTAAATTAAGAGAAGGAGAAGAAATCGGATTAATGACAACATTAAGAGGAAAAAGAATGTACGACTTTTTCGAAAAACTAGTAACAATTACCTTGCCCAGAATCAGAGATTTTCATGGTTTAAGCAATAAGAGCTTTGATGGAAAGGGCAATTATGCCATAGGTTTTAGTGAAGCCGTGGTTTTTCCGGAAATAGATACTGGAAAAGTTGATGCCTCTATGCTTAGGCAGGGTTTACAGGTCGTAATTACAACAACAGCAAAAAACGATGAGGCAGGAAGAGTTTTATTAAAAGGGTTAGGAATGCCCTTCAAGAAATAATTATATGGCTAAAGTAGCAGATATTATAAAATTTAAAAAGGAACAAAAATATAAGGTTAGGAATGTAAGCCGATGCAATATTTGCGGAAGATCAAGAGCTTTTATGCGCAAATTTGGTTTATGCCGTATTTGCTTCCGTGAATTAGCTATGAAAGGAGAATTACCAGGGGTTAAAAAATCAAGCTGGTAGTTTAGTAAACTCACTATGAATCATACAGTTTCGGATTTTGTCATAAGAATAAAAAATTCAGCTCAAGCAGGAAGAAGAAGAGTCATTTTGCCTTATTCCAGAATGGGGAAAACCATTGGAAAAATTCTTCTCGAAGAGAATTTTTTGGAGGAATTAAAAGAAGAAAAATCAGGCAACATAAAGACTTTGGTAGCAAAAATAAAATTTGAAAGAAGAAAGCCTGTTATAAACGGAGTTTCTGTTGTTTCGAAACCTTCCCTTCGCATTTACGCCAAGGCTAAAAATATTAGAAAGATCAAGAAAGGTTTGGAAATTGCCGTTATCTCAACAAATCAGGGAGTTATGACTCACAGAGAAGCAATTAAAAAAGGAAAAGGAGGAGAAGTTCTTTTTAAGATCTGGTAGTATATGTCAAGAATTGGAAAAAAACCTGTAGAAATAAAAGAAGGAGTAACTGTTTCCTTACAGGGGCAGAAAGTTAATGTAAGCGGCGTAAAGGGAAATCTTTCTTTTGAAATGCCAAAAGGAATTGAGGCAAAAGTGGAAAATAATAATGTTATTGTCTCTGAATCTAAAAAAGATATCGATCTTTCGGCTTTTTTTGGATTAACCAGGGCAATGATTGCCAACATGATTAAAGGGGTTTCCGAAGGCTTTGAGAAAAAATTGGAACTATCGGGGGTTGGCTATAGAGCTTTAGTTGCAGGGTCGGATCTTACTTTATCTTTGGGATTTTCCCATCCTGTTAAAGTAAAAGCGGAGCCGGGAATTAATTTTTCTGTCGCGGAAAATATTATCACCGTTTCCGGAATAGATAAATCCTTAGTCGGAAATGAAGCCGCAAAAATAAGAGCTATAAGACCGCCCGAGCCATATAAAGGCAAGGGGATAAAGTATGTAGGTGAGCGTATAAGAAGAAAAGCTGGAAAAGCGGCAAAAGCCGTTGGAACAAAATAATATGAATAAAATAAAACAGCAAAATAACAGAAAAATAAGAGTAAGGACAAAGCTTAGAAGAAACTTAAAGCCCAGACTTTCTGTTTTTAGGTCCAACCGTTTTATCTATGCCCAAATTATTGATGATGGGGCAGGAAAAACTTTAATGGCGGCAAAAGGCATAACCCCCAAAGAAGTAGGTTTAGCCATAGCCAAAAAAGCAATTGAAAAAAAGATTAAAAGTATTGTTTTTGACAGAGGAAGCTACAGTTACCACGGTCAGGTTAAGGCTTTAGCCGAAGGGGCTCGGGAAGGGGGACTTAAGTTTTAATATGAGAAGCGGTGGAGATTTTAGATCAAGAGATGACGGTTTTGAGGAAAAGATTGTCCAGGTAAACAGAGTTTCCAAAAAAACTAAAGGGGGAAATAAAATCGGTTTTTCCGTTTTAGTTGTTGTCGGAGATAAAAAAGGAAAAGTTGGAGTAGGTTTGGGTAAGGCTCCGGATGTTTCCTCGGCAATCAGAAAAGGAATGGCAATTGCCAAAAAACACTTAATCGATGTCCCGATTATGAATGGTACAATACCTTTTGAGATTAGAGTTAAATTGGGAGCGGCTAAGTTACTTTTAAAACCTGCTCCAAAAGGAAGCGGAGTTATTGCCGGGGGAGCTGTTAGAAGTGTTGTTTCTGCAGCAGGTATTCAAAATATTTCTTCAAAAGTTTTGGGTACAAAAAATCAAGCCAGCAATGTCTATGTTACCATGGAAGCCTTAAAACAAATGTCTCAAAGAGCTAAGGAAAGAAGGGGAAGAAATAATGGAACTTCATAAATTAAATAAAATTGTTTCAAAAAGTAAGAGGAGATTGGGCCAGGGTCATGGCAGCGGCCGGGTTAAAACAGCAGGAAGAGGAACAAAAGGCCAAAAAGCCAGAGGAAAAATAGCTCTTTCTTTCGAAGGAGGAGCTTTGCCTCTTATCAAGAGACTTCCTTTTAGAAGAGGGAAAAATAAGCAGAAAGTCTTTAGAAAGAAACCGGTTATAATTAATCTTAAAGTTTTAAATTTACTTGGTAAAGAAACAGTAGTTGATTTAAAAACATTAATTGCAAAACACATTGTGCTTGAGAAAGATGCTAGAATATATGGGGTGAAAATTTTGGGAGAAGGAGAAATTTCTATTCCTTTAACAATTAATCTGCCGATTTCAAAAAAAGCAAAGCAAAAAGTCGAAAAAGCCGGCGGAAAAGTCAATTAATAATATGGATTCATTTCTTAATACCTTAAGAAGTGCTATAAAAGACAGGGATATAAAGCGAAAAATACTTTTTACTGCTTTAATTTTTGTCATTTTCAGAATCTTTGCCCATATTCCTGTTTCGGGAGTTAATCTCGCAAGTCTTAAGGCATTATTTTCTCAAAATCAATTCTTAGGTCTTTTGGACATTTTTTCAGGAGGAACATTGGCAAACTTTTCCTTAATGGCTTTAGGTCTTAATCCTTATATTAATGCCTCAATTATTCTTCAGCTTTTGACCATGGTTTTTCCCAAGCTCGAAGCATTATCAAAAGAAGGGGATGCCGGCAGAAAAAAAATTAATCAATATACAAGATTTTTAACAGTTCCCTTAGCTGCCCTTCAGGCTTTGGGAATGTACTCTTTACTTAGAAGTCAAAGTATTATTACTGTTCTTTCCCCTATAACCCTTTTATCTTTTATTCTTACAATGACTGCAGGAACAATGCTTTTAGTCTGGCTGGGAGAACTTATTTCCGAAAAAGGGGTTGGCAATGGTATTTCTATTTTAATCTTTGCAGGAATTGTCGGGCGCATTCCGGTTGTTTTTGGTCAGACACTTTCAACTGTAAATCAGGAAAACATGATTAATATTTTAGTTTTTGCCGCTTTAGGACTTGCAGTCATAGCTTCCATTGTTCTTATGAATGAAGCAACCAGAAGAATAACTGTTTATTATGCAAAAAGAGTTCGGGGAAATAAAATGTACGGGGGTCAGTCAACCCATTTACCCCTTCGTCTTAATCAGGCCGGTGTTATACCTATTATTTTTGCCGTTTCTTTAGTTCTTCTTCCCTCGATGATTGCCAATTATTTGGCAACGGCAAAAAACCCGGCCCTTCAGAATATCGGCCAAAGTTTAACTTTGCTTTTTGACCCTTCAGGCTGGCTTTATAACGGTCTTTATTTTGTTTTAGTAGTCGGATTTACCTATTTTTACACAGCTGTTATTTTTAATCCGAAAAAAATCGCCGAGGAAATTCAAAAATATGGAGGTTTTATTCCCGGAATTAGACCCGGTACGCCTACAGCTAATTACTTAAATTACATTTTAACCAGAATAACCTTAGCAGGAGCAGTTTTCCTAGGTGTTATTGCCATTTTTCCAAATATTGCCCGGGTTTTTACAAATATCCAGACTCTTCTTTTGGGGGGAACGGGAATTCTAATCGTTGTTTCTGTTGTTTTGGAAACCATTAAAGCTATTGAAGCCCAATTAGTAATGAGAAGCTACGATAAATACACAAAATAATATGAAAATAATATTAATAGGAATTCAAGGGTCGGGAAAATCAACACAGGGAAATTTACTTTCTAAAGAATTAAAAATTCCTTATCTTTCTACAGGACATATTTTTAGGGAAATGGCAAAAGAAAAAACAAAGGTCGGCAGATATATCAAAGAAGTAATGAATGCAGGGTATTTGATACCCGACAAAAAGACTTTATCAATTGTCTCGGCCTATCTTAAAAGGCCGGAATATAAGGATGGATATATTCTTGATGGATTTCCAAGAACAATAGAGCAGGCTAAGGCATTTGAAAACGGAATAAACAAAGTAATTTATTTTAGGGTTTCCGACAAGGAAGCTCTTTGGAGACTTTCCTACAGAAACGGAGATGAGAGGGAAGATGAAACTTTAGCGGCTTTAAGAAAAAGGATTGAACTTTTTCACAAGCTTACAGTTCCTGTTTTAGATTTCTATAGTAAAAAGGGCAAATTACTTGAAATAGACGGTGAAAAACCGGTTGAAGAAGTTTTTATACACATTAAAAAACATCTTGGAGGAAAATGAAGCAAATTTTGGCAATTGTCGGAATGCCCGGGGCAGGAAAAACAGAGGCAGCAAGTTTTTTAAAAAATAGAGGATTTACAGTTCTTCGTTTCGGTTCCGTTATAGACGACGGATTAAAAGAGGAAAATCTTCCCTGGACACCGGAGAATAACGCCTATTATCGAAAAAAAGTAAGAGATGAACTTGGAATGGCCGGAGTAGCCATTAAAATGACCGAAAAAATAGAAAAGGTCCTTTTAGAAACCGATAAAATTATTCTTGACGGGCTTTACAGCTGGGAAGAATACAAATATTTAATTAAAAAACTTCCCGATTTAAAACTTCTCTGTATTTACGCAAGGCCAAAAATAAGGCATCAACGTTTATCCACAAGAGAAGAAAGACAGTTTAATAATAAACAGGCCAAAGAGCGCGATATTGACGAAATAGAGGTCACAAATAAAGGGGGTCCTATTGCTGTTGCCGATTATCTTATTAAAAACGAGACGGCAATAGAAGATTTGCAAAAAGAATTGGGGAAATTTTTAGAAGAATTTAATAATGATTTATTATAAAAATAATGATGAGATTAAAAACATGGCTCTGGGGGGAAAAATTCTGGCAGAAGTCTTGCGAAAAGTTGCTTCCAGGGTAAAGCCCGGAGTTTCGGAGATTGAGCTAGATATACTAGCCGAAGAGTTTATTATCAAAAAAGGGGCAGAACCGGGATTTAAAAAAGTTAAAGGCTACAACCATACCCTCTGTGTCTCTACAAACGATGCCGTAGTGCATGGCGTTCCTTCTTCCTATAGATTTAAAGAGGGAGATATTGTTGGAATCGACTGCGGAGTTTATTATAAGAGTTTTTATACCGATATGGCAGAAACCGTAATGGTAAAGGGAGATAAAATAGAAAACAAGTTAGAAAAAGAGAAATTTCTAAAAACAGGAGAAAAGGCGCTCGAAGAGGCTATAAAGGCAGTAAAAATCGGGAATAGAATCGGCCATATTTCAAAAACAATTCAGGATATTGTTGAAAAAGATGGATATTCGGTTGTTAGAAGTCTCGTAGGTCATGGGGTCGGGAAAAGCCTGCATGAGGAGCCTGAAATCCCCGGTTTTTTGGACCGTGGGATTAAAAGTACGCCTTTACTTTCCGAGGGAATGACTTTGGCTATCGAGGTCATTTATAATATGGGTAAAAGCGGGGTTATTTATAAAGGAGAAGACGGCTGGACGATTAGTACCAAAGATGGAAGCCTATCTTCTGTTTTCGAGAAAACCATTGCAATCACAAAAAACGGGCCTTTGATCTTAACAAAATAATCATTGCTCTTTTAAGGCTAATTTGCTATAATCAAAATCAGCGTTTAGTTTATTAGCGTTTAGCGTCTAGTTCGATAATAACTAAACCCTAGACGCTAGTTTCTATACGCTAATTTTATGGTGCATCAGGGGTCTTTTGAAGTTGAAGGGGTTGTTAAGGAATCTTTGCCGAATACTCTTTTTAGGGTGGAAACAGCCGATGGCAGCATTGTTCTTTGTCATCTTTCGGGGAAAATGAGGATGCATTTTATTAAAATTTTGCCGGGAGACAAAGTCCGGGTCGAAATGACCGCCTATGACAAATCTAAAGGGAGAATAACTTACAGAATGAAATAAAATGAAAGTACAAGCGAGTATTAAACCAAGATGTGTAAAATGCAAACTTATTAAGCGCCGGGGAGTGCTTTATATTGTTTGTGATAATCCAAGACACAAACAGAGACAAGGATGAAAAAAATTCAAAATTCAAAAATTAAAATTCAAAATTCAGACAAAGTTCTTTTAAAAAGTACTTGTCCTGAGCGAGCGAAGGGAGTCGAAGGATGAGAATTGCCGGAATAAATATACCTGATGAGAAAAAAGTTGAGATTGCCTTAAGTTATATCTATGGAATAGGCAGAAGCAATGTAAGAGCGGTTCTTAAACAAGCCGCCGTAGAAGGTTCAAAAAGAGTCAAAGAGCTTTCGGAAGAAGAACAAAAAAAGATACAAAAAGCCCTTGACAGCTTTAAAATTGAAGGTGATCTTAGGGCGGAAATAATGGGTAACATAAAAAGACTAAAAGAAATAGGTTCTTACAGGGGATCAAGGCATAGTAAAAATCTGCCGGCCAGAGGACAACGTACACGTTCGAATGCCCGAACAAAAAGAGGCAAGAGAGTAACTATCGGAGCAATCAAAAAGGAAGTTGCGCAAAAAATGGGAATTGTAGCAAAGGATACAAAAACAGAAGGAGAGAAAAAATAATCTATGGTTAAAGATACGACTAAAACTAAAGTAACTAAAAAAGGTTCTAGTAAGAAAAAAACAGGAGTTAGTGTTTCCGCAAACGGGAGAGTTTATATAACTTCTACTTTTAATAACACTTTGGTTATTGTAACCAATGATAAGGGCGACACGATTTCCTGGAGCAGTGCCGGAGCCAGAGGTTTTAAGGGAACAAGGAAATCAACTCCTTTTGCCGCCTCATCCGCCATGGAAGAAGCCGCAAGGAAAGCATTGGATAAAGGATTAAAATCGGTTGATGTTTTTGTAAAAGGTCCGGGGTCCGGTCGGGACTCTTCTCTTAGAGCAATTAAGGCTTCAGGGCTTTCTATCTCTTCGATATCAGATATAACACCTATTCCGCATAACGGAGCAAGAGCAAAAAAGAAAAGGAGAGTATAGTATGGCAAGATATACAGGACCAAAACATAAATTAGCAAGAAGAGAAAAAGTTAATATTTTAGATAAAACATCGGCAACTTTACAAAGACGCTTAAATATTCCTCCCGGCGTACACGGGAAGAAAAGAAAGAGGCCTTTATCGGAATTTGGCCAGCAATTGCGTGAGAAACAAAAAGCCAAGGCAATGTACGGCTTATTGGAAAAACAGTTTAAAAATCTGGTTAAAAAAGTTCAGAGACAAAAAGAAGATACGGGAGAATTATTAATAAGACTTTTAGAAACCCGTTTGGATAATACGGTTTATCGTTTGGGATTTTCAAAAAGCAGATTTCAGGCCAGGCAATTTGTTTCCCACGGTCATATTTTGGTTAACGGCAAAAAAGTTAATATTCCTTCCTATCAGATAAAAGAAAACGATATTATTTCTTTGGATCCGAAACTTCAAAAAAATCCTATGGTTTTAAAGCTTTTTGAAGGAGAACAAATTTTATTGCCCTTTGTCGAAAGAAAAGGAACAGTCGGAAAGCTTGTCAGGATGCCAAAAAAGGAAGACGTACAGGTTCCTTTCGATACACAATTGATTGTTGAATATTATTCCAGATAGTGGTAAAATACTAGTTTATGAGAGATCTAACCTTTAAAGTTAAAGAGGAAAACCTAACCGAGGACTTCGGAGAGTTTGTTATAGAGCCTTTAGAAACCGGTTTTGGACACACCTTGGGAAATGCTTTAAGAAGAGTCCTTCTTTCTTCGATCCCGGGAGCAGCTGTAACTTCGATTAGAATAAGCGGAGTAAAACACAGATTTTCAACAATGCCCGGGCTTAAAGAGAATATCGTTGATCTTCTTTTAAACATTAAAGGTTTAAATTTCCGCCTTTTGGACAATAAAACATCAGCCACTGTTAAAATTTCTCAAAAAGGATCAAAAAATATTACCGCCGCCGATTTAGAATTACCCGATGGAGTTGAGATTGTTAATAAAGACCAATATATTTGCCAAATTTCCGATAAAAAAGCTAAGCTCGAGATGGAATTAACAATTGAAAAGGGTTTGGGTTATTCTTTAAGCGAGGAAAGAAAAATTAATTCTCTGGGGGTTATTCCTGCCGATGCTATTTTTAGTCCTGTCAGAAGAGTAAATTATACAGTTTCGGCAACCCGTGTCGGAAGACAGACCAACTTGGATAAGTTGAATCTTCAAATCTGGACAAACGGTGTCGTCGGTCCAAAAGAAGCTTTGGAAGATGCGGCTAAAATTCTTACTTCTTACTTCCTTCAAGTTTATGAACCAAAAGCAACTTCTATATCTGGAGATGTAGTAATAAGCCAGAGCGTTTCCGATGATGTTCTAAAATTAACAATCGACGAATTGGATCTTCCAATGAGAATTTATAATAGCTTAAGAAACGGCGGAATCGAAACTTTAGGCCAGCTTTTAGGAACACCTAAAAAAGAATTAATGTCCATGAGAAACATGGGATCAAAATCAATCTCCATAATTGAAGAGAAATTAAGAGAAAAAGGAATATCGCTGACAGTTTAATTCTCTAATTGACCTAATTAACCTAATTTTTAAAAAATTCAATCAGAATTAGAAATTAGAGCAGTTAGGTTTTTTATTATGCGCAAGAATGTTTTCGGAAGACAATTAAAACGGGATACCAATGAAAGAAAAGCTCTTTTTAAAGGGCTAATGTCTTCTTTGATTTTGGAAGAAAGAATAAAAACTACCGAAGAAAAAGCAAAGGCTATTAAAGGGCAGATTGAAAAACTGGTTACAAAGGCAAAAAAAAGAGGGAAAAATGCTCAGAATCTTTTTGGAAAAGATTTAATGCCAAACGCCATTGAGAAATTAATAAATGAAATCGGTCCCCGTTTTCAAAAAAGAAACGGTGGTTATACAAGAATACTAAGATTGGGACGAAGATTTTCAGACAACGCCGAGATGGTTTTAATGGAGTGGGTAGAGCTTGGAATCTCTAATTTAGAGTCTAAAATTCAGGCTAAAGAAATTGGAGCGCCTAAAAAGAAAGCGGAGGCAAAAACAGAAAAAAAGAAAAAACCAGAAGTACTAAAAAATAAAGCAGTAAGAAAAAAGAAAACTGTCGCAAAAAAATAATCATGAATAATATAACAAAATCAACCAAAGATAAAGATATAAAAAGAGAGTGGCATTTAATTGATCTTAAAGGTCAAACGCTGGGACGGATTTCAACAAAAATTGCCCATTTGTTAATGGGAAAGGGGAAACCTTATTTTGTCAGAAACTTGGATTGCGGAGACCATGTTGTTGTTATTAACTCTAAGGAAGTTAAAGTCACGGGACGAAAAGAACAACAGAAAACATATTATCGATATTCGGGTTATCCGGGAGGTTTAAGCAAAGAGGTTCTAGCCGACTTGCGTAATAGAAAGCCGCAGGATGTTATAATTCATGCAGTTAAGGGAATGCTTCCGCAAAATAAATTAAGAGACAAAATGTTGGGAAGATTATACGTTTTTCCGGGAGAAGAACACTCTTACAAAGATAAAGTTAAAAGTTAAAATGCAAAAGTCAAAATTATGAAACAAAACGATAAAAATTATATTTTAACAGTCGGACGAAGAAAAGCGGCAGTTGCCAGAGTACGCCTTTATAAAAGCCTTAAGGACGGAGTTTCCTGGGGAGAAAAAGAATTAAAAAAAGGCGATATTTTGGTTAATCTTAAACCAATCGAGCAATATTTTTCAAGTGCGGTTGCCAAAGTTGCCTATATGGAGCCTTTTAAAACCACGAATACCTTAGATAAATATGCTTTAACCATTAAGGTTTCAGGCGGCGGTACCTCTTCTCAATTGGGTGCTGTTATTCACGGAATTGCTCGGGTTTTGGATAAAATGGATAAAGAAAAATTCCACACACTTCTTAAAAAGAAAGGGTTTCTAACCCGCGATGCCAGAGTTAGGGAACGACGCAAAGTCGGCACCGGCGGCAAAGCCCGTCGCAAAAAACAGTCTCCAAAGAGGTAAAATCATATTTATCTTCAGGCCTCAATTTTGGTATAATTCATTCATTAACTACGGGGTGTAGTTTAGTGGTAGAATGCGCGGCTGGGGGCCGTGCGGTTGGAGTTCGATTCTCCGCACCCCGACTCTAAACCGATTGTTGACATGGGAATAAAAACTATTTAGAATAGGCGATATGGCGAAGGCACCGACAGCTCCCAAAAATATCCCCAACGGACACACTGAATCTTCTCAAAAACTGGAAGCGGTTCGAATGGCAATGGAACAAATAGAAAAACAATATGGCCGCGGATCCATTATGCGTTTTGGACAAGCAGGAGAAAGGTTTGATATTTCTGTTATTTCAACCGGCTGTTTGCCTTTGGATTTGGCATTGGGAGTCGGCGGAGTTCCAAGGGGCAGAATTATTGAAATCTTTGGGCCAGAGGCTTCGGGAAAAACCACAATTTGTTTATCAATTATTGCCCAAGCCCAAAAACATGGAGGAGTAGCGGCATTTATAGACGCCGAGCATGCTTTGGATCCCATTTGGGCAGAAAGAATAGGTGTAAAACTGGATGATCTCTTAATTTCCCAACCCGACACCGGAGAACAGGCTTTGGAAATTGCCGAAAGCCTAATTCGAAGCGGGGGAATTGATGTTTTGGTTATTGATTCGGTCGCCGCGCTTGTTCCAAGAGCCGAAATAGAAGGAGAAATGGGAGACTCTATGATGGGCCTCCAGGCAAGGCTTATGTCCCAGGCTCTTCGAAAATTAACGGGTGTAATTTCCAAATCCAGAACGGTTTGTATTTTTACAAACCAGCTTCGACAAAAAATCGGAGTTATGTTTGGAAATCCAGAAACCACAACCGGCGGTTTGGCCCTTAAATTCTATTCCTCGGTTAGAATGGATGTCCGCAAAATTGAAACCTTAAAAGACGGGGATAAAGTTGTCGGTTCAAGACACAGGGTTAAGATTGTTAAGAATAAAGTTTCGTCTCCTTTTAGAATTGCCGAATTTGATGTTACGGGTGAATCGGGAATTTCCAGAGAGGGCGGAATTATAGATGTCGGAGTTGAAATGGGAGTTCTTTCAAAATCCGGAGCTTTTTTTAGATACGGGGAGCTAATGATCGGACAGGGAAAAGAAGCTTCGAAAATGTTTCTTAAAGAAAAACCGGATATTGCCAAAAAGATAGTTTCGGAAATTATGGATAAAAGTAAAACCTCGGCCCCTGTTGTCGTGGGTGGAGAGGAAAAAGAGCTAGCTGCTTAATGGATCAGTTTGCAAAGTTTTATAATAAAGCGCTTAAATTTTTATCCTATCGTCCTCGTTCAGAGAAAGAAATAAGAGATAATTTGAAGGGCAAAAGGTACAAGAAACACGGCACAAGTGGAACGGAAATAAACGATTCGGTCATAGAACAAATTATCAATAAACTTAAGGAACAAAAGTTTCTTAATGACGAGGAATTTGCCAAATGGTGGATTGAATCGCGCTTGAATTACAAACCCCGTGCATTAAGACTTATCAAAATAGAATTAAAACAGAAAGGCATCAGTGATGACATTATTGAATCCTTAATTCATGATTCCGAATCCTTAATTCATAACGATCTGGAGATGGCCAAAAGACTAGCTGAAAAGAAAATTAAAAGATACAAAGATTTACCAAAACAGGAAATTTATCAAAAACTTGGAAGATTTCTTAGTTCAAAAGGTTTTAGCTGGGATACCATAAAAAAAGCCATAGAAGAGAGCAGTTGACCCCGATTGAATCGGGGTTGACGGGGTCCTTAAGCAAGATGTATAATGTAAGGGAGGTAAAAATAGATGAGTGATGTGCATACTTTATTCGATCTCACATCTTTAAGGGTTTAAAACCCTTTTTTTCTGTTTATTATCCTCTTATAAAATTCTATGACAAATCAGGACATAATTTCACTTGAAAAAAAGCTTTTGGATAGAGAAGAAAAACTGGAGAAAGAAAAAGAAAATCTTTCCAAAGAGAAAGAAGATTTAAAAAAAGTTAAAGAAGAGTACGCTACTAAACTGCAAAAGGTTTCCGGTTTAAGCGCTTCCGAAGCAAAGGAAGAGCTTCTAAAAGAAATTGAAGACAAAGAATCGGAATCTTTGGCTAAGATAGTTAAAGAAAAAGAAGAAGAAGCCAAGATTCAAGCTTCAAGAAAATCACAGGAAATTTTGGTTGACAGTATGCGCCACGGAGCAATAAATTATATTGCCGAATACACTGTTTCTACGATTAAAATCCCCGATGAAGAAATGAAAGGCCGAATCATTGGTAAAGAAGGAAGAAACATTAGGGCTTTTGAACAGGCAACAGGAGTTGATGTTGATTTGGATGAGGAAGGAATAATAAGGCTCTCAAGTTTTGACCAGATAAGACGCGAAGTAGCAAGGCGGGCGCTGGAGCAATTACTTAAAGATACAAGAATTCAGCCTTTTAGAATTGAAGAAATTGTTGAACAGACTAAAAAAGAATTTGACAAGATTTTACTTGAAGAGGGAGAAAAACTGGCTCATGAGGCGGGAGTTTATAATTTTCCAAAGGATTTATTAACAATTTTAGGGAAATTCAAATATAGGACTTCTTACGGGCAAAATCTGGCTTTTCATACTTTGGAAGAAACAAAAATCGGAATCCACATTGCTTCGGAAATCGGGGCAGATAAAAATATAGTCCGCTTGGGCTGTCTTTTGCATGATATCGGAAAAGTTTTGGAGGGCGAAGGAAGCCATGTTAAATTGGGGGCGGAATTCTTAAAGCGTTTCAATTTTGATGAAAAGATTATAAACTGTGTTTTGGAACATCACGAAGACAAACCTCTTTCTTCGATTGAATCGACAATTGTTTATATTGCCGACGCTGTTTCGGGGGCAAGGCCCGGTGCAAGATATGAAAATTATGAGGAGTATGTCAAAAGAATTAAAGAGATGGAAGAAATTGCCAAACAGCATGAAGGAGTAGAAGATGCTTACGCCTTTGAAGCGGGGAGAGAACTTCGGGTAATTATTGATCCTGGGAAACTGGATGATGCTAAAACTTTGCTTTTGGCAACAAGAATTAGAGACGATATAAATAAGGCTAATCTTGCTATCCCCGGGGAAGTTAAAGTAACCGCTATTCGGGAATTTAGAGCTGTTAGCGAAACCTCATAATCTTCAAGAAATAATTATTGATAGATTTTGTTATATTGACAAGCTTTCTTTAATGTTGTATTTTTTTAGTTATCTTTATTTAGAATGATGGGAGGTGAAAATAATTGACAAAAAAAGACTTAATAGAATTGGTTGCAAAAAAAGCAAATCTTACCAATAAAGCCAGTAGAGAAGCGGTAAGTACTTTTCTAAACGGAATTCGAGACGCTCTAAAAAGAGGCGAAAAGGTTGTAGTTACAGGTTTTGGAACTTTTTCGGTTCGTAAAAGAGCAGAAAGACCGGGTAGAAATCCAAAGACCGGAGAAAAGTTAATCATCCAAGCCAGAAAGGCTCCGGGTTTTACCCCCGGTAAGACCCTTAAAAAGGCTGTCAGGTAAAACTATTCCAGACATCCACAAAGAAGCTTCCCAAAGGTAAGGGCAGCTTCTTTTTGGTATAATCTATTCGTGGTTATTTCGGTCTCTAATTTATCCAAGTATTATCAAGTTTATAAAAAAGAAGCCGGTTTTTTAGGATCTTTAAGATCTTTATTCAAAAGAAAATATGAGACAGTTAAAGCGGTTAACAACATCTCTTTTGAAATTAAAGAAGGAGAGCTTTTGGGTTTTATAGGACCAAACGGAGCCGGTAAAACAACAACCCTTAAATGTTTGTCAGGACTATTATATCCAACTTCAGGGAGAATTTCCGTTTTGGGATTTACCCCCTCTGACCGCAAAAGCAGTTTTTTAAAACAAATAGCTCTTTTGATGGGGCAAAAAAACCAGCTCTGGTGGGATCTTCCTGCCATTGATACTTTTCTTCTTAATAAAGAAATCTATGATATTCCCCAAGAAGAATTTGATAAAACTTTAAGTGAATTACTTGAAATCCTGGATGCTGAAAAACTTATAAAAATCCCCGTTAAAAAATTGTCATTAGGGGAAAGAATGAAAATGGAATTAATAGCCTCCTTAATACATTCCCCGAAAATCCTTTTTTTAGATGAGCCGACAATCGGACTTGATGTTGTGATGCAAAAAAAACTCCGGGAATTTATTAAGATTTATAATACCCGCTTTAATGCAACCATAATTTTAACCAGTCATTACATGGGAGATGTTGAGGCTTTATGTAAAAGAGTAATTGTTATTAATAACGGAACAATTCTTTTTGACGGAGAACTCTCCTCTTTGGTTAAAAAGTACGCTCCTTATAAAATAATTACAGTTCTATTAAATGATTATGTTGATTTAAAAAATATTGAGCAGTTTGGGACGGTTAAAAAATTCAGTTATCCCCATTTTGTTATTAGTGTTTCAAAAAATAAATCAAATGAAGTCGCAGCAGCAATTTTAAAAAAGCTTCCCGTTAATGACCTTAATATTGAGGATCCGCAGGTAGAAGATGTAATAAGAGATGTTTTTAGTAAGAAAATATGAGGAAATATTTTCTGGTTGCCAGAAATACATGGGCGGAAACGGTTTCCTACAGATTAAGTTTTGTAATGTGGCGTTTTAGGGTAGTTCTTCAAATTTTGACTATTTATTTTCTCTGGTTTTCCATTCTTCCTAAGAATACAAGTTTTTTAGGTTATTCCCAGGAAGGGATTTTAACTTATATCCTAGGAACTTCTCTTATTGGTTCAATTGTTATTGCTTCCCGAAGCTTTATTGTCGGAGAAGAAATTAACACCGGCGCCCTTTCTTATTATCTTTTGCGGCCTGTAAACTATTTTATGTATTGGTTTGCCAAAGATGCCGGAGATAAAGCCATGAACATTGCCTTTTCGATACTGGAATTAGGGATACTTTTTTTAATTCTCAAGCCTCCCTTATTTATTCAGACAAATTTTCTTTATATTTTGTTTTTTCTTATTTCAATTTTTTTGGCATTAATAATGTATTTTTTCCTAAGTTTTTTAATCGGACTTTTAGGTTTTTGGAGCCCTGAAGTCTGGGGTCCGCGATTTATTTTTCAGATTCTTTTGACTTTTTTTGCCGGGGGACTTTTTCCTCTGGACATTATGCCAAAAACACTTTTTTTTATTTTTCAGCTATTACCTTTCCCTTATCTTCTTTATTTTCCTCTTAAAATTTATCTCGGACACTTGTCGATTATGGAAATTTACAAAGGATTTTTTATTTTAACCGCCTGGACAGTTATCCTTTATTGGTTTTTGCAATTTGTTTGGAAAAAAGGACTGCGGTCTTATGCCGCTTATGGAAAATGAGATTTAAAAAGTATTTTAAAATCTGGTGGATTTTGGCAATCAGAGCTTCCCAGACTGCTTTTGTTTCAAGGTTTGGAACAGGAATTTTTTTACTTGGGAAAATACTTCGTTTCTTATTTTTCTTTTTATTCCTTCTTCTTCTAGCCTCTAAAACAAAAGTAATCGCCGGTTATTCTCTTTGGCAGGTAATTTTTTTCTATTTGACTTTTAATATTGTTGACACTATGGTTCAATTTTTCCTGAGGGAAGTTTATCGTTTTAGAAGCTATGTTATTTATGGAGAATTTGACTATATTTTAACCAAGCCTATCTCGCCGCTTTTTAGATCACTATTTGGGGGGAGTGATATTTTGGATTTTTTCCTTTTGATTTTACTTTCCATCTTTATAGGATTTTCAATTCCTCATTTAGGGATTGTTTCCTTAACAGGAATAATTTCCTACATTCTTTTAATTTTTAACGCCTTTCTTATTGCATTGGCTTTTCATATTCTTGTTTTGTCGGTTGGGGTTTTAACAACAGAAGTCGATAATACGATTATGCTCTACAGAGATATGACTCAGATGGGAAGACTGCCAATTGATATTTATCAGGAACCTTTAAGAGGAATTATTACTTTTTTTATTCCTATTGGAATTATGATGACTTTTCCGGCAAAAGCCTTAATGGGAATCCTGTCGCCTCCTATGATTATTGTTGCTTTTTTGATTGGCATAGTTTTTCTTTTTTTAAGTCTTAAGTTTTGGAACTTTTCCTTAAGACATTACCAAAGCGCAAGTAGTTAAGAATTAAAACTGATATAATAGAATTATGACGATAAGATTAAAGACAGCGTTTTTTATTATTTTAGGGTTTTTGGGTCTCTGGTTTTTATATCTGGATCGGGCTATTCTCACTCCTTTTATTTTGGCCGGAATTTTTGCTTATCTTTTTAATCCTATCGTTAACTTTTTTTCTCAAAAAATAAGATTGCCAAGAACAATAGTAATTTTAATAATTTACTTTATGCTTATTTTTGGCGTTATTTTTCTTTCTATTTTTGTAACCAAAAGAATAATAGACGAGTCATCGGAATTTAAAAATTACATCACCTTTTTACTGGAAGCGACAAAAGAACAGGTAAATACTCTGCCTGATTTTATAAGACCTGCAGTTTTTGAAAATATTTCCGCTCTTGAAAAATCAAAGATTTTTTCCGCCGAATTTATTTTTCTTCTTTTTCCTAAAGCAATTTCCAGAGTTGTCAGTTTTTTTATTTTTCTTTTTTCAGGCTTTTATTTTCTTAAAGAAGGCAGGAATATGATTGATAAATTTCTCCTGTTTGTTCCTAAAAACAATAGAATAGAGGTGGAAATTGTTATTAGGAAGATAAATGCCGCTTTTGGCGCTTATTTAAGAGGACAACTTTTTCTAGTCTTTTTTGTTTCGGCAATTCTCTATTTGGCTCTTTCCATTTTGGGCGTTAAATTTGCATTTATATTGGCTATTTTTTCCGGTTTTGCCGAAATAGTGCCGATAATCGGCCCCATTACCGCCGGGGCAATTGCTTCTTTGGTTGTTTTAATTACGGGGAATGCTAATTTTGGTCTTTTACCCTTGCAGGCAGCTATCCTTGTTGCCTTAGTTTATACTTTTCTTCGTCAATTCCAGGATTACTTTGTCACGCCTTATATTATGGGTAAGGTTGCAAAGCTTCATCCTTTAATTATTCTTTTTGCCGTTTTGTCCGGAGGGCATCTTTTTGGGATTTTGGGATTAATTTTAGCCGTGCCTTTAGCCGCGACAGTAAAGATTCTTTTGGAATTTTTCTCCGATAAAGTGATTATAGAAGATAAAAAAATCCCGGGAAGAGAATAAGCCAGATTCTGTTTCCCGCTTCGCCGAATTGCTCCAGCGAGGCGAGTATACCGCAATTTATCTTGGTTGTGATATTAGTCACTCCCACCGCGTTTGACGCGGTGCCCTCAAACTTTGATACTCCTGTAAAGCAAGTAATTAATCCTTCGCTTTCGCTCAGGACTGGCGTATCATTCGGAGGTTGCAGCGGGTAGGATTGCTCGTTTCACTCTCACTCGTCTCTGTTGCTCTCAAGTCTTGTCAATTCAAGACTTGTTCCAAAATCCACATGTGAGTAAAGACTTTGGACACTGGCTATTGCTAGCCGGAGCTTACGCTCCATCCCCGGCTCTACACCTGTCTGGACTTTCCTGTCGCCTAAGGCGACTAGCGGTCCTTCTTCCCGAGATATTGGCATTGTATCACCACAACTGCCAAAAATCAAATTGAGGAGCAGAGGATTTTGTATTCACAAAAGGTGCATAGATTGGAATGACTGCAGGCAAAATCACTTTTTGAAATCTTATCTGCCATTTCAAGAATATAATCTTTTGCCTCTTTAAGCTGGTCCTTTGTTCTTGTTGTTGTCAGTTTTTTCCCCGCTTCAAGATAATAAAGAGAAAGGACAACATCCTGCGGTTTTTTATTAAACAATCTGTCATTAACTTCGGTTGCCGCCAAGGCATAGAAAGTAAGCTGCATATCATTGGCAAGTTTTTTTTCATCGAGTACATTGCTTCCTGTTTTATAATCAATGATTTCAATTTGATTATTGCTTATCTTGTCAATCCTGTCTATTCGTCCTCCGATTTTTAAACTTTGTTTGCCATTGGGAATAAAGAATTGAAAAGGAATCTCCAAACCTAAAGGGTTTGAATTTGAAAAATTATTTTTTAAATATTCAAAAACAATTTTTTGTGCTTTTTCAAAAGCTTTTTTTTCATGGTCTTTACTATCGTATCCTTCTTTGATCCATGTTTTTTCAAGTAACGGATAAATATCTTCAATTTTTAGTTTTTCATTGTTTATTTTCTTTTGGTAAAAATCCCTAAGCACAGAATGAACACTTGTTCCAAAGCTTTGTGCCGAACTTGGAGGAGTTGGAACTCTTAAAATATATTTTAATTTATAATGCAAAGGACAGATATTAAAAGTCTGGATTTGAGAATAAGAAAGATAAGAGATGGGGATTGAAACTGTACGCTGGATATTAGAAGTTAGCTCTTCTGGTTTTGACCATTCAATAAGAGATAATTGTTCAATTGCTCTATTACTCCGTTGTTGGGAGGCTAATTTTTTAACAAAATCTTCACCTAAGGCTTCATAAACAAAAGGGGAGATTTTTCGTTCTCTTTTTCCCTCCCCGTAAAAATTTGAGGCAGTTAAAAAAAGAAAATCCCGCGCTCTTGTCATGCCGACATAAAAAAGTCTTCTTTCCTCCTGAAGATGATAGTCTCCAACCGGTAAAATTTCTTTTATGAGTTCTTGCGGAATGGGAATCTGTTCGCGCCGTTCTCGGGTGGGAAAACGGCCTTCAACAAGATTAACCAAAAAAACGGCTTTGAACTCCAATCCCTTACTTGAATGAATGGTTAGAATATTAACAGCATTGTTCTCGCTCCAGTCCATGTTTGAAGCCAAAGGGCTTTCTCCCATTTGCAAGGAAAGGTCAATCCAATCCAAAACAGCAAAAATGGAAGAATCTTCATGTTCAACTTCGAAAGTTTTTAATTTGTCGAAAAAGCGGGCAATGTTTTGGGATTTCCGTTCATCTTCAGGCTTAGTGAAAGTCAGATATTTTTTTAATAAGCCAGAATCTTCTAGAAAATAATAAAGAATTTGGCCGGCCGTTTCCTTTTGAGCAAGCCTTAAATGTCTTTTGATCATCTCGAAAACTTTCTTAAACTTTTCCTGGCCAACATTTTCCATAGCCTCAAAAAGGCTGTTATTATTTTTTCTGGCAAAATTAACAAGAGCGGCAATTTCCAATGGTTCAAAGTCAAAAACAGGCATGATAAGTACTCTGTATAAAGAAGCTGAATCTTCAAAGTTATATAAAACCTTTAGATAAGCGATTAAATCGCGAACTTCTTCCTGGTGGAAAAGTTTTCCCGGACCCAAAAACTGAAAAGGAATTTGACGGCGTTCCAGAGCTCTGACAAAAGGCTGGGAATGGTCGTTAGCCCGAATAAGAATTGCAACGTCTTTATAGTTAAGTTTGCTTTGAGCGACAATTTCCTTTATTTTTTTGGATACCAGTTCTGCTTCATCTTCAACGCGGCTTGCGAAGAAAAATTCTATGGGAGATCCCTTTTGTTTTCTAAAAGAGATAAGTTTTTTATTAACTTTTTCCTTTATTTCTAACCTATCGGGATTATTGTTTTGAATTAGATTATAGGACTTATTTAGGATTTCTTCCGTAGACCGATAGTTTTTTACAAGGGTAACAATTTTTGCTTTCGGGAAATGCTTCTTGAATTGGATCATATTTGAGATAGCCGCTCCCCGCCATCTATAAATTGCCTGGTCGTCATCGCCAACAACCGTTATATTTTTCTTAACTCCTGCCAAAAGTATTGCCAATTCGTTTTGAGAATAATTTGTATCCTGAAATTCATCAACAAGAATATATTTAAATTGGTCTTGATACTGTTTTAAAATATTTTTGCGCTCCCTAAAAAGTTTAAGCGTGTTTGATATTAAATCGGAAAAATCCATAAACCCTTCTTTAATTTTCATTTCCTCATAGATTTTATAGGCGTTTGCTAATTCAATGGTTTTCTCTATTTCGGCCGAATCAGCGTCTAGCTTCTTATTAAAAGTTTGTCTCGCGGAGCGAGATCCCGCTTCGCGGGAAGCCCAGCGAAGATATTCGTTGGGCGATATGTCTTCATCCTTAAGCCTTGAAAAATGCTGAAGCATTCCTTCTAAAAATTTATTAGGGTTGCCGAGAGGACGGAAATATTCAAGGTCAAACTTAAAAATATTTTTCCGTAAGAAAAGCACTGCTTCGGCTTCGCTAATAAGTTTATAAGAGGGATTAAGGCCAATATGAATAGCCTCACTTCTTAGAATCCGGTCGCAAAAGGAATGGAAAGTAGATATCCACATTTGAGTGTAGCCATAGGGCAGAGTCTGATCAACCCTTTCTTCCATTTCTTTGGCTGACTTTTCGGTAAAAGTTAAAGCAAGAATTTCGGAGGGTTTAACATCCTTTTTTAAGATTAAATATTTTATTCTTTCGGTAATTACCGTTGTTTTTCCGCTTCCCGCTCCGGCAATAATTAAAAGAGGACCATTTTCATGTTCAACCGCTTCTTTTTGTTCTTTATTAAGAGTTCTGTCTTCGGGCATGGAGCTATTCTACCATAACTGGTTCCTTTGTTTCCTTTGACAATAATTCAAAATTTTGTGTAGATTTTAATTTTTGACCAAGCTCTCTAAATCCGCCGGTTACGTTATTAAATTGAGAGGATGCATTATTTAAATGCTTTCCCAAAAGTCCCATATTTTCATCAACTTTACCGTAATCAATCTGCAAGGCTCTTAACATTCTAAAAACTTCGCGGCTTTTTAGTTCGATCTTTTTACCCTCAAAGGACAAAAGAATTGTCTGTAAATGGGCATAAAGAGTATTTGGGGAAACAATATAAACCCTTGATTTTCTGGCGTAATCCATAATTTCAACCTCGTTTGCTATTTCATAATAAACCGGTTCGCTTGGAACATACATTAAGGCAAAATCCATTGTTCCTTCCTGGGGAAGAATATATTTTTTGGAAATGGCATCAATGTGCTTTTTAATGTCCCTGATTAGTTCTTTCTTAAAACTTTCTTTATCTTTCTCGGTTTCCGCTTTTGCCATTTTCTGGAAATTTTCCATTGGAAATTTAGAATCTATCGGTAATATTCCGGCGTCGGTTTTTATTGCCGCATCAACTTTTTCACCGGATTTAAATTCATATTGCAAGTGGAAACTGTTTTTCGGAAACATTTGAGAAATCAAATCTTTAAGAACTTGTTCTCCAATATTGCCTCTAAGTTTTGGGCTTTTTAAAAAGTCCTGGAGTTCTTTCATACTTCTTCCGATTTCACTCATTTGACCGACTTCTTTGCCGACATTTTGAATTACCATGGCGGTTTTATCCAGCCTGTCATTTAACTGCTTTGAATTTTCCTGTAAAGTTTTAACCATGTCGCTTTTACTGGTATCAACAGAGGCTTGCATGCTTTTTAACCATTCCAAAAGCGTGTCGTCTGCTTTATTTTTTGAGGAATTTTTATTTATAAAATAAATAACAGTAGCAAATCCAAGAATCAGAATAATTATAGTAGGCAGTGCAGTTTCCATAAGGTGTCCCTATTTTATCATAAATAGTAAAATCTGGTTCTTATTTATTGTGTTTTAAAATAGTCTATTGGGAAAAAATCTATTCCTGCCTTTTGCGCAGCTTTAAGATCGACTTTGCTATCTCCAATAAAAAGGTAGCAATTTTTTGAAATTTTGGGATCATATATTTTTTTAAATCCTTCATCAGAGGGTTTTACTAATCTCACATCAAGTCTTGTAACTATTTTTTTAAATTTATGATAAATTTTGTTTTCTTCTAACACTTTTTTAATAACAGGGGTTGTATTAGAGGACCAGATAAACATTTTATGGTTTTTATCTTTTAGAATAAAATTTATAAGCTTATGATTCACAACAACTTTTTTTAAATAATGAGTCTCAAAATGGACAGCATTTTCTTGAAATAATTCTTTGAATTGGTCTCCATAATTTTCAACATACAAGTTTTGCAATTCACTTAAATTAATGTTTCTATTTATGTATTTTTCATATATTTTTTTGTCAGTTTTAACAAGAGTATCTTTTATTTTGTCCATATAATGATTCCAAGGGAGAATGAGATATGCCAAAGTTTCATCAAGGTCAAAAATTAGGTGAGTTTTAGGATTTTTATTAAGATAATGCTCAAGCGTTAGTTCCACGATCTAATAATTATAGCTTATTTAAAATATAATTCGGGGTTGGCGGTGATTTTGCGCCAGTCAATAGGCTTGTAATTGAAAAAGGCGGCCGAGGCGATCATGGCACCATTATCTGTACAAAGATTTTTAAGAGGTGCAGATAATGCAATTTTCAATTTACAATTTTCAATTTTCAATAGGAGTTCGTTGCGGAGAGCTTGATTGGCAGAGACGCCGCCTGAAAGAAGAATTGATTTCACATTGTATTTTTGTGCGGCTTTTATTGTTTTCTTTACTAAAACATCAATGATAGCTTGTTGGACGGAAGCGGAGATGTCGGAAATGGTTGAATGGCTTAACCCGCCTTGCGGCGAGGCAGGTTGCTCCATTGTTTTTACTTCTCGTAGAACCGCTGCTTTTAATCCACTGAAACTAAAATCAAAATCATTCGATCCAAGCATTGGACGCGGAAAATTAAAAGCTTTTGGATTTCCTTTTAAAGCTTCTTTTTCAATAACAGGACCGCCCGGATAAGGAAAACCTAAAAGCCTTGCAATTTTATCCAAAGCTTCCCCGGCCGCGTCGTCCCTTGTTCCTCCCAGCCACTCTAGCTTGGCATGATCTTTCATCAACAATAAATCCGTATGGCCGCCGGAGACTAGGAGGACGAGGGCGGGAAATGAAATATTTACCATTTGCCATTTACCATTTGCCATTAGCCAGTTTGCGTAGATGTGGCCTATGAGATGATTGACAGGAATTATGGGTTTGTTCCAGGCATAAGCTAAAGTTTTTGCTGTTTCAACGCCAACTAAAAGAGAACCTATTAGTCCCGGGCCGACAGTTACGGCGACAGCGTCCAAATTTTCAATTTTCCCGCTTCGCGAGGCGAGCAATTTACAATTTTCAATTGCCTTATCGATAACGGGGATCATGTATTTTATTTGCTGGCGGGCTGCTACTTCGGGAATTATCCCTCCTGTTTTTTTATGAAGAGAAAGAGATGAGGAAACAACATTCGATAAGATTTTTGTTCCATCTTCTACAATTGCAGCAGAGGTTTCATCGCAGCTTGTTTCTATCCCTAAGATAAGCATTAGAGGCCTTTTATTGTTATTTCATCACCTTTTTTGAAGCCATATTTTTTTGATAAACCGGAGTTTATTTCAAGTACCTTGTCGGCAGGTTCATCCGGTCTTAATATAGGAGGATTGTCATCTTTATTTTTTGGAGGTTGGGCATTTTCAATAATAGTTACGATTTTATTGTCTCTGATGTAGATAATGTCTAATGGGAATTTCATATTTTTCATCCAGAAAGAATACTGGTCGGCTTTTTCAAAAATAAAAATCATCCCCTCTTTTTCCGGCAAAGATGTTTTATCGGACAATCCAATTTGTGTTTCCTTAGGAGTTTTAGCTACTAAAAGAGTAAAAGCTTGTTTGTTAATTGTCGCCGTCGGTGAACTTTTTGAAAAGGGAATCTTGATATTAAGATTTTTCTGATTATTTTGGAAAAACATGATTCCCAATAGTAGTGCAAAAAGAAGCCCAAATAGAAGAAAAACAACTTTCATATCCAATAATCCTTTTTTAAAATTTTAACCAGTCTGCTTGTTGATTGATTTGAAATCTTTTCGGTAACCTCTTTAATTTTAGCATTTACAAGTTTTGCCTGTCTTTCTTTGTGATGTTTTTTAGGGTCGCCTTTGGTTGTGGCGATTGTATCAGGTTTTAATGATTTTATCAATTCATCATAATCCTCATTTTTAAATTCCGGAAGAAGAACAATGTAGTCAGCAATTTCAAGAGCTGATAATAATTTTGCGCGATCTTCGAGACTGTTAAAAGGCCGATTTTTTCCTTTGATCCTTTTTATTGCTACATCGCTTTCTAAGAGGATAAAAAGATAGTCGCCTTCTTTTTTAGCTTTTTCCAAAAATTCTATATGGCCTATGTGAAGGATATCAAAACAACCACCAGCGAGCACAATTTTCTTGTCTCGTTGATGGAGATTTCGTGCTGCTTCTATTGCTTCTTCTATTTTCAAAATTTTTTCCATAAAATTGAAAATTTATTCCTTTGTTCCTCTAAGATATATTGCCCTCCAGGGTTGGAAATTCGAAACATATTTTTCTGAAATAATAATTTTTCCATTTTTTACAACTTCCCTTTGAAAAGTTGCCGTAGCTCCAGCAGCAGCAAAGTCAACCTGTTTTATAACTCCTTTAGGAAGGGTTGGGTCATCCTGATAAAGAGGTTCCGGTGCAGGAGTTTGGTTTGTGACAACAGGCTTGGTCATTGTAACTGTTCTTCCGTCTTTTGTGCCGTAAAGGACAAAGGTTAGTCTTTGAATATTAGGATCAATAAAAGATTGGATAAGGATTGAATTCCCCGTATCGTTTTTAAACTTTAAATCAGGACTTGGAGCATAAACTGTGGCATCAAGCCCCGGAGGCGAATCCTGTTCATAATAGCCTACTCTATAAGCGTGGGCTTTTCTTTCAACAACCGGAAGTCCGGCGTTTAATATTGCTCTGAAAAGTGTGGTTGAGACCTGACAAACTCCGCCTCCGTCTCCTAAAACTGTTCTTCCGTTTTGAATAACATATGCCTGCTGAAAGCCGGTAAATGCGGAAACATCTCCCAGTGCTTTATTAAAAGAAAAAACCTCTCCGGGGGCAACTAAAATTCCATTTAATCTTGTTGCTGCCAAAGTTATATTATAAATTCTGTTTGGAATAGAGCCTTGGAATAAAGATGTTCCGGTACTTATAATTTCTTTGATTCCCAAGGTATTTACTTTTTCTGTTGTCACTTCAGGTTTTAAAACCTTAATAGGGACGGCAATTTTAATATTTTGGGATTTTCCCGATGAAACAACGTCCAAAATTTTTGAATCAACTTTGCTTTTCAACTCCTTCATATCAATCTCCTGTCCTTCAGATGAAGGCCTAAAAGCTAAAACTCTGCCGTTTTGAAACGTAAATAATGCATCAACAGGGGCGACAAAAACTTTTTTTCCAAGAGGTTCTATCTTTTTTTCCAATGCTTCCTCGGAATAATGATAAGAGGGGGGTAAGCTTATTCCGCTAATATAACCTTGCAATACCAAAGTAATATTTGAAAATGTATTTGAGGAGCGGCCGAAGTTATAAACTTGTGTTGAAATTAAATCTTCATCATATCCAAAATCCAATTCTTTTGCCGAAACTGAAATGCTCTGATCGTCAAGATTAAATATAAATTTAGTCTCCGCTATTTTTTCATTCTTCTTGTTAAAAAAATCCTTAATTTCAGATTGCTTTTTTCCGGAAAAATCAGTTCCCTGAACAATTATCCCCGGATAAGCGACATTACTGTAAATCCTTTGAAAAATTATAAAAGCAAAACTGCTTAAGAAAAATGTTCCTAAGCCAATTCCTATTGAAAACCAAAATAAACTTTTTATTAAAGCAGAGAGATCCTTCTTTTTTTCAGGTTTGTTTTTTTTCATTTGCGTCCGATTTCCATATCGTATTATACTATATGTATGGATCAACAGGGAAATACTGTATTTCAAAATCCGGATACTCAACCGTCTCCTCCGGTTATTCCGACCCAGCCTTCGGCCGAAACGGTTATACCTCCTTCTTCGCCTCCTCCAATACCGACTTCCTTTCTCCCAAAAATCCTTAAAATAGTCTCGGGAATCCTTGTTTTTATTTTTCTAATTTTTATAGTCTTCAATTTTATTGTTCCGCGTTTTGGAAAACAAAAAAAAGAAAACGTAACATTAACATATTGGGGGTTATGGGAAGATTCCTCAATCGTAAAGCCTGTTATATCCGAATTTGAAAAAGAAAATCCCAATATTAAAATTTCTTATTCAAAGCAAGATCCAAAACAATATCGTCAAAGGTTAATGACTCGTATTCAAAACGGAAGCGGTCCCGATGTATTTCGTCTACACAATACGTGGCTGCCAATGCTTTCGAAAGTTCTTTCGCCTTTGCCAAGCGACATTATGACAAAAAAAGATTTTCAGCAAAGTTATTATAAAGTCTCGGAAGAGGATTTTATAAGAAACGGAGCAATTTATGCCATACCTTTGCAGATGGATACCTTAGCTCTTTTTGTAAATCAGGAAATTTTTCAGGCCGCCGGAGTTTCGGTGCCTGTAAGCTGGGACGAATTTATAAGAATTTCAAGAGGTCTTACGGTTAAAGATGAAGAAGGTAAAATTAAAACAGCGGGAGCAGCAATGGGAACTTATGATAATATAACTCATGCTCCCGATATTATTTCTCTCCTTTTTGTCCAAAACGGAGTTCTTTTGGATAATTTTTCTTCCAATCCTGCGGGTATAAGCGACAGTTTGGATTTTTACACCTCTTTTGCCAAAGGAGAGAGTAATGTTTGGGATACTACTTTAGACAATTCTATTCTTGCCTTTTCAAAGGGGAATCTGGCAATGTACCTGGGTTATTCATGGGATATATTTACTATTAAGGCTTTGAATCCAGGTTTAAATTTTACAACTCATCCAGTTCCCAGGCTTGCCGGTAAAGGCACAACCATTAGCAGCTATTGGGCCGACGGAGTTTCTGCTAAAAGCAAAAATCAAAAAGAAGCGTTATTATTTTTAAAATTTCTGGCAAGAAAAGAAACAGTCCAAAAGCTTTATTCTCAAGAGGCAAAAACAAGACTTTTTGGAGAGCTTTATGCAAGAAGAGATCTGGAAAACAGCCTAAAAGACAATTCTCTTATTTTCCCTTTTGTATCACAAGCTAATGACGCAACTTCCTCATTTTTTGCTTCTGATACTTATGATGACGGACTCAATTCACAAATGAATACATATTTAGCAGATGCGGTTCGTGCAATCTTAAAAGACACTTCTCCTCAAACTGCTACGGAAACCCTTATAAAAGGGGTAGAACAGGTTTTGGGACAGTATAGCAACTAGAAACATCTGGTAGTATAATTTCTGAATGATTGGTCTTAAAAAAGCGATCCTTCAAACCCTTATTTATAGTGATCTTTTTGATTATCCTCTGACAAAGGACGAAATCTGGCGATTCTTAATCAGCGATGAAAAAATTAGCAAACAATCATTGGAAAAAATTTTAGCTTTACACCTTCGAGGCGTAAGTATAAAAAAAGACAGGTTTTATTGTTTTGAAAATCGGGAAGAAATCATTAGCAAAAGACTGGGGAAGGAGGAAGAGAGCGATAAAAAGCTTGAGCTTGCCAAAAAAATTATTTCCAAGCTTTCAATAGTTCCAACTATTCAATTTATTGGGATAAGCGGAGCATTGGCTATGAAGAATTCAGATAAAGATGATGATATTGATTTATTTGTTATCGCCAAAAAAAATACCTTATGGACAACAAGGCTTTTGGTCCTATTTTTTTTACAAATGTTGGGACACAGAAGAAAGAGAACAGATAAAAAATTTTCAAATAAAATATGCCTGAATATGTTTTTGGATGAATCTTTACTCTCTTTATCAAAAGAAAGGCAAGATTTATATACGGCCCATGAGGTTGTTCAGATGATTCCTGTTTTTGAAAGAGAAAACACATACGGAAAGTTTATAGAATCAAATCTGTGGGTAAAAAAATACCTGCCAAATTTCAAGCGCAGAACTAATCAGAGTCGTACGCCCGCCTGCCAAAGCCTGGCACTGGCGGGCAGGCAAAACCACACGGAATCAATTTTTAACGTAGTTCTGTGTCAAGTTCTGTTCCCTTCTGTGGTCGAAGCACTCGCCAGGAAAATCCAGCTTCATTCGATAAAAAAACATCAAACAATCGAGACGGTTTCAGACACCTTGCTTGCTTTTCATCCTCTTGATTACAAAAAAAGAATATTGAAGATGTATAATAAAAATCTTAAGAAATATGAAATATAATCTGGTTGTTTGCGGAGGAACTTTTGACAATCTTCATAAAGGGCATAAAGAATTTTTAAAATTTGTCCTTTTAAATGGGAAAAAGGTTTTAGTGGGATTAACAAGCGACAACTTTGTAAAAAATAAGAATCAAAAAGAAAAAATTCAAAAGTTTGAAAAGAGAAAAAAAGTTCTTTTAACTTTTCTCTCGAAAGATGTAAGCAGGGCAGAAATAATTGCGATAGATGATATATTTGGGCCTACTCTTTCGAAAGAATTGAAAATAGACGCGATTGTAGTTTCTCAAAGCTTGATAAAATCTGCGGAATTAATCAATAAAAAAAGAGAAGAAAAAGGATTGCCGAAGATAAAAATTATTATTTCCCCGATGATTTTAGGAATGGATGGAAACATTATCTCTTCTTCAAGAATAAGAGAGGGAAAAACAGACCGGGAAGGCTTACCATTAAAAACGTTGTTTCTGCCAAATGATTTACGACCTACGCTTCAAGCCCCATTTGGAAACCTTTTTAAAAACGAGGATATTGATTTAACAAATATAGATCCCAAACTGTTGATAACAGTTGGGGATGTTACGACAAGATTTTTTAACCAGAAAGGCCTAAAACCAAAAATTTCAGTTGTTGATTTTAGGGTCCAAAGAGAAGAAAAATTTAATACTTTCAAAGATCTTGGTTTTACTGATAATCCGGAAGTAATTGAAATAGAAAACCCAACAGGATGTTTAAAACCAGCTGTTTTTAAAACTGTCAGTCAGCTTTTTTCCTTGCCTGTTAAAGCAGGTAAAATAATTAAAATTATCGGAGAAGAAGATTTAGTAGTTTTACCCCTAATTATCAGCGCTCCAATACAAAATGTTATTTTCTACGGGCAAAGAGAAGAGGGGCTGGTTAGAGTTGATGTTAGCATGGAAGCAAAAAAAAGAGCCCTGGAATTATTGTCCAAATTTTCTATAGGATAGGTTTACTAGAGGTCATTGACAAAGGATAAAATATGGGATAAGATTCACTTGAATTCAGGCTGTTCCCAACTTTTTATAGGAGTTGGGTTTTGTTTTTAAAATCGCGTCAGACGCGATAAAATATGGATAAAAAAATTTACTTAACAAAAGATGGGCTGGCAGAGCTTCAGAAAGAGTTCGACGAGTTAACAAAAGAAAAACGCCCTAATGTTTTAGAAAGGGTTTCTGCCGCTCGTGATATGGGTGATCTTTCCGAAAATGGAGAATATGTAGCAGCCCGGGAAGAACTTTCCTTTATCGACGGAAGAATTGAAGAAATAGAGGAATTATTAAAACAGGTGAGCATAATTCAGCAAAGCAAAAACGGTTCTCACGCAGTTAAATTGGGTTCTAAGGTAATACTTTCCATTAATGGCAAAAAAGAAGAGTTTTTGGTTGTCGGAGAATGGGAGGCAGATCCTCAAAAAAAGAAAATCTCTCACGAATCACCCTTGGGAAAAGCGCTTATTGGGAAAAAGATTGGAGAAAAAGCCGAGGTGGAAGCTCCGGCCGGAAGAATTCTTTACACCATTGTTGACGTTAAGTAATCTTGGCAATGATTTCATTGCTTTTACCCGTTTTAAAAACGGGTTTTTTATTGGGAAAAAAAGGAGTAGAATAATCTTATGTTTTGGGCTGATAAATTAATAGAGGGAAGAAAAGGAAAAGAATTGATTAATGATTCTTGGACTCCTTCGGGGGCGGTTCACATGGGATCCTTAAAAGGACCTGTTCTTCATGACGTATTATTTAAGGTTTTAAAAGAGGAGAAAAAAGATGTTTCTTTTATGTACGGATTTGATGATGCCGATCCTATTGACGGTTTACCTTCGGATTTAATGGACTCGCATTCAAAGTATCTCGGGATCCCTATATTTATTGCTCCTTCTCCTGACGGAAAAGGTTCATTTGGAGATTATTTTAGCAATAAGCTAAAAAGTCTTATGGAGGCTTTGGGAATTAAAGCAGAAATATACAAAACAAGCGAACTTTATAAAAATGGTATTTTTGATAAGGCAATTAAATACGTTTTAAATAATGCCGAGGGAATCAGAAAAGTTTACTCTGAAATTTATAAAAAGGAAATAGGAGAAGATTGGTATCCCCTTCAAGTTATTTGTTCTAATTGCGGAAAGCTGGGAACAACAAAAGTAACAGGATGGGATGGAAAGGAAGTAGAATTTAGCTGTGAGAAAAATTTGGTTAAGTGGTCGGAGGGCTGCGGATATAAAGGTAAAATTTCTCCCTTTGGCGGTAATGGAAAAATGCCCTGGAAGGTTGAATGGCCGGCTAAATGGTGGACCTTTGGAATTACAATTGAAGGGGCAGGAAAAGATCATGCTTCGGCGGGAGGTTCATATGACGTGGCAATGGAGCTTTGTCAGGAAGTATTTAAGAGAGAAAAACCGCTGAAGTTTGCATATGAGCATTTTCTTTCGCAAGGAAAAAAGATGTCTTCATCGAAAGGAATTGGGGTAACGGGAGAGGATCTGTTGGATGTTTTACCTCCTCAATTAGTCAGATTTTTAATGATAAAAACTCCTCCTAATCAAGCTGTTGAATTTTCTCCTTTTGGGACAGATCTTATTCCAAAACTCTTTGACGAATATCAAAAGGCGGCGGCGGCATATTTTAGTAAAACCGATGAAGATTTGGCGAGAGTTTTTGAATTATCTCAAATTGCTAAAATTCAAAAGCCGCCGTCAGTTAGATTTTCTGTTTTGGCTCAATGGGTGCAAATGCCCAATATGGAAGAACAGATTAGAAAAGAAAACCTGCCTGCCGGCAGGCAGGGTCTTGAGGAATGGGCGAAATACGCAAAAATCTGGGTTGAAAAATACGCGCCGGAAAAAGATAAATTTTTAGTTCAAAAAGAACTACCGGGGGAAGCCAAAAATTTATCAGGAAAACAAAAAGAACTTCTTATGAAAGTTTCAAAAGAATTAGAGAGACAATGGAGTGCTGAAGATTTTCAAAAAAGAATTTATGATCTATCAAAAGAACTTGAAATTTCTTCAAAAGACGCCTTCTCGGCGATCTATCTTTCTTTAATCGGAAAAGATCATGGGCCAAAAGCCGGTTGGTTAGTTTTATCTTTGGATAAAGAATTTATTAAAAAAAGATTCTCCGAAGTGTGAAAAAGATTTTAATAGCTACTAAAAACCCCGGAAAGCTTAAGGAACTAAAAGATTTCCTTTCGAATTTATCATTAGAAATTGTTTCATTAAAAGATTTAAATATTAAAGAAGAAGTTGAGGAAAATGGGAAAACCTATAAAGAAAATTCCCAGAAAAAAGCGCTTTTTTATTCAAAATTATCAAATCTTCCGACAATTGCCGATGACGGAGGAATTGAAATCGATGCGTTAGGGGGAAAACCCGGAATTCAATCCCACCGCTGGTTTGGAGAAGGAGCGAGTGATGAGCAGATGGTTGAAAAAATGATAAAAATTGCTAAAGAACTTCCAGAAAATAATAAAAAAGCTTTTTTTAAAGTTGTTATATCTTTTGCTTTGCCTAAAGGTAAAGTCTGGTCGGTAAGCGGAGAGATTGAAGGAGAAATATCTAAAAAGCCATATTTAAAAGCCCTCAAAGGATATCCTTATCGTTCGTTTTTTTATCTTCCAAAAATAAATAAGTTTTATCATGAAGACCAGCTTTCAGACCAGGAACAAAAGTTGTATAATCACAGATATAAAGCAATCGGGAAATTAAAAAAGATAATTTCCCTCAAATTAAAAATTTAAAATTCAAAATTTAAAATTATGTTGGATATTAAGTTCATAAAAGAAAATCCGGATAAAGTAAAAAAAGCCGTTAAAGATAAAGGTATTAATCTTGATGTGGATCAGTTATTACAGATCACGCAAGAAAGAAGCAGCTTGACGGTAAAAGTCGATGCACTTCGACAGGAAAGAAATATAGCTGCTAAAGAAAAGAATATTGAAAAAGGAAAAGGGATTAAAAATCAGCTAGATGAATTAGAGAAACAGTTAAAAGATGTTGAGAAAAAGTATCAGGAGTTAATGCTCATAGTTCCCAATATTCCTTCCGAAGATACTCCGATTGGTCTCGACAGTAAATCTAATAAAGAAATTTATAAATGGGGTGAAATTCCTCAATTTAAATTTCCAATAAAAAACCATATCGATTTGGGAAAAGACTTGGACATAATTGATCTTGTGGCAGGCGCTAAAACTTCAGGATTTAGAGGGTACTATTTAAAAAATGAGGGAGCGTCGCTTCACTGGGCTATTTTAAATTTTGCATTTCAAAAAATTATTTCCCACGGATTTAAACCAATGGTTCCTCCAACTCTGGTCCATGATTTTGTTTTAACAGGCAGCGGACATTTTCCTTTTGGAAAGCAAGACGTTTACCAGCTCGCAAACCCTGGAAAGCTTGAAAGCGGGGAAGAAATTAAAAACCCTGTTTATTTAGCGGGTACCTCCGAACCTTCTTTATTAGCTTATTTCGCCGACAAAACTTTAAATGATAAAGAGTTGCCTATTAAAATTTGCGCTTTAACTCAATGTTATAGATCGGAAATTGGAGATTACGGAAAAGATGTAAAAGGTTTATATAGAATTCATGAATTTATGAAGGTTGAGCAGGTAATCATAACAAGGAATGATTTAGAAGAATCCGACAAATTACATAAAGAAATGCAATCTTTTTCCGAGGAAATTCTTAAGGAACTTAATCTTCCCTATCATGTCATACAAAACGCAACAGGAGATATGGGAGCGGGCAAATATAAAATGTTTGATACCGAAACTTGGATGCCCGCAAGGGATAATTATGGAGAAACACATTCTAATTCCAATTTGACTGATTGGCAAGCCCGCCGTTTAAACAGTAAATTTAAAAATAAAGACGGACAAATTAGCTATTGTTATACTTTGAATAACACTGTTATTGCGTCTCCAAGGATTTTAATTGCGATTTTGGAAAATTATCAACAAGAGGACGGATCGGTTTTAATTCCCAAAATTTTACAAAAATATACAGGATTTGAAAGAATTTCTCCAAAAAAATAAAAAAAACGGCCTTGTGATTTTTGCCGTCTTTGCAATCTAAATTACCACTTTTGAAGCAAGGAAAAATCCTTGACAAAATTTTTAAAATTATTCACGATTATGTTAATAGATCTCATTTAGAGTTTCTAGGAAAAAAGGAGGTGGTTCTGTCCATGGCAAAGAAAAAAAAGAAGAGAAAGTAAATTGGTTCCGGCTCTAGCCGGTTTTACCAATTGATCGATTGGTATCCCCCCTTTCCTTAAGAAAGGGGGGATTTTTTTTAGTCCTCATTTATGGTAAAATTACGATTATAATGGCTTCATTTTTAAGTAAGTTTTTTGATTCAAACGAAAAGGAAATTAACAAGCTAAAACCTCTTGTTCTCCAAATTAACGAGCTTGAAAATGAAATAAAAAAATTAAAAGACAAAGACTTCCCTAAAAAAACAGAGGAATTTAAAGAAAGAATTCAAAAAGGAGAATCTTTAGACATTTTACTTCCGGAAGCATTTGCTATAGCCCGTGAAGCAGCTAAAAGAACAATCGGACAAAGACACTTCGATGTTCAGTTAATGGCCGCCGCAGCACTTTCTTTTGGAAAAATTGCTGAGCAAAAAACAGGAGAGGGAAAAACATTATCGGCTGTTCCCGCACTATATCTTAATTCATTAACCGGAAAAAATGTACATCTTGTAACTGTTAATGATTATTTGGCAAGAAGGGATGCCGGCTGGATGGGGCCAATATTTAATTTTTTGGGACTAAAAGTATCTTCGATAATTAGTGAGCAGTCATTTATTTACGATCCAGATTCTATTGATAAAAAGGCTACTGATTTTAGGCTTTTTCATCTGCGGCAAATTAGCAGAAAAGAAGCTTACGAAGCAGATATAGTTTATGGAATAAACTCGGAGTTTGGTTTTGATTATCTTAGGGACAATATGGCGCAGGATTTGTCAGCTGTTGTGCAGCGCGATCATTATTATGCAATTGTCGATGAGGTTGATTCTGTTTTAATTGATGAAGCCAGAACGCCGCATATTATTTCCGCTCCGCAAGATGAACCGGCGCAAAAATATTATGAGTATGCAAAATTAGTTGAGAGATTGACTTCCGATACCGATTATAAAATTGATGAAAAACTTAGGACAGCCCACTTAACAGATCATGGAATTGCGAAAATTGAAAAGCTTTATGGCGTTTCCAATATTTATGAAAAAGATTTCGATACTGTTTATCATTTGGAAGCGGCTCTAAAAGCAAGGACTCTGTTTCAGAAAGAAAAAGATTACATTGTTAAAGATAATCAGGTTATTTTAGTTGACGAATTTACAGGGCGTCTAATGGTTGGGCGCCGATTGTCTGAAGGATTACATCAGGCAATTGAAGCAAAAGAAAGCGTACCAATTCAAAAGGAATCAAAAATTTTAGCCACTGTTTCTCTGCAAAATTATTTTAGGATGTACGAAAAATTGGCGGGAATGACCGGAACTGCCGCTACGGAATCGGAAGAATTTCATAAAATTTACAAGCTCGACGTTATGGTTATTCCAACTAATAGAAATATGGTAAGAGATGATAAGTCAGATGCGATTTATAAAACTGGACGGGCAAAAATTTCCGCTATCGCCTCGGAAATTGAAGAATCCCATAAAAAAGGCCAGCCGGTTTTAGTAGGAACAACATCAATTGATAAAAATGAAATAATTTCAGAACTTCTAAAAAGAAGAGGAATCAGGCATGAACTTTTAAATGCTAAAAATCATGAAAGGGAAGCGGAAATTATCGCCAAAGCCGGAGAAAAAGGCGCGGTAACTGTTGCTACAAATATGGCCGGACGCGGAGTTGATATTATTTTAGGAGGGGACACTCCAAAAGGGGAAGACGGACAGGAAAAAAGAGGAACAAAAGAATGGGATGTTTGGCAGAAAAAACATGACGAGGTCCTTAGACTTGGCGGTCTATATGTTTTAGGTACAGAAAGACATGAGTCTAGAAGAATTGATAATCAGCTAAGAGGAAGATCGGGAAGGCAAGGGGATCCGGGAAAATCAAGATTTTTCGTAGGACTTGATGATGAGATAATGCGTCTTTTCGGCGGAGATACGATTGCCAATTTAATGACCCGTTTTAAAATGCCCGAAGATGTTCCCCTTGAGCATCCTTTGGTCTCGAGAGCCATAGAGCAGGCCCAGATCAAAGTTGAAGGATTTAATTTTGATATAAGAAAACATCTGGTTGAATATGATGATGTTTTAAATAAGCAAAGAGAAATTATTTATGAGAGAAGAAAAAAAATACTCCAGGCATCAGATCCGTCAAAAGCGTCTGATTTAAGAGAGGAAATTTTTGAGAAAATTAACAATACTATATTTGCGGTTGTTAATATAAACAGCGATTTAATCTTAGAGGACGGTAAAACTCCGACAGAAAAAATTATTTCCGAGTTTTCAACAATTATTCCATTTGATGAAAATTCCCAAGGACAGTTAGCCAAACAACTTGAACAAATACATGATCAGAATGAGAGGATTAATTTCTTGACAAAAGTGGCAGAGGATATTTATAAAAAACGTGAAGAACAAATGGGAAGTGACATTATGCGGCAGATTGAAAGATTTGTTATGCTCTCCGTTTATGATAATCTTTGGATGGATCATTTGGATGCGGTTGAAAATCTTCGTCAGGGAATCGGGCTTAGAGGTTATGGTCAGAGAGATCCTTTGGTTGAATATAAAAATGAGGCCTTTACTATGTTCGAACAGCTTATTACAACGATTGATGATGAGATAACCCACAGGATTTATAAAATACAAGTCCAGGTTGGTCCGCAGCAAGTTGCTTCGCAACCAGCGCAGAACCAAGCAGAACCGCACGCCCGCCTGCAATCGCCTGCGCGAAGCAATGGCGGGCAGGCAGAACCAATCAAAAAAAAGGTTCAGCCTAGTTCAGGGTTAAGTTCTGCACCTGTCAACGATTCTAAGAAGAAACTGGGCCGAAACGACCCCTGCTGGTGTGGTTCTGGAAAGAAGTACAAAAAGTGTCACTACCCAAATTAAGTGATATAATCCTCCCTATGGAAAGAGTTCGATATAAAAATATTGGTATTACAGGAGCAGAAGGGCATATTGGTACGGTTTTAAGAAGAGGATTGAGTAATGATTATTCGATTAAATCGTTTACAAAAACCCCTGTAGAATTCCCATCCCGGGTAGCGGACTTATCAAAAAAAGAGCAGGTCAGGGGAATTTTTGTTGGGCTTGATGCCGTTATTCATTTGGCTGCTGATCCAGATCCAGCGTCTTTTTGGGAAAGTGTTCGAGAAAATAATATAGAAGCAACCTATCAGGTTATTGAGGAATGTAGGGAGTCAGGTATTAAGAGAATCGTATTTGCTACTACGAATCATGTTCAGCATGGCAACACATTATTAACAACACCGGAATCTATTGACACTAGCAAGAAAATTCTCATGAAAGTAAATGATCCTCCAAACCCTGATTCGCTATATGCGGTCTCAAAGCTTTTTGGAGAAAATGTGGGTAAGTTATACAGCGAAAGGTTTGGTCTTGAATTTGTAGGCTTAAGAATAGGATGGACCATTCCAGAGGATGACCCAAGTATTTATAAAGGTAAAAATAAAGAAGATTATATTAGGGCAATGTTTTTAAGCCAAAGGGATTGTATACAGGCTTTCAAACGAGCATTGGAAGTTGAAGCAAAATACATAATAGCTTATGCAGTAAGCAATAATGATAGAAGAGTTTTTGACTTAACAGAAACAATAGCAAATCTCGGTTTTCATCCTCAAGATAATGCTGAAGATTTTTTTAACAGGAAGTAGTCATCTAGAGGAGTTTTGAGCGGTGGGTGAGGATATTTCCCCATGTCATCATTTTTTCAGCCCACAATAGTTCGTCTTTAGGTTTATTTCTGCCTTCTTTGTCAAGTTTTTTATATTCTTTTAAAAATTTATTCAGAGTTTTTTTAAAAGCATCAGAAACTTCAGAATCTTTAAGAGAATTCATATATTCTTGATTTTGGTCGAGAAAAATAAGAATTCTCTTCTTTTTTAAATCATAGCCGTCAGCAGCCCAATTGCCGATCCTGTTTAAATTCATGGCAATATCCAAAACTTTATCTCTGCTGTTCATAAAAGTAATTCATAAACAATTTTATCAAAATCTTTTCTTATATCTTCTGACAGGATATCACGGCTCGGATTTTTTTGAGAGGGCCTTAGATTGATAATTGAATTGTAATCGATTTCTTTGGTGTCTAGATCAATTCCTCCGCCCCAAAGATTCTCCTGTTTTGAGCCCTCGGAAAGCAATTTTTGTTCTCCGTCAACATGCCTTTTTCCTCCTCCAGCCAGGATTCCTTTTTCCACGTCGACAACAATTTTTATATATCCTTGAAAATCTTCTGATATTTTTTCAATTTTCTCATCGCTTGCCTTTTTATCAATAATCAAAATCACGAATTTATTATACAATAATTTTTATTTTGTGATATTATTTTTTGTATAAATGGCAACAGCTAAAAAAAATCATTATCATCATCTAAAAGAAAAGTGGACGAAAAGGCATAAGGAGATTTCGGACAAGTTTTTAACAAAACACAAGGAAGTTTTGGAATGGGCCTCAAATAATACAAAACAATTAGCCCTTGGTTCTGCCGCCTCATTAATGCTTTTCGGCATGCCAAATGTTCCTGCAGTTTTACAGCCGCATTCTTTAGAAGTTCAGAATCCTGTTTATGCTCTAGGAACTGATAAAAGTGTTTTTTTAATTTCAGATCTTTACAATGTTTTACCAAAAGAGGAAATCCGTCCTCTTACAAAAACCGAAGAAAACCAGGTTTCCAATATTCTTTCAAGAGATTTCGGATTAAAAATAACAGCCGAGCTTGAGGGAAAAAGATTAAACAGAAGTTACGGAAAAATCGGGGCAGAACAGCACTTGGCAAGATATCCGGGAGACACGATGGACTCGCATTTTGATAATCCGGAAGATGCAAAACTTTACTGGTCTTCCGGAATGGCGCCGGGTCTTGGAGGCTGGCGTTACTTTACAAATTCTCAAGGCGAATTAACGCAGGAAGGAAAAAATAGGGAGAAATATTATATTGCGATTCAGACTTTTCTAGCACCCGGATTTTCGGAAAATCCAAGAGAAATAATTAATTTTTTCAAATACAGAAAAATGCTTGTTGTAAATCCTAATAACGGGAAAGCGATGGCGGTGGTGGTTGGTGATGCGGGGCCGGCTTCTTGGACCGGAAAACATTTAGGAGGTTCCCCTGAAGTTATGAAATATCTGGAGCGGGTAGACGGGAAAGGTGTCGGTCCTGTTTTATATTTCTTTATTGATGATCCTGAAAATAAAGTTCCCTTAGGGCCGTTGGAGTATAATAAAAATAAATGAGCAAACATTTTTATAGTTACATTGTTAACATAGAGTCCATAACAATCGAGCTTAATAACTTGCAATTATCAAGCGATGAGAAAAAAGAGCTGATTTTACTTATTAACTCAAATGTTCATCATGCGGTTTTGGATACCGTATTATCCGAACTGTCAAAAGAAGATAAAAAAACATTTTTAAAACATCTTTCCAAAGATAAACATGAAAAAATTTGGGAACTTTTAAGAAATAAAGTTGATAAAGCAGAAGAAAAGATTAAAAAAACCGCAGAGGATTTACTTGAGGAATTCCGGAGGGACATAAAAAACCTGAAATGATAATTTAATTCCCCTCATTTTTCCTTTTTTTCTTTATTGTGTCTTTCTTCAATCTTTTTAAGCTTGTCGGTGACAGCTCTTTCGATATCAACGCCGGAAACTCCGGCAAGCTGTATTGTTGTTATAATTACGTCCGCAAATTCCTGATAAATATTTCTTTTGTCAAATTTTTCAAGCTTTGCTTTTCTCTGAAGCCTTAAGATTGACAAAATATCATTGCATAATTCTCCGACTTCTTCATTTAATTTTACTGTTTTTGTAAGAATTTCTTTTTCCTGCTGGGAATAAAGCTTAAAATGAGGCCTTGTTTTTATATTGAATGCATTTATTCTCTGCTGTAAATTCTTTAGATTCATAATATTATCTTACAATAATCAGCCAGAAAAGAATAGATAAGATAATCCTGTATATTCCAAAAGGAATGAAAGTGTGGTTTTTTATGAAATTTAGAAAAAATTTAACTGCTAAAATCGCAACAATAAAAGACCCGAGGAATCCGACTGCCAAAAGAGAGTATTCATTTACTGTAAAAGAAAAGTTGCTCTTGGCAATATCAAGTCCTGTTGCGGCAAACATTGTAGGCACTGCCAATAAGAAAGAGAATTCAACTGCTGTTTTTCTTTTTGTTCCAAGCATTAATCCGCCGATTATTGTTGCGGCCGATCTTGAAACTCCGGGAATCATAGAGAGAGATTGGAAAATACCAATCAGGAAGGCTTTTTTTAGACTTAAATCTTCTATTTTATCTACGTGGTGTTCTTTTTCCTTGTAAATGAGTTCTAATGCAATAAGTATTATACCCCCTAAAAAAAGAGCTGCAAGAGTCAGCTCTGTATTTCCGATTAAAAATGATTTTACTATTTTGTAAAAAAGTAATCCCAAAATTGCTGTTGGTAAAAATGCGGTTAGAATTTTTCCAAGAATTTTTTTATTTTCAATAAACTTTTTCCAATAAAGAAAAATTATGGCAAAGATGGCTCCTAGCTGAATAATAATTTCAAAACTTTTAATAAAGTCGGTTTGAGGAATTTTTAAAAGATCTGCAGTTAGTACGAGATGGCCGGTTGAGGAAATGGGAAGAAATTCTGAAAAGCCTTCAACAATTGAAAATATTAAGGCCTGTAAATAATCCACGCTTAAAATTATAACAGATGGGCGCTGAGGTCGCCTTTCCAGTTCAGCTCGTCTTCAGACGCAAGCGCCCCTCCGTCCCGATTAGATCGGGACTCGGGGTACGGTCGCTTCGGCGACTCTAGTGAAGACATCGCTGAATGAAAAGTCTCCCCGCGCCTTTATTTAATAGCTTTCAATTGATTATAAAAATGAGTAAAATAAAGAAGTGGAAGAGATTGTAAAAAAAGCTGCTTTAGTACGAAAATGGTGTTTGGTTTCAACAACAGAAGCGGGGTCTGGCCATCCGACTTCCTGCTTGTCGTCTGCTGATATCGGAACGGTTCTTTTTGATAAGTTTTTGGAAGCTACAGATCATTTTGTTTTATCAAAAGGTCACTGCGCTCCTCTTTTGTACACTCTTTTTGCCTTAAGCGGGTCTTTTCCTTTGGAAGAATTAAAAACTTTGAGAAAATTCCAAAGTCCTTTGGAAGGTCATCCTGTTCCTCATCTTCCATTTATTGATGCGGCGACAGGTTCTTTGGGGCAAGGTTTATCAATCGGAGCAGGATTGGCCTATGCTCTTCGGGAAGAAAATGGAAAATCCCCAGAAGTTTATACGCTTTTGGGGGATGGGGAAATGGCAGAGGGAAATGTTTGGGAAGCAGCAAATTTTGCCTCTTATTATAAATTAAATAATTTAATAGCAATTGTAGACGTTAATCGTTTAGGGCAAAGTCAGGAGACTATGTTTGGTCATAAAACAGAGGAATATGTTAATAAATTCAAGGCCTTTGATTGGGAGGTTATTTCAATAGACGGTCATAATTTTGAAGAAATTGATAAAGCTTTTAAATCAGTTCTTGAAAATAAGACAGAGAAGCCTTTTGCAATTATTGCTAAAACAATAAAAGGGAAAGGGATTTCTTTTTTGGAGGATAAAGAAGGATGGCATGGAAAAGCATTAAAAAAAGAGGAGCTGGATAAAGCGCTTTCAGAATTGGGGGAGGTGGATGAGAAATTACGATTCAATTTTAAACACAGAACCACACGGAACCGAACACAGAACAACGCAGAATTCAGCTTAGTTCAGCCTGATGTTCAGCTTAGTTCAGCGATCTTTAAAATCGGCGATGAAATAGCAACTCGGGAAGTGTATGGAAAGGTTTTAGCGGAATTGGGAAATGAAAATGATTTGATTTATGCCTTGGATGGAGATTTAAAAAATTCAACCTTTTCCGAAATATTTAAAAATGCCCATCCGGAAAGATTTATAGAATGTTTTATTGCCGAACAAAATATGGTGGGAGTTGCTATTGGCTTATCGGCAATCGGAAAAATTCCTTTTGTTTCATCTTATGGCGCATTTTTAACTAGGGCATTTGATCAGATTAGAATGGCCGGAATTTCAAAAGCAAATATAAAATTTGTCGGATCACACGCCGGAGTTTCAATCGGGCAAGACGGTCCTTCCCAAATGGGACTTGAAGATTTAGCAATGTTTGGCGCAATCCCGGATTCAGTTATTTTCCATCCAAGCGATGCTATTTCAATAGCTAAAATCATGCCGCTTATTCTAAATCATCAGGGAATTTCTTATCTTCGGACACTCCGCCCCAAAACTCCTGTTATTTATGATCAGAATGAAGAATTTAAAATCGGAGGATCAAAAATTCTCAAAAGTTCAGAAAGTGATGTTTTGACTGTTGCCGCTTGCGGGATAACAGTTTTCGAAGTTCTAAAGGCCTATGAAGAATTAAAGAAAGAAGGAATAAATATCAGGGTTTTGGATTGTTACTCAATAAAACCAATTGATAAAGAAACTCTTAAGCAATGCATTAATTCAACCATTCAGCCATTGATCATAACTGTTGAAGACCATTATGAGCATGGCGGATTAGGGGATTTTGTCCTATCGGCAGTTTCAAAGACCGGGGCAAAAGTTGAAAAAATGGCAGTTTCAAAAATCCCCTGCTCCGGAACAAAAGACGAGCTTTTGAACTTTTTCGGTATAAGCTCCGATTGTATTGTTAAAAAGGCCAGATCCCTGCTACAATAGCCTTGTGCAAGATATTAACTCCGATTACGAATCCTGGAATAAAAAAAGATTAGCCATAGGTATTTTAACGCTTTTAATTTTTTTAAGCCTTGTTTTAGGAGTAAGATCTTTTTTCCTCGGAAAGAACAATGATTTGTTTACAAAAAAAACTTCAGGGGTGGAAGAAAAGGTTAAGGGAGTTTTTGAACAGCAAAAAGATTCGGGCAGCGAAGAAAATAATGTTGGTGTTTCAATTCCCGGATCTTCTGACATTCAGCAAAGACTGGAAGTTATAAAAAAAGAAGTTAACAGTATTAATATAACGGAAATTACTTCTTCTTCTCCCCAAATTCAAAAAGTTCTAACAGACCTTAAAAATCTGGAAGAATACCCTAAAAATCAGGTAAAAGAAGCCTGTTATAATATCTGCAAAGGATTATAAATGGAAAAAATTAAAAAATTTATAAAGAATTTAGGGCCCGGATTGGTTACGGGTGCCGCGGATAACGACCCGTCGGGAATAGCAACCTACACTCAAGCGGGAGCTCAATTCGGACAGGGAATGCTCTGGACGGCATTTTTTATGTATCCCCTAATGACGGCGATTCAGGAAGCATCAGCGAGAATAGGAGCAGTGACAGGAAAAGGAATCGCGACAGTTGTCCGTGAGCATTACGGGAAAAAAGTGGTTTTTCCTGTTGTTTTCTTACTTCTTTTGGCAAATATCATAAACATAGGAGCGGATATCGGAGCAATGGCCGCCGCCGCCGGGCTTTTAATACCTACATCTTTCGTTTTCTTAATGATATTTTTTACATTTGTTATTTTGGCATTGGAAATTTTTACTTCGTATAACGTATACTCAAAAATTTTGAAACTCCTCACGCTTTCTCTTTTGGCATATCCTGTTACAGCTTTTATTGTGAACGCTCCCTGGAGAGATATTTTAATTTCTTCAGTTATTCCTCATTTTGAATTGAATTTTGGTTTTCTTTTTATTTTAACCGGAGTTTTAGGGACAACTATTTCTCCTTATCTTTTTTTCTGGGAGGCTTCGGAAGAAGTTGAGGAAGAAATTAAACAAGGTAAGTTAAGAAGAATCGGCGGAATTCCAAGAATAGGCAGAAAATTTATCAAAAATCTAAGGATCGATAATGTTTTTGGAATGTTTGCTTCGGAAATTACAACCTGGTTTATTATTATTGTCGCCGGGACCGTTCTTCATAATAATAATATTTTGAATATAAATAGCGCATCCGATGCCGCAAAAGCACTTGAGCCCCTGGTCCAAAGTTTTCCAAACGCAGGGCTTATGGCAAAAATCATTTTTGCCGCAGGGATAGTCGGACTTGGACTGCTTGCTATTCCAACCTTAGCAGGAGCGGCTTCTTATGCTTTGTCGGAAGCCTTTAGCTGGCATGAAGGGTTATATTTAAAATTAAGACAGGCTCATGGTTTTTACGGGGTGATGATGCTTTCTACCTTGGCTGGTCTTTTAATAAATTTTATTGGGGTAGATCCTATTAAAGCTCTTATCTTTGCAGCTGTTTTTAACGGAGTTTCGGCAGTACCCTTAATATTTATCATAGGAAGACTTGCCCAAAATAAAAAGATAATGGGCGAATATCAGAGTAAAACTTTATCAAGGACTTTGGTTTTTATTACATTTATTGTAATGACCATATCGGCAGTTCTTATGTTTTTAACATTATGGAAAGTTTAAAAGAAAGATTAGATAAACTTTTGGAAAAATTAAACATTGAGGAAAAGAGAAGAAAGATTCGGGAGATTGAGGTGGAATCAGTTCGTTTGGATTTCTGGAAAGACCATCAGTCAGCGTCCTCAAAAATGAAAGAGCTCTCGGATTTACAAAAAGAGATTCTGGAAATAGAAGAGCTTCAAAATTTAGTTCGAGAGGGTGAGGAAAAAGAAGCTGAAAAGCTTCTTGCAAAATTGGAAGTGCTTCTTTATCTTTCTGGCGTTTATGACCAAAGCGGAGCAATTTTATCAATTCATTCAGGACAGGGAGGGGTTGAGGCAATGGATTGGACGCAAATGTTATATCGAATGTACACCCGCTATTTTGAGAGAAAAGGATTTAGTTTTGAAACAATTGAGGAAACCTTAGGAGAAGAAGCAGGTTTAAAAAGCGTTGCTTTAGCAGTTGACGGAAAATATGCTTACGGATTTTTAAAAGGAGAAGCCGGAGTTCATCGGCTGGTGCGGCAGTCGCCTTTTAACGCCGATAAATTAAGACAAACTTCCTTTGCATTGGTTGAAGTTCTTCCTCAAATTGAAGACCAGGGAGCAATTGAAATAAAAGACGATGAATTGGATTGGGAATTTTATAGAGCCAGTTCTCATGGCGGGCAAAATGTGCAAAAAGTCTCATCTGCTGTCCGTTTAAAACACAAACCTACCGGAATTGTCGTTACGGCTCAATCAGAGCGCTATCAAGGCCAAAACAGAGAAAACGCCTTAAAAATGCTTAGGGCAAAGCTTTGGATTATTCAGGAAGAGGATCGTAAAAAAGAAGAACAAAAATTAAAAGGAGGATATAAAACTCCGGGTTGGGGAAATCAAATCCGTTCCTATGTTTTACACCCCTACCACATGGTAAAAGATCTTCGGACTGGATTTGAAACCAGTAACACAGAGGCGGTATTAGACGGAGAAATCGACGGATTTATAGACGAGGAGCTACGTCAACTTTAAAGGTTGAAAAAAAGATAGAATTGTGGTTTACTTAAAGGAGTTTAAAAATGGAACCTTTTGAAAACAACTCAAGTTCAATTATAAGCCCGAAAGTATTAATACTTTTAACGATTATTGTTTTATTGGGTGTCGGTACAGGCTTTTTTTTATCTAAAAATAATACAGGTTTAGGTTCGGTAAGTAACATTACTACAGGCGGAGGTTCTTCTCTGGGTAAGGGGACAGTTGTCGGCTCCAATGATCTAAAAACTTTTAAAGATTCAACGGAAGGAGTTTTAAAGGAAGGCGGGATTGACGGTGAGGGGCAATTTCATCTTGAAAGGCCCGGCGGAGAAAGTCAGAGTGTTTATCTAACATCCTCAAGCGTAGATCTAACACAGTTTATGGGCAAAAAAATTAAAGTTTGGGGTCAGACGCAAAAAGCTCAAAAAGCAGGATGGCTAATGGACGTCGGACGAATAGAGGTTCTTTAGTTGTGAATAATAATGATAAAGCTTCAGGAAGTTTCAAAAAATTTTAATATTGGAACTCCCGCCCTTTCTGAAATATCATTTGACATTGAAAAGGGTGAGTTCATCTTTTTGGTTGGTCACACAGGATCTGGCAAAACAACACTTTTTCGTCTTCTAATTCGAGAAATGCTTCCCTCGAAAGGTTCAATAACAGTTTCGGAGTTCGACGTTGTAAGATTGCCCCATCATAAAATCCCAAACCTTAGAAAAAAAATCGGAGTTATTTTTCAGGATTTAAAATTACTTTTAGACAGGACAATTCTTGAAAATATTCTTTTGCCTTTGGAAGTTTCAGGCGTTAATCCCTTTGAGGCTAAGAAAAAAGCAGAGGAAATTTTAAAAGAGGTCGGTATAGAGGTGCATGCATATAAATTTCCAAGTCAGTTGTCTGGAGGAGAGCTTCAGAGGGCTGCTATTGCCCGGGCATTAGTTTTATCACCGGAAATAATTTTAGCAGATGAGCCGACCGGAAATCTTGATCCAAAGACAAGTTCGGAAATTGTTGACCTTCTTTTTCAGATAAATAAAAAAGGGACAACTATTATAATGGCAACCCATAATACGGCAATTGTAAATAGTTCCAGTAAAAGAGTGATTGCTCTGGAAAAAGGGAAAGTTATTCGGGATGAAAAGAAAGGAAAATATGGGAGCTCTTAGAACTACGTGGCATCATATAAGGAGGTCTCCGTATCAGGCATTTGCCGCAATTTTAATTATGACTTTAACTTTTTTTGTTATTTCTATTTTTACTTTTGTTCTTTTGGGTTCTTCAAAAATAATTTCTTATTTTGAATCAAAACCGCAGGTAACGGCATTTTTTAAGGATGAAACAAAACAAGAAAATATAGAAGCCCTAAGAGATCAGCTTGTTTCAACCGGAAAAGTTTCCAAAACAAAATTTGTCTCAAAACAGGAAGCGCTGGCAATTTATAAAGAGCAGAATAAAAATGACCCTTTGCTTTTGGATCTGGTTACGGCTGATATTTTGCCTTCATCGTTAGAAATTTCCGCCTTAAAAGTTGATGATTTAACCGGAATTTCCGAAATGCTTAAAAACTCTCCTTTGGTTTCCGAAGTTGTATTCCAAAAAGATGTAGTTGCAACTCTGACTGTCTGGACAAGCGCCGCCCGTAAAATCGGCATTGGACTAATTTCTGTTTTTGCTTTGGTTTCAATTTTTATTATGGTTACTATTACAGGAATTAAAATCTCTCAAAAAAAAGAAGAAATAGAAATTGTGCGCCTTTTGGGGGGAACAAACTGGTATGTAAGATGGCCATTTATTTTTGAAGGGATGTTTTATGCTATGCTTGGCGCCTTTATCGGCTGGCTTACGTCTTCTTTGGTGCTTTGGTATTCCAGTCCTTTCCTTTCCTCATTTTTACAAGGAATTCCTATTTTGCCCATTTCTCCTTTCTTTTTGTTGGGACTTTTAGGAGTTGAGTTATTAGTTGCCATGTTTTTAGGAGCATTTTCAAGTTTCCTGGCAGTTCTTCGTTATCTTAAATGAGAATCAAAAGTTATGAATTATGAAGCTAATTCTGAAAAAATATGCTATAGGGATTATATGCTTTCTACTTTTTATAATAGTTAACTCTTTTTCTTACGCTGAAACCCCAACCCCAACCCCAACCCCAACCCCAACCACTACACCTACGGAATCGACATCCCCAACCCCTAGTCCAACTCCGGATACATCAGGACTCCAAAAACAAATAGCAGATTTGCAAGGTAAAATATCGGAATTGCAAGGGCAGGAAAAAACTCTTTCTTCTCAAATTTCCGTTATGGATAACCAGATGCGTCTTACACAGTTGAGAATAAATTCCACAAAACAGCAAATTAAAGATTTAACAGAAGATATTGAAACAACCAATAAAAAAATTGGATCTTTAGAAGAATCCTTAACAACAATAACTAAATTATTGATTAATAGGGTAAGGACAACATATGAAGTTGGCAGTATTCAGCCTTTTCACATTTTACTTTCTTCAGATGGAGTTACTAATTTTCTTAAGAGACTTAATTATTTAAAAATTGCTCAAGCAAATGACAGGAAAATAATATATGAAACCCAACAGGCAAAAACAGATTACGCAAATGAAAAAGAAATTTTTGAAGACAAAAGAGTAAAGGTAGAATCTCTTAATAAGGAGCTTGAGGGGTATAATGATCAGTTAGATAAAGAAAAGCAAAGTAAGAAAATTTTACTTTCTGAAACTCAAGGAAGCGAAGAGAATTATCGAAAGCTATTAAGAGAAGCTCAAGCTCAATTAGCTGCATTTTCAGGCTTTGTTTTGCGTCAAGGAGGAGCTTCCCTTTTAGGAAATCAAACACAGTGTGACGGTTGGGGATGTTATTATAACCAACGTGATGGTGCTTGGGGGGCCTCTTCTTTGAATGGAACGCAATATACATTAGCAAGCGATGGATGTTTGGTTACAGCCATGGCAATGATTTATACGCATTATGGATATAGAAACGTTACGCCTGCGACAATCAACGGTATATCTTCTAATTTTGCTTCTTATTATCCAGCCTATCTAAAATTTGCAATTTCAGCTGATGGTGTCTCTTCGCAGAGAATTGGAGCAGAACTTGATTCAATATTGAGCAGCGGTCATCCGGCAGTTGTGGGAATTAGTTATGACGGGGGATCTATAGCAGACCATTTTGTTGTTTTTTTAAGCGGATCAGGCGGCAATTACATGATGAATGACCCCTTTACTCCAAATGGAAAGAACATCTCTTTTAGAGACCGTTATCCAACTGAAAGGATAGTCCAAGTAAATAAAGTTTTATTTTAGCCGGATTTATTAATTTTTATTAATGAAAAGGATTAAGGTTCTTATACTTGTCCTTGTATTGTTTTTATCAGTTAAAACTGGAGTTTTTGCCGAAGACGTTATTTTAAATGAGTTCCTAGTTGATCCCGATTCAAACCAGTGGGTCGAACTATATAATAAGGGAACAAGTTCTGTCGATATTAGCGGATGGTTTATTGATGACAACGGGGGAACTCAAAAATTTACAATACCAGAAAATACAATAATTGGCTCTTCGGAGTTTAAGGTTTTTGAAAGCAGTTTTTTTAATCTCAACAGGGCAACTTCAGATGTTGCCAGTTTACTAAACGGTTCAATATTAATTGATAGCTATTCTTACGATACCGGGCCTGGAGTCAATAGATCATTTGGAAGGCAGATTGATGGAACCGGAGATTGGGTTATTTTTGATAATCCAACCAAAGGAGTAAGTAATAATTTATCAACGCCAATTCCCATACCATCACCCAGTCCGATTTCTACTCCTACCTCAACGTCAACACCAAGTCCAACGCATAGTCCTTCTCCGACAAAATCTCCAACTCCAAAATCTCCCACCCCGACAAAATCTCCGACTCCTGCAAAAAGTACCCCTACTCCTTCGAAATCCTCTTCTCAAACTTCTGATTCAAAAATCCTTGCAATTGCAACTGTGGCCATTTCGGAAATTCCATCTTCTAAACCATTATCAAGTCAGTCTCCGTCTCCTGCAACAACTGCTGTTTTAGGAAGCAGTTCGGCAAATAATTTACCAAAAATTCTAATGGGTATAGGTTCGGTTTTTCTTCTTGCCTGTGGTATACTAACGTTTCGGAAATTGAAGACTAAAAATGAAGAATGAAATTATTATTACCAATAATTTTGAAGAAACTCAAAAAGCCGGAGAGGATTTTATAAGGTCTCACCCCCTCGGGTCTGAGCCTCGGGGTCGAAGACTTGCAAGTGTGGTTGCTCTTTACGGAGATTTGGGTGCTGGGAAAACAACGTTTGTTCAGGGATTGGCAAAAGGGTTGGGGATAAAGAAAAGAATTATATCGCCAACGTTTATTCTCGTAAGAGAATATAAATTCAAAATTCAAAATTCAAAAGTTAAAATTTCAAGTCAAAATCCAAAAGTTTTACATCATGTTGACTTGTATAGGGTTCAGGACGTAATTGATATAAAAGGGTTAGGATTGGAAGAAATAATAAGTGATCCGCAAAATCTGGTTGTTATTGAGTGGGCGGAGAGAATGGGAGAGCTACTTCCGAAAAAAAGAATTGATATTAGATTTGAATATTTGGGAGAGGAGAAAAGAAAAATAATTATCTCGTGCTGATCGTTTATGAGTAATATAAATAAAGCTATTGAGATTTTAAAGGCAGGAGGAATTATCATTTTTCCAACAGATACTGCTTTTGCGATTGGTTGTCGGATTGATGATAAAAAAGCGGTTGAGAGATTGTTTAAAATCCGAAAAAGGCCGCAAAGTCAGGCTGTTCCTGTTCTTTGCGACACAGTTAAAATGGCCCAGAACTACCTTAGGCCAATTCCAAAAGAGGTTGTTGATAAACTTATTGAACCGTATTGGCCGGGTGCGTTGACAATTGTTTTTTCCTGTTTAACAAATAAGGTTCCAAGTCTAGTTCGCGGCGGAGGTCAAACATTAGGAGTTCGTATCCCTAGTCATTCTGTAGCAAGAAGGATAATCAGGGAAGTTGGAGTACCGATTTTGGGGCCATCAGCAAATTTCCACGGAGAAAAAACACCATATAGGCTAGATGATCTAAGTGGGGGGTTGATAAAAATGGTTGATTTTGTTATGCCAGGAGAATGTTTGGCCTGCAAAGAATCAACTGTAATTGATTGTTCGGCAAAGCCATGGAGAATATTGCGGCAGGGAGCAATAAGAATTCAAAAGTCAAAATTCAAAAGTCAAAATTACAATTTAAAATTCAAAAATAAAAAAACACTTTTGATTGATACGGCCAGTAATAGAGAGATAGTAGTCGGAATCTCAATCGATGGTAAAAAGTATTTATCAAAGAAAAAGATTGGGAGGCAGAAAGCGCAGGTTGTTTTGCCGATGATTGATAATTTACTGCTGAAACACAAATTAAAACTTAGCGATTTAACAGATATAGAAGTTGATCAAGGACCAGGTTCATTCACGGGTTTAAGAGTAGGCATATCTATTGCCAATGCTCTTTCTTTTGCTCTTAAAATTCCGGTAAATAAAAAAACAATTGTCGAACCTTTGTATGAGTGATATACTTTTTTCATGAGGGAAATCCTGCACCATTTCTTTTTACCCAGAGAATCCAACAATCACAGGGCTAAAATACTTCATCATAAGAGCTTAATCTTTCTCATAACCTTTCTTTTCTTGGGACAGTTTTTATTTTCTTTTTTAAGATCTAATTTCTCTTCAGTTTTAGGAACATCTTTTAATATTTCATCCCAAGAGCTCCTTTTATTGGTTAATCAAAGACGTCAGGCACAAGGATTATCAGCTCTGGTTTTAAATGATAGGTTGTCAAATGCGGCTTATTCTAAGGCAAATGACATGTTTTCAAAAAATTATTGGGCACACAATTCTCCTGACGGCCTAACACCGTGGGTTTTTATAAAAGGATCAGGGTACAGTTATCTTTATGCAGGAGAAAACTTGGCCAGGGGCTTTTCTACTTCCCCTGAAGTAGTTAACGCCTGGATGGCAAGCCCATCTCATCGGGATAATATCCTTTCTCAAAATTATAGAGATATTGGTTTTGCCATTGTTCCGGGAAAGCTTTTAGGAGAAGACACGGTTTTGGTAGTTGAAATGTTTGGTGCAAGCAGTCAGCCAATAGCAAAAAAAATAGAAACTCCAAAAGAAGCAGTGCAAATATCAGTTCCTTTAGCTGAAACTAAGGAAGTTGTAGAAACTCCAAAGAAGGTTTTTGCAAGCTCGACTGTTTTTGCCAGCGCAGTTAAAAATCAATCTTTAATAGAGAGCGTGTTTCTTACTCGAAATATTGGTATTCTGATACTCTCTGTCTTTATTCTGGCTTTGCTTTTAGATATGATTGTTGTTGAAAGAAAAAAAGTCATCCGATTAGTAGGTCATAATGTCGATCACATCCTGTTTTTAGGAGGGATTATGATTATTATCATAATTCTGGCAAGAGGTATAATTATTTAAAGTGCAATGCTAAATAAAAAACATATAATTTATTATATTTTTCTATCTGCAGTTTTATTCTTTGGAATATTCTTGACTATGCAAACGGCAGATAACAGACAATTACAATCACTCATAATTTTTTCTACGGCATTCTTTTATGTTGGTTCGGGACTTTTGCATCATTTTTTAGAGCATGACTTAAACTCGAAAATTGTGCTAGAATACGTGCTTATGGGAGCTTTAGGATTAACGGTTATATTATTTTTCCTTAAAGGAGGAATAGGTATATGAAAGGGGTAATTTTGGCAGGAGGATTAGCAACAAGACTTCGGCCTTTAACTTTAGTTACCAACAAGCATCTTTTGCCAATTTACAATAAGCCCATGATTTATTATTCATTGGAGGCAATGGTAAAAGCAGGGGTTAAAGAGGTTTTGTTAAGCAGCTCGCCTGACCATTGTGGAGATTTTGCCAGTCTTCTTCAAACAGGTGAAGATTTTGGGTTACGCTTATATTATGCCGTTCAAAAGAATCCAAAAGGAGGTATTGCCGATGGGATTTCTTATGCAGAGGAGTTTGCAGATGGCCAACGGATTATAGTTGTTTTAGGTGATAATATTTTTAATACAGATTTAAAATCTATCATCGATAAGTTCTCTAAAACAGAAAAAGGAGCTATTGTTTATGGGGTACGCATGCCAACGGATTCAAAGCAGTATGGGGTAATTGAAATGGATGATAACAAGAGAGTACTATCGATAGAAGAAAAACCAGATAATCCTAAATCTGATATTGCTCAAACCGGTATTTATATGTATGATGAGCGGGTTTTTGATTTTATTAAAGAGTTAAAGCCTTCTGCTAGAGGGGAACTTGAGGTTACAGATTTAAATAATTATTATCTCAAAGAAGGGACTTTAAGCTGTGAATTGTTGGATTGGTGGATTGATGCCGGTACTTCTTTTGATGAGCTTTTAAGAGCAAATAATCTTGTTGCCGAAAAAGTTAAAGCAGGAGAATTGGAATAGATGATAAATTGTACTTTTGAAAATGGAGGAAAGGGAAGTTTAAGACATGTAACGGTCGGAGCGCTAATAATAAACGAGAAAAATAAGGTATTGATTATAAAACGAGCTAAAAACATTATAAACGGAGGAAAATATGGAGTTCCGGGTGGATTTCTGGATAGGGATGAAACGACAGAAGAAGGTGTTCTTCGAGAGCTTTTTGAAGAAACGGGTTTGAAAGGGGAGGTTGTTAAACTTTTCCAAATTATTGATACTCCAAAAAGGCCAAAAGAAGATAGACAAAATGTTCAATTTAATTACATAGTAAAAGTAGAAGCAGGGAAATTTAATAAAAACATTGAGGTTTTGGAGTCAAAATGGGTTTCAGAAGAGGATCTACCGGGAGAGGATGAATTTGCCTTCGACCACAGGAGATATATAGAAAGATACTTTGAATATCTAAAGAAAAGTTTTTCTTTGCCGATAATAAACTATTAAATTATGAAAATTTTAGTAACAGGAGGAGCGGGGTTCATAGGATCTAACTTTATTTTGTATTGGATGAAAAATCATCCAGATGATCAGATTGTTAATCTTGACAGGCTGACTTATGCGGGGAATTTGGAAAACCTAAAAGAAGTAGAAAAAAATCCAAATTACAGTTTTGTCCATGGGGATATTTGCAACGGAACAGATGTTGAAAAGGTTATGCAAGGGGTTGAGACTGTTGTTCATTTTGCCGCAGAAACCCACGTTGACCGTTCGATAACCGAACCGGCCCCATTTATTATGACAAATGTTGTTGGAACCCAAATTCTTTTAGATGCAGCCTTAAAGAATCGAGTAAAAAAATTCCACCATGTTTCAACAGATGAAGTATTCGGGTCTTTAGATCTTGAAGATCCGAATAAATTTAGTGAACGAACAAATTATAATCCCAGAAGTCCTTATTCGGCAGGCAAGGCTGGATCTGATTATCTTGTAAAAGCCTACCATAATACTTATGGACTTCCAATTACTATTACCAACTGTTCAAATAACTTTGGTCCTTATCAATTCCCTGAAAAGTTAATTCCATTGGCAATTACTAATCTTTTGGAAGATAAAAAAGTGCCCGTTTATGGAGATGGTTTGTATGTTCGTGATTGGCTTTACGTAGAAGATCATTGCAGGGCAATAGAGGCAGTTCTTCTAAAAGGAAAAATCGGTGAAACTTATTGTGTTGGGGGGTTAACAGAAGATATTAATAATTTGGAGATAATTAAAAAAATTATTTCTATCTTAGGAAAAAGTGAGGATATGATCGAGTTTGTTAAAGATCGCCCGGGACATGACAGAAGGTACGCTATTGACTGGTCTAAAATCAAAAACGAATTGGAATGGGAACCTTTGTATAGCTTTGATGAATGGCTTAAGAAAACAATCGAATGGTATAAGCAGAATCAAGACTGGTGGAAAAATGTAAAAAGCGGAGAGTATCAAAAATATTACGATCAGCAATATGGAAAATTATGAAGATTTTAGGAACAGGTTTATTGGGATTAGTCGGATCGAGGATTTTTGAATTATTAGGAAATACCTATGAGTTCGAGGCTTCGGAAACAGATATTACCGATCGGGAAGAAATTACCGACAGGATAAAAAGCAGTGATGCTTCTATTGTTCTTCATTTAGCTGCTAAAGCAGATGTCGATGGGTGCGAAAAAGATAAAGAGCTTGAAGAAAATGGAGATGCCTGGAAAGTAAATGTATCGGGAACAAAAAATATTGCGGAAGCCTGCGACAAAACAGGAAAAAAATTGATTTACGTTTCCACCGATTTTGTTTTTGACGGAACATCTAAAATCCCTTATTCAGAAGAAGATTCTCCGAATCCTCTAAATTGGTACGCAAAAACCAAATATGAAGGAGAGAAAATTGTTCAAGGCTTATCAACGCCATGGATAATTGTTCGTTTGGCATATCCTTATCGGGCAAGATATGAGCGGCATGATTTTTTTCGGGCTATGCTAAACAAACTTGAGAAAAAAGAAAGTATTGAAGCAGTCGAAGACCATATTATAACCCCCACATTCATTGATGACATAGCCTTCGCTCTAGGCGGTTTAATTAATTTGGATGCAAGCGGAATTTTTCATGTTGTCGGAGATCAATCCTTAAGTCCTTATGATGCTGCATCTTTGATTGCTAAAGAGTTTAATCAGGATCAGTCATTGATTATTAAAACCAGCAGAGAGGAGTATTTTAAAGGCAGAGCTTTAAGGCCTCTTTACTTAGGCCTAAAAAATGATAAAATAGAAAAATTAGGTTTAACAATGAAAAGTTTTGAAGAAGGGTTAATAGAAATTAAAAAACAATTATGACAATTACTTTTGTAGGACATGGTTATGTTGGATTGGTTACAGCCTCAATTTTTGCCGATTTAGGGAATACGGTTTGGGTTATTGGTCATACTGAAAAAAAAGTAGAGGATTTAAAAAAAGGAATCATACCGATTTACGAACCCGGTCTTGAAGAAATGGTAAAAAGAAATGTTAAAGCTAAAAGACTTCTCTTTACCATGGACTACAATAAGGCAATTCCTTCTTCCCAGATAGTTTTTATAGCAGTTGGAACCCCTCCTAAAAAAACAGGTGAATCGGATTTGTCTGTTGTTTTTGAAGTGGCGGAAAAAATAGGGAAAAGCCTTGGAGACTATACGGTAGTTACAACCAAAAGCACGGTTCCGGTAGGAACAAACAGAAAAATTTATGATCTTATCGCTAAGGTTAAGTCTAAGGAGGCAAAATTTGACGTAGCCTCTGCTCCTGAATTTTTACGCGAGGGGCAGGCAATTTCCGACACAATTCATCCAGACAGAATTGTAATAGGAACCGATTCATTGCAGGCAAGAAAATTACTTGTAGAGCTTCATAAACCAATAGACGGAACTTTTGTATTAACAACTATCGAGACTGCAGAGATGATAAAATATGCGGCCAATTCTTTTCTTGCGACAAAAATATCTTTTGCTAATGCTATTGCCAAACTTTGCGAGATTACAGGAGCGGACGGGATTAAAGTTTTGGAAGGGATTGGCCTTGACAGAAGAATTGGAAGCTCGTTTTTGTCCCCCGGAGCAGGTTATGGAGGAAGCTGTTTTCCAAAAGACGTAAAAGCACTTATTGCCATTTCCCGGGAAAATAATTATGACTTTAAACTTCTTGAAGACGTTGAAAAAATAAATAAGGAAACCATAATGGGCATAGTTGAAAAAGCCGAAAAATTAGGCGGAAATTTAAAAAACAAGCAAATAGGCATATTGGGATTGTCTTTTAAACCCGATACAGATGATATGAGAGATGCGCCGTCAATAATTGTTATTAATGCTCTTCAAGAAAAGGGAGCAAAAATAAAAGCCTATGATCCAACTGCCGCGGAGAATGCTAAAAAAATATTAAAAAATGTAACCTTTTGTTCAGATTCCTACGAAACAGCAAAGGATGCTCAAATTTTAATCATTATGACAGAATGGAATGAATTTCGGCAGATTGATCTTTTGAAAATAAAAAATCTTATGGCAGCTCCTGTAATTTTGGACGGAAGAAATATTTACGACCCTAAAAAAATCAGAGATTTAGGATTTGTATATTTAGGGGTTGGAAGGTAGAAATGTCGAAAAAAGTATTAATTACCGGAGTTACCGGTTTTGCCGGAAGTTTTTTAGCCGAGCATCTTCTTCAAAGCGATAAATACGAAATCTTAGGAACTTATCTTTCAGATGACAGTTTGGGAATTATTGAAAAAAATAAGGAAAAAATAAAACTGGTTAAGATTGACCTGATTGATGCTCAAAAAGTAAATGATTTAATTTCTTCAACAAAACCTGATTTAGTGTTTCATTTGGCTGCTCTAAGTTCTCCTGCAGACAGTTTTAAAACTCCGGCCAAAACAATAACAAACAACATAGAGGCTCAGATTAATTTATTAGAGGGAATTAGAAATTCAGAATTAAAAGATTCGCGTATTTTAATTATTTCATCGGCTGATATTTATGGTGCAGTTTTAAAAGAAGAGTTACCTATAGATGAAAAGACAGAATTAAGGCCTGCTAATCCCTATGCTGTTTCAAAAATCGCCCAGGATTTTTTGGCGTTTCAATATTTTTTATCATATAACCTTAAAATTATAAGGGTTAGGCCTTTTAATCATATTGGTCCCAGACAGTCCCCTCATTTTGTGGTATCTTCTTTTGCCAAAAAAATTGCCGAAATTGAAAAGCAAAAACAAGAGCCTGTTCTAAAAGTTGGCAATCTTAAAGCAAAACGTGATTTTACGGATGTTAGAGATATGGTTAGGGCATATGAAATGATTATTCAAGTCGGGAAAGAAGGAGATGTCTATAATATCGGTTCCGGAGTTTCTTATGAAATATCGGAAATTCTAAATAAGCTTATTTCCTATTCAAAAGTTAAAATAACGATTGAAACAGATCCTAATCTTCTTAGACCGAGCGATATTCCGGAGCTTTTATGCGATAAAAGTAAATTTAGCAATTTAACCGGATGGGAGCCTCAGATAAAAATAGAAGATACTCTTAAAGAAACCCTGGATTATTGGAGAGAGATAGTTTAAAATTAAATTTATGAAGAAAGCGCTTATAACCGGAATTACAGGTCAGGACGGTTCATATCTTGCCGAACTTCTTTTATCGAAAAATTATAAAGTTTATGGTTTAACAAGAAGAACAAGTACCGTAAATAACGAAAGAATTAAGCATATTCAGGATAAAATAGAGCTTATTCAGGGAGATTTATTAGATCAGAGTTCTTTGTCTTCAGCTTTAATGGAAACTCAGCCCGATGAGGTTTATAACTTAGCTGCCCAATCTTTTGTCAAAACATCCTGGAATCAACCAGTTTTAACAGGAGAATTTACTGCTTTGGGAGTTACAAGAATGCTTGAAGCCATAAGAGTTGTAAATCCCAAAGTTAAATTTTATCAGGCATCAAGTTCGGAAATGTTTGGAAAGGTAACCGAAACTCCTCAAAAAGAAACGACCAGATTTCATCCCAGAAGTCCTTACGGCGTTGCTAAAGTTTACGGGCATTATATCACGGTTAATTATAGAGAAAGTTTTGGAATTTTTGCATGTTCCGGGATTCTTTTTAATCACGAATCTCCAAGGAGAGGTTTGGAATTTGTAACGAGGAAAATAACCAATGCTGTTGCTAAAATAAGTCTTGGTAAGCAAGAAAAATTAGAGCTTGGTTCATTAGAGCCAAAAAGAGATTGGGGATATGCCGGAGATTATGTAGAGGCGATGTGGCTGATGCTTCAACAGGAGAAAGCAGATGACTACGTTGTTGCTACAGGAGAAAATCACAGCGTAAAAGAGTTTGTTAAATTGGCTTTTGAGGCCGTCGGTATTAAAGACTGGGAAAAATACGTTACAGGAAACAAAAAAGAACATATGCGTCCCGCGGAAGTAGACTATTTAATCGGAGATTACAGCAAGGCAAAAAAAATATTGGGATGGGAGCCTAAGACTTCTTTTAAGGATTTAATTGGGATAATGGTAAAAGCGGACTTAGACCTTGAAAAGAAAAACAATGCGTAAAATATGCAGACAATTTTAGTTGCTGGAGGAGCAGGTTTTATCGGGTCAAAACTATGCGAAGAATTACTAAAAGAAGGAAATAAAGTAATTTGCGTAGATAATTTAATTACAGGGGATAGAAAAAATATTGAGGAATTTCTTTCTGACTCAAACTTCCAATTCATAGAAGACGATATAACAAAAATTTCAAGCTTGAATTCTGTTTCAAATCTTGACTGTATCTTTCACTTAGCAAGCCCTGCTTCTCCAAATAAGAAAAGCCCGCGGAGTTTTATAAATCTTCCGATTGAAACATTATTAGCAAATTCACAAGGCACTTATAATCTTTTAGAGCTGGCTAAAACTAATAATACTATGTTTCTTTTTGCTTCATCGTCTGAAGTTTACGGAGATCCTTCGGTTTCTCCTCAAAAAGAAAATTATTTTGGAAATGTAAATCCGAATGGAGTCCGTTCTGTTTATGATGAGGGTAAAAGATTTGGGGAGGCTATGACAATGTCTTATTTTCGTAAATTTAATTTAGATGTAAGAGCTGTCCGCATTTTTAATACTTATGGCCCAAAAATGCAAAAAGATGACGGAAGAGTTGTTTCTAACTTTATTAATCAATCCATAACAGGCGTTCCAATAACTATTTATGGGGAAGGGGCTCAAACCAGAAGCTTTTGTTATGTTTCAGATATAGTTTTGGGGATTAAGCAGGCAATGTTTTCCGAAAATACAAAAGGAGAAATTTTCAACATTGGAAATCCGGATGAACGAAGTATTTTAGAACTGGCCAAAATTATAAAAGAAATGACCGGATCTAATTCTGAACTTGTTTTTGAAGAATTACCCGAAGACGATCCAAAGTCAAGAAAGCCCGATATATCCAAGGCTAAAGAAAGACTTTCTTTTAATCCTGTGGTAGAATTAGAGGAAGGACTTAAAAAGACAATAGAATATTTCAAAGAAAAATGAAAGTAGTAATAATAATCCCCACTTACAATGAAAAAGGGAATATAGAGAAGCTTATAAATATTCTTCAGGAAGACGTTTTCCCAAAAATAAAAAATCATGAGATGAATATTTTAGTCGTAGATGATAATTCTCCCGATGGGACAGCAGAAGAAGTAAGATTATTAATGAAAAAACGGAAGAATATCGATCTAAATTTAGGGAATAAACAGGGATTGGGAGCTGCTTATGTTAGAGGAATGACCTATGCAATTGAAAAAATGGGAGCCGAGGTGATGTTTGAAATGGATGCTGATGGCCAGCATGATCATAAGAAAATTCCTGAATTCCTAAAGAAGATCGACGAGGGTTTTGATATTGTCATTGGAACAAGGTATAGCGGAGGGGGTTCAATTCCTAAAAACTGGCCTCCCCAAAGAAAAGCATTTTCAGTCCTTGGAAACCTTATTGTAAGAACAATATTTATGCGTTTCTCCATCCACGATTGGACCGGCGGCTTTAGGGCGTTAAAAAAAGAGGTCTTTTTAAAAGAGAAAGAAGAATTAACAAGCTTTAAAGGATATACTTTTCAGGTTTCTTTCTTGCACAAAGCGGTCAGGGACGGTTTTAAAGTTGCCGAAGTGCCATTTCATTTTACAGATAGAACGTTGGGAGACTCAAAAATAGCTCCGAAAGAATATATTATTGATCTTTTAAAATATGTTTTCACTGCCAGGTTTAAAGAAATTTATCACTCCCCTTTTATGAAATATGCAATTGTCGGATTTTCCGGATATGCAATAAATGCTTTGGGTTTGGAGTTTTTTGCCCGAACCTTTAACATTAAGGCAAGCATAGCAGCTTCGATGGGCGGAGAAATATCGATTATGTGGAATTTTACTTTAAATAATTTTTGGTCTTTTTCCGGTCAAAAAATAACATCTCCATTAAAGCTTTTTCTTAAATTTTTGCAATTTAACTTAATTTCTCTCGGTTCTTTAGTGATAATTGGACTCGTTGTCGGAGGGGGGACCAGTATTTTTGGAGAAACTCCTTTGGTTCGCCAGCTTTTTCTGATTATCGCCGTAGGATTCTTTATAATCCCGTACAGCTATACATTGTATAATGTTTTTATCTGGAAAAGATGGAAAATAGGATTTCTTTCAAAACTTCAAAATATAGCTGGCTAGTACTTATTCCCATTCTTCTACTGGCAGCAATTTTGCGCCTTTATAAAATCGAAGGCTATATGACTTTTTTGGGGGATGAAGGAAGGGACGTCTTAGTCGTTTACAACATTCTCCATGGTGATTTTACATTGCTTGGGCCAACGGCGTCGGTGGGAGGTTTTTTTATGGGGCCGATTTATTACTACTTTATGGCTCCATTTCTTTGGCTTTTTAATTATAATCCTGTCGGGCCTGCGATAATGGTGGCGCTTTTCGGAATAGCTACAGTTTGGCTTGTCTATAAAGTAGGATCTGAATTCTTTGGTAAAAAAACCGCAATTATTGCTGCCAGTCTTTATTCAATTTCTCCCCTTGTCATTGCTTATTCCCGTTCTTCCTGGAATCCAAATTTAATGCCATTTTTCTCTTTATTAACAGTGTATGTTTTATACAAAGCAGTCAAGAAGAACAGAATATATCTTTTTATGCTTACGGGATTTCTGTTTGGAATAACAATTCAGCTTCATTACATTTCACTTTTTTTGGGAACAGCTGTTGTCTTTTTTATATTGTTAAGAACAATACTTGGAAGGCTTAATATTATTTCAAGACTTTTAAAATCTTATTTTTTAATCTTATTGGGATTTATAGTAGGCTGGTCGCCGTTTTTAGGATTCGAATTCAGACACGGTTTTCCTAATTTAAACAGCATTTTAAACTTTGTATTGCATTCAGGAGAAACAGGCGGAAACAGTAATTTTATTGGGACTATTGGAAATGTTTTTTTCAGAATGTTTGGAAGACTATTAACCAATTTTCCTCCTCCGGAACAAGTTGCTCTTGGTGCCCATGCGAATATCGCGGCTTGGTATTATTTAAGTTTTTTATTAGGAATTATAACTGCTTCATTTTTTGTTTATCAGCTTTTTAAATCTTATAAGAAAGAAAATTTTGATAAGTTTCTTCTTATAACTCTTTGGTTTTTTATAGGTATTTTCCTTTTCGGTTTTTATAAAAAACCGATTTATGATTATTATTTTGGTTTTATGTTCCCATTGCCTTTTTTAATTGTTGGATATTTTATTTCCTCTCTTTATTCAGGCTCATTTAAGAATATTAATAAATTAAGTAAACCGCTAGCCCTCTTAATTTTTCTCTCTTTGGTTTTAATTAATTTTTCGGCCCGGCCATTTCGTTACGAACCAAATAATCAAATGGCTCAAGTTAAACAAATTTCTGAATTTGTTTTAAGTAAAACAGACAATAAGCCTTATAATTTTGCCTTAATCACCCTTGGTAATTCAGATCATGGATATAGATATTTTTTCAAACTTGCCGGTAAAGATCCTATTGGTATTCAGACTTTTCAAAACGATCCAAAAAGAGAAACTGTGAAAGATCAATTATTAATCGTCTGTGAAGATCCAAGATGCCAGCCTTTGGGTAATTCTTTGTGGGAAGTCGCCGGCTTTGGCCGCGCCGAAATCGCTGGAGAATGGGACGTTTCTGTCGTTAAGGTTTACAAATTAGTGCACTACAAAGGCAGTTGACATACATCAGTCAATCCTCTAAACTAACACTTGTTTAGTATTAGTTATGCTGCATTTTTCAAAGCAGGAAGATTACGCGATTGTTCTTCTTAATAAATTATCGCAAAATTACAATAAAAAACTTACACCTCTTTCTTCAGTTTCTAAAGAGTATGGAATTTCTTCTCTTTTTCTCCGTAATCTTGCATTTCGATTAAATAAAAAAGGAATCATAAAGGCAAAAGAAGGAAAAAACGGAGGTTATTTTTTAAATAAAAACCCGAAAGAATTGAAAATGGGGGAAATCCTCTCGGTCTTTTCCAATAAACCTATTCTTGAATGTTGTTTTAATCCCTCTTTTAAAAAAATCGTGAACAAAAAAAAGAATTGTCCTAAAGAAAAAATCTGCAAAGTATCCTCTTCGTGGAAAAAAATAAATTCGGAATTTTTAAATAAAGTTTACAATTTAAGTCTTTATGAATTTTTTAGTTACAGATCATAATTATGCTAAAAATTAAAAGTCTTAATGTCGAAGTGAATGGAAATAAGATTTTAAAAGGCGTCAATTTACAAATTAAGCGCGGAGAGATTCACGCCCTCATGGGTCCGAACGGAGCCGGAAAGACAACGCTCGCAATGGCGTTAATAAATAATTCAGTATTCAGTATTCAGTATTCAGTATTCAGTATAGACGGGAAAGATATAAGAAAATTAAAGGTTGGGGATGTTGCGAGGGCAGGACTTTTTGTTTCCTTTCAGCAACCGGTTAAGATTGACGGTCTTACTGTTTTTTCTTTTTTAAGGCATGCTTATAAAAGTCTTTATCCAGAAGAAAAAAAATCAATAACGGAATTTAAAAAAGAAGTGCTTTCTGTTTTTAAAAAGGTTGGTCTTTCTGAAAATTTTATTCAAAAATACGTAAACGACGGAATTTCAGGCGGGGAGAAAAAAAAATTTGAAGCGGCGCAGTTTTTGATTTTTAAACCAAAGTTTGCAATTTTAGACGAAATTGACTCTGGGCTTGACATTGATTCTCTCAAAAAAATAATCTTATTAATAAAAGAATTTTCTAAAAAGAATAAAATAGGACTTATTTTTATAACCCATAATCCCCGTGTTTTTAATTTTATAAAACCTGATTTTATTCATGTTTTAAAAGAAGGAAAAATAGTTAAAACTAAAGGATTAGAAATAATCAAAGAAATAGAAAAGAAGGGATATGATGCAATTTAAAACAGGATTATCTGAATCAGTAGTTAAAAGAATATCAAATCTTAAAAATGAACCAAAATGGATGCTGGATATTAGATTAAATGCTCTAAAAATATTTAACGAAAAAAAACTTCCCTTATGGGGAGCTGATTTATCGGATTTAAACTTTAATGAGATTTGTTATTATTCAAATATTTCTGGAAAACAAAGTCAATCATGGAATGATGTTCCAAAAGAAATAAAAAAAACCTTCGATAAAATCGGAATTCCGAAAGCCGAGAGAAAATTTCTAGCAGGTCTTGGAGCACAATATGATTCAGAAGTTATTTATCAAAACATTTCAAAAATGTTATCGAAGAAAGGGGTTATATTTCTTGATACGGATTCTGCTTTGCAGAAATATCCAAAAATCCTTAAAGAATATTTCGGAACTGTTATTTCTTCGTCCGATAATAAATTTTCAGCTTTAAATTCAGCGGTCTGGTCGGGCGGCTCATTTATTTATGTTCCTAAAAATGTAAAAGTGGAACTTCCTCTTCAAGCCTACTTTAGAATCAACACAAGAAATTTAGGACAGTTTGAAAGAACATTAATTATCGCCGACGAAGGCAGCTCTGTTCATTATACAGAAGGTTGTACTGCGCCTAATTACACAACAAATTCTTTGCATTGCGGAGTTGTAGAAGTAATAGTAAAAAAAAGAGCTCATGTTCGTTACAGCACGGTTCAAAACTGGAGTAAAAATGTTTATAACCTGACAACCAAAAGAATGGATGTCTGGGATGAAGGGGTTGGGGAATGGGTAGATGCAAACATAGGGAGTAAAGCAACGATGAAATATCCATCGGTTTATCTAAAAGGGAAAAAAGCAAAAGCAAATATACTTTCTCTTTCGGTTGCCGGGAAAGATCAGCATCAGGATTGCGGCGCAAAAGCCATTCATTTAGCAGATGAAACAACATCGATAATCAACTCAAAATCAATAAGTAAAAACGGAGGAAAAAATACTTTCCGGGGTTTTGTAAAAGTCGTAAAAAATGTGAAAAACTGCATAGCAAAAATGTCCTGTCACTCTCTTTTGCTAGATAATAAAAGCCGGGCAAATAGTTTTCCTGTTATTGATGCTTTTGATACCTCTTCAAAAGTTTCTCATGAGGCATTAATTTCTTCAATAGAAAAAGACCAGCTTTTTTATTTAACGAGCCGGGGAATTTCAAAAAAAGATGCGCAGGCTTTAATAATAAGCGGCTTCACAGAGCCAATCGTTAAAGAATTACCCCTTGAATATAGCATTGAGCTTAATAGATTACTGGAAATGGAATTATGAGAAATATTAAAAAAGATTTTCCGATTTTTAAAAATAATAAAAATTTAATCTATCTGGATTCCGCGGCAACATCACAGAAGCCAAAAGCTGTAATAGATGCGGTTGCTGATTTTTATCAATTATATAACGCAAATATTCACAGAGGACTTTATCCGATTTCAGAAAAAGCAACTCAAGAAGTAGAGAAGGCAAGAAATAAGGTAACAAAATTCATTAATGCAACAGATCCTTCTGAAATCATCTTTGTTAAAAATACTACGGAGGCAATAAATCTAGTCGCCTATTCTATGTCGCACAATATTAAGAAAGGGGATGGGATTATTTCTACAGTAATGGAACATCATTCAAACTTTATTCCTTGGCAGCAGTTTGCCAAAAGAACAGGTGCAAGGTTTGAGGTTTTAGATATTGACCCTCAATATAAATTCAAAATTCAAAAGTCAAAATTCAAAATTGCAATTCAAAAGTCAAAATTAATAGGGATAACGCATGTGTCAAATGTGTTGGGGATTGTTAATCCGATTAAGGATATTATCAAGAAAGTTCGGTCAATAAACCCGCAAATAAAAATTCTTGTTGATGCGGCGCAGTCTGTTCCGCATATGAGAGTAGATGTGCAGGATTTAGATTGTGATTTTTTGGTTTTTTCCGGACATAAAATGATGGCGGAAACAGGAATCGGTGTCCTTTATGGGAAAAAAGAAGTTCTTCAAAATCTGGATCCTTTTATGTTTGGCGGAGGAATGGTTAAAGATGTTTTTCTTAATAAGACAGAATTTGCTGATTTGCCATATAAATTTGAAGCGGGAACTCCTAATATTTCGGGGATAATTAGTTTAGGCAATGCAATTGATTATTTAGAAAAAATAGGAATGAAAAATGTTGAAAAACACGAGAAAGAACTTACAAATTATTGTTTGAAAAAATTAGAGAAAATAAAGGGACTAGAAGTTTACGGACCAAATGATTTAAGTAAAAGGATAGGAGTTATTTCTTTTAATATCTCTGGTGTCCACGCTCATGATGTTTCTCAGATTTTAGGAGATATGGGAATTTGCGTTAGGGCAGGTCATCATTGCGCAATGCCTTTACATAAAAAGCTTAGGATTCCTGCAAGTGTGCGTGCAAGCTTTTACATTTATAACGAAAAGACAGATATTGATAAATTAATTAAAGGAATAAAAAAAGTAAAAAAGATTTTTAAAGCTTAGATTATGTTGAATTTTTTAGAAGGGTTAATTTTAGGGTTAATTATTACTTGGTTGACAGAAATAATAATCAAGAATAAAACTCTTTTAAAAAAGTCTTATGATAATCCAAAATTATTTTTTGGATATCATGTACATCATACAGTAATTGGTTTTTTGTTTATTATTTTTGGTATAATCTTGGCTTTTATTAATTTATATTGTGGGCTTTTTTTAATAGGATTTGGTATCGCAATGATTATTGTTCATACTTTGTTTGATGGGAGGATAGTATTTATAGAGAAGATAAAAAAATGATATGAATAGTTTATATCGCGAAGAAATTCTGGAAAATTATAAAAGCCCGAAGAATTTTGGGAAATTGTTGAGGTTTGACGTATCATCAAAACAGGTAAATCCATTCTGCGGGGACAAGATTGAAATGTTTATTAAATTTGATAAGGATAAAGTCAGGGGAATAAAATTTAAAGGCATAGGCTGTGCAATAAGCATCGCTTCTACGTCAATGCTTACTGAATACATCAAAGGAAAAAAAAGGAAACAATTGACAAAATTTTCGGAAACCGATATGCTTTCTTTGTTGGGAATTGGGGTTTCGGAAACAAGAAAAAAGTGCGCCTTGTTAGGCTTGGCAGTGTTGAAAGACTGCTTAAAATAGAAGTTTATGGCAAAGTATAAAGTAAAAGTTGATCGGGATCTTTGTATAGGGGCTGCCACTTGTGTTATTTTGGCTCCAAAAACTTTTGAATTGGATAGTGAAGGGAAAGCGGTTATTCTTAAAAAAGACGGAACAAAAACTTCGGATTTTGTAAAAGGAGAGGATATAGAAGATACAGACGAAACAGTTTTATATGCTGCTAAATCCTGTCCGGTTGACGCGGTTATAGTTATTGAAGTTGATGATCAAGGCAACGAAATAAAACAAATCTGGCCACAGTAAATTTTAATAATTTTGTATTCCTCTACGCTTGTAATTATTATTTGAAATTGATAGTATTTAGGTTGTGGATATTCAGTGGTTAATTGGGGGCGAAGCGGGTTATGGAATAATGACAACAGGGGTAATGATGGCAAAGATTTTTACCCGTCTTGGAATGTCAGTCTTTGACTATGTTGAATATCCCTCTTTAATCCGCGGAGGCCACAATGTTTATTATGTAAGGGGATCCGAAGAAGAAATTTTTTCCCAAAAGAAAGAAGTTGATATTTTAGTTGCCCTAAATAGGGAAACTATTGATAAACACAAGGGTGAGCTTTCTTCGGATGCTCTCGTTTTATATGATCCTGATTTTACGAAAGCTGATCAATCGGAATTTCCTTCAACTATTCAATTAATCCCTGTTCCCCTGCTTAAACTGACAAAAGAAGTTAAAGCTGATAAATTAATGATAAATACAGTCGCGGTTGGCGCGTCCCTTGCGCTTTTCTACAAAGATTATTCGGTTTTGGAGGGAATCATAAAAGATATTTTTGGGAAAAAAGGAGAAGAAGTCGTTTTAGAAAATATAAATACATCAAAGGCTGGTTTTGATTATGTTGGGAAGAATTTTTCAGACAAAGCTCGGCCCGTACAAAAAAAAGAGCAGGAAAATTTATTAATCAGCGGGGCTGAAGCACTTTCTCTTGGGGCAATAAAAGCAGGCTTAAAATTTGCTGCAATTTATCCGATGACTCCCATTAACGCGATTTTAGCAACTTTAATTGAGCATTCTCTTGCTTACAATATTATTGTTAAAGAACCCGAAGACGAGATAGCAGGAATAAATATGGCAATAGGAGCTTCTTTTGCAGGTGCGAGAAGCATGGTGGCAACAAGCGGTGGAGGATTTTCTTTAATGACTGAAGCTTTAGGACTTGCAGCCCAAACAGAAACTCCAATTGTAATTGTTGAAGGCCAAAGGCCAGGACCATCATCCGGCATGCCGACATGGACAGATCAGGGGGATTTGCGTTTTGTGCTCCATGCATCTCAAGGGGATTTTTTAAGAGTTGTAGTAGCACCTGGCGATCCTCTGGAGGCATTTATCCAAACCATGCATGCTTTTAATTTGGCTGACAAATATCAAATTCCGGTTATAGTTTTGGTTGATAAATATTTAATGGAAGGACACGCTTCGGCGAAAGCCGAAGAGTTCAAAATTCAAAGTTCAAAATTCAAAATTGATCGGGGGAAGATTCTTTCGGATCAGGAAGCGTTATCGGAAATAGATTACAAGAGATATCAATTTGAAGAAGATGGTGTGTCTTCTAGAAGCCTGCCCGGACAAAAAGGCGGTATTGCTCTTTGGGATTCCTATGAACATAATCAAAAAGGTCTTTACGATGAAACTTCTGAAAACAGAATTAAAATGGTCGACAAAAGATTTAAGAAATCGGAAAAATTAGTTTTAGATATACCCGAACCGGATTTTTATGGAGAAAAAGAAGCAGATTTAACAATTTTTGCTTTTGGTTCGACAAAAATGCCAGTCTTAGAAGCTTTGAAAATATTAAAAAAAGAAGGAAAAAATATTAACTTTCTAAAAGTTTCTTATCTAAGTCCTTTTCCCACAAAAGCAGTTGAAGAAGCAATAAAGACTGCTAAGAAAACTTTAGTTTTGGAAGGTAATAAATCGGGACAGTTTGAAAGTTTAATAAAAGAACATACGGGATTATCAATTGAAAACAATTTTAGAAAATACGACGGAAGGCCATTTTATCCGGAGGAAATAGTTGAAAAAGTAAAAACATTAATATGACGGATTTAAAGGATTTAGAAATAACTTACGATAAACCAAACTGGTGTCCCGGATGCGGAGATTTTGGCATCTGGATTTCACTAAAAAACGCTATTGTTCAACTTAGCCTAAATCCATGGGAAGTAGTTTTAGTTTCTGGGATAGGCTGTTCCAGTAAAATGCCTTACTGGGTTAAAACCTACGGTTTCAATAGTCTTCATGGAAGGCCGATGCCAGTCGCAGAGGGGATAAAACTTGCCAATCATAATTTGAACGTTATCGTTGTTTCCGGAGATGGGGATCAGTACGGAGAAGGATTAAATCATCTTATCCATGCTGCCAGAAGAAATATCAATATTACCCTTTTAACTCACAACAATCAGATTTACGGGTTAACAACAGGTCAATACTCCCCGACAACCGATCTTGGAGAAAAAAATAAAGCAACTTCAGTTTTGACAAATGAAGAACCTGTTAACCCTTTGTCAATTTCATTGTCGGCCGGAGCAACTTTTGTGGCAAGGAGTTTTGCCGGAGATAATAAGCAGCTAACTTCCCTTATATGTGAGGCGGTAAAGCATAAAGGTTTTTCAATCCTCGATATTATGCAGCCATGTGTAACTTTTAATCATAAAAATACTTTTGCCTGGTTTTTTGAAAGAGTTTATAAATTAGGCGAGGACCATGATGTAAAAAATAGATTGACCGCTTTGCAAAAAGCCGAAGAATGGCCTCTTCGCCAAATGTTAAAAGACCCGCCTGTCGGCGAGGCAAAGAGTGAAAAAGAAAAAATCCCAACAGGAATTTTTTATAAAGAAGAAAAACAAATTTTTGAAGAATCTTTTCCGCAGATCGCCCAAACACCTCTTGTTAAACAATCTCTGGAAAACATCGACATCAGTCCTCTCTTGAAAGAATTAGAGTAATTTCGAAGAAAAACCCCCGTTCAACAGAGCAGGGGTATTTCTTTTTGAAGTTCGATTCAAAAAAATGAAATCAAACTAACCTCCAATTCTGTACATTCCTGTACCGCAAACTGGACATTTACCTTTGAGAGCTGGTTTACCATTTTTCATGGTAACTTTTTGAGCATTAGGATCATCTCTTTTTGCTCGACATTTAACACAATACATTGATGCCATAAATTCATTCACCTCCCCTCAATTAAAAAGATATATTTGGCAATAAAAGAATTTGTTTTTTAAGCAAGAAGAAAAGAATAATCTCTGCACCAACAATAGCGCCTGTTAAAGTTATGGTTTTCAAAAGATCACCAAGGAGATAAGGATATGCTATTGTTTTTGTAATGAGAGAAGGCTGTATTGGTCTTTGGGGAGATGGTTTGAATTCAAAAGTAGGCTCTTTTTTACTTTGCATGTCAAGCTTTCTTCTTAAATCTGCAATTATTTTTTGTTCCCGTGTTTTTTTTTGCTTTCCCATTGCAATAGGCACAGATTACACTATTGACACGAAGCTGTCAAGAGGCTAATATATGGACATATATGTTATTCAATATTGAGCTTATAGTAGGATTAATTGCTTTATTTTGGAGTTTTATTTTAACTATCCTTTTTTTCCGTACCTCATCACACTACAATAATTTAACAAAAGGCGTAAGCAATAAAAGTTTAAGAGCTGTTTTGGAAAAAATAATAAAAGATGACGAGAATATCTTAAAAGAAATTGATTCTTTAAAGAATCTTTATGTTAAAATAGAAAAGGACAGTCTTTTACATATTCAAAAAATCGGGCTGTTGCGTTTTAATCCTTTTAAAGATACAGGAGGAGACCAGAGCTTTATTATAGCCTTGACTGACGCAAATGATACGGGAGTTGTGATTTCGGGACTTTATTCGCGCTCAGGGACAAGATGGTATGCAAAAAAGGTTGTTCAGGGAAAGGCCATAGATCATGAACTCTCCGAAGAGGAGAAAAAAGCAATAAAAGAAGCAAAAACACACCATGGATAAGAAAAAAATTACAGTTGTTATTTTATTTATTGTTGCGTATCTTTTTAGTACAGCTGTCTCCTACAGTCTTTTTTCAAGGAGCGGATCTTTGGGAAAAAACGTGACCTCTCCTTTACCAACCGCAAAAACAGGAGACGGGAGAGTTGCTTTTGACCAGACTTTACCAAAGACAGAAGCTTGCCCAGTGAATGGGGTTTTATATTCCAAACAGCAAAAAGACTGGTGGGAAAAACACAGGCCATTGGGAGTAATGATAGAAAATCACGAAAATGCCCGTCCGCAGTCTGGATTATCTGGAGCGGATATTATATATGAAGCGGTTGCGGAGGGAGGAATTACAAGATTTTTGGCAATTTTCTATTGTCAGGATGCAGGACAAATAGGGCCTGTTAGGTCGGCAAGAACTTATTATATTGACTGGCTTTCGGAATACGGTGCAAATCCTTTATATGCTCACGTTGGAGGAGCTAATGCATCAGGACCGGCAGACGCATTATCGCAAATTGAGGATATTGGATGGGGCGGTTACAATGATATGAATCAATTTTCGATTCCTTTCCCGACTTTTTGGCGGGATTATGACAGACTCGGGCACACAACAGCAACAGAACATACGATGTATTCTACTGTTACCAAGCTTTGGGAGTTTGCCGCTAAAAGCCGGGACTTAACTAATGTAGATAAGAAAGGTAATTTGTGGAACGAAAAATTCCTTCCCTACAGCTTTAAGGATGAATCACCCGGCGCTCAAGTTCAATCTCTTCATCTTGAATTCTGGAGCGGTTATAAACAGTATTTTATAGATTGGACATATGATCCTGCAGCAAATCTTTATAAAAGAAATAACGCAAATGCAGTCCATATTGACCGAGACACTAATCAGCAGTTAACTGCAAAAAATGTTGCCGTCCTATACATGAAAGAAAGTAATGCAAATGACGGGTATGAAAACAATATTCATCTTCTTTACAAAACTGTCGGGACGGGAAAAGCCGCCGTTTTTATGGACGGGAAGAAAATTAATGCAACTTGGAGAAAAGACAATAGAACTGCCAGAACTTTACTTTTTGACAATAATGGTTCGCCCATAAAATTCAATAGAGGACTTATCTGGTTTGAGATCCTGCCCACAGATGGGGTCTTGGATGTTAAGTAAGGGCAAGGATTCTATGTTATCGGATTTAATTACATCAAAATCGAGGACAAAATTGCTTTCGGTTTTTTTAGCTAACCCTTCGGAGATTTATCACGTTCGTGAGCTTGTAAGAAGGACCAAGGACGAAATAAATGCGGTTAGAAGAGAGCTTCAGTTTTTGGAGAAGAAAGGCATTTTAAATAAAGAACCCAGGGCAAATCGTCTTTATTATTCCTTATCCAAATCTTATCCTTATTATTTCGATATCCTAAATATAGGAGTAAAAACAGTCGGTTTAGGAGTTGAAATTTTAAAAAACAAAAATAAACTTGGAAGAATTAAATTTGCGATGTTTTCAGGAAAATTTGCCAGAAGAGCAAAAAAAGAACATGACCAAGTTGATCTGTTGGTCGTCGGAACGGTTGTTCTTCCCGAATTATCCCTTCTTGTTAGAAATGAAGAAGCCCGTTTAAATACAGAAATTAATTATACTGCTATGTCCGAAGAAGAGTTTGAATTCAGAAAGAAAAAAAGCGATCCTTTTATAGCTTCTATTCTTGCGGGCAGTAGAGTAATGTTAATAGGAGACGAAGAGCAGTTACTCGCATGAAAAATCCCCGAATACTTATTTGGCTGATTGTTATCTTTACTGTTTTTTCAGTTATTGTTGATTTACCAAAAATCGCGCAGATAAATGTTTTAAAGCCTTTAGGAATTAGGCGGGATTTTCCCTTCCATAAAGGATTGGATTTGGAAGGCGGGACAAGCATTACTTTGAGGGCCGATATGAAGGACGTTCCCTCAACTCAAAGAAAAGATGCTTTGGAATCGGCAAAAAATGTTATTGAAAGAAGAGTAAATCTTTTTGGGGTTTCAGAGCCGGTTATTCAAACGGCAACAGTAAATCAGGATTATAGAATTATAGTTGAGCTTGCCGGAGTCTCCGATATTAATCAAGCAATAAATTTAATCGGAACTACTGCTCAATTGACTTTTTGGGAAGAAGGAGCAAGCGGATCCGCAAACTTATCAAGCCCGTCTGCCGTTCCCTTGGGACTTACTCAAGTTTTAGGAGAAAATCCTAAAAAAACAAATCTGACAGGGAAGGATTTAGAGCAGTCCAATGTAAGTTTTGATCAAAATACCGGAAAGCCCCAGGTTCAGTTAGTTTTTACTTCGGAGGGAGCTAAAAAATTCGGGGAAATCACAAAAAGAAATGTCAATAAAGTTGTGGCAATTGTTTTGGATAACCAAATTATCGAAGCGCCAAAAGTAAATGAACCTATCTTAGGAGGAAATGCTGTTATAACAGGAAATTTTACCACAGAAACAGCCAAAGCTCTTTCTATTCAGCTTAACGCAGGAGCTTTACCTGTTTCCTTAAGCGTTTTGGAACAAAGAACAATAGGGGCAACTTTAGGAAGTCTTTCCTTACAAAAGAGTTTAATCGCCGGAATCTTAGGCTTTTTTGTTATTGTTATTTTTATGGTTGTTTTATATGGAAAGCTTGGTTTATTGGCAAGTATGGCTTTAACCCTTTATGGTTTTTATGTTTTGGCAATTTTTAAGTTAATCCCCGTTACTTTAACCTTGGCAGGTATTGCAGGTTTTATTTTATCGATCGGTATGGCTGTTGATGCTAATATTTTAATTTTTGAAAGAATGAAGGAGGAATTAAGATTGGGAAAGCCAAGACAGGCGGCAATTGAACTTGGTTTTAGCAGAGCCTGGACATCTATAAGGGACTCAAATGTTTCAAGTTTAATTACATCTTTTATCCTTTATCAGTTTGGAACAGGGATTGTACGGGGATTTGCTTTAACCTTAAGCATAGGAATTATAATTTCTATGTTTTCGGCAATTGTTGTAACAAGGACCTTGTTAAGGGTAATTTATGGACATAATAAATAAAAAATATTTATATTTTTTAATTTCGATAATAGTAATTATTCCGGGAATAATTTCTCTCTTCTTTTTTGGGTTAAAACTATCGATTGATTTTACCGGGGGATCAAGATTAACGTATCAGGTAGCAGGCGACAAGCAACAAGAAACAAGTAAGGAATTAGTCAATCTTATTAAAAATAATGGAATCGAAGCGATATCAATACAAAAATCAGGAGATAACGTTTATATTATTCGGACAAAACCACTTGAGCAAAAAACTTATCAGAATATAAAAGAAGAAATTACAGGGAGTATTAAAGACTCTAAAGAATTAAGTTTTGAGACTATCGGTCCAACCATTGGGGGCGAAACTACAATAAATGCTTTAAAGGCGATTGTTTTAGCTTCAATCTTAATTGTTATTTATATAGCATGGTCTTTTAGAAAGGTTCCAAAGCCCGCAAGCAGTCTTCGTTTTGGATTTTGCGCAATAATTGCATTATTGCACGATGTCTTAGTTGTTGTTGGGATTTTTTCAATCTTGGGACATTTTTGGCAAGTTGAAGTAGACAGTCTTTTTGTAACCGCTCTTTTAACAGTTGTCGGGTTTTCGGTTCACGACACAATTGTTGTTTTTGATAGAATCAGAGAGAATTTAAGAAGGATGGCGGGTTCTAAATTTTCGGTTATTGTTAATGATTCGATTTTACAAACATTAGGCCGGTCTTTAAATACTTCATTAACAGTTCTGCTGGTTTTGTTTTCTCTTCTTTTATTTGGAGGGGAAAGTATTCGATGGTTTGTAGTGGCTCTTTTAATTGGTGTAGCCAGCGGAACTTATTCTTCAATCTTCAACGCCGCCCCGCTCCTTGTCGTCTGGCACGAGTGGAGAGAGAAATCAGTTACTCGTTGATAATTCTTCTTTGACGATTTTGCTGACTAAATTTCCATCGGCTTTGCCTTTAACTTTTGGCATTAAAGCTCCCATAATTTTTCCTATGTCGCTCATTGAGCTTGCAGAAACTTGCTGAATAGTTTCTTTAACAATTGTTTTAATTTGTTCTTCTCCCATTTGCTCCGGAAGATAAGTTTTTAGAATTTCAAGCTCTTTTGTCTCTTTATCTACTAAATCTTGTCTGTTAGCATTTTTGAACTGTTCAATAGAATCATTTCTCTGCTTTGCTTCTTTTTGAATAACACTTAAAACATCCTCTTCCGAAGCTTGATAGCCGGCTCCACCCTTCTGTATCTCGTAATAATTTAAAGCAGACAAAAGCATTCTAAGAACAGATGTATTCAGCTCATTTCTAGCGAGCATTGATTGCTTTAAATCTTCCTGAAGCTCTTTTTTTGTCATTTTTTTAAATATTTTTTTAATTGAACTGATTTATTAGTTTTTTCCCATGGAAATTCTGCTCTTCCAAAATGTCCATAGGCAGCTGTTTGACGGTATATTGGACGTTTAAGATTAAGAGTTTTAATTATTCCTGCAGGCGTCATGTCAAAAACATCCCTAATAGCTTTTTCTATTTTATCATCATCAATCTTTCCTGTCCCAAAAGTCGTAACGTGTACAGAAACGGGTTCGGGATATCCAATCGCATAAGCCAGCTGGACTTCGCATTTATCAGTAAGACCTGCTGCTACAACATTCTTTGCAATGTATCTTGCCATATAAGCTCCGCTTCTGTCCTGTTTATTCGGAACTTTTCCAGAGAAAGCTCCTCCTCCATGTCTTGCCATTCCTCCATATGTGTCAACAATAATTTTTCGTCCTGTTACTCCCGTATCTCCCTGTGGCCCTCCTGTTATAAACTTTCCTGTTTCATTTACATAAATTTTTGCCTTGCCGTTTAACATTTTTCCGCAAACAGGTTTTATAACATATTTAATAATATCAGAACGGATTTTTTTGTAAGGAATTCCATCGTCATGTTGGGCGGCGATAACTACCGTTTCGATTCCAACCGGCTTATCATTTTCATATTCAACTGTAACCTGGCTTTTTCCATCTGGGCGAAGATAGGGGATTGTTTTATTTTTCCTGACTTCCGAAAGTTTTTTTGCCATTTTGTGGGCAAGCATAATTGGAAGAGGCATTAACTCGGGAGTTTCTGTGCAAGCGTAGCCGACCATCATGCCCTGGTCTCCGGCTCCCTGTGCCTTATGCAATGCTTTTTTAGGATCTTCTCCCTGGGCGATATCTTTGCTTTGTTCGTGAATAACATTAACCACAGAACAACTTTTATAATCTATTCCGTAATCAGCATTTGTATATCCTATGTCTTTTAAAACATCTCTTACTATCTTTTGAATATCTACATAGGTTTTTGTTGTTATTTCTCCTCCTACAACTACAAGACCGGTTGTTGTAAAAACTTCACAGCAGCAGGCGGAATCGGGGTCGTCTTTTAAAACGGCGTCCAGTATTGTGTCAGCGATCTGGTCGCAGATTTTGTCGGGGTGTCCTTCGGTAACAGATTCTGATGTAAAAAACTTCCTCATGAAATTAGTTATAGCAGTTTATCGTATAAGATTAATGCTTGTCAATTATTAATTTCATTTATTCTCTTAATCAAATATTCTTTATTATTCTTGGAGAGGTTTTCGTCGACTTCTTCAAAAAGTTTTTGCAAAATTTCTCCAACTTTTGGTCCGGGTTTAATATTCAACTTTCTCATTACATCATGTCCATCGACGGCCATATCTTCAATTGAAAATGGTTTTGGCTTAAGCTGTTCTTCAACTCTTTTTTTAAAAAGCTTGAGTCTCCAGCTTTCTGCCGTTTGCGTCCCGCCCCCCAAGCGGTCTCCGATTCTTAAATCAATCATATCCCTTATGTTATCTACTCCAACACGTCTTATAAATCTTCTAATTGCGGCATCTGTCATTTTTTCATCCACCAAAAACATGTGCCAGCGGATAAGTGTAAAAACTTTCTCTTTTTCTTTTCTGGAGAATTTTAATCTTTCGCAAATTTGGTTAGCAATCCGCGAACTTATAACTTCATGATTATGAAAAGTTACCAGTCCTTCTTCATCGAGTTTTAATGATTTTGGTTTTCCGATATCATGAATAAGAGCGGCAAATCTGACAATAGGATCTTTTGAAGGAGTAAGTTTTAAGGACATTAAATTATGGGTAAATACATCGGTTTTATGATGTCTTCCTGGGCGGGCTTGTGAAACATCGATTCCCTCTAAAATCTCGGGAATGATCTGTTCCAAAAGACCGGAATTTCTTAAAAGCATTACTCCTTCATAAGGATAATCACTTCCAAGAATTCTTAATAATTCACCTTTAATTCTTTCTGATGATATTTCATTTATTAAAGAAGAATCAGCAGCTATTTCTTTCCAGGTATTTTCTTCTATTATAAAAGAAAGTTCGGTTGCGATTCTGATTGCCCTTAAAAGTCTTAAGGCGTCTTCTTTAAATCTTTTCTTAGGATCGCCGACTGCTCTGATTGATTTTTGCTCAATATCTTTTTGTCCCGAAAAAGGATCAATTAGTCTGTAGTCCGCTCGCCTCGCGTCGAAGCGGGTAGTCTGTAGTCCATCAGCAATTTTTAAAGCAAGGGCATTGATTGTAAAGTCCCTGCGGGATAAATCTTCTTCGATTGACTTTCCCCATTCAACAGTTTCGGGATGTCTTCGGTCCAAGTATCCCTTTTCCGTTCTAAAAGTTGTTATCTCAACAATTCCTAAATGTTCAATCGAGGATTCTTTAATTGGAACGCCAACTGTCCCGAATTTATTGTCATAAAATCCGTCGGGAAAAATTTTTAAAATTTCTTCGGGAGGGGCATTGGTTGTTAGGTCCCAGTCTTTAACTTTCCTCTTCATCAGGATATCCCTGACGCATCCGCCAACTAGATAAATTTCAAAAGAAGCACCTTGGATTTTTTTATAAATTTCTAAAATATCTTTAGGAATTTGTGTTATCATAGTTGCTACTAGTATAGCATTTCATAAGCATATGAAAAAGTGGGTTATAGAAAACAAATTTCAAGAGAATAAATTAATAGAAATTCTATTGGAAAACAGAGGAATTAAAACAAAAAAAGAAATTGAAGAATTTTTAAATCCAAAACTTGAGGATGTAACAAGTAAGAGTGTTGGCATTGATCAAAAAGAGCTTAAGAAGGCGATTGTCCGTATTAGAAAAGCGATTAAAGAACAGGAACAAATTATTGTCTTTGGAGATTATGATGTTGATGGGATTTGCGGAACAGCGGTTTTATGGGAAGCCCTAAACAGTCTTTCGGCAAAAGTTCTTCCCTATATTCCTCACAGAGTTGAGGAGGGTTATGGATTGTCAAAGATAGGAATATCAAATATCAAATCTCAAATATCAAATGTAAAGTTGATCATAACTGTTGACAATGGAATTGTGGCAAACGAGGCTGTGGATTTTGCAAAAACAAAGGGTATTGACGTAATTATTACAGATCATCATCTTCCGTCAAAAAAACTTCCAAAAGCCTTAGCAATTGTTCACACAACTAAGGTTTGCGGAGCGGGGGTAGCTTACCTTCTGTCACAGGAAATTTCAAATCCGAAATCTCAAATTTCAAATAAATCCCAAATTCAAAATACTAAATTCAAAATACTAAATACTCATTTAGAGCTTGTGGCATTGGCGACTGTAGCGGATATGGTTCCCCTGGTTGGCGCCAATAGAACTCTTGTTAAGTTTGGATTAGAAGAACTTAAGAAAACTAAAAGACCGGGGCTTTTAGAATTATTTAAAGAGGCTGTAATTGATCAGTCGTTACTTGGAGTGTATCAGATCGGACATATGATTGCTCCAAGACTTAATGCTACGGGAAGAATTGATTATGCAATGGAAGCCCTTCGGCTTTTGTGCACACCTAATAAGCAGAGGGCAAAAGAGCTGGCTTTAAAATTAGGCGAAACAAATAAAGAACGTCAGGAATTAACACTTGAAACTACACAGCATGCGAAAATGGGAGTCAAAGATAAATTAGAAATCAAGAAATTACTTTTTATTGTCCATGAGAGTTATCAACCGGGGGTAATTGGGTTAGTTGCCGGCAAACTGGTTGACGAATTTTATCGGCCGGCTATTGTTGTTTCAAAAGGAGAAAAAATTTCTAAAGCATCGGCCCGTTCGATTCGCGGCTTTAATATTATTGAGTTTATTAGAGGGGCTTCGGAATTACTAATTGATGCCGGAGGCCACCCGATGGCGGCCGGGTTTACTGTTGAAACAGACAAGCTTTTGTTTTTACAAAAAAAGCTTGAAGATTTAGCAGAAGAATTAATTGACGGAGAAAAACTTACCAGAACTCTTCGGGTTGATTGCGAACTGCCATTGTCGATTGTTGACGAAAAACTTTATGATGAAATACAAAAACTTTCACCATTTGGAATGGGAAACCCGGAACCGATTTTTGTTTCAAAAAATGTTGTTGTTGAAGATTCAAGATTGGTTGGGAGAGATGGAAAGCACCTCAAAATGAATTTAAAATTTAAAATTTCAAATTTAAAATTTCAAACGATTGGTGGGATTGGATTTGGAATGGGAGAAAAAAGTTCAGAAATCAAGATTGGCGATAAAGTTAATATAGCTTTTACAATTGATCAGAATGTTTGGAACGGAGATAAGAAATTACAACTGAAGATAAAAGATATAAAAAATTAACGTCTTGCTTTTATTGATCCATTAATAGCGCCATTAGAAGCTGTTGTTAAGTGTCTTATTGCTTTCTTTGGCTCACTTTCTAAATTAGAAGAAATCATTTCGGCGATTTCTCTCGATTTGCTTCCATCAATCTTTAGTTCTTCAAGATGTTTTTTGTAAGATTCCAGAAGTTGGGAAGAATTTTTTTCTTCCAAAAGAGGAAGATCAATTAAACCGGGATGATTTTCTTTCAAAGTTCCCGCCTGATGTTGTTCATAAAGATTTTTAATTTTCATAATTGCTTTATTTTGCTTTTTTTTACTGAGAAACATTTCTTGCCCTAAAGAAACAAGAGGTAATCCAAAAGCTTCTCTTAAGGCTGATAATTTAAGTAGGGCTTCATCCACCTCTGTTAAAGGGTTAACCTCTATAACTGTGTTTCTTAAAAGATCTATTGTTTGACCATTTTGTCCTGGTATATATTTTTCGTTCATAATTCCTTCCTCCATAAAAAAACTCCCTTTTTGATGGGGAGACTGTGTTTTTATCTTTCAATAGCACAATTCTCCCTTAACTAAATGGGAGGAAAAGGAACTTAAAGAAAGATAAAAGCCTTACCATACTATAGGTTGAATTATATAATAGAGAAATGTAGCTTGTCAAGAGGGAGAAACTTGGATACAATATGAAATATCAATGAAAAGAATATTAAACATTAACACGCCTCAATTCATCGGAGACCAAGTTTTAATAAAAGGATGGGTAAAGCTAAGAAGAGACCATGGAAAACTTATTTTTCTTGATCTCTGGGACCGTTCGGGATTAATTCAGATGGTTGTAAATCCCGCAGTTTCCAAAGAAGCCCATGAAGCTGCTCAAGAGTTAAGGCCGGAATTTGCCATTGAGGTTTTGGGCAAGGTCAATAAAAGACCCCCAAATGCAATCAATAAAGATTTGCCAACCGGAGAGGTGGAAATTGAAGTTGAGGAGATTAAAATTTTGGCCAAAGCCCAAACCCTGCCTTTTGATATGGGAGGAAAAGATCTTAATCTAGAACTCCCGACTCTTTTGGATTACCGTTCTCTAACTCTTCGCCACCCAGAAATTCAATCAATATTTAGAGTTCAGCAAGCAATAGTAGAAGCGGCTAGAAAAACAGCCAGAGAAATTGGCTGTACAGAAGTGTTTGTGCCTACAATTGCTTCATCGGCGACAGAAGGGGGAGCAGAAGTATTTAGATTTAATTATTACGGTCACCAGGCTTTTTTAGTTCAAAGTCCGCAATTATACAAACAAATGCTAGTTCCTGTTTTTGAGCGAATTTTTACGATGTCCCATGTCTATCGGGCCGAGCCGTCAGTTACAACCCGTCATCTTACTGAATCAACACAGATAGATTGCGAAATTGGATTTGTTGAATTTAATGAATTATTGGACATTTTGGAAGAATTTGCGATAAAAATGTTTAAAGAGACGGAAAAAGAATGCGAGGATATTATAAAAAAATTCGGAGCTGAAAAAATTGCCTTTGGAAAAATCCCCAGGTTAACTTTAAGAGAAGCTCAGGAAATTATTTTTAAAGAAACAGGAAGAGATAATAGAAAAGAAAAAGATCTTGCCCCTCAAGATGAAGTTGATATTTGCAAATGGTCTTTAGAAAATCATCAATCTGACTTCGTAACTATTACACACTTTCCGACCAAAGCAAAACCATTTTATACAAAACCAGATCCCGAGAATCCAGAATACAGTTTAAGTTATGATCTTCTATTTAGAGGCATTGAAGTAATGAGCGGTAGTCAAAGAGTTAATGATTACAAACAATTAATGGATGCAATTAAGGAAAGAAGAATGGATCCGAAAAATTTTGGGATGTATCTTCAGGCTTTTGAATACGGAATGCCACCTGAAGGCGGGTTTTCTTTTGGATTAGAAAGATTAACAATGAAAGCTTTAAATCTAAAAAATATAAGAGAAGCCAGTTTATATCCTAGGGATATGGAGAGGGTTGATGAGAGATTTTCTAAAAAATAAAGCTGTTTTAAAAAATATTTTTTTACTTCCTGGTTTTCTTCTTTTTCTTCTTGTCGGAATATATATTTTTAATTTTAAAACTTTGAAGGATTTAAAAGCAAAAGAAGTTCTTACTATAAATTTTCTCTTGCCGTCTCCGGCTCCTTACCCTTTTATAAATAAAAATACCAATTTTAATTTACCGTTAAATTTAACGGCCAAAGCCGCAGCAGTAATAGACGACGATTCAAAAGTTGTTCTTTTTTCCAAGAATCCGAATTTTAGATTTTCAACTGCTTCAACTGCAAAAATTATGACGGCTTTAACAGCGCTTGATTATTATAAGGAAAGAGATATTCTTACAATAAAAACAGATGACGTAGAAGAGGTAACGGTGGGGTTTAAAAAAAATGAAAGATTTTATTTTATCGATTTACTACATGCCCTTCTTCTTCCTTCGGGTAATGATGCGGCTTTGGCAATTGCCGAAAATTATAAAGGAGGAGAAGATGAATTTATTAAGGAAATGAATAAAAAAGCTAAGGATTTTAATTTAATAAATACACATTTTGGAGATCCGGCAGGACTTACAGATAATGAAAGTTATACAACAGTTATAGATTTGGCAAGATTAGCTTCAAAGGCAAAGGAAAATGCTGTATTCTCTAAAATAGTTTCGACAAAACAAAAAACAATAACAGACGTCGATAATAAAAAAAGCTATAATCTTAAAAATTTGAATAAATTATTAGGAATTTCCGGTGTAGATGGAATTAAAACAGGATTTACAGATGAGGCGGGCGGTGTTTTGGTAACTTCGAAAAAAGAAGGTAATAAAACTATTTTAATAGTAGTTATGAAAAGCGAAGATCGATTTGCGGATACATCAAAAATTCTAAATTTTATTTCCGGAAAAATTACTTTTCAATCCATTCATCCGTAACAGCTTCAATATAAGCAAAAAAGTTATTATCCCCCTGAAAAACAACAATGGGCAAAAGATAATTTTGGTTCTCCGATAAATAATAAGCGAGAAATACATTTTTAATTAGGACATCTTTATTTTTATCATCAAATGATGTTATGTACCCTTTTTCATTTTTAAGGTCTTCAAATGCAATGGCTGATGTTTTTATTGGATAGGTGTAAAAAGATTTATCAATTTCTCGATAGGAAAAGTTTCCTGCTATGACTTGTGATTCATACACTCCTCCTCCAACTAAAAAGTTCATCGTTGAAAGAGGGCTATGAGGATAAAAAATTGGAAGATTGTCTACGTCTTTCTGAAAAAGATCAACTCTTATAACTTGAGTGCTTGATAGACTTGTGGAAGGTGAAAGCTGACCATTTGCTATGCTAAAAAGCTTTGTTTTTGTTTTTGAATTTTCAATATCATCGGGAAGAAGATCCATTCTTGATAAAAATTCTTCTGCTTTTACTATTGCCGTATTTTCATTCCCGATATTTTTTGCAATTTGAACTTCTTTACTGTTTAAAAAATTCGAGGACATGGTAAAATCCGAAGAATAGATATCGAAACTTATCTTTCTCGAAATTTCCGAAGAATCCGTCCATTGATAAAGACTGTCAGATAGGGCATGAGGGGCGCCTCTAAAACTAACAGCTGCTAATTTCTCCTGCGCTTTTTTTAAAGAAAGAATATTTGGTTCAGGTTTTATGATTTTATAGACTTTGGCGCGATCATCAAAAGAAGGTAATTCTCCGGTTACAGTATCGATAGTGTAATTTATGCCGGAAGAAGAAATTACGCTTTTTGGAAATACCAGGGCTTCAATTTTGCCAAATCCAACGGTTGGCGGCGGTTCCGGTTCCGGAAAAAACTGATTTTTTAATGCGGTCCCCGCCTTAAAGAGGATTAAGAGAATAATAAAAAGTCCAACGATAATTCCTCCCCATTTTAGAAGAAGTTTTGTTTCTTTTGTTGTCTTGGATAAGGTAAGCATGTCTTGAGTATATGAAAATTTTACAGTACAATGCAAGTATGGTTAGAGTACGTATTGCTCCAAGTCCAACAGGAATTCCTCACATTGGTAACACAAGAACAGCTTTGTTTAATTACCTTTTTGCTAAAAATAATAAAGGTAAATTTATTATTCGTATTGAGGATACCGACCAAGTCCGACTTGTTCCCGGTGCGGAAGAAGCAATTTATGAAATTTTTGAATGGCTCGGGTTAGAATTTGATGAGAAATATAAGCAATCCGAAAGACTGGAAATTTATAAAAAACATGCAGATATTCTTCTCTCCAAAAATTTAGCCTACAAAGAAGATGGGGCAGTAAGATTTAAAGTTCCAAAAGATAAAACTGTTTTTTGGCAGGATGCTATTGGGAATAAAGAAATAAAATTTAAGACGGATGTTATAGAGGATTTTGTAATTCTTAAATCCGATGGATTTCCAACTTACCATTTAGCCAGCGTTGTCGATGATCATTTAATGGAAATTTCTCATGTAATTAGAGGGGATGAATGGATTTCTTCAACGCCAAAGCATTTGCTGCTTTATGAATCTTTTGATTTTAAGCCTCCTGTTTTTGCCCATTTGCCGGTTATATTAGGATCTGATAAAACTAAATTATCAAAAAGACATGGGGCTAAATCGATTCTTGATTATCGCAATGAGGGATATCTTAAAGAGTCCCTTTTGAATTTTATGGCACTTTTAGGGTGGAATCCAGGAGAGAATAAAGAAATACTTTCGTTTGATGAGATGATAAAATTATTTGACCTTAAAGACGTAAATACATCTTCTCCGATTTTTGATATTGAAAAATTAAAATGGATGAACGGAATGTACATTCGTATGGCAAAGCCAGACGAATTAAAGTCAAAACTCAAAAGTCAAAACTCAAAACTAGAAAAGATCGAAGGTCATTTATTAAATGAATTTATTTATTTGGCGCAGACGAGAATGACAACACTTAATGATTTTTACGACCTTGCGGGGCCTTATTTAGAAGGAAAAAAAATAGAATTAAATAGGGAGGAAAAAGAAATTGCAAAAGATCTTTTTGAAAATCTGTCATCGATTGAAAAATGGGAAAAAGAGGAGATTTTAAAAGCTCTAAAAAATGTTTTGGAGAATAAAAAAGTTAAGATGCAGGTAATTTATAAAATCATTACAGGAAAAGAGAGAGGTCTTCCTTTACCGGAAAGTTTGGAAATTTTTGGAAAAGAAGAAACACTTAAAAAACTAAAGAATTAATCAATGTCTAGAATTATAGCTATTATATTATCATATATTTTTAACCCTGTTATTTTCGTGGTTTTAATGCCTTATCTTTTGATTTACCGTCAAACAACAAGCATTTCTTACGCTCTTAAATGGGAACTATTTTCTATAGTCTTTATCTTTTTTGGATTAGTTCTTGTTTTTATGGAAAGAAGGAGAGGGATTTTTTCCGATTTTGATCTTTCAAAAAGAGAGGAAAGATGGAAATTTTTTTCCATCTCCCTTGCTCCGGTTGCCCTTTATCTTACAGCCTCTTTTTTTTTAAAAGGTTTATTTTTTTCAACAACCTTAATCAGTATTGGGATAATTGCCGGTTTAATTCTTTTTGCTTTTTTTAACAGATTCTTAAAGCCAAGCATTCATACAGGAATTGCCTGCGCTTATGTTTTAAGCGTTGCGATTCTTTATGGCCAGGTTGCTTTCTTGGTTACTTTTTGGACAATTCCTGTTATAATCTGGGCAAGAATAAAGTTAAAAAAACACACTTTTAATGAAGTTTTTGTTGGGGGTATAATTGGTACAACAGTAACTCTTTTAACTTTTCTTATAGGAAAATATATTTATAATTTGTAAATTATGATTCATCACAGAACTTTATTAGCTTCTTTCAAATATGCTTTTGCGGGGATTTATCATGCCTTAAAATATAACCAAAATTTAAGAATTCATTTTGGATTTGCATTCTTAGTTATTCTTGCCAGCATCTTTTTTAAAGTAAATCCTTTTGAAATGGGAATTTTGGGAGTAATGATTCTTTTGGTGATTTCTGCCGAGATGGTTAATACGGCTTTGGAGGAAATGGTGGATCTTATTACAAGCAATCATCAAAAAGAGGCAAAAATCGCTAAAGATGTGGCGGCAGGAATGGTTTTGCTAACAGCGTTTGGTTCTGTTATTGTCGGAGTTTTAGTCTTCACCCCTTATGTTCTAAGATTTTTTGGAAGATAAATGCATAATAATACGACCTATTTTAAAGCTTTTTCAGCCTTTTTTATTTGGAGTTTTTTAGGGGTGTTATTAAATAAATCCAGTTTTACAGCGTTTCAAATTGCCTTCTTGCTTAGCGGCTTTGCTGTCTTATGGCTTTTTCTTATTCTTATTGGGAAAAAACAAATCTCTTCATTCAGCAAAATAAAGTTAAATACTTCTTTTTTGTTGTTTTCTTTAATTTCAGGGATTGCCGGAGTAATATGGCTTAAAGCATTAACTTTGATCCCTGTAGCCCAAGCCTTATTCCTTTTTAGCAGTTTACCAATATTTGCTCTTTTGATTGAGATAATTATTTTTAAGGAAAAAATTACAAAAGTACAATTATTAGCCATTCTGGCCGGCTTGATTGGAATTGTCATTCTTGTATCCGGAGATCTTATTAATCATGGAGGGCCCATTTTTTCAATTGGGAGCATTTTAGTTTTGATTGTAGCTCTGCTTTTTGCCATACAAGGATTTTTGGTTAAAAAGATTGGAACTTCCTGTCCTTTTATTATGATGATTTTTATAGTTATGTTGTCGCAAATGTTAGTTAGTGCTCCTTTTGCTTTTAGTTCTCCTTGGTATTTTGAAAATAATTCTTTCGCAGTTATATCTATATTTAGTATTTTAAACGGGACAATTGCCTGGTTTTTTTATTTTGATGCATTAAAAGTCCTAAAGGTTTCTACAGTAAGATTAATTGGCTATCTTGAGCCAATGCTTGGGTCTTTTTGGGGGATAATTTTTCTTTCTCAAGTGCTTCTTCTTTCAACGGTTGCAGGCGCATTTTTTATTTTACTTGCCTCCTTCCTCGCTATAAAAAATAAAAAGTAAAGATGAAAAATATTAAATTTATAGAGGAAATAGGGAAATTAAAAAAAGTAAAAAGAGCAGGGTGGATAAGAGAAGGAATTAAAACCCCAGAAAGCGTAACTGATCATTCTTATAGATTGGCTATATTGGCAATGATTTTCTCATCGGAATTAAAAGTTGATCAAAGCAAATTTATTAAAATGGCCTTGATTCATGATTTGGGAGAGTTAGAAATAGGAGACATAATTATTGAAAGGTGGGGGAAGGGGGAGCTAAAAATTAGGAAAGAAAGAGAAAGGGGAGAAAGGAAAGCACTTGAAGCAATATTTGATGGCATAGACGGAAAAGATGAATATCTTAAGCTCTTCGATGAATATACGAAACAAAAAACAAAAGAAGCAAAGCTCCTAAGGGAATTAGATAAGTTAGAAACAGCTTTTAAAGCTTTTGAGTACGAGAAAGAAACGGGAAAAGACCTTTCGGAATTTTTTGTTAATGCCAAGATTAATATCTCAAATAAGATATTAAAGAAAATACTAATTGGTTTTACAAACCGCCGCAATGAAATTTAATACTTTGAAAAAGAGCCAATGGAAAATAGAATTTACAAAAGAGGGATATGAAAAACTTCAGAAAGATCTTGATGGTCTTATCCAAAAACGAAAATCAACCGTCGTTAATCTTTCAAGAGCAAGGGAAATGGGTGATTTATCGGAAAACGGCGCATACAAATCAGCAAAGTTTGAACTTGGTTCTATCGATAGAGAGCTAAGGAGACTTAAGTATTTATTAAGATCGGGAGTTATCACTAAATCATCTAAGAAAGATAGTATTGATTTTGGATCAGAAGTAACATTAAGTGACGGAAAAAAGCAAATTACTTTTATGCTTGTTGGCGGATATGAGTCAAACCCTCAGGAAAAAAAACTTTCAACAATAAGTCCGATCGGCAAATCGATCCTTGGAAAAAGAAAGGGGGATACGGTTTCTGTAATTTCACCCTCGGGCAAAACCATTTATAAAATCGTCAGCTTTAAATAAATTCCTACAATTTACCCTTATTTCTGCTATAATATAACAACCGCGAGAGGCGGTATTTTTATGGATATACGAAATGTTGCGATTATTGCCCATGTTGATCATGGAAAAACGACTTTGGTTGACGCGCTTTTAAAACAATCAAAAACGAAACTGCATAAAGATTCTACGGATTCTCTCATTATGGATTCAAACGAATTGGAGCAGGAAAGAGGAATTACAATTTTTTCCAAAAATGCTTCAGTTATATGGAATCACACCAAGATTAATATTATTGACACTCCGGGACATGCCGATTTTGGCGGAGAAGTGGAAAGAGTTTTAAAAATGGCAGACGGCTGCCTGCTTTTAATAGACGCCAAAGAAGGTCCAATGCCGCAAACAAGATTTGTTCTTAAGAAAGCTTTGGAAATGGGCCATAGAATAATCGTTGTCATAAATAAAATAGACAAATCAGATGCCAGAATTCACCATGTCTTAGATAAGACTCTTGATTTATTTCTGGAGCTCGGAGCAGACGATAAAATCGCTGAATTTCCCATAGTTTACACCTCTGCAAAAAAAGGAGTGGCCGGATTAACCGATAATCTTTCACAGATGAAAGATATTACTCCTGTTTTTGAAATTATCTTAAAAGAGATTCCTCCTCCGTCGGGAGATGGTAATTTGCCTCTTCAGATACTTATAACAACTCTCTCGAGAGATACTCATAAAGGCAGAATTGCCATCGGGAGAGTTTATAACGGGAAAATAAAAAATGGACAGGAAATAGCTCAAATTACCAGAAAGGGAGAAATAAATAAATGCAAGGTTGCTTCTTTGATGACATTTGAAGGTCTTGACAGGGTTGAGGCAGAAGAGATCTCGGCAGGGGATATTGCGGCAGTTTGCGGAATTGATAATCCAGAAATTGGAGAAACAATTGCTGATTTTTCAAACCCGATAGCTTTACCTTTAATAAATATTGAAGAGCCGACAATTAAAGTTTCGGTAATGGTAAACACTTCGCCTTTTGCCGGTAAGGAAGGAGAATATAAAACTTCACGCCAGATTGAGGAGCGTCTTTTTAAGGAATTGGAAACCGATATGGCCCTTCGGGTTGAGAATGATGTCAATGGGGGGTGGTCGGTTTCAGGAAGAGGAGAGCTTCATTTGGCAATATTAATAGAAAGAATGAGAAGAGAGGGGTATGAATTTGCGGTTGGAAGACCTCATGTCATTGATAAAGTAATTGACGGGCAAAAATTTACCCCTTATGAAAGAGTTTTTATTGAAGTTCCGGAGGTTTTTTCTGGAATTGCTATGCAGAAAATGGGAGAAAGACGGGGAGAATTACAGGATATGAGAACAGAAAACGGAATAGCTTTTATGGAATTTATTATTTCAACTAAAAGTCTCTTTGGGTACAGAAGCGAATTCACAACGGATACCCGGGGGTTGGGAATCATCAACACCTCTTTTTATAAATATGACAAAGACAATGGTTTTAACAATGAAAGAAACCAAGGATCGCTTGTTGTTCACGAAAGCGGTGTAACTACTCTTTATGGCTTAACTAATACGCAGGATAGAGGACAGCTTTTTGTCGGTCCGGCGGTTGACGTTTATAAAGGACAGGTAATTGGGCAAAACGCGAGGGCAGATGATTTAAGAATAAATGTTTGTAAAACAAAACAACTTTCCAACATGCGTTCTAAAGGAGATGGCGGCATGGAGCATTTTAATACGCCAAAAGTCATGGATCTTGAAGACGCGCTGGAATATATTGGAGAAGATGAGCTGGTTGAAGTAACGCCGAAAAATATCAGGATTAGAAAAGTAATTTTGGACGAACTCGAAGCCCGCCGCAAAAGGTCGCAAGGCATATCTTAAGTTAGATCATGCTTTTGATTTTTCTATTCTGAAGATTTGCCTCTATTTTTTTTATCCCAAATTCTTTAACCAAAAGATCCCATAATTCCATACTTCCGTCCTCGAATCCCAAGGCCCAAACACCAACTCCGGCAAGATTTTTTTCTTTTGCGAAATCATACTTAATTCCTAAAGACTTTACGTCTTCCATAAAAAACATTCGCCAAACGCCGTTTTCCAGATATGCCTTCCATCCAACTTTTCCATCTTCATCCCAACCACTTTTTTCTGCTTCAATTTCATTTTGAGCATTCGCATATGTCTGAACTTGAGATCCGGGACCGGGAGCGTATCCTAGATATCTTCTTCCCCAGTACCAGTAATAATAGTAGTAGCCCTGGTAAGTGTCTGCCTTAGTCTCCGGTTCGTAAACAGGATAATCATAGCCATACCAGGGAAGCCCCAAAATAAGTTTATCCGGTTCCATTACGCCCAAAAAATCATCAACCGCGGTTGAAACATCATACCAATATTTTCCGTTTTTGTATCCATATAATGGGGAAGTCGGGATAGCCTTGTCGGAGCTTTTTGTAGCAAAATCATAAGCCATCATAAATATTCCGTCTGAAAATTTTGAAAGTTTTTTAATATCATAGATCTTTGGATTTTTGACAGCAGAGGCATATACGGAAACTGTGACTTTTGAATCAGGAATTTCACTATGCATTTTCTTTGTGAATTTATACGTAAAAATTGTAAATTTATTCCTAAAATCCGTCCCCGGATTGCCAATATATTCAAAATCTATATTAGCTCCGTCTAGGCCTCTTTCTTTAACCAGAGAAACAGCTTTTTTAATAAATTTATCCTGGGAGGCTTCATTTTCCATTAAGGCATTAATATCGGTATTGTTCATTTGTGTAAAAGTGACAACAACACGAGTTCCGTTTTTATGCGCTTTTTTAAATAGGTCGGTTGCTTTATTTGTTGTAAAAGTTTGGTAGCCGGGGCTGTCCTTTATGAAATCTCCTTCTCCGTCAACAGGAATGTCAAAGTAGGCTAGTGTTGTTAAGGCATTATAGGAGATTTTATCCAGTTTATTTATATTCCAATAAGGTGCAAAACCGAAAACCTCGTATTTCTTTTCAGCGCTTACAGATGTGCCTTTAAATTTATTATTTAAAAAATTGTCTTGCAAGAGAACCGTTAGTAGAATAGAGATAAAAATAACCCTTAATATTCTTTTGATTCTTTGAAAATCCAAATTGTATTTCCCCAAAATAATACTTAATCCTTCCTAGTTTCTTCTGAATCTGAAAATAAATGTTGAATAAATTCAGGGTATTTGCGGACCTTTTTAAGGTGATAAATATACTAGCAGTTATAAAAAGACTTGTCAAGCTCTAAGGGTTTTTCGTGACAAAGAAATGCTTTTTCTTTTTTGAAGGTTTGCTTCTTTTTCAATTCTTCTTTCTTCTCTTTTTTTCGATTCTTCAAGAAGTTTTTTATTGAATTCTTTCTGGCATGCTTTGTTTGTGCAAATAATTTGAGTATATTCAATTGTCGTAGATCCGTTAAAAGTAGGGACCTTTTCTTTCCACTTTTTTGCTATACGTTTTTTGCTTCCGCAACGTTCACAAGGTTGACCAAGATATGTATCGGCAGAGTTTAAACGGTTTTGCAGATGCAAAGATTATAGCAAAAAATTCAACCTTTTGCAAGATTAAAATGTTATTAAACAGTACTAGGTGGTCAGCTTGTAGCCAATAATAACTCCAAGAATTCCTCCGATAGTGCTTGTTATGACAGCAGTAAAAGAGAGTATGTCTGCCCCAAAAAACATAGGAATGTAGCCGCCAATGATTGAACCGATAGTCATTCCTATCCAAACCGCAGTTTTAGTAGACATAAATTAATACTTAGCTTACTTTTTCTCCAATCTCTCTATCTTTTCTAAAATTCTCAATATGAGTTTTTGTTGGTTTTCCAGGTGAAGCAAGATTGTTTCTATTTCTTCTTCGGCTTTTTTATCCGTTTGGAAATCATGTTCGGCGCGAAGTCCGGCATGTTTTCCCTGAATATTTTGTCCGACCATAATTAGAGGCATAAGATGAATTTGAATAAGATTTGAAATAAAAAGCCACAATACAAAAGCAGGGAAGGGATCAAACCTTAAATTTTTTGGAGAAAAAATGTTCCATCCGAGCCAGGTAACAGTCCAGGCAAAAATAATGAAGAAAAATCCCATCGTGCCGATTTTCTCTGTCACAAAAACCGCCAGTCTTTCCATTTTGGACAATTGCTTTCGATGGACAATATTTACATTTTTAGGCGTTCCAAACTGTTCCTTTAATTCATTTATGCTCTTAATTTCTTTAGCCATAGGATTTTCCTTTATTCAATAAACTTTACAAACTCTACGAAGTCTTTGCGCATAAAATGCTTAGGTAGATCTGAAGTTTTTTTATAACCCAGTTTTTCATAAAAATTTTCAACTCCCCAGCCTTTGCCTGTGTATAAATATATTTTATGACATCCTGATTTTCTTGCGGTTTCTTCCATCTTTTCCATCAATTTTCTGCCGATTCCTTTTTTCTGCATTTCTCTAATCACGATAATATTTCCGACATAAAACACGCCCGCATCATGCTTAAATTTTAGAAGACCGATTATTTTATCTTTTTCTCTTATGATTATTGATCCTTTTCCAGATTTCCATTCTCCATTTCCTCCATAATGCTCGATGTTGTAGGATTTCCACTCATTGTACTCGAAGTCCTTAATTTTCTTCCCTGTTCTTTTTAAAACCGAAATTCTCACAAGACGATTATATCAAAATTTGGCAGGGGAAAGCAGCAAATAAGCTCGTTTCTCTTCAATCTGTTCGATCATTTTTCCAAACTTTTTTAACTTCGAAGTGCAAAAAAACTCTCTACAAACTTGGGGCCTTATTTTGTGAATAGAACATTTCTTTCCTTTAAGATAGATGCAATTACCATTCTCTCTTTGTTTGATAATGTTTGCTCCGCACGAGGTTGCGTTTTGGAAATCATCAATCAAGCCAAACTCCTCAAGCTGAGTTTTGTATTCGCCCGACCTATATTCTTTTTCTGTTAGATTTATTAAAAATAAGCGGCAGCAAAGGCCACACTGAGAACATTTGTCTATCATAAAAAATTTTATTCTGCTGCGGGATTTGGATTCCCCGCCTGCAGTCGCCTGAGGCGACAGCCGATGGTGGGCAGGGAACCAGAATAAACGGATTCAGAGCCAGCGCTTTAAGCGCGGTCGCGCCAAAGGCGCTGATCCGTTGTCCTATTTTCATGCCTACGGCTGCCGGACTTGGATTCGAACCAAGATGAGTGGATTCAGAGTCCACTATCCTACCATTAGATGATCCGGCAACGTCAAACGCTGCTTCGTAATAACACCTCAATTCTATCAAATATAGCCCTTAGGTACAATTAAAGAGGAGTGATATAATCTCATCAATGAACATGGAAAAAGATGCTGATAAAAACTTGGAGAAAGGAATAATGCCGGGGGATTTGTTTGAGGAATTTATTGAAGCTCGAAAAAATACTTATGCTTCCGGCAAAAAACCCCAAATGGGCCTTCATCTTTCTGATTCTTGGGGGCATGACTATCATAAAGAGGGAAGTCTTTATTATTACCAAGATAATTACAGGGTTGAACCCTGTAAATTTGTTGGAGAAGAAAAGATTGACTTCCGCTTTGAGCCGCTTGAAACACCCCCTTTAGCAATATACAGATATCATGGAGGCTTAACAGAAAAAGGTGCAGAAGAAGGAGAAGATTTTGTTTATTCAAGATTGAAGATTTTTCTGAAAGAGCATGCAGAAGAAGTTCGTTTTGGGAAAAATGTTAGTTTTTCTTTTGAGGATGAAGATGGGGAATGGATTTATAAGGGGGAAGGAGAAATAACTTCCATGTGTTGGGAAGATAAAGAAGAAATATTGCATAATGAAAAAAAAGTCTATGAGCTGATAGGTGTAGGAATATGTTTTATAGAAGGATATTAAAGCATGGTTAAAAAACTTAATCTGTTGAGTTTTGTTTTGGGGTTGCTATTTCTTTTTGCAGGGCTAACTTTAACTGTTTACAATAATTTTACTCAAAATAAAAAACAGAATGTTTTGCCGGCAAAAATTAGTTCTGTTCCTTCTATTTCTCAATCTGTTTCTTTATCTCCCCCGACTTTTCTTTTAAAAAACAACGAGGAAGTCAGAGTGATTAGGATAATTGACGGGGACACTATAGAAGTTCAAAGAGATAATAAAAAAGAGATAGTTCGGCTTATTGGAATTGACGCGCCGGAAATGAATAAATATCAATGTTTTTCAGAAGAGTCAAAAGTGAAAGCAGAAGAAATTCTAGTGAATAAAAATGTTCAATTAGAAACGGATTTAAGTCAGGGAGAAATGGATAAATATCAAAGACTACTGGGTTATGTTTTTCTTAATAACTCAAACTTTAATCAGCTTATGATTAAAGAAGGTTTTGCCAAAGAATACACATATAAAACCCCTTACAAATACCAAAAAGAATTTAAAGAAGCGCAGATTGAAGCCCAAAAATTAAAAAAAGGCCTTTGGTCGGCCTGCATTTAAATCCACTTGCGGAGTTTAAAGTATATAATAATAAATAATCCTGCTAAGAAAATCAAACTAAATAAAACCCAAACAATCCCCGGATGTTGTGCCCACGGAAGGCCAATGATGTTCATGGAATAAAGATTATTCACGATAATAAAGGGAAAAGAAATAGAAGTGATAATGGTAAGGAATTTTACTATTTCATTATTTCTAAAAGAAAGTAAAGATTCATTGCTTAAGGAAATTCCTTCAATAAGCTCTCGGCTGTCTTCCAGTCTTTCCCAAATTTTCGATAAATGGTCAACAATATTTCCCCAGAATGGCTGCATTGTACCGTTTAATTCTTTATATTTCCCTTCTTCCAGCTGTTTAAAAAGAGGAATAATGGGTTTTATCATTGTTTGGAAGAAAACAATATTTCTTCTTGTTATAGAAATATCCTCGATTCTTTTTTGGTATTGTGTGTTTTCGAGTTCCCTGTCAATGCTGTCAATATTAGAGGAAAGCTCGTTCATTATTGGGAAACAGCTGTCAACCAAAACGTCGATAATTCTATAAGCCAAAAAAACAGGGCTTTCGCCCATTAATTCGTTACGGTGCGCCAGAGTCTTTTGGCAGAACTTAAAAATTTCGTTAATAGGTTCAAGAATTCCGTCGTGGAGGACAACGAGATAATCTTTTCCAATAAAAAAATTAACCTGACTGCTTTGGATTCTTCTTCTTTTTTCGGCTGTCTGAAATTGAGGGAGAGAAACGGGTACAGAGGAAAGAGTTGCTTTTGGAAGCTTTAAAAGGCTTTTAAAAGCTTTATTGCCGACTGTTTCCGGTTCTTTGGGAGAAGATCCTATGGCTCCGTTTTGGTTAAAAATAGGAAAATCAAGAACAATTAAGCTGTAATTTCTGAAAATTTCTATTTTTGGAGTTTGAATTTTATTAATAAAATCATCAAGATGTAGTGAGTCAAAACCAAAATTTTGAGTCAGATGCTTGACTTCCAGCTCCCCCGGATTTGTCACGTTAATAAAGGATAAATTCTTATGGTTAATTGTTTGAATATTCACATCTTAAATTGTAAACCCTATAAAATATTTGTCAACCCCTATAAAACCTCTTGACAATTAGCAGGTTATTTGATAGAGTGCTAATGGTAAAATAAAAGATATGGACAAAACAGTTCCAATAATTCCAATAAGAGACGGTATCATTTTTCCTAATACAGATTCAGTATTAACCTTTGGCAGGCCAAAAAGTTTAGCAGCATTAGAATCCTCTTTTCAACACGAACGAATAGTTTGCTTTGTTCTTCAGAAAAATTCAAGATTAAACGACCCGAACCCTAATGAACTTTATACAATCGGAACATTGTCAAGAATAGAAAGAATGATAAGAACCGATGACGAAATTAATGCTCAAGTCAGAGGAATAAGCCGGGTAAAAATCTCATCCATAGAACAAAAAGAGCCGTACTTTTTGGGAAAGGTTGAAGAATTGTCGGAAACATTGGATGAAAGCGCAGAGATTAAAGCTTTTTGTAATCATTTAACTAATGAATTTAGAAGAGCCATGAATTTGGGAAAACCGGCGGATTTCCTTGTTTTTATGAATATTATGTCAGAGCATTCTCCTTCTGAATTAGCTGATTTAATTGCTTCCGTTTTAGATATTAAGCCAACAGAAAGGCAAGAGCTTTTGGAAGAAATAAATATCAAAAAAAGATTGGAGAGGGTAAATGAATTCCTGGCAAGAGAAATAAAAGTTTTGGAATTAGAACGAAGAATTGCCAGTAAAACACAGGAACGTTTTGAAAAAGGAGCAAGAGAGGTTCTTCTTCGAGAACGTTTAAAAACCATAGAAAAAGAATTAGGAGAAGAAGAAGGTTCGGAAACAAAAGAACTCATGGATAAAATTAAAAAATCGGGAATGCCTGAAGAGGTTGAGGAAAAAGCTAGAAAAGAAGTTCAAAAACTTTCGCAAATGAACCAGTTTAATCCTGAAGCCGGTTATATTAGAAATTATCTTGATTGGCTGGTAAGTCTTCCCTGGAGTATTGAAAGCCAGAATGATGTCGACATTAAATCAGCTGAAAAAATTTTGGATGAAGATCATTTTGGTTTAAAAAAAGTTAAAGAAAGAATTGTTGAATATTTGGCAGTTCATAAATTGGCCGGAAAAATGAAGGGACCGATCCTTTGTTTTGTTGGACCGCCCGGAGTGGGTAAAACTTCGATAGGAAAGTCTATTGCCAGGGCTTTGGACCGAAAGTTTGTCCGTTTGTCTTTGGGAGGGATAAGAGATGAGGCGGAAATCAGAGGACACAGAAGAACCTATGTCGGTGCACTTCCCGGCCGAATTATCCAAGGTATTAAAGATGCCGGTACTAAAAATCCCATTTTTATGCTTGATGAGATTGATAAAGTCGGCGCAGATTTTAGAGGTGATCCTTCATCGGCTCTTTTGGAAGCTTTGGATCCTGAACAGAATAATCAGTTTTCAGACCATTATCTTGAAGTGCCCTTTGACCTTTCTGATGTAATGTTTATAACAACAGCAAACGTTTTGGATACAATTCCGCCTGCTTTAAGGGATAGATTAGAAGTGATTCATTTTGCCGGTTATACGCAGGATGAAAAGTTTCATATTGCCGAAGACTTTTTAATTAAAAAACAGATGGATGCTCATGGATTAACACAGAAAAATCTGGAGGTAAAAGATGAGGCATTGCGCCACATAATTCAATTCTATACAAGGGAGGCGGGGGTTCGAAATTTAGAAAGGCAAATTGCCACTATTTTTAGAAAAATAGCAAAGACGGTTGCCGAAGGGAAAAAAGCAAAAACAGTTATTGCTTCAAAAACCGTAAGTAAATATTTAGGACCTGCTAAATTTACATCAACCATTCTTGAGAAAAAAGATGAAGTAGGTATATCAACCGGTCTTTTTTGGACCGAAGCAGGAGGAGGAATTTTATTTATCGAAGTCGCTTTAATGCCTGGAAAGGGAAGTCTAACATTAACAGGACAGTTAGGGGATGTTATGAAAGAATCTTGCCAGGCTGCCATGTCTTATATTCGGGCAAGAGCGGTTAATTTAGGATTATCCGAAAGTTTCTATCAAAAAATAGATGTCCATGTTCATGTTCCCGAAGGAGCTGTTCCAAAAGACGGTCCTTCTGCAGGAATTGCTATTACAACAGCAATTACGTCTGCTTTGACAAAAGTTCCTGTTAAAAGAAAAGTTGGCATGACAGGGGAAATAACACTTCGGGGAAGAGTTTTAGAAATTGGCGGGGTTAAAGAAAAAGTAATTGCCGCCCACAGAGCAGGATTAAAAACAATTATTATGCCAAAAGAGAATAAAAAAGACTTAGAGGATGTACCAAAAGAAGTTATAAAAGACCTAAAATTTGTTTTTGTTTCCCATATGGACGAGGTGCTAAATGTTGCTCTCTCCAAACCAATACCTAAGAAAAAAATCCAGGAAGAAATTTCGTCCGTTCACCCGATCCTTCACGCCCCAAAACCCCATAAAGCTGACTAAGTACCGCGTATGGGAGTCGAACCCATGATCTCAACCTTGAGAAGGTTGCGTCCTAACCGTTAGTCCCGATGATCATTGTCGTCGAGGATTCCGATGAAGAATATCATCGGAAACGAACGCGGCAGATTTTGTAGCTCCAACCGGATTCGAACCGGTGTTTAAGCGTTGAGAACGCTTCGTCCTAGGCCTCTAGACGATGGAGCCTTGTTGTTCAATCAATTTCTCTATCGCTTTTCTACTTTTTAGTGACTTTAAATAATATTCTCTTTTTTTCGCTTCTGATAAAGTATTATATTCTTCTTTATATGCAATTTTAAAAGGCCATTATTTTTTGTGTAACGCGAATATCCCTTATTATGTCGTTTTAATCTATTTTCAAGATTATTCGTACTGCCTATGTAATATCTTCCATCTTTTTCACTTTGCAAAATATAAGTAAAATACATGACCGTCCTAGGCCACTAGCCTCGATGATCGCTGTCATCGGGATCCCGCACGAATGAAATTCGTCGGGAACGAACGCGGCAACAACTCTATTTTACCTTAAATTGCTTTTTAGCTCAAGATTCTAGTATAATTTTTCTCAATGACCAATGTTTTTCTTTCTGTTGTTATTCCCTCGTTTGATGAAATGGCCAATCTGCAAAAAGGAGTTTTGGATAAGGTTGAGCACTTTTTAAATAAAAAAAAATATCAATACGAAGTTATTGTTGTTGACGATGGTTCCAAAGATGGAAGCATTGAATTTGTTGAAGATTTTTGTAAAGAAAATCCTAATTTTACATTAATAAAAAATCCCCATTTAGGAAAAGCAGGAGCGGTAACGACGGGAATATTGACAGCCAGCGGTAAATATATTTTATTCGCAGACATGGATCAGGCAACCCCCATTGAAGAAGTTGATAAGATCTTGCCGTATTTTGAAAAAGAAAATGGAAATTATGATATTGTAATCGGTTCAAGAAGCACAAGAAGAAAAGGTTCTCCGTTAACTAGGGTAATTATTTCCCGTTCGACCATTATTCTTAGGAAGTTTATTGTCGGAATCGGTGAAATTTCAGATACTCAATGCGGTTTTAAAGCATTTAAAAAAGATACAGCCCAGAAATTATTCAGCAGGGTAAGGGATTTTCATCATGGTTTCTCAAAAATTTCAGGATCAGCTGTTACGGCGGGATTTGATATAGAATTTTTATATTTGGCTAAAAAAATGGGTTTCAAAGTTAAAGAAGTTCCAATTCAATGGCTTTACGTTGAAACCAGAAGGGTTAATCCTATAAAAGATTCCATTGACGGATTAATAGATCTTTTAAAAATAAAGGCGAACGACTTAAGAGGGAAATACGATGAGTAAATTCAAAATTATCTCCATATTTTATATATTTACGATACTTTCATTATTTCTTTATTCTTTCACTCAGGTTGATTTAGGATTGACTTTGACTAAATTATCAATTTGGCAAGTCCTGCAGAGGTTTTTCCAGAATATCGGGTACTTTCAAAGGCCATTGTCTGCAGTGCTTTATCTAGCTATTATTATTGCACTTTTTATCTTCTATCTCATATTTTTGAAAATGGCGCATAAAAACGGTTTAACCCGAAAGAATATATGGTTTTTAATTCTAGTTACAGGCGTTGTTCTTCTTTTTTCCTATAACGCTTTTTCTTACGACCTTTTTAATTACATTTTTGACGCTAAAATCGTAACTAATTACGGTCAGAATCCATATGAACACAAAGCCTTAGATTATCCCTTCGATCCGATGCTTTCGTTTATGCATTGGACGCATCGTACTCTTCCTTATGGCCAGGTATGGCTTTTTCTAACCGTTTCTTTATCATTTTTAGGAATGCAAATTTTTCTCCCTACTTATTTTCTGTTTAAAGCTTTAATGGCTGCCAGTTATTTATTTTCAGCTTTTTTGATAGGAAGAATTTTGAGAAAAATATCTCCTAAGGATGAACTTTTTGGCGTGGTTTTCTTTGCATTTAATCCTTTAGTCTTGATTGAAGGACTGGTTTCTGCCCACAACGATATTGTTATGATTTCCTTATCCTTGTTGGCTTTTTATTTCATAATAAACACTAATTATATTCGTTCACTTATTATGTTCGCTGCCTCTATTGGTATTAAATTTGCCACTGCCGCATTGACGCCGTTATTTTTTTATGCTTATTTGCGTAAAAAACAAGGAAAAGAGTTAGATTGGCAGAGGATTTCGCTTTTTTCGGTTCTTCTTATGATTATTCCTGTAATTCTGGCATCTTTTAGAACTAATTTTCAGCCATGGTACTTATTATCTATTTTACCATTTGCCAGTTTTATTAGTAAAAGATACTATATTTTGATCCCAACCCTTATTGTTTCATTTTTCTCTCTTTTGCAGTACATTCCATTTCTATACACTGGAAATTGGGATTCACCAATTCCAGTAATACTATTTTGGCTTGTGTTTTCTTCAATTACTATCTCCTTTGTAATTACAGGTCTTTCGTTTTTAAGGTTTAAGATGGTAAAATAAGACATTGTATGTGGTTTTTAAAAAAGCATAGAGTTGAGCTATTATTCTTCTATTTAATTATTATCTTTTTTTTTCTATCCCGTCTTGACCAATTAACTTCTCTTCCAATTTTTACTGATGAAGCAATTTATATCCGCTGGGCGCAAATCGCCAAGCAAGACGCAAGCTGGAGATTTATTTCGTTAACGGACGGAAAGCAACCTTCTTTTGTATGGATAGCTATGGTTATTATGAAGTTTATTGATGATCCTCTTTTGGCCGGAAGATTAGTCTCGGTTGGAGCGGGATTCATAAGTCTTATCGGGATGTTTTTCTTAGGAAAAGAAATTTTCAAAAACAAATGGGTGGGAATAGTTTCCAGTTTTTTATATTTTATTTTCCCAATGGCCCTAGTTTACGACAGGATGGCTTTGTATGACAGTTTGGTAGGGGCGTTTGCTGTTTGGAGTCTTTATTTGACTATCCTTTTGACTAGACATCTTCGTCTTGATACGGCAATCTTACTGGGAATGACTGCCGGAGCCGGCGTCCTGACAAAAACGAGCGGATTTTTTAGTATATATCTTTTGCCTTTTTCTGTTTTGCTTTTGGATTGGAAAAAGAATGAAAGATCAAGCAGGTTTTTAAAATTTATTGTTTTAGCAGTGGTTTCCGTAGTCTTAACTTATGGATATTATTCAATTTTAAGGCTTTCTCCCTTTTTTAATATAATTACAGAGAAAAACGCCATTTTTGTTTATCCTTTTTCAGAATGGTTAACGCATCCTTTTAGATTTTTTATCGGAAACTGGAAGGGTTTTTGGGATTGGCTTATAATCTATACAACTTCTCCAATCCTTATTTTAATGCTTCTGTCTTTTTTTATTAATAAGCGCTCTTTTTTTAGGGAAAAATTATTTTTGTTCGTTTGGTTTATTGTTCCTGTAGTTGCGTTAGCTCTATTTGGCAGAGTTTTATATCCCCGGTTTATATTTTTTATGATTCTTCCTCTTTTGCCTCTGTCAGCTTTTTCTATAGTAAATCTTTATAAAATTATTGGAAATAAAATATTATTTGCAATTCTTTGCATTTTTGCTTTTTCCTTAGCCATAAGATCCGACTTAATTATCTTGACTGATTTTAAGAATGCTCCAATTCCATTTTCGGATTTAGGACAATATAATCATGATTGGCCGTCGGGATGGGGTATTAAGGAGGCAGTAGCAATTCTTAACGAAGAGGCAAAAAATCAAAAAATATATGTTGCCACGCAAGGAAATTTTGGCTTAATGCCATACGCCTTGGAGATTTATCTTGTTAGCAACCCAAATATAGAAATAAAAGGATTTTGGCCTGTTGACCAAATGCCTATTGAAGTTTTGGAAAAAAGCAAAAAGATGCCAACTTATTTTATTTTTTATCAGCCGTGCCAGCACTGTAAAGATGCAGGTTTAGCTCCTTCGGGGTGGCCTCTTGAGATTGTTTTTCAGTATGAGAAATATCATGCCCAGCGCTATTTTACTCTCTATAAAGTGAAGCAATGAGGTTACACCGTTATTATCTTTCTTTAATTATTATTTCTTTAATACCTCTTTTAGGATTTTTGCTAAACCCTCTTTTATTCCATACCCATGACGGCCTTGTGCATTTAGCAAGAATTGGAGCTTATTTTAAAGCTCTTTCTGATTTTCAACTCCCTGTCCGTTGGGCGGGGGATTTAAATTATGGATATGGTCTTCCTCTTTTTAATTTCATGTATCCCTTGCCTTATTTTGTTGCCTCAATTTTTGTTTTATTAGGAGCTGGTTTGGTAAATTCCTTCAAATTTACTCTAGCTTTAAGTTTTGTTTTATCCGCTATTTTTATGTTCGGTTTTTCCAGGGCTTTATTAAAAGACAATAATAAAGCTTTTTTTGTGACAATTTTTTATCAATTTATGCCCTTTAGAATTGTTGAGCTTTTAGTCAGAGGAAGTTTTGGGGAAGTTTATACTTATGCTTTTTTGCCCTTGGCGCTTTGGGGACTTATTCTTCTTTTTAAAAAACAAAATCTTAGGAATATTTTCTTAACTTCTTTAGGTGTTGGTTTTCTCATTATTTCCCATAACGCAATTAGTCTTGTTTTTTTTGCCGTAATAGTTTTGTTTATCGCCTTTTTCGGGAAGTCGTTGAAAAACTATATTTTCGGCTCATTTTCTGTTGTTTTAGGGCTTTTGCTCGCTTCTTTTTATTGGCTTCCGGCTCTTATGGAGCATAAGTATACTTACGGGGATTTATTTATGAAAAAAGTTTATCTAGATCATTTCCCTCCAATTCAAAACTTTTTTATTCCTAATTTTTTTAATAATCCAAGTCTATTCACAGGCGGTGTATCGGTTCAATTTGGGCTTTTTCATACAATAGCGCTTCTTAGTTCGATTTTTATTTTACTTAGATATAAGAAAATATCCAGCGACATAAAGCGTCTGATTATTTTTTCATTCGTTATTCTCGTTGTTTCTTTATTTTTAATGCAGCCTTTGTCAACTGGGATCTGGGAAAATCTGTCTTTACTTAGGCAGTTTCAGTTTCCATGGAGATTGCTTTCGGTTTCCGGTTTTGCCTTGTCATTGTTATCAGTTAGCTTCTTCTCTTTTAATTTTTTTAAAAATAAAATTGTTTTGTATCTAATTCTTTTTTTACTAATTATTTCAACCATACATTATTGGAAACCTTCTTTAGGAATGGATAAAATAGATGAAAAATTTTACTGGAATTTTCCTCAAAATACTACTTATTACGGAGAAACAGACCTTATTTGGTCAAAAGGTCCGCAGAATTCTTATCCGAAAAACAGGGTTGATATTATTGCCGGTAAAGGTTCCGTTTCTGATTTCTTTAAAAAATCCAATCTTCAGACATTTACAGTTTTAGCCCAAACACCTATTGATGTTGTTTCCAGAACTCAATACTTTCCCGGATGGAAAGCTTTTGTTAATGGGGTATCTGTTCCCATACAATTTCAAGATCAGAATTGGAGAGGGCAAATTGTCTTTAGTATTCCAAAAGGAGAACATCAGGTTAAGGTGGCTTTTGGGGAAAACAAGATCCGTTTTTTTGCCGATTTATTAAGCCTCTTGTCAATTATTTTACTTATTGTTTTAGCGGTATTTTGTAAATCTTTAAGACTTACATGAAGAAAAAAGGCTTTGTTTTTATTTTCTTTTTAATAAGTTTTATTTTCTTTAATAAATTTTTTCTTCAGGGTTTTGTTCCTTTTCCCGCCGATCTTTTAGTTTCTGAATATAATCCCTGGAAAAATTATTCTTATCTTGGCTACGGGGCCGGGGGGTATCCAAATAAGGCTCAATATTTTGATGTCCTGCGTCAGCTTTATCCCTGGAAAACTTTTTCTTTAGGCCAATTAATGTCAATACAGGTTCCTTTATGGAATCCTCATAATTTTTCAGGCAGCCCTCTTTTGGCAAACTTTCAATCAAGCGTTTTTTATCCCCTTAATTTTGTTTACATTCTTTGGAATCAAATTCAAGCATGGAGCATTCTTGTTTATCTTCAGGTTTTGCTCTCTCTATTTTTTACTTTCTTTTATGCCAGAAAAATCGGCATTAGTATTTTAGGCGGTACTCTTTCTGCTATTGCTTTTAGTTTTTCTTCTTTTATGACTGTATGGCTAGAATACAACACGATAGGACATGTTATTCTTTGGCTGCCTCTTGCCCTTTTCTCAATTGAAAATCTTTTTGAGAAAAAAAATATTCGTTGGTCTTTGGTATTAATTTTCTCAATTATTTCATCTCTTTTGGCAGGACATATCCAAATATTTACATATTTATTTTTGTTTTTGATTGCTTATGTTTTTTTCAGAATCAAACAGAAGAATCAGTTTCTTTATTTTCTTCCTTTATTTCTTATATCCATAGGAATAGGGGCTATTCAGCTTTTGCCAGGGGCCGAGCTTATTCTTAATTCAGCCAGAAGCCCCCATTCATATGAGTTTTTAATCAATAAAATCCTTCTCGCGCCTTGGCAGTTGGTTACGCTTTTGGTTCCTGATTTTTTTGGTAATCCGGCAACAAGAAATTACTGGCTTTCGGACACTTATGTGGGAGATGTTATCTCCATCGGGCTAATCCCTCTTCTATTTACTGCGGTAACTATTTTTAACAAAAAAGATCCTCATATAAAATTCTTTTGGAGCGCTGTTGTTGTTCTTTTAATTTTTCTGACTCTAAACCCACTAACTTTTGTTTTGTATAAAGTTAATATTCCTTTTGTTTCCGGCAGCGCAAGTAATTTAGCAGTTTTCCTTTTGTTATTTTCTTTAAGTTTGTTAGCTGGTTTTGGGTTGGATTTTTGGCAAAATGAAAAACAGAAATATAAAAACTATCTTCGGTTAATTTTTCCATTTGTTCTTATTTTTATAATATTGTGGGGCTTGGTTTTGTTTTTGCCAAAGTTTAACTTTTTTGATTGGACTTCTAATTTATCTTTAATTTCAAAGCGAAATCTTCTTTATTCATCAGGGATTTTTGGTATTGGGTTAATTCTTCTTTTTCTTTCTTTTAGGGTTAACAAAAAATTTCAAATGATATTTTTGGCCGGATTAATTCTTTTAACAGCTTTTGACCTTTTCCGCTCATTTGAAAAATTTAATCCTTTTTCTCCGAAAGAACTTGTTTTTCCAAATACTCCAATTTTTGAATTTCTTAAAAAGGAAGCGGGAATAAATAGGTTCTGGGGATACGGGAGCGCAGCTTTGGAGGCAAATTTTGCTACTCAATATTCGCTTTTTTCGCCTGACGGATATGACCCTTTGTATCCAAAAAGATATGGGGAGTTTATTCAATCAAGTAAAGATGGGAAGATTCACACAGATTTTACAGACAAAACCCGTTCGGACGCTGTTATCGTATCGGGATTTGGGGATGAAGATTTGATGGCAAATACAGCAAGATTAAAAGTTCTTGATTTGTTGGGGGTAAAATACATTTTAGATAGGGGAAGCAATGAAAAAACTTTCCCTCCTGATCGATTTCAGCCCGCTTTTGAAAATAATGGTTTTAAAATTTACCAAAATCTTAAAGCTTTGCCGCGCATATTTTTAGCTTCGGACTATAAAGTTTTTAAAAATAAAGAAGAGTTTGAAAGAATATTTTTTGCTAAAGATTTTGTCCCTTCAAAAACAATTCTTCTGGAAGAAAATATTAATGGCGATATAAATTTAGACCAAGGAGAAGCTAAAATCGTATCATATAAGTCAAATGAAATTATCATTAACGTTCAAGGCGGTGGCAATCAGCTTCTTTTTCTTTCCGATACTTATTATCCGGGATGGAAAGCGATAATCGATAACAAAGAAACTAAAATTTATAGAGCTGATTATGCTTTTAGGGCAATTTTTGTTCCAAAAGGGCAGCATAATGTCTTATTTATTTATGATCCGTTATCTTTTAAACTTGGATTAATAGTAACTTTGGGAAGCTTGATTTTAATTATTCCTTTTCTTTTATATGTAAAAAAATCATATAATTAGACTATGTAAAATGAACAAAAAACTTGGCTTTATTTTCTTTTTTATCTTAGTTCTAGCTTTATTTTTAAGGTTCTACAGACTTGATACTGTTCCGCCCGGAGTTAATCGGGATGAGGCTTCAATTGGATACACAGCATATTCACTATTACAAACAGGAAAAGATGAGTACGGGCGGTCTTTTCCACTTTCTTTTCAATCTTTTGGAGACTGGAAATTACCATTGTACATTTATAGTGTTGTTCCTCTTGTCGGTCTTTTGGGTCTTTCTGAACTTGCGGTAAGATTACCTTCGGCTCTTTTTGGATTAGGAACTGTTATTCTGGCTTTTTTTCTCGTAAAAGAACTTTTTAAAAACAATATCTTAGCTCTTTTGTCTATGTTTTTAATTGGAATTTCGCCTTGGCATCTGCATCTCTCCAGAGTCGAATCCGAATCGAATACAGCTGTTTTTTTTATTGCTTTAGGCGTTTTTTTATTTCTTAAAAGTCTAAAAACAAATTGGCTGATAATTTTAAGCGCTTTCTTTTTCGCCCTAACATATTTTACCTACGCAGGAAATCATATCTTTACAACACTTTTAGTTTTGGGTCTTATTTTTATCTACAGAAAAGAAATTTTAAAAACCAAATTAACTTTTTTGGCAGGATTAGTATTCATACTTTTTTCAGGATTTATTTTTTACCAAACTCTTTTTGAAGCCTCCAAAACAAAAATTTCAGGAATTAGCATTTTTGGCGATCCATCTGTAATTCACGCTCAAATTGAAATACCCCGCAACGAGAGTAAAAATCCAAATTCTTTAATGACAAGAATTGTTTATAACAGAGTTGTTTTTGGAATAAAAAGATTTGGGCAAAACTATTTAAATGCCTTTTCTCCAGAATTTTTGTTCATCAAGGGCGGAAATAATAAAGCTCATAATATCGAAAATTTTGGAAACATGTATCTTATTGAAGCTCCTTTTCTATTTTTAGGACTTATTTATCTTTTTGTATTTAAAAAAGGAAAGGAGCGGAATTTTGTTTTAATGTGGTTTTTGATTTCGCCTCTGGCGGCAAGTATTACAAAAGACGCTCCTCATACAAATAGAATGTTTGCCATTTTTCCAATATTGTCTTTGATTACAGCCTTTGGAATTTACTGGTTATTTAATGACCTAATAAGGCTAAAATGGCAGCGGATTTTATCAATAGCTTTAATTAGTTTCTTGTTTCTAATCAATATTTCGACTTATCTTAATCGTTATTATGTTCATTTTCCAAGAAATGAGGTAAAAAGCTGGGGGTTTGGATATAAAAAATTAAATGAAATGTTGAGTCAGCCGCAATTTTCTTCAAAAAAAATTATCATGAATCGGTCAGCGTATTCTCCTTATATTTATCTTCTTTTTTATAGTAAATTTGATCCCGCTTTATATCAAAAGTCCGCAAAAAGATATCCGCCAACAGAGGACGCTTTTGTCCATGTAAGAAGCTTTGATCGTTTTGAATTTAGGGATATTGATTTTGGAAAAGATGTTAGCTCAAATTCAATCGCAGTCAGTTATTCTCAAGATATTCCTGACTCTATACGAAGCTCATTTAGGGTAACAGATATTGGTTTACCAAACGGAGAATCGATGTTTGCAATTATTGAACAAAAATGAAAAAAGTTTTTCCTTTTTTACTTTTAATTCTTTTTTCTTTTCCTTCTGTTTTTTCTCTTTTTCATCCTGGTTTTTTCCAAAGCGATGACGGAGAGTGGATGATTATCAGATTTTCCGCTTTTCACCAGGCTTTTCGGGACGGCCAATTTCCGGTTCGGTTTCTCGGAAGATTAAACAACGGATACGGATATCCTGTTGCTGATTTCCTTTACCCGGGATTTATGTATTTATCCGAACCGATCAAGCTTTTAGGTTTCGGATTTGTTAATACGATAAAAATAATTTTGGGATTATCAATGATTGGGTCGGCAGTCTTTACATATTTTTGGCTGTTAAAATTTTTTAATAAGAAATCATCGTTTATCGGTTCATTATTTTATCTTTATACCCCGTACCATCTTTTTGATATTTATAAAAGAGGATCGGTAGGAGAAATTTTGGCATTGGCAGTTCTTCCATTTATTCTCTGGCAAATTGAAAGAAAAAGCTTGGTCTTTTCATCATTAGGAATCGCTTTGCTTATTCTTGCTCATAATACATTGGCATTTTTATTTATTCCAATTCTTTTTCTTTATTTGATATTAAAGAACAAAAAATACTTAATTCATAATACTTTATACTTTATACTTGGGTTAGGCTTATCGGCTTTTTTTTGGGTGCCGGCTGTTTCTGATCTTCAATATACAGTTTTTTCTAAAACTTCGGTTTCTAATTTTAACCAATATTTTGCCCCAATTGAACTAATTGGTATTTCAACAATTGCTGTTTTGGCATTTATTTCTTTTTACATTTTTGAGATTGTAAAGAAAAAAAATTGGTCAAAACAAAGTCTGAATAAATTGTTTATTTTAATGGCCTTGCTTTCGCTTTTGAGCATTTTTTTTAGCTCGAAATTAAGTCTTCCTGTTTGGAATTTTATTCCTTCATCTTTTATTCAATTTCCATTCAGACTTTTATCTTATCTGCCGTTATCATTGGCTTTCCTCTCGGCATTTATTGTTTTTAGACAAAAAGACAGAAGACAGGTCATTGTTTCTTTATTACTTATTGTCGTTTTAGGATTTTCTGTTTTTCAGTATTTAAAACCATTAGAATTTTTTGATAAAGGAGAAGGATTTTATGCCACAAACGAAGGGACAACAACGGTTCAGGATGAATATATGCCAAAGTGGGTTAAACAGAAACCGACGGAACATTTTAAAGAAAAAGTTCAGGTTGTTTCGGGAACAGGAGAAATAAATAATGTAATTTACAATTCAAAAAAGGCCTCTTTTAATATTAATTCTCTAACCGATTCAAAAGTCAGGATAAACACGATTTATTTTCCCGGTTGGAAAGCTTTTATTGACGGAAAACAATCGAATATCGAATATCAAAACGACCAGGGGATAATGGAAATTCAAGTCCCAAAAGGCGACCATTCAGTCAATCTCTCCTTCTCCGAAACCCCAATACGCGTATTTGCAGATATTATTTCAATATTATCGATAACAGCATTGTTTGTTTTTTCTTTTCTGCGGCGGCCTCATGGTTGATTTGTTAAAGCAGGAGTTCTGCTTGTATAATATAGCTATGGTTTTATTGAAGAAATGCTGGGGATTTCTAGCTGTTTTTATTTTATCGGTTTTTTCTATTCTTCCTCTTTTTAATTCCGGGTTTTTTCCGATGCATGACGATACACAGGTGGCAAGAGTTTTTGAGATGGGGAAGGCGCTAAAAGATGGAATTTTCCCCGTTAGGTGGGTAGCTGATCTTGGATATGGATATGGTTATCCGATCTTTAATTTTTATTCACCTCTTCCTTATTATATCGGCGGGCTTTTTACCCTAATTGGTTTTGATGTATTGATCGCTACTAAAATTATGATTGGGCTAGGAATAGTTCTCTCCGGTATTTTTATGTACCTTTTGGCGCGGGAATTTTGGGGAGCGTGGGGAGGAATAGTTTCGGCCCTTTTTTATGTTTACGCTCCTTATCATGCTTTGGATATTTATGTAAGGGGAGCGGTTGGAGAGATATATGCCTATTCATTTTTACCATTAACAGCACTTGGATTTTATAAAGTCATTAAATATTCTGTGGACAATTCAAAATTAAAAGTCAAAATTCAAAATGAAGTTCTATTGTGGTTAATAATTGGATCAGTTGGGTTTGCGGGGGTTATTCTTTCTCATAATTTAACAGCAATGATGGTGGCGCCGTTAATAATCATTGTTTTATTGTTTCATTGTTTCATTGTTCAAAGAGATAAAGGAATACTTAGTACTTACTACTTAATACTTACTGCGGTATTGGGACTTTTGCTTTCCGCTTTTTATTGGTTTCCAGCTTTAATGGAAATGAAATACACTAATGTTTTATCCCAAATTGGAGGGGGAGCGGATTTTAAAGACCATTTTGTTTGCATAGAACAGCTTTGGAATAGTCAATGGGGATTCGGAGGATCAACTTCTGGCTGTATCGACGGGATGTCTTTTATGATAGGAAAAATCTATATAGCCATAGTTTTTCTTTCTCTGCTTTTTAGCATGAAAAGAAAAATCATTTCTTTTGCGTTTTTAGGATTTCTAATATCTATTTTTTTTACTTTAGAGGTATCAAGGCCAGTTTGGGAAGCGGTTCCTCAAATGGCCTTTTTCCAATATCCTTGGAGGTTTTTACTTCTTTCTTCATTTTTTGCATCATTTCTTGCAGGTTCTCTGATTTGGGGAACAAAGTTTTTCTTTAAAAAGATGCATTATAAGGTTATCTTAGCTTTTTTGTTTATAGTTTTACTTTTCTTTTTTAATCTTAAGTTTTTTCAACCTCAAACAATTTCTCCCAGATCGTCTTTCTATTACACAAATGAGTCAATGCTAAAATGGACTACCTCGAAAATATCAGACGAGTATTTGCCCAAAGATTTTGAAAAACCAAAAAATCCTTCGGAAATTGTTAAAAATAAAATTATATCTTTAGATAGTTCAGTTAATATAAAAACAATATCAGAAAAACCCCAAAGATTAACTGCAGAAGTTGATACCATAAAAGATTCATCAATTCTTATTAAAACAGCTTTTTTTCCTGCTTGGCATGTTTTTGTTGATGGTAAGGAAATTTCTTTTAGGGCAAGAAATGATGGATTAGAGATACCGATAAAAAGCGGAAATCACGTTCTTGAGCTTATTTTCATTCAAACTCCCCTTGAAAAGATTACCAATATTCTTTCTTTGACTGGCGTGATCCTGCTTGTTCTTGGTATAATCTATCGAAGGAAGAATGAAAAAACCTAGTGTTGAAATAGCAGTTCCTGTCTACAATGAAGAAAAAGAGCTTGATGAAAACATAAAAACTCTTTACGCTTTTTGCCATAAAAATCTTAAGGATTACGACTGGTGCATAACCGTTGCCGATAATGCTTCTAACGACAACACTCCTATTATTGGAACAAGATTAGCAAAAGAAAATCCCCAAATAAATTATTTAAGATTGGATCAGAAAGGAAGAGGTAGGGCAGTTAAGAGGGTTTGGGCAGAGTCAGGCAGAGATTTTTGCGTTTATATGGATTTGGATTTATCAACAGATCTTATTCATTTGCCAAAGATGTTAAAAACTCTTCAAAACGGTTCTGATATAGTTATAGGTTCAAGGCTTGCCAAGGGAGCCAAAGTCGAAGGCAGAACAATTTTACGGGAGATAATTTCGAGAGCCCTTAATTTTTTCTTTATTCAATTCTTTTTTCAAACTCATTTTACCGACGCTCAATGCGGTTTTAAGGGGGTAAACAAGAGAGTGGTTAGTAATCTAATTCCTAAAGTCTTGGATAATGATTGGTTTTTTGATGGAGAGCTATTAATACTGGCAGAAAAAAGCGGATATAAAATTCATGAAGAACCGGTCCATTGGACCGATAACCCGGGATCTACAGTGAGACTTTATTCTACAATAATAGGAGACTTAAAAGTTATATGGAGGCTTTTACAAACAAAACCCTGGAGGACAATTAAGGAATAATTATGGAAGAATTAGATGTAAAAACAATTGCCAAGCGTTCTGTTAACGGAGTCGTTGCTTTAATTTCAAGAACTTTTATTGTCCAGCTTATTTCCCTGCTTCTTACTGTTTTTCTTTCACCCTCGATTTACGGCGTTTTCTTTATTGTATCGGCAATAATTCCATTCTTGTCTTATTTTTCTGATATCGGACTTGCGGCTGCATTAGTCCAAAAAAAAGAGCCTGTAACAGATGATGATTTAAAAACTACTTTTACAATCCAGCAGGTTTTAGTCGTAACAATAGTCGTTATTGCATTTCTTCTGTCGGATAAAATTGCATCATTTTATCGGCTGGAGGCGGTTGGGGTTCAGCTTTTTCAGGCTTTACTTATTGCCTTTTTCTTTTCTTCTCTAAAAACAATTCCTTCTGTCCTTCTTGAACGACATTTGCACTTTAGAAAATTAGTTTTGCCGCAAATTGTAGAGACGTTTCTTTTTAATATAACTGTTTTAGTTTTAGTTCTGAAAGGTTTTGGAGTTGCAAGCTTTACTTATGCCGTTTTAGTAAGGGGAATATCCGGATTGTTAACAATTTATATCATAGCCCCGTGGATGCCAAGAATCGGATTTAGTAAAAAATCAGCTAAAAAATTACTATCATTTGGAATCCCTTTCCAAGTCAATAGTCTTTTGGCTCTTTTAAAAGACGATTTACTGATTATTTATCTTGGACGAGTCTTACCTTTAGCCCAGATCGGATATATCGGATTTGCCCAAAAATGGGCATTTATGCCTTTAAGATTAGTTATGGATAATGTTATTAGAATTACTTTTCCTTCTTTTTCAAGGTTAGCGCATGATAAAGATAATCTTTCTAAAGGAATAGAAAAAGCTTTATTTGCAAGCTGTTTTTTGATTTTTCCGGCTTCTTTGGGATTGATAATTTTATTTCCTTATTTCGTTACAATTTTTCCAAAATATACAAAGTGGGAACCCGCTTTGGTCTCTCTTTCTCTATTGGCTATTAACGCCGCTTTTTCATCAGTTTCAACCCCTCTAACTAACGCCTTAAACGCTATCGGAAAGATTAAAATAACTCTTTATTTGATGGTAGGTTGGACAATATTAACCTGGGGCTTAACGCCTCTGTTTATTTATCTTTTCGGTTTTAATGGATTTGCCCTTGCTTCTGCGATAATTTCCCTTTCTGTTGTATTTGTTGTTTACATTGTAAAAAAATACATTCCTTTTAATATTATTGGCGTTGTCAGATATCCGTTAATATCATCTGGAGTTATGGGAATAGTTCTTTACATGGTTAGCCCCCTAGTTATTAATAATTTTGCTATGCTTATATTAGCAGGGGTTTTAGGATTAATTGTATATTTGACAACTATGTTTGTTTTATCAAAAGAACAAATGGTTTCTGATATAAGTTTGGTTAGGGAAAATTTAAAATAATATGGGAAAACTTTCGGTAGTTATTTCTGCTTACAACGAAGAATTAAAAATCAATAAATGCCTTGAATCTGTTAAAAAAATTGCAGATGAAATAATATTTATTGATAATACTTCAACCGATAAAACCGCGGAAATAGCAAAAAAAGCAGGGGCAAAGATTTTTGTAAGGGAAAATAATCCAATGCTTAATATTAATAAGAATTTTGGTATTTCAAAAGCAACTTTAGATTGGATTTTATATCTTGATGCTGATGAACAAGTCAGTCCGGAGCTTGCGATTGAGATTAAATCAATGCTTAATGAAAAATCAGAAACAGACGGATACAGAATTCCCAGAAAAAATATTATTTTTGGGAAATGGATCGAGCATGCCGGATGGTATCCGGATTATCAATTAAGATTTTTTAGGAATGGAAAGGTAAAATTTCCTGAAGGACATGTTCATGAGGAGCTTACTATGAAGGGTAAGATGGGAAAGCTTACAAACCCTCTTGTTCACAGTAACTTTGAAACCGTTTCTCAATTTCTACATAAACATTTTCTTACATATGCCCCTAACGAAGCGGAACAGTTAATCAAAAATGGCTATGTTTTTAATTGGCAGGATGCTATTAAAATGCCGGCAAATGAATTTTTAAGCAGATTCTTTGCCAGGCAGGGATATAAAGATGGTTTTCATGGCCTGGTTCTTTCGCTTTTAATGGGGTTTTATCATTTTATTATTTTCACTTTAATTTGGGAAAAATATGGGTTCGAGCAGGTCAATAGCAAGGATTTTATAAAAGAAACAGAGAAAGAGTTTGATAAGGTTAATAAGGATTTAAGCTACTGGTTTCTTTCGGAAAAAATAAAGAATATAAGAAATCCCCTTAAAAAAATTAACGCCAGATTATTTAGGAAAATAAGGTTATTCCGCTAGTTAGATAATGAAAAAAATTGGCATAATTATCCTCAATTATAACGGGGAAAAAGACACAGCCCAATGTTTAGAAAGCATTGGGAATACACAAATTACAAATTACAAATTACAAATATTTGTAGTTGATAATGGATCAATTCAAAAGTTCAAAGTCAATAGTTCGGAAGGAGAGATTAGGGTTATCAGAGAGGATATTAATCTGGGTTTTGCGGCCGGGAATAATGTCGGGATAAAAGCGGCTTTGGACTTTGGAGCTGAATTCGCTCTTCTTTTAAATAATGATACTTTAGTTGATAAAAATTTAATAACAGAATTAGTAAGAGTTGCAGAATCAGATTCAAAAATAGGTATAGTTGTCCCCAAAATTTATTTTGCTAAAGGTTTTGAGTTTCATAAAAACAGATACAAGAAGGAGGATTTAGGAAATGTTTTTTGGTATGCCGGGGGACTGATGGATTGGAAAAATATTATCGGGCATCATCGCGGGGTTGATGAAGTCGACAAAGGCCAATATAAAAAAGAAGAAGAAACCGAAATTGCAACAGGGTGTTGTATGCTAATTAAAAAAAATGTTTTTGAAAAGATAGGTTTTTTGGATGAAAAATATTTCTTATATTATGAAGACAGCGATTTTAGTCAAAGGGCTAAAAAATCAGGATTTACAATCGTATATGCTCCAAAAGGGATTCTTTGGCACAAAAACGCCGGATCTGCCGGCGGTTCAGGCTCGTCGCTTCAGGATTATTACATAACAAGGAATAGATTAATATTTGGGACAAAATATGCGCCGTTACGATCGAAAGTATCGTTAATTAGGGAAAGTATTAGATTATTAATCAACGGAAGAAAATGTCAAAAAAAAGGTGTTTTAGATTTTTATCTAAGAAAATTTGGAAAGGGAAACTGTGAATAAAATTTCAGGAGTTATTATAACTAAAAACGAGGAAGAGAGACTGGCCGATTGCCTTGATTCTCTCTCGTTTTGTAATGAAATTATTGTTGTCGACAGTGACTCAAAAGACCGGACTTCGGAAATTGCCAAAAGAATGGGTGCAAAAGTTTTTATCCATAAGGGTGATAGTTTTGCCAAGAAGAGGGAATTTGGATTGGAAAAAGCAACGGGAGATTTTATCCTTTATGTTGATGCTGATGAAAGAGTAAGTCCGGAATTAGTATCAAGTATCAAGTATCAAGTATCAAGTATCCATAATGCTAAAACGACAGCGTTTAGATTAAAGAGAAAGAATTTTTATTTTGGAAATCATGAATGGCCCTATGTGGAAAAACTGGAAAGACTTTTTATAAAAGGTTCTTTAAGAAGCTGGAGAGGAAATCTTCATGAAACTCCTGTTTTTGAGGGCGAGGTTGGGGAGCTTGACGGATTTTTAATGCATTACACCCATCGCGATCTTTCTTCGATGGTTTCTAAAACAATCGAGTGGTCAAAAATAGAAGCGGATCTAAGGTTCAAATCGAACCATCCTAAAATGACCTGGTGGAGATTTCCAAGGGTTATGTTAGGCGCTTTTTTTGATTCGTATATAAAACAAAAAGGATGGAAGGTCGGGACAGTCGGATTGATTGAAAGCATATATCAGTCTTTTAGCATTTTTATTACATATGCAAGGCTATGGGAGTTACAAAAAAGTCAGCAAAAAAAGTAAAATTTAATTTTTTTTCAACAAAAACTTTACTTATTTCTATTCTCTTAATAGGGTCTTTTCTTCGTTTTTATAACTTTCCTTACAGATATGGATTAGGAGAGGAAACAGTGAGAGATGCTGTGATAGGCATTGAAGGAGCAAGAGAGCTTCAGGCTCCTTTAACGGGTGCATTTTCATCCCTGGGACCATTTACTTTTGGTCCCTTATACGGTTATCAATTGATTCTTTCTTATTTAATTTTCCCTTTTAATTATTCTCCATGGGTTTATTTAAGTTTAATTTCGGTTATTTACATATTCATAATCTTTAAAATTGGAAATCTTTTAAGCGGGAAAACTTTTGGTTTAATGCTTGCTTTGCTTGCAGCTTTTTCTCCGGCGCAGGTTATTTCGGCAACTCATCTTACCAGCCACAATAATACAAATATCTTTGCTATTTTAGCAATATGGATCTTTTTAAGAATTTTGCTCAAAGGCGGTTCTTACTGGTGGGGATTTGCCTTGGGAATTTCTTTGGGTTTTGGAATAAGTCTTCATTATCAAATGGCAGGTTTGCTTATTTTACCTCTTTTAATTTTGATAGTTAAATTTAAAAAATATCTATATTTTATTTCATCGGCATGCGGTCTTTTTGTTACTTTTTTACCGCTTATTTTTTTTGAATTAAACAATCATTGGTTTAACACTAGAAATATAATTGATTATTTCCTTTATGGCAGAACCAGAATATATGTTCCAAACAGATGGCTATTTTATGTCAGGGATTTTTGGCCTTCGTTTTGGGCTGATTCCCTGGGGGTATCGACAAACTTCGCGATTGTTATAATTTTATTATTTATTGGAGTAATTATTTGGTTATTCAAAAAAAAGAAAATCACATTTCCTTTGACGCTTTTACTCATTGCGTTTTTGATTAACTTCATTATGTTGAGATATTATTGGGGACAACGTTTTTTTGGTTATTTAAATTATCTAAGGCCTTTTGTCTTTATTTTTACCGGATATACTCTTTTCTATCTTGCCAAAATAAGAATAGTAAAATATTTTGCGGTTTTATTATTATTTTTAATACTTGCGATGAGCATTCCCAGAAATCTTTATCAAATGGAAAAAGACGGACTTAGCGTGGAGATATATAAAGAGGTGGATCAATTGGATAATAAGTATCCGGACAAAAAATTTACCGTTTACGGCTGCTCAAATTTTTATAGAGGAGGTTATAACGCCAAACTTTTCTCATTAATTTTTGTTTTGGATTCAAGGGATAAACTTGATAAGTCAGGGGTTAAGCTGGGGGTTGAGAGCGAGGATTGTTCTAGCTTATCTTATCCAAAAATTAAAGAAACTGAAATAATTGATTTTAACAAAGCAAGCGAAGGGGCAATATTAAAAGCCGGTTGGAAAGTTAACTCTTTTAAATCTATTTACGAGTTAAATGCGAGATGGTGGTTTAGAGAACAGCCTTAACCATGATTAAAAAAAGAATTACTTGCGGTATTTTTTTATTGGGATTTCTAGTTTTGGTTTTAATAAGACCTGTTAATGCAGTTTTAAAAAATTCCAATAGTTTCTTTTCTTCCGGTTATTGGGATAGTTACGAATATTTAAAAAAAACATATTATTCTTCGCAATACGTAAATAAAAATAAGCCCAATATAATGCCGGATCAGGCGTTTGAAGCGTTTTTAGGGGGAGCTTTTGCAAAGGGTGAAAATCCAATAATGTTTGTTCACGAACATCCTCCTCTTGGCAGATATATTCTTGGTTTTTCAATTTTATTATTTAATAATTCAACGACTATTCTTATCCCTTTGATGTTTTTTTCAACATTAGGGGTTTTTCTTATTTCGAAACTTATCATTCAGAATAATTTTTTGTCTTTAATTCCGCTGGCCGTTTTCGTAAATGAGCCTCTTTTCATTTCCAAATTGGAGATCGCGCCGCTAATAGAACCTATCCAGTTAACATTCATTATTTTCAGTTTATATTTTTTTATAAAGGGCGCAATAGAAAAGAAATATACCCGATATTTTATCCTTTCATCTATAATGCTTGGATTTGTAATAAGTATAAGATTTTTTATTTTGGGAGGAGCCTTAGCTTTTGCCATGGTTCTATATTTCCTTTTTAAGAAAAAAATCAATAAAAGATTTGTTATTTTTCTTTTCTCTTTACCTTTATCGATGATTGTTTTAGTGGCTTCATATACAAAAACGATTCAGGATGGATATTCAATATTTCAGGTTTTTGGAATACAAAAATATATATTTTTTTACCATAAATCCAAGCTTTCGTCTTTTTTCTCTTTTTGGGATTTGATAATGTTTAACAAGTGGCATACATGGTGGGGAGACAAAAGAATATTATCGGATTCCCAATGGGTATTATTTTGGCCGATAAGCATGGTATTAACATTTTTACATGCTTTTTTATTTTTAATTAAAAAAATAAAATTAACTGATCCGGAGAAAATAGTTTTGCTTTGGATCTTCGTTTATTCAGCGCTATTATCGATAGGTTACTCGACAACCAGGTATTTTTTACCATTGACACCGTTTTTGTATATTATGGCAATTTCCTTCTCCATTAAAATATATAGAGTTATGATAGGGAAGAGGGTATAATATTTTTATGAAAAACTTCTTTAAAAAATTTTGGCCTATATTTTTTATTTTGATTCTGTGGATTATTTTTTCAAGCCCCTATTTTTTTAAAAACCAAGTACCTTATCCTTCCAAATACCAAGTTAATTTTGTTCCCCCATGGAGTTATTATCAGCAATTTTGGGGACCCGTAAAAAATAACGCCATGCCTGATATTGTGGGACAGATTTATCCATGGAGATTTTTCTCAATTAATGAGTTAAAGCAAATAGAAATTCCTTTCTGGAATCCATATAGTTTTTCGGGCAGTCCCCACCTGGCTAATTATCAATCTGCCCCTTTTTCTCCTTTTAATTTTCTATTTTTTTTGCCTATTCCTTTTATTGATGCTTGGAGTATTCTTGTTCTTCTCCAGCCTTTAATAGCAGCTTTTTTTGCTTACATTTTAATGAGGGAATTTAAAATAAGCCGCACAGGTTCTCTAATAACCGGTGTTACTTTTATGTTTTCGGGTTTTATGGTTGTTTGGATGGCGTACGGTACAATGGCCTTAGCAATTTCATTTTTGCCTTTAGCTCTTTTTAGTATTGAAAAATTTTATAGTACTAAAAAACTAAAATTTCTATTTCTTTTATCGTTAACTATTCCTTTCTCTTTTTTCAGCGGTCATTTCCAAACAAGTTTATATTTTTTAATTTTTACGCTTCTCTTTCTTATTTTTAAAGTATTACAAACGAAAAATAAAAAGAATACAGTCTATGTTTTGTTATCAATAATTTTAGGACTTATTATTTCTTTAATCCAAATTCTTCCATCTATGGAATTTTATCTTCACTCCGTAAGGAGCGAAATTTTTATAAGAGGAGGGGGAATCCCATTAAATTATCTTGTAACAATGTTTTCCCCTGATTTTTTTGGCAACCCAGTTACCAGAAATGACTGGTATGGTTTTTACGCAGAGTGGTCAAGCTTTGTAGGTATAATTCCTTTACTTTTATCATTTTTCGCCGTAATAGGGAAAAAAAGAATGTCTCTTTTTTTTGTATTTTCAGCTTTTTTATTTCTTCTTCTTGCCGTAGAATCTCCCATCATTAATTTAATAAGTTTTTTAAAAATTCCGGTTTTATCAACGAGCAATCCGACACGCATTATTATTCTTTTCAGTTTTTCCGTTTCTGTCCTTGCCGGTTTCGGATTTGATAATTTAAAATCTTTGATTCTAGAGAGAAGAATCAAGAAGATTATCACGCCGTTTACGTTGATCGGCGTTTTGTTTTTGTTTATCTGGATCTCCCTTTTTCTAATCAGATTATTGCCTTCTGATAAATTGTTGATCGCAGAAAGAAATCTTTTTTTGCCAACAATAATCTTTTTGTTAACAACATTGGTTGTTTTTCTTTCGTTTCGGTATAAAAAACTTGTTTTAATTCTTTCTTTTTATTTATTGCTTGTTGCTTCTTTTGACAGTTTTAGATTTGCGCAAAAATGGATGCCTTTTGACCCGAAAGGATTGGTTTTTGCCAATGTTCCGATAATTTCTGAAATGAAAAAGAATATTGGCAACGGAAGATATTTTGGCAATTTAGGAGATCAGGTAACAAGTTTTTACGGACTTTCTTCGATAGAAGGCTACGACCCTTTATATATACAAAGATATGGCGAGTTTATTACAAGTGCCGGAAGCGGTAAATTTACAGAAGCCCAAAGATCTGTCGTAAAAATAGATAGGAGAAGCAAGTATACAAATAGGGCATTGGATCTTTTAGGTGTAAACTTGATTTTTCATCCGATAGCAGACACAAATCAAAATTGGGCTTATCCGGTTTGGGAGGACATGTCTCGCTTTTCTTTGGTTTACCAGGATGATAAATTCCAATTATTCAAAAATAATTTGGCTTTAAACAGGGCAGAACTTTTTTATGATTACGAGATTATTAAAGATAAAGATGAAATTATAAAGAGATTTTATGAGAAAGATTTTACTTTTAGAACAAAATTAATTCTTGAAGAGGATCCTAAAATTACTCTAAAATCAGGGTCGGGAAGCGCAAAAATGGTTGATTATAGCCCAAATAAAGTCATTATTGAGGTAACAACGGATCAGCGGGCTTTTCTCTTTCTTTCCGATAATTTTTATCCCCGGTGGAAAGCAAAAGTTAACGGTTCTGCATCAAAGATTTACAGAGCTGATTATAATTTTAGAGCTGTTTTGGTGCCGCAGGGGAAATCGAAAGTTGAGTTTATTTTAGATTTGGGAGTTTGATTTTTCCAAGCTGAAGTTTTTTCTTTGCAAATACAAAAAGGTAAAGAATTTCTATAATCCCAACCGTGTTTAAAATCAAAATGGCTATAAACCAGTTTCTTTGATTATTTTTTGCCGCATTCCACAAGGCTAGTCCTTTCCACAAAAGTGACCAGAAGAAAAGAACATAAAGAAGAGCAGGCGGAAAAGGAAGACCCGGATTAAGAAAGTTCATATATAAAAAGTAGCATATTGCAATAATCTTTGCAAGGGGGATAAAAGTTGGTAGAATAAGAATGTGAGAATAGGCATTTTTGATCCTTACCTGGATGATTTGGGCGGCGGAGAGAAATACATGATGAAAATCGCCGAATGTCTGTCACAAAAGAATGATGTATCTGTATTCTGGGATGGTTTTAATGATATTAAAAGTCTTTCGGAAAGATTTGCCTTGGATTTATCACGAATATCTATAGTTAAAAATATTTTTTCCCCAAAAGTAAATTTTCTTAAAAGAGTTATTGAATCCAAGAAATACGATGCGATTATTTTTTTAAGCGATGGAAGCATTCCTTTTGTTCTCTCCGGAAAACTTTTTATTCACATTCAGCAGCCTTTGAAAATTAAAAGAAACAGTATTAAAGGCAAAATTAAGGTTTCGCGAGTTACAAATTTCTTTTGTAATTCTGAATATACGCGTTCCTTTATTAAAGAAAAGAGTGTTGTTTTATATCCTCCGGTAGAAATTAAAGCTAAGAATATAACAAAAGAAAATATTATTCTTCATGTCGGAAGATTTAGGGTATTAGACGCTTTAACTGGGGCAAAAGATTATAAAAAACAATATTTTATGATAGACGTGTTTAAAAAGATGATTAAAAGGGGTTTGAAGAATTGGCGTTTTATTCTTGCTGTCAGCGTTAATAAAAATGAGGGATCGGTTTTTAATGAGCTTAGGAATAAAGCCTTGGATTTTCCAATTCATTTTGAAGTTAATAAATCAAATGCAGATCTATGGAAATTTTATTCAAAAGCAAAAATATACTGGCACGCTTCCGGTTTTGGAGAAGATTTGGAGAAGCATCCGGAATATGCCGAGCATTTTGGGATTTCAACAGCCGAGGCTATGGGAGGAGGAGCTGTGCCTGTTGTAATTAACGCCGGAGGGCAAAAAGAAATTATTTCAAATAACCAAGACGGGTTTCTCTGGAATACAGAAGAGGAATTTATTGAAAAAACTAAAGAATTAATTGAAAATGAAAGTCTTCTTTTAAAGATGTCGAAGAAAGCAAAAGAAAAAGCGCTCAAATTTAATAGTGAAAAATTCTGTCTTAATTTACAAAAAATTATAGAATGAAATTATCTAAATTTCTGCCTGTTATTTTCTTAGGCGTTGTAGTTACCGTATTTTTCTGGCAGTTTTTGCTTAAGGGTTTGCTGCCTATTCCTTCAGATACAATTGTCGGACTTTATCATCCCTTTAGAGATTTTTATTCAAAAGATTATCCTAATGGAATTCCCTTTAAGAATTTTTTAATTACTGATCCCATTCGTCAGCAATATCCTTGGAGAGAATTATCATTATCGCTGGAGAAAAGGCTGGAGTTTCCTCTTTGGAATCCTTATAATTTCTCAGGAACACCCCTTTTAGCTAATTTTCAGTCGGCTGCTTTTTATCCTTTAAATATTTTATTCCTGCCTGCCGGCAGGCAAGGTCTATTACCTTTTAATATCGGCTGGAGTATCTTGATTCTTCTTGGTCCTCTATTGGTCGGAATCTTTCTTTATTTTTATCTTGATAATCTAAAGTTAAGTAGGTGGGCATGTTTTTTGGGCGCCTTATCTTTTTCTTTTAGCGGATTTTTTATTGCCTGGATGGAATGGGGTACGATAACTCATACTGCGCTTTGGTTGCCTTTAATACTTTTATCAATCGATAAAATAACTCAAAACTCAAAATTTAAAACTCAAAACTCATTTATTTGGAGTTTGGTATTTATTCTCTCAATGATTTTTGCTTTTTTTGCAGGGCACTTACAAATATTTTTTTATCTCTTTATTTTTTCATTTGTTTATTTATTAGCTCGTTGGACTCAATACGGGAAAAATAAAAAACAGTTGTTGCTATTTGCTATTTGCTATTTGCTATTTGCTATTATTGCATCTGTTCAGTGGATCCCAACTCTGAAATTTATCTTGTTTTCGGCAAGAGACATTGACCAGTCTTTATGGCAGCAGGAGGGGTGGTTTATCCCATGGCAGAACCTTATTCAATTTGCCGCCCCGGACTTCTTTGGAAACCCGGCGACTCTTAATTATTGGGGGGCATGGAACTACGGGGAATTTATTGGATATATAGGAATAGCGCCATTATTAATGGCGATTTTTGCCTTATTTTTCCGTCACGACAAAAAAACACTTTTTTTTGGAGTCCTCTTTTTTCTTTCTCTTATTTTTTCGCTTCCAACTTTTTTTGCTAAAATTCCTTATCTTTTAAATCTTCCACTGATTTCAACATCCCAGCCGACACGCTTGTTATTTATTGCTGATTTTTCATTATCGATTCTGACTGCTTTAGGCTTTGATTATTTCCTAAAGAGTAAAAATAAAATTATTTTCCCTTTGTTATTTATGGTAATAACCCTTGCTTCATTGTGGAGTTTTGTCCTTTTTAAAGGACTGGGATTAGCATCAGATGTTAATTTAGCAGTCAGCAAAAGTAATCTTATTTTTCCAACACTTATATTTATGGTTATTTCAATTTCTATTCTCGCTATGCTATTTTTTACAAAAACGAAGAAAATCGTTTTGTTCGTTTCTCTTCTCATATTTGCGGTGACTGTTTTTGATCTTCTACGGTTCGGTTTGAAATTTACGCCCTTTACAAAAAAAGAATATTTATTTCCCCATACCAAAACAATTGAATTTCTGCAAAAAAATTCCGGAAATTTTAGAATTATGAGTACGGACTCCCGAATATTCCCTCCTAATTTCTCGAGCATTTATAAAGTACAATCCATAGAAGGCTATGATCCTTTATATCTTCAAGAATACGCTGAGCTTATCGCCGCTTCGGAAAGAGGCGAGCCCAACATTGATCCTCCTTTTGGATTTAATAGAATAATTACCCCGAAAAATTATGAATCAAAAATTGTTGATTTATTAGGAGTTAAATATGTATTAAGCCTTTCCGACATTTCATCTCCAAAATTCAATAAAGTTTTTCAGGAAGGACAGACAAGGGTTTATGAAAATAAAGGAGTTTTGCCTAGAGTATTTTTTGCCGAGAAGATTGTTGTGTCAAAGAATAAAACGGAAACAATAACAAAGATGTTTAAAGCAGATTTCGATTTTAAGAAACAAGCCATTATTGAAGGCAGCTTAGCTTTACACCTCGAAGGTATCAAGCTAAATATCGGAAAGGCGGAGATTGTTGAATACTCTGAAAATAAAATTTTGATTAGAACTGAAAATAAAGATGATGGGTTTTTGGTTTTGACAGACAGTTTTTATCCGACCTGGAAAGCAAAAATTAACGGGAATTCAACAGAAATCTACAGAACAGATTATAATTTCAGAGGAATTTTAATTCAAAAAGGAAATAATCTGGTAGAGTTTTATAATAAATTGTTTTAATGAAAATTAGCATTGTAATTCCAAATTATAACGGAGCGCATTTATTGAAGAAAAATCTGCCAAGTGTTTTTGAAGCGGCGGAGCAATGTCAAAAAAACAACGGTAGTTTAGTAGAAGTTATAATTGTTGACGATTGTTCAACGGATGATTCCTTGCATGAAATTCAAAATTATCTGGCGGAGCCAGATCCTGCTTCGCAGGACAATTTAAAATTAAAAATTATTAAGAATGAGAAGAATATGGGATTCTCCTCGGCGGTCAATAAAGGGGTTAGAGAAGCAGGAGGAGAGATAGTTGTTCTTCTAAATACAGACGTCAGGCCAGAAAAAAATTTCTTGGAACCTTTATTAAAGCACTTTAGCGATCCTGATGTTTTTTCCGTAGGATGCATGGACAAAAGTATAGAGAACGGAAAAACTATTTTACGGGGAAGAGGAGTGGGAATTTGGAAAAGGGGATTTTTAGTCCATAGTCGAGGTGAAGTTGACAAAACAGATACTCTCTGGGTTAGCGGGGGGAGCGGAGCGTTTCGTAAGAAACTATGGGAAAAACTATCCGGTCTTAACGAACTTTATAATCCATTTTATTGGGAGGACATTGATCTTTCGTATCGGGCTTTAAAGTCGGGATATAAAATAATCTTTGAGCCAAAAAGCGTCATTATCCATGAGCACGAAAGGGGTACGATAAAAAGTAAATACTCCTCCTTTAAAATAAAAACAATCGCTTACCGGAATCAATTTATTTTTGTTTGGCAAAATGTTACTGATTTAAAACTTCGATTATTACATATTTTTTGGCTTCCCTACCATTTATTAAAGGCACTTCTAAGACTAGATCTTGCTTTCTTTTTAGGGTTTTTAGAGGCTTTAATTAAACTTCCTAAGATTATTCAAATCAGATTTACAATGGGGAAGTCTTTTATTAAAAAAGACAATGATGTAATGAAAATTTTTCTTAAATGAGAGGAAGAATTACCGATATAATATCTTTTGGACTTTCCTTAATTTTTGTCCTCGCCGGCATTTCGGTTTCCTTAAATAGATATTTCCAATACGACGTCTACTATTACGATTTTGGTATTTTTGACAGCGCGATTTGGCAGGTATCAAGATTTAAAGCTCCGGTAATTGAGCATTTAGCAGTTGGTGAAAAAATAATTTTTGCCGACCATTTTAATCCAAGCCTATTTCTTCTTTCCCCTTTGTATTGGATAACAAACAGAAGCGAAGTTTTGTTGGTCGTGCAGGCTTTAGCTGTTGGATTAAGCGGAATATTTCTTTATCTAATAGGAAAAGAAATTTTAAAAAGTAAATTTATGTCTTTATCTGTTTTAATTTCTTATTATTTATTTTTAGGTATTCAAAATGCAGTTATAACCGATTTTCATGAAGTAACAGTGATGAGCTTACCTCTTATGATTGTCTTTTGGGCAATTGTTAAAAGTAAAATTAAACTTTTCTTTACTATTCTTTTGATAACCTTAGGATTTAAAGAAAGCACATTTTTATTGGGAATTGGAATCGGAATCTTTATTTTTCTTTCAAAAAAAGAATGGAGAAAAATAGCCTTATCAACGATACTTATTTCTGTTATTTGGGGAGTCCTTGCTATCAAAGTTATAATACCATTTTTCTCCGATGGCGTTTATAACTATTCGCCGCTTTTGCCGGAAGGTTTTGCAAATAAAGCCACGATGCTTTTTGACCATCCTCTTAAGATAAATACGATTTTTTATACTTTTCTAAGCTTTGGTTTTCTCCCTATTTTATCTCCGTCTTTCTTTTTTCTTATCCTCGGGGATTTTATAACAAGATTTGTGCCGGACGGGTATCCGACAAGGTGGGGATTAGGCCTTCATTACAGTGTGCAGATTGCAGTTATAATGGCGGTTTCTTCTCTTTATTCTTTGCGATTTCTAAAAAAAATTAAATTAATTAAAAAGATCTATATCTTTATTGGGATGATGCTTATTTTTAATGCTCTGATTCTATTCAGATTTGTTCTTCACGGCCCATTCGGACTATCTTATAATTTAGATTTTTACAAGCACAGCAACGATTTTGGTTTTTTGAACAAAATGGTAGAGATTGTTCCAAAAAATGCCACAGTTATGACGCAAAATAATCTGGCAACAAGATTTACTCATCAGAAAGTATGGTTACTGCGTAGAAATTACTATTATTACAATCCCGATTATATTTTAGTCGATCTAAGAAACGGACAGAACCCTAACGATTTTTTTGGAAGTAAAGAATATTTAAAAACAGTTGCTGATATAAAAAAAGACTTAAATTACAAAGTTATTTACCAGACAGAAGAACAGCTTATATTCAAAAGAAAATAATTGTATAATAAAAAATATGAAATTATCCGTTATTATTCCTGTTTTCAATGAGGAAAAAACAGTAGGGAAAACGCTTAGGCGCTTAGTTGAAACGAAAAATAAAGACATAGTAGAGATTATCATTATTAATGATGGATCTACCGATGCAACAGCATCGGTAATTTCCAATATCAAATTTCCAATTTCCAATTTAAAATCCATTCAGCATAAAATAAATCAAGGGAAGGGAGCGGCGGTAAGGACAGGAATTAAAAATGCCACCGGAGATTATATATTAATTCAGGATGCGGATTTAGAATATAATCCAAAAGATATTAAAAAGCTTACCGATCTTGTAAAAAACGGGCAGTCGGAAGTTGTTTACGGTACAAGATTAAATCGTTTACCTAATTTCTTTCGAGATGAAAGAACTCTTCGTTTTCTTACGCATTATTTAGGGAACAGGTTTTTAAGTCTTGTTACAAGTATTTTGTATAAACAATGGATGACGGATATGGAAACCGGATATAAGCTTTTTCCGAGAAAAGCTGTTTTAGATGTAAAACTAAAGGCAAAAGGATTCGAATTTGAACCGGAGATAACCGCAAAACTGTTAAAAAAAGGATATACAATTTTAGAATTGCCCATTTCTACTAATCCGAGAGGATATAAAGAAGGGAAAAAGCTCAATACAATAACAGACGGAATTATAGCCTTTTGGACGTTGCTTCGTTGCCGTTTTTCAGACTGATGAAGAAAATAAAAATCATTTTTCTTATTGTCCTTATCTCATTATTTTTTCGTTTCTACAACTATGAAAACAGATGGGGATTAGCCTATGATCAGGCGCATGACGCATTAGTAGCCCGCCACGCCCTTTTGGAAAATAAAATTCCTTTATTGGGCCCTTTTTCCTCGGCAGGACCGTTTCAAACAGGAGGAGAATGGTATTGGTTTATTATGTTGGGTACAGCTTTATTTCCATACTGGGTATTAACCCCCTGGATTTTTTTAACTTTATCTTCTGTTATGTTCGTAATTCTCATGTATTACTTTGGTAAAGAGTTTGTTAATGAAAAGTTTGGTTTGATTTTAAGTTCTTTTACTGCTATTTCAACAGCCCAAATCACCCAGTCTACTAATCTAACCAATCAGTTTCCGTTGGCTATTATTTCTTTGTTTGCTATCTGGTCTATGGTTCGGTATGTCCGAACAAGAAAAGAAAAATACTTTTTCTTTTTAAGCTTATCAGCCGCTCTTGGGGCAACGATTCATCTCCAAGGTGTCCCTTTATTGGCTCTGATTGTTGTAACAATTTTCATAACAGGAATTCCAAAGAGAAAAACCCTGCTGTTTCTTCTTTTTGGAATTTTAATTCCTTTATTGCCGATACTCTTTTTTGATATAAAAAATGACTTTATCAATACAAAGGGTATGTTTACTTACTATTTTATTGACCAATATAAAATTTCTCTTGATGTTTTCGGCCGGAGGTGGCTGACATATGCAGGAGTGTTCTGGCCTACGGAATGGGCCCGTATTATTGGAGGACAAAAAATACTTGGATACTTTGCTATTGCATTTTTATCAATAGGATTGAGTTTTCAATTTCTAAAAGAAAGACTTACAAAAGAATGGTACGTTTTGATAATTAGTTTTTTGGCAATGATTGCTATAGTGAGGTATGTAAGAACACCATTGTTTCCAAGCTACATCGTTTTTCTTCATCCTTTTGTGCTTATTTTTACGACATGGATTGTTTTTGGTTTGTTAAAGATAAATAAATTTATTGGCTTTTTCCTTATAATAACGTTCCTTTTGGGAAGCGGTCTTTCGACTATTAATGAAATTAATAATGCGACTAACGATACAGCCAAAAGAGCAAATCATTGGAAGGATTTACTCACTTCCACTTACCCGGGTAAAAAATTTGCTATTTATGATTATAACTATAAATCTGCCGCTTATAGTTTGCCGCTTGTTTTATTCCTAGAGGTTGAAGGAAAATTAGACGATAATGGTTACAGAATCGGATTTGGTAATCCTTCCTATTTAGACAGGCTGTCTCTTAAAGAAATTATAGGCAACAAGATGGGCTTTGAGTTGTGGGATCTCGATATTAACTCTAGCCAAACCATTAAAAATGAAAAATGGAGTCTTGTTAATCCCAGTGAAATATATAAAGCTACAGAGGAGTGGTATACTAAAAAATAATGAAGAATATTAAACTTGATTCAGTTTTACTTTTTGCCTTAGTCATACCTTTTGTTATGACTTACAGAATTGGGCCGGGGGAGACTCCTTACTTTCTTTTTGGATTAATTTTCCTCTTTTTGCTTTTTTATTTGATATCAGATTTATTTAAGATTAAAGAGAAATTGTATTTTTTCCTTAAAAAGTCACTTTTATGGACAATTATTATTTTGGTTTTAGGAAGCGCATTTGTATCCGCAATTATTGTACGACATCAAACAGCTCCTGTTTATATGATCCATGACATTATTCTTCAGCAGGAATCTGCGATCCGATTTTTTCTCGACGGAAAAAATCCCTACGCTGTAACTTATTTTGGAACTCCGCTTGAACAATGGAACTATTCGGATAAAGTTATTAATCCGGCTCTTTACCATTTTGTAATGCAGCCATTTTATTTAATATTTGCTTTGCCTTTTTATTTCTTTAGTAATCTTTTTATTGGATATTTTGACGGTAGAATTCCTCTCCTCTTTTTATTTTTAATGGTTTTAATTTTAGCCCAAAGGATAGTTAAAGATGAAGAAAAAAAGCGTCTCTTTGTTATTCTGCTTACTTTTAACCCGGCAACTTTAGGTTATTTATTAGAGGGAAGATCAGACTTTTTCATGTACGGATTTCTTTTTTTAGGGTTTTTTCTTCTCCAATTTAAAAAATATTTCATGTCGGCTATTCCGATTGCGCTTTCGTTTGCTGTTAAACAATCTGTCTGGCCCCTTTTTCCTTTTTACATCGCTTTTCTGTATTTCAAAACTAAAAGTGTAAAAACAACAGTTAAGTCTCTTCTTATTTTTTTCTTAACGCTCGCTTTTGTGATTTTTCCATTTTTCATTTGGGATAAAAAAGCATTCTTAGACAGCACTGTCTTTTATTTATCCGGCAATGTAGAACATGGATACCCGATCTCAGGTTACGGACTGGGGATGGTTTTGTATCAAATGGGGGTCATTAAAGATTTAAATGCTTCCTATCCTTTTATTATCTGGCAATTAATTATAGGAATTCCTCTTCTGATAGTTTTATTACGTTTTCTTAAAAATACTCCAACAGTTTCGCGCCTTATTCTTGCTTACAGCATTTTCCTTTTTGCTTTTTGGTACCTTTCCCGATACATGAACAATAGCCATTTTGCTTATTTATCTACTGTTTTTATAACTGCTTATTTTTGGGAAAAAGAATGAAAAAATATTTAATCTTTCTTTTCTTAATTTTTATTTTGGGTTTGGGATTGCGTATTTATAGGCTTGGAGAAATACCGGTCGGGTTTCATAAAGATGAAGCATTTTTAGGCTATAACGCATATTCAATTTTAAAAACAGGGCATGACATAAACGGTAATTTTTTACCCTTACATTTAAAATCCTTTCTTTACAGTCCGGCCGGCTATTCTTATTTTTCAATACCATTTATTAATATCTTTGGATTAAGTCCCTTTTCGGTACGGTTTGCTTCGGCCCTTTTTGGAAGCTTAACTATTTTAACCACTTATTTCCTTGTTAAAAATGGATTAAGTCAAATAGGAAAGAGAAATAACTTTGATTCACTTGCCTTACTTTCTGCTTTTCTTCTTGCAATTAACCCATGGCATATTAATCTCTCAAGAACAGCAACAGAAAATACTTTGGTTGTATTTTTTATTTCTCTTGGTCTTTTTCTATATTTAGCTTGGATCCAAAAAAAGAAATATTATTTTCTTCTTATTTCCTTCTTATTTTTTAGCATAACCCTTTTTCTTTATCAGGCGCCGAGGGCTTTTTTGCCGTTATTTTTGCCTCTTTTTTTAATTCTTTTGCCAAATTTAAGAAAAAAAGAGTTACTTCAGTTTTTTTCTCTTTTTTTAGTTCTAATTATAATTCCATTATCTCTTATATTTTCTTCAAAGGATCTTTCTTTAAGAATAAGGACAGTTAGTGTTTTTTCAACAGAACAAACACAGCTGCTTATTAACCAGCAAATCGGCGAAGATGGCGTCGCGGGAACGCAAAATAAAATTACCCGGATTTTTCATAATAAGGTTTTAGGATATTCATCACAAATCTTGGAAAATTACTTTAAGCATTTTTCCTACACTTTTTTATTTACAGATCAAGGTCTTCCTGAAAGATATAAAGTTCCTAATATAGGGCTTTTATATCTAATTGAACTTCCATTTCTTATTTTAGGAGCTTGGTTTTTGTTTAAAAAAGATAAAAAAATTGCCGGATTATTACTTGGCTGGATTCTTCTTACTCCTTTAGGCAGCGCTTTAACTTTTGACGATGTCCCCAATCTTCAGAGAACATTAATAATATTTCCTGCTTTAACAATTATTATTGCCTTTGGTTTTTTAGGTTTTTTCTCTTTAATCAAGGGTAATTTTGCTAGAAGAACATTGTTTTTTTCTGTTTCTTTCCTGCTGTTTTTTAATGTACTTTTTTATCTGCATGAATATTATATTCACGCATCCGTTTACCGTCCATGGATAAGACAGGAGGGATATGAAGAATTGGTGGCTTCGGTCAATAAATTGTTACCGGATTATAAAAAAGCGGTCATTACAGACAGAGATTCTTCTCCGACAATCTTTTTCCTATTGTATGGCAAGTATGATCCTTCTCTTTTTCAGAAGCAAACAAAAGGAACAAAAATGAAAGATTTTGATCGGATTAATTTTGCTAATTATGAATTTTCTCAAGAACAATGTCCTTTAACTTATATTAAAAAAGAAGGTGAAACTACTTTTACAGGAGAAAAGAACGTACTATATGTAAACAGCGGTCTTTGCGATGAAAATGTAGGGAATACAGAAGTTCTAAGGGTTATTAAAAGACTCGATGGTTCAACCGCTTTTCGTATTCTTAAGACGATAAATTAATAATCCCGCATAAGTCATTAACGAAATCAACGAGATAAAGATGCCAATTTTTAAAGATTCTGGCTGGTATTTGAACACTATTTTATGAGATCCTTTCGGGAGGATGATTGCCCGAAAGGTATAGTTTGATCTATAAATTTTTGTCTCCTTGTCATCGATCATTGCTTTCCAGCCGGGGTAGTAATTATCCGTTAAGACAAGGAGTTGATTTCCGTCTGTCTTTGTTTCAATAATTACCTTATTTGGTTCGTAAGAAATTATCTTCAGTTCACTTAAATAATACATATCATTTAAACGCAATGGCAGAGCTTGTTCAAGAAGAATAGTTTTTGAGGGATCAAAAGAAGAATCAAAAAGCCGTTTAATAAGCATGTTTTTATCGCTTATGACTTCAAAATCAGAGACCGTGTAAATGCGGGGAAGCGCATTATTTTTGGTTATAAGCCAATTTTTGTCTTCCCAGAATTTATTTGGCAAAACTTCTTTTATCTCGGACTTTTTATAAATTAAATAATTAATGCTTAAAAGCTCATAGAGACGATCTCTTCGTTTTTTAGTATCATTTTTCGGAAAAAGTTCATTAGTAATTTCAACATCACTCCTTGGAGGAGATAATGGTTCACCTTTGTTAGCAAAAGAAACAAGTTCGCCGAAACGGCGGTTGTATAAAGGATCATAATAGTTTGGATCATAGAATTTAAAATAGGTGGCAAAATCAGTTGAAATATTAGCACTGCCCAGCCCTAATACTCTTGCATCAGTTGTTTTTTCTAAAGCTGTTAGTAAATTATTTTTGGGAAGAAAAGTTTCCTTCTCGGAAAAAGGGAGAAATTTTTGACTGTTATATAATCCTACAATAAAGATTAAAATTAAAATAATTATTGGACTTACTTTTGCGAAAAATTTACTTTTAAAATAAAGAATAAAAAAGCAAATAAAAAGAAAAAAAACAAAAGCTTCTAAGATTGTATTTCTAAGAGCAATTATCCGGCAATTAACGATTGCAGCATTACTGCAGGGAACGCCTAGTCTATAGAAAATTATTGTTCCTATCGTTATGGTTGATATCAAAGATAAAAATAAAAGAATATTAATAAAAATTCTTTTGTCAATTTTTTTAGCAGTAATCCAAATTTCATAACCGTATCCTGAAAGAATAGCAAGGAAGAAGGTTGTAATGCCAAAAATTCTTGAGGGCGTTCCTGTTGAAATTATGGGCAAGGGTAATGAAAAAAGTAATTTTGGACCTATCCAGTCAAGAGTAGAAAGAATAGTGATAATCGCTGAAATGAAAGAAATTTTTCGTACGTCAATAGCTTTAAGCTTTATTTTTAAAAAACTTAAAATAACAAAAAAACAGGGAATAAGGCCTATTGCCGCTACTGTTTCGATGTAGTCTGCAAAGCCCCAATAGTTGTAAGTGCCTTGATTGCCAAAATAATTAGGGATGAGAATACTAATTAGGTGTTGGGGAGGAAGAAGAAATCGTTCAAAAATAAAACGGGATGAATCTATGTTTAAAGCAGCATTATTTAGTAATTCATAAGTTGGAATAAGTTGAATTGCCGATAATCCTAACCCGATTAGAAAAAACGGCAATAGGTTAATTAGTGTTTTTGGAGATCTATATACAATATAGGAGAATGTAAAAGCGAGAACATAAAAAATCATTTGCGGCTGGCCGCTTGTCAGCAAAAAGAAAATAGAAATTGGTAAGAAAAAAATTAATCTTGTTTTTTTATCTTTAATAAAAGATTCAATAATATATAAAAGTAATGGAAGTATCGAAAAAACGTAAATATATTCACCGAAAATCAGGCGGGCGATAACAAACCCCGACAAGACTAAAGTTAAAACCGAAAACAAAGAGGCTTTTAAGCTAAGATTTATTTTCCGGCAGTAGAGATAAGTAAAAATACTCAAAAGAACGGGTTGAATCATAATATAGAAAGTCCAAGCTAAAAATCCGGGCATAAAAATGAAAAAAATGTTAAAGATATTTAAGAATCCGCTGTGCATAGTGGCGAAAAGAGGCATCCCCGCGCCATTGTAAGGGTTCCATAATGGCAGTTCAAAACGCTTAAGAAGGCTGCTTTCCAGTATTTTGAAAGGATATAACTGTCGAAAAACATCATCGGCAACTGCTTTGTGGGAAATAATCGGTATGCCGCTAATTGTAAAATCTGTTTTCCAAGGTTCATACCATGAAATTAAGTAATCGCCCGGAAAAGGATAGAGTCCTTTTAGAAAAAATTGCCAAAAAATAAGAGTTACTAAAAATAGAAAAATAGCAGAAATCAAAAGAAATTCTTTATTAATTTTCTTCATTTCTTAATAGCTTTAGGGATCTAATATAAAATATTATGCCGGTTGCTGTTATTGATCCGCTTATTAACCACTGAAACCATTGATTATTCATTATCTCGTATGGCATAAAGAAAAGCATCATAGGATGCCAAACAAGATAAAGATTAATAAAATTAAGAAAGCTTAAGATAATAAAAATAAAAAGAAACTTCTGTTTTAAACCGACGTAAGTTGCAAAAAGCGGAAATAAAGGATACATATATCGTTCATGCATTCGGGGCAAAAAGATAAAGCCTAAAATTGCAATCAAAGAAAAAAGAAGAAGTGTTTGCGGATGAAGGATTTTTTCCCGTTTTAAAAAGGTTATTTTTAGTATTACAGGTATTAGGGCTAAGGAAAAAATAAGAAAAGCCCAAATAGTTAACTGCAAGCCAAAATAAGAGGTACTGCTTAATGGCGAGCCAAGGAGGCGAATTTCGCTAAAATTAAATAAAGTTTTCGGTTCGCCAATAGCAATAAAAGGTTTTAGTAAAAACCACCAGAAATTAAAGGCAAAGTTGGTAACATTTTGCATTTCTCCGCTGCTTGTTTTTAAAAATAAATTTGAAATAAAGGTTAAAGGAGTAGCCGAAACCGGAATAGTAAGCGCGTAAATTACAAAGAAGCTTAAAATAATATGAGTAAGAAACGCTACCTTGTTCTTGATTAATTTATAAGTAATGATTAGGAAAAAAGGAAGGAAAAACAGGGCATTAAGTTTTACGTACAAAGAGAACGAAAAAGCTAATATTGACCAAAAATACTGTTTTTTAGATAATAAATAAAAAGCTATAAGCAGAGGGAGTGCATAAAGAGAATCCATTTGTCCCCAAAAGGCGCTGTTATATAAAACAACAGGATTAAAAAGAAACAGAGAGGAAGCTAAAATAGAGCTTTTTTCTTTGTTTTTTGATTTAACCCATCTATAGATTAATAAACCAATAGCTAAATCGGCAATAATTGCGGGTAATCTTAAAAAAATATTAATCAAATAACTGTTTATCCAAAGATTGGAGCCGGGTTCCTGATTGGTAATTCGTAAATAAATTTTAACAAGAGAAATTTGGGTTTCATAAGCGGCAACATTAAAATATAAAGACCCCGGAGGCATATTATTTACAAGTGTGCCAAATTGTAAATGGCCGGATTTATATGCATCTTTTAGTCCATAGACATGAGCGATTCGCGCCCAATCTCTAAAACGAAGTACATCCGTATTTTCCCTAAAATTAAAAGACCAAAACATTATCAGGATTCGAAGTAAAAAACTTAGCAATAGGAGAGCAATAAAAAATCTTGAGAATAATTTCATTTAGCGCTTAGGATACTTAGATAAAAATATGTTATCATAAAATGAAAATGAAAGTAACTAAAAAATTTCTTGAACTGAATAAGGATTATTACCGTTTTATAGAAGATTATGATTGGGTTGAAGTGACAGATAAATTTCAAGGTCTTGAATCTTTTTTCCATAAACTAAGAGAGTGGGCCGTTTTAAAAATTATTGATAAGTATAAAAAAGGAGAAAAGATTTTGGACGCCGGATGCGGAACAGGCTTAATACTTAGAAATCTTCCTAAGGGAAGTTTTGCGGTTGATATTAATCCAAGAAATATTAAGAGAGCAAAAAAACATGCTCCTTTTGCAGAAATAATTGAGGCGGACATTGAAAAAACTCCTTTTAAAAATAATGAATTTACGACTGTTGTTTGCACGGAGGTTTTGGAGCATTTACCCAATCCAAAACATGCCCTTCTGGAATTTAAAAGAATTTTACAAAAAGACGGGGTTATAATCGGCAGTGTTCCTTCTGCCTCTCCGATCTGGTTTTTAAGATTCCTTTCGAGCACTTGCCCGAGAGGAGAGCCTTATCATAAAAATTATAAAAAGGGAGAACTAGTTGATCTGTTTGATGGTTTTAAGATAAGCTATCTTAAGAGATCAAATTTTGGAATGAGTTATTTTTTTGTCCTTCAGAAAATCAAGTGAAAAAATTATTAGCTTTATTTTTTATTCTTTTATTAGCCTTTTTCCTGCGATTTTATGAGCTAGGAGAAAATCCGCCTTCATTGACATGGGATGAGGCTTCCTGGGGATATAATGCTTATTCTTTGGGCATTGACGGGAGAGATGAATTCGGAAGGTTTCTTCCTCTTGATTATCTTGAATCTTTTGGAGATTTTAAACCGCCTCTTTATGCATATTTAGATATTATTCCGGTTAAAATTTTCGGGTTGAATGAATTGGCTGTTCGATTTCCCTCTGCTTTTTTTGGCGTGTTAACGGTTTTGATCACTTTCTTTCTTGTGAGAAAATTATTCAAAACTAATAAGAATGTTGAAATTATTGCTTTAGCTTCGTCTTTTATTCTAGCAATTTCTCCTTGGCACATCATGCTTTCACGAGCGGCATTTGAAGCCAATGTTGCAACTTTTTTTATTGTTACGGGTATTTGGTTATTTTTAGAAGCTATCGAAAAAAGAAAATGGTTTTTACTTTTTTCTATTTCCTCGTTTATTCTTTCTCTTTATACATTCAATACAGCCAGGGTAGTTGTTCCCCTTTTAATATTACTTCTTTCTTTCGGATTCAGAAGTAAACTTTTTAAGATAAAGGAGGCATCGATTGTTTCTGTTTTCCTGGCAGTTTTATTAGTTTTGCCGACTATAAAATTTCTTCTGACTCCCCAGGCGGGTTTGCGATTTAAAGAGGTAAATATTTTTTCCGATATTAAAGTTGTACAAACAGCAAATCAGGAAATCTTAAATGACAACAATGCCTCTTGGTCTAAAATAATCCACAATCGGAGATTTGCTTATGGAGTAGAATTTTTAAAACATTATTTTGACAATCTAAGCCCAAGCTTCTTATTTATAAGAGGAGACGGAAATCCTAAATTTTCAACTCAAGATGTCGGACAGCTTTATATTTGGGAATTGCCATTTTTATTAGCGGGCGCGCTGTTTCTTTTTAGAAAAAGAGAAGGATACTGGTGGATAATTCCTTCCTGGTTGCTAATTGGCATTCTTCCTGCCGCAACAGCTCGGGAGACCCCTCATGCACTTAGAATAGAAACAACTCTTCCCACCTTCCAAATTATAGTAGCCTACGGTTTGGTTATTATTTTTAATAAATTATCCAGCATTAAATTAAAAGAAAAAATAAAATATTTAATATATTCTGCCTTTCTTTTTCTTTTAGTATTTAATGTTTTTTATTATCTACATGGTTATTACGCGCATTATAGGAGGGAATATTCCCGGGAATGGCAATACGGCTATAAAGATGCAATAGTTTATGTGCAAAAAAATGAAAAAGATTATAAAAAAATTATTTTTACAGAAGAATTAGGCAGGCCATACATATATTTTCTTTTTCATTTAAAATATGATCCTAAGAAATTCAGAAACGAAGCTATAATAGAAAGGGAAGCTTTGGGTTTTGTCCATGTCAGAAGTTTTGGTAAGTATGAGTTTACCAAAGACTTTAACAGTGTTAAGACCGATTATAAAAGTCTTTTTATAAATACGCCTTCGGGAGTTCCTGAAGGCGCCGAAAAACTGGAAACTTTTTATCTTATAAATGGCGATCCCGCTCTAGTATCTTATAGATGAAAAAAATAATTTTTATATTGATAATTTTTCTAGCTTCTTTTCTGCGTCTTTGGCAGTTAGGACAAGTTCCTCCTTCTCCTGACTGGGACGAAGCTGCTTTGGGATATAACGCATATTCTATTCTTCAAACAGGCAGAGATGAATATGGAAAGTTTTTGCCTGTAGTTCTTCGTTCTTTTGATGATTACAAGCCGGCACTTTATACTTACTTAACAATTCCTTTTGTAAAAGTATTCGGTCTTAATGTATTAGCTGTCCGTTTACCTTCTGCAATATTTGGGATTTTGACAGTTCTGACGGGTTATTTTTTAGTCAAAGAATTATTCGGGAACCGCAAAATCGCTTTTGCAACGATGTTCTTATTAGCGATTTCACCCTGGCATATTCAGTTTTCCAGAATTGCTTTTGAGTCAAATGTGGGACTTGCATTTAATGTTTTTGCCATTTTTTTGTTTTTAAAAGGTTTGAAAAAGCCTTGGCTATTGCTTTTTTCAGCTTTTATTGCAGGGCTAAATTTTTACACTTATCAAAGCGAGAAAGTTTTTACTCCTCTTATTTTCTTAGCCCTGCTTATAATTTTTAGAAAAGAAGTAGTTGCAATTTCAAAAAAATACCTTTTTGCAGCAGCTTTTATTGCTTTAGTGATTACTCTTCCGATGATTGGTTTTATGATTACCGACAAAGCTGCTTTATCAAGAGCTCAAGGGGTTAGTTTTTTTTCCGATAAAACGCCATTCTTAAAAGAGAATGTTCAAAGACTGACTTTTGACAGACAAAATAACGATTTTTTAGGACTTATCTTTGATAATCGAAGGATACTATATTCTAAGACGATTATTTCAAATTATCTTTCTCATTTTGAGCTAAACTGGTTTCTAAAAGGTGATTTGACTCGACATCATGCTCCAGGCATGGGATTGTTATATATTTTCGAACTCCCGTTTTTGCTCATCGGTATTTACTTGTTAATTTTTGGTAATTTTGACAAAAAAATAAAAGCTTTTATATTGTCATGGTTTTTAATTGCCCCGATTCCTGCTTCTGTTACAAGCGGCGTCCCTCATGCAGTTCGTGCTTTAAATTTCCTGCCAACATTCCAGATCTTTACGGCAATAGGCGTGCTTACGGTTTTGGCAAAAGTATCAAGTATCAAGTATCAAGTATTAAGCATTAAGGCTAAATACATATTATATTTATTTATATTGTTGTTCTTTATTTTAAATTTCTTTTATTATCTTAACCAATATTTTATTCAGCAAAATTATTTTAATTCTCAAGATTGGCAATATGGATATAAAGAGGCAGTTTCTGGGGTTTTAGAAATAGAAGGCAAATACGACAAAGTTGTCATAAATAATAAGCCTTATCTCGACCAGTCCTACATGTTTTTTCTTTTTTATGCTAAATATCCTCCAAATCTTTATCAAAATGAAGCTTCTTATGCTTCGGGAGGATTTCGAGAGAATCACAAATTTGGTAAATTTGAATTTCGTCCTTTTGACTGGAATCAGGAAAGTTCAAATACTCTTTTAGTGGGAATGCCTTCTGATTTTCCCGAAGGTGCAAAAGTTATAAGAACGATAAATTTTCTAGATGGAATTGGGGCAATTAAAATTGTAGAAAAATGAAAACGAATAAAAAAGTGCTTATTACAGGAGGAGCAGGTTTTTTAGGCACGCATCTTACTCGTTATTTATTGAGAAGAGGCGGGAATGATATAGTTGTTTTTGATAAACTAGACGTTTCAAATAAAGACAAGGATATTATTTATTTTAAAGGGGATATTACTTCGAAAGAGGATGTTATAAAAGTATTTAGAAACCATGGTCCTTTTATAACCGTTTATCATTTAGCTGCAATAATGCCGGATAAATCTGCTCCAGACGATATTCTTTGGAAAACAAATGTATTAGGAGCAGTTAATCTTATATCCGAGGCTGTGAAGAATAAAACAAAATCTTTCATTTTTACCTCAAGCAATGTTACATATGGAATTCCTAAGGTTCTGCCGGTTTCGGAAGAAGGACCGCTTTCTCCTCTTGAAATTTACGGAAAAAGTAAGGCAGAAGCCGAAAAAGAACTGGCAAAATTTAAAAATGAGATAAATATTCAGATATTCCGCTGTCCGGTTATTTCGGGAATAGGAAGGTTAGGCTTACAAGCTATTCTTTTTGAGTTTATTTCGGAAAATCGGAATGTCTATATTTTAGGGGACGGGTCAAACAAATATCAATTTGTGGATGCCATAGATGTGTCTTCGGCTCTTGAAAAAGCAAGTTATATTAAGGGTTTCGACATTTACAATATAGGCGCGGATGAGATTCTTACGCTTCGGGAAATTTATCAAAGAGTTATCGAATTTGCCGGCAGCTCTTCAAAAATAATTTCATTGCCAAAAAAACCAGCATTAATACTTCTTTATTTGTTGAATAGGATAAATGTTTCTCCCCTTGGTGTTTATCAATATACAATGATAGGGCGTTCTCTTTATGAAGATACAACTAAAATAAAAAAGAAACTTAATTTTAAGCCCCAAAAAACCAATCTTGATACTTTTATAGAAAATTATAAATGGTATAAAGAAAATAAAGGAAAATTTATGGAAGTTGGGTCGGGTGTCGCATCTTCAAATAAAAGCCTGCCGAAAATGGGGATATTAAAGCTTTTAAAAATATTTTCTTAATGAAATTCAATCATTTTTTACTTGTTTTTATATTGGTTCTTGCCGCATTTTTAAGATTGTGGAATTTAGGAGATGTTCCCCCGACCGTTTCCTTAGATGAAGCTTCTATTGGCTATAATGCATATTCTGTTTCAAAAATTGGTGTTGATGAATATGGGCAATTTCCGCTTATATCTCAACGGGGATACGATGATTGGAGAAGATCTACCTATCTTTTTCTAACCGTTCCCTTTATTTCCTTGTTTGGGTTAAATGCTATTTCAATTCGTCTTCCTGCTGCAATTTTATCAATTTTAACTATTTGGACAACATATCATATCGTGATGTTGTTATTTCCTAAACGTTCTTCTTTCTCTTTAAATGCGGCTCTCTTTTCTTCATTATTGCTAGCTATTAGTCCCTGGCATATTTATATTTCCCGTCTTGGTCATGAATCTAATGCTTGTCTGTCTTTTTTTGTATTTGCTGTTTTCTTTTTTCTAAAGAGCATGAAGAAGAAAAATTGGATTTTACTTTTAGTTTCCGGAATTTTTTTTACCCTTTCAATGATTAGCTATTATTCAGGGCAGGCTTTCATACCCTTATTTGTCGTCGGATTGTTTTTCATTTTTAGAAAAAATATCTTATCAGTAATATCAAATAAAAAGATTCTTATTGTTTTCTCAATTTTTCTAATTTTAATTGTTCCAGTTTTTTGGACAATTTTTTCTCCAAAATCCTTAATCCGTTTTCAGGGCACTAGTACTTTTAAACCGGAAGCTCACTGGGAATTATTTTCTAAACGCGTGGAGCTTTGGAATAAATCCGTTGAGAATAATAATATTATAGGAACTATTTTTTATAACAGACATCTTTTTCCTCTTCAAGTATTTACCGAAGGATACTTTTCTCACTTCAAACCGGAATGGCTGTTTACTAATTCCTTAGCTGAATCATTTAAAGTTCCGCGCATGGGATTACTCTATTTATGGGAAATTCCGCTTATTGCCGCAGGTATTATTATTCTTATTATTAGTCCGCTTGTTGAAGGAAAAACTAAAAAAATAATTTTTCTTTGGTTTTTTCTTGCGCCTCTCCCGGCCGCAATAGCAACACAAGCTCCTCATGCAATGCGATCATATAACTTTCTCCCGACATGGCAAATTTTGTCGGCTTTGGGTTTAAGTTATTTAATTTATAGACTGCAAAAATTCAAACTTTTAATTTTTACTCTCTTTTTTGTATTTGTTATCTTAAGTTTTTTAACTTTTTATCAAAATTATTTTTTCTTATTTCCAAAAGAACAGTCCGCATCTTTTCAATATGCTCTTTCAAAAACAATTCCTTTCGTTTCTGCAAATGAAAAAAATTATAATAAAGTTGTTTTTTCAAATAAAGAAAATCTCTATCAATCCTATATGTTCTTTTTGTTTTACAATAAACATGATCCATCTATATACCAAAAACAGGGAGGAACAAAATCCGGGGGATTTGCCGAAACTCATAAAATTGGGAAATATGAATTTAAACCGATAGATTTTTTAAAGGAGGGAAAAGACGGGAAAACATTACTCATTGGAAATTCAAATGATTTCCCCCCAAGCGCAGAAGTCTTAAAAACTTTTTCAAATTTAGATGGTAAAGAGGTAATAAAGATTATTAAACAATGAAGAAAATAATTTTTCCCTTATTGCTACTTATATTTTCAATTATTCCTCTCGTTAATCTCTTAAATTCGGGATTTCCCGTTACTCATGACGGTCAGGATCATATAGCAAGAATTGCAAGCTTTTATCAAAACTTAACAGAGGGGAATACTGTTCCAAGGTGGGCGGCAAATTTAAATTGGGGATATGGTCATCCCATTTTAATGTTTTTGTATCCTTTGCCATCCTATCTGGCTTCATTTTTTCATTTTCTTGGTTTTTCTCTAATTGATAGTACGAAATTGGTTTTTGCAGTTGGTTTTATCTTAAGCGGTTTTACTATGTATATTTGGGTAAAAAATTATTTGGGAAAAGAGGCCGGTTTGCTTGCCGGTGTGCTTTATATGTTTGCCCCCTATCGTTTTGTTGATCTTTATGTCAGGGGAGCAATAGGCGAGCATATGGCTTTTGTATTTCCTCCTCTAATTTTATATTCTATTCTAAAACTTTCAAGTAAATTTTCTTATCGGTATTTATTATTAGGATCTTTTTCATTTGCCTTTCTTGTTTTGTCTCATAACGCGATTAGTCTTATATTTATTCCTTTAATTTTAGCTTATGTCTTCTTTTTATTATTCTCTTCAGAGTATAAATTCCGTTTCTTATCCTTAGTTTTCCTTTTTTTAATAATCGGTTTTGGATTATCTTCTTTTTTCTGGATGCCTGCTTTTTTTGAAGGAAAATATACTTTAAGAGATATTGTTACAAAAGGAACATATGTTTCGAGTTTTGTTTCATTTAATCAGTTTATCTATGGGCCCTGGAGTTATGGAGGAAGCGGACAATTTACCGTTCAGATAGGAATAATTCATTGGGTCGCTACTATTTTAAGCCTGCCGGCAGCCTTCTTTTTGTACCGAAAGAAAAACAGGCTTTGGATAATGGTTCTAGCTCTGTTTTTATTTTTTTGGATAACGCTTTTTTTAATGACAGACTATTCCTTTCCTGTTTGGCAAAAAGTTACCACTCTGCAAAAGTTTCAATTCCCCTGGAGATTTTTATCTCTTACAGTCTTTATAACTTCTGTATTAGGGGCCATCTTTATTTCTTTTATGCCAAAAAAGTTTAAATTTCCTGTTGTAATAATTTTGATTCTAATTACTTTATTTTCAACTAGGAATTATTGGCATGCTCAAGGATATTTTTTAAAGCCGAATAACTTCTTTACCTCCGTTTATAATGGAACTACAGATACAGGGGAGAGCGCTCCGATATGGTCGGTAAGATTTATGGAAAAGAGGCCAAGCCAAGAAATAGAAATTATTTCAGGACAAGGAGAAATAAAAAAATTATTTAGAAATTCTACAAGTCATCATTATCAGATAATAGCCAATGAAAAATTAAGAATAAGGGAGAATACTTTATACTTTCCCGGTTGGAAAGTATTAGTTGACGGGAAAGAAACAGACGTAGAGTTTCAAGATCCTCAAAGCAGGGGATTAATCACATTTTATATCCCTAAAGGCAACCATTTTGTTTCTTTGATTTTTACAGAAACAAAAGTTAGATTATTAGCAGATTTAATTAGTCTTTTTAGTTTGGTTGGAATAGGTTTTTATAGTATACTCAAGACTAGGATATGGCGACGATTTCGGTTGTTTTAGCAACTTACAATGAGGAGAAAAATCTTCCTGATTGTCTTGACTCGGTTAAAAATTTTGCCGATGAGATTATAGTGGTTGACGGCGGTTCAAAGGATAAAACAATTGAAATCGCAAAAGGATACGATGCAAAAGTAAAAGTAACAGATAACCCCCCAATTTTTCATATAAATAAGCAAAAAGCTATTGATATGGCAGTTAAAGATTGGATTTTGCAGCTTGACGCGGATGAGCGGGTAACAAAAGAATTAAAGAAGGAAATAATTTTAATCCTCAACTCTAATGATCAAAATTATGACGGGTACTGGATTCCAAGGAAGAATTGGTTTTTGGGCAGGTTTTTAAAAAAAGGAGGGCAGTATCCCGATTATACTTTAAGGCTTTATAAAAGAGGTAAAGGAAAATTGCCCCAAAAAAGCGTTCATGAACAGGCAGTTGTAGAGGGAACAGTTGGATATCTTAAAAACCCATTGGTTCATGTAGCAGATCCGGAGTTTAAAAGATACCTAAAAAGATTTGATCGTTATACGGATTTAATTGCAGCAGAGCTTAAAGAGAAAAAAATAGGGTATAATCCTATTATGGCTATAAAACATTTATTTGTTTTGCCTTTTTTCTGGTTTGGTATGACTTATGTCCGCCATAAGGGTTTTATGGACTTATGGCAGGGATTTGTTTTTTCTTTTTTCTCTTCTTTAAGATTTCCCGTTGGATATATTAAATATTTAAAAAGAAAAATATGAAGATATTAGTTACCGGGGGAGCAGGTTACATAGGAAGCTTTATGACAAAAAGATTGATCGAGAGTGGTCATGATGTTGTAGTTGTGGACAGTCTTGAGAGAGGTTATAAAGAAGCGGTTGATCAAAAGGCAAAATTAGAAATAGGCAAAATACAGGATGAAACATTTATTAACCGGATTTTCAGTGAAAATAAATTCGATACCGTAATACATTTTGCAGGCTATATTTCCGTTTCCGAATCAATGGAGAAACCCGAGCTTTATTTTGAAAATAATTCCTTTGCTACGTTATCATTATTAAATGTAATGGTAAAAAATGGTGTTAAGTCTATAATTTTTTCTTCAACAGCGGCAGTTTATGGAGATCCGCTGGAGATTCCTATAAACGAAGACCACCCCAATAATCCTACAAGTGTATATGGGGAAAGCAAGCTTATGACGGAAAAAATAATCAATTGGTTTTCTAAGGTCTATGATCTAAAATACGCTTCTTTACGTTACTTCAACGCATGCGGGGCTGATCCGGATGGAAATCTTGGAGAAGCTCATAATCCGGAAAGTCATATTATTCCAAATGCTTTGGACTCAATTCTTAAAAATAAAGAGTTTATTCTTTATGGAACAGATTGGGAAACTAAAGACGGGACATGTGTCAGGGATTATATTCATGTTATAGATCTAGTAGAGGCTCATATTTTAGTATTAAATAAAATTACTTCAGAAAGCAGAAATTACATTTATAATGTGGGGACAGGTAGTGGTTATTCGAACAAAGAGATAATGGAGGCAGTAGAAAAAGTAACCGGTTTTAAGCTTTCGGTCAAAGCTTCGAAGAGAAGAGAGGGCGACCCTAAGGCCTTAGTAGCTGATCCTAAGAAAATACAATCCGAGTTAGGATTTATCTCTAAGCATTCAGACTTAGAGACAATTATTAGTTCTGCCTGGAAATGGCACAAAAATAATTCAAAATGAGATTTTTCCTCTCATTGCTTTTTATATTTTTGTTATTCCTAAGTTTTAGCCGATCAGTTTCGGCAGATTCTAGCTATATTCTTCCTTATCCCTCCGCAATGCCGGGAAGTAAAATTTACAAAGTAAATCTCTTATGGGAAAAAATATCTAAATACTGGTATTTTGGCAGTTTTGGGCAACTAAAATATAATCTTAGGTTTTCAGACAAGTATCTTGTTGAGGCAAAAACCTTATTTGAATACAAGCAGTATTTTTTGGCTATTAGTGCCCTAAGAAAATCAGATTACTATTTTCAGAATCTCCCTTTAGAGATGAATAAAGCTAAAGAAGAGAATAAAAACATTGTTCAAACAGAAAAATTACTCAAAGAAGCCGGTTTGAAGCATGTTGAAGTCCTTAATTATCTTGACACAATAACTCCGGATCATTTTGCCTGGAATCCTGAAAAATCGGCAGCCACACAACTTAATTTAAAAAAATCAATCGAAGAGTCAATAAGAATTAGGGAGAATTTATGAGAAGAATTATTTTTATCTCTTATTTTCTTTTTTTATTGCTGCTAACAATCTTTTCTTATGCTTTTATTGACCCAAATCTATTTTATTTAAAGAAGTTTTATACAGGATTTGCTTTTAATAATAAGCCAATTGTTACTGGTATTTACATTTTGTTCACTAGTTTATTTTTTATTTTTTATTTTTTATTTCTAAAGTATGTAAAGGAAAAGAAATTATCTATTAAAAAATTAAAAATGATAATTGGAATGATTAGCGCTATAGTTGTTTTGTCTTACCCCGCCATTCTTTCATACGATATCTTTAATTATTTTTCTACCTCTAAGGTATTGTATTTTTACAAAGAGAATCCATATTTAATAATGCCGATAGAATTTACCGGAGATTCATTTTTGCTTTTCACCAGGGCTGCAAATAAAATAGCTCTTTATGGTCCTTCTTGGATTGCCTTAACGAGCTTACCTTTTCTAGCAGGCTTCGACAATTTTTTCCTAATAATTTTAAACTTTAAGCTCCTAGCTTTGGTTTTTTACCTTATGACTATCTTTTTGATTTTTAAAATAACTAAGAATCTGTTTTCTGTTTCTCTTTTTGCTTTAAATCCACTAATTATTCTTGAAACTCTTACAAGCGGGCACAATGATATTGTCATGATGTTTCTTTCTGTTTTATCCTTCTTCTTCCTCATGAATAAAAAAATTTTTTTTGGAGCAGTTGCCCTTTTTCTTGCAATACTAATTAAATATTCAGCCTTACTACTGCTTCCTGTTTTCATCTATACCGCGTTTAAGATGCTAAAAAAGGAAAAAATAGACTGGAGTAAAATTTTTTATTTCTCAACTGTCTTAATGTTTTTAGCTTTTTTCCTTTCGCCAATCAGAGAAGAGATTTATCCCTGGTACGCAATTTGGTTTTTAACTTTTTCTTTTTTGATTCCTGAAAGAAAATTTGTTCTTAATTTATCTCTGGTATTTTCTTTTAGCTTGCTTTTTAGATATGTCCCCTATATGTTCTCCGGTACTTATTTAGGATATACGCCAATATTAAAGACTGCTATAACATTTATTCCGCCTGCTTTGTTTAGCGTCTATTATGTTTTCAAAAAGAATATTTGATATTTTACTTCTTGTTATTTTTTTTCTATTTTCTTTCTGGCTGATGGATAAATCCTTTGGCTATGATCAGATAAATAACACTTTTAGAATCGCCAGACACCAGGTCGGAGATTTTGGTCTTCACTTATCCCTAATTAGATCTTTCTCCTGGGGAAACAATTTTCCTGTGGAATCTCCTTTTTTTCCGGGAGCTCCTCTTCCTTATCATTATTATTTTGATTTGATAGTAGGAATATTGGAAGGAATGGGGATGAGAATTGATCTTGCTTTCAATGGCCTAAGTATTCTCTTTTTTACAAGCCTTCTTTTTTTAATATACAAACTTCCTCAAGTAATTTTTAAACAAAGCAAAATACTGGGTCTTACTTCTGTTATCCTTTTTGTTTTTCATAGCAGTTTAACTTTTATTGATTTTATAAAACAGAAAGGGATTTCTGCTTCTGTATTTTCGGATCTCTGGTCTCTTCCGGATTACTTAAATAAAGGCCCTTTTGACAAATCAGTAATCTCTATTTTTTTTACTCTTAATGTTTTATTAAATCAGCGTCATTTAATCGCCGCCCTATCCATTAGTTTGTTTATTTTCTATTTTCTTTTTAAAAAAATAAATGATAATTATAAATTATCATTATCCATTGTTATTATGGGAATAATCCTAGGATTATTATCCCGCTTTCATACCCTTGTCTTTTTTAGTACTTCAATGGCTATTTTCTTTTTACTTTTTCTTTATAAACGTTTTCGATTAATTCTTTTGCTTTTTATTCCTGCTTTAATAATTTTTGGTTTTCATGCAAGAGAAATATTAGGTCAGGATTTAAGTCATCCCTTTTTAAATCCTGGATTTTTGGCAGAAAAACCCTTGACAATTTTAAGTTTCTCAAAGTTTTGGTTTTTAAATTTAGGCCTGGCAGCTGTCCTTATTCCATTGGGATTTTTTATTTCAAACAACAAGCAAAAAAAGATTTTCTTGGTATTTTTGCCTCTGTTTATTTTGGGAAATATTTTTCAATTCGGTTTCAGAATAGACCACAACCACGCTCTCTTTAATTTTTTTATAATATTTGCAAATTTTTATATAGCTTTCTTTTTGTTATCTATTTGGGAAAGAAAATTTTTAGGAAAAATAGTCTTCGGAATTTTGCTTTTTATCCTAACCTTTTCAGGGCTAATAGACTTAATGGCTTTGAAAAATGATTTTCAGCTATCATTAAATGATGCTCCTGCCAATAAGCTAATTTATTGGATTAAAAATAATACTGATAAGAGAGACATCTTTCTTTCAAGACAGGAAATTCTTGATCCTATAGCTTTATCAGGAAGAAAGAATTATTTAGGCCATGAATATTATCTTTCTGTTATGGGATACGATTTTTCTAAAAGAAAAGAAAATATAGAAAAATTTTGGGGAGCTAAGGATATAGAAGTATTAAATGAAATGAGAAGCGAGAAAATAAAATATATTGTAGTTCCCAAAAAGAAAATAGCAGATTTTAATTATAATATAGATATGTCTTATTTGGAGAAAAATCTTAGATTAGTATTTGAGGATGATAATGTTTTGGTTTTTAAACTATGAAGAAATTGATAATACCTTTTTTGGTTTTTCTAATTACTTTAATGGTTTATTATGCTGTAGGGACGCAATTTACCTTTAAACCAAAATGGGCCCTCGATTATTTTAACCCGTTAGCGAACTCTCTTTTAAATTTTCGCTTGGACATCCAAAATCCTGGAACAACGTATGATCTTTCCTATTATAACGGAAAATGGTATGGTCCTTGGGGAATTATTCCCGCACTGATTCTTATTCCTTTTCAGCTTCTGAAAGGCAGATTTATACCCATTTTTTATTTATCTATATTTTTTTCCAGTCTTAATACATTAATGATGTATTTTTTATTATGTCGTATAAAAAAGGATTTTCTTCCTGGTTTATCAAAGTTCAGTTTGTTTATTTTTCTTTTATTTTTTACTTTTGGAACGACGCAATTTTATGTCGGAACGCTCGGGAGCATATGGCATGTTGATCAGATAACGACTTCTTTTTTAGGGACTTTAGGTATATTTATAGTTTTTAGAAAAAAACGAAACTTTATTCATTATTTCACGTCTGTTTTATGTTTTAGCCTATCTTTATTAGGTAGACCGACATTGGTTCTTCTGAATATTTTGCCATTAACATTGTATCTTTACGATGCCTTAACAGAAAGAAAACTGCTAGAAGGATCTAAAAGAAAAATATTCCTGAAGGAGATATTTTTACTGTCTTTGCCCTTGTTATTTTTTTCCTTTATTTTTTTCCTTTATAATTATCTTAGATTTAACAACATTTTTGAATATGGTTTTAGCTATATCAAGGAGGCTCCATACCTCGAGCAAATTAGAATTCAAAACGGAGCGTTTTCTGTTAAAAATATACCGCAAAATCTTTGGTATATGCTGCTTGAGCTGCCAAGCGTTAACTTTTCCGATAAAATTAGTCTTAATTTTAATCTAAAAGGTAACTCCATACTTTTATTATCTTCGCCCTTTATCGCGTCTTTTTTATCATTCCCGTTTATTAAAAAAGGAAAAAGGTTTATTATTAATCCAATCATTGTTTCTCTGTGGCTAACGGCGATTATTACAATTATACCCAGCCTAATGCATTATGGCAGCGGATGGATGCAGTTCGGCTATAGATTTGCCTTAGACATAAATGTTCTACTGGTTCTTTTGTCCGTTTTTGGTATGAAGGGGAAAGTTAATTCTGTATACATGGTAGGAGTTTTTTTCTCAATTTTGTTTTATTTAATAGGAATAAATTCCCTAATGTAAAAGCATGAGAGTTTCAGTATTTATTGTTATATTTTTTTCAGTTATTGCAGGATTTTCTCTCTTAAAGCCCGGACTTCCTCCTACTCATGATGGAGAATATCATGTGATAAGATTTTATGAATTTGATAAGGCTTTAAGAGATGGTAACCCTTATCCGAGATGGGCGCCTGACTTAAATAACGGGTTCGGAGCTCCTCTTTTTAATTATGTCTATCCTTTTCCAAACTACGTGGCCTCTTTTTTGCATTTATTTGGTTTTAGCTTTATTGATGCTTTTAAATTAAATCTTTTTTTTGCGACCATTTTTTCCGCTATATTTTTTTATCTTTGGACAAGGATGTTATGGGGAGATTTGGGGGGAGTTGTTTCCTCAATTTTCTACACTTTTTCCCCTTATCGTTTCTTGGACATCTATATTCGCGGATCGGTTGGGGAGATTTGGGCAATGGCTTTTTTACCTGCATTTCTTTGGTCAATAACGATTTTTTTTAAAGATAAAAACTTAAAATATTTCATTTTGTCTTCATTGTTTTTGACCCTAATTATCCTATCTCATAATATTTTGGGATTAATGTTTTTCGTATTTATTGGTTTTTATATTATATTTTTAATTTATCAATCAAAAGAAAAAAAATACTTTATACTCAATACTTTATACTTAATACTTTTGGGTCTTGGTTTATCATCAATTTTTTGGTTGCCTGCACTTTTTGAGAACAAATTTGTGACAGGACTTCAAATTTATCGGGTTTCTGAAAATTTTCCGGATCTTTATCAGCTTTTGATTCCGTCATGGGGCTCTGGTTTCTCCGGTCAAAACTTTTTCGGAGGGATGTCTTTTCAGATAGGAATTGCAAATTTACTTGGAGCAATACTCGGATTTTTATCGTTGATAATTTTATTGAAAAGAAAAGATAAGAGGGTAGGATTAATTTTCTTCTTTTTTGCTGCCTTTATTTTCGTTTTCTTCTTAATGCTGAAAATTTCTTTACCCGTTTGGAAAATCATTCCGATGATGAGTTATTTTCAATTCCCCTGGAGATTTTTAAGTCTTGAAATACTAATCGTTTCTTTTTTGGCTGGAAGTATTTTTGTTCTCTGGAAAAATTATATTCTCGCCGGTTTTCTTATTCTATTAGCCGTTTTATTGAGTATCAATTACGCAAAGCCGGCTTATTACCATCAAAGAGATGATAATTATTATATAAGTCGCTCAAATTTTATAGATGGAACAAACAGCCCCGGTAATTATTTTAACACTATCTGGTTTAATAAGAATTTGACAAAAAGAAAAAATAAGCTTGAATCGGATAATAATTTTTCAATCCTTTCAATGGTTACCAAAAGTCATGAAGAAAAATTTCAGTTAAAAACGGATAATGAGGGGTTGGTTATTTTAAATACTGCTTATTTTCCCGGTTGGACTTTGTTCATTAACGGAAATAGAAAAGAAATTTCCAAAACCGAAGACGGACGTATTTCTTTTATTCTTCCCAAAGGAGTCTCCATCGTGGAGATTTTATTTCTTAATACTTTTATAAGGAATTTAGCAGTTTTTATTACTATAATTTCTATATTCATATTTATGATTTTATTCAAAAAATCTTTTGAAGACAAAAAATGAAGATTAATATTCCTAATTTTATAAAAAAATTTCACTCGAATTCATTTTTATATCCCCTAGTTATTAGTTCTTTTTTGTTTTTAATGTATGCGTCTGTTATGCCCCGTGTTCCTTTATATTCACAAGCTAGGCTTGATATGCTTAGATTAAACCCGCCGGATATTTATTATGGTAATTGTCCAAAAGAAAAAGCAGATCAGAGGCTAATTCCAGAGAGTCAAAGATCTCTTTACGTTAATCTATGGGCTTATGGCGGGCCAACATGCCTTTACATAAAAAAGCCAATATAAATAAAATTTCAAAAACACAATGGCAAAAAGCTAAGCAGTTTGGATTTGATATAATTGAAGAATGAGAATTGCAATAGATGTATCTCCAATCGAAAATAAAGATAAAATTGCCCATCGGGTCAGAGGAACGGGTTTTTATATAGAAAACCTTAAAAGCGCACTCCTTAAATATTTTCCTGATAATCAGTATACTTTTTTTACTCGAGGAGAATCTTTGCCCAAAAATATTGACTTAGTTCATTTTCCATATTTTGAGCCTTTTTTTTTAACGCTCCCTTTTAAAAAGTCAAGTAAAACAGTAGTTACTGTCCATGATCTTACTCCTCTGGTTTTTCCTGATCATTTTAAAGTAGGACTAAGAGGCAGATTAAAATGGGAGATACAAAAGCAGGTTTTAAAAAGAGTGGACAATATTATTACAGATTCTCAATGTTCAAAAAAAGATATTATCAAGCATACAGGCATATCTGGATCAAAAGTTCATGTTGTTTATTTATCAGCGGGAGAAGAGTTTAAAAAAGTTCAAAGTTCAGAATACAAAGTTCAAAGCTTAAGAACGAAATATAATTTACCCGAAAAATTCGCCTTATACGTTGGGGATGTTACCTGGAATAAAAATCTTCCAAGAATAATAGAAGGGGTAAAAGATGCTGATATTCCTTTTGTTATGGTGGGTAAAGCGTTAAGTGAAAAAGATTTCGATAAATTTAACCCTTGGAATCAGGATTTAGTTAAAATTCAGAAAACGATTGAAGGGAATAAAAATTTCCTTCGCCTGGGTTTTGTTCCCACAAAAGACTTAGTTTTGCTTTATAACATAGCTACTGTTTTTATTATGCCTTCCTTATATGAAGGATTTGGTTTGCCTATTTTGGAAGCTATGAGCTGCGGTTGTCCGGTAGTCACCTCAAAGGAAGGATCCTTGCCGGAGATTGCCGGAGAAGCTGCCTTTTATGTAGATGCCTATGATGGGAAAAATATTTCAAAGGGTATTAAGAAAGTTTTTTCTGAAAAAAAACTGCAAAGAGACCTTTCCCAAATGGGACTTAGTCATGTAAAAAATTTTTCCTGGGAAAAAACAGCTAAAGAAACAATTAGTATCTATGAAAACAAAATTTAGACAGGTTACCAGTCATCCTTTAATTTCCGGAAGTATTATTATTTTTGCGGGAAGTATTTTTGCCAATTTTTCTAATTTTATATTTAATCTTTTTATGAGCAGAAACCTTTCTATTTCCGATTATGGAATTTTGGCAAGCCTTAATTCCTTAGTTCTCGTTTTTGCTCTGATAGCAGAATCTTTTGTCCCTACTATTGTTCATTTTGCAGGTTCCTTTTTCGCAAAAGGGGAAGAAAATAAAATAAGAGGTTTATTTTTTCAAACCAACAAAATGGCTATAGGCATGGGCGGGGCAGTATTCCTTTTCTTTTTATTTTTCTCATCGATAATTTCAAGCTTTTTTAATATTAATAATAACTTCCTTCTTATTTTGGTTGGAATAATTATTTTCTTTGGGTTTATGGGCTCTTTAAATAGGGCAATTTTACAAGCGAAACTAATGTTTAAATATTTATCTTTTACTAATGCATTTTCTTCTGCCGTAAAGTTAATAACAGGGATAGGTCTTGTTTTGTTGGGTTTTAGAGTTTCGGGGGCAATTTTTGGTTTTCTGATTTCCTTTTTTTCTATTTTTATATTAGTTGTTATTCCGCTTAGATATTTGATTAGGGAAAAAAATAGTTCTTTCTCGATAGATTTTAAAAAGATTATTTCCTACGGAGCTCCAACTGCTTTATCACTTTTTGGCCTAACCTTCTTTATTACAACAGATATTTTACTTGTTAAGCATTTTTTTCTTCCTAAAGAAGCAGGGATTTATGCCGGTTTATCTTTAATCGGAAGAGTAATATATTTTCTCTGTGCGCCAATTGTCACAGTTATGTTTCCTATTATTGTTCAAAAACATACTCGAAGGGAAAACTATCATAATACTTTTAGGCTTTCTTTACTTTTTGTTTTTCTCCCTTCTGCAATATTAACAAGTTCTTATTTTATTTTTCCTCAATTTATAATAAAGCTTTTCCTGAAAAATACGGATTATTTACAGGCTTCGGGATTATTAGGTTATTTTGGAATTTTTATGACTTTATACGTGATGCTTTTCGTATTTACTAATTTTTATCTATCGATTAAAAAAACAAAAGTCTTTATCCCGATAATTTTTAGCTCTTTTTTACAGGCGGTTCTTATATGGTTTTTCCATGAAACATTTTTCCAGGTCATAACAATCTCTCTGATAAGCGTGTCTTTACCATTTGCTATTTTAGTAGTATATTATGTTAAATCATATGGGAGAAAAGATGATTAAGAGAATATTGATTTCAATTATTATTCCGGCCTATAAACAGGAAAAAACAATCCGGGATGATTTGCTACGAATAAAAAACGCATTAGATCAGTTACGCTATGATTATGAAATGATTGTTGTTGTTGACGGTTTTTCAGATAAGACTTTGGAAGAAGCAAAAAAAGTTAAGTCATCTAAGATCAATGTCTTCGGTTATAAAAATAACCATGGCAAGGGTTATGCAATTCGCTATGGGATGGTTAGGTCAAAAGGAGAGGTAATAGGTTTTATTGATTCCGGCATGGATCTTAATCCAAACGGTTTATCGATGCTTTTAGAACATTTTGAATGGTATAATGCCGACATAATTATTGGAAGCAAAAGGCATCCTGTTTCAAAAATAGACTATCCGGTTGGACGTAAAATGATAAGTTTTCTTTCTCAAATGTTTATCATGGTTCTTTTTGGTCTGAAGGTTAGGGATACACAGGTAGGGATGAAATTTTTCAAAAGAAAAGTCGTAGAGGATGTTTTGCCGCGTCTTTTGGTTAAGAAATTCGCTTTCGACATAGAAATGCTTGTTGTTGCCCACTATTTAGGGTACAAAAGAATCTTCGAGGCTCCTGTTGAAATCGATTTTGACGGTAAAGGGAGTATCGTTTCTCAAAATCTTTTTAAAGAATTATTCTTAACATTCATAGATACTCTTGGAATTTTTTATCGTTTAAAATTAATAAAATACTATAGCAATTCTTCTAAAAGAAAGTGGAAATATGATTCGGAATTAAACTTCAGAGTGAATTTGCCTTAGCTTTATGAATAGGCTTAAATACCTTATCGTTCTTTTTATTTTAATTTTGGGTTTTTGGCTAAGATCAGATAACTATACTACATGGCCAAGACATGGGGCAACATTTGATGAGTTCGCCTGGACTTGGCTGGGAATTAATTTGGTCCAACACAAAATTCCGGAGTCCTGGTCAAGACATCCTCAATATCAAAACAGGGAATACCTTAAATATCAGGGAGCAGCTTTTCTTTTGGTTAAACCCTATCTTGAACATCCTCCTCTTTTTGGTTTGGTTGCAGGATCATTTGCCATGCTTAATGGAGCTAGTGATATGTACCATGTAACGCTTGCCGGCATAAGACCTTTGGCTCTGATTTTGGGGGTTTTATCCATTTTTACAGTTTTTCTCCTGGCAAAGGAACTTTATGGAATAAATGCAGGAATAATATCGTCGTTGCTTTATGCAACTATTCCGACAATAGCTGTTGGATCAAGAATTGTTCAAAACGAAAATTTTTTAATTCCAATGTGGCTTTTGTCTTTATATCTTTTAGCTCGATATCTAAAGACAAAAAATATATTAACGAGGAATTTAGCAATTTTAATTGGGGGATTGATGCCTCTTGCGAAAGTTCCGTGGTTTGTTGTTCCAATTTCCCTTTTTATAATTTTATCTTTTTCAAAACGTTTTAAAGAAGCCTTCGCAGCTTTAGGGGTAAGTCTTCTTATTTTTTCCTCCTTTATTATCTATGGAATTTATTACGACAAGGAGTTATTTTTTGGTCTTTGGCAATTCCAAATGGCAAGATATGACCTCACATTCTCAGGAATAATGCCTATTTTTACCAATCCATTGCTTGTGGACAGGTATTATCTTGATGGCTGGATTTATTTTGGTTTTTTCTCAATGTTTCTTTTATTAACCAAGAATCTTAAAAAAAATATTTTTGTTATCTTCCCTTTCCTGGCTTATTTTTTAATTTTTATTTTTGGAATTCCAAACGAGCCTGGCCATGGGTGGTATCGGTATCCTTTTTATCCCTTTTTAATCATAAGCATTGCTCTTTTTCTTAAAGAGTATTTTTTGAAAAATCATCTTCTTACCCTTTTCTTTTTCCTGATTGTCGGATTATCTCTTTTTCAGCTAACATGGATGCCGGTTTTTGGATTTTCTTACGCTATTTTAAGGGGGACAATATTTATTTATTCCTTAACATTAATTCCTGTTTTTATTAACACAAAAAGCCTGAAAAAACCGATTAAAATCTTAAATTATCTTATCTTTATTTCTCTTATAATAATGAATATCTGGTCGGTTTTAATTTATAATGAGCAATAGTTTTTATGAGGATTTTGATACTAAATTGGAGAGATCTTAGACATCCTTTGGCCGGAGGAGCGGAAATTTCAACCCACGAACACGCGAAAAATTGGGCTAAAGCGGGTAATGAAATCATTCAGTTTTCATCTTCTTTTAAAGGGGCTAAAAAAAAGGAGGTTATTGATGGGATTAAAATAATAAGAAGGGGAAATCATTATACAGTTCATCTTTGGGCCTTTATTTATTATCTTTGTGTATTGCGAGGTAAAATAGACTTAATCGTAGACGAATTTCATTTTATTCCTTTCTTTTCTCCTATCTATTCAAAATGCAAGAAATTGGTTTTTATACATGAAACAGCTAAGGAGCTTTGGTTTAAAAATCAGTTTTTTCCAATAAATATTTTGGGATTTTTTTTAGAGCCGTTCTTTTTTAAGCTTTATAGAAATACTTGTTTCATGACTGTTTCAAAATCAACAAAAAAAGATCTGATTGAATTTGGAATTCTGCCCAAAAATATAAATATTATTCATAATGGGATTGAGAAAACAGAATCAAAAGAAGAAAAAGAAAAAAAACCTACTGTAATTTATCTTGGCCGTTTGGCAAAGGATAAAGGAACAGAAGATGCTCTTTTATCTCTTAAAAAACTTATATACTTTTTTCCAAATGTAAATCTTTGGATTGTTGGCAGAGAAGAAAAAAAAGGATATTTAAAAAAATTACAAAAAAAAGCAGAAAGTTTTCGAATAGAAAAAAATGTCACTTTTTTTAATTTTGTTTCACAGGAAAAGAAATTTGATCTTTTAAAGAGGGCTTGGGTTTTAGTTCATCCTTCTGTAAAAGAAGGATGGGGACTGACAATTATCGAGGCAGCAAGCCAGGGAACTCCATCGGTTTCTTATGATATTTTAGGATTGCGAGACTCGATTATTGAGGGGAAAACGGGACTTTTGGTAAAAAATAAAAACCCTGAAGGTTTGGCGGAGAAAATTAATGTGCTTTTTAATGATAAATTATTATATAATCAGATGTCTAACAGCGCAGTTTTGTGGAGTAAAAACTTTAGTTGGAAAAAATCAACACAAGAAAGTCTTAATTTAATTAATAAAATTATATGAAATTTATTTTTAAAGCCATAAATTATTTTTTATATTTTAAATCTTTTCTGCAAAGAAAAATCTTAGTCTCTAATATAAATAAAAATGATTTGGTTTTAGATGTGGGATCCGGAGACAAGCCTTTCTGGAGGGCGGATGTTATTGTAGATAAGTATCTTAATGATAATCAGCAAAGACACAGTGGTTCTATGGTATATGATAAGAATAAAATCTTTATAAAAGCGGATGTTGAAAAACTTCCATTTAGAGATAAGGTTTTCGATTTTGTTTTTTGTTCTCATCTTCTCGAGCATGTTGAGAATCCCGATAAGGCAATTATGGAGTTAACCAGAGTAGCAAAAAAAGGCTATATCGAGGTTCCGGCCAGCATCCTCGAGGTATTTCAGCCTTTTGCTTCTCATTTATGGTATTGTTCGTATATAGATAAAACCTTAATTTTTAGACGAAAAGAAAAAAAGAACGATTTTTTAATAGATAACATTAAGGAATTCGGCAAGAATATTTTTAGAAACGATATTTTTCAATATTTATTAAATATTAATCAGATTTTTATACGCCTATATTGGAAACAAAATATAAAATATAAAATTATAAATTCGAAAAATAAAGATAATGTCTATATCTATAAAGAAATCTCTTCTTTAGGCACTAAAAGTTTATTGTTAAAGATTAGTTATCTAATTTACCTGTTTTTTTATAAAATTTTAGTTTTCCTTTTCTACAAAAAAAAGCATATTAATATCCAAAGCTTACTCAAGTAATGAAAATCTGCGTATTGACTCACACGTTCCCTAAAAGTAAGAAAGATACGACAGCTCCTTTTATGCATGCATTGTCTTTGGGTCTTAAAAAAGCAGGTCATGAAATTATAGTTTTAACTCCCTATACAAAAGATTTAAAAAAACAAGATTTCCCTTATAAAATCGTTACATATAAATATATTTGGCCGGACTCTTTTCATGTCTTAGGATACTCGCAAACTTTAAAAAACGGGTCAGGACTAAAATTCTCAACTTACCTCCTTTTTCCTTTTTTTAGTTTCTTTGGAACACTGGCATTGCTAAATTTAGTGCGCAAAGAAAAAATCAATATCATTTCTTCGCATTGGATAATACCAAACGGATTTTTTGCTTTTTTAGTTTCAAGATTTTTGAAAGTTCCCTACATCGTTTCTCTTCCGGGATCCGATGTCTACTTGGCAAAAAAAAATAAAATTTTCGGAATGTTTGCCAAGATAACAGCTGATAACGCTCTTTCCATAATCGCCGACAGCCCGCGTTTTTTGGATGAAATATTGTCTTTTAAAGTTAAGGCTAAAAATACGGAAATAATTCCGTATCCTGTGGTGATGGAAAAGAAAAAGTCCTCCTTAAAAGAAATAAACTTACTACGAGAAAAATTAAATTTAATAAAGAATAACTTAGTAATATTAGCAGTCGGCAGACTGGTTTATAAAAAAGGCTTTGATTATCTTATTAAAGCTATACCACCAATTGCCAAAATACATAAAAATGTCCGCCTCATAATTATTGGAGATGGGGATTTAAGAAAAGAATTGGAAAATCTGGCTTTGGAATTAAAAATTGATAATTGCGTAAAGTTTGTCGGAAATGTTAATAGAAAAGATTTAATTACTTATTATAATATGTCCGATATTTTTGTCGCTTCCTCTATAAAAGATAATGAAGGAAATATGGATGATCAGCCTGTTTCTTTAATCGAGGCTATGGCTTGCGGGAAGCCAATTGTGGCAACTAATTTTCCAGGAATAGCAATGACAGTTAAAAATGGAATTAATGGATTTTTGTTTCCCGAAAAAGATATAAATTCTCTTAGATTATGTTTGAATAAATTAATAATTTCCCCAAAATTAAGGAATAAAATGGGCTTGGAAAGTAAAAAAATAGTTCTTAAAGAAATTACTGATAAAAAGATTGGCGAAAGATACAGTAATCTTATTTTATCCAGTTTAAAGACTATCTGATATTTGTTATAATCAGCATTATTATTCTTTATGATATTAAATAAACCTGCTATTTTGGGCGGAAAACCCGTAAGGGAAAGTTATTTAATCTTCGGATCTCCGATGATTCTAAAAGAGGAAATGGATGAAGTTTTAGACAGTATGCGGTCATGTTGGTTATCGACAGGGCCAAAAGTTACCCGCTTTGAAAATTTAATTAAAAAATATTTAAAATCAAAATTTGTAAAAGGTGTTAATTCCTGCACTGCTGCAATGCATTTATCTCTGATTGTCAGTAAAATTGGCCCAGGGGATGAAGTTATTACAACTCCTTTAACTTTTTCGGCAACAGCAAATGTTATATCTCATGTAGGAGCAAAACCTGTTTTTGCCGATGTTGAAAAAGATACAGGAAACATTGATGTTTTGGAAATTGAGAAAAAAATAACAAAAAAAACAAAAGCCATTATGCCTGTTCATCTTTACGGCCGTCCATGTAAGATGGACGAGATATTAAAGTTAGCACGAAAATATAATCTCATTGTTATAGAAGATGCGGCTCATGCTTTAGGGGCGTCTTATAAAGGAAAAAAAATTGGTACAATTGGGGATTTTACTTGTTTTTCTTTTTACGCAACCAAAAATTTAACAACAGGAGAAGGGGGAATAATATCTACCAGAAACAAAAAATGGGCGGATTTAATAGAAATGTATGCTCTTCATGGAATGAGTAAAGGAGCTTGGAAGCGTTATTCCGACAAAGGCTATTCCCACTATCTTATTAAAGTTCCCGGATATAAATATAACATGATGGATCTTCAGGCAGGTATAGGCATCCAGCAATTCAATAAATTTGAGAAAATGCAAAAAAGAAGAAAAGAAATATGGGGCATGTATAACAAAGCCTTTTCCGATCTTCCCTTGATTTTGCCGACCCCTACAGAGAAAGATGATGTTCATGCTTATCACTTATATACTATATTAATAAAGCCTGAAAAATTAAAAATAAATAGAGATCTTTTCTTAAAAGCTTTACATGAAGAAAATATTGGCATTGGCGTTCATTTTATTTCACTGCACATACACCCTTATTATAAGAATCTTTATAAACTTCAAAAAAACGATTTTCCTAACGCTTCTTTTATATCGGATCGCACAATATCTTTGCCTCTTTCAGGAAAGTTAACAAATCAGGATGTTTCCGATGTAATTTCCGCTGTGAGAAAAATTGTTAATTATTACTCAAAATAATCAGGTTTTGTGAGAAATTTTTTTAAAAATAAATTATTTATCTTTTTTTTCTTAATATTTTTTATTCCTGCTTTTTTTACAATTTCCGATTATAACGTTAATTGGGATGAGCCGGAGCACTTTCGCCGGGGACAAGCAATAGTTCACTATTTTTTGACAAGGGAAACCAATTACAAAAATCTTCCTTTTTACGATAAATTTAAGGCTTTGCAGGCTCAAAATAATTTACCTGAAAATTTTACTCCTCGCTATAGTCTTTTTCAAAACTCAATTCTTAATGGAGATTATTATTTACAGAAGGATGATGGAGGTCATCCGCCTTTAGCTGGTATTCTGGCAACCATTAGCAATTATGTCTTATATCAAAACTTAGGTGTTTTAGGGGATGTGGATTCTTATCATCTTATGATAGTTTTGGGAGCGGCCCTTCTAGTTTTTCTTATATCTGCTTGGGTTTATAGCGAGTATGGTCTTTTCGCTTCATTTGTTTCTGTATTGTCTTTATCTTTGACCCCGCTTTTTTTTGCCGAATCGCATGTTAATATAAAAGATCCATTGGAGGCAACTTTTTTTGCCTTAACAATTTACACCTTTTATAAAGGAATTACAAAAGAAAAAAAACTGCACATTCTACTATCTTCAGTTTTTTTCGGCATGGCTTTTGCCACTAAGTTCAACGTCTTATTTTTACCTTTTATTATGCTTCCATGGCTTATTCTTTATTATGGGAAAAATATCCTACGATTAAAAAAAGTTATTATTGCTTTAATTCCTTATCCTTTCATATCCTTTTCCATTTTTTTTCTAAGCTGGCCTTTTCTCTGGTTTAATTTTCCAAAAAGAATATTGTCGATATTTGGCTATTACAAAACTATGGGAACTTCAGATGTTTATACGCAACCTCTCAGCTTTTATTTTATGGGATTTAATACGTATCCTTTGCAGACCATACTTTATACAACACCCTTAATTATTCTTTTCTTAAGTTTTTTTGGAATAGTCTATGTTTTCGCTAAAGGTTTTAAAGAAAAAAATAAAACATCTTTTCTTATTTTCCTTTGGTTAATTATTCCAATTTTAAGGGTAACTATGCCCGGAACATCTATTTATGGAGGAGTTCGTCAGATTATGGAATTTATTCCGGCAATGGCGATACTGTCGGGGATAGGGGCGAAATACTTTGCAGATCAAGTATTAAGTATTATGTATAAAGTATTAAGTATTAAATCTAAATACAAGAAAACCTTTATGCTTTATGCTTTATACTTTATACTCATTTTATCCTTCCTGCCTATCACCTTCAAGCTTATCTCCATTCATCCCAATGAAAATGTTTATTTTAATCCTTTAATTGGGGGCTTAAAGGGAGCGTCTGAAAAGAATTTTCCATACTGGGGTTTATCTTTGGGGAGTTCTTATAATCAAGCTGTTGATTGGCTCAATAAAAATGCAGAAGAAAACTCTAGCGTAGCTTTAGTCTTAGGTACAGGTGCAAATATCCCAAGAACCTCGTTTAGGAAGGATTTAGTATTCGATAATGGAGCCTGGAGCGGAACTCAAAGGAAAGGGGAATACTTAATTGAGGCAGTTTTTAACGGTTGGATTAGGGAATGGTACCATGCGGGAGAATATGTGGATAGAGTTTTAAAACCTGTTTATGAGGCTAAGGTAGATGACGTAGCTATACTTAAAGTCTGGAAAAACGATTCTCAACATACCTACCCCAAATTTTTAAAAGAGGCCAATCTTGATCCTCAAGATTTAAAATGGCAACAGGATGGTAATATTTTATCAATAGAAACAACAAATATCCTGGAATTAATGAGCGTTTCTATTACTGTACAAAATGAAGAGTGTTTTGATTTTAAGACAGGACGGACTTTTTTATCTTTGGATAATAATAGATGGGATATGGAAGGAGAGCCAATAAGAGGAATGTATAGAGTTGGGAATAAATTAATTTATCCCTTTGCCGCTAAAAAAGGGAAATTTATAAGAATGGAAATAGATAAAACATCATGCCCATTCACGATAGAGGATGTAGGGATTTCTTATATTCAAACATAATGAAAAAAAGAGGATATCAACACAATTACTCGGAGCTTGAACCCAAAATGCATGATTTTTATGGAAGAAAAGAAAAAGCTTTAAAAATTATTGCTATTCTCGAAGATTATTTCAAAAGGTATTCTGGTAAAAAAACTAAAGATTTGATCTGTCTTGATATTGGGTGTTCAGTCGGAACAATTACTAGAACAATAGCGCCAAATTTTAAAAAAATGGTAGGAATCGACATCGATGAAAAAGCTCTAAAAAAAGCCAGGGGAAAAAAGGATCCTAATTTAACTTTTAAAGTTGACGATGCTCTTAACCTGTCATTTAAAGATAATTATTTTGACCTAATAATTTGCAATAATGTTTATGAACATGTTGCAGATCCCCAGAGATTGATGGGAGAAATACATAGAGTCTTAAAAAAAGGCGGGGCTTGTTATTTTACCGCTACAAATAAATATATGATTGTAGAATCTGATTATAGATTGCCATTTCTTTCTTGGTTGCCGGTATTTCTTGCATCTTTTTATCTAAAAGTTACTAAAAAAGGAAATTATTATTATGAAAGGCCGTTGTCATATATTCAATTAAAAAGATTGGTATCAGGATTTAAAAAGTATGATTATACGATTAAGATTATAAAAGATCCAAATTCATTCAGGGTAAGTCATAAGGGGGGAAGGATCGCCTCTCGTTTCCCTTTATTTGTTATCAAATCATTGAAGTTTTTTATTCCCCAATATTTTTGGATTTTAGTAAAAGAAAGTTAAAATTATGTTTGGAAGAGAGTATGCATTAGTTCCCGAAGTCCTTTTGAAGCCATTTAATAACTGGGAAGAAGGTAAAGAGAAGGAATTAAAAAACAAAAATATCCTGGATGCTTTTAAGCTTAGCTTAATTAAAGGGTATATTGCTATATTTGGAATTCCTCACATTGGTTCGCAATTGCGTTTTATTCATTTTCGTAAAATGATTGAGTCAATTCCTGAATTTTCACCAAAAAAAATTTTGGATGCAGGATGCGGTATAGGATTCTATTCATTTTGGCTTAATAAGAGATATCCACTCTCTAGAATAAAAGGATACGATATAGATAAAAAGAAAATATCATTTTGCAAAAGGTATAGTAAAAAATTAAAAATCGATAATGCAGATTTTTTTTCAGAAGACATATTGAATATGAGGAATAAGAAAGATTTCGATTTAGTCATAAGCATAGATGTCTTAGAGCACATCAGAGATCATAAAGTTGTTCTTGCTAATTTTTATAGCTTACTTTCTAAAGGAGGTTATTTATACATCCATGTTCCTTGTGAAAAGCAAAAGTTATTTTTTAAAGAGTTTTCTCAATATCATTATACGGGACACGTTGTTGACGGTTTTAATTTGGAATCTCTAAAAAAAGATATGAAAAAAACAGGCTTTAAAGTAATAAAAACTAAAAATACTTTTGGAACTTTTGGAACTTTAGCCTGGGAAACTAATCATTGGGCATTAGCAAAGAATTTATTTGTAGCGGGTTTTACATTCCCATTGTTATATATTCTAGCTAAGATTGATTTGAATTTAGAAAACAAGAGTGGTTGCGGAATTGCTCTTCTTGCTCAAAAAATTTAATCTAATGATTAGAAAATTTTTCTTTGTATCATTTTTATTTTTTTACTTTATAATAAACGCTTTTTTATTGTCTGATTATGGTATGAGTTGGGATGAGCCCGTTCATTATCAAAGAGGACAAGTTTACCTGCAATATTTTCTAACTGGAAATGGAGATAAATTTACCGGATCGAAATTAAGTCTTTACCAAAAAGACCTATTTCTATATGGAAAATTGGCGAACCTTTCTTTTTATTTAAAAAGCGATGATGGTCATCCTCCCTTAAATGGAATATTGTCGGCTGTTTCCAATAGAATTTTTTATCAGAATTTAGGAATTCTTGGAGATATAGAAAGCTACCATCTATTTATAGTTCTTACTAGTGTCTTTCTGGCTGCGCTGATTTTTTATTGGGTAAAAAAGGAATACGGAATTTTTCCGGGTGTTATTTCTTTTTTATCGCTTACGCTGTATCCGCTTTTTTTCAGTGAATCTCACTTTAATATAAAAGATCCCGTTGAAACTTCTTTTTTTGCAGCAACAATTATTTTCTTTTATAAGGGAATTACTGGAAATAGCTGGAAGTGGATTATAATTTCTTCAATTTTTTCTGGTTTTGCCTTGGCTACAAAGTTCAATATCCTGTTTTCGCCCTTAGTAGTTTTGCCTTGGTTAATTATATATAAATGGAAAAGCCTAAAGTATTTTAAATGGCCATTTTCATCCTCTGTTACAAAAGCTCTTTTTCTTTATCTGTTTATTTCCTTTGGGATACTTATAGCCAGCTGGCCTTATCTGTGGAGTAATCCTTTAGGTAATTTTCTAAAAATAATTGGGTATTACAAAAGTGTCGGATATGGCATAACGTACCAGCCCTCGACATATGAAATACTTGGTGGAATTAACAGTTTTGCCTTGCAATGGATATTGTATACGACTCCCCTAATTATTCTTTTTTTAAGCATTATGGGGGTTTTATATTCTTTAGGGTACGGTTTAAAAGAAAAGAACAAATTACCCTTGCTTATTCTTCTTTGGCTTATAGTCCCAATATTTCGGGTTAGTTTGCCAAAAGCAGGGATTATAGGGGGCGTAAGAGAGATAATGGAATATATTCCGGCAATGGCGATACTGTCGGGGATAGGCGCTAACTATCTTGTCGGAATAATTCATGGCTTTTTTATTAAAGCAAATCTATTCTCTCGAATTCAAAAGTCAAAAATTAAAAGTCAAAATTACAATTCAAAATTAAAAAAGCTTCTTTACGTTTTGGTCGTCCTTAGCTTCATACCTATCGCCTTAAAACTCATCTCTATTCATCCCAATGAGAATGTCTACTTTAATCCTTTAATTGGAGGCTTAAAGGGAGCTAAGGAAAAAAATATAGCAAATTGGGGGAATACTTTTGGGAATGTTTACAAGCAGGGGGTTGATTGGCTCAACAAAAATACAGAAAAAGAAAGTTTTGTTGTAAGGGGAGTAGCTTATGAAGATACAATTCCGGGAATATGGTTTAGACCCGATCTAAAATATTCAAATGCTTATCAAAGCGGAATGGAGAAAAAAGGAGAGTATATCATTGAATTAACCCATGATATGCCTGTTTGGTCATATTATTACTATTTTAATTATGTCAAAAACACACTTAACCCTTTATATGAGATTAAAGTAGACGATGTTGCCATTTTAACAATATGGAAAAATGATTGGCAAAATACAAAAAGCGAATTTAAAAAAGAGGAAAAAACAATTAGAGTAGAAGATTTGAAGACAGATCAGGCCTCAATCCTTATGGATCTTCATAAAGAAATTTTCTTAACCGGAACAGAAATTGTTTTTTACAATTCTGAATGCAATTTTACAAATGAAGGATACTTTATTACTTCTGATAGCAAAGGAAAATGGACAAATCACCCTGGCAATTTAGGAGAAATAGAGTTTTACAAAAACTTTAATCCTAGAGAAAAAAACGACAGACTTTCTTATCTATTTCCTGCTATAACAGCAAGATATATAAAAATTGTACATTCAGAAAAAAACGATTGTTTTAAAAACATAAAAGAGGTATATGCTAGGGGAATTTTCTAGAGGAAAGATTAATTTACTCCAGTCTCAAAATCTTTGATAGTGTTTTCAATTGTATTCATATTGCTTTTGGAAAAGTAAATAACATTTTCAAAAGTTTTTTGGTTTTCTTTAGGGACTCTCTTTAAAAGAGAGTTTAAAATCTCCTGGTGTTTCGAGGATGCTGTTTTTAGTTTTGCAACTAGACTATCTAATTCTTCCTTTTTTGGATTTTGGTTTTTTACATAGGAGCTAATGGTCCTGCTTAGTAAAGTAAAGTTATTTTCCGCTTTTAAGGCCGTTTCCTCGGCCATGCTAATTTTATTTTTATCAACGAGCATTGCTGCGGCAAGAATTCCTTTATCGGTTTGCAATAAATAGAAATCTATTTTTTTCCTAGGATCACTTATAAGAGTTATTGATATTCTGTCTCTTAAAACTTTAAGTTTGTATAAAGGATGATCGGGGAGAATCCCAGGATAAGCTAAGTCATATTTTATTATAGATGAGGTTGTTGAATCTTTTGGTTCTTCGGGTGTGGGAGTTAATTCCTGGGCGAAAAAAGGTCTGTGGGTAAATAAAAGAAGGGAAACTAAGATAATAAAAAAAACAGCCAGCTTCTTCTTAATCATTTCTAAAGTATAGAAAGAATGTTTTGCGTTGTCAATATGGCAAAATTTAAAATTCTAAGCAATTTTGGAGTCGGGAATAATAAAATCTTTTTCCAATTTTCGATCTAAATTATCCCCCGCGACTTCTCTAAAAAATCCCTCAAAGTTTTTTAGAAGAGTGGGATTTGTTGACCTAAGAGATAGTTCCTCATGAGGCATGTTAATGAAATTATGAGATCCAAAAATCACGCTTTTTTCGTCAATAATCAATGCCTTTCCATGAACAGGTTTATTTTCGGGAAACATAACAGCGATTTTACTTTTTCTTCTACTTTTTAGATCAGATATTTTTCCTTGAAGTCCCCATATGCCTTTAGCAACGTCTGGATGGCAAGTGATATATGCAACGTGGACTCCCCGTTCTTTTGCTCTAACTAGAGATTCCAAAAATTTTCCTGAAGGTAAAAATGCGCTTGAAACATAAACTTTTTTTTGTGCGGAATCAACGTCTTTTATTGCTTGCTCTAATATCAACGAATCTTCTTTTCCTGTGTCTACTAGTATGGTAGTGTCCTCTGTTGCTTTGATTTCAGCATTTTTATGCCTTTTATTTTCTCCTACCCTGTAGAATTCGTCTATAAGAGGCTTTACGATTCTTGGATCATCAAATTTAACCATAAAATCGATCATATGGAAATGTTCTTCTGCTAGATTCATTCCTCCGACCCAGGATACCATTCTGTTTTCAGCAGGGTTATTTATAAAAATTATTTTCTTATGGTCTCGTCCCCGGCTTATTGATAAGCTTCCAGCAGGGATTCTTGGAACATTAACAGATATAATTTTTACACCTTCATCTTCAAGCGCAGCTAAATGTTGTTTATTGAAATTATAAATCCAGTTAAGTTCATCTTGCGTATTTTTTCTTACCGATAACATAGGTAAAGAAAGGGGAAGCTTTACGAATTGTCCGTTAACAAGAGTCTCTGAATACCAATCTCTGTGTACCTCGACATCAAATCCCGATCTTACTGCCCCTATCATAGAAGCAAAAATTGGTCTTTCTTTTTGGCCGTAAAATTCTATCCACATGGCTTCCAATCCCATCGTTGGTCTTTCAGAATCGGGGATGCTAAGGTTTTTCTGCCGATCGGGAGATATAGCTATGGCTCGAAGCGTTTCATAACGAAAATCTTTTCCAAACTCTTTCGGTGTAAGTACTTTAAAATTTTCCGCAACAGTAAGGCGTTGTTCGGGTGAGTATTTTCTCGTAAAACCTTCTTTGCCTGTCATATTAAGCCTATAATATCACATGCTATAGAAAAAGTAAAGGAGTTTTGTTAGAATTAAAAAATGAATAAAGCTATTTTGGTGGCCGGAGGGGCGGGGTTTATTGGGTCGCATCTCTGCAAAAACTTATTAGATAAGGGAGAATTTGTTATTTGCCTTGATAATCTTTCAACCGGCGATAAAAGAAATATTTTGCCTTTTTTGGAAAATAAGAATTTTAAATTCATTCAGGCAGACACACGCCAGTTAGATCTTTTGAAAATCATTAACGAAGATGTTGGGGAAATTTATGATTTGGCAAGTCCGGCCTCTGTTACCTACGTCTGCGAGTACCCAGTGGAAGCAGCTACAGCCAACAGTATTGGTACAAAAAATCTTTTGGATATAGCTAATAAAACAAAGGCGAAATTCCTTTTTGCCTCAAGTTCAGAGACTTACGGTGATCCAAAAGAGCATCCGCAAAAAGAATCTTATTGGGGTAATGTAAATCCCGTAGGTGTTCGTTCTGGTTATGATGAGGGAAAGAGATTCGGAGAAGCCTTATGCCTGGCTTACTATCGGCAGTTAAAGGTTGATGTTAAGATAGTAAGAATTTTTAATACCTATGGTCCAAATTCCAGTCCGAAAGATTCAAGAGTAATTCCCCGTTTTATAACACAAGCCCTCAAAGGGGAGGATCTAACAGTTCACGGAGATGGAAAACAAACAAGGTCCCTGTGTTACGTTTCGGATATGGTTTTGGGATTAATCAAGATTATGGAAAGCATAGAAACAGGACCAATAAACCTGGGAAATCCGGACGAAATGAAAATCATTGATATTGCAGAAAAAGTTATCGAAGTGACAAAGTCATCTTCTAAAATTTCTTTTGTTGAAAGACCAAAAGATGATCCTTCAGTAAGAAAACCCGATATCGAATTGGCAAAAGAAATACTTAAATGGGTTCCTCAAGTTTCCCTGGATGAGGGGCTAGGATTAACAATTGATTATTTTAAAGGTATTTTGAATGAAAAATAAAAAGCTTTTAGAAAAAATAAAAAATAAAAAAGCAAAAATAGGAGTAATTGGGCTTGGATACGTTGGTTTGCCTTTGGCAATTTTATTTGCAAAAAAAGGATTTGGGGTTACGGGGTTTGTCAGAACATTGGAAAAAGCAAAAGCTTTAAATAATGGCAGTCATCATTTAGGAGACACGTCTGTAGATAAAGATTTAAAAGAAGTTCTTTCAAAAAAAACTTTTTTAGTTAGAGCAACTAATGTTTCCGACTTAGAACTTTTGGATATTATTGTTATCTGCGTTCCGACTCCTGTTAACAGCGATAAAAAACCGGACCTTACAGATTTAAAAGCAGTAGGTAGTCTTTTGTCTAAAATTAACATAGAAAATAAATTGATAGTTAACGAATCAACTGTTGCCCCCTTTACAACCAGAGAAATTTTAGGAAACCTTGGAAAAAATTATTTTCTTGTTTGTTCGCCGGAAAGAATCGATCCCGGAAACTCCTTAAAAACGGTTGAAAATATCCAGAAAGTAATAGGAGGAAAAGATCCAGAAAGCCTTCTTTTGGGAAAAAATTTATATGAGAAAATTCTTAATAATAAAGTCGTAGAAGTAAGAAGTTTGGAAGCAGCCGAAATGACAAAGATGCTTGAGAATACTTATCGGGCGGTTAATATAGCCCTTATAAATCAATTTGCCAAGCTTTCCGACAAATGCCATCTTGATATCCTGGATATTATAAATGCGGCCCAAAGCAAATGGAGTTTTCAGGTTCATTATCCAAGCCTTGGGGTTGGCGGCCATTGTATTCCGGTTGACCCTTACTATATTTTGGAACTTGCAAAAAAATATAAAGTAGATATGAAGGTTATAGAGAATGGACTTTTAGAAAACGAAAGCATGCCCAGCTACTTAGCGGAAAAGGTAAAAAACAATTATAAAAAAGGCATGAAGGTTTTGGTTTATGGACTTACTTATAAAAAGGGCGTTAATGATTTAAGAGAAAGTCCTGTTGTTGTCTTCTGTAATAATTTAAATAGAAAAGGAATTACTTTTTCGGTTTATGATCCCCTTATTGCCCCATCAAAAATAGCAGAATTAGGATTCAGTCCGGGAAAATTAGAAAAAACAGACCTTTTTATAGTCGGGACAGATCATGAACAGTTGGGTATTGATTATTTAAGTGCGATAGATGAGAATACAATTATTGTTGACGGGCGAAACTTCTTTAAAAACAAAAAAGGAAAAGAGGTACTTGGAATAGGCAGAACATTGTTGTAATATATTTTTTTATATGTCAAAAAAGCCAGTGGTAATAGGGATAATAATGACTTTTAACTGCGGTTCAATGCTTGAAGGAATGTACGCTAAAATCCCCAAAGGCGTATTGAATAAGCTTATTTTGGTTGATGATGCCTCTACGGATAATACCCTGGAAGTTGCAAAAAAACTCGGCCTCAAAATTTATACCCATAAACATCTTGGTTATGGAGGGAATATAAAATACGGATTAAAAAAAGCAGTGGAATTAAAGGCTGATTATATGGTTGAAATACATGGAGATGGACAATACAGTCCTCAATTTATTCCTGAAGGGGTTAAAAAAATAATTTCTGGGAAATATGATTTTATCTTAGGATCTAGATTCTCAACTCTTAGTCAGGCTTTAAAAGACGGAATGCCTGTAGAAAGATATATTGCAAATAAAGTGCTTAGTTTTATGGACAGGTTAGTTTTGCAATTACCCCTTGCGGAATTCCACAGCGGATTTAGACTTTACAGTAAAAAATTTGCAGAAAGAACAGGGCTTAGAGGGACAGCAAATGACCATCTGTATAGTTTTACGGCAATAGTTCAGGCAAAATACTGTAGCCTTAAAATTGGCGGGCTTCCAGTACGCTGTAATTACAGAAGGCCTCACACATCGATAAGCATGAAAGAATCTATTTTTTACGCATTTCAGACAAGAGGGGTTTTATTAGATTATTTACTTTCAAGGTTAGGAGTAAAAAGAAAGATTTTTAAGTATTGCACGGTTTGATATGAAGAGTAAAAATCTCCTGGCTTTATTGGGCTTATCGGCTTTATTAATAATTTCCCTTCTGTATAGACTGACACCTGTTTTAACTGTTTCCTCAACAGGGCTCATGAGTGATGACGCCACGCTTATGATCATGGCCAGACAGTTTTATGAAGGAAATTTTTATGCTATTATTCACCCTTTCTGGATGCCATTATTTCCTCTTTCAGCAACATTATTATTTAGAATTGTACATGATTGGGAATTTGCCGGAGTGTTAACATCTGCAATGTCCGGGGTACTGCTTTTAATTCCTATTTATTTTATCGGTAAAAGTTTTGGAGGAAGATTAACCGGTTTATTAGCAGGTTTTTTTCTTATATTTTTTTTTCCGGTTGTTCAGGCGTCGAGAACGGTTTTCACGGAATCTTTGCAGGTTTTTCTTTTTTGGATGGGAGTTTATTTTTACTTTAAGGCCTTAGATAACAGTAAGATAGCGGTAGCTTTATTAAGCGGCGTTTTTTTTGGGTTATCTTTCCTAACCAGATCGGAAGGTTTATTCTCAATTGTTGGCCTTGTTCTTTTCTTGTCCTTTGTAATTATTCATGAAACAGTAAGGCATTTTAAAATTTCCGATAACTTTTTTAAGACTATTCTTTTTGTTTTATCATTGGGATATATCTTTGTGAAACATCCTTATTTAGGTCCAACTGCTTTTTTTGAGTTGACTATATTTATCCTTTTTTCTTTTTTTCTTCTTATTTTTCTAACAGAAAAAGTTTCAATTAAAAATAAAGAGAAAAAGATAGACTTATTTAGTTTATCCAAAGTTACAGCTATTGCAATATTCGGAATACTGATATTTTACTTATTATACAACGGAATGTTAATCTTGAAATATAAAAAACCTCTTTTTTCAGCAAAAGCCTCTGCTTTCTTGAGTCCGGGAGGCTATTTTTCCTTAAATAGTTCGGGGACATCAACGTGGGGGCAAGATGTAGTTGCCGTTGAAACGTTTAATCCTAATTCTGAATTCACAACAAAAACAATATATGAAAGCGCATTCTTTAAAAATAATAATGCTGTTACAGGGGCCTTAAATAATATGTTTTTTCTTCTGGGCAGATTTTTATACTTTAATCCAAAAGAAAATATTTTCTTATTCTTTATCGGTTTATATCTTTTATTTTTTAAATCCAAACAACATCTTAAAGTAAAATTTTTATTCTTAATGTTTATGCCAATGATTTTTTTAATATCAATAATTTCCATAGACACTTCGGAGAGATACTTATATTTTGCCGCCCCAATTGTTCCAGTAGTTATTGCATTTGCTATTACTTATTTTTTAAATTTTTTAAAACAAACAAAAATTAAGATAGTCTTTCTGCTGTTGTCTATTTTTCTTGTAACATATTTTAATTGGTCTCATTTATCCTCAAGGGGTCAGAGTTTTTCACTAAATCTTGATTTAACTGAATACAAGATTTTCTTTACGGGTGAAAAAGCTAAGGCGTTTAAGGAAGACACGAAAATAGTAAATATGCTTAAAAACAAAAGAGTGATGGGCCGTCATGAAGGATTTGCTTTTTATTCAAGAAGTCTTTTTGTTTATTCGCCAACGGTTAAAACATTAGATGAATTAGTTAATTATGCAAAAAGATGGCATGCCGCCTATATTATTGCCAGTCAGGGTGATATCGATAATAACCTTGATTTTCTCTACTCAAATCCTAGGGATTACCCCGGTTTAAAACTTGATTTAACGCTGGATTCAGATACCTATCTATATAAAGTTCTTTATTAAATTTTTGATGAGTAACGAAAAGAGGTGCAAGAAATTATATTCCGGTCTTGGGTGGCCGACTGTTTTTACTAAGATCCGATTTTGGACAGGATCATTCGTGCAGCTGGAAAAAATGATTCCCAAAAGCGGAAAAGTATTGGATCTTGGCTGCGGTTACGGAATACTTTCCAATTACATTGCTCTTTGCTCCTCGAAAAGAAAAATAATTGGGGTTGACACCGACTTAGGAAAAATAAAATTTGCAGATCGGGGAATCGCTAATGCTTCTTTTAGTATTGGAGATGCTACGAAAATGAAACTTAAAAACTTAGACTGTATAATTTTGCATGATGTTCTTCACCATTTAGACTCATTCCAACAGCAGCAAAAACTTATTGAGGATTGCAAGGATATGCTTTCAAAAAAAGGAATGCTATTAATTGTTGAAGTAGATAAATCTCCTTTGTGGAAATTAGCTTTGGGAAGGATGACAGATTTTGTACTATATAAAGGGGATCCTGTTTTTTATATTTATAAAAAAGAAATGAAGGATCTTTTAGGTCAATATTTCGGAAAAAATAAAGTCTCAAGTGAGGAACTTTTAGACAATCCTTTCCCGCAGGTAGCTTATATATGCAAAAAATAAAAAAACTGCCGGGTCTTACAATTGCGATTCCCGCCTATAATGAAGAAGAGAATTTAGAATGGGTTCTGAAAGATACGCTTTTACACGCTCCCAAGCATCTGAAAGATTTCGAAATACTTGTAGTTGACGACGGAAGCACGGATAATACTGGGAAAATCGCCGACTTATTTTCAAAAAAATATAAAAAAATTAGGGTTATTCATAAAAAAAACGGAGGATACGGAGACGCTATGCTTCGGGGGATTCAGGAAGCGAAAAAAGAATTTGTAGCTTATATGCCGGCAGACGGACAATTTTTAGTTAAAGACATGGTTAATTGTTTTCCGTACATGGAGAAAGCGGATTTGATTTTAGGGTACAGGGGAATAAGAAAAGATTATACTCTTTACAGGAAAATTTTATCCTACGGGAATATGTTTGTTCTTTGGTTATTTTTTGGACTTTCATATCGCGACGTTAACTGGCTTAATATCTGGAGAACTAAGGAAGTTAATAAGATAAAAGTAAAATCAAGAGGTGTCTTTTTGCTGGCCGAAATTATAATAAATTTTAAAAGGAAAAAGTTAAAAATTTATGAGGCTCCGTCTTTTTACCGGGTAAGAAGAGGAGGGAAAGTTAAAAATGCCAAGCCAAAGGTGGCTTTTAAAGCCCTAATAGATGCCTTAAGTTTTTGGATTTATCTTAAATTTAATAAGACCTAATGAATAAAATCCAATTAAAAGAATATTTATCACATTATCATCCGTATGTTGATTACAATCCAAAATGGGCGGATTGGTATGCAAACGTTGCTCCTCTTAAAGGAAAAAGAACTATAAAATTATTAAGAAAATACAAGAGTAAAGACGCGAGGCTTTTGGATTGCGGCTGCGGAATTGGTTTATCTTTGTATTATTTGTCACAATATTTTAATAACTCTTATGGCATTGAGACAGATAAAAAAAGTTTTGAAATAGCAAAAATTCAATTTGATAAATTAAAATGTAAAGCAAAACTTAAGTTTTATGACGGGAAAAAATTGCCTTTTCCCGACAGTTACTTCGACATTATTACTTCCATGGAGGTTTGGGAGCATGCCGCAGACACGCAGGCGATGTTAAAAGAAATAAAGAGAGTTCTTAAGCCTGACGGAATACTTCATATTACAACTGCAAATAAGCTCTGGCCGATTGAACCCCACTATAAATTGCCTTTTTTATCCTATCTTCCTTATTTTTTGGCTGATCCATATGTTAAGCTTTCAAAAAGAGCAGAATATTACCATGATATACATTTGCCAACTTACGGGAGATTTAAAAAAAGTATACAGGAATTCTTTAATGTTTCGGATGTTACTCTTGAAAGCCTTAGATCTTATAAAGAGTTTGGATTAGACAAGGAAAGGGGAGGAAAGATAGTTCTTGTCAGCAAGGTCCTATCGTTTTTAAACTCTATGGAGAAAACATCAATTACGTCCCCTTTTTCAAAATTAGCTTACTATTTTTTATTAAGGATTTCTTTAGGATGGCTATTTATAGCTTCTCCCAAAAAATAAACTTCTGCATTTTTTATTGAGAAATTTATAGTTATAGGATATAATTCCTCTCATGATATCAGAATCGCCTAAAGAATTAGATTTTCAGATTATTGCGGAAAAAAAGGAGACTTTTAACCCAAGTGAAATTATTTTAACAACTAACTTTCTTTATGCCAATTACGTTGCCTTACCAAACGGGGCTAAAAGAGAAGATTGCGACACTGACGGTATTCGGGGGGACCTTGCCATTGAATTATTAAGTAAGACCGTATCAAAGGGCGTAGGGGTTGTTGCATGCGATGGAGGAAGTTCTTCCGACTTTCTTTTGGCTCTTGAAGAGTTTAATAATAAAGGATTGACAGTTGTTAATTCAGACATTCAGGGCAGAGCACCTCAAAGAAGAAAAGCCTTTGAAACCGCAAGTTCTAGAACAAAAGGAAAGGTTATTGTCTATACACAGCCCGAAAAAGCTTCATTAGTGGACCATCTTTTAGAAATTTCAAAGCCAATTTTAGAAGGTAATGCAGATATTGTTATTCCAAAAAGAGAAGAGAAACTTTTTAAAAGTTCTTATCCAAAATATATGTGGCAGTCGGAAGTGCAAGTGAATAATACTTATGATTGGCTGATGAAAAGATTTGGGCTTATAAAGCAGGATGAAAGTTTTGACTGGTTTTTTGGACCGATTGTTTTTAGAAACGATCCAGAGATGGTATCTATATTTTTAAAGAAGTATGAAACTGATGGATCTATTTACAGCAGGATTGGAGCCAACACAGATCCGGAAAAAAATTCAGGAAGTCATTATTTCCCGATTATAGAAGCTTTATATAAAAAAAAATCTGTGGTAAGCGTCGAGGTTCCATTTGAATATCCCAAATCTCAAAGGGAAAATGAAATTTCCAAAAAGGCTATAGCTGATTTTATTCAAAGGCGAAAATATGATTCTGCTGCTTACCGTCTGGAGGCCTTGCATCTTCTTGCCTACCTTAGGGGGGACAGAAGAAGTAAAATTAGAGAACTGTAGGATAGGGTTTATTAGCAGATTTTCCTGTTTTGTAAATTCCGGCCAATATACCTCGAACTTCCATGATCCCATATTCAAATTCTCCTCTTTTTGGAGCTTTTATCGGGTAAGGCTGGAGAACGGCTCCTTTGATTTTATCTTGGTAATTCCCTAATATATAAAGGATTCTTGTAAGATGCTGAACATGAGAGACAAGAACAATCCTTCTTGGATTAATTCCTTGAGGTACTTCAAAACTCTCGACTCCATCTACTGTATCGACTGCATCACGAAATGATCCGTCAGAGTTTTTTACCTTATCGCAAATAATTAATTTCTCAAGAGGGATCAATTTATAATCTTCTTTATGTATTTTGTATACTTCTCTAAGATGTTTTCCTTCTGCAGGAGTTCCTGCGTAAACAAGAAATGGCCCATTTTCTATTATGTCCTGATCGGTTAATTGTGAAGCCGGTTTATTTAGGCGTTTTGCGGTTATCTCTCTTACAATCGCCGCACTTGTTCTTAAACGGAATCTATCCATCTTTCTTGTCCATTCCAAATCTTTATAACGGTCGTCTTTATCGGGAAATTTTTTAGAAAAATGTCCTGGACCCGTCATTAACAAGACAACGTCTGTATCTGCATGAATCTTCGGATGATGAGGAGCCGATGCAATTTCTTGTAATTTTAGCATTAGATCTACTGCATCTGATATCACCTCTTTCATCTGGGGGTTATTCACTGCATCAAGATTTGGAGGCTGACTTTTTGTTGTTTTAATTATTTCTTCTTTCAGGATGATTTTATTCATTTCTGAAGAAGGAGATTCCTTAGCTGATGAAACTTCTGTCATAGCTTGCCAAATTATATCACAAAAAAGGAAATTTTTATAAAAATATGCTAAAATCGGAAAGACGCTTATGAAAAAGGAGAGAACCGAAGAAATTGTCGATATAGATTTAAATGAAGCGCGAAAGTATCTGCTTTATCTTTTGCCAAAAGCAGGAGAAATTCTATCAAAACATTTTAGATCATCAAAGATTGTCTCAAAAGATAAGGATGAAATCGATGTGGTTAGTGAAGCAGATGAAAAAACAGACGAATTTCTAAGAAAAAATATCGGAGAAAAATTTTCCCAGACAAAATTCTTAACAGAAGAAACTGCTCCTGATAATTATTTAGAGCTTATAAATGCTAAGAATCTTTGGGTGATTGATCCCTTAGACGGAACAGCGAATTTTTTAAAGGGAAATACTAATTTTGCCATCGCGATTGCCCTAGTCGATAAAGGAATCTCACGGTTAGGTTTTGTTTATGCGCCGGCGGATAAAAAGCTTTACTGGGCTCAGGAAGATTTGCCTTTTGCATTTTTAAATAATCAAAAAATAAAAGCTTCTAAGGTGGATGATTTAAAAAAGGCATCCGTAGGTTGCGACTTCGGACATGAACCTCGGGGAAGAATTAATGTGCATTCTTGGTTGGGAAAAATTCTTCCTGTAACAAGGGCAATAAAAACAATGGGATGCGCGGCGTTAGATCTATCAAGAGTTGCAGATGGAGAGCTTGATGGGTATTTCCATTCAGGACTTAAACCATGGGATGTGGCTGCTTCATCGTTACTGATCAAAAAAGCAGGAGGGAAGATTACGGTTCCGGACGGTAGCGGCTGGAATGTTTTTAATCCAGATATATTAGCAACAAATGGATTAGTTCATGATCAGATTTTAAATTTGATCTCAAAAAGAGATTGACAGAATAAATGATGTCAATGTACAATTGAAAAGTTTTATGAAGGATTATAAAAAAATTACTCCATTTTTTACCGATCATCGGGGAGAAATGAGCTATATTATTGATGGAGAAGCGGAAATAAACTCAATTCTTTTTATAACTTGTAATAAAGGAGCTATCAGGGCAAATCACTATCACAAAAAGAGCAGTCATTACTCATATTTAATAAAGGGGAGCATGGAATACAGTTGGTATGACGTTGGCGTAACCTTGCCTGTCAGCAGGCAGGAAGGCAAAAAAATCAAAAAAATAATTGTTAAAGCAGGCGATTTAATTTTTACTCCTCCAATGGTAGCGCACGCAATGCGGTTTTTGGAAGACTCCTCTTTTCTCACTTTTGATACCAAGCAACGAGGTAAGGGAAAGTACGAGGGGGATTTGATAAGAGTTAAAGTAATTTAATTACTTTTATGAAAAAAAACGGAATAATCAAAAAAAAGGATTCTTGTAGGGTATGTAAAGGCAAGGATCTTTCTAAGGTTTTAACCCTGGGACCAACCCCCTTAGCAAACGCATTCTTATCAAAAGAAGAAGCGGATTCCGCGGAGTCATTTTATCCTTTGGATCTTTATTTTTGTAATAACTGTAGTTTTTTACAGCTTGGGCATGTTGTTTCTCCCGAAGTTTTGTTTAAAAATTATGTTTATGTCTCCTCAACTTCAAAAGTATTTATTTCCCATTTCGAAGAATTCGCAAAAGATGTTTTTAAAAGATTTAAATTAGATTCCAAGTCATTAGTTATTGACATTGGCAGTAACGATGGAATACTCCTTAAGCCTTTCAAAAAGCTTGGAGCAAAAGTTTTAGGAATTGAGCCTGCCAAAGAGATTGCAAAAGTTGCCCGAAAAGAAGGGGTAGATACTGTTTCAGAGTTTTTTAGTGTAAATTTGGCTAAGAGAATTGTTAATAAACAGGGAAAAGCAAAAATTATTACGGCAACCAATGTTTTCGCACATATCGATGATTTGGACGAAGTTATTAACGGATTAAACGAATTACTAGACGATGACGGAGTATTTATTATGGAAGCTCCATATCTTGTTGATTTTTTGGAGAAAAGATATTTTGACTTAGTTTATCACGAACATCTTTCTTATTGGGCTGTTAAGCCTTTAATTACACTTTTTAGACGTTTTGATATGGTTTTGTTTGATGTCCAAAAAGTTGATGTTCATGGAGGAACAATTAGAGTTTTTATAAAAAAACAAAGGGGACTTTACAAGATAGAAAAAAGGGTTCAGGATTTTCTGGATTTTGAAAAAAGGGCAAAACTTAACGATAAAAAGACGTATTTGGATTACTCAACAAAGGTTTCAGAAAATAAAATAGAGCTTGTATCTCTTTTGAGTTCTTTAAAATCCAAAGGGAAAAAAATTGCAGCATACGGCGCTCCGGCAAAAGGAAATACTTTGTTAAATTTCTTTAGTATCGGAACTGAAATCTTGGATTATGTTGTTGACGATAGTCCCTGGAAACAGGGACTATATACTCCCGGTAAAAGGATTCCTGTTGTTTCTTCTAAAAAAATGTATGAGAAAAAGCCAGATTATATGCTTATTTTAGCCTGGAATTTTGCCGATTCTATAATTAAAATGCATGAGAAATATCAATCAATGGGTGGAAAATTTATTATTCCTGTTCCTAAACCCAAAATCAGATGAGGCTTCTTAAGTTTCTTTCAAAAAGAAAATTACTCTCGGACGCTTTTTTTATATCTCTACTAGTTATTTTATTTTCCTACGCCTGGAGGCTTCTGTTAAAAGAAACCATAAGAGGAGGGGGATACGTATATCTTTTCGATTATTTCCAGGGATGGTGGTGGGGGCGGAAATTAACTTTTACTGGATTTCAAACAGCCGCGATTATTTCCTCAGGACTTTCAGTGAAATTTTTTGGGGAAAATATGTTTCTTTATTTTTTACTGGAGTTTTTTGTTCTTCTTGTTATAGCGCTTCTTTTCTATATGCTTATGCGTATTATAACAAAAAAGCCTATCATTGCATTTGCAGCTTCTTTAATATTTTCCGTAAATTATTTCGGTAACTTCGATATAATCATGGCCTGCTATTGCTATCTGGGAGAGAGGGTGATAGTTGTTCCATTTCTTATCTTAAGCTTACTATTTCTTCATCTCTTTTTAGAAAAAAATAAAAATAAATTTCTTTTTATTTCAATTTCTTCTTACTTTTTGGGTGTTGGCCTCGGGCATTTTAGTGTCCTTTTTACTGCCCCTTTTCTATTTTACCCATTTTTTTGGTACATCTTTAAAAAGGTTCAATTAAAAAATGTAATAAAAGGTGGGCTGTTGGGTTCTTGTTATTTAGCTATAAGCGGATTTTTTATATATATTCAGCAAATAAACGAGTCAGGATTTAATAAGGAAGTAAGTATTCTTCAGTACTTACTAAATCCAAATGTTTTTCATTACCCTGAATATATGCTTCGCCAGCTTGTATACTGGTCACAGTATCCTGTTATCTTAAATGCTTTTTTAGATGGTAGGAGTGAGATTCATAATGTAACCAGTGTTTTAAACGCCATACAAATTACTCCATACGTAGGAATAATTTACTTACTATCTTCAGTCTTTATATATATAAGATTACCAAAATATAGATATCTTCTTTTTACAGCAATTTTTTCAACAGCTGTTATTTTTTTTCTGAATCCTTGGTTTGGACAATACGTAGTTTCAAATCAGGTAGGGACTAACAGATATCTTTACTATCCTACTTTCCTTCTCTCTATTTTTTGGGCTCTTTTTCTATGGGCGTTATTTTTTAGAGAAAAATCGTGGAAAATGTCCGTAGGGGTTATTGTTTTAGCGGTTTACTTTATTACTAATGCCAGGTTATTAAGTGATGCATTTTATGAAAGGGGTTGGGTAAACAAACCTACAAAAGCAATAACCAATCACTTTGTTAATATGAGAAAAGATCTTACAAAAGGTACTTTAGTTGTAGGCTCTTATCCGGCTATTACGACTAATGAGGCTACTTTTTTTACAGAGAGATTGGGGAAAAACGAAGTAATTTTCATGTCCGAAGAGGATTCGTATACTGATTGGAGAAAGATTGCTTCTACCTCTTCTAGTGTTATAAAACTTAGTTACGATAAAAATTGCAGGTGCGTTAAAGAGGAAAAAATAAAATAATATGTGGAAAGGAAAAAAAGTTGGAGTTATCTTTCCAACATACAGAGAAAAAAGTTCTATCCTTAATGCAATTAAGAGTTTTGATTCCACTGGTTTTGTTGATGAAATTATAGTTGTTGATAATAATGCCGAAGAAGGAACAAGGCAGCGAGTCTTAAAAACAAAAGCCCGTTTGATTGTTGAAAAAAAACAGGGTTATGGCAATGCGATACGAAAAGGGATTAGAGCTTCAAAAAGCCACTTTATCATTATTTCCGAACCCGATGGATCATTTGATGGCGGTGACGTTATAAAGCTTTTAGCCTACAGTGATGATTTTGAGATGGTTTTTGGATCCAGAACTCATGTTCCATTGGTCCATAAGGGTTCGGACATGACTCTGTATAAAAGAATAGGTGATGTAATTTTGGGAAAGCTGGTTACTTTTTTATTCCTTTGTCCTCCGTTAACAGATTTAGGCTGTACTCTTAGAATAACAACGCAAAAAGGCTGGAAAGCTATTGAGGGAGAATGTGAAGGGGAGGATGGAATTTTTGCAACAGAATGGGTTTTAGCTGCGGCAAAAAACAAAGTGAAATTCATGGAAATCCCTATTAACTATAAGGCAAGGGTTGGGAAATCTTTATTTGTTTCAAGGCAGTTTACAGACGGAACTTTGTATGGCCTTAGAAAGCTTGTCTGTATTTTAAAATATTGGAGTTACGGACGCCTTGGGAAAAAATTATATTCTTAGAATCGTCTTGTCTAATGCTTCCTGCCAGCTGTGAAATTTAACTTTCAACGAATCTTGAGTTTTAGCTGTTATAAATCCGCCTAGTCTAGTATGAGGAGCGTTTTGTTTTAAAAACTCTTCCATAGATGAAGGAATTATTTTCTTTTTAATTTTCAGTTTTTTAACTAAATATTGATCAAATTCGAAACGAGAAACTAACCCCCGACATCCGACGTGAAAAATTCCACTTTTTCTTTTATTTATTATTGCCCATATTGCAATTGTTAGGTCATCAATAAATGCCGGAGTAAACAGCTGATCAACGAATATTCCTACTCCTTTGTGTATATCCATAATGGTTTTTGAAACAAGATCCCGTTCTGATTTTGGATTGCCAAAGGGATGAGAAATTCGTATTATGGCATAGTTTTTCTTTAATTTTTTAATTTCTTCCTCCGCTTTTAATTTTGTAAAACCATACCAATTAACGTCTTTTTTGTTTTTGGCGGGTTTTTTATCTTCATCATATGGTCCGGGATAGTTTTTGGTTCCGGGGAATACGGCGTCGGTAGAAATCTGTATCAGAAAAGTGTTTGTTTTGCGGCAATATTGCACTAAATTTTTTACTCCCACAAAATTTGTTCTCCAGGTAATGCTATTTTTGTTCCCTTTTTCTTTTTCTGCCTGGCCGATATTAGTATAGGCTGAAAAATTAATAATAAAATCCGGTTTATTTTTAAGTAGAAATTTTTGTACGGCATTTTTATTGGAAATATCAAATTCTTTATGTGAGGGAGAAAGAATATTAGCGTTATAATTTTTTGAAAGACGGATAAAGTGTTCTCCGACAAGACCTGTTCCTCCGGTAATAATAATAGTTTTTTTCATTTTTCCCGATTGATTTTTCGTAGTTATAGAGTAAAATAATAACTTACAACAGTCTTATATGTCAACAGAGTTTTATAAAAGATGTCCCATTTGCAAAAAGGAACCTGATTCTTCTTTTTTTGGAATACAAGGCTACAGATATTGTTCACGATGTCAGTTAGGATGGTTAAAAAAACTTCCCAAAATTACTTATAAAGAAAATTATTATAAAGGCACATCAGGTATTGTCAGTAAATTATTTATTCCAATAGGCCTTATTTTCTATAAGATTAGAAGTTCATTTGCGAAAGAAAAAAATAAATTATGGATAGATGTTGGGGCGGGAGATGGCGGATTTTTAAAAACTGTTAATGCTCAAAGAAGAATAGGAGTAGAAATATCCAAAGCCGGGAGAAAGATAATGGAGGAGGCCGGGCTGGAAACCCTTTCAAACGAAGAGTTTTTAAAAACCTCGGGATTAAATGCAGATGTTATTAGTTTCTGGCACGTACTTGAGCATGTTGAGAGGCCATGGGAATATCTTGAGGCTGCAAAAAGAAATCTTTCAAAAAAAGGAAGAATAATTATAGGAATTCCCAATAGCGATAGTTTTGAACTTAAATATTTTAAAAAATATTGGTTTCATTTGGTTCCCAAATACCATCTCTGGCATTTTTCAAAAAATTCAATTGAACTTCTTCTTAATAAATCCGGATTTAAGACAAACCATATAGACTATTGGTCTGTAGAGCATCATCTTGCAGGAACCCTTCAGTCTTTTATAAACAGGACAGCAGGCTCAGACAGCGTTCTTCACAGACTTGTAAAGCGTGGTCTTGACTACTCCCCGACTTTTAAAGATATTTTCTGGAGTATTTTTTGGTTAACAATTGGTCTTCCCGTTGTATTTTCTTTTTGGGCAATAAGCTCTCTTCTTAGAAAACCCGGGACATTTATACTTATCGCAAAAAAAATTCATTGATTTTTATTTTTTTTTGTGATACGCTTTTTTCACTTTATGTCGCAGGCAATTATAAAAAAAGATTTCAAGGATATTATTAAAGGTATTCGGCATGAAGCAAAGCGCTTGGAAGGCCAAACTCTTCTTATCTCCGGAGGAGCCGGTTTTTTAGGCAGCTACATATTGGGAACTATTTATGAGTTAAATAAGACAAAATTTAAAAATCCATGCAAGGTTATATCTATTGATAATTTTATAACAGGTAAAAAAAGAAGAATAATAAAGGATATAAAAGATGATAATTTTAAATTTATTAATGCTGATGTTACAAAACCTCTTCATATAGAAGATAAGGTTGATTACATTATCCACGCTGCCGGCCTTGCTTCGCCCGTTTACTATCAGAAATTTCCTTTAGAAACAATTGGAAGCGCTATAACAGGAGCTAAAAACCTTCTCGAGCTGGCAAGGATAAAAAAAGTTAAAAGCTTTCTGTTTTTTTCCTCAAGCGAAATCTATGGAGATCCGGATCCTAATTTTATCCCAACGCCTGAGAATTATCATGGAAACGTTTCGTGCGTTGGGCCAAGAGCCTGTTATGATGAGTCAAAAAGACTTGGTGAAACATTGTGCATGACTTATCATACAGTTTATGGAATACCAGTTAAAATAGTAAGGCCTTTTAACGTCTATGGTCCGGGAATGATGCCCGATGATTACAGAGTTGTGCCAACATTCATAAGCTATGCCCTTAAGAAAAAACCCCTTCCTGTTCATGATAAAGGAAACCAGACAAGGACGTTTTGCTATATTAGTGATGCCATCATTGGTTTTTTAAAAGTTCTTTTATCAAAGCAAAGCGGAGAAATTTATAATGTTGGAAACGATGATAATGAAATCAATATGATGGGTCTGGCAAGGACAGTTTCCGAGCTTTTTAAGAACAAGGTGGAAATTCAGACTATTGTTTACCCAAAACATTATCCCCAGGAAGAGCCGAGAAGAAGATGTCCCGATTTAACAAAGATTAAAACTACATTAGGATACTCTCCTGCGGTTGATCTGAAGACGGGTTTGAAAAGAGTTATAAGGTGGTATAAAAAAGAATATTCCCTATGATTAATTTGGCATTAATAGGGGTTGGTTCATGGGGAAGAAATTACATAAAAACAATTGGAAAAATTAAGGATCTAAATTTAAAATATATCTGCGCTTCAACCAGTAAAAGTTTAGAAAAATTCCCCGATAACTATATAAAGTTAACCGATTATAAAAAATTAGTTAACTGTAAAGACATTAACGGAATAATTATTGCTACTCCCGCCACTAGTCATTATGAGATATCAAGGTATTTCCTCTCCAAAGGATTTAATTTACTTATCGAAAAACCTCTAGCAACAAATTATTCTCAAGCAGAAAAACTAATGAAAGTCTGCAAAGGAAGTAAATCAATAGCTATGGTTGGCCATATTTTTCTATATAACAAAGCTTATTTAAAATTTAAAGATCTCGCTTCAAGAATTGAAGGAATAAAGTATTTAGATTTTGAAGGATGTGATTATGGTCCCTTCCCAAAGGATTCACCTGTGCTTTGGGAGTGGGCACCTCATGATGTTTCTATGTGTTTAGACCTTTTATCCGAGATGCCAATTGGCGTATCAGCTTCTTCGGTCGCAAACGGCATGGTTTTTGCCCGGCTAAAATTTAAAAATGTACAGGCTTTTATGAAGTTTGGATGGCTTTCCTTAGAAAAGAAAAGAAAAATTACGGTTGTTGGAGAGAAAAGTTCAGTTATTTTTGATGACACAAAAGAGAAAAAAGTAATCTTTTATAATAATAAGAAGGTAGATGAACCTGAATATCTAACTTATTCCTTAGAGCAGCCTCTTATGAGCGAGATTAAAGAATTTATCAATTGTTTAAGAAATAAAAAAAATCCTAAGACAAATATTAATAATAGCGCTTCAGTTATAAAAGTAATTGAGGCCATGCAAAGGTCAATAAATAGCGACGGAAAACTAATTCTTCTTTAATTATTATATGAAAAAAATAATCAGGGATAATTACGTCTTGATTTTAATATTAATACTGGCATTAGTTGTAAGAGTTGTAGGACTGGTTCCGGGTTATAGCCAGCATCATCCCGATGAAGGTATATTTGCTTCAAGCGCAATCGGAATGATAATTAACGGTGATTTTAACCCAGGAAGATATGATTATCCTTCGGGTGTATCTTTGATTTATTATTTTATTTATTCCCAATTTATAGTTCCTGTTGTTTTATTTAAAATTATTTTTACAAATCCAAAATTGCTGTTTGATATAATAGCCGGAGGCGGGCGTTTTTTTAGCGATTATACTGTTTTAGTTTTCGGCAATAGGGAACTTTATGCTCTTTTTTGGTCCCGTCACATAACTGCAGTCTTAGGTACTCTTTCCGTTTTTGTAACTTATCTTGCAGGTTCAAAACTGTTTAATAAAAAAGCAGGGCTTTTTGCTGCTTTTTTTCTTGCATTCAACTATCGTCATGTTTATTCAAGCCACTTTGCCTTATCGGACATTCCAAATAGTTTATTTGCGATTCTTTCTTTTTTTGTTTTTTTATCTTTGTATAAAAAAAACAGTTTGAGGAATTATGTCCTATCGGGCATTCTTCTTGGCGCCTCTTTTGCGGTAAAATATCAAGTTTTCCCTGTATTTTCCTTTCTTTTTGTCCATTTATACTGGGTATTTAAGCAAAGAAAATTCCTCAAAATTTTTGACAAAAAAGTTTTTCTAACTTTCTTTATAATGATATTTTTATTTTCCATATTAAATATTCATATATTCTTAAATTTAGAAAAAGCGCTTTCCTGGATAGACCTTGTTTCCAGAAGATATGGAGCAGGCTTTAATAGATTTAATTTCTACCCCCTCTACTATCTTTTCTACTGGGGAATAGGACCTTTGCCTTCTGTCGCTATTATTCTAGGGTTGTTACTCTCTCTGATATTCTATCCTTTAAAATCGGTTTTACTTCTTAGTTATATTTTGCCCTTCTTTTTTGTTTTTCTTTATTATATGAGCGGAGGGACTTATGTGCGTAATTTTACAACTGTTATGCCTTTCTTAATGATTCTTGCAGGATTGTTTTTTTCGATGATGTTGGGATTGTTTAAAAAAGCTTTTGACAAAAAGTCATTAATGCCGACAATTATTATTCTGTTTTTGGCTATTATTGTCAATATAGAACCAATAAGGAATTCTTCATTATTAAGCGTAAGTTATTTAAGGCCTTGGAACAGACAAATTTTAAAAACATGGGCAGAAGAGAATCTTCCTAAAACAGCTAAAACCGCAAATGATAGTCTTGGCTTGGAATATGATGGTATTTTTAAAGTTGAGTCATGGAATTTAAACGAGAGCAATTCAGTAGCCGAACTTCAAGAGGAAAATTATGATTTCGCTATTTATAATACTGAATGGCGGCAGTCTCTTCTGCATTGGTGGTTTAATACAGATCCAAAAAAACTTGTAAAATATAAGAAACTACCATACGAGGTTTTAGATAATTCATATAACGGAATTGCCTTGCAGGAATTTATGCAAAATTTGGTTTTTGAATTATATAAGCCATGGCAGTCGCCGGATATTAATTATTTTATTGCAAAAATTCCAAATAAGATCAGTTTAGATAAGGAGCTCTACGTATTTGAATTTGATAATAATCAGGAATGGCAGGCAACTGATATTTACGGAAATAAAAATATAAAGGGTCTTTATTGGGATAACAGTTTGGGGAATAGGGAAAAAGGAAGTCTTGTTCACGTAGCCGATATAAGTACTTATTCGGCAGTTCGTTTTACTTCAAAATTAATTAAGATTAAGCCGGGAAAGATATATACAGCAACTGGTTTTTTAAAAACTGAGGATAAATTAACCAAGAGAGAAAGAGACGGATTTTTAAGAATTGATTTTTATAAAGATGGAGACCCTAAAAAAATAGGAGCAGGAGGTATTGCTAGGTATGTTTCCGCAAGAGTTTATGGAACAACAGATTGGGTACAAAAACAAACTTCGGCTATAGCTCCAAATGAAGCTAATTATTTGACTGTAAGCTTGCAAAAAGATTCTTATGGCGGGAAAGTGTGGGCTGATGATATAAAAATCTACGAATCGGAAAAACCAGAAGATAAATTTCCCAAAGTTCCTTATATAAAATCAACAATTCCTAAAGAGGTTTTATATCCTAATAGTATTTTGTAAGAAAAATATTTATAATATATTCTATGAAAAAACCTTTAGTATCTATTATCGTTCCTTCTTATAATTCTGGAGAATTTATAGAGAAATGTCTCGAAAGTATTAAAACGCAAAGTTATAAAAACATTGAACTTATTGTTGTTGATAATTTTTCAAAAGATAAAACATTTGAAACAGCAAAAAAATATACAAAGAAGGCTTATCAGAAAGGCCCTGAAAGAGGAGCTCAGATGAATTTCGGGTTAAAAAAAGCAACTGGCAAATACATATATCGTATTGATTCAGATTTTGTTTTGGAAAAAGAAGTAGTTAATCAGTGTGTTGAAAAATGTGAAAAGGAAAAATTAGACGGAATCGCTATTCATAACACTTCTGCCGATGGTCTTGGTTTTTGGTCGGATGTTAGAAAGATAGAAAGGGACACATACAAAAATGACGATTTAATAGTAGGCGTCCGTTTCCTTACGAAAAAAGCCATGGATAAAATCGGTGCATTTAACGAAGGCATGGCAGGTCCTGAAGACTTTGAATTTCACAATAAATTCACTGATGCAGGTTTTAAATTCGGAAGAATAGAGGCAATAGAGAGACATTTGGGGGAATTTAAAAGCCTTAAAGATATTTGGAAGAAATTTTTCTATTACGGCAAATCAAATTATTATTATGTTAAAAAATATCCTTCACGAGCTACAAAACAATATATTCCCTTTCGTCCCAGTTATTTTAGACATTTTAACGATTTAATTAAAAATCCAATATTATTTGGCGGTTTTATTGTTATGAATGTAGTTAAGTATTCTGCGGGAGGGATAGGTTTTCTTTGGGCAATGGCAAGAGAATCAATAGGTAAAGGCTTTAAGCCTCAACATTAATGAAATCACATATTCTCTGTATAGATTTAGAGTCATGGGTATTTTCTCAAAAAATAAATTCGAAAAAATTAAACCTTTTAGAACTTTGCGATCTTGAAGAAGGATATACTCCTCAAGTCCTCGAATATATATTAAAAATACTAAAAAGACACGATCAAAGAATTACATTTTTTGTGGTTACAAAACTTGAGGAAATGTATCCCGGAATAATTAAGACGATTCAGAAAGAAGGACATGAGGTTGGATGGCATACACATACTCATCAGAGAATTGACAATGAAGAGATCTTGACCAAAGAGCTGATGTTGGCCGAAAAAATTATTAAAAAATATAAAATCAAAGGCTTTCAGGCTCCAGAACTTGTTTTTTTCCGTGATGGATATAAAATCTTAAAAGATTTTGGCTTTACGTATTCATCTTCAACTTATGGAAATACTAATAAAATCTATGAATTCGACAAAATACATGAAGTACCAGTTTCCATTTCTAATGAGAAATATCTGCCAAGTGAAAAAGATGTTTTATTTCCCAGCAAATTCAATTTTAGGAATATGTTAAAATACGGCATACCTTACGGTTCAAGTTTTTTCTGGGGAATTTTAGGGGGAAAATACTACATTAACAAACTTGAAAAAATGAAAAGCCAAAATAAAATCTGCAATTTATTTGTTCATGATTGGCAATTGCTCCGGCCAAAATCCAAGGAATATCAAAAAGATGTTAATTTTTTCTGGAACCCATTATTCCTTCCATACAAAAGAGATGGAGTTCCAATTTTTGAAAGCCTGATATCTTCTTTTAAATTTATGCCCATGATTAAATTATTTTCATGAAAACAAGACTATATTTTATTCTAGTTGAAGAAAATTTATTCCATCCAAAGTTTTTCTCAATGTGTCTTAAAAGGTTAGATAAAGATTATGAGGTTATTGGGATTACGGTTGCCAAGGATAGGCATAAGGGAGGATTTTTTGGCTTTCTAAAACAGCAAATGATCTTATGGGGTTTTTGGGGATTTTCTTATATTGTTTTAATGAGTTCCATCCGTTCATTTTTAGATAAATTTGGCCTGGCAGATAATTTATCCTTATATAGTATTTGCCGCAGTAAAAATATTCCATATAAAGAAAGTTTTAACGTTAATGAAGAAACTCATCTTAAATATTTAAAAAAATTAAATATAGATATTATTATCTCCTCCTGCGGTCATATCTTTAAAAAAGATCTTTTAAGATTACCCAATATTGCCTGCATTAACAGACATACTGCTTTATTGCCGAAGTATGGAGGGGTATTGCCCGCTTTTTGGGCCATGTATCATGGGGAGAAAAAGTTTGGAGTCAGCATTCATTATATGGTGGAGAAAATCGATAAGGGCGACATTTTGTCTCAAGTAGAAATTCCTTTAATAAAAGAAAACTCTCTTTTTAAAAACTATATTTTAGCTTTTGATAAAAGTGTTGACGCCTTACTTATAGCCCTTGAAAATATAAAAAAGAAAAAAATTGTAAACAGATTTCTTCCAAATGAAAAACAATATTTTTCTTTTCCAGCGCCTGATAAGATAGGGGAATTAAGAAAAAAGGGATATAAAACATTTTCTTATAGAGATATATTATGAGATTTATAAAAAAAATTGTTCATAAAGTTGAGAGTAAAAATTTATATTTTTGGTCTTTCTGCATTTTTTTATTTTCCATAGTCTCTTTTTTTTCATACGGATTCATTAAAGATCTTTACTTTTGGTATGAAGATTATAAATATATGACTTTATTTTATGTAGGCGGACCAAGGCAATGGCCATTTGAAGGAGATTTGATCATTCTCTCTCCATTCTTTCGTCTTTTTTCAGATAATCCAGCCGGGTATTTTGTTTCAGCTTTGGTTTTATACATTTTTTTATCATTAGCGGCAGCATTTTTCATCTACTCTTTTACAAAAAGCAGATTATTGGCAATTATATCCGGGTTAATTTTATCGTCTGGGTACATCGGGTCTGAGAATATTCAAATGATGTCAACGGCTATACCTAGAAATCTCTATCTTACATTAGCTCTTTTGGCACTTATATTTTATAGATACTCTTATATTAAAAATTCTGTCAAATACTGGTTATTGTCTCTAATTATATATATTTTCCTAATCGCTCTTGTAGCTGCCCGCGCGCATACACTTATCTTCCTGTTTTTTTTAACTGACATTTATCTTCTTTTAACCTCAAAAATATTTCAAAAAGAAAAAAAATCTCTTTTGGTGCCATTTAAATTTATATTTAAGCGATTATCTATATTTTTTGTCCTAACGATAGTGGTTTATAGCCTCTTTTCTAACGGGTATGATAAACAGGCAATGGTTGGTGCTTTTGGATTTAGCCTTGAAAGAATAAATTTTGCAGCTAATATGAATTTTTTTTCAGCTATGGGGAGTTTCTTATTCCCTTCCGGCCTTTTCGATTTGTTGCCAATTAATGCAGACCAGAGTTTATTTCTAACCAGTTTTCTGGGCTTTTTATTGATTGTTGTCTTTTTAGGTCTTGGACTCTTCTCAAAGGATAAAGGCTTTGGTAAGCTACTTATTTTTCTGACTTTTTCCTGGATTGCATCTTACATTATCTATCATTGGAAAGATTATAACTATCTACACTTTTCTTGGTCTCGGTACCTATTCCTTGGTTTTCCTTTTTTCGCCATGATAATCGCTTTGATTGTAAATAAAAAATTTTTCCAGTCCAAACTATTGGTGATAAAATTTCTTGGGGTTTTTCTGCTCTTTCTTATTATTTCGTCCAATCTTTTTTTTGGCTATACTTCGCGGATGCGGAATTTTCGCTTGGAAAGAAGCTTTTATTTGCAAAAGTTTCTTGTTTCATTAAAAAAACACGCGCCGCAGCTTAAAGGGAGTACTCTATTTTATTTTGATGCGGCTTACGATCCGAGAATTAGCAGTATATTTAATTCTTTTTTTGCTTGCGGCTATTGTTCGCAGCAGTGGTCTTTGGCGTTTTTTTATCATCAGAATCCGGACAATATTACAATAGCCAGAGACTATGATGAATTTGTTTCGGAATATAAATCCGGAAAATATAAAAATGCATACTCTTTTTTCTATTCCGAAAATCGGGAATTAATAGATTTAACAAAACTTGTAACTTCTGCTACTTCTTCTCTAAGTTCCCTGGAAGTAGAAAACGATAAAATCTCTTATATATCTGAAAATCCAGATACGGAAGATATTAAAACAGGACTAGTTATAGATACTTCTTCTTTTCCATCATACAGGCCTGTTAAAGTTGATATAAATATGGTATTTGATGCATTTGGAAATGATAAAAATATTTATCCTTATCCGTTTAAAACACCTATTGTTTCAAATCTTACAGACAATAAAAATAAAACAGAATCTCTTTTGAATTATATAATTGAAAGAAATAATTTTAAAAAATATGTAAAAATTAAAACCAGTAAATCGCTTGATAAGCAGTATATAGCCGAAGCAAGCATAGATAGCAACTTAGATACAAGCTGGATAGCAAATAAACAGGATTTTTTTAATTCCAAAAGTTCGTGGATTGCCTTGAGTTTGCCGGAAAAAAGCGAAATTGCAGAAATACGCTGGCTGTCAAGTTATAAATATAGATTGCCTGTAGATTACGATTATCAGATTTCCAACAACGAGGATGGTCCTTGGAATACTGTTTTGTCTGTACGAGGTCGAAAAGTTGATGTGCAAAAATACGTAACAGATAAATTACCAAAAGCAACATTCCAGTATTTAAGAATGGTAATTTATAAGACTAGTTTTGATTCTCCTGCAATTACAGAAATAGAAATGATTAAGAATCCTTTGGCTCTTTCTTCAGATGACGCGGAGTTTTTCCTTGACTATCCTATTACCGGTGTTTCTAACAGAAATGAGGCAGAAGAGATTGTAAATACCCTTAAAGATTATCAGAAAATAAAAATATATCCTTTAACCGATAGATTTCAGGGAAAAAATCAAATTAGTCCGTTGGTAATGCCTATTGAGCTTGATGGAGAGGACCATAGTTATTCATTTATTGTCCCTGCTTCAGGTACAAGTCTGAACAAGATAATAATCGAATTTCCACGTATACCCCTCTCCGCAAATATAACTTCTGCCAGCTTGTCCCTGCTTCCTCTTTAGGTCTTTCAATCTTTTAGACTTTATAAAGGGCGTCAAAAAACATTTTTTGTATTGGATGAGGGCTATTTCTTGATATAATTTTCCAATTTTTAGGAATTGGATATTGGTTCTCTCTAATATTAAAATTGTCTTTTGTTTGTGACTTTAGCCATTGTTTTGTGTAAAAGTAACCCTTACATGACTTATTAATCATCAAAATGTACTTTTTAATTTGGTTTGTTTTCATTTCGTGAAGAGAGCTAATATTTATAAAAAGATCAAAATATTTCTCTGGTAAAAGTTCAAGCTGGTGAGGCATAATGAGCCTAATACGGGATGATTCAAATTCAGATTTAATTTCTCTGTAAGAAGAAAAAGGCCTAAATGAAAATATTTTTTCTTTGGGAAATACTTTCTTAAGGTAGGTTTCTGACATATATAAGGCAGGGGGAATGTCAATTATGCAATAGGAGCAATCAGGGATAACATTTAAGAAAACATATCCCAATCTTCCATATCCTGCCCCAAGTTCGGCAATTTTTAAATTTTTTGGCAATGTAAGTTTTTTTGTGATGCTATAAAATTCATAAACAGAGTTACATATATCTTGAGATACTGGTTTTCCTTTGTAGGTAACAAGGAAAGGATTCCCAAGCTTTGGTTCTTTTAATTTTTTTAAAATGTTTAAACCATCAATTTTAGAAACACATTCCATTAAGCTCGATACATAAATTCGGTATATTGCGCTAGCTAATGGATTAAATCTTCTAAGGTTTTTCACTGACTTTGGAGTATTATCATTAAAACTACTATCAAAAATAGGAGATAAATTGCCTCTTACCAATTCATTGATCACGGGAGACAGTTGATGTCTAATTATGCTTAATATGCCCCAGCTAAAATAATGGTAATTTATTGTTCGCTTAAAATTTAGAAAGCCTGTTTTAGATAAATGACCTATATGAAGCCTATTTAGTTTTACCCAAAACTTTGAAGGGTGGAAAACATGGGGAGCCTTTTCCATCTCTGAAAACATAGTTTTTAAAATATTTTCGTTATGTTTTTGCTTCATTCGTATTATTCACTATATAAGTTTAGGGCTAAATTTACAAGCATTCTTGTATTTGCACAGGAATTATTTTTACGATATAATCTGTTCTATTGTAAAAACAAGATTCTTTTTACTTTAAATTTAAACATCTGATCTATGAAACTTAAAAAATGCAGAATCTGTAAGAATAAAAAATTAAAACTTATTTTTTCATTAGGAAAACAGCCTCTTTGCAATAACTTACTTACATCAAGAGATATAAAAATACCGCTATACCCCCTGGAATTGGTTAGATGCAGTAACTGTTCTCTTATCCAGCTTAATTATGTCGTAGATAAAGAAAAAATGTTTGATAACTATCTATATATCCCTTCTGTTTCCAAAACATATTTAGATCATTTTAAAGAAATGTCGGATTCCTTAATAAAAGAATTTAATATAAAAAAAGGAGATTTAGTTGTTGATATTGGTGGGTCGGACGGATCTTTATTAAAGTTTTTTCAGGATAAGGGAATGAAGGTTGTTAATGTTGAACCGGCTAAAAATATAAAAAGTAAAGTTCTTAAGATTAATTCTTATTTTAATAAAAAAACAGCCAAACAAATTGAAAAAAAGTTCGGTAATGCAAAACTTATAACAGCTACAAATGTCTTTGCTCATATAGATAATTTAAGCGAATTTTTAGAGAGTTTAAATATTTTACTTAGACAGGATGGGGTATTTTTTGCTCAATTTCCAAATGTTGAGAATTTAATTTCCGAAAATCAATTCGATACCATATATCATGAGCATTTATCTTATTTTACATATGAACCTCTTTATCAATTGTTTATTAACACCCCTTTGGAAATTATAAAGATTGAAGATTCTAAAATTCATGGAGGCAGCATGAGGTTATATGTTAGAAAACGCATCGATAAGCTTTTAACTTTTTCTAAAAATGTAAAAAACATTAAGAAAGATTTAAATTCCTATTTAAGAGAGCAAAAAAAATCAGGAAAGAAAATCGTTGGATTTGGCGCAGCTGCAAAGGGAGTTGTTCTTCTTTATCATTGTGGCTTAGATTATAAGCTTATAGATTACATTGCAGACGGAACTCCTTATAAACAGGGAAAATTTACCCCAGGAACTCTTATTCCAATTATGGCGGAAAATGAATTGGTAAAAAATCCGCCGGACATATTGCTTATACTTGCCTGGAATTTTAAAGAAGAAATTATGCTAAAAGTTAGAGAGCTTCTTAAGGGAAGCGGGAAAAAAGTCAAATTTGTTATCCCCATTCCCAAAGTAGAAATTATTTAGATATATTTTAATTCCTTAAAGGTCTTTTTTCCTCTTAAAAAATAATCCAATATAATGCTTTTCCTGTAAAGAGGATATTTATATTTCGGGTTTCCGTTTATTCTTTTATGCTTATTTATGTCAGCTCTGTGATTAATAACAGTTGGCATTAAATAAATTAAACTTAGATATGCTTTTATCATCTGAATGCAATTAGGTGGATAAATAAAAAGATAATAGAAGAACGCAATTGCGTCTAATAATAATCTGACAGGAAGATATCTAATTAATTGATACTTCGAATAATGTTTAATTAGCATTATTAGCCCGTTTCTGTGGCTAAAAAAGGTTTTGTGAACAATATTTTTTAACTTACCGTAATGATATATGGTTGAATTTGGAATATACACGATTCTAAATCCAGCTTCGTGAATCCTCCAACAGAGATCCGCCTCCTCGGCATATAGGAAAAATATCTCATCATAATAACCTGCCTTATCTATTACTTCTTTTTTAGTTATTATTACGACTCCTGACCAGACTATATCTGCGATGTCGTCGTATTGCCCCTCGTCTTTTTCTATGGTAAAAAAAATTCTTCCTCTGGCAAAAGGAAAACCATAAATATCCATAAATCCTCCTGCCGCACCTCCATATTCAAAAAAATCTTTCCTATTTAAATCTTTTATTTTTGGCTGACATATTCCTACTTCCGGATTTTTCTCCATGTAGGAAATAATCGGATCCAGCCAATTTTTTGTTACAATTGTGTCGTTATTTACAAAGGCAATATATCCTTTTTTTATCTTTTTTAAGGCTGCGTTTGCGCCTGCCCCAAAGCCTACATTTTTCTCAATTCTTATAAATTCGATTTTTTTGTTGTCTTTATATTTTTCAAAAAATTTATCATAGGCTTTTTTTTCTGACCCGTTATCTACTAGAAAAAACTTTAAGTTTGAATAATTGCATTTAAAAAGGGAAGACATACAATCTTCTGTCAATTTATATCCATTAAAAGTAACTATAATGATGTTGACAAGAGGGGTTTCCATATAAGATAGCTTTTATTATATAATGATTCTGAATGAAATATCTAGATAAGATACTTTTTTCTATTATAATTATTTCTGCTGTTATTTTTACGTATTGGAAACTGCCATTAACATTTTTTCAGCAGGATGAATGGTTAGGAATTGGAAACTACTTATATTTTAATGAATCAGGGACCTCGTTTCTAAATACGAGCTCTTTTCATATGATTCCTCTGACCGTGGCCAGCTCCTATTTGCAATTTAAGTTATTCGGATTAAATTTTTCCTACTACGCCATCGTTAGTATCATGGGGCACTTGATAAATACTTTTTTAGTTTTTTACTTGGCCCAAATATTATTAAAAAATAAATATTTGTCTTTTTTTTCCGCTTTATTTTTTGCTGTTAATAGTATGGGGAGCCAGGCTGTTATATGGATTGCTGCCAGCACAAGTACACAAACTGCCACTTCCTTTTTCCTCTTGTCTTTAATATTTTTATCAAAATACATTCTTATTCATAAAAAAAACATTTTTCTTCTTGGCTTGTCCTTCTTGTTTCTATTTATCGGAATGTTTTTTAAAGAAACGGTTCTTTCTCTTTTTGTCATAATTCCTCTGTTTTGGTTGGTATTTAACAGAAAAGTGGATAAGGGGTTTATTAAAAAAATATTGTTACCCTTATTTATTATTTTTTTAGTTTATTTTTTAATGAAAATTACTTTTGTTACCCTGAAAGAGCCAAAAGTTAACTCTAGTCTTAAGCCTTGGATTGTACCCCATGCATCAACTTATGCTTATAGAATTGTTACGTTACCTCTTAAGATAATTCCTCAATCTATGCTTCCGGCAGGGGTTGAGTCTGAAATCTCTAAAAAAATAGTTTATTTGGGTTATCCTCAATATTTTGCTTATTCCGAAACAGAAATAAACCCATATGTTGCCGAGACGGCAATTTTCGACATGGTTTCTTACGTCTCTTCAATATTAATTCTCTTTTTTTCTTATGTTTTTTATCAATATTTCTCAAAAAATAAAAATAACCATTTTTTAAAATCCCTATTTGTTGGAATAATAATAATCGCGGGCAGTTCATTTCCTTTCATTTTTATACCCGGAGTTAGCGGATATTTTTCAATTTATGAGCCTCGTCATCTTTATGCTGCGATTGCAGGATCAAGTTTCGTACTGTCTATTCTTATCTTTGGAATTGCAAGAATGATATTTCATAAAGAAAAATATGCAATTTGTCTTTTTATGGCTATTATGTTGTCCTTGTTGTGGCTTAATATGCGGTCTGTAAGGGAACAGATTGATTCTTCTCTAGAATATGGGGAAACAAGAAAAATGATTCTAAGTCAAATAGTGAGAGAGCATAAGAATTTACCTGAAAAAGTTGTTTTTTACACCGAAAGCGACAGGGCATATTATGGGATGGTGGAAGACGATAAAATTCTCCCGTTTCAGTCGGGTTTTGGCCAAACACTTTTGGTTTGGTATAAACTTCATGGAGAAAACATTCCTTTTTGCTTTTTTGCTAACGATTTTCTTTATGCCATCGAAAAGGAAGGATATCAGGAGTGTCAGGGTAGAGGATTCGGTTATTTTAGAAAATATGAATCTCTTAAAGCAGCTTTAAAAGAAAACAAACTTTCCCCAGAAAATGTTATTTCTTTTTCCTGGAATTCTAAGGATAAGAAGTTTATGGAGACAACAGCAGAAATTAGGAAGAAATTAATCTCTCATTTTTAAGAGAGCTTCCCCGTAAGTATTTTCCCAGGTATTGTTTTTAGCTAAGTCAATAGCTTCTTTTTTCATTTTTCCATACATAACCTTATCTGAAAAAAGTTTATTTATCTCCTTGGCCAGCTCTTTGTGATCGTCTTTAATAACAATAGCTGCTCCTTTTGCAGATATCTGTTTCCCAAGAGGGGGAACGGATGTAGTTATAATTGGTAATCCTGCTCCTAAATAAAGCCTAAGTTTGGTTGCATCTCCGTATTTTCTATGAGAACCCGGGATATCTAGGTACGGAGCGAGTCCGATTTGGTATTTATTTATTGCATTTGTAATATCAACAACATCAGTTATAAATCCATGAAAGAATACAGCTTTTTCCAAATTACTTCTTTTAATTAAATCTTTTATTCTTGCTTGGTCTGCTCCGTTGCTGCCGAAAATATGAAGCGATGTTTTAGGATGTTTCTTTAAAACTTCGGGCATTGCTTTAATTGCAAGATCGGGTCCATTTGATTTTGTAAGCGTTCCCGCGTAAACAAGTGAAAAGGGATTCGTTTCAGATATTTTCTTGGGAGCTATTTGTTTTGGAAAAAGAGCATTGGGAACAGAAATTACAGGAGCAGATTTTTTAGGGTCAAGTCCTGCTTTTATTCTTGCCGGATGCATTGCCGGTGAAACATCCCAAATAAAATCTGCATGAGTTGCGCAATATCTGTCCAGCCATAAATAAAGATCATTAAATAATTTATTGGGATAACGATTAGGAGAATAATCTGAAACATAATAAACGACTTTATTAGCTATTCCAAATCGTCTTAAAATTATTCCTGAAAGAGTGTAAATAGACTCCAAGCCTATAAAAAGATCATATTTTTTTCCTGCTCTTATTCCCCATTCCAAAACTACCAAAAAATCTCTGATTTTGAAAATAACCTGCGTGGAATTATTGTTCTGTAATTTAAGAAGAGGGTATAAAATAATACTAAGAAATGATTTTTTCGTCGAAACATTTTTTTTCTTTTTAAAATTTTCAATCATAGAGATAACATTGCTGCTTCCAGGATGAAAGCCATCTATTAAATCCAATTCTTTTACTCTCGGAAGAAAATATGAAAGCAAAGGTTCAATCATTCCATTAATTGGGGTCCTTTCTCCTTTTTGTCTTATTGAAAAAGTAGCAAACAAAATTTTCTGATAATTCATGGAGTATATTATACATTTTTTCATTGCAAAGGAAAATATGTTATGTTAGAATAATTCGTATTCTCAAGAATGAAAGTTATTCTCGTTTTCCCCACTATTATTAAATCCGATTATGGTTTACCTCGCACTCCGCCTTTAGGAATAAGTTATTTAGGAACAGTTTTAGAAAAAGCCGGTCATAAAGTTAAGCTTATTGATCTTAGACTGCCTAATTTTAAAAATGACTATTTTGTAAAAACTTTGAAATCTTTTAAGCCGGATATCGTAGGGGTATCAGCAACAAGTTATGGATATTTAGGGGGAAAGGAAATTTTTGAACTGACAAAAAAATATTCACCTAAAACAATTACGATTTTGGGAGGTCCTCATGCAGCTATAGGAGGAATGACTGCAATTAAAGATGAAAATTTAGACATGTTTGCTATTGGAGAAGGGGAAAATCTTGTTTTGGAGTTAATGGGTGCTTTAGAAAAGAAAAAAACCCTTAAAAACATTAAGGGTCTTGTTTATAAAGATAAAAGAGGGAAAGTTAATGTCAATTCTCCGCGCTTCCCAACCACGGATTTAAATTTACTTCCATATCCAAAGTTGGGCTTTTTTCCTATAGAACAATATAAAGCCGCAGGAGTATTGACTTTGCCGATTATGACGTCGAGAGGTTGTCCGTATGGCTGTATATATTGTGTCAGTTATAAAACGCAGGGAAAAATGTTTAGAGGAAGGACGCCAAAAAATGTAGTTGATGAGATAGAAATGCTAATGAAAAAGTTTAAAATGGATCACTTTACAATTCTTGACGACAATTTTGCTTTTGATAAAAGTCGGGCAATAGAGATCTGCCGGGAAATTCTAAGGCGGGGTTTAAAGATTAAGTGGCAATGCGATCAGGGAATAAGAGCTGACCGGACAGATTATGAAGTTTACAAGGCCATGAAAGAAAGCGGATGTACGTTAATTGCAATCGGAGTTGAAAATCCGGAGCCATCGGTTCTTAAAAAAATGAACAAAGGAGAGTCGATTTCTGATATTAAAAATTCAATAAGAGCCGCTAAGAAAGCAGGGCTGGTCGTTAAGGCTTTTTTTATTGTTGGCTGTCCGGGAGATAATCTTAAGCTTGTTAAGAAATCAATAGAGTTTTTCAAGAAAATGGATATCGATCTTCCAAGATACAGCATGATGACAGCTTATCCGGGAAGTGCTTTGTGGGTTTGGGCAGAAAAGAACGGGAGATTTTTAGTAGATCCTTATGAATATACCATAAGAAATCCGGATACTTCAAAAGAAGTTCAGTTTGAAACAGATGATTTTTCAGCAAAAGACAGGCTCTATGGAATAAAACTTGCAAGTGACGAAGCAGAAAAATGGATGATTCGGTATAAGCTTAAAGCGAAATTGGGGGAAAAGTTTGGTCTTGCTTTTTATCCTCTCTTTAGAACAGCTATAATGCATAATTTAATTAGAAAACTTTATCAAATGAAATTAATTAGAGTAGTTGATTAAAAATGAAAAAAGCATTAATAACAGGATCAGCGGGACTAATTGGCTCTGAATCAGTGAAATTTTTTGCGCAAAAAGATTTTGAGATTTATGGGATAGATAATAATATGCGTTCATATTTTTTTGGCAAAGAAGCAAGTACGGAATGGAACAGAAAACTTTTGGAAAAAAAGTACAAAAATTACAAGCATTTTTCTTTTGACATCAGGGATAACGAAAAATTAGAAGAAATGTTTAAAAAAAATAAATTCGATCTGATAATTCATGCTGCTGCGCAGCCTTCTCATGATTGGGCAGCCAGCGAACCTCTTACTGACTTTAGCGTAAATGCGACTGGAACTTTATATCTTTTGGAAAATTTCAGAAGGTTTTCTCCCAAGGCTGTTTTTATTTTTACTTCCACAAACAAGGTCTACGGAGATTCACCCAATAATCTGCCTTTAATAGAACTTAAAACACGTTTCGAGTTGCCCAAAAAACACCGTTATTACAAGGGAATAGATGAAAGCATGAGCATTGATAATTCCAAGCATAGCATTTTTGGAGCTTCTAAAATTGCCGCCGATATAATGGTTCAGGAATATGGAAGATATTTTGGATTAAAAACTGCACTTTTTAGGGGGGGGTGTCTCACAGGTCCATATCATTCGGGGACAAGGCTTCATGGTTTCTTAGCCTATCTTGTCCGATGCATCGCAAGAGGAGAAAAGTACACAATCTGCGGTTACAAGGGAAAGCAAGTTAGGGACAACATACATTCTTCTGATTTAGTAAGGGCTTTTTACGAGGTCTTTAAAAACCCAAGAAAAGGAGAAGCATATAACATGGGGGGATCGCGTCATTCAAGCATTTCAATGCTTGAAGCAGTCCAAAAAATTGAGAATCTTTTAAAGAAGAAGGCAAATATAGAATATATTGATGAAAATAGGATTGGGGATCATATTTGGTACATTTCGGATGTTTCAAAATTTAAATCTCATTACCCAAAGTGGGAATATAAATACAATATCGACATGATTCTGGAAGAGCTTTGCAGAAAAGGACATATAGATTAAAGAATGAAATACAAGAAAATTTTAGTGACTGGAGGATCAGGCTTTGTCGGTTCAAATTTCTGTGTTAATTTAAAAAATAATTATTCCGCTATTGAGGTTATTGCTTTTGATAATCTTATAAGAAAAGGATCGGAATTAAATCTTCCAAGGTTAAAAAAGAACGGAGTTAAATTTATAAAAGGGGATATTAGGAATAAAAAAGACCTTGAACTTCTAAAATTTGACCTAATGATAGAATGCTCTGCCGAACCTTCTGTTTTGGCAGGGATAAACAGTTCCCCCTCTTATGTTTTAGAAACAAATCTTTTAGGTGCGGTTAATTGTTTTGAAATGGTACGAAAAAATAGTGCGGATGTTGTTTTTTTATCTACCAGCCGAGTTTATCCGATTGAAAAATTAAATAAATTAAAATATGAAGAACAAAACACGAGGTTTTTATTAAAAGATCAAAATATTATGGGAGCAAGTAAAGAAGGCATAAGCGAATCATTTTCTCTCCAAGGACCTCGCTCTCTTTACGGGGCAACCAAATTATCGGCAGAACTTATTCTTGAGGAATATATGGAAAGTTACGGTATTAAAGGGATTATCAACAGGTGCGGAGTGATTGCCGGACCTTGGCAAATGGGAAAGGCGGATCAAGGTATAGCCGGGTATTGGATGGCCAGCCATGTTTTTAAAAAACCTCTTAAATATATCGGGTTTGGAGGAAGCGGGAAACAAGTTAGGGATATTTTAAACGTAGACGACCTTTTTGAAGTTATTAATTTACAAATTTTAAATATAAATAAATACAGCGGAAGAGTTTATAATATCGGAGGAGGAAAGAAAAACAGTCTTTCCCTTTTGGAGTTAACAGCTTATTGTCAGAAAATTTCCAAGAATAAGATTTTTATATCTCAACAGAGAGAAGATAGGGCAAACGATGTAAGGATTTATATTACCAATAACAAGAAGATAATGAAGGATTCCGGATGGAAACAGAAAAAAAACTTGGAAAAAACTCTTGAGGACACTTATAAATGGATTATGGAAAATAAAGAAAGCTTATCTAAGGTCTTTAATTGATCAAATGAAAATTTTTTTTAATAAGGAAGCGATACTTGACCTTATTTTCATTTTTATTCTAAGTCTTACACCTCTTTTGTGGTTTAGAAAGGATTCTATAATGGTAGGGCACGATAATGTCTTTCCTCTTAATCCAAGTGTTTTTTTTGATGGCAGGCTATCAAGCTGGATAGAGCTTGGATTTGGAAGAAGCCAGGCTTTAATTATGGGAACACTTCCCGTGCATTTTGTTGACGTTCTTCCCCATTGGCTTAGTTTTTCTCTGCAAGCCAATCAAAAAATTGTTTATGTCTTTTGGTTTTTCCTAATGGCTCTCTCGATTTATATATTAGCTACGACAATAAATAAAAAAAGCCGTTATTTTAAGTTAACTGCCGTCGTTTTTTACGTTTTTAATTTTTTTATTCTTCAAGGATGGTGGATAGGTGAGAGAACAAAATTTTCTGCTTATATAGCATTTCCTCTTGTTTTAGCTGTTTTTTTTAAGGTATATAAAAATGAGTTGAGTGTAATAAAAGGGGCTATATTAACTTCTTTTATTTTATTCATCTTTAATGGGGGAGGAGTATTTGGGACCCCTCTTTTTGGAGGTTATTTTATTGCTCTTATAACATTCATAATATTTTTTTCTGTCATTAGTTATTTAAGGAAAGAATTAGATGTTGTTAAAAGAATTATTTTACTTTTTATATTCGCATCCATAGGTTTTGTTTTAATAAACTCATATTATATATTTCCTGCTCTCTCGCAAGTATTTTTTAAGTATACGGAAGGGGTTCAAAAGACAGGAGGAGTAGATGGATTAATAGATTGGGCATCAGAAATCAGCGCAAATGCAAGCTATGGTAATTTATTGCGTCTTCAAGGGATTGCGGAATGGTACGATAACCCGGAACATCCCTACGCTAAATTTTTTCTTACAAACCCCATTTTAATTGCCATAAGTTTTCTTTGGCCATTTTTAATTTTTTTAACGTTATTTTTGATAAAAAAAAGAAGTAAATTAAAAATCGTTATTTATTTTTTAATTGTCTACCTGCTGGGTATTTTCTTTTCTGCCGGTACCCATCCTCCCTTTGGATTCATTTATGCTCTTTTTATGAAGACTATACCCGGATTTATAATTTTTAGAAGTCCATACTTTAAGTTTGCCCCGGCAATATTTTTAGCTGCCAGTATTTTAATTGCTTTTTTTGTAGATCACTTTGAAGGTAAAACTAAAAAAATTATATTTTCTTTTTTAATATTCACTGTTTTTGCTTATCATTTTCCCTATTTTACAGGAGATTTCTTTTCCTGGCGAAAAGGTTTTTCAACCCGAAACAGTATTCCTTCCTATATTTTTGACTTTGGTAAATGGTCTGAAAACCAGAAGGGAGAAGGGCGTATTCTGTTGCTTCCTCCAGCCAACAATAACTGGCAATACGATATATATAAATGGGGCTATTTAAGCTTACAGACATTGCCGACCCTTGTTACAAATAAAGAAATTGTAAGCAACGATGACAAAATTTCTACCGAGGAGTCACTTCTACTCCAAAAACTTTATGATGCTATTGAAAGCGGAGATTTAGAGATAACAAAAAAGCTAGCTAATACTTTAGGGTTTAAATACTTCTTAATAAGAAATGATATAGAATCAAATCTGGAATGGGCACCGGTTAAAACCCCTGATTTTTATAAGGGAATTTTGGAAGATAACTTCAAGCTTCTTCCTGTAAATCACTTTGGTGAGTGGGCATTATACGAGCTAAAACAGAAAGATCTTTCTAAATTTACATTTATTGATAGAGTAGATAATATTTATGGCTCTTCTAATAATATAAATGATTACCTTTCTTTTTCAGACAATAACTCTAGCTTTGTTTTTTACTCGAATATGAAGCCATATTTAGAGGAACTTTCTCCCGAATATATTATCCCGGATTGTCTTAATTGTCGGCATGAAGTGCCTCCGTCTATTAATTTCCCAAGGAGTTTAATTTTACCCGATTCAATTTTTTATCCCATTGTTAAATATAAAGAGGAGAATGAAGTAAAAAATCTAACAACTAAAGAAAAAGTATATGCCGATCTTGGGCATACTCTTAAAAGGATAGGAGAAATTTTAGCAACTTTGGACCAAGGGAAAGCTATAACTCTTAAATTATTTACCAATTATCTAGAGGTTTTAAAAAGAGTAGAAAAAGATTTTAACAAAGTTAGTAATTTTAAAGATAAATTTGAAACCGCTGAGGATATTAGTTATTACCTAACGCCACAGAAAAAATTTTTAAATGAATTATTAGGTACAAAAATAAATGAGAGGCAGAATCTTCAAAAGATGGACGAAATTTTTAATGAAATATTTAATATTGAAACATTAATTTCTCCTTATTTATTTGAATCTGATTCTTCGAGTAATCGTATTTTTCAACTTACTTTAAGCAATCAGGGCTTATATGAAGTTTTCTTAAAAGGAGAAGACATACAGCCGATTCTTAAAGAAAACTCTTTTATTAAGTTATCAATAGACGAGCAGGAAAGAAAAGAAATAAAATTGGATAATGGAGTCATTAAGGATAAATGGATCTCTTTTGGAAATTTCAATTTCTCTTCTGGAACACATAAGCTGTTTTTGTCTTTACCGCCTTTACCAAATCTTCTTGAAAATTTTTCACGTAAAGACGAATGGCTAGTTTCAAAAATGGGCAATAACTGCTATGGGGGTAACATCAAAAACTTTAACAACAAAAAGGTATATAAGCTAAAATTAGACATCTCTAATGATTTTTCAGAAGTTGTTCAGCTCTATGAGGTAAGAGAAAAAAATGGACAAGCAGAGATAACCAGCGTTGCAGCTTTTAAAAAACATTTTGAAGCAGATAGTTATCAGGCCTTAATTTATTCATTGTCAGACATAAATAATATATCTGTCTATGTTTGTTCCGCCAATCTTAATGAAGCCATCTCTCAGAATAAGCTAAAAATTAACGTTACAGAAGTTATTCACCCCGATATTTTAATTCAACCTAAAACAGAAAATTTTGCCTATAATAAAATTAATTTGTCCTACAAAATGATAAGTCCGACAAAATACATTGTTAACGTTAACAGTGTTAAGCCAGGAATTATAGTTTTTGCTGAAAGATATGACGAAGGTTGGAATCTCTCTGATTTTGATAATAATCATTTCAAGGTTAATGGCTATGCCAATGGCTGGTATTTGAACAAAACAGGAAAATATAATTTGGTTTTAGAATATCAGCCTCAAAAGTATTTCTATTACGGCCTGCTTATTAGTTTAATTACAATCTTAGGAGGATTAACATATATTATAAAAAGGAGAAATAACTAGTTATGTCCTCAAATCTAAAATATTTAATAAGCTTTTTGATGCTAATTACCCTGGTAATCATTAAGGAGATACCATATGCCAATGTGGTAATCTCTGATAAATTATGGACAGCAGGAATTATAGCATACATAATTTTGGCAATATTATTTTTGCCTTATAATTTTCTTAGATTTATAAAATCGACATATATAATTTATTTCTTTATTGTTACAAATGGGCTTTTACTTACTTTTACATTAATGGGGGTTCCTTTTTTACCAGAAATTTTTGGGACTATTGTTTATGGTTTGTTTTGGCTTCTTGTAATTTATAAAATAAAAATCCTTTTAAAATCTTCTTCTGATAATAGTTAGTTATGAAAAAGCTGGGTTTTTTGGTAGTTCTGCTAATTTTTTACATTTATCATCCCTGGTTTTTTATTAACAAAACATTATCAAGCGGGGATTTTCCTTATCTTTTTTTGGAAAATATCAAAGAATTTTCTTTTTTTCCAAACCCTCCTTTTTTATGGCTCGTTCCGTATTATCAAATTGGCGCAAGAGTTTTTGTTCAATATTTAGGATTAAGTTGGCATCTTGCAGAAAAAATTCTTTGGTTCTGGCCTTTTTTAGGATTATCTATTTTTTCTTCTTTTTATCTTACTCGTTCGTGGATTGGAGTACTTATTTACACTACTTCCACATATCCTTTAATGTTGGTTGGAGGAGGTCAAATGGGAGTAGCAGTCGCCTATGCATTGGCTCCTTTAGTTTTGAAACAATTTATTAATCTTGTGGACAGACTTGCTTTACCTTCTCAAAATTTCAAATTTAAAATTTCAAATTTAAAATTTCCGATGGGATTGGGTTTGGTTTTGGGAATTCAGATGATGTTTGATCCGAGGATAACGTATATCACTATGCTAGGAGTGTTTATATATATGTCAATAATTTTTTTTACTTCAAAAAAGATTCTTTTGAAAAATTTTTTAGCTTTTATAATTCCAATAATCTTTGCACTTTTTCTAAACGTTTTCTGGATAATTCCCATATTAACGTACGGATTTCCTAAAGGATTGGAAGGATATTCAAGTCTTTTAGGATTTCAATTTTTAAGCTTTGCAGATTTTTCTCATTCTTTTTCCATTCTTCACCCAAACTGGCCGGAGAACATATTCGGGAAGATTTACTTTATGAGAAGTGAGTTTGTCTTATTGCCGATTTTGGCATATTCGTCTTTACTTTTCTTAAAAAACAGAACGCAGAACCACGCAGAACAGAACGCAGAACCACGCAGGATCTTGTTCTTTGCTGCTTTAGGGTTAGTGGGGGCTTTTCTGGCAAAAGGGGCGAATCCTCCGTTTGGATTTGTAAATGAATTTCTTTTTCAATATTTTCCCGGGATGAGTATGTTTAGAGACGCAACCAAATTTTATTTATTAGTTGTCTTGTCTTACAGTGCGCTAATACCATTTAGTCTTCTTGCTATTTCAGAAAAAGTATCAAGTATCAAGTATCAAGTATCAAGTAAGAAAATTATTATACATAATACCTACTACATAATACTTACTTCATTTATAGTTTTTTGGATATTTTTAATCAGGCCGGCGGTGACGGGAGAGCTTGGGGGAGCATTTAAGTCCCATGATGTACCGCAGGAATACATTGGTTTTAAAAATTTTATCAATAAGCATCCCGATTCATTCAAAACTCTCTGGGTTCCGCAGAAACAGCGTTTTGGTTTCAGCTCGGTTCTTCATCCCGCGGAAGAATCTAAGGAAAACTTAACATCTTTAAAAAGAGAAAAAATTTCAGAAAGGTCAATAAAATATATCGTAGTTCCTTTTGACAGCGAAAAGGAGATTTTTCTAGATGATAGAAAATATAGTGAAAAGAGAAGAAACGAACTAATTAAGAGCCTTGATTCCTTGTCCTGGCTTCAAAAAATCCCCGAATTTGGAGATTTGGCTGTCTTTGAGGTAAAATAGGACTATGTTAAGTTTGGTTGTTCCAGTTTTTAATGAGGAGGAAAGCTTGCCTTTTTTCTATAAGGAGCTGATAGGTTTTTTAACCTCAAAAAAAATTGACTACGAAATAATTTTTATTGATGATGGTTCAACGGATAAATCATTAGTTTTCTTAAAAGAAGCTGCTTTAAAGAATAAAAAGATACGTCTTTTTTCCTTTCGAAAAAATCAGGGCAAAGCAGAGGCGCTGACCTTGGGATTTCAGAAGGCAAAAGGCGATTATGTCGCAACTTTGGACGCGGATTTACAGGATAAGCCTTCGGAAATAGAGAAGCTTCTCAAGGAAGCGAAAGAAGGTTGGGAAGTTGTTTGCGGATGGAGAAAAAACCGCAAGGATTCACTCTCTAAAATTTTAGCTTCTAAGTTTTTTAATTTTTCCGGCGCTTTTTTTTGGGGACTTCGGTTACACGATTATAACTGCGGTTTAAAGGTTTATACTCAAGATGCGGCAAAATCAATAAGGCTTTACGGAGGGATGCATCGTTTTATTCCTCTTTTGGTTTATCAAGCTGGTTTTTCGGTTAGTGAAGTTCCAGTTGTTCATCAGAAGAGAAAATACGGCGAATCGAAATACGGTTTTTCAAAAGTCTGGAAAGATTTACCGGATATGTTTACGATGCTTTTTTTAGGCAAATATAGCAAGAGACCTCTTCATTTTTTTGGAGTAATAGGGTTTATCTCTCTTTTTTTAGGAGGAGCAATTCTAATTTATTTAACTTTAGGTAAAATTCTTTTTGGACAAGGGATAGGAGACAGGCCAATACTATTTCTTGGAATTCTTCTCGTTCTTACCGGTTTTCAAGTTTTTTTTACAGGACTTTTGGCAGATTTGATATTAAATGTTTCACATAGGTCAGAAAATAATTTATCATCTATAACTAATTTATTAAAGTACTCAAGCGAAAAAATTTAAGAGAAATTCATGAAGGGTCAGGATATTATTTTTTTTGTTATTTTTGGTTTTTTGTTGATTAAGCAAAATCCCAAGTGGTCTGCAATTAGCGGAATTTTAGCACTGTTTTTGTCCATTCCACTTTTTAGTTTTTGGATCTTTTTTACAGCACAGAGACTTACTTTCTATGCTTCGGGATTCTTTTTTTTAGCAGTTATTCTTAGTATTATTAAATTAAGAAAAAATAAATGACAGATAAACAAAAAGCTTTTCTGGCAATATTTATAGGTTCTGTAATTGGAGGAGCAACAGCGGCGGTAAGTAAGATAGGTCTTTTGGAATTTCCACCCCTAACCTTTGCTTTTTTAAGATTTTTTCTTTCCTCTCTTATTATTCTTCCTTTTTTAATTAGATTTAAAAAAAATATAAAAAAAGATTTCGTTAATCTTTTTCCTGTTTCTCTTTTTGCAACCGTAAACATAGTTTTTTTTATTTTAGGACTTAAATTTACCACAGCAACAATATCCCAGCTTCTCTATGCGGGTGTTCCTCTTTTAACAGGGTTAATTGCTTTTATCTTTCTGTCGGAAAGACTAAGAATAGGTAAGATTTTAGGAATTATAATTGGTTTTATAGGGGTACTTGTTATTGTTCTTCTGCCTATGATTGAAAAAGGCAAGACTTTCTCCGGAGATCTTTTTGGAAATCTTCTTATTACAGTCGGAGTAATTTGTTTTTCTTTCTACATGGTTTTTTCCAAAGAAGCCCAGAAAAGATATTCTCCTTTTGAAGTGACAAGTGTATTTATTATTTTAACAACAATTGTTTTATTCCCCTTTTTTCTTTTTGATATAAAAGCGAATTACGGATGGTGGATAAATGTTGATCTTAGGGGAATTATTTCATTAATTTACATAGCTACAGTTGCAACTATTTTTACTTATATTCTTAATCAATACGCGATAAGGCATGGCGGTTCGGTATTTGCCTCAATGACTTATTATCTTTTGCCTGTTTTTGGCTTTTTGTCTTCATTTTTTATTTTGGGGGAAAGATTAACGGAAGGCATTGTAATTGGAGGGCTGCTTGCTCTTTTAGGAGTATTTTTAGCAACTATGCCGTTTAGGAGGATAAGAATTTGAAAATCGGAATTGATGTTAGTCAGTTAGCATATGAAAACAGCGGGGTAGGGAACTACCTCTTTAATCTTGTTCAGGGTTTAATCAAGATTGATAAGGAGAATGAGTATGTGCTTTTCTTTTCATCATTGAGGAAAAATTTTCAATTTTCAATTTTCAATTTTCAATCAAATCCAAATGTCAAAATAAAAAAATTTAAATTTCCCCCAATGCTTCTTGATTTGTTATGGAACAGGTTGCATGTTTTGCCAATTGAATGGCTGATTGGGGATGTAGACGTTTTTATAACTTCCGATTGGACAGAGCCGCCAACGAAAAAAGCAAAAAAAGCTACAATTTTATATGATTTAATAGTTTATAAATACCCGAAAGAAACAGATAAAAAAATTATTGATGTTCAGAAAAGAAAGCTTAATTGGGTTAAAAAAGAAAGCGATATTATTTTTTGCATATCAGATTCAACAAAAAAAGACGCTATTGAGATATTAGGAATAGATGAAAATAAATTGAAGGTTATACATCCGGGGATTAATAAAATTTGAAATTAAACATTATGAGGATCGGAATAAACGGATACGAGGCTGTAGTTCCCAGATTAGGCTACGAAGAGAATGGGTTGCCAAAAAGAGTTGGAAGTGGTGAATACTGCTATCAGCTTCTTGTCAATTTAAATAGGATTGACAAAAAGAATGAATATCTTATTTATCTCCCAAAAGAACCAACTTCTGATTTGCCGAAGGAATCATCGACCTGGCATTATAAAATAGTCAAAAAAAGATCAAAGTGGAATCTTTTTGATTTATCTTTTGCGTTCTTTAAAAGAGAAAGATTGGATGTATTTTTTTCTCCGACTCATTATCTTCCTCTTTTTCTCCCTTTTCCATCTGTTATTTCAATCTTGGATTTATCGTACTTAAAGTTTCCATCTCTTTTTAAAAAAAGAGATTTATACCAGCTTAAAATTTGGGGCAGATATTCAATAAGTAAAGCAAAAAAAATCTTGACAATTAGCGATTCGAGCAGGAATGATATAATCAAAGAGTACGGAATACCGGATGGGAAGGTAGCTGTAACATATCCCGGTGTAAAATCACAAATTCCAAATCATAAATTCCAAATAAATTCAAAAAATAAAATGCAAAATTCAAAATTAATTAAAGAGAAATACGGAATCGAAGGGGATTATATATTGTTTGTCGGAACCCTTCAGCCAAGAAAGAATGTTTCAGCGCTTATAGAAGCCTTCGCCCAAACACAGAAAAACACAAAACAGAACACGGAACTACGCGGAAAAGATCGTCCGCTTCAATTAGTGATTATAGGAAGAAAAGGATGGCAGTACGAGGATATTTTAGAATCGCCAAAAAAATTCAATATTGAAGATAGAGTTAAGTTTTTAGAAAATGTTACGGATGAAGATCTACCTCTCTTTTATAAAAATGCGCTTTGCTTTGTTCTTCCGAGCCTTTACGAGGGTTTCGGACTTCCTGTTTTGGAAGCTATGCAAAACGGATGTCCTGTTATAACAAGCAACACCAGCAGTCTTCCGGAAGCAGGGGGAGATGCGGCTTTATATGTTGATCCAAAAGATGCTAATGACATTTCAGATAAAATTCAAAAGCTAATTTCTAACAAAAAATTAAGAGATGATATGATAGAAAAAGGATACAAACAGGTTAAAAAATTTAGCTGGGAGAAAACAGCAGAAGAAACGCTTAAAGTATTAGAGGAGGCAGCTAAAAAATGAAGGATAAAGCGGGCAATGAATTATCTTCAACAGAAATAATAAATAAAGGCATGAATAGAATTAGTACAATCTTTTTGGAGTTTTGGGTTATGATTTTGCAATATATTATTGGCTACACGCCTTGTCATTACATAAGGCGGTTTTTTTATAGGTTATCTGGCATGAAGATTGGTAAAGGGTCAACCCTACATATGGAAGCAAGATTTTATAATCCAGGCAATATTGAGATAGGAGGAGATACAATTATTGGAGAAAAAGTTGTTCTTGACGGCAGAGATCGTTTGAGGATAGGAAATCATGCGGATATTGCTTCGGAGGTTATGATTTATAACGCAGAACACGACGTTAAAGATTCTGGTTTCAAAGCTATTTTTGAGCCGGTTGAAATAGGAGACTATGTTTTTATTGGTCCTAGGGCAATTATTCTTCCGGGAGTAAAAATTGGCAAGGGAGCAGTTGTGGGAGCAGGAGCAGTAGTTACTAAAAATGTTGAAGAATATAGCATAGTCGGGGGGGTCCCCGCAAAAGTAATAGGACAGCGGCCAAAAGATTTAAATTATAAATTAGGTAGAGCAGCCTGGTTCCGTTAGAAAATATCAAATTTGAATATCAAAAGAATGATTCTTTCAATTATAGTCCTCTCTTATAATACAAAAGACCTAACACTTAACTGCCTTAATTCAATAATAGATCAATATAAAGAACAATTAAAAAAAGAGGAGTTTGAGATTGTTGTCGTAGACAATAATTCAACAGACGATTCAGTATTAAGCATAAAGAAGAAAGCATTAAACAATAAGAATATTAACTTGATTGAAAATAAAGAGAATACAGGATTTTCTAAGGGGTGTAATGCTGGAACAAAGGTAGCAAGGGGAAAATATCTTTTGTTTCTAAATTCAGACACGGAAATTACAGATAAAGGACTTTTGGGAATGACGGATTATTTAGAAAAAAATCCTAAAGTTGGGATTCTGGGAGGAAAATTAAAGAATAAAGATGGATCTATTCAAAGATCTTATGGAAATTTTTTTAATCTTTGGAATACTTTTGTTTGGCTTTTTATGGGGGAAAGACTCTCCTTTTATAAAAATAGCTCAAAAGAAAAAATAGTTGATTGGGTAAGCGGTGGATTAATGATGATTAGAAGTGATCTTTTTAAAAAACTCTCCGGTTTTGATGAGAATTTTTTTATGTACATTGAAGATATGGAATTGTGTTATAGGGCAAAAAAATTAGGCTGGCTTTCTTACTTTTATCCCGGTATAAATATAATACATAATCATCAAGGTAGCAGTAATAGGACATATGCTATACTTAGTATCTATAAAGGCCTTTTGTATTTTTACAAAAAACATAAAAGTTTCTGGGAATATTTTCTACTTAAGTCAATGCTTAAGAAAAAAGCTCTTTTTGGTATCTCGTTAGGATATTTAACCAACAATAATTATTTAAAAAAAACATATCTGTCAGCTCTTAAAGTTTAATTTATGAAGATGCTTCAAAAATTAAGGGAGAATATTCTTTTAACCGCTTCACTTTTTCTTGTTGCCTTTATTCCTCTTTATCCGAAGCTTCCCATTTTAGATATTAAAAACACCTGGGTTTATATTCGGGCAGAGGATTTTATTGTTTTCCTTGTTCTTTCTATTTGGGTTTCCTTAATGTTTCTAAGGAAGGTGAGTTTTAAAACTCCTTTAACCATGCCGATTCTAATATTTTGGACGGTCGGTATTGTGGCTACCCTTCATGGCGTAATTTTAATTTTTCCTTCTCTTGATGGAGTTTATGCGAATGTAGCTCTTTTGAATTATTTAAGAAGAATAGAGTATTTGAGCTTATTTTTTATTGGCTATGCAGCTGTTAAGGATAAGAAAAATATTCTCTCTATTTTTTGGGTCTTAGTTGGTACCTTATTTCTTATTGCTTTTTATGGAATAGGACAGAAATACCTGGGATTCCCCGCTTTTTTAACCATGAATGAAGAGTTTGCTAAGGGAATTCCAATCAGACTTTCTTCTTTATCCAGGGTTTCGTCTACTTTTGGAGGGCATTACGATTTGGCAGCTTATTTAGTTTTGATTCTTCCAATTATAGGAAGCATGGCTCTTGCTTTTAAAAATTATTTTGTGAAACTTATTCTTTTAATAGGAGTTGTTTTAGGCTTTGTTTTAATATTTATGACTGTTTCCAGGGTTTCATTCTTTGTTCTTCTTCTTTCTATGGTTTTTATGCTCTTTATGCATAAGAAAAAATTGGCAATATATTCTGTTTTGGCAGTTGTATTGATGAGCTTTGTTTTTCTTACTTTTTCTACCAGTCTTTTGCAAAGGTTTGGAAATACATTCAAGGAAATAGATGTTGTTTTAACTGCTAAAGAAGGAGCAGCGGTTGGACATGTTCAGTATATCTCCAAGGAACAATTTAAAGACAGGTTCATAAGAATTAAATATGGTTCCACTAAAAGCCAGGTTGATTCTGCAATGTCTGCTCTTAAGAGAAATATAAAATCAGAGGAGGAGTTAGCTAGTCCTTCTGCCCTAATAGTCCCCTATGAAACTCTTCCCCAAATGATTCCTTTAGTTGTTGAGCCAAATAGTCCAACAGGTGAAAATTTGCCCCAGGGTACAGGTTATATAAATCTAACCCTTACTCCAATAAAAGATAAGATTGGAAGATTCTACTATCAAAAAGCGAATGATGATCCTTCTTCGGAAATATTAGCTATCGAAGGTGACTTTTTAATTAAAAAAGTTGTTGCATATGATCTTTCTTTCACAACAAGGTTTCAAGGAGAATGGCCAAAGGCATTGGATATTTTCAAAAAGAGCATTTTATTCGGAGGGGGATACTCGGCTACAGGTTTAGCTGTTGATAATAATTATCTTCGAATATTGGGAGAAGTGGGTTCTTTAGGTTTCATATCATATTTTGCCATAATTCTATTCTTTGTGATTTACATTCTTAAAATCTTGCCCAATATCGAATCCAAGCTTATAAAAAGTTTCGTTTTTGGTTTTCTTGCCGGAAGTTTTGGTTTGGCTTTAAATGCAGTATTTATAGACGTTTTCGAAGCTTCAAAGATTGCTTTTAGTTTTTGGCTATTAACCGGCATTACCTTAGGAACACTGCATTTCTACCAAACTAAACCTATAAATATTTATGAAGAGTTTAAGAAAATGACAACATCTTCTTATGCAATTATAATTTATCTTTTTATTTTTACTTTTGCCAGTCTTTACAGTATTACAAATTATTTTTTAGTCGGAGATGATTTTACTTGGTTTAGATGGATAGCAGACGGGAAAGATTCTGTTTTGAATTACTTTTTAAACTCTGAAGGCTTCTTTTATAGACCTGGATCAAAAATTTATTATCTTTTAATGTATGAAACTTTTTGGCTTAATCAAAGTATTTATCATTTTGTTTCCATTTTTCTTCATTTTCTTGTCTCTGTTCTTTTATTCTTTATTTCAAAGAGAATTCTTAAAGACGCATTTCTTGCTGCAGGGGCTTCTTTTCTTTTTCTTGTTTTGACAGGATATTTAGAGGCAGTATTTTGGATATCTTCCACAGGTTTTCTTTTTACGTCGGTCTTTTCCCTATTGAGTTTACTTTTCTTTATTTTATGGGATGAGCAAAAGAAAAAAAGCCTTCTTGTCATTTCTTATATTTCCCTAATTCTGGGGTTGTTGTTCCATGAGCTTGGTATTGTTACTCCGCTTTTTTTAATTCTTTATTCCAAAGTAATTAAAGAGCGGTCCTTCAAGGAACTGATTAGTAAAAATTATCTTTTTCTTTTTTCTCCTTTATTGCCTTATTTTATTCTCCGTTTTGTTTCCCAAAGCCACTGGTTTAACGGGGATTACAGCTATAATATTTTAAAATTTCCATTAAACGCAGCTGGAAATGCAGTAGGATATTTAATGTTGGACTTCTTTGGTCTTATGTCCTTAAGTCTTTATCAGGGCTTAAGAAATTTCTCGAGGGAAAACATATTAATAGGATTAATAATTTTCGGTGTAATTAGCTTTGTTTTTTACCATATCTTTAAAAGAATTAAAAAAATGGAAAAAGAAGATAGGAAAATTATTATTTTTTCCCTTTCTTTCTTCTTAATATCCCTTCTGCCTTTCTTAGGACTAGGTAATATTACCTCAAGATATAGTTATCTTTCTTCGGTTGGTTTTGTAATCCTGTTGGTTTTCTCTTTTAAAAAAATATACAATTATTTAATTTTCAATGGACGTAGTATTGCTACGCTGACCTTAAGCATAGTTATAGGAATATTTGTTTTGCTACATATCTCTCAGTTACAAAAAGCGCAGGTAGAATGGTCATCTGCCGGAGATAAATCACGAGCATTTTTAACTTCACTTAATGGGTTTTATGAGGATGAATGGTCTAAAATTCCTTTAAATTTCTATTTTGTTAATGTTCCAATTAGAAATGGTGACGCTTGGGTGTTGCCTGTCGGTCTAAAAGATGCCGTATGGCTGATTTTTAGAAATGAGAAAATTTCTGTATATCAATTAAATTCAACAGAAGATGCGGTATCTTTAATAGAAGACCCAGCAAGAGATAAAGTTTTTGAATTCCAGGACGATGGAAGTTTAGTTGAATTTAGAAAACTTCAAAATGGGAAAATAAACAAGGTAGACAGATAGCTACATGAAAAAAATCCATTTTTTTTTATTGTTTTTAATTCTGATTTCGGCTTTTCTAGTTCGTCTGTATAGATTTGACAGTCCGATTGCAGATTGGCATTCCTGGAGACAAAGCGATACCTCTTCGGTTTCCAGAAACTTTGTTCAAAATGGTTTTGATGTCCTTCATCCAAAATTTGATGATTTATCCAATGTTCCTTCAGGGCTTGATAACCCAAACGGGTACAGGTTTGTGGAATTTCCAATTTATAATCTAGTCCAGGCAGGATTATCCTCTCTTTCCGACTCTTTAACTTTAGAGCAGTGGGGGAGAATTGTAACTATTTTTTCCCAGCTTTTATCTATAGTTTTTCTTTATCTTTTGGTAAAAAAGTATGCAGGCAATACTGCGGCCATCTTTGCCGCATTTTTCTTTGCCTTCTTGCCATACAACATTTATTTTGGAAGAACCATACTCCCGGATCCGACTATGGTAGCGGCTTCGCTGGGAGGCATTTATTTTTTTGATAAATGGACGGAAAATAATTCAAAGTTCAAAATTCAAAATTACTTACTTTTTTTTCTATCCATTGTTTTTACTTCTTCTGCATTGCTTCTTAAGCCTTATGCGTTGTTTTTTACTCTACCAATCATATATTTATCATTTAAATCTTTTAATCTTAAATTTCTGTTTAAATGGCAGCTTTGGCTTTTTGTAGTATTAACCCTTGCTCCTTTGCTTCTCTGGAGGTATTGGATGCAGCAATTTCCCGAGGGAATCCCTCAAAGCAATTGGCTTTTTAACGAAGGAAATATACGTTTTAAGGGATCATTTTTCCATTGGATATTTGGCGACAGAATAGGACGTCTTATTTTAGGATATTTTGGCTTGCCTCTTCTATTTTTTGGTTTAATCAGAAAAAGGGAGGCGAAAGAAGGATTGTTTTTTATCTCTTTTTTGTTTTCTTCTCTCTTATATCTTATTGTCATGGCCAGGGGAAATGTTCAGCATGATTATTATCAGATTTTAATTATTCCAAGCATAGCAATATTCTTGGGGCTAGGCTGTGAATTTGTGTTTAAAGCGGCAAATTTTTTCAACAAATGGACTTCATATACGATTCTTTTAATCTGTATTCTTTTTTCTTTTATGTTTGGATGGTTTTTTGTCAGGGATTTTTTTAATATAAATAATCCTTCAATTATTTCTGCTGGGAAAGCGGTTGATAATCTAACAGAAAAGGATGCAAAAATCATTGCCAATTATAATGGAGATACTTCATTTCTTTACCAAACAAAAAGAAAAGGTTGGGCAAGTTTTGAAAAACCGCTTCCTGAAATGATTAAAATAGGAGCCAGCTATCTTGTCCTTGTTAATCCAAAAAAAGAAGATTATGGCCTGCAGAAAGAATACAAAATTATGTCATCAACTTCAGACTACATCCTTTTTGATCTTAAAAACAGATGAAAATATTAATGGTTTCTTCATTTTTGCCTTATCCTCTTTATTCGGGTGGACATATTAGGCTTTATAACTTAATTAAAGAACTTTCAAAAAAGCACGAAATCATTCTAGTTTGCGAAAAAAGAGATTGGCAAACTAAAGATGATGTTTCTGAAGTTGAAAAATTCTGTTCTGTTATAACCGTTCCTAGAAAAAGACAGTGGTCTTTGGGAAACATTTTAAAAACCGGATTTTCAAAAAATCCTTTTCTAGTTGTCGGTCATACAAATGGCTTAATGAAAAAAGAAATTATAAAAATACTTAGTAAAGAAAAATTTGACCTTATTCATGTAGAAACATTCTATGTGATGCAAAATTTACCAAAAACAAACCTGCCTATTGTTTTAGCTGATCACAATATTGAATATCTTGTTTACAAAAGGTTTGCAAATCAGGCTTCATTATTTTTAAAACTCTTTTTTTACCTTGACGTTTTAAAGATGAAGTTTATAGAAGAAGATTATTGGAAAAAAGCCACCAGGGTTGTTGCGGTTTCTGAAGACGAAAAAAGATTAATGAACGGCAATGATATTGTTGTAATTCCAAATGGAGTAAACGTAACAAAATTCAAAGTTGAAAGTTTAAAGTTGAAAGAAGGAAATAAGGAGCGAAGATTACTTTTTATCGGGGATTTTAAATGGATGCAGAATAGAGATTCTATTGATTGGATTTTAAAAGAGATATGGCCAGAAATTAAAGCGAAAATTCAAAATTCAAACATAAAGCTTAATCTAAAGATGTGGATAGTTGGCAGAAATATACCAGACTCAATTAAGAAATTAGCAAATGGTAGCTTAGATGTTATTTTTGAGGAAAATGCCGAGGATACGGTTGATATTTTTAATAAATCATTCTTACTTCTTGCTCCAATTAGAGTCGGAGGAGGAACAAGCTATAAAATTCTCGAAGCAATGGCCAGTGGAATTCCTGTTATAACAACAAGGCTTGGGATAGAAGGAATTAAAGCAAAAGAAGACGAGGAAGTTATTATTGCAAATAATACAGAGGATTTTGCCAATAGAGCGTTAGAGGTTTTAAAAGATGAGAATCTTTATGAAAAATTATCTAAAAAAGGAAGAAGCCTAATCGTTGAAGAGTATGATTGGGAGAATATAAGTAAAAAACTGGAAGAAACCTACTTATCTATTTTGAAATGATTGATTTATCTATAATTATTGTTTCCTATAATACAAAAGAGCTTTTAAAAGAGTGCATCCAGTCAATAGAAGATACTCTTCAAAGCCATTCTTTTGAAGTTATAGTCGTTGATAACGGATCGACTGATGGGTCTGTAGAGGAAATTAAAAATTTCTCGCGAAGCGAGATCTTGCTTCGCAAGACAAAAATCAAAATTATAGAAAACAAGGGAAATCTTGGTTTCTCAAGAGCAAATAATAAAGGCATTGAACAATCGAGCGGACGCTATATTTTATTTCTTAATTCAGATACTGTGGTTTATAAGAATACGATTGATTCTATGATTGAATTTATGGATCATAATAAAGAAATTGGGGCAGCAACATGCAGGGTTGAACTTCCAAATGGAAAATTGGATGATGCTTGTCACAGGGGTTTCCCAACTCCTTGGAATTCTTTAAATCATTTTAGCGGAGTATCTAAAATATTTTCAAGATCAAAAATTTTTGCGGGCTACAGCCTTGGTTATATGGATTTATCAAGACCGCATGAGATAGATGCTTTATGCGGAGCTTTTATGATTGTCCGTCGAGAAGCTGGAGAACAGATTAGCTGGTGGGATGAGGATTATTTTTGGTACGGAGAGGATTTGGATTTTTGCTACAGATTAAAAAAGAAGGGATGGAAAATTTACTATACGCCCGAGGTTTCGATTCTTCATTACAAGGGCGCCTCGGGAGGACTTAAAAACACATCGGCTCATTTAACAAAGGCAGATAGCGAAACAAAAAAACTTGCACAACAGGCACGTTTTGACGCCATGAGGATTTTCTATAACAAGCACTATAAAGACACTTATCCCGGAATCGTTAGTTGGATAGTAAATCGCGGAATTGATATTCGGAGCCGCCTCTCTTAGGTTAGCTTTGTTAACTCTTTAAGAATTGGTATAATTCCTTTATGAGGATTGGAATTGATTGCAGGCTTTGGAATGAATCAGGAGTCGGGCGGTATATAAGGAACCTTGTAAAACATCTTCAAGTCTTAGATAAAAAAAACGAATATATATTGTTCGTCCTTAATAAGGACTATGAACAGCTTAATTCTCAATTTTCAAATGGCAATTTTCATCTACGGAAGGCTGATATTAGGTGGCATTCAATAGAAGAACAAATTAATTTTCCATTACTTTTGAATAACCAAAACCTGGATCTAGTTCACTTTCCTTATTTTTCAGTCCCCTTTTTGTATAAGAGGCCTTTTGTTGTCACAATTCACGATTTAATTTTGTATGATTATTCCACAGGCGAAGCTTCAACTTTGCCTCTTCCTTTATATAAAGCTAAGCTATTGGGATATAAATTCATTATTTCAAGTGCGGCAAAAAATTCCAAAAAAATAATTGTTCCAACAAATGCTGTTAAGGAAGATATTCTAAGAAATTTAAAAATAGCATCGGAAAAGATCGTAGTGACATATGAAGGGATAGACGAAACAGTATCAAGTATTGAGTATAAAGAATTAAGTATGAAAAAAAATACTAAATACAAAATACTAAATACAAAATACTTTCTCTATGTTGGGAATGCTTATCCACACAAGAATCTTGAAAGACTTTTAGAAGCCTTTCAGCAATTCAAAATTCAAAATTCAAAATTCAAAATTCCAGTTCAAAATTCAAAATTGATTTTAGTAGGGAAAGAAGATTTCTTTTATAAAAGACTTAAGGAAAAAGTTAAAAAGATGGATGTTGGGGATTCTATTCAGTTCTTTGGTGAGGTGTCTGATTGGGAATTAAAAGAACTTTATAAAAATGCCAAAGCTCTTGTTCTCCCTTCATTAATGGAAGGATTTGGGCTTCCTGCATTGGAAGCTATGAGTAATAATTGCCAGGTTTTAGCTTCAAATACACCAGCTCTTAAAGAAGTTTGTCAGGATGCGGCAATTTACTTTGATCCTTATGACGTTGATGATTTAGCTAAAAAGATGGAAGATATCAATTCCAATAATGGGTATGATTATAGCGAAAATATAAAAAAGGGTTTCCAAAGGTCAAAAATGTTCTCTTGGAAAAAAATGGCAGAGCAAACTCTTAAGATATATAATCAATTCATATGAATCATTCTGTAAAGACAGGTTTTAGCTTTGGTTTAACTTCGGCGATAATTACTACCTCCGGATTAATGGTTGGTTTAAATTCAGGTACTCATTCAAGACTGGTGGTTATAGGCGGTATATTAATAATTGCCGTAGCTGATTCTTTTTCCGATTCTTTAGGCATTCATATTTCCGAGGAGTCGGAAAATATTCACACCCATAAAGAAATTTGGCTTTCTACAATTTCAACTTTTTCGGCAAAATTTATTTTTACCATGACATTTCTTATTCCGGTAATTTTTTTGCAGCTTACAGAAGCAATATTAGTTAGTATTATTTGGGGATTAAGCTTACTTTCGATTATAAGCTATAAGATGGCTAAGGAAAGAAAAATAAAACCATGGGGGGTAATTTTTGAGCATCTGATTACCGCTCTTATAGTTTTAATAGCCACAAATTTTATTGGCGGGTGGATATCATCAATGTTTAAATAGTTTCTCTATGAAAGTTGCGATAGTTTATGATCGCGTAAATAAGTGGGGAGGTGCTGAAAGAATACTATTGGCGCTTCGTAGCATTTTTCCGGATGCTCCGCTGTTTACCTCGGTTTATAATAAAAAAAAAGCTTCGTGGGCAGAAGTATTTAATATAAAAACTTCATTTTTGCAGAGTTTTCCTTTAGCATCGTCTCATCACGAACTTTATGCAAGTTTAATGCCGATTGCTTTTGAAAGTTTTAATTTTGAAGAATACGACTTAGTTATTTCGGTCACAAGCGAGGCGGCAAAAGGGATAATCACAAAACCAAAAACATTGCATATTTGTTATTGCTTAACTCCAACCAGATATCTTTGGAGTTCCCACAACGATTACTTTGTAAATCCTGTCTTTAAATTTCTATCAAAACCTTTTGTTTCTTATTTGAGAAAATGGGATAAAATTGCTTCTAATAGACCGGACCATTACATAGCCATTTCAAAAGAGGTCCAAAAGCGAATAAAAGAATATTACGGCATAAATTCAGAATTGATTTATCCGTCGGTTGGATTAAAACCAGATTCTTTACCGGATAACTTCAGTAAGGGCAATTATTTTCTGGTTGTCTCCCGTCTCGTTCCATATAAGAGAATAGATATCGCAATCAAAGCTTGTAACAGGCTTAAATTACCCTTAAAAGTTGTCGGAAAAGGAATAGAGGAAAAAAGACTAAAAAAAATATCAGGGCCCACCATTGAATTTTTATCGGACTTGACTGATAAGGAACTTTCCAATTATTATAAAAATGCCAAAGCTCTTATTTTTCCCGGAAATGAAGATTTTGGATTAGCAATGCTTGAATCCCAACTTCATGGCAGGCCGGTGTTGGCTTTTAGGGGCGGAGGAGCAAAAGAGCTTATAATCGAAGGAAAAACAGGAGAGTTTTTCGATGAGCAAAGCTCAAAAGCCCTGATAAGCCTATTGGAAAATTTTGATGAAAAAAGATATAATAGTTCCTGTTGCGTAAGAAATGCGGAAAAATTTTCGTCCGAAAAATTCAAGAGTGAATTTGTAAGTTTTATAAAATCTTTATGAAAATAGTTATTTTTGCCGGCGGAGTTGGTACTCGACTTTGGCCACTATCCAGAAAGCACACGCCCAAACAATTCGAGAAGATAATTGGAGAAAAATCCACCCTTCAGCTTGCAGTCCATCGGCTTGTGCCTGATTTTGACTTTGAAGATATTTATATTTCAACCGGCAAAAAATATGTAGACATTGTTAAAGACCAGCTTCCGGAAATTCCGCAAGAGAATATAATAGGAGAACCAATAATGAGGGACGTCGGTCCGGCAGTTGGACTAGTGGCTTCTATACTTTTTAAGCGATTTAGCGATGAGCCGATGGCAATTTTATGGAGCGATCATTTGGTAAAAAAAGAAGAGCTTTTTAAAAAAGCGCTTAAAACAGCAGAGGAATTAATAGTTAAAAATCCGGCCAAGATTATTTTTATAGGACAAAAACCCCGTTTCGCAAGTCAAAATCTTGGATATATTTCTTTTGGGAAAGAAATTGAAAAAGTAAATGACTTTCCTTTGTATGAATTCAAAGGATTTAAGTATAAACCCGATCTTGAAACAGCAATAAAATATCTGGCAGACGGGCATCATGCATGGAATTTGGGATATTTTGTAACTACACCAAAATTCCTTCTTGGAGAATATGAAAAACTAGCGCCGGAAGTTTATGAAAAACTTATGAATATTTCAATTTCCTATGGAACTGATCGATTTGAGAATGTTATAGATGAAGTTTATCCGACCATAGAGAAGATTCATTTTGATAATGCGATATTGGAAAAGCTTAAAAACGAAGATGCTTATGTTATTTCTGAAAACATAGAATGGAGCGATATTGGGGCATGGGAGGCATTAAAAGAAGCCTTAAGCGAAAAGGAAGATGAAAATGCAACTAAAGGAAAAGTTATGCTTGAGGATTCAAGAGACTCTTTAGTTTTCAGTTATACTGATCAGCTGACGGTAGGTATTGATTTGGATGACATGCTTGTAGTTAATACCCATGATGTCACTTTAGTTTGTCCGAAAAGTTCCGTTCCCAAAATTAAAAAGCTGGTTGAAAGCCTGTCCGGCGGCCCTAATGAACATCTGACTTAATTAAGTATGCCTTACATCGAAATAGAAAAAAGCAAATTTTATATAGTGGTAAAGAGATTGTTGGATATTGCTTTCTCGCTTTTTTTACTTATTTTATTTTCGCCGATTATAATTATTGTTGGAATTTTAATAAGGATGGATTCAAAAGGTCCATTTTTGGCAGATACTCCTCAAAGAGTTGGGAAAAATGGAAATACTTTTAAGATGTATAAATTTCGGTCAATGATTCAAAACGCCCATGAAATGCTTCACGAAAGTCCTAAATTTGCAAAACTCTTTAATACTTATAAAAAAGAAAGCTATAAGTTAAAGGATGACCCGAGAGTTACTCGCGTTGGGCATTTTATCCGTAAGCATTCATTAGATGAAGTTCCTCAAATCATAAATGTTCTAAAGGGAGAAATGAGTTTGGTGGGGCCCAGGGCATATTACCCTGACGAACTTAGGGAACAGCAAAAAAAATATCCAAAAACAAGAGACTCTGTTAAAGTTGTGCTTTCTGTAAAACCCGGGATTACAGGGTTTTGGCAAGTTTCGGGAAGGTCGGAGATAAATTTTGATAAAAGAATTGAAATGGACGCTCTTTACGTTAGGAAAAGATCAGTCCTGTATGATCTTTGGATAATTGCAAAAACTCCTTGGGCCATGGTTAGCGGAAAGGGAGCTCTTTAACTTGACAGTTTGCCCAATTATTATGTAGGATATAATTTATGGAAGGTTTTGGAAGAATAGATTTAAAGGATAACGCTTCAGCTTCAGTTAAGAATAATAATGGTCTTTTAAAGCGTAAAAAAATTTTAATTCCTCTTCTTGTAATTATAGTTTTAGGTTTATTTTCTCTTTTCTTTGTTGTTTTACCTGCTCAAAGGACATATGCTTCGGCAAGAAAAGCTTATACCCAGGCTAAAAAAGCAGTGGATGCAATAAAAAAGCAAAACGTTGTCGTTGCAAGCTCGGAGCTTAAAAAAGCAAAAGAAGACTTAAAAGAAACTCAAGAAGACCTTTTGGCCCTTTCATTCCTGCGTTTTGTTCCGATAGCTTCGGGTTACTATAACGATGCGGATCATTTAATAAAGGCAGGCTCTTACGGTCTGGATGCGGCATCTGTCCTTGTTGGAGCAATAGAGCCTTATGCCGACCTTCTTGGGTTTAAAGGCCAGGGTAGTTTTGTAATGGGTTCGGCAGAACAAAGAATACAAACAGCTGTAATGACCATGGGTAAGATTACACCAAAAATAGATGAGGTTTCCTCTTCTTTTGTATTAGCTCAAAAAGAAATAAATGCCGTAAACCCAAATCATTACCCGGGTTTTATTATGGACGGAAAGATTAAGAATCAGCTTTTGCAAATTCAGGACATTGCCGGTAAGAGTGTTACTGCCATAGATGAAGCGCGCCCTTTAATTAAAGTTTTGCCTTCTCTTTTGGGGGAAACAAAAGAAAAGAAATACTTAGTTTTATTTCAAAACGATAAAGAGCTTAGAGCAACAGGAGGATTTATAACTGCTTATGCCATTTTTAGAATCGATAAGGGAATAATTCACGTTGATGCTTCCGATGACATTTATAATTTAGACAACAGAATGACCAAGAGAGCCAAGGCTCCGGAGCCTATTTTAAAATATTTGCCGAAAGTTACCACTTTTAATTTAAGAGATTCCAACTTATCCCCTGATTTCATAGAATCAATGAAAACTTTTGAATCTATGTATGATAGTATTCCCGGTAAAACAAAGGTTGATGGAATTATTGCCTTAGACACCCATGTTTTGGTTTCGACCATAAAAATATTAGATGACGAGGTGTTTGCCGCCGGAATTAAATTTAATACCAAACAAGATCCAAGATGCAATTGTCCCCAGGTTATTTATGTTTTGGAAGATAATATTTCAAGGCCTGTTAATTATCAAAAAAGCGGCAGAAAAGATCTTTTGGGTGCACTTCTTTATTCAATTATGGAAAAATCCTTAAAATCATCACCAAAAATATATTGGGGGCCCTTAATCCAGGATCTGTTAAATGAGGCAAACCAAAAGCATGTACTTTTCTATCTTTATGACAAAGAAGCCCAGGGAGGAATCGAGGCTCTTAATGCGGCCGGGAAGATAAGAGATTTCGAAGGAGATTATTTACATATCAATGATGTTAATTTTGCCGGAGCTAAATCCAATATGTATGTTTCTCAAAGCGTAACCCAAAATATAGATATTCAAAGCGACGGAACAATTACCAAGACGGTGACTATAGATTATAAAAATCCATATCCTCCCTCTGACTGCAATTTAGAGAGAGGCGGTTTATGTTTAAACGCCGAGTTTAGAGATTGGCTTAGGATTTATGTACCGAAAGGAAGCAAATTGATTGACAGTCAAGGGTCGGAGGTAAAGATTACTACAAGCGAGGATTTGGGGAAAACAGTCTTTGAAGGCTTTTTAACCGTTCGTCCTTTAGGAAAAGCAAGTTATACCTTAAAATACAGCTTGCCCTTTAAATTAGCTGCCGGTTCATCTTTGCCACTTCTAATTCAAAAACAACCGGGAACCGATAAGAATAAATACGAAATTAAGCTTAAAGGAAGAATAATTGAGAAGTTTGATTTATTAACGGATAAGGAAACAAAAATAAAGCCTTAATGAGATCTTACAAAGCAGAGGGGATAGTAATTAAAAGAAGAAATTTTGGCGAAGCAGACAGGATTTTAACTGTATTTACGAAAAATAATGGCAAGATTCAAATTAAGGCAATAGGCGTAAGAAGGATTACAAGCCGCCGTTCGCCCCACGTAGAACTTCTTAATCATTCAGTTCTTTCTCTTCATAAAGGGAAAAGTTTATCAATTTTAACCGAAGCCCAAACCCTAAGTGATTTTTCAAGTATTAAAACCGATTTGCTTAAGGTAGGGTTTGCATACCATATTTGCGAACTTATTGACGGGTTGTGCGCGGAAAATCAGGAAAATTGGACAATTTTTAATCTTTTGCAAAATACACTAGACCGCTTATCAAAAGAAGAAGATATTTTATTTATCATTCACGATTTTGAAATTGAACTTCTAACTCTTTTGGGTTTCTGGTCCAGAAACAGATCAACCGAAAATTTGAATACTTCTTTATTTATCGAAAATATCCTAGAAAGAAAATTAAAAACAAAACCTCTTCTTTCAAGACTTCAGTAAGGTTTATTTAACAATATTAGGCAATATCTGGCAATATTAGGCAAGATTTGGTAAACTATTTTTATGAAGATTCCTCCAAATTATATTATTACTCTTGAAATCTTAGAACAGATTGCCAAAATTGAAGCAAACATAATTTATCTTTCTTCCTTAAATGTTTCTTCATTAATTAAAGAAAAAATTCAAAGAAAAAGCATTCTTAAAAGTTCACTTTTTTCAGCAAGAATTGAAGGAAATCCTTTAACCTTGGATGATATTGATAGGAATGACGAATCAGTCGAGAAAAAAGAAATCATTAATATTTCAAAAGCTGCCGAATTTATAAACAAAAAAATTCGGGCGAAAACAAAAATTACAAAAAGGACAATTTTAAATTTACATTCAGTAGTAATGAAAAATATTTCTTCCGGCGCTGGTAAATTCAGACATGAAGTAAGCGCAATTTTTAACCAGGCAGGAATTGCCATTTATATTACACCGCCTCCTAATCAGGTTCTAACGTTGCTTGATCAAATGTTAAAATATGCAAATTCCAATACAGAGAGGTTTCCTTTAATAAATGCTTTTGTATCGCATCTTGTTTTTGAAAAAATCCATCCTTTTATTGACGGAAACGGAAGAGTCGGAAGGCTTCTTGTAGATGCAATTCTTAAATCAAAATACAATAACTATAATTTTTCAGTTCCTTTTGAGGAATGTCTGGATGACCATAAAGAAGAATATTACTATTATCTAGATAGCGGTTTGTCAAAAACAGAAGATTATCTTCTGTTTATGCTAAAAACTTTTTATGAACAGACAGAAAAACTAAAAGAAGATTTTAATCGGGAATTAAATAAAAGGGAAACACTGTTTCTTCCTCCGCGTCAGGAAGAAATTTTTAATATAATTAAAGACCAAAATATTGTTTCTTTTGACACAGTCAGACGCAGATTTCTTAAGGTTCCAGATCGAACACTTCGTTATGATCTAAAGAAATTACTGGATAAAGGTTTGATCCTCAAAATCGGAACCACAAAAGGAGTTTATTACAAAAGCAAAACTCAAGATTAAAAGACTCTTTTATTGTATCCTTTTTTTTGTTATTATCAGTTCATGGGTGAGAATAACTTGATGGAGAAGATTGTTGCTCTTTGTAAAAGACGGGGTTTTGTTTTTCCGGGGAGTGAGATTTATGGAGGTCTAAATGGAACCTGGGATTTAGGGCCTCTTGGTGTTTTTTTGGCAAATAATATTAAAACAGAATGGTGGAAAAGTATTGTTCTTTCCAGGGATGATGTGGTTGGTTTGGATTCTTCAATAATTTACAGTCCAAAAGTTTGGGAAGCATCGGGCCATATCTCATCTTTTACCGATCCTTTGGTTGAATGCAAGATCTGTCATGAAAGATTTAAAGAAGATAATAAGGAAGAGATAGGAAGCCACGCAAAAACCCACGAAAAATCTGATTGGACTGACGTAAAGCAATTTAACCTCATGTTTAAAACCTATGTCGGACCACTCGATGATGAAAAAAATAAAACATATCTTCGTCCGGAAACCGCCCAGGGAATATTCATTAATTTTTCAAATGTTTTAGATTCAACCCGAATTAAAATTCCTTTTGGAATTGCCCAGATCGGAAAAGGTTTTCGAAATGAAATAACAACCGGAAATTTTTTGTTTAGAGTAAGAGAATTCGAAATGATGGAGCTGGAATTTTTTTCAAACCCAAAAGAAGCTGATAAATGGTACAAATATTGGAAAGAAGAAAGATTAAACTGGTACCTGTCATTAGGAATAAATAAAGAAAATATTAAGATTTTAGAGCTGCCAAAAGAAGATATTGCCCATTACTCCAAGGGGACATCTGAAATTTGGTACAAATGGCCGTTTACGGCTAATGGTGAGGATTTTGGGGAACTTGAGGGAATTGCAAACAGAGGGGATTATGATCTTACCCATCATTCAAAATATTCAGGAAAAGATCTTTCTTATTTTGATCAGGAGGCAAATGAGCACTTCACCCCATATGTTATTGAGCCGTCGGTTGGAGTAGGAAGGGCAATGTTAGCTTTTTTGCTTGATGCGTATCATGAAGATAAAGATCGCATTCTTTTAAGGCTTCACCCCAAGCTTGCTCCGTATAAAGTTGCCGTTTTTCCGCTTTTGGCAAATAAAGAAGAATTGGTTAAAAAAGCACGGGGAATTTATGAGAGCTTAAAGCCCGAAACGATGGTGGCTTGGGACGATAGGGGCAACATTGGCAAGCGTTATGCTTCCCAAGACGAAATAGGTACCCCTTACTGCGTCACAGTTGATTTCCAAACATTAGATGATCAAACAGTCACTGTCCGCGACCGCGACACAACAAAACAGGAAAGACTAAAAATAGAAGATCTAGCTTCTTATTTGAAGAAAAAATTAACTTAATTTTTGCGTTGAAAAATGACCCCCTCTTTGCTTATGGGATAAATGCCGGTTATGCACCCTCCGCATCCTCCATTTTCTAGGAATATTTCTTTTGGGTCTTTTGGCAGACGTATGCTTCCTGATTCAATTCTTGCATTAATAAGGTCTTCCGGAGTTATGTAATGTACGCTTGTCGCTCCTATCTCCTTAGCAATAGCTTCTTCATCTCCATTGCATCTATTGGCAATTAATTCCGCATCCGTTCTCATGCTGACTCCGAGATGGCATGGGTATTTAATTTGAGGAAAACCTGAAAGCCAATGGACCTCTTTTGCTCCCGCGTTAAACATACCTTCCGTTATTGCTCTAGAGGTAGATCCTCTTACGATAGAATCATCGGCTACTACAACTATCGCGTCTTTCCAGATTCTTTTATCTGGAATCGAAGAAAGTTTTCCAAAAACCATATCGGGAATTTTTTTTATCCATTCATCCTGCATGAAAGTTCTATGTTGTCCATTTTCGTCGTAATGATCTCTTAAAGTTACTGGTCTATGAGGAATTTTCATTCCCATTGCGTATCCTGATCCGACCGGAACGCCTGAATCGGGTACTCCAAAAACGAAGGTCGCATTTTTAATTGGATTTTTTTGAGCAAGTATTAAGCCGCATCTTTCTCTAAACATATAATTAGACAGCCATCTTTCAGGATGGGTAGAATCGTTTTGCCTATCGTGCATTGGATTTACGGAATCCGGCCTGCTGAAATAAGTCCATTCAAGATCGCAAAAGTTTCCAGCGTTGTCATAGCCTTTTTTTAAAGTGGTTAATCCGTTTTTGTCAATTTTAATAATTTCTCCTCTTCTTATTTCTCTTTCTGTATATATTCCTAATTTATCTAGCGCATGAGTTTCCGAGGCAATTATCCAACCATTTTGATATTTGCCGATTACCATTGGGCGTATGCCGAATTGATCTCTGGCTGCGAAGAGAGCACCATCGGTTCCTATAAGCAAAGAATAGGCTCCGTTTGCTTTGTTTAGCGTATTCATAATTTTTTCATCAGGAGTGTTCCCTTGAGAATATTGAAGCATTTTTGCAAAAATAAAAGTGTCACTTGCACCTTCTGGAATATTTTCAGAAATTTCTTTTGCCATTAGTTCTGTTGCTACAAATTCGCCATTGTGGGTTACAGAAAAGTGAATCCCGTCCGGCGTTCTAACTCTAATGGGCTGCAGATTGTCTGGATTGTAATCCCCGGAAGTGCCATATCGGGTATGAAAAAGCGCCCAATCGCTTGTTCCTTCCATCTCTTCAAAATCATGCCTCAGGCTATCAGGAAGTGCTGCTTCTATTGTTCTTCCTTTCCTAAGGTGTTTTTCTGTCCCTCGGTCGGTGTTAATAGTAAATCCTAATCCCTGTTGTCCTCTATGCCATAATGCTCTCGCACCTATAGTTCCTGTTTCAAATTGTTGAAGAATAGTGCTTCCGGGGTTGTAAATTCCGACTATGCCGCATTTTTCCCGCATCGATCTTTCAGGAGTTGAAACAGAAGATAATTCCTTTGAAGGCATAATTTAATAAAGCTCTTGGTCATATTACTTTAACTTAAATTATTTTACTTTTCAAGGACATATTTTTCGTGTGCTTTGTTGACAAAATCTCTATAGTTGCTACAATTAAAGATAGTTGAAAATGAAGAATAAAAAGGTTTTGATAATTTTGGGAATAGTTATTTTAATCGCTCTAGGTGGAGGAGGGTATTATTTTTTTGGGAAAACATCATCTAAACCTGTAGATAATTCCCCATTAATTCAGCAGGAGAATATTCCAGCTATAGCCCCTGAAGATATTGGTCTTACTTTAATGGCAAGGCCTGATAAAAAAGCTATTAAATTTGAAATAGAAAAAATTGACGATATTCAGAGTGTTGATTACGAGATATCCTATCTGGCAAAGGGTAATATCCCAAGAGGGGCAATCGGAACAGTAACCGTTAAGCCGGGAGAAGAGAAGATAAGCACTAATTATATCGACCTGGGAACGTGTTCGTCCGGAAAATGCAAGTACGATGAAGGAGTCAGCTCTGTTAAAGTAACGCTTCGTATAAATAAAACAGACGGTAAAGTTTTTCAGACAGAAAAAAGCCTCGAACTATAATAGCGTCTAGCGTTTAGTTTTCTTAATTCCCCTATATATTTAGTGTTTTTATCCCTATGTATCCACTATTTTGGTCTTTTTGCCCCTTGACACGTCCGTGAAAATATTTCAAAATGGTATAAAGTGGGAAAAAGTGGGACGGAGGCAGGATATGTTAATAGGACAATATGAAACAACAGTTGGAGCAAAAGGGAGACTGCTGGTACCAAAAAAAATCAGAGAATCTTTGGGAGATAAAATCATTGTTACATTAGGTTATGAAAAATCGCTTATCGTTGTCTCGCAGGAAAGCTGGAAATCTCTACTTGAAGGCACAGAAGGAAAACCTTTTATTCAGTCGGAAACACGGGAAACGCAGAGATTCTTGCTTGGAGGAGCAAGTCTGGTCGAGCTCGACGGTAAGGGAAGGTTTGTTTTACCTTCGTACCTACGAGGGTTTGCTGAAATTAAAGACGAAGTTATATTCATAGGTTTATACAGATATGCGGAATTGTGGGATAAAAAACGTTGGTTAGAGTATCAGGAGAACCTTGAAAAAAATATAGATAAAATTTCCCAAAGATTGGTGGAAGGCGAAAAGAAAGAAGAAAAATGAATAACTTTCATAAGCCAGTCTTTTTAAAAGAAGTCATTGAATTTTTAAGAATTGAAAAAGGGAAAAATTACATTGACGCAACAATAGGAGGGGGAGGACATACGAGCGAGATTTTGAGATTGGAAGGAAAAGTTCTGGGAATTGATCAAGATCAGGAAGCAATAGAATACCTTGAAAGAAATTTCCAATTTCCAATTTCCAATTTCCAATTAACCTTAGCTCAGGGAAATTTTAGAAATATAGATCAAATTGCTCGCCTTGAGGCGAAGCAGGCACATTCACAAGGATTTGATAAAGTTTCAGGAATCATTTTTGATTTAGGAGTTTCAAGTCATCAATTAGATAGCGGCACAAGAGGGTTCAGCTTTACTAAGGATGCCCCGCTTGATATGAGAATGGATCGATCGGGGAAATCAGGAGAAGTAACAGCCGCAGATTTAATTAATGGTTTGAATAAAGGAGAAATATATGAGCTTTTTTCTCAAATGGGCGAAGAAAGGCGGGCTGGGGCGATTGTTTCAGCTGTTTTACGCGCCCGTAATATAAAAAAAATAGAAACGACTAAAGAGTTGGCAGACTTGGTTGCTAGGGTGTACGGAGGTGGATATAGAAAGGTCCATCCGGCAACAAAAGTCTTTCAAGCTTTAAGAATTGCTGTAAACGGCGAGCTGGAAAGCCTAAGGATGGCTTTACCAAAAGCAATTGCTCTTTTAGAAGAGAAAGGAAGATTAGCAGTAATTTCTTTTCATTCGCTTGAAGATAGAATCGTAAAAGAGAGTTTTAAAAAATTTGAAGAAGAGAACTTAGGAAAAATTTTAACAATAAAACCTATGGAACCAAGGGAAGAGGAAATAGAAGAAAACAGGAGATCAAGAAGCGCTAAGCTTCGAGTTTTCGAAAAAAATTAAATATGAAAAAGCCATTTTTATTTTTAACATTTTTAATTATTACGGTTATAGGACTTTCTCTTCTGCAGGTTGTCGTTTCAAACAGTTATTCTACCACGGGGATCTTGCTTGAGAAGATTGACAGGGACGTAACATTTTATAAAGAAGAAAATGCAAAAATTAAAGAGAAATTACTTATTGCTTCTTCTTATACTCAAATTTCTTCCCAGGCTTCTGTTTTAGGGTTTATGGATCAAAAATCTGAAATATATCTAAATACCCCATTGCCATTAGCAGTTAAGCCATGAAAGTAAAGCTTCGCTTTACCTTTTTTTTAATAACATTTTTATTTTTAACTATAATTGGCAGGCTCTTTTATTGGCAAATTATAAAAGGAGAAGACTTATCGGCTTTGGGGCGATCTCAATATGGCGGGTTTATAAGGGTTTTGCCGCAAAGAGGTGAGATAAAAACTTCGGATAATTTTCCAATAGCTGCGAATAAAGTTTCATTTTTAGTTTTTGCAAATCCAAAAGCAATCGAAAATAAAGAGAACACCTCTAAAATTTTAGCAGACAGCTTAGATCTGCAAGTTTCATCTGTCAGCGCATTATTATCCCAGAATCTTCTATGGGTACCTGTAAAACAAAAAGTTGACATAGGAAAAAAAGAAGATTTGGAAAAAATTAATATAAAAGGAATTGGATTTGAAAAACAACCTGGCCGTTTTTATCCAGAGGCATCAATGGCTGCCCATCTTTTAGGCTTTGTCGGAAAAGATGAACTTGGAGAAGACAAAGGTTATTTTGGAATTGAAGGTTATTATGACAGACAGCTTAAAGGCAAAACAGGAATAACCATGTCTGTTCAGGATGCGTTGGGAAGGCCAATTCTTTCTAAAATGAATGACAATTTAAGAGAGATCGATGGAAGAAATCTTATATTAAATATTGAAAGACCAATTCAATTTTTGGCCGAGAAAAGATTAAAAGAAGGAATAAAGCGATATGAAGCTTCCGGAGGAGCTGTTTTGATTATGGAGCCTAAGACTGGCAATATTGTGGCTATGGCTTCCTTTCCTTCCTTCGACCCTTCAAGCTATGGACAGTTTTCTTCGGAAAACTTTAAAAGCCCGCTTATTAGCAATCTTTATGAGCCAGGATCAACATTTAAGGCCTTAGTTATGGCTTCCGCTCTGGATGCCGACATAGTTAAGCCACAAACAAAATGCCCGGTTTGCGGCGGTCCCTTTTCGATGGGAGGCTATACAATCAAAACCTGGAATGACAAGTATTATAAAGATACATCAATGATTGAGATAATTCAGCACTCTGATAATGTAGGCATGGTTTACGTTGCCCGAAGTCTCGGGCTTAAAAACTTATTGTCATACTTAAGGAAATTCGGAATAGGGGATTTAACCGGAATAGATCTTCAGGGGGAAGTTTCTGCTGATTTAAAACCGGAGAAACAATGGTATCCTCTTGACTTAGCAACTGCCGGCTTTGGTCAGGGAATATCAGTTACGCCTATCCAGCTTCTAACAGCCTTTGCCTCGATTGCCAATGGAGGAAAAAGAATGGAGCCTCATGTTGTTTCAAAAATCCAGACATCTCAAGGAGAAATTATTGATATTTCTCCAAAAGTCGTAGATAAGCCTATTTCCGAAAAAACCGCAAGGATAATGACGGAAATCCTGGTGAATGCGGTTAATAAAGGTGAGTCGCAATGGGTAAGGGTTAAGGGCTATAGGATTGCAGGTAAAACAGGAACAGCCCAGATTCCCATAGCAGGACATTATGATCCAAATAAAACCATAACTTCTTTTATCGGTTTTGGTCCTGCCGATGACCCTAAATTTGTTATGCTTGTTGTTATTGACCGGCCTACAACTTCTATATACGGTTCCGAAACAGCAGCGCCCGTTTTTTTCTCAATTGCCAAGGATATTATTAACTATTACGGTATACCTCCGACGGAGTAGTGTATTTGCCTAAAAGAGGCTAAAAAGGTATAATTTAGACTAAATGTTTCAAGAATTTAAGAACTATTATCATTTCATAGTATCTCTCGTTTTTTGTGTTTTCTATAGATATCCTGCCAAAAATTTAAAGGTAATCGGAGTGACCGGCACAGATGGAAAAACTACCACTTCATACTTAATTTATCATATTCTTAAAACCAGCAAAAAAAAAGTTTCTTTATTATCTTCAATAAAAGCAATCATTGGAGATAAAGAATATGACACGGGTTTCCATTTTACAACACCCGACCCTTCGAAGGTGCAAAGATATCTTTGGCTCGCCAAAAAGGCTGGATCGGAGTATATGATTTTAGAAACCACTTCTCACGCCCTGCATCAGAATCGTGTCGCTTTTTGTAATTTTTTAATTGCTGTTTTAACAAACATTACCCCAGAACATCTTGATTACCATAAGACATATAAAAATTACTTTTTAGCAAAAATGAAACTGTTAAGAAAAGCAAAGAAATTAGTAGTTAATAAGGATGATAAATCCTATAATCAAATACCCAATGAAATTCTTAAAAACAAAGAGGTTCTGAATTATGGTTTAGAAAAAAAATCAGACATTAATCCCTTAAATTTTACTTTTAAAACAAGTTTGCCGGGTAAATTTAATCGATATAATATTTTAGCCGCAATTGGGGCGTGCAAGTCATTGGGACTAACAGAGGATCAAATAAAAGAAGGAATAGAAACCTTTAAGCTTCCTAAAGGAAGGGAAGAAATTGTTTATGATCGTGATTTTAAAATTATGATTGATTTTGCCCATACACCCAATGCTTTTGAAAATATCCTGAGTTTTGTAAAGCCCAAAGACGGAGGGAAGTTAATCCATGTTTTTGGAAGCGCTGGAGAGCGTGATAATCACAAAAGGCCGGAAATGGGCAAAATCTCTTCGAAATACGCGGATGTAATTATTCTTACGTCTGAAGATCCCCGTTCGGAATCAATAGAAAAAATTACAGAGGAGATAGCCGGAGGAGTGAATTTTGAATCTCAAAAAAACAATAAAAAGCTTTTTAAAATCCCCAACAGGGAAGAAGCTATTAAAACTGCTGTTGTGATGGCAAAAAAAGGAGATTTTATTCTTCTTACGGGTAAGTCTCATGAAAAGTCAATGAATTACGGAAAAGGAGAAGAGCCTTGGGATGAATACGAGGTGGTTAAAAAAGCCCTTCGTCCGGGCTTGGGGTAAAAATATGAAAAAAAAGGAGATTCATTTTCTGGGGATAAAAGGAGTAGGAATGGCGCCCTTGGCCATAATAGCCAAACAGTCGGGCTTTTCTGTTTCGGGGTGCGATATAGGCCAGGAATTCATCACGGACATATCTTTAAAAAATGCCGGTTTGATTCCTGTGGTTGGATTTTCTAAAGATCATTTAAAAGATATAGATTTGTTAATTACAACTACTGCGCATGAAGGGCTGAAAAATCCTGAAGTATTAGAGGCTAAAGAAAGAAAGATCGAGGTTCTTCTTCAGGGTGAAGCCGTAGGAGTATTTATGGATGGTCAAATATTCGATCGAAAATTTGAAGGAATTTCTATTGCCGGTTGTCACGGAAAAACGACTACTACAGCCATGATTGCCACTATTTTTAAAGAAAGCGGTCTTGACCCTTCTTTTACAGTCGGAACAGGGGATGTTCCGTCGCTCTCGTCTTGCGGCCATTTTGGCAAAGGCAAATATTTTATTGCCGAAGCAGATGAATACGACAGGAAATTTTTATGGCAGCATCCAAAAATCGCAATATTTAATAATATTGAATTTGATCATCCCGATACATATGAATCGATCGATGAAGTTAGGCTGGCTTTTTTACGGTTTGCCAAAAATTTACCCCAAGATGGTGTTTTGGTTGCAAACGGAGATGATTTTGAGGTAAGAAAATTAATAAAAGAGTATCCTAACAAAGTGTTAACATTCGGTAAATCTCCTACAAATGACTTTATTCTTAAGAATGTCAATATTTCGGGTTCCCGGACTTTTTTTTGGGTAGAAACAAAAGAAAAGAATTCATTGGGGGAATTTTCGTTAAATTTAGCAGGAGAACATAATGCTTTAAACGCATTAGCCGCCATTGTTGTTTCTTTGGAATGCGGAATTTCGATTGAAAAAATAAAAAAAGGACTTACTAATTTTATTGGGACAAAAAGACGGTTTGAATATATCGGTAAATTGCCGTCAGGCGCCTTATTGTTTGACGATTACGCACATCATCCCACGGAAATAAAAAAAACTTTAGAGGCTTTCCGTCAAAGGTTTCCAAAATCAAATATCATATGCATTTTTCAGCCTCATATGTATTCCCGAACAAAAATTTTGTTCGAACAATTTTCTCACTCTTTTTCTGATGCAAATCAAGTCATTATAACCAATATTTATCCTTCTCAAAGGGAAGAAATTGATCCTAATTTTTCCTCCAGATTTCTAGCTGAAGCTATTGGAAATATTCAGAAAGATATTTTATTTTTACCAGAGCTTCAGAATGTGGTAGAATATGTTGCTCAAAATAAATACCCTGAAGATTCAGTTATTATAACTATGGGGGCGGGTGACATCTATAGGGTAGCAGAAAAATTAGGCTTAGAAAAATAATTATATGAATCATTTAGTTGAATTACAAAATAATTTTGGAAAAGAGAATGTAAGGCAAAACGAACCAATGTCTTTACATACTACGATTAAAATCGGAGGGCCTGCGCAGTATTATGTTTCCGTAGAAAAAATAGATGATTTGGTAAAAGCTGTTATTCTTGCCAGAAAATTAAAAATCCCATTTTTTGTTCTGGGGGGAGGTTCAAATCTTCTTATTTCCGATAATGGGATTTTGGGATTGGTTATTAAAAATAATTGCCGAAAAATATCAGTTGTGCGTTTAAACGGTAAATTAGAGAATAAAAAAATGGTAATGAACGAGGCTTTAATTCTTGCCGAATCAGGAGCTATTTTTAATCAATTGGTAAGATTTTCCTTAGATCAAGGATTGGGAGGTCTTGAGTATCAATTAGGGCTCCCAGGCACGGTCGGGGGAGCTATTTTTATGAATTCTAATTTTCCTAAAGCGAAATCGTATGTCGGAGATTGCGTTCATAGCGCTTCAATTTTAACAAAAGAAGGTGAAATTAAGGAGGTTAACAAATCTTATTTTAAATTTGCCTATGATAAGAGTGTTTTGCAGGAAACAGGAGAAATTTTACTTTCTGTTGTTTTCAGACTTAAGCCTTCAGATAAAAAACTTTTATGGGAAAAAGGAATGGAAGCTTTATCTCATCGCGAGAATACCCAGCCAAAAGGAGCTTCGGCAGGCTGTGTTTTCCAAAATATTTCTATCCCCGAAGCCATAAACGTTCATACTCCTAATATTACTACCTCTGCAGGATATTTAATTGATAAAGCAGGTCTTAAGGGTAAAAAAATCGGTAAAGCTATGATTTCAGATCAGCATGCAAACTTTCTTCTTAACACCGGAGGGGCTAGCGCGGACGATGTAATTAAGCTGATAAATTTAATTAAAGATGAAGTTTTTAAGAAATTTGGAGTAAAACTTGTTTTGGAAGTTCGGACCTTAGGGTTTAATAATAATTATGGAGAAATTTGTTGTTAGAGGAGGAAAAAAACTTAAAGGGGAAATCAAGGTAGGCGGGGCTAAGAACGTTGCCTTAAAAGCGTTAGTGGCAGCTTGTTTGACAGACGAAGAGGTTATTATAGAAAATATTCCCTTAATTTCTGATTTTTTTGTGATGGTTGAAATTATCGGTCATCTTGGAGGCGAGGTTAAGATTACGGACCATCGCGCCATAATAAGAGTAAAAGAGTTTAAAAATGATAAGATTTCTCTCGATAAAGCTGCTTTAATAAGGACTTCATCGATGTTTCTAGCTCCCCTTTTGGCAAGAAAAAAATCGGCGATAATTCCTAATCCGGGAGGATGCAGAATTGGCGCCCGACCCATAGATAGGACAATACAAGGTTTGAAAAAAATGGGTGTTTCCATCGATTATGATAGTGATGACGGATATTTTCATGCAAAAACAAAGGGATTAAAAGGAATAAATTATAAATTTATCAAAAACACCCATACAGGGACAGAAACACTGATTTTAGCAGCTGTTATGGCAGAAGGTAAAACGGTACTCGAAAATTCAGCCGAGGAACCCGAAATCAATGAGCTGATCGAGCTTTTAAACAGTATGGGTGCCAAGATTAAAAGAATTAAGCCGCGAACGATCGTAATTGAAGGGGTTAGAAGACTTAAGGGGACAAGATTTAAAATAAATTTTGATCGCAATGAGATAGTTACGTTTGCCATAGCCGCCATTTTAACCTCGGGAGATATTTTTATAAAAGATGCAAAAAAAGAGGGACTTGAAGCTTTTATAGATATGGTAAAGTTAGCGGGTTGCGGTTTTGAGGAAAAAGATGATGGATTAAGATTTTTTGACGTAGCCAAGATAAATCCCGTGGAAGTAACTACAAGGCCTTATCCGGGCTTTATGACAGACTGGCAAGGACCCTGGGTTATTCTAATGACCAGAGCCAAGGGAATTTCTCTCATTCATGAAACAGTTTACGAAAACCGATTTGGATATGCACAGGAGCTAAAGAAAATGGGAGTAAAAATAAAACTTTTTAATCCCTTAATTAATAATCCTGCTGATTTTTATAATTTTAATATTAAGGATGATAAAATAGAGTACAAGCATGCGGCTAAAATCTATGGACCGGTTAAATTACACGAAGCAGTTGTAAATATTTCTGATCTTCGTGCCGGTGCAACTTTGGTTTTAGGTGCTTTAGCCGCGAAAGGAGAAAGCGTTATTTTTGGAGTAGAACATTTAGACCGGGGATATGAAAAATTTGATGAAAGATTAAGAAGTTTAGGAGCTGATATAAGGAGAGTGGAAGTAGAATAATTATATGCAAGCAGTAATATTAGCAGGCGGTTATTCAAGCAGGTTCTATCCGTACTCTAAAGCGGCACACAAAACCATGGTAAAAATTATGGGGAAGCCGATACTTGAGTATACCCTCGAAGGTTTAAAAGAAGCTGGAATAAAAGACATAATTTTAAGAGTAAGTGAAGATGGCGTAATTAAGGAATATTTTAAAAACGGAGAAAATTTCGGTTTATCTATAAAATACATTGTTCAGAAAGAAGCTCTTGGGTTTGGAGATGTTCTTCTAAAGGCAGAGAAGTTTCTCGGTGGAGAATTTATATTTATCGGCGGACATCATGTTAACAGTAGAGAATTAGTAAAAGAATTACTAGATAGCAAAAAAGATTCAAAGGGCACAATTCTGGTAAAACAACGGGATAATCCATGGGAATATGGAGTTGTTGAAGTTAAAGACGGAAAACTCGTACGGATTGTTGAGAAGCCAGAAAAAGGAAAAGAGCCGTCTAACTTAGGTCTTATAAGCGCATTTTTACTTCCTCTTGATATCATCCCTACTATCAGAAAGGTCAAAATGTCTGAATATAACTTTGAGCAAGAAGTTTTATATCTTTATGCGAAGGAAAATCCCTTAGAAGTTAAAGTTACGAAGAAAAAGGTTTTAACTCTTAAATATCCTTGGGATTTACTTACGGTTAAAAATTATCTTATGAAAAGCATAGCAGGAAAAATAGCTCTGGACGCAAAAATTGCAAAAAGTGCTGAGATCGATAGCAATGTAATAGTAGAAAACGGAGCTCAAGTTTTAGATGGAGCAAAAATAAAAGGCCCGGCTTACATAGGAAAAAATGTAAGAGTAGGAACAAATGTTCTTATTAGAAATAACTCGGATTTAGAAGAAAGTGTTTCGATAGGCGCATTTACGGAAGTTAAAAACACTCTTTTAGGCAGCGCAACATCAATTCATTCAGGATTTATCGGTGATTCAATAATCGGCGAAAACTGCAAGATTGGTTCGGGATTTACAACTGCGAATAGAAAAATAGACCGTAGTTGCATTGAAGTCATAGTAAAAGACACAAAAGTAGACACAAGGCTTACCAGTTTTGGAACTATTGTTGGGAATAATGTAAAAATAGGAGTTAAAGCCACAACAATGCCAGGCGTTGTGCTTGGCAACAACTGCTTAATTGGTCCTTCAACAAGCGTTTTTAAAAATGTTGCGGATGATTCCAAATTCTACACAAAGTTCCAAGAAATAGTTGAAAAAAAATAAATTTATGAAAAAAATCGTCCTTTTTGATATTGATTACACTCTTTTTGATACGGATAATTTTAAGAAAACGAATTTAAAGGAATATACGTTATATAAAGAGACGGTAAATGTTCTAAGTAAGATTTCGAAAATATCGGAACTTGGAATTTTCTCTCAGGGCGGAAATGATTTTCAAAAGGAAAAGTTAAATAAGACAAATATTCATAAATTTTTTTCGGGAGAAAATATACACATTTTTGAGGAGAAAGAGATTAATCTTAATAACGTACTGCTAAAATATAAAGATAGTAAAATTATTCTTATAGACGATAAGCTTGGTATTTTGCATATGGCTAAAAAATTATTACCTTCTGTTTGTACGGTTTGGGTAAAAAGAGGAATTTACGCTCAAAACCAGAAGGATATTAAGGATTTTTCTCCTGATATTAAAGTTACGGATTTACGTGATATAATACCTTTTATTGAAAATTGCTAAAATATTTATATGTGCGGAATTTTCGGTTACGTAGGTAAGCAAAATCATACGGCTTCTTTGGTTTTAGAAGGATTAAAGCTGTTGGAATATCGCGGATATGACAGTTGGGGGATAGCTATGAAAAAATCATTCTCCAATAATCCGGAAGAAAAAAATAAGTTCACGGTCGATAGGCACGTTGGAAAGATAAGCGATGCTAAATTATCCTCTGATATTTACAATCTTAAATCTAATTTAGCTATTGGGCACACTCGTTGGGCTACTCATGGGGGAGTGACATTGAAAAATACCCATCCTCACTTAGACTGTAAAAAAGAAGTGGCGGTCGTTCATAACGGAATTATAGAGAATTTTGCAAAATTAAAAGAGGAATTAATAAAAAAAGGACATAAATTTTCTTCCGAGACCGATACTGAAGTTGTTGCTCATCTTCTTGAAGAGTCTTTAAAAAAGAATGGAAAAAAACAGGGTTTTTCCAGCTCGGTTCGTGAGGTATTTAACCGGCTCAAGGGCTTAAATGCAATTGTTGTGGCTTATGCTCCGTCAAGAGAAATTATTGCCGCAAAAACGGGTTCTCCTCTGGTTGTTGGAGAAAATAATGATGGGTTGTTTATTGCTTCAGATGCCTCCGGGATTATAAGACACACTCGGAAACTGCTTTTTCTTAAAGATAAAGAAATGGTTATTTTAGGAAAAGATGTTCAATTAATTTCCTTGCCAACAGGAGAGAGAATTAAGCCTGTATTTGAAGAAGTTGATTGGAAAATAGAAGATGCGAATAAAGGCCACTTTGACCATTTTATGCTTAAAGAAATTCATGAGCAGCCCAGAGTAATCCGTAATATTTCACAAAATTATGCGGACCAGATACAGCTTCTTAAAAAAGTTGTTGAAAAAGCCCAGGGAACATTTTTTATCGGTGCCGGTACGGCTTTTAATGCATGCTTGGTAGGTTCTTATTTATTTTCAAGAATTGCAAAAAAGCATATGAATACACTTGTAGCTTCGGAGTTTAATTATCTGGAAGATTTTCTTACAAAAAGAAGTTTGATCATAGCTCTTTCTCAATCCGGGGAAACAATTGACGTTGTTGAACCCTTAAATAGAGCAAAAGAAAAAGGAAGTAAAATTTTCGCCTTAACAAACAGTTTGGGGTCGACTATTTACAGAATGTCCCAATATAAGATTCTGTTGGGTGCCGGTCCCGAAATTGCAGTTGCTTCAACCAAGGCTTATATTGCAAAGCTTTCAATTTTACTTTTGCTTACTTTTACCATGATAGATAAAATCAGTGAGGCAAGGGAGCTTTTGCTTAAAGCTGCCGATGAGGTGGAGCGCTTTTTTGAAAAGAAAAATATCAGAAAAATTAAACAAATAGCATCCTTAATCACCCACTCGGAACATGTTTATATCATCGGACGCGGAGTTTCATATCCGACAGCTTTGGAAGCGGCTTTGAAAATAAAGGAAGTAAGTTATGTTCACACAGAGGGCTTAGCAGGGGGGGAATTGAAACATGGGACAATCGCTTTAATTTCCAAAGGAACTCCTTGTATAATCTTCGCGCCGAATGACGAGACCTACCAATCTGTAATGGCTAATGCTGCCGAAATAAAAGCCCGCGGAGGTCTTATTATCGGAGTAGGCCCTATCAACTCACAGGTTTTTGACCACTGGATTGAAACTGCTGATATAGGAGAAGCGCAGATAATTTCTCAAATTGTTCCATTGCAGCTTTTAGCATATTTCATGGCTGTTAATAAGGGGTATGATCCGGATAAGCCCAGGAACTTAGCTAAAAGTGTTACTGTCAAGTGAAAAATTTTAAATGTCAAAAGACGAGATTATTATTCTTCATGGTTGGGGATTAAAAGGGGGAGTTTATGAAAGCCTTGCTTCTCTCCTAAGAGAGCAGGGATCTAGTGTTTATGCACCGGACCTTCCCGGTTTTGGCGATGAAAAATTAAAGTCACCTTTTATGAATCTTAGCGACTATGTCGATTTTTTAGGTGATTTTATCAAAAAGAATAAGATTTCAAGACCTGTTTTGATCGGTCATTCGTTTGGAGGAAGGATTGCTCTAAAATACTCATGGCGTTACCCGAAAAATGTTAGTAAGCTGGTACTAACCGGAGTTCCAATTATAAGAAATAAGCCTTTTCTAAGAAAAATCTGGTTTATCTTTGCTGTTATTTTTGGCCGGCTCTTTAAAATTTTCCCAAAATCTCTGGAGAAAAAAGTACGCAAGCTCTTTTATTTTGCAATCGGGGAATGGGATTACTACAAATCCGGGCCGTTAAAACAAGTTTTTAAAAATATAATTGGTGAAGACTTAGATAAATACATAGAAGAAATAGAAATACCTGTATTACTGGTTTGGGGAAAAGATGATAAAATCACTCCTGTTTCGGACGTATCGAAGGTTAAGAAAATGAATAGGTCTATTAAAACCGTTATTGTAAAAGGAACAGGGCATAAGCTTCCATATGAGAAGCCAATTGATTTCTATAAAAGTATAGTTTCCTTTATTTGATATGCTTTTTTACTTTGCGAGTATTCTATTTTTTATATGGGTAATAAGAAGTACTCTTTTTTGGGTTGCCCTATGGCAGCTTAAAGAGTACAGATTAGACCGCATTATTATTCATCTTAGGGAAACAACCCAAGGAAGAAGTCTTGTTTATTCAAAGTTTCTCCTTCTTAAATTAGTTATTATACTGGTTTGGATTATTCTTATTTTTCGAAGCGAACTCATTCTATCTTTTAGGCTACTTTCTTTGGGAGTTCTTACATATCAGGCATATCTAATCATAAAAGAATTTTTAGCAAGATCCACTCAAAGGCCGATTTTTACATTAAAAGCTCTTTTTGTTATTTTTATCGTACTCACGATAATATCATTACTCTTTTTCGTCCCTTTTATGGAAAGATTTATCTGGATGATTTTTCTTGGAGAACTAATTCCTTTTCTGATAGCATTTTTTGTTCTTTCTTTGTCTTTTCCTACGGAAATTTATAGGGATTGGCAAATCGAAAAGGCAAGAAAGAAAATCTCCGAGCATAAAAATCTATTGGTTATTGGGGTTACGGGAAGCTATGGTAAAAGTTCGACAAAAGATTACGTTGCCCAAATTCTTGAAAAAAAGTTTAAAGTTCTTAAAACAAGGGGAACAAATAACACTCCAATAGGCATTGCTAAAACAATTCTTTCGGGCTTAAGAAAAGATACCCAGATTTTTGTTGTTGAAATGGGTGCCTATAAAAAAGGAGAAATAACAGAAATGTGTCAAATTGTTAAACCTAAAATTGGCATTATAACCGCTGTCAGCGAGCAGCACTTGTCTTTATTCGGCAGTTTAAAAAATGTTGCAGAAGCAAAAAACGAATTAATAGAAGCTCTTCCGGGAAACGGCTTGGCGCTTTTTAACGGTAATAGTGAAACTGCTAAGAAATTGTTTGATAAGAGTCATAAGAAAAAAGTTTTGTATCAGGTTGGTCCGGCTGTAAAAAACGTAGAGCTTTCTATTACGGCCGGAGGCATAAAAGTCAGGCCAAGTTTTATTACTTTTGATGTTTCAGTTGGAGACAATAAAACCAATCTCTCCGCACCTTTAATAGGAGCACAGAATGTAGAGAATATATTGCCCGGTATTTATATCGCTTACTATCTTAAGATGAACGATAAACAAATAAAAAATGCCGTATCTTCCTTGTCTCCTTTGCCGAAAGTTATGGAATATCACCGATCTGAAGACAGGGCAACATATATCGATGATACTTTTAATGCTAATCCGCAGTCTGTCCTGGCAGCGTTAAACTACATGAAAATTTATAAAGGTAAAAAGATTCTAGTTCTTCAGCCAATGATCGAACTTGGTAAAAATGCGAAGAGCGAACATTACAGAATTAGTAAAGAAATTTCAAACATCTGTGATGACCTTTTGCTGACTAACAGAAATTTTTATGACTCCATAAAGAAAGGTATAAAAGATGGGGGTGGGGATTGTGCTGTCTTATCGGCGGGTCCTCAAGAGCTTTTTGAATTTATTAAGTCAGAAACAGAGAAAGGCGATATAGTCGTTTTTGAAGGAAAAGAAGCGGCCAACGTTTTGGGATTACTCTTATGATAAGGCCTGTTTCTCCATCGCTTTCCCCTAATCTTCAGGCGAGAGACATTTTGTTAGCTTTAAAGCTATTTTTTTCACCCTGGTATTATTTTTCGAACAGAGGGGTAAAACTTTTAGAACTTTGGTTTCGCAATTACTTTAAAGTTTCTCATGCAATATCCTTCAACAGCGGAAGAAGCGCACTTTTTTCTATTTTAAAATCTTTAAGCGTCGGTCAAGGCGATGAAGTTCTTATTCAGGCATTTACTTGCGTTGCTGTTCCAAACTCAATAATTTGGACAGGTGCCAGGCCTGTTTACGTTGACATTGATGAATCATTAACAATGGACATCAAAGATCTTGAGAAAAAAATAACAAAAAAAACAAAAGTTATAATTGCTCAGCATACTTTTGGAATTCCTGCAAAGATAGACGAAATTGTTAATCTTGCTAAAAAAAATGGAATTATGATAATTGAAGATTGTGCTCATACTATTGGCGCCAAGTATCGCAATAAGAAATTGGGGTCTTTTGGAGACGCTGCGTTTTTTAGCTTCGGAAGAGATAAGGCTTTTTCTTCTGTTTTTGGCGGAATGATTATAACAAACAATCAGAAAATTGGAAAATTGCTTAGAAAAATACAAAGAGAAGAGAATAACAGTTCTTTTCTTTGGACTCTTCAGCAGCTTTTTCATCCTATTTGTTTCGCCTTACTGCTTCCTCTTTATGATTTTTTCTCAATTGGAAAGATTATGTTGGTTTTTTTTCAAAAGATTAAATTTTTGTCTTTGGCAGTTACAGGAGAGGAAAAGTTAGGAAGCGCAAAGCCATTTGTAAAAAGAATGCCTAATCAGCTCTGCTTGCTTGCTTTGGAGCAGCTTAAGAGAATAGACGCTTTTAATAATAGAAGAGTAAGCGTTGCAAATTTTTATATAGAAGAATTTAGAAAATCTAATTTTGAAATTCCATATTCAAGCGCTACTCCTTTTCTTCGTTTTCCTCTGCTTTGTGAAAAAAGAGAAGAACTAATCCTCAATCTTAAAAAAGAACATATATATTTAGACAAATGGTATTCAAATGTTATTGACCCTAAAGGAATTAATTATAAAAAAATATTTTATAACCCAGATTCTTGTCCAAGAGCAGAATTTATTGCTGATAGAATAATTAATCTTCCCACAAATCCGACAATGAAAATAGAAAATGTTCAGGAATTAGTTTTTTCAATCAGGAAGTATGTTTAAAATCAAGGAAATCTCCCAAAAGAATGAATGGGACTCTTTTCTTAATAAAGAAGAATTGGAATATTTTCCCTTTTTCCAGTCCTGGGAATATGGGGAAGTTCAAAAACAATTAGGTTATAAACTATATCGCGAAGGCATATACGATAAAAAAAATAATCTGCTGGGAATATTTTCAATTGCACATATTAAGGCTAAAAGAGGCTGTTATTTTCACTTAAGGCATGGACCTGTTGTTTTAAATCCTAATGAAAGTATTTTAAAAGAGATATTAAATTATATTAAAGTATTGGCTAAAGAAAAAAAAGCTTCTTTTATTCGTATAAGCCCGTTACTTAAAAAAGAACAGGAAAACAAAAATTTATTCAAGAGGCTTAAGCTCATCGATTCTCCAATGCACAGCATGGATGCCGAAACATGTTTGATTTTGGATATAACAAAAACAGAGGAGGAGCTTCTTAGAAATATGAGAAAGACACATCGCTATTTAATAAGAAAATCCACAGATATGAACATAAAAATAATTCGAAGTAAAAAATTATCCGATATTAATAAATTTCTTTATCTTTATAGGGATCTTTCAAAAAGAAAAGGTTTTGTTCCTCATGGTGATGTAAAAGAAGAATTTGAAGCTTTTAGTAAGAACGATAAGGCTATTTTGCTTTTTGCCCAATTTGAAAAAAAACTTATTGCCGCAGCTTTAATAGATTTTGTGGGAAATATGGGAATTTATCATCATGGAGCGTCTTTGGAAGCGTACAGGAATATTCCTGCTTCATATTTGATTCAGTGGGAGGCTATTTTAGAGGCAAAAAAAAGAGGGAAAAAGTTTTATAATTTCTGGGGAATTGTACCTTTGGATAAACCAAACCATCCATGGAAGGGATTAACACTGTTTAAAACAGGATTTGGGGGAGAAAGAGTGGAATTCGTTCATGCAAAGGATTTGCCTCTTAATATATTTTATTGGAAAACATATTTAATAGAAACCGCATTAAGGATTTTGAAAGGCTATTAAAAAGTAGTATAATCATTTCATGGCGCAACTTTTAGGGCTGACTCTTCTTTCATTTTTTCTAACTTTTATTCTCTTAATTCCTTTTATAGATTTTCTTTACAAAATGAAAATAAGGAGACAGAGTCAAAAGACAAAGGACATTTTTGATAAAAGAACTCCGCTTTTTGATAAATACCATGCATGGAAAGTTGGTACGCCATTCGGAGGAGGAATTCTTATAATTTTAGTTGTTTCAATCCTTTCGCTTTGGGCATACGGAATTTTTGGAATTGATATCAAGCCATGGGAATTATTTGTTATTCTATTCTCTTTTATAGGTTTTGGCATGCTTGGTCTTTATGATGACATTAAGAAACTTGTAAATCATCATGGGAAAAGTGCTTTTTTTGGTTTAAGATTCAGGCATAAATTTGTAATACAATGGGTTTTGGCTTTAATTATCGCAACTGTTTTCTATACCGAGCTAGGGTACAGCTTCATTTTTATTAGGGGGTTCGGATTGGCAAGCGTTGGTTTTCTTTTTATCCCTTTTGCCGCATTTGTTATTGTTTCTTTTGCTAACGCCTTTAATATTACCGATGGCTTGGATGGTCTTGCCAGCGGACTATTTTTAATTTGTTTAGTTGCTTTTTTGGCTATTTCCTCAAGACAGCTAGACCGTTCATTAGGTATTTATATAGCTATTTTAATGGGCAGTGTCGGCGCTTTTTTATACTTTAATATTTTCAGAGCCAGGGTTTGGCTGGGCGATGTTGGCTCATTGTCTTTAGGGGCAGTGCTTGCGGTTACAGGACTCCTCACAGGTAAAATTGTAGCTATTGCTGTAATCGGAGGCATTTTTGTTATAGAGATAGGATCTTCTCTGATACAAATTCTTGGCAAGAAATTTTTGGGGAGAAAAATTTTTCCTGCAGCCCCTTTTCATTTATTTCTTCAGGAGAAAGGATGGGAAGAGCCTAAGATTGTAATGAGGGCTTGGCTCATGGGTTTTCTTTTCGCTATTTTAGGTCTTTATATTGCATTTATCGGATAGATGAAAAGAATAGATCTTTTACTTCTTTTTACTATTATTTTTCTTTCTCTTTTCGGCTTGTTAATAATTTATGATGCTTCTTCATTTATTGCGTTTAGAGATTTCGGCGATAAATTCCATTACTTAAAGGAGCAATCTATTTGGCTGTTATTGGGTTTTGGAATTCTGTCATTTTTTTCTTTCTTTGATTATCATAAATTTTATATTCTTTCACTCCCTTTAATACTTGTGGCTATTCTTCTTTTGATTTTAGTTTTTATCCCCGGAATAGGAGTTTCATTTCTTGGAGCCAGAAGATGGATAGATCTTGGATTTTTTCTTGTTCAGCCGGCAGAGTTTGTTAAGCTGGCCTTGGTCATATATCTTTCAGCGTGGTTTTCCAAAAAAGAAAAAGGAAGACTTTTAGCATTTTTACTGCTTATGGGCTTGGTTTTTTCACTGGTTTTGCTTGAGCCCGACATGGGAACAGCCGGAATTATTCTTGTTTCCGGTCTGGTTGTATATTTTCTATCCGGAGGAAGTATTTTAACTTTTTTATTCTTAATTCCCCTAATTTCAATTATAGGTTTTATTCTAATTAAGATTTCTCCATATAGGTCGGCCAGACTGGCAACCTTTCTTAATCCAAATCAGGCTATAGAAACATCTTCTTATCATGTCCGTCAGATTTTAATAGCCTTGGGTATGGGCGGAGCGACCGGAGTCGGGATCGGAAATTCTTTACAAAAGTATGCTTATCTTCCTGAAAATACGACAGATTCGATTTTTGCCATAATTGCTGAAGAATTCGGTTTTATCGGGTCGGCTTTCTTAATTTTTGTCCTAATGTTTTTAGTTTGGCGGGGTTTTCTTATTGCTCAAAGAGCCAAAGATAATTTCGGAAAGCTTTTGGCAGGAGGTATTATTACTTTTCTATCTGTACAAATGATTATTAACCTTGGAGCTCAAACAATGCTTTTGCCGTTAACCGGCGTTCCCTTGCCTTTTATCTCTTACGGAGGTTCCGCTTTAATTATTGATCTTGCTGCAATTGGAATTCTTTTGAATATTTCAAGACAAGTTGCAGCGAATTAATATGAAAATTATTATTACAGGAGGACATCTTTCACCCTTGCTTTCTGTTTTAGAAGAACTTCCGAAAGAAACTTCGGTTTTAATTTTAGGAAGAAAACAGGCTCTGGAGGGAGATAAGGGAATTTCTTTAGAATTAAAGACGTTATCCGAGAAAAACATTCCGTTTAGGGCTATCAAAACAGGCAGACTGCAGAGAAAATTGACCGGACGAACTTTTTCTTCGCTGTTAAAATTCCCATTAGGCTTTTTTCAATCGATTGCTATTCTCAAAAAATTTCATCCCGATGTTGTTCTTTCTTTTGGCGGTTACGTTTCTCTTCCGGTAACATTGGCTGCATTTTTTTTACGGATACCGGTTATTATTCATGAGCAGACACTTGGAGCGGGTTTGGCGAATAAAATTACTTCAAAATTTGCCAAAAAGGTTTGTATTTCCTGGGAATCGTCAAGAAAATTTTTCCCAAAAGAAAAAACAGTTCTTACAGGAAACCCAATTCGCCAATTTTCTCGCGAAGCGAAATCTGACTTTGCCAAACAAATATCAAACGAGAAACTTCCATTAATTTATATTACGGGAGGAAGCAGCGGGTCGCATTCAATAAATATTCTTATAGAGGATATTTTAGAAAAATTACTTAATAAATATAGAGTTATTCATCAGGTGGGAGATGCTTGGGAATTTAAGGATTACGAACGTTTGGGAAAATTAAATAAATCATTATCTAAAGAATTACAAAGACGTTATTATCTTACGAAATTTGTCGACCCTAACGATGTTGGATCAATTTTAAATTCAGCAGATTTAGTAATTTCCCGTTCGGGAATAAATACCATAACAGAACTGATTTATTTTCAAAAACCTGCTCTTTTAATTCCTCTTCCTTATTCTCAAAGAGGCGAGCAAATTGAAAATGCAAAATTTTTGCAAAGTTTAGGGCTGGCTGAAGTTGCATTTCAGAATAACATAACTTCCGAAAAATTATATCAATTAGTTAATTCAATGATTAAAAATCTAAATCAATATAAAGAGAAAAACAAAAATAGTCTTATCGAAAAAGATGCCGCCAAAAAAATTATTGAAATATGCGTAAAAGAAAGTTAAGAAAAAAATTTTTCAAAAGTAAAAGCTCTTTTTTTAAGGGAATTTTGACTATCTTATTTCTATCTACATTAATTTTAGCAACAGATTTTTATCAGAAGAAAAATAATGTCTTAATAAGCCCGATTCCAAAATTAGGATATAAATATAAGGTTGATAAAACAAAAGAACTTGAGTTAAATCTTAAGAAATATAATATCTCTTTTTCTCAAGTTTTGGTTGCCACTGATTCTTCTTTTGTAGTTATTCTTCAAAATGGGGAAAAAGTTTTATTTTCTTCCTCAAAACCGACCGAACAGCAAATGTCCTCTTTACAATTAATACTCTCACGATTTACAATAGAAGGGAAAAGGTTTGCTTTTTTGGATTTAAGATTTGATAAGCCTGTTGTAGGCTTAAAGTAGTATGAGTGAAGCAAGAATAGCTGTTGGCTTAGACATTGGAACTTCAAAAATCGCTTGTCTTATTGCGAAAATAGACGAATCTATAAATATCTTGGGAGTTTGCGAGGTTAAGGCAACAGGTATTAAGAAAGGTCAGATTGTAGATATCGAAGACGCCGTGGTAGCCATAAATAGTGCTTTGGAAGGAGCCGAAAGAATGGCCGGTTATTCAGCTTCAAACGTTTTTATTTCTATTGGAGGAGGCCAAATTGAAAGCCAAAATTCAAGAGGAGTCGTAGCCGTTTCAACGCCTCAAGGAGAAATTACAAAAAACGACGTTTATCGGGTTATAGATGCTGCAAAAGCAATTTCATTACCATCTTCGCGGCAGATTATTCATGTGCTTCCTAAAGATTATACAGTTGATGGTCAGGAGGGAATAAAGGACCCGATTGGAATGACCGGAGTAAGGCTGGAGGTTGACACGCATATTATTACCGGTAATTCAACAGGAATTGGAAATTTAGAGAAGGCAATTTCCGAAGTAGGAGTAGATATTAATGATTTTGTTTTTTCAGGCTATGCAAGCAGTCTTTCAATTCTTTCGGATACAGAAAAAGAGCTTGGGGTTGTTTTGGTTGATATAGGGGCCGGAACAACCGATATTTCAATTTTTGTGGATGGCTCTATTTGCTATTCTTCTGTTTTACCGATAGGAGCAAGGCACATAACAAACGACTTGGCTATCGGTCTTCGTATTTCTTTGGAATCCGCAGAGGCAATAAAGCTTTTCTTATCCAAAGCATATGATAAGAGAAAACCGAAAATATTAAACCCGGAAGAAGAAACTGCTAAGGAAGCAAGGGAAAAAACCGACGAGATCGACCTAAGCTCCCTGGGTTTAAATGAGGAGGTTAAGAAAGTTTCAAAGAAAACTTTAATAGACGGAATAATCAAGCCAAGGCTTAATGAGCTTTTTACAATGATCGGATTGGAAATTAAAAAAAGCGGCTGCGGAGGAAAAACGCCGGCGGGGTTAGTGGTAACAGGGGGAGGGTCAGAAACCATTGGTGTTTCGGAATCCGCAAAAAGAATGCTGGCAATGCCTGTAAGAATTGGAGTTCCTCAAGGACTAAAAGGGATAATCGATGAAATAGAAGATCCTGCTTTTGCTACCTCTGTCGGGCTTATTATGTACGCGTCCAAAACAAATATCCAGCCTCCTCTTCCCTTTGGAATTTCCTTGCCATCAATATCGGGTCTTAAATTTAATAAGGTATTTTCAAAGATTATTGACTTTATAAAATCTTTTATTCCATAGTTGCTATCCCCTCTTGCAAAATTAAATTTTATCTGTTAGCATGGAGGTAATTTGTTGCTATGTTAATTAAGCCTCAAACAGCAAACTTTGCCAAAATAAGAGTAATGGGAATTGGCGGGGGAGGAAATAATACTCTAAACTCCATGATTTCGCAAAATCAGATCCAGGGCGTTGATTTTGTGGCTGTTAATACCGATGCCCAGTCCCTTCTAATGTGTCAGTCGGCGACAAAACTCCAAATCGGCGATAACTTAACACGAGGTTTGGGTTCGGGAGGAGATCCGGAAATAGGCCGGCAAGCTGCGGAGGAATCAGCCGAAAAAATAAAAGACATGCTTGAGGGATCGGATATGGTTTTTCTGGCCGCTGGAATGGGAGGGGGTACAGGAACCGGGGCGACACCTATTATTGCAAAAGTAGCAAAAGACCTTGGAGCTTTAACAGTTGCTGTTGTTACAAAGCCTTTTTCTTTTGAGGGGACAAGGCGAATGGTTGCCGCCGAAGATGGAGTTGAAAATCTAAAAGACAAAGTGGATACTCTAATTGTTATTCCCAACCAAAGAATTTTAGATGTTGTCGATAAAAAACTTTCTCTATTGGAAGCATTCAGAGTTGCCGATTCCGTAATGTCGCAGGGAGTTCAGGGAATTTCGGATTTAATTACCATGCCAGGGTTAATCAATGTTGATTTCGCCGATGTAAGGACAATTATGACTAATGCAGGTTCGGCCTTAATGGGAATCGGAACCGGAGTTGGAGAAAATAGGGCTCAAACAGCAGCCAGATCCGCGGTTGCCTCTCCTCTTTTGGAAATTTCCATGGACGGAGCAAGAGGAGTTCTTTTTAACATCATCGGCGGTCCGGATTTAACAATGAGCGAGGTTGACGAGGCGGCAAAAATTATTGCCTCGGCAGCAGATCCCGATGCTAATATAATTTTCGGAGCAACAATCGATGAAACTATGCATGACCAGTTAAAGATTACTGTTATTGCCACAGGTTTTGATCAGGCGAGACAAAGGCTTAAAGAATTTACAACGCCTCCTGTTAAAACAGAAGAAAAACCCGAAGCAGTTACAGCGCAAACAAAAGCAGAAGACGAAGACATCTGGGAAATCCCCGCATTCTTAAGGCAAAGGAATTAACCACTTAGCTCCACCCCAATAAATCAGATTAATGGTACAATAGGGGCATGTTGGTTGATAGCGTTAAGTTAGTAATTAAAGCGGGAAATGGGGGAAATGGTGCGGCAACGTTTCTAAGAAACGCCCGTCAGTCAAGGGGCGGTCCGGATGGAGGAAATGGCGGCAACGGCGGAGATATTTATTTTCAAGGGTCAAATAATATTTATGATCTCTCTGAATTTCGTTATAAAAAAAAGATCATGGCAGAAGACGGTGTTAATGGCAGAAAAAAAAAATTATTTGGTAAAAACGCCGAAAACAAAACAATTTTTGTTCCTTTAGGTACCCACGTTACCGATCTTACAAGCGGACAGACTTATGAAATAATTGATTCCAATTCCATTATTTTAGCAAAAGGAGGAAAGGGCGGACGGGGAAATAATGAATTTAAATCGGCAACCAATCAGGCTCCTACACATTTCGAAAAAGGAGGGTTAGGAGAAGAAAAAACCTTAATTCTGGAGTTAAAAATTATTGCCGAAATCGGCTTAATCGGACTGCCAAACGCCGGAAAAAGCAGTTTACTTTCGGTTTTAACAAATGCCAACCCCAAGATCGGCGACTATCCTTTTACAACAATCGAGCCGAATATCGGAATGCTTGGTAAATACGCCATAGCAGATATTCCGGGGCTTATAGAAGGCGCGTCCAGGGGGAAAGGACTTGGAAGCCGTTTTCTAAAACATATCGAAAAAACAAGAATAATTATTCATTGCATTGCAGCCGACGATGACAATCCGCTAAATAGCTATAAGACAGTTAGGGAAGAATTTGAACAGTATAGTCAAACCCTTCTTGAAAAACGGGAAATTGTACTAATTACAAAAACAGATTTGGTAGATAATAAAAAGGTTGGAGAAGTAGCGAATATTTTTAAAAAAATGAAAAAAGAAGTTCTTGCTTGTTCGATATATTATCCGGAAAGTATTGAGCTTTTAAAAAAAGAGATAGAAAAAACACTGGCTAGGTGATTTATTGCTTTGACCAGCGCCCGAAAATTCCGGTAGAGAGAAGACGGGTTGAATTTTGTTCCTCCAAAGCTAGTTCTCCTGCTTCGATAATTCCCCCAAACTTTTTTTGAAAATCTTTTAGAATATTCTCAAGCATTAGAGAAGATGAAGATAAGGCATAGGCGTTAATCAAAAGAAAAGTTGGTTTTTCGCAAAGGACTTGTTGGCAGAGATTGAATAATAAAGGGAAGGATTCGGTAAAATTCCATTTTTCCCCGTTTGGTCCATGTCCATAAACAGGAGGGTCCATAATAATTCCATCATACTTAACTCCCCTTTTTATTTCCCGCTGGACAAATTTTATGGCGTCATCCAAAATCCAGCGGATGGGTTTGTCTAATAATTTTGAAGCGGTCTGGTTATCTCTTGCCCAGGCAATTGTTGGTCTCGACGCGTCAACATGGGTTACTTTTGCGCCTGCTTTGGCACAAACCAAAGATGCGATTCCGGTATAGCCGAATAAATTTAATATTTGCAATTGTCTATTTTCTTTTTCTATTTTTTCCTTAACCCAATTCCATTGGATAATTTGTTCGGGGAAAACGCCTGTATGCTTAAAGGGGGTTAATTTTACCCAAAATGAAATGTTGTCAAAATTCATTATCCACTTATGGGGTAAGTTTTGTTTAAAAACCCAGTTTCCTTTTTCCCCGTTTGATTCAAAAATAGCGTCTGCTTTTTCCCATTCCTGTTCATTAAGATTTCGTTCCCAAATTGCCTGGGGATCCGGACGGGCAATTGTATAAGGCCCGAATTTTTCCAACCGGTATCCTTTCCCGCTATCCAAGAGCGAATATCCATCAATTCCGGGAGTTTTTAATATAATCATGCACAAATTATAGCAGAAAATTTGCGCTTCTTGACATTGGGGATTATTATTGGTAAATTCTTTCAATAATGAAAGAAGTTGACAGTCCTATTAAAAGACATTATTCCGAAAAGGGCGGGCATTTGGAAAGGTCGAAGTTTAACCAGCTATTAAATATTATGGGAAGATTCAATACCGCATCAAAAGGAGATCTTGTCCAGGTTTGGCAGGGGATAAGGGAAATGCGGCGCGTTACAAAAAGCGGAAAATAAAATTTAGTCCTTGATTTTTTAGATCTTTATAGTATATAAATAAATTACAAGTTAATAAATCAAGAGAGATGGGGAGAGTCTTGGCTCAATGATCCATCCGGCAACCGATCAATAGATACGGTGCCAAACCCAACCCTTGAAAAGGGAAGGATTCGGCCTAAAAATAGGTAAAAATGGTACACCTCTCTTTTCAGAGAGGTTTATTTTTTGGAAAAAAGGGGGTGATAAAATTGATTGAATTAGAAAAAATTGCAGTAAACAATAGAATAACTTTGCATAATTGGGATGTTTGGCGCTTAAGGGCTGAAGCCTCAAAAAAGCTGGAGGAAGTAAGCGAAGACATAAAAGACCTGTTAAGAAATGCGTCTGGCGAAAAGGAATTAGCAAGGGTGATTTATCCGGAAGAACCGATAGGTAGTTTTGAAAACCTTTGGGAGGCAAAGCTATCCGCTTCCAACGGTGTTTTGAAGATCAAGAAAAAGCCTTTGGGTGAAAAAGATTTTCCCGAAGAAACCTTAATCCCTTCGGGACGTTTGGATTATTTAATTAGGGAATTACATCCCCAGGTTATCATTGATTTTGCAAAGCAGGTTAAGAAAAAGTGATATAATTATATTTATGTTTAAGCCTGTAACGCCTAAGGTGGACTTTCCAAAACTTGAGGAAGAAATTCTAAAATATTGGAGGGAAAATAAAATTTTCGAAAAATCTATCGAAAACCGGTCAAAAGAAAAAAATTGGGTTTTTCTGGACGGTCCTCCTTTTATCACAGGTCTTCCCCATTATGGAAGCTTGCTTTCAAGTATTCCTAAAGATTTATTTCCCCGTTTTAAAACCATGCAGGGGTATAGGGTCGAGAGGCGCTGGGGATGGGACTGTCATGGGTTGCCGGCCGAAAATAAAGTCGAAGAAAAGCTTGGTATAAAAAGAAAAAAAGATATAGAAGAAAAAGTTGGAGTTAAAAAGTTCATAGAAGAGTGCAAAATCTATGTCGAAAATGTTTCGGAGGAATGGGAATGGTACGTTGACCATATAGGCCGATGGACGGATTTTAAAAACTCCTACAAAACCATGGACTTTTCCTACATGGAATCGGTTATGTGGGTTTTTAAACAAATGTACGATAAAAATCTTATCTATAAAGGTTTAAGAGTTTCTCTTTTTTGTCCTCACTGCTCAACCCCTATTTCTAATTTTGAAGTTGCGATGGATGCAGATAATCACAAAGAAATAGTTGAATCAACAGCGGTATATAAATATAAGGCCAAAGGTGAAGATAATACATATTTTCTTGCATGGTCAACTACCCCCTGGAATAAGCTTGTGACTTCCGCTTTAGCAGTTAACCCAAAACTCGATTATGTAAAAGTTTCCCAGGGAAAAGAATTTTATATTCTCGCAAAAAGTACGTTAAAACAGTTAAAAGAAGAGCCATATAAAATCACGGAAGAATTTAAAGGAAAAGATCTAATTGGAAAAGAATTTGTCGCCCTTTATGATTTTTACAAAATTGACGAAGGTAAAAAAGCTTTTATTATAGTCGGCGATGAATTTGTAGCAGCAGAGGAAGGAACCGGAATAGTTACCCTTGCTCCATACGGAGAAGAAGACTTGGAAGTAATGCAAAGAGAAAATATTCAAATGGTAATGCATGTTGATGACGAAGGGACTGTAAAAGATTTTGTCCCTAAATTCGGCGGAATGTACTATTTAAAAGCCGATAAATTAGTTTTGGAAGATTTAAAAGAAAGAGGAGCGGTTTATAGGACAGATGAATACGCCCACAGCGTTCCTTTCTGCTGGCGCTGCGCAACTCGGCTTTTTTATGCTCCTCAAAACGCCTGGTATGTAGATATCCAGACTTTAAAGTCGAAGTTAAAGGAAACAAATGAATCCATTAAATGGTTTCCAAAACATTTTAAATACGGACGTTTCTTAAAAAGCATGGAGGCGGCACCGGATTGGTGTATTTCAAGAAGCCGGTACTGGGGAAGTCCAGTTCCTGTTTGGGAGTGCCAAAGCTGCACAGAAAGATTTGTTCCCGGTTCTATAAAAGAATTAGAAGATGCGAGTAGTAAAAAGATTTCCGACTTGCATAAGCCCGATATAGATGAAATCGAGGTAACTTGTAAAAAATGCGGACAAAAAGCAAAGCGTGTCCCTGAAGTTTTGGACAGCTGGATCGAAGCTGGATCCGCTCCTTATGCAGAACATCATTATCCTTTTAACAAAGAAATAAAACTTGGGGATTTTTTTCCGCCCGATTTTATTGTTGAATATACAGGGCAAATAAGAGCCTGGTTTTATGTTTTGCATGTTATTGGAACAGCTATTTTCGATTCTAAAGCCTTTAAGAATGTTGCGGTAACAGGTGTAATTTTAGGGACTGACGGGCGAAAAATGAGCAAAAACTACCATAATTATCCCGACCCTAAGGAGTTACTTCAAAAATATGGGGGAGATGCTTTAAGGCTTTATTTAATGGGAAGTCCGGTTATGAAAGGGGAAGACATTTTAATTTCCGAAGACCAATACCGTTTGCAGGTCAGAGGATTAATGCTGATCTTATGGAATGTTTATAATTTCTTCATCACCTACGCCAATATTGATAAATGGGCAACAAGCAACAAGCAACAAGCAACAAGCAACAATGTTTTGGACCAATGGATTCTGTCTTTACTCAACGGGTTAATAAAAGATGTTACTGCTAATTTAGAAAATTATGACACTGTTTCTACTGTTTCCAATATACAAAGCTTTGTCAATGATTTTTCAACTTGGTATATAAGAAGAAGCAGGGACAGGGTTGGTCCGACAGCCAAAAATGAGCAGGATAAAAATGATTTTTACCAAACTTCCTATTTTGTACTAATAACATTATGTAAGCTTATTGCGCCTGTTGTTCCCTTTATTTCGGAAGAAATTTACCGGAATCTGACAAATGAAGAATCCGTTCATCTTTCAAATTGGCCGGAAGTTGATGGTCAATTGATCAATGGCACAATCGAAGGTGAAATGGAGCTTGCGCGCAAAATTTGCGAATTGGGACACGCCGCCAGAAAAAAAGATAGCCTTAAAGTCCGTCAGCCGCTTGCTTCTGTTAGGGTAAAAACTTCTCAAAACGAACTTGAAACTGAATTTAACGAAATAGTTAAGGATGAGCTTAATGTCAAAGAGATCATTTGGTCAAAAAGCAAAACTTCGGAAACAGAAGTTAGTTTAGATACTAAGATTACACCCGAACTTAAAGCCGAAGGAGAGGCGAGGGATATTGTAAGAAAGATTCAGGAAGAAAGAAAAAGATTGGAAACAAAGATAGATGAAGAAGTTGATGTTGCTTTGGAAGAATGGCCGAAAGATTTTACGGATTATATTAAAGATGGGGCTTTGGTTAAAACACTTTCAAAGGGCAGTTTTTCGGTTCAAAAAGCATGAGGAGATTCCTTTTTTTTGATTTAGATATTGGATTGCTTTTGCCTGTTGTGATTTTGGTAATCCTAAGCCTGACAACCCTTTTTTCCATAAACCTTTCCTTTTTTAAATCACAATTAACTTTTTTACTGATCGGGATTGTTTTTTTTGTTTTTTTTGCAAATTCCGACTATAAAATATTGCAAATGTATGCGGTCCCTATTTATCTTATATCTTTAGGTATCCTTTTTTTTGTTCTTATTTTAGGAATTGAAAGCAGGGGAGCGGTGCGTTGGATTGACATATTAGGTCTTAGAATTCAATTTTCAGAGATATTAAAACCTTTTCTTCTTATTTCGATTTCTTCATACCTTTCAAATACTAAAACCTTCTCATTAAAAGAATTTGGAAAGATTATGATGCTTATCCTTCTCGTAGTTTTGCTAATATTAAAACAGCCGGATTTGGGAAGTGCTCTCATTTATTTATTGGCTTCCATTTTTATTCTTCTGACAGTGGGTTTTCCTTTAAGCCGTTTCTTGATGCTTGGATTTTTAACAGCTTTGGCGATGCCCTTTTTTTGGCGATTCATGCATGAATACCAAAGACAGCGTATTTTTACTTTTATAAATCCAACAACAGATCCCTTGGGTACTTCGTATAATGCCATCCAGTCAATTATTGCTGTCGGTTCGGGTATGGTTTTTGGACGAGGGCTTTGGGGCGGAACGCAATCTACATTAAAATTTTTGCCGGAAAGACACACAGATTTTATTTTCGCGACTATTTCCGAACAGTTTGGTTTTTTGGTTTCTTTAGGGATTCTCGTCTGCTTTTTCTTTTTGTTATTAAAAATTTATTCTATTTTTTGCGATTCGAAAGAAAAATTCTGCAGAATCTTTAGCATCAGCGCTTTCTTTTTAATTTTAATACAGCTTTTCGTTAATATCGGAATGAATATAGGTCTTCTTCCTGTTGTGGGGGTAACTTTGCCTTTTGTTTCCTATGGCGGTAGTTCTCTCCTTTCAAATTTTATTTTACTGGGTTTTTTAACCTCAATAAGCAGGGATTTTAAGAATAAAGAGGTGCTAGAAATCAGATAGAATTTTTGCTATAATAACAGGAATGAAATACGCAATCTTTAGAACAGGGGGCAAGCAATACAAAGCCTTAGAAGGGCAAACTTTGGAAGTCGATAAGCTTCCCGTTGAGAAAGACAAAGAAACAGTTTTTGAAGAAGTTTTGCTTTTGGCTGACGATAAGGAAGTTAAAATCGGAAAACCCTTAGTTAAAGACGTCAAAATAAAGGCCTTGGTTTTGGATCAGAAAAAAGGGGATAAAATTAGAGTTTCCAAATTTAAATCAAAAGTGCGTTATCGAAGAGTAATGGGGTTTCGTCCCCAAATTAGCGTTTTAAGGATTGAAAAAATTATTTCCCCCTTGACTTCTGTGAAAAGTACAAATAAAATAGAATAAATTTTCACAACATTATATGGCACATACAAAAGCACAAGGTTCGGTAAAGGGCAATAGGGATTCAATTTCAAAGCGTTTAGGCGTAAAGCTTTATGGCGGGCAAAAAGCGATTTCGGGAAATATCATAATCAGACAAAAAGGCACAAAATTTTTTCCGGGGGATGGAGTTTCCATGGGTAAAGATTTTACATTATTTGCGGTAAAAACAGGATTGGTATTTTTTAAGACTTTGCGAGGGAAAAAAGTAGTCGAAATAAGAAACCCTTAATAATTAATTTATGGACAATAATAACCAAGGCCAATACACAGAATTGGACGTAAGTCTTCTTGAGCCTAATCCTTTACAGCCCCGAGGCATTATTTCTCCCGAGTCCTTAAACGATCTTGTTGATTCAATTAGAGAACAAGGAATACTTGAGCCTTTGGTTGTAGCAAAGACTCCGGCAGGGTACCAGATTATTGCCGGAGAACGCCGTTTTAGAGCCGCCAAACTCTTAGGCTTTTCAAAAGTTCCGGCTGTTGTCAGGGAAACAACTCCCCAGGGAATGCTTGAGATGTCAATTGTTGAAAATGTTCAGAGGGAAGACTTAAATCCGATTGAAAGAGCCCAGGCATACAAAATGCTTATAGACCAATTCGGTCTTGAAACAAACGAAGTTGCCAGAAGAGTGGGAAAAAGCGCGCCTACTGTTTCAAACACAATACGGCTTCTTTCTTTGCCCGACGCGATTAAAGACGCCTTGGTTGCCGGGGTGATTAGCGAAGGGCATGTTCGTCCTTTAATTTCTCTTGGCGATCCAAAACTAATGCTCGAGCTTTTTAAAAAAATATTACGGGAAAACAGTACCGTTCGGCAAACCGAAGAAATGGCAAGGCAGGCAAAAGGAGAGATTCAACAAAAAGAACCTCATAATGTAAAGCAAAGACTTTGGGTTCCCGAACTTGACGAAATGGCCAAAGACCTTGAAAAACATTATCAGCTAAGCAAGGTTGATTTTTTCCAATCTCAAAAACTGGCAAGAATCACGTTGGTTATTAAGGGGGATCCTTCGGTTACTACTCAAAAACTACAGGAAATCCACAAAGTTCTTAAGAAAACGGAATAGCTACTTGTAGGGGTTTTTAATAATTCTGGATTGATTCATAGGCCAATAAACTAAAGCTGATTCCCCGATAATCAAATCTTTTTTTACAAATCCCCATTCTCTTGAATCAGAGCTGTTTGAGCGATTATCTCCTAGAACAAGATAAGAGCCTGAAGCAACAGTAACTGCTTCTTCGTCTCTTAAGAATGATCCTCCATATGTCTTTACGGTTTCATCCAAATAAGCAGATTCATCAAGCTTTTCATCATTCAGATAAACCTCCCCGTTTTTAAGCGAAATACTGTCTCCTGCAATCCCGATAACTCTTTTTATAAAATCTTTATCCTGATCCAACGGGGCTTTAAAAACAATAACATCCCCTCTTTTTGGTTCCTGGAAACGCAGCACAATAAGGTTTGTGAGAACATATTCGCCGTCATGGAAATTAGGATACATAGACAACCCGTTTACCTGGAAAGGGCGGAAGAGAAATATCCAGATAACAATAAATAAAGAGCCAAAGAGGAGAATTGTCTGGACAGTGTCAATTAAAAAACTCCATGCTTTTCTAAGCAATGCCATAACTTATATTCTCTCAAGGGGAATTAGCTTTGTCAACAAGCTGAATTTATGCTAAGATAAATTGCATTCACACCTGCCCGCCAAAAAGAGTCCGTAGCTCAGAGGAAGAGCGTTCGGTTCACATCCGAAAGGTCGATGGTTCAAGTCCATCCGGGCTCACGAAAGGCTCTGGCAGGCGGGTTGCAGATGTCAGAGGCCTGCCCTCCGGACATTGCAGCATAAGGCGTGAACGAATAGTTCTGAAAAGCCGAATGCTAAAATAAGGAGGGTTCAAATCCTCTCGAACCCACATAATACCACAAAAAACAACCCACCGAAAAATTCCGATGGGCTGTTCGATTTTATGGAAAATTTGATTAAAGTATGTCTCCAGAATTACCGTTACTCGAATTAACCCATACGTGATTTCCATTGCGGTAAATCCATCCCCACCAATTATAATCAAACCCAGAAACACTGCTGAAATATTTACCTGTCCAGCTTATATAGCCAGGACAGTTTGCATTTAAGTCGCACTGATAATCTGTCGTACCGACTGATCCTCTGGTTTGCCATAAAGGATCTATGCGTAGAGTCCCAGTTATTGTAGCGCTGTAACCTCCTTGGAATGTACCATCTTCACTTCCATCTAAGACTCCTGTATTTCCAGGGCTAGGCTGTTCGTCTTGAGCGTCAAACTTACCTTGATAGCTTACTTCTGCACAGTATTCTTCAGAAGTACCAGTTGCCCAAACTTGAATTTGTCTTGTGATATTATCAAAAGCCCAGTAGTTACCCGCCTGACCAGAATCAACATCATTAACAACTTTTTGAACTATATTTACTACTGGTTTTCCAACCTTAGTACATTGTCCTGCATTAATCTGGGATCCCCAATTTAAATGTTCTGTTGATGCAAAGGCTGGGAGCGCCATTGCTCCTAGCATCAATGCGCCTGCTGCTCCTCCTATTAAAAATTTTTTAATATTCATTTATTTCACCTCCCTCCTGCCCGATCATTTAATCAAGATCAAGATAATAAGGCTCATTATAAACAAAAGGCTTTTCATGCTGTCAAGGAAGACAATGTATATAAAAAAGGGTCTTATATGATCTTACCCGTTCTCTGACAGAATAAATGAGGTGTTATGTTTTGAGTAAGGCGACGGCTGCGAAGCGTTTTAAATCCAGAAAACCCGTACAGGTATAAATAGTAATTCGTTTGTCCTTTGTCTGATTTAAAATATGTGTTTGGTCCGATGTTACCACTTGAGTATATTTAACAACAAAAGTTTTTGCCGAGTTATCCCTGAAAGAAATCTTTATTTCCTGGCCCGGTTTTATCTTAGTTAAAGGTCCTAAAAGACTCTCCCAGTTGTGCCCGTAAAGGATACTGTTTCCTTCTTCTCCGGGTAGAGGGGAAGAAGCAAGATATGACACCCCGAGAGTGGTTGCTTCCCAGTTATTTTTGTTAATTTTTGAAGGAATTAGAGGAAGGTAAATATTTAAGCTTGGGATTTCAAGTATATTTGGGGCATTTTTTGCCAAAACCGTATTTTCGGCCTTGTAATTTTGAAACGCCAGTTTCTTTGGGCTATAGCGTTGGAAAATTAAGTACGATCCGAAAAAAAGGAGCGTTAAGCCCAAAAGAAGAAAGGTTTTAGAAACAGAATTCATCGTCTTCGTCTTGCATATTATTTTCCTTTTTTAAGTCCAAGAATTATTCCCAGCGCAGTCATTAGAAATCCCGCCGAAATTACAGAGAAAACAAATACGATATTTCCGGTATTCGCCAGACCCAAAACACCTTTAGTAGGATCCGTTGAGGCTCCAAGGACATCGCCTCCTCCCATTCCGCCGCCTTGGCAGAAAAAGTCAATATTTTTTGCTAAATAAGGTGAACTATCAAGGCCCCACAAAGATCCGTCGGGTATAAAAATCCATCCTTGATTTTTAAGGACCTGAATTTCAGAATCGTTTAAAGATGAAACTTTCCACCAATTGGTCTGAATACCGCTTCCGTCAGGGGCGCAGAAGCATTGCATTAAGGTATCATTATTGGAAAGTCTATAGACGGAATCACTTCCTGTAAACGTGCTGGAATTTCCGGGAATACCATGTACGCCATCGGAAAAGGAATCTTTTAATTGACCTTGTGGATTTACGCATGAAGGAAAGGTGGGGGGAGTTACGGCATATGTTTTTGGTACAGCAAAAAAGAAAAGGACAAAAAATAAAATAATGGAAATGAAAATGTTCCTGCCTAACATAATTTTATTCCCAATTTCGTTGATCAATTGGTTTTCGTATCGGATTGTATCACAGTATATCAGAATTTGCAAGAGGTAAAACTATCCTATAATTCAGCGGATGATTTTATGATAGTACGCGGTAATTACATCTACAGCTTTTCGTGGTTTTCCCTGACTATCCCATAGCTGTGTAGAACCGCCAACATTAACCCAATAGCTAACACCTGCGACTTCGTTCATTTCGATAAGTTTGCTAAATGCTTTTTCAAGCCACAAAGCTTGTTCTTCTTCTGTCATATTTCCGTTAAGATCGGGGATAGGTACTCCGAATTCTCCCAGGACAATGCGTCCGCCGGTTTGTTTGGCAAGACGGCGAATATCAGAAGTAAGCTGTTCTGGACTGCTTACATAATGGTCAATAACCACAATGCCGTCAAGGGCTTTTGTGGTTTCCATGTCCATTACCTGATCCGCCACATCTTTGTTCATGGAATCGTAGTTGGAAGCAACTTCTTTTTTTATATCTAAAAAGGCTCTTTTGGTGACTTTGTATTCATCAATCAAAAATTTTCTATGTCCTTCTATGTCTCCTGTTTTTCTCGGATCGCCGGGTCCGCCGTTTTCGCATTCGGGACAAGCGGAAAAGACATCACCATCTTTAAATAAATCCTTATTTGCCAAAATAAAAGCTTTAGTTTTTTCTATGTGAGTTTGTCTGTCAATTTGCTCATATTCGAACCATTGTTCCCAGCCCGACCAGTTTCCCCGAAACCAGACATTTAAGTCATATTTCCTGGCCGATTTAACCCAGCGGCGAAGAATGGGAAGAAATTCATCATCATAAGGGGTGGCGATAGCAACGTGGGTGGCTCCGGTTTTGGAGATATCAGAGACCTGTCTGTCAATAGCTTGGTCAAATGACGGATCGTTTAATTTTTCCCGGCTTAAATCCCTTGAATATTTCATGGTGTCAATGGATTTAAACTCCATAATATGTTTTATGGGTGCGGGCGAAACAAGAAATTTATTATTATCAGCTTTGGACAAAGACCACAATAAAAGGGGAATAGCTATTAATATAAAAATAAAAAATACAATTTTTTTCATTATTTTTGGTGTGTATAAATTGGTACTAAATGCAAATCCTTTACGAATTCAGGTTTTAACTCATAGACATCGGCAAACGGATATTTGGCAACCAAGTTATAGTTTTTATAACCCGGCGCTTTGCTTACGGCCTTATATGTCATGTCATTATTGTCGTATGTTCTCATTACAATCCATCGTGCCCAGCGGTCTGGATTTGTTGTAGCGTCTTCCCAGTATTTTCCTGTTCCTTCATGGATAAATTTACTCATTGTAAGGCCGGAGGAGAATATTATAGCATCATGGCTTGCCGCGGAGATTAGGATAAATCCGGGTTTGTCTTTGGCGTTTTTATTAAGATATCCGCTGACTTCCGAAACATTCTTCTGGCTTGATCCGACTCTCGCATCGTCAATGGTTACGGCGTCAAAATTCGCAAAAGAGAAAAACAGTACAAATATCATAAGGCCGATTAAAGCGTATTTTAATTTTTCGGATTTTTGGACAAGATAACCTACAAGTATGGCGATTGAGGGCATCATAACAATTCCATATCTGGCATTAAACCAGGTATTTCCCGAAAGTCCCTGTATAAATAAAACCGATTGGCCAAGATAAAGAGAGAGGATGTTAAAAATCAAAGGAGCCAAAAGCGATGTTGCGGCGATTTTTACAGAAGTCTTTATTTTTCGGTCCAGCCAAAGAACAATAATTCCAATCCCGCCTAGAATCGAAATAAAAGTGTTGCAATTATAAGCAATGGAAAATAAATAAACCTTTATTGAAAATAAAAGGTTTCCCTTGGTCGCAAGGTTTCCTGCTATTGCCAATTGTTCCTGTTGGGTATGGGCAGAGAAAGGGCCGAAGGCAAAGTACAAAGGGTCTTTAAAAATAAGGAGATTCCACATAAACCAGAGAAAAATTCCAAATCCCGCCATGGTTGAGAATAAAATAATAATTCCTTCTGTTGCTTTATACCCTCTTTTTCTAAAGACTTCTATCGAAATTAGTAATATTGCAAAAATAAACAAGAACCATCCGTCGTAACGGACAAGAGTTGACAGCATTATCCAAAAGGCGGATTTTGCAAGATTTAAAACCTTATCTTTTTTAAACCAGAGAAGCAGTTCGTACGCTCCGGCAGTCATTGTCGCGATAAGCAAAAGTTCCGTCATGGCGGTTGACTGAAGATATAAAATATTAAGGTTGGCAATGAAAACCAAAACTCCAACTAAACGTCCTAATATTCCAACTCCCAGTTCTTTAAGAAAAAGATAAATAAGAAGTCCTGTCGCAACAAATGAAACCATGCCGACTAAAGCTCCAGAAAGGCCACTGTGCCACATAAAGTCATTCCAGATTGTCGGAATCATTAGAATGTGAGGGAGAGGAAGCCAAACGCTTCCTAATTGGGCAATTCCGGGTTTTAAACCTTCAACAACGCGCCTGCCTATATCCAGATGCGACCTCGCGTCATTATAAGAAAGGCCCAAATCGTTTTGATAAAAGTAAAAAAAAGTATAGGCAGAGATTAACGATAGCAGAAGTAATAATAGTAAAAAAACATATTTTTTTAAGAATCCGAAAATAAACTTAAAAAATTTATTACTAGCTGATATGCTTATTGATAATTCTCCGTTTTTTAAATTAAACATTTTCTTGTCCTTTCCTGGAAGTCAAAATATAATAAATCATGATTCCCCCTACAACAATAAATATAGATAAGGTTAGTATTTGATAAAACTGTAGGGGAGTTAAGTAGTCTTTTAAAAATGTCTGGTAAGCAAAGGATTTGGAATGACCGGCAAGTAAAAATTCCCAATTTCTCTGGTAAGTATATCTTTGCACTATCCCGGAAATTTTTTCCAGCTCTAGTATCTCGGGTTTGGGAGGTACGGCGCTTGTTGTAATTGCTCCTAAAGTGTTTACAGCGATTGAATAGAAGGTTAATATGCTAAAAACGATCAGAAATATAAGTCTTTTAAGGTAGGTAAGTAAAAGAGCAATAAAGATTGCTAAAATCGAGAAACTTGGGATTAAATAACGAGACCCGAAAGCCCAGCCCCCCCAAGGATCGCCCCACATAGAATAAAGGATAATATTAGCACCCATAGTTGCCACCAAAAGAGTTACCATTGTAACCTTTCTTCTGTAGGCAAGAAATGCTCCTGTAATGCCAAAGAGGATTACTGGGGTATAATAAATTATTCCACGGTCGGGACTAATGAAATGAATATAGAAGCCGTTCAAAAGAGCGCGACTTTTAAAAAATCCTGAAATCGTTTTTTCTCTTTTAAGTTTAGCAATATCAAACCTAGCGCCTGGCTGTTTTGCTAAAAGTTCTGGAGCGAGAGGTTTTCCATCAACGTCTATTCCTTTTACCGTCTTAAGCGTTCCAGATATTTGAAAAGGATTTGCATATGAATGGTAATTAAACCATAGAAAAAAAAGAATTGGTATAGTCATTACCATAGGAGTAAAAGCTCTTAATACATTTATTTTGATTGAAAATTTATTTCTGATTTTTTCAAAGGAAATAATTCTGCCTAAAGCGAAAATGCCGATTGGCAGCATAAAAAATAAATTTGGATAATCAAGAGGAATCGCTAAGGCAAAGAGGAAGAAGACTATTATTATGGACCAGATTTTAGTTTGTTTTAAAAGAACATAAATACCAAGTAATATTAAGAAGGTAGAAAGATGATGTTGGTATAAATTTACTCCATAAACAAAAGCAGGTGTTCCGAAAATAAATACTAGAGCAGCCAAAGTTGATGCTAACGGTTTTGCACCTAGTTTTATAGAAATAGATCTAATTAATAATGTATTTAGAAGTGCGAACACTGCAATTACAGAGTAGGTTCCTACTTGAGAAGCTCCCATAAGTTTTCCGATAATATATCCGGGAATTATAATAAATGATAATAACGGGGCAAATAAAGAAACATAATTACCATTGGAGATAGCTAAATCCGGTATTACGAATTTAGCTACGGGAACATCAAAATAAAACGAGCGATCTTCTACCAATGTAAAGGCTAACGCAAACCTTCCCCTTTCGGGTGACATTTCAAATGGCCCGCTTCCTGTCCATTTAACGGTGTTTAAATCACTTTTGTCTGGATTTCCTGGTATACCTCTTAGGGTTAACGATAGTACTATCGCTATAAATAGGAAAGTAAATATCGTTGCGATTTTATTCATAATTAAATTTAGTCAAAACTCTTTGTTGTGTATGCTATGTCCCATGTTCCTCTCATTTTTTTTTCTTTGAATAGGGCTTTTGCTTCACAATATTTATTAAGTAAAAATATGAATAGTGCTAAAGGAGGGTTTTTTAAAAAATATTTAAAATGTATCGATAAAAATAAATGCCTTGGTGTATTCAGCTCCCTTTCAATGAGATCTTTTTTGAAGTATCTCTTCATTCTTATAGGTGAGGCTCTAAATCTGGTATTTTGTTTTATATGGTCTGTTAAGTTTTTTGGGTTACTAAAGTAAACTATCGCATCTTTTACGAATTTATATTTGAAACCAAGCGTCAGGCACGCAAAATATGCATACATATCATTTGCTATCATATTTTCAGGGACTCTTATTTGTTTTAGTAGCTCTTTTTTAAACGCCAAAATTCTCCCATCAGCAGAGAAAACATTGTTTCCTCCTCTGACTTTTTCTCTAAATTCATTATAAGCATCGCAAGTAATATTTATTGCTTTCCCTATTAAATTTCGTCCTTTTACAGGAATAGGATTGCCGCCGCACATACCAACTTTATCTTCGAGAATAAGGGGTGTAACAATATTCTCTATCACAAATGGATTGGCCAACACTACATCTGTGTCGAATTGAACCAGTATCGGGCTTCTTAAAGAACTGTAAATTTCATTTAGACGCATAGATTTACCTCTTCTTTTCTTTTTTTGAATAACTGTTAATGGTTTCTTGTCAATGCTTTTAGCTATCTGAATAGTCCTATCGCTGGATCCATCGGATATAATTAGTATCTTTTCAACTCTGAGATTTTTATATCTTTGAGCAAAAACGGACTCCAAAAATCCTCTTATGTTTTGTTCTTCATTATATGCCACTGTTGCTATCGTAATGCCAGTTTTTTTATTCATATAGAAATTTAGTCGAATAGGAAGGATCATATTTGGAATGATTAACGTTAATTTTTAAGCTAAAAACTTTAATGTATAAACTTAAAAGTATGTAAATAAGTATTTTAAACGGCTGTTTGGCAAAATATTTAGATACTGTCTTAAGCATCATCAAAAAGGGAATCGAGTATTCTTTTTTAATAAGATGCTTTGAGAAAAACTTTTCAAGCTTTTTCCTCCCGTCAAAGAATCGTGTACTTTGTTTAATATGGTCATTTAAATTTTGCGGAACGGAGAAATATACTTTTGCATTAATGGCAAAATGGAAAGTAAAATTTTTGTTAATGCATTCAAAATAAGAGTATGCATCTTCCGGAACGTCCTCCGGCCAGTTAAGATTAGAATAAAAATTTTTCGAAAAGGCTCTAGCTCTTCCATAGCACAAATATACATTACAACCCTTGTTAAAATTTCTATAAATCTCAGTTTTTAACTCGTGACTAAGCTTAATTAGTTTACCAAAAAAAGTATTTTGTGGAATAGAAATATTATTTCCTGCAACTATGCCTATGCTGCCTTTTTTAAAAAATGGGTCTATTAAATTTTGGATTGAATTATTATTAAATGGAAGTATGTCGCCGTCAAGGAGTATCAGTATTTCTGAACTAGAATGTTTAATAATTTTATTTTGAGTTTTGTTAAGTCCCAGACGCTTATTGTTGATAAGAAATTTTATCCTTTTGTCTTTAAAAGACTTAATTTTTCTTGATGTATCATCCGTACTTCCATCAGATACGATAATAACTTCAGCTAATTTTGCTCCTTTTATTCTTTGTTTTAAAATGGACAATATAAGTTTTTCAATGTTAGGGCTTTCATTGAAGACAGGGATACCTACCGTAATGGTGTATTTATATTTCATTATTGATATACCTTTCTGCCTATTCCAACTAAAACCTTAGAGGAATGGTGGGGATTTTCAAGCGCGTTAAATTTTTTAGCGTCCATTGTTAATAGACGATTCAATATTAATTCAAGGATATAGAATATAGTCATGCATGGGTTTTTAATAAAGCTTATTGTTAGATATTTAATGATTAATTTTTTGGGTATAGAGTACTCTTTGTTTATAAAGTCTTCTGAGAAATATTTAAAAAGAGACATTTTTCCGCTTCTAAATTTCTTAATCTGTTTTATCCGGTCATTTAAGTTGGTAACGTTTCTCATGTATGCTTTTGCCCCCTGCTCTTTATATGCATCAAATCCTAATTTTGTGAGCAGTAGAAAGGTGTAGGCGTCCTCCGGGACATTAGTAGGCCATTGAAGTTTTTCTGAAAACTGTCTTGAAAGAGCCTTCATCGAGTGACCTCCACAGGAGTAAACATTTTTACCGTTTTTCCATTCCGCAAAGATTTTAAATTTCATTTCATATCCATGAGCAAGAATTTTTTCATATAAACATTCAGGCTTTATTATTACAGGCATTCCGATAACCATTCCTAGATTTTTTGAACCCTTAGTAAATGGTTTAACTAGATTTTCAATGGTATTTCTGTTTGCTGGTAAAATATCTCCTTCCAGTAAGACTATGACTTCGCTTGAGAAATCTTTAAGGATTTGATTTTGTCTTATTTGCTGGCCTTTTCTCGTGTTTCCTATTTTCAGTTTTATTCGGGGATCTTTTTGAGAACGCACTAAATCCACTGTTTTATCGGTGCTGCCGTCCGTGTATACAAGTATTTCTTTAATTACAATGTGCTTCTCCTTTTGCGCGCGTAAAGCATTTATCAAGTATATGATATTATTTTCTTCATTATATACCGGGATGCCAATTGATACAGTAATCTTTTTCATAATTATATTAATTTCTTAGATGAAGTTGCTAATTCCCATATTCTTCCAGAAGGATGATTATTTTTTTGTAACATTAGTGTTAGTCTTAAAATAATTGCCAAAGAAAAGATAAAGGGATTAGTAATAAGCATTTTAGATGCGATAAACAGTTTCCGGCTAAATGGTATATGAATAAAGCTACGTATCCATATTCCGTAATATTCTTCATTAAGCATTTCTACGTCAGAAAATCTATTTACCTGCAAGGAGTAATCATGCATGTTGTTGGATGAGCGGAAATAAACATAAGCATCTTTAGCAAATTTAAATCTTAGATCATTTTTTATAGCTGCAAAATAAGTGAACTTAGTAATTGGATAAATATTTTTTGGGTAATTTAATTTTTTTGCAAACACATCATTTATTGCATAAGCGCATGAGCTAAAATTGTGAATGTTTTCTCCATTATTTATATCTTTTCTTATTTCATAAAAAAAGATATATAGACAGTTTATTAAAGTTTCTATAAGTGTTTTTGAGGCAAGTGGGATTTTATTGGCACTAACCAATGAAGTTCCTTTGTTAAATTTTTTAATCATATTTTCTATTACAAGAGATGATTTAAGTATTAAGTCCCCGTCAAACAATATTAATATTTCGCTTTTGTTTATTTTGTATATTTGATTGAGTCTGTCGATCTTTCCAATACGTTTGTTGTCTTTTAATAATTTAATGATTGGAAATTTTCGACTAATATTCAAAACAATTTCTCTGGTTCGGTCTGTTGAGCCATCATCTACAACTACTATTCTCTTTAACGTGAACGAATTTCCTTTTTGTCTTAAAATCGATTTCAAAAGAAAAGAGATGTTGTTTTCTTCATTATAAGCGGGAATATAGACAGAGACTGTTTTTTTATTTTTCATAATTAAAATAAAGATGTTATTCGATTAAGTAAATATAAAAAGTTGTTTTTCTCAACTTGTTTTTCCTCCCCAGCTAATACAGCTAAAAATTTGTTGGCACTTGTATCCCAATCGAAGTTTTGCGACCATTTTATTGACTCATTTGACATTTTCTTCCGTAATTTGTTATCTTCGATAAGTTTTATAGTGCTTTCTACGAATCTTTTATAATTTCCATACTTAACCAGAATTCCAGTGTGGGGATTTTTAATCGAATCCCTAAGCCCGGGGACGTTTGATGCGACAGCAGGTGTGCCGCAGGCGTTTGCTTCAATAGTTGTAATACCCCATCCTTCCATAAAAGAAGGATTTACAAATAACCAGGATTTTTGGAAAAGACTTATTTTTTCTTCGTTCGTTACTTTTCCTAAGAATTTTACTTTGTCTAAAATCCCTTTGCTCTCCGCAAATTTCTGCAATTTCTTTTTTTCTTCCCCTTCACCCGCTATTACAAATTCCGCATTAGGAATTTTCTTTAGAACTTTCTTTGCCGCGACGATAAATACATGTAAGCTTTTGTAGTATTGAAGTCTGCCAAGGTAAAGAATAAGGGGATTTTCACTTTTCTTTCCCGGCTTAAATATCGAAAGATCAACTCCGTTATAAATAATTATCGGATCTGTCCTTGTAAGCTTATGCTTTAGAATCTCCTCTTTCGAAGAAGGAGAAACGGTTATTACCTGCGTATTCCAATAAACAAGAGGCATAAGCTTTGCTTCTAGAAATAAAGCAAGCCAGCAGAACGGACGTTTTAAGCTTTTTCTAAAAACTTCCTGATGGACGTGGTGTATTAAAAGAAACTTTTTTTCTCTTGCGTAAAGAGGCGTAAAAAAGGGAATCCCGTTTTCGGAATCAATAATAACATCATATTTCCCACGGAACTTAACTATGTAGTACAGGAGAGCCCAAATATAGACAGTATAAAATCCTCCCCGTCTTATAATTTGTACCCCATCCAGTTTTTCATTCCCGATTTTTTTAAGGCTGTTTCCGCAGAAAAGGGTAACGTTATTTCCTCCTTTTACCCAGCGTTTGGCAAGCTCGTGAATATAAACCTCGGCTCCTCCGGCCCATTTGTGTTTCGTATCCCTCCAGTTAAAAATAAGAATTCTAAGATTATTATTTTTCTCGGGTTTGTTTTTAGCAAATAAAGCGAAAAAAGCCGAGAGATTGTTTTCGAAAATCTTAACGTACTTTACATTAAGATGAAGCACTGTTGTTGTCGAAAGATGTAATCCCCAAATTAAAGACATCGCAAATGCTATTTCGCCGGTGCTTTCATGGAATTTATTTATAAGCGCAACTTGAAGTACTACTAAGAGAGAGGTTGCGATTGTAAAAGTGTAAAATCTTTTGACAAGGTAATAGTTTATAAAAACCCTGGAAATCGCATAACACATCATTCCCGCTGTAAAGAAAATTAGGTATGGCGCTATGGCAAGGGCTTTTTGACCGTAAAGAAAAGGAACGGTTATTCTTCCAAATAAACCAAAGGCTATAAAACCGGTAAAAGATAATATTGACGTGATGATTATCAGGAAATATAGTGTTCTAATCGAATTTTTGTTTGCTCCTTCGCTCCTGCTAATCAAAGGCGTGACAAAAGGGGACGTAAGTCCTCCAAGAAAATAAACCATTTTGCCTACAAGAGATAAAAGCGTGTACTGTCCAGCTTCGGTTTGGCTTAAAAAGTGGTTTGCCAAAAGAATATCAAATGTTAGGAATGAGACGGTTGAAAATCCTGTTAACAGCGATGCCAGAAAGAATTTTATGGGAAATTTTTTAATTTCTTGGTCCGGGACAGAACTATTGGATGGTTTAATTTTTTTGGAAATTATAAATAATCCGATAATGAATGTTGTAGCGCTTGCAATGGGAATTGCCGAAAACGTCCACATTTTTAATCCTAAGAAAATCAGGATAAAGGCGGTTGTTAGCTTTATAATTGGATCGGTTAAACTAAGTACGGCAAGGGATTTAAACATTAGCTTCGAAGACAAAAATCCGCTGTTTGCTGAAGCTGTTAATCCTACTAATACAACTGCACCGAAAAAGATAAAAAGGTAAGAGTTATCTGTTCCGAAATATTTCATCAATAATGGAGACATAAGAAACCAAATGATTGCGATAATAAACGAGAGATAAATACCTTTTTTCCGTAGGTTTCTCCAAAATTTGTAGCCGGCGTCTTCTCCATGTTTTCCAATAAGAAAACCGCTTCTAAAATTCACAGTGATAGAAAATGCGTTAAACAAAATTGACGAAAAGGAGAGGAAGCCTCCGATTAACCCTATGAGGGCAAAATCTTTGAAGTCGAGGACTCGACCCAAATAAGCGTTAAACACAAAATTAAGAATGTTTGCCGTAATTGTTGCCATAGCTAAGCATATTCCCGCCATATAGGTATTTTTACCCGTTATAACAGTGGCCCATCTAGCTCTTAATTTTCCCGGAAAAATAAAACCGGTCCTTGCCTCTTGAGTTTCAATAATTGTTTCGGTAAGAACTTTTTTATTCTCTTTAATTAGGTGGAAGCCGTGGACGGTTTTTTCCCAGAAATGGGGTTTAAAAATAAGCTGGTACAGCGCAACCGAGGCAGCAATACTTATCATTACCCAGTAAAGGGGAATTAGTAAAACATATTTCATAAGGCTCCATTGTTCTTTTTTAGCCACTCCTATCATGTAGTAGTAAAGGAACAAAAAGTTTCCGAAAACTAAAGAAGTGATAGCCATATAGAAGACAAGCGAAGGGTACAAAGTCTCGATTTGGGGTCCAACATATGCGTAAAGTGCAAAATAGGCAATGGTTGCCATCCAAAGCAGGGGGTTAATTAGGACAAATGCGATTTTACCGCCGATTATAAGCTGGAAAATTAGCGAATGAACGCCTTTTTTAAATGGAGCGGTTCCTCGTGTATGAACAAGATAGGTTTGCATATAGCCTTTTATCCAGCGTGACCTTTGACGTATCCAGTTTCCAATCCTGCTGTTGGCTTCTTCCAAAGTTACGGAATCGATAATTGCGGTCCTAAAGCCTTTCTTAAAAAGTCTCATTCCCAAATCGGCGTCTTCGGTAACATTAAAAGGATCCCATCCTTCAATAGTCCTTAAGCTATCGGTTTTAAAATGGTTTGAAGTTCCGCCCAAAGGAATTGACGTGTCAAGAGCCTGTAGTCCTGTTAAGGTTACATCAAACCAAAGAGAATATTCCGCTGTAAAAAAGCGGGTTAAAAGGTTTTGATGAGGATTGTAATAATTAAGCTTAGCCTGAAGACAGATAACCTTAGGGTCAACTTTTTTAAAGCCAAGGTATGCTTTTTTAAGCTGCATCGGATCGGGTATATCCTCGGCGTCGTAAATCACCAAATATTCACCTTTTGCGTGAGCTAGGCCAAAATTACAGGCTTTGGGTTTGGTTTTTGGTATTGAGTGGGGGACAACTAAGCTTTTAACATAAGAAGGAAGATCCATTTTTTTAATTTCTTCTATGGAATTTGCGTCATCTTCTTCAAGTAATAAGATTACGTCAAGCTTGTTTTTAGGCCAGGAAATTTTACCGATAGAATCTAAAAACTGAGGAAGAACATGAGCCTCACGGTAAAGAGGGCAAAGAATAGTATAAATCGGCAATTTTTTGTCATCAATTTTTTCCAACTCCGAATCTTTGGAAGTGATTTCGTTAGGAAAGCTTAAGCTCTTGACGATTAGATAAAGGTTAAATAAAACATCGGCAAAATAAATAAAACTTAAAATACCGACAACGGCCTGAAGTGTTAATAGAGGATACGAAGTAAGTCCTAAAATAATACCAATTAGAATAAGCCCTATTATTGTCTTTTGCGTTAAGGTAAATGTTCTAATTGCGCTATGATCATGATGCATTACGGTGTGGGTAATATATTTTTTCTTATTAAAACCCAAGCCCGCCCCAAGCATGGAACCTTGTCTATTGGGGGGAATCACTACCGGATGAATTCTTTTTAGACGCAATTTTAAGGCATTTAAACCAATTTCGAAGCTGGTTCTTACGACTTCCAGTTTTGATTCTCCTTTTCTTTTTAAGAAAACAATATCGTAATTTTCGATTTTAAATCCTGCTTGTTTTACGCGGTGTAAAAACTCCAAATCAAAACTCCAGGCAGATTGTGGTTTAAATTTTGCTGTTTCCAAGGCTTCACGGGTCATAACCTTAAGGCCGGCCTGAACGTCGTTTCGCAGTCCAAAAAGAAGTTTCCCTAATAATATCCTACAAGAGGTACTGACTACTTTGCGCATTAGCGAGTCCTTGTAATCTTTCCTGTTTGCCACAACTACATCGGCTTTATCATCCAGCAGTTTTGCCATTTCAGGGATTGCTTCCGGCGGATACTGAAGATCTCCGTCTATCATGGCAATAACATCGCCTGTTGAAGCTTGGAATCCCTCGATAAGCGAGAAAGCCTTGCCTTTTTTACCTTTTTTTTTAAGGAAAATTATTTCCTTATTTTTTCCAAAACTTTTACAAATTTCGTCTGTTTCGTCAGTTGAATGGTCATCAACGAAAATAAGCTCAAATTTTACCTTTAAGAGGCTAGTTCTAAGGCGATTTATTAGCTCAACTATGCTTTTTGCCTCGTTATAAATTGGAATAACTACACTTATTTTTTTCATATTATTCATTTTCAGGGACTTTTTGACAATTATTATTAACTTTGTGGCTTGCAATAAATGACTCAAGAGAGGATTTACTGATTCTGTAGTGACCGCCGAATTCTATAGCAGAGAGTTTACCTGCTTTTATATACTTATAAATGGTCAGTGCGCTTAGCTTTAACAATGCAGAGATTTCCGTAACTGTTAGGAAGGCATTTTGACTAGTATGGCTCATAGTTTGGATATAAGTTAACATATATATCATACTTAGCTTGTTTTGTCAAACTAATCCTTGTATTAGATGATACTAAGTATGATTAACTTATATGCAGATAGTAGTAGTTATATTAGGGATATTGACTTTTTTTATCACACTGTACCATACTTAATGTATGTTCTTTGATGAGAAAAAGATAAAAGATTGGGAGAAACAAAAGCCAAGAAACGCTAATGGTCGTTTTGTCAAAAAAGGGACACCTCCTGAGGAAACAGCGGAAACTACCATTAAAATAAGTGGTCCAATAGAAAATTTAACAAAAAAAGCTGATTCATTTGAAGAACCTCTTATCTCATTTAAAATAAATAATCCATTCAAAAGAGTACTATATTGGCTGAATGACATTAGGAAAAAGCAGACTACTACTTTTAGCATTCAAGTAAAGATTCCTTTAATGGCACTTCCCGTTATAATGGTTGTTTTAGCAGGTTCTTTCCAGACTTTCTTCAGTTTAGGAAAACAGGCGGAAAAAGCAGAAGTTATTGCTAAGCCTAGTCCAACTCCAGTTATAATAGTCCAGGCACCAAAAGAAATAGTTGTTTCCCGGGCAGGAGTTGTAAAGGCAACCTATGCATTAATTAGTTCGCCTCCAATTATTTCTGTTTCCCCTGAAGCATCTTCATCGCCTACCTTAATTCCTACTTTAGCTCCTTCTAAGTTTGTTCTCGTCGGAAGGAATGGACAGCCAGCATTTCTCATAGGAGGGCAGGGAGTTTCCTTTAATAATTACCTTAATAAGAGGGTATTGGCTACGGGTTTTTATGATAAAGAAAAGAATACTTTGAAAATAGAAAAATCAACAGACATAGAAGTTCTTCCTTAACTTATAGAAGATCGAGCTGTCTTCTGCCCTCGTTATTTTAAATTATGGCTAAAAATGATAAACTTACTATCAATATGAGCGATGATATTCCGCGAATTGGAGAAAGGGTTGAATTTGCATCGAGATTTGTAAAAAAGTCAAAAAATCTTTTAGATGTAGGATGTGGGAACGGAGTAATTCACCATTTTGTAAAAGACAGAGTTGAGGATATTTACGGAATTGATTTCTCGAGAAGTGATTTATTAAAAGCAAAAAAAAGAGGACTTATTACACACCATGTTGATATTGACAAAAATAAATTACCTTTTAAAAATAAAATTTTTGATATTGTTACATGCTTAGACGTAATTGAACATGTCAAAGATCCGGAATTAGTGCTTACTGAAATTCGTCGGGTTTTAAAAGATGGAGGAAATTTAATTGTAAGTACTCCTAATATTAGGTTTACGGATCATTTGGGAAAATTAATTTTTAAGGGAAAATTCCCAAAAACCAGCATGGAAGATGGATTTTTAGATGGAGGTCATATTCATTTTTTTACATTTAAAGATTTAAAAAATTTATTGGTACACGTTGGTTTTAGAGTTATTAGTGAAGAGGGAATAATAAATAAAAAAAGCCGGGGATGGAAGGGGAGAATTTTAGAAATGATATTTGGAAAAAAAATAATGAGAGAATTTCGTTCCGGCGGCATACTAATTGTTGCTGAAAAATAATGATGGAGAAAACATTGATTAAAAAAATAGGGTTCAATACGGCTTCCCAGATTATTGGCAAAATTCTGTCAGTATTACTTGGGTTTATTAGTGTCGGTATACTAACTCGTTATTTAGGAGCTTCGGATTATGGGGATTTTACTCTTGTTTTCGCTTATTTATCTTTTTTCGGAATAATTGCGGACTTTGGACTGCAACTGACTATTGTTAGAGAGTTATCACAAAATAATATAAAAGCTAGTGCAATTTACGGCACATATTTTTGGCTTAAATTGTCTTTGGTGATTTTGTCAACGCTCTTTGCGCTTATTGTCCTTCTTTTTTTCCCGTATTCAGCTGCTTTGAAGATGGGAATTATTATTGGAGCTTTGGGGGTGGGGATAGGAGGCATGACTGGGTTTGGTACAGCAATTTTTCAATCTAATTTAAGACTTGATTTAGTTACTATCATTGACGTTTCGACTAAGATAATAACAGTTGCCTTTATCGTGTTATTTGTTTTTCTAAAATTTAATTTCTATTATATTGTGTCAACCGTTCTTATTGGTAATTTTACGGGTTTTATTATTACAGCATTGCTGCTTAAAAGAATGATTAAATTTGATTTTAATTTTGATTCGTCTTTGGCAAAGAAAATTATAACTTGGAGTATTCCCATCGGTTTCACCTCATTTTTTTCTGTTGTCTATTTTAGATTGGATACGATTATGCTTTCTGTAATGAAAGGGTCATACGAGGTTGGAATTTATGGATTATCCTACAGGGTGTTTGAAAACATTCTTATGTTTTGGGGGTTTTATATGGCAAGCGTTTATCCAATGCTAGCCGGTTTTAAAAATGATAAAAAAAATTTTACAGATTTATTAAAGAAATCTACCTTCGCAGCTTTTATTTCCTCTATTTTTTTAATTTTTGCTGGTTTAATACTCGCACCTTTAGTGGTCAATATTTTTGGGGGGGCTGAATTCTATCCTAGTATTTTATCATTCAAGATTTTACTTTTCTCAATTCCCTTCTTTTTTCTCGACAACTTATTTTATACGCTATTCTTAATTGAGCGGAAAATTAAAATTATTCTATTTGGTATGGGATTAACGCTTTTGATTAATTTTTTTCTTAATCTAATATTCATTCCGGTAAATGGTTATATTGCCGCTTCATATATAACAGTCTTAAGCGAAATAATATTATTTTTATTTTATTTGATAGCGATATTTAGATTAAAATTTTGTATCCCAATAGCTAGTAGAAATGAATAAAAAAAGAGTTACATGGTTTTCTCCGGATAAACTTGAAAAAGATACTATTCTAAAAGGAGTAGAAGAAGCTTCTGTGTATGCAAAAGGAAGGTTATTAGATGTGGGTTGTGGAGATAAACCATATTTAGAAATTTTTAAAAATCGGATTAGTTCTTATATTGGTTTGGATTTAAAAGGAGGGGATATTCAGAGATCAGCCCTGGATTTACCTTTTCCTAAAAATTCCTTCGATACCATTCTTTGTACTCAGGTTATGGAGCATGTAAGCGATCCGGAGCTTATGATAAAAGAATTTCATAGAGTATTAAAAAAAGGTGGTTTTGTAATCTTGACAATGCCCTTGTTTTGGTGTCTGCATGAGGAACCTAATGATTATTTTAGATTCACGAAGTATTCGTTAGAAATGATTCTGAAAAAGGCCAAGTTCGAAATTACATATATCAAGGACCGGGGTAATTGGTCTATAACAATAGGCCAAATGATCTCCTTATATTTAGAATCTTCTTTTAATAGGTATGGGCTTAAATATCCAAAAAGATTAGCACAAATGGCAGTTCAGTACTTCTTTTTTAGGCTATCAAAAATTCCCGGATTTATTAAAAGCCAACAGGCACCGTTAGGTTATACGGTTGTGGTAAGAAAGACATGAGAGTTTTGATGATAAGGATTACTAGTGGTGTTAGTGGGGCGGAGGTTTATAATCTCAATCTTCTAAGTGGCTTAAGAAAGTATAAGGATCTAGATATTAGTTTCATAACAAACTCGAGAGAATTTTCAGATAGGGTGAGAAATTTAGGCGTTAAATCTGTTTGCTTACCTATTCCGGTAAAAGAAATTGGGACAAAAAAAGACTTTTTAAAAGCAGTATCTTTATTTCCGGTATATTTAAGAACGTATCTAAAAGGAATTGGAAATTTAGAAAAAGGAGAAAAGTTTGATCTTATCGTTCTTCAGTCAATGACGGAAAAAATATTTTTAACACCCATTCTTAAATTAAAAGGATACAATGTTATTTGGATAGAGCATGGGCCTTTATTTATTACCAATAGAACAAGCGTGATAAAAAAAAGCTATAGAATTGCTAGTAAATTTACAAATAAAATTATTGCTGTTTCCAAAGATACTAAAAAAGATTTAATCCGGGGAGGAATAAATAAAAACAAAATCGAAACTGTCTATATAGGTATCGATGTAAAGCATTTTTCACCTCTTGCATCTATGGAAAAAAACAATTTTCGTGCAAAATTAAAAATTCCAGAAAAAAACTTAATTATTGGTTCTTTAGGGACGATAACCGAAGAAAAGGGGATTAAGGAGTTTATTGAAGTTGCAAATAATATTTATAAAAAAACCCGAGAAGTTTTTTTTCTTTTAGTTGGGAATGGGCCTTTGTTTTCTTGGGCAAAAAATGAAGTTAAGAAATTAAAAATTGATAATGCTTTTTATTTTTCGGAAAAAGTTGTTGATGTAAGATCGTATTTAGGAATTATGGATATTTTCTTTTTTCCCACAAAGCATAACGAAGGTATATCAATGTCCATTCTTGAGGCCATGTCTATGGGGGTTTTGGTGATGGCGTATGATATCGGAGGAAATAAAGAGCTTATAGAAGATGATAAAACAGGAATCATGATTAATGATTTGAATAAAAATTTAGTGAATGAAATTTTAAAATATAAAGGTAATAATATTCTGCGACGTAACGCCAGAGATTTTGTTCAAAAACACTTTAATATAAATATTCAAGCGGAACGTTTTTATGAATTCTTTAATACTATATGAAGATCCTTCTCTCTATTATTATCCCAACTTATAAACGTCCGACAAGTTTGTTACGGCTTTTAAGTTCATTAAAACAAGAAATAGATGATTCAGTTGAAATAATTATTGTGGAGCAAGAAGTTAGTAATGTAAAATTATTTAAAGATTTTTGCAGAAGAAAAGAAATCCCCTTAATATACCTCTTTTTAAAAAATAAAAGCACATCTGTTGCAAAAAATTCAGGCGTAAAAAAAGCAAAAGGTGATTACATCTTATTCGTTGATGATGATGTTGTTGTGAAAAAAGGATTAATAGAAAATCATTTAAATAATTATTCTGATCGTAGAACAGGAGGGGTAGGCGGTAGAGTTGTGACAGTTGGGCAGCAGTTTGAATTAGAAAGAAAAGATGTCGGAAGAATAACATTTTTTGGCAGTTTCACTGATGGTTTTTCTTCGATAGTTAATCAGGAGATACAGACAGTTCTTGGTTGCAATGCAAGCTGGCGGCGGGATATTTTTAAAGAGGTAAGTGGTTTTGATGAGCAATTTACCGGTAACGCAATGCGGGAAGAGTCGGATCTTTCTTTACGAATTAAGAAGCAAGGTTATAAGATTCTTTTTGAGCCGAAGGCTGTGGTCGAGCATTTAAGAGAGCCAGTTGGAGGAGCGAGGAAAACAGAAGGCAGAATAGAATGGTATTTTAATTTTTTTAGTAACGAGACTTACTTCTTTTTAAAACATCGGCCAAAAATAGTTGTTCCATTAATTCTTTTGACAAGATGGGAATGGGCCTTGCGATGCATGTTTGGTTTCGGCAGGGAAGTGAACTTTCGATCAATGACTACCCCTTTTTTAGGAGTAATTGATGGAATAAAAAAATACAGGAGGTTAAAAAAAGAATATGCTTATTGGTGTTGATGCGGGTTGTTTGGGAATAAAAGACGAGCGTTTAAAAGTCGGCGTTTACCAAACAACCAAAAATTTACTTATCGAGCTTGGAAAAATAGATAGAAAAAATAATTATCTTCTTTATAGTTTTTACCCAATTAATAAAAAGTTACTTTCGGAATTTGGGGAAAGAATGGAAAATGTGGTTGTAAAACCAAGCAGGGGATGGCAAAAAATTTGGCTGCCAATAAGAATTGTAAAAGATAAACCGGATGTTTTTCTGGCACTAAGTCAAGCAATTCCTTTAAAACTCCCCTTCTCTCCCCCATTAAGGACTATAGGTTTTATATATGACATTGCTTTTGAAGGATTCCCTGATTTATATCCAGATTCGTTCTTACGAATGCGGAAAAATACCAGGGAAGTGGTTAAGCATTCTGATTGTCTTATTACCACATCCAATTCTTCAAAAAAGGATATTGTAAAGTTCTATGAGGTTAATCCTCAAAAAATTGTTGTTAGTTATTTGGGAATATCGGATGTTTTTAAATTATATGGGAAAAAATATCAGTCGGAAAAACCGTATTTTCTTTTTATTGGTGCACTTAAACGAATCAAAAATATTCCGGGGGCAATTAAGGGGTTTTCTTATTTTATAGAAACATCACAACTTGATTATTATTTATGCATAGCCGGCGGTGACAAATGGTTAGATTCAGGAATAAAAAAGGCCTTAAAGAAGGTTCCCTTGGAAGTTCGTGAGAGAATTAAGTTTTTAGGTTTTGTAAGCGAAGAAGAATTATCTTCTCTTTATCGGGGGGCAACAGCTTTTGTTTCCCCAAGTTTTTATGAAGGTTTCGGATTAACATTTTTGGAGGCAATGAGCCTGGGATGTCCTGTTATTGGTTCAAACAGGGGTTCGATTCCCGAGGTTGTTTCGGATTGCGGAATCTTAGTGGATCCAGAAAATTCAAAAGAAATTGGAGAGGCAATGATATGTATGGCAAAAAATACCGAGCTTAGAAATAAATATATTAAAAAGGGACTGAAGAGATCAAGGCAATTTACCTGGAATTTTTTGGCGAAAGAAGTAATGAATTCGTATGAAAAGAAAACCTAAAATAGCAATTGTCAGAGGAAAATTTTTAAATAAGTATGAAATGCAAATTTTCGAACCTTTGGTTTCGGAATTTGACATTACAGCTTTTGGGTCATTAACTCCGTTTCATGACCGTTTCGCTTTTCCTGTTGTTAAACTTCCAAGCCCAATGGATCTTCCCGACTTTCCATATAAGATGCCTGTTCTTAATAGAATATTTATAGATGCTCATTATTTATTTGGTCTTGAAGAAAAATTAAAAGGGTTTGACATTGTTCATTCTGCCGAGACTTATTATCGTTATACGCAGCAGTCTTTAGACGCAAGAAAAAAAGGATATGTAAAAAAAGTGGTTGCTACGGTCTTGGAGAATATTCCTTTTAACAACGAGGGAATTTTGGGAAGAAAATCCTTTAAAAAAAGAGCAAGGGAAGAACTTGATTATATTATCGCCTTAACGGAATTAACAAAGAAAACTTTGTTTAAAGAAGGTACCGATCCGAAAAAAATAACGGTCATTGGTCATGGAATTGATACGAAGGCTTTTAGGCCTTCGAGTATTAAGTATAAAGTATTAAGTATAAAGTATATCAATATTTTGTTTGCCGGACGGCTGGAAGTTTATAAAGGAGTTTATGAAGTATTGGAGGCGGCGAAGAATTTGTTAGGGGACAAGGATTTGGATCAATATCGACTGAAATTCATTATGGTAGGAAATGGATCTCAAAAGAAAAATCTTATTGACCTTGAGAAAAAATGGGGGATTGAAAAATTTATAATTCACAAGGAAGTATCATATAATAAAATGCCGGATGAATATCAAAGCGCAGATATTTTTGTGGCACCAAGTAAACCAACAAAAACCTGGCAGGAACAATATTGTACGACGTTACTTGAAGCCCAAGCCAGTGGGTTACCGATTGTCACAACATCAACAGGCGGAATCTCTGAAAACGTTGGTGATGCAGCCATTCTTGCTAAACCCGGTGATTCCAACTCTTTAACTGGGGCTATAAAATCATTCATTGTTAATTCAAAACTCCGAGAAGAGTATTCAAAAAAAGCAAGAGAAAGAGCTTTGAAAAAACACGATGTTAAAATTATTTCCAGGAAGTTAGCAGACGTTTATACTAGTGTGCTAGAAACACAGGAGAAAGATTAGTATGAAGCTTTTTGTTATTGTATTACATTTCGGAGACCCGGAACTTACAAAGAAATGTCTAACTACCGTTATTAAAAAAATAAGGTTTGATCAGCTTTTGGTAGTTAATAATAGTACAAAAGAATTTCCAATAAAGAGCAAAAATTTTAAAATAATTAAAACTGGGAAAAATTTAGGATATGCCGGAGGGATGAATGTGGGCATAAACCATGCGCTTTCCAAAGGAGCAACTCATGTTTTGCTTTTAAATAACGATATCTTACTAGAAAATGATTTTTTAACATCTTTGGTAAAAGTCTTTGACGATAATAAAAATGCAGGGATTGTTGGGCCGGCGATTAAGTTTAAAAAAAACAACAAGACGATTTATGATTTGGGAGGGGAAGTAAATATGATTTCAGGCAGAACAAGGCATTACGAAGTAGGTAAAATTTTAAACAATTCCTTTCGCTTGGTTGACTATATTTCAGGATGCTGTATGTTAATCAAAAGAGAAGTTTTTGAAAAAATAGGATTTTTCGATGAAAAGTTTTTTCTTTATTACGAAGATGTGGATTTTTGCTTAAGAGCAAAGAAAGCAGGATTTTTAATATTTGTATCGCCAATAGTTTTTATCTCCCATAAGTTAAGCAGTTCCGTTGGAAAAAGTTCCAATCTGGCAGCTTATCATCAAACAATAAGCGGATTATATTTTGGAGAAAAACATTTAGGAAAATATAGGATTTTTAATTTTTTATTTATTTTCCTTCAAAGTTTCTTCCTTGGTAGATACGCTTTTTTTGGATTTTTTAATTATTTAAGAGGAAGTAAATGATCAAAAAAAAGTTTAGTAGAGAAAAGAAAACAGCAATTGATAGGCGGAATTTTTTAATTCTCTTTAGGGAGAAAAAATAAGCAAGGCCAATACTTAAAATAGGTAGGCTACTGATAAACATTCTTCCTGAATATGAAGCTCCCTGCCACCAGATCGACCAGGAAGAAATAAGATATAGCTGACTTGAGAAAAATATAAGTGCGGGAAAGCCGATTTTTCTGTATTTAGAAGTAAACTTTATTAAGCCCAAAAAAGCAAATATTAGAATAGGCGTCCAAAGGAAAAGACCGTTTCCCTTATTAAAAAGAACACCAAATATTTGCGGGGAGAGAAAATTAAATGTTTCAACATTTAGATAAGGGTTTACATACCAATTTCCCCAGGTATTCTTCCAAATAAATAATTGCGGAGAAAAAATAATGACCGAACTTATACATAATGTCAGAAATTTCATTAAATATTTTTGTTTAAGAATCAAAAGAGTGGAAAAAGGAAAAATAATAAGAAGGGCATCCTGGGGCCTAACCAATGCCAGGATTCCTAAAACTACTCCTATTAAAAAAGTTGATTTATTATGTATCCATAGATATAAAAAAAGAGAGGAGAGAAAAAATGAACTGCTGTGCGAATTTATAACATCAACTGCTCCGTAAAAGAGAAGATTTGTGGCAAAAAATGTTGTGATTGTTGAAGCAAAAGCTATTTTTTCCGAAACAAATTTAGCTAATGTTTTTTGCAGGAAAAAAAGACCGAGAATTACAAGTCCAATATTCCAGGCGCCTATAATTATTTGATAAAAAAAGTTATATCCGTCGTTTATTCCAAACGGAAAAAGGATAAAGTGGGAGAATAGAAATGGCACTGTCCAGATAATTGCAGGTCCAATTGGATAAATATTCGCCGGCAAACCTAACGGCGTAAGAAAGTAAGTAATATTTAGGGATTTAAATGAGTTTGTAAAATCAAATGAGTTTTCAATCAAAAGACTTGGTAAATAACTGTAATAGTAACGTCCGTCTCCGTAAACTGCTGTTTTTAAAATAAAAAAATGCGTTATAAAAATAATAATCGCGAAAAAATATAAAAGCAGAAAAAGGCGTTTTGAGTACATAAATCTTATTCATAAATTATATAATATGTTACAATTAATAAATAGTTGTTATGGTCAAGTACAATGGTCTTTCAACGCTTGAAGTATTGGAATGGGCGCATAATTACAACAAATGGATAGCTGAATGCTTCTTACCCAACATAGAATCTCCCGTTATAGAAATAGGCGCGGGAATCGGTAATATAACTTCTTATTTTTTACCCAAAAAACAGTTAGTTGTAAGCGATAGTGATTCTGCTTTAACGGAATATCTTCAGAAAAAGTTTATTGATAAAAATAATGTTAAAGTAATAAGAGTTGATATTGAAGATAATCCTCAAAAAAAATTATTAAATTATTTTTCTACAGTAATTGGAATTAACGTGCTGGAGCATATTGAAGACGATATCAAGGTTCTTAAGAACGCGAGGTTAATCCTGAAAAAAGGCGGCAGACTTATGCTTTTTGTTCCGGCAAAAAAATTTGCATATACAAGGCTGGATAAAGAGCTTGGTCATTTCCGTCGATATGAGAAGCGTGAAATTATTGAGAAATTATCAAAAAGCGGATATGCGGTAGAAAAGATTTATTATTTTAATATAGTCGGTCTTTTAAGCTGGTTTATTAGAGACAAAATTTCTAAGAGTTACCATCTTAGGCCTTATCAAATTTCAATCTTTAACAGTATTGTCCCCGTTTTAAAAAGAGTTGAGAATATTTATAGGCCCCCCATAGGTATATCTCTTGTAGTTCATGCTAGAAAAATATGAAAGTTTCGGCGGTTGTTTTGGCAAAAAATGAAGAAAAGAATATTGTCGATTGTCTGAATAGCTTAAAATGGTGTGATGAAATAATTGTTGTTGATGATAATTCATCAGATCAGACAAAAGAACTGGCAAAAAAAGCAGGAGCGATTGTCTTTGAGAATTCTCTTAATAATGACTTTTCTAATCAAAGAAATTTTGGTTTAAAAAAAGCGTCTTCGGATTGGGTTTTATTTGTTGATGCCGACGAACGAATCCCCGATGCTTTATCCTTTGAAATTCAGAATTCAGAATTTACAAATTTAAATCCATACAGCGGTTTTTATATAAAGCGTACGGATGTTATCTGGGGACGGCAATTAAAATTTGGAGAAACGGGAAATATAAAGATTTTAAGGCTGGCAAAAAAAGACAGCGGGAAATGGAAGGGAAAAGTTCATGAAAAGTGGGAAGTCAGCGGGAGAAAAGGAGTTCTTAAAAATCCCATTATTCACTATCCTCATCAATCCACGGAGGAATTTTTAAAAGAAATCAACTTTTACACCGATGTTAGAGCAAAGGAACTTTATGAACAGGGAAAGCATGTTTGGATATATCAAATTCTTTTTTTTCCTTTTACTAAATTCGTTCAAAATTATTTTTTCAAGCGTGGATTCCTAGATGGCTTGCCCGGACTTATTTTTGCACTGTCAATGAGCCTTCACTCTTTTTTAGTAAGAGGTAAGCTTTGGCAGTTATGGGATAGGAGGCAGTAAAGTGAAAATATGTTTGCGTTTGCTCTTTTAATTGGAATTTATTCATATCTCATTTTTTCTTTAGGGCTACTAGGTTTACTTTACAAAAGCCATATTCTGTTTGTAACTGTTTTATATACATTCATTATATTTTTTATATTTAGGAAAAAGAAAGTAAAAGTGACTTTAGGCAGAGGTTTGACAAAGCTTCTTTTTTTTATTTTCCTTTTCCAAGCCTTAATTAATCTAATAGGAGTTTTAGGGCCGGAACTTTCTTTTGACGCTCTTTGGTACCATTTAACTCTGCCAAAAATCTTCCTAGAGAATCATTCTATTTTTTATATTCCCGGAGGTCTCTTGTATTATTCTGTTATGCCAAAACTAACAGAAATGTTATATCTTCCGGCGTTAGCATTTAGCAATGAATTGACAGCGAAATTTATTCATTTTACTTTTGGAATATTAACCTCTTACGTTATTTATAAAGTATCTAGAAAGTTTTTTGATCACAAATTTTCACTCCTAGCTGTGATTATTTTTTATGGCAATCTGGTTGTTGCGTGGGAGTCAATAGCTTCTTATATTGATTTGTCCCGGACATTTTTTGAGGCGATGGCTTTATGGGGATTTTTAAATTGGTTTGAAAAAAAAGAACGCAAGTGGCTTTTGGAATCTGCAGTAATGCTTGGATTGGCAGTATCAACAAAGCTTTTAGCAATAGGATCAATATTTATTTTTTCAGCGCTAATTATATATTCATTGTTTAAAAAACATAATTTATCACTTAGATTATTTTTAGACCTTTTAATTTACTGGTTTGTTAGTGTCTTGATTGCCCTGCCCTGGTTTGTTTTCGCATTTATTAATACGGGAAATCCTGTGTATCCGCTCTTCACAAAGACAATCGATGTCGGATTCGGACAAAATTTACTTAATTTTTCACGTTTTTCATCGGATATCTTAACAATGTTTACCCGCTTATCCGATCCTATTTCTCCCCTTTATATAATTTTTCTTCCGATAGCTTTAGTTCTTTTTAAAGGATTTAAACAAGAATTGAAAGTGGTTTTATTGTATTGTTTTTTAGCGATTTTAGTCTGGTATTTAACACCAAGAACAGGAGGAGGAAGATTTATTCTTCCTTACCTTCCTGCGTTTTCAATCGCTGCCGTTGCGGTTATTAATAGAATAAAAAAGGGACACCTTCAAAAAATATGTATTTCTTTAGTTATCTTTTTTTCTTTTTTTTCAATAATTTATAGAGGGTTGGCAAATGCGAAGTATTTTCCTGTAATTATTGGAAAAGAGTCTAAAAACGAATTTTTGTCAAAAAACCTTAATTTTAATTATGGTGATTTTTACGATACGGATAATTACTTTAATAACAATATTAAACAGACGGATAAAATTCTTTTATATGGATTTCATAATTTATATTATGTCAATTTTCCCTTTATAGATTCATCATGGGTAAAAAGGGGAGATCGCTTTAATTATATTGCGACACAAAACAGCGGACTTCCTGACCGTTTTAGGTTTTGGGGTCTGATATATCAAAATAGACTTACAAATGTTAAACTTTATTCGATTGGAGGACAGAAATGGGTTTATTAAAAGTTTTATTCATTTTCGTTTTGGTTTTATTTCCGTTAGGAGAAGTTGCTCGTTTTCAGTTTAATAATGGCGTTGCTGTAACAGCAAATGACTTAGGAGTTGGAGTTTTAATTATCGCATGGCTGATAACAGCGATAAGAAAAAAAAGAAAATTTCTTAATGATCCAATTAAAAAGCCTATCCTTGTATTTATTTTCTTAGGCTTTCTATCTCTTTTAGTAAATAGCAGGATCTTAAACCAGCAGGAATTAATTATTTCTTCGCTTTATCTAATAAGGTGGTCATTTTATGCCGGACTCTTTTTTATTGTGACAAGTTTTGATTCGGAGTTTAAAAAGAAAATTCCTTACTATCTTCTATTAACAGGGATTTTAACAGTCTTAATTGGATACCTTCAATACTTTTTCTATCCTGCTCTTAGAAACCTTTTGTATTTAGGTTGGGATGAGCATCTATACAGGATGTTTTCAGTATTCTTTGATCCAAACTTTGCCGGTATAATTTTTGTCTTAACTCTTTTATTGATGACAGGAATATTTTTCGGAAAGAAAGCAAAATCATTATGGCTAGTTCCAGTCGCTTTGATCGTAGTCATTGCAGTTTTTCTGACTTATTCGAGAAGCTCAATGATTATGCTTGTAGTTTCTTTATCCACTTTTCTAGTTTTAATAGGAAGAAAAAAATGGCTTGTTGGAGCAGCTGTCTTTTTTGTAGTAATGATGCTGACGTTTTCGCAATTCTATAAATCAGAAGGTACAAATCTATTAAGAACAACCTCATCTTATGCCCGGCTTGGGTCAGCTGAAAACGCACTTCTGGTTTTTAAAGAGAATCCTGTTTTTGGGGTAGGATTCAATGCTTACAGATACGCTCAGCATAGAATAGGTCTAAATACCGATACGGAGTGGAAATTTTCTCATGGAGGAGCAGGAGCAGATAACAGTTTTTTATTTGTTTTAGCAACAACCGGAATTGTTGGTTTTGTTTCTTATTTATACCTGTGGTTTAAGATTATTGTTGAGCAAAAAAAGAGAAAAACGGTATTGTCAAATGTTGTTATCGCTTCATCTTTGGGCTTGTTTATCGCCTCTTTTTTTATAAATAGCTTATTTTACCCTTTTATAATGGAATGGATGTGGATATTGGTTGCTCTTAAGGAGAGTAAGTAACTTTTTTCTCTGTTTCTGTTTTGTTACCTGCTTCGTCTACAACGATAATCTTTATAGTATTTTCTCCATCTTTAAGAGTTAAGTTATAAGAAAATTTCCCCGTCTCATCAACAATTACCCAAAATTCATTAACCGTAACTTTAGCCCCCGAATCGGTGTTGCCTCTAACTTCGATTATTTTTTCATCGGAAGAGAAATTTTGATTATCGGTCGGGGAGTCTATGGTTAAATTAGGATTAGTATTTTTAAAAAGAACAGAAATAGATTTTGAAAAATCGCTCTCATTATTATCTGTAAGCGCTTTGGCTTTTAAAGTATTTTCAGCACCCAAAAGCTTAATGTCGTCAAACTTAAAAGTTCCATCCCCTTCCGTCTTTACTTTACTGACTAATTCTTCGTTTATATAGAGTTCTATTGTCTGTTTTGGAGAAGATATGCCGCTGACATTAATAGCAGCGCTGTTAGTGGCATTAAATAGGGGATTTAAAAGCGGGGGAGTTATAAACTTTGATCTTTCTCCCTCAAAAGAACTTTTTTTTTCATTATTATTGCTTACAAGGAAACTAAAATCAGCAAGTATAGGAATGCCGAACTTAAAAAGAACGAAAAAAACAATTAAAATACCAAGCACGCTGAAAATAATGTTTTTACGGCTTTGATTTTCCAATCTTTTTGAAAGTCTGGAGCGTTTCATAGTGAGCCGACTGTCGGATTCGGACCGACGGCCTGCGCTTTACGAAAGCGCCGCTCTACCAACTGAGCTAAGTCGGCATGCTCAAGGTAGCTATATTGTATGAAATAATTAAAAAAAGAGCAAGGTAGATAAAAATTAATCCTTTAGCGGTGTAGGTCTTGTTTTTTGTTTATGAGCAATTTTTATTTCAAGCAAAGCTTTGCGCAATTCTCCTTCGGCAAAAACAAAATCTTTCTCGTTTTGCTTGTCTTTTGCTTCTTGCATCAGTCTTTCTGCTCTTTTTTGGGCTTCAATTGCTTTTGAAACCTCGATTTCATGAGATCTAATTGCGTAATCCGCTAAAATCATAACCTTGTCTTTGGAAACTTCTAAAAAACCGCCTGTTATTGCCAGAAATTCAGATTTTTGAGTCTTTTTAATAGTTATCTCCCCTTCTGTTATTCTTGATAATAGGGGAACATGATTTGGAAGTATAGTGATTTGTCCGGAAATTGTTGGGATTATAACCTCATCAACCTCTTCTTTGTAAATTGTTTTTTGCGGAGTAATTATTTCTAGCGTCAGCATTATTTTTTCTTTGACTTTTCCACGGCTTCTTCAATTGTTCCAACCATGTAAAAAGCCTGTTCGGGGATATTGTCGTGTTTTCCATCCAAAATTTCCTTAAATCCGCGTACGGTGTCTTTAATTTTTACATATTTACCCTGCTGTCCTGTGTAAGCTTCAGCAACAAACATCGGCTGGCTTAAGAACTTTTGAATTTTTCTCGCCCGTCCGACTGTAAGCTTATCCTCATCGGATAATTCATCAATTCCCAAAATAGCAATAATATCCTGCAGATCCTTATATCTTTGTAGGACTTTTTGAATTCCGCGGGCAACTTCATAATGGTCTTGGTCTAAAATATTTGGGTCAAGCATCCTTGAGGTTGAGGCTAATGGATCAACCGCCGGGTAAATACCCTGCTCGGCAATTGACCTTTGCAAAGTAATTGTGGCGTCCAAATGGGCAAAAATAGTAACGGGCGCGGGATCTGTATAGTCATCGGCAGGAACATAAACTGCCTGTACGGAAGTAATAGAACCTTGTTTCGTAGACGTAATTCTTTCCTGTAATTCGCCCATTTCTGTTGCAAGAGTGGGTTGATACCCTACAGCAGAAGGCATGCGTCCTAAGAGAGCAGATACTTCTGACCCCGCCTGGGCAAAGCGAAAAACGTTGTCTATAAACAAAAGAACGTCTTCTTTTTTCTCATCTCTAAAATATTCCGCCATGGTTAACGCGGTTAAGGATACACGCAGACGATTTCCGGGGGGTTCATTCATTTGTCCAAAAACCATAACTGTTTTATCCAGTACTTTGGCCTCACTCATTTCCCGCCAAAGCTCATTTCCTTCTCTTGTTCTTTCGCCTACTCCGGCAAAAACAGAGTGTCCTTTATGCTCCATTGCAATATTCCGAATTAATTCCTTAACAATAACGGTTTTTCCAACGCCAGCTCCTCCAAATATGGCGATTTTGCCTCCTTTGGTAAAAGGAGCAATTAAATCTATAACCTTAATACCGGTTTCTAGAATTTGCGGTTTAGCCTGCTGTTCTGTTAACGAGGGAGCTTTACGATGAATAGGATGCAGCTTAACTCCTTTGTAATCAAATTTTTTACCATCGACAGGGGAACCTAAGACATTAAATATTCTTCCCAATGTTTTAGGTCCGACGGGCACCTTGATAGGAGAAAAAGTTCGTTTAACACTAAGGCCTCTTTTTAATCCGTCTGTTGGACCAAGCGCCAAGCATTTAACTTCAAAGTTTCCGATTGCAAATTCAACTTCTAAGATTAGCTGCTGTTTGTTTGCCAGTTCGACAATTAACGCTTCATGTATTAATGGAGGGTCTTTTGGGAATTGGACATCTATTACAGGTCCCTGAATCCCGATTATTATTCCATCGTTATTTTTTTGTTTTGAATTTTTAGTGCTCATATGCAAAACTGAATGATGCATTGCTGATATCGAGTATCTCTTTTGTAATCTTATCCTGGCGTGCTTTATTATATTCCAAAGAAAGTTCTCCTATTATTTCCTTGGCATTTTCCGTAGCATTTTGCATGGCAATCATCCTGCTGGCCTGTTCTGATACATGGCTTTCGAGAAGATATTGATACAGAGACATTTCTATGTAATGTTTTAATAGGTCTGGAAGAATTTCTTCAGCACTGGGTTCAAAAAGTTCAAAGAAGGCATTTGCTGACGGAATCTTATTTTCCGGTAACGAAATCGGTAATAGTGTTGAAAATGTCGGTTTTTGGGAAAAAAGATTCTCAAAATGCGTGTAAAGAACTTTTACATTACCAGCTTTTTCCGAGATAAAATAGTCGTTGATAATTTCTATTATAGGAAAAATCGTTTCAAAAGACGGAAGAGTTGAACCGAAATCAAAAGAAGCGATTAGTCCGGAATCTTTCCTTGCAAAGTATTGTGAAGCTTTTTTGCCTACGGTTATAATATATGGTTTTTCTCCAGCATTTGTTGTAGATTCCCTCAAAAGATTAGTTACTAATCCGCCGCATAATCCTTTGTCGGGAGAAAGAACAATAATAAGGCTGGTAGGATTGTTTTGTTTCTTCATGTATAGAGGTTGTTTTGTTTCTTTAAGGCGTATTGATAGGTTTTCGGAGAGTTTTGTAAGTTCGTTGACATAGGGTCTGGAGGCTAACGCGGCTTCTTGGGCACGCTTAAGCTTCGAGGCGGCAATCATTTGCATCGCTCTGGTTGTTTTAGAAACATTTCCTATTGTTTTAATACTTTTTTTTAGATTTAGTATGGTAGCCATATTTATTTCCCTGTTTTATTTCCGGTATTAAAAATCTTTTTAAACTCTATTGTTATTTTTTCCATTGATTTTATGTCTTCAGGCGTTATTTTTTCACCTGTTCCAAGAATTTTTAGAAGTCCGGCATTATGAGTCCTTATGAATTCATGGTACTCTTTTTCGAACTTATTGACTAAATCTACAGGAATGTCGTCCAAAAATCCATTAGTTGCGGCCCAAATGCTTATTACCTGGAAAGATTCATCAAGGGGTTTATATTGCGGCTGTTTTAGTATTTCCGTTATTACTTTTCCTCTATCCAAAAGAGCGGCAGTATCAGCATCAAGTTCGCTTCCGAATTGGGCAAATACCGCAAGCTCTCTGTATTGCGCTAATTCAAGCCTAAGCTTGGAAGCGACCGATTTAATTGCTTTGGTTTGGGCAGCTCCTCCTACTCTTGAAACTGAATTCCCTACATCAATAGCAGGCCGAATACCTAGATTGAACAAGTCAGGCTTAAGATAAATTTGTCCGTCGGTAATTGAAATTATGTTTGTCGGAATATAGGCGGAAATATCATCTGCTTGGGTTTCAACAATAGGCAAGGCGGTAATTGATCCTCCTCCATTTTCTTCGTTTACCTTTACAGATCTTTCCAAAAGTCTGCTGTGTAAATAAAATATGTCGCCCGGATAGGCTTCACGGCCTGCCGGCCTTCTCAAAACCAAAGAAAGCTGGCGATAAGCCCAGGCATGTTTGGTTAAGTCGTCATAAATAATCAAAACATCTTTCCCTTTTTCCATAAAATATTCGGCTATGGAACAGCCCGCATAAGGGGCAAGATACTGTAGGGAGGCTAAATCAGACGCGCCCGAATTGACAATAATTGTATAATCCATAGAATCAAAGCTGTTTAATTTATCAATAACTTGAGCTACCGTGCTTTGTTTTTGTCCGATAGCAACGTAAATACATATAACTTCTTTTTTTCCTTTTTTTTGCCAGAAAGATTTTTGGTTAATAATTGTGTCAACAGCAATAGCGGTTTTTCCTAATCCTCGGTCTCCGATAATTAGTTCCCTTTGGCCCCTGCCGATAGGAATCATTGCATCAATAGCTTTTATACCGGTCTTTAACGGGGTATCAACAGGTTCCCGCTCCACAACTCCGGCGGCAATTCTTTCTAGAGGCATTAATTTGCCTTTTTTAATAGAAGGTTTTCCATCAATTGGTTTTCCAAGAGGATTAATAACTCGTCCAAGTAAAGATTCAGAAGCATTTATGCTTAAAATATCACCTGTAGTTTTTACACTGTCTCCTTCTTTGAGACTAGGAGCATCATCCAAAAGAATAATGGAAACCGTATCTTCATCAAGATTTAGAACAACTCCTAAACTTTCGTCTTCGAATTTTACTATTTCACCCATGAAAGTGCTGGAGAGGCCTTGAGCAATAACTACTCCGTCAGTTATCTTTTCTATGGTACCGAAATTTTGTGTTTTCTTATCGGCTCCGAAAGTCAGCAGGCTTTTTTCAAGATCAGCGATTATTTTTTGATCATTAATCATATGTTTCTTTAATATGAGAAATCAGGTTTTCAAGAGTGTCTTTTATATCGAGTTCGTAAGTTAAGTCACCACGCGTAATTCTTGCTCCTAGTATGAGATTTGGATCTATATCGGCCATAATTTTTTTATTCGGGTATGCTTTTGTAAGATTATCATATTCCTCCCTGCTTAATTGATAGGGCGTTGTTATAAAAATACTTCTTCTTTTTTCTTCACGTTTCAATTCCCGTATGTATTCTTTGATAAGCTTTCTTTTTTTAAGCAGATCTATTACTGTCGCTACCGTATTGGAATCGAGTTTATTATTCTTGTAACTATTTAGAACCAATGTTTTTATTAATCGTTTATTCATCATAACTAAGCCTCCAGTTTTTTAAGAGCCGATTTCATAATTTCCTTTTGTTCTTTCTCTGAGAAAAAATCTTTAAGAACTTTTTCTAAAAATTTACCGGCTAGTTTTCCGGTGTTTTGAGCCAGCCTTGCTTCAACACCCAATGTCTCTTTGGCAATCTGCTCTTGAGCTTCCTTGAGTATGCGGTCAGCATGTTTTTTTGCGTCTTCCCCAGCAGCCTTAGTCATTTCAAGGGTTTGGTTTTTAGCATCCTCTATGAGCTTGGTAGCCTCGACCTGCGCTTTTTGCAGAATTTCTTTTTCTTCTTCTTTGGTTTTTTCCAATAATCTTACCGCTTCCTCCGCCTTATCCAATCCTTCTTTTATAATGTCTTGCCGTTTCTGAAGCATTGATTGGACAGGTTTGTAAAGAAACTTCTTTAAAAGAAAGAGAATGATTAAAAAATTTACAATTTGGGCGGACAAAAGTAAAGGATCAAGCCCAAAATTTTTAATAAGTTCCATAAGTCTTTACTTCATGAATGCCAAAATTAATGAATAAATAGCAATTGCTTCGGCAAAAGCCATGGCTAAAAGCATAGCAGGTAAAATTCTTCCTGATGCTTCGGGATTTCTTCCCAAAGCTTCCATACCCTTAGCTCCGATAAGTCCAATTGCTATAGCAGGACCGAGACCTCCAATTGCTATAATAAGTCCACCAGAAATACTAAACTCCATTTAACTTCTCACCTCCTCTTTGGCATGCGCCGTGTTATGAGGTGTGGTTAAGATTGCCATAAAAACCATTGTAAGCATTGAAAAAACCAAAGCCTGTACAAATCCGACAATTACCTCCAAAAACATAAACGGAAGCGGAAAAACAAAAGCTAACATCTTTGAGATGGTACTTAAAACAATTTCTCCGGCAAAAATATTCCCAAATAGTCGGAATGAAAGTGAAACAATTTTTGTAAATTCCGAGATGATTTCCAATATTCCAACATACAAAGCAATGGGGCTTAATGAAAAATATCTGCTTAAGTATTCTTTAATTCCCAGTGTTTTAATGCTTAGCGCATGAGTGGCTGTTAACGAAACTAAAGCAAGTGCAAGTGTTAAATTAAGATCACTTGTAGGACTGCGGAAAAGAGGTACGAGTTTGCCATGTTCAAAAAACCCGATGCTTGTAACACCGGGTAAAAGACCGCTAAAGTTCGAAATAAGGATAAAAAGGAAAAAAGTTATAAAAAAAGGAAAAATTTCCTTAGCGCGGGACTGGGCAATAGATTCCGTCAGACTATACAAGGTATCTAGCATGGTTTCTGCAATTAGCTGAAAAAATCCGGGAATTAAGGACATGTTTTTGTAAATAAATACCGATCCTAAAATTAGAATTATGTCGACAAAGAAAGTGGTAATAAGAGCATTGGTGACAGGGAAAATTCCCAAAAAAAATATCGTTTCCGAGGTAAACGAAATCATACTTAAATATTTTATCCGTAATTGAACGTCAAGTCAAGAAGAAAAACTCTTTGCCGGGAGTAATTTTTCCGCTATTATAACCGGTTTATCGTTTTTTGTGTCAATCCGTCCGTCAATAACAACTACAGTATCTTTAATTAACAAGCTTTTGTATTGATCATAAACTTTAGGGAATAAAATACATTCAACAGTAAATCCGTTTTCATTACTTAAATTTAAAAAAGCCATTTCCTTACCGCTTTTTTTGGTAATAATTCTTTTTATTCCGTCAATTATTCCTCCGGTTTTAACCCGGGAGCCTTCTATTTCTTCGGAAAGTATATCCAGGGCATGAGTTATTACAGTATTTAGAAGGGAAAGGTTTTCCATCTGGGGATGGGAAGTCAAATAAAGCCCAAGAAACTCTTTTTCAAAAGCCAATTTCTCTTCAGCTAAAAAATCATCAATCGTGCTTGAGGAGGTTCTTTTTTCCGAAGGAAACTCTTCGTCCCCAAACAAGGAGCTTTGACCCTCCTTAGCGTGTTTCTTTTGCTTATGTAGATTTTCTATTGTTTCAGGCAAGTTTATTAAAAGCTCTGCCCTTTTCCCAAACTTATCCATACCCCCGGATTTAATTAGGCTTTCCAGGGTTTTTTTATTAACTTTTGAAAGATCTACTCTGTTGCAAAAATCATCAAAAGATTTAAAATGTCCTTTGTCTCTTGCCAAAAGAATAGTTTCTATTGCCGCTTGTCCCACATTTTTTATAGCAGAAAGTCCAAACCGGATTGAACTATTACTTTCAATGGCAAATTCACTTTCTGATTTATTTATGTCGGGAAGCAAAACACTTATATCCAATCTTTTACATTCTGCAACGGCCAAAGCAATTTTTTCATTTTTATTAGGACCGGATGCGCCTCTTGATTCTGCGGTTAACAAAGCCGTCATAAATTCAACGGGGTAGTTGGCTTTTAAATAAGCAGTTCTGTATGCGATTGTTGCATAGCAAGCGGCGTGGGCTTTACCAAAACCATATCCGGCGAACGGTTCAAACAATATCCAAAGCTCTTCCGCCTTATTTTTTTTCATTCCCTTGGAAACGCATCCCTGAATAAATTTATCGTGCTGTTTTTTCATCTCCGAAGGAATTTTTTTACCTACGGCTTTTCTTAATTTGTCAGCTTCAAGCCACGAATATCCGGCAACAATAATTGCTGTTAGTAAAAGATCATCCTGGAAAGTTATGATTCCATAAGATTCTTTAAGAACTGGTTCAAGTCTGGGGTCGGGGTAACTTATTAGTTTTGGATTGTGCTTCCTTCTAATAAATTCAGGAATGTTTGCCATAGGACCGGGACGGTAAAGAGCCACCATGGCTTGTAAGTCAAAAATAGATGTAGGTTTTAAATCCTTGATATATCTTCTCATGCCTGTAGACTCAAGCTGGAAAATTCCGGTCGTTTCCCCCAAAGAAAGCATTTCGTAAGTTTTTTTATCGTCTAGAGGAACATCTGCGAAGTCGATTTTTATAGCTCTTTTTCCGTTTATAAACCTCAAAGATTCCTGAATAATCGTAAGGTTTCTAAGACCCAGAAAATCTATCTTCAAAAGCCCCACACCGTCTTCTCCCACGGTGTACATGTCATACTGTGTTACTATTTTTTCTCCGTTTGGTTCCCTTTGGACAGGAGTATATTCAGTTATAGGTTTGTCTGCTATAACAACTCCAGCCGCGTGAACAGAGGCATGTCTTGTTACACCCTCAAGTTTTTTTGCTAAGTCCAAAAGTCTTCTGGTTTCAGGTTCGGTTTTATAAGCTAAAGACAGGTCGGGGCTTTGCTCCAGAGCCATATCAATAGTCATCGCATGGCCTTGCCATCCCTGGGGTATCATTTTTGCTATTCTATCAGGCTGGGAATAAGGCATACCCAATGCTCTTCCTGTATCTCTTACAGCAGCTCTAGCTTCCATGGTTCCAAAAGTTATAATCTGGGCAACTTTATCTTCTCCGTATTTTTGAGTTACGTACTCTATTACTTCATCTCGTCTGTTATCGGCAAAATCCAAATCAATATCGGGAGGGGAAGGCCTCATGGGATTTAGAAACCTTTCGAAAGGAAGTTTAAAGAAAAGGGGATCTACATCAGAAATTCCTATGGCGTAAGAAACAATAGATCCCGCATTAGACCCCCGGCCGGGACCTACGGTTATGCCCTTACTTTTGGCCCAGTTAACAAAGTCAGACACTATAAGAATATATGTTTCATATCCTTTTCCTATAATTATCCCAAGTTCGTAATCTACTCTCTCTTTAATTTCTTCAGTAATTTCTTTATATCTTCCTTTTAATCCCTCTGCAACAAGCTTTGTAAGATATTCAGCCGGAGTTAAGTCATTGGGGACATCAAAGACAGGCATTATCCACTTTCCTAAATGGATTTCGACATTACACATTTCGGCGATTTTTATAGTATTCTGTATGGCTTGCGGATAGTCAATAAAAGACCCTGTCATTTCTTCAGGGGTTTTTAAATAGAAGTCAGGGGAATCTATCATTGTTAAAGTCCTGTTTTCATCAAGAATCGTTCTTTGAGTTTGAATAGCAAGAAGAATATCTTGTGCCATGGCATCTTCTTTGTATATATAATGATTATCATTTGTTGCTACAAGAGGCAGTCCATGTTTCTCTGCCAGCTTTACTAATTTTTCATTCAGTATGTCCTGGTCTTTAATTTTTGGATGCTTTTGAAGTTCTATATAGAAGTTCCCATCTCCAAAAATTTCCGCGAGTTTTAGCGCTTTTTTTTCAGCTTGTGCGAAGTTGTTTTCCAAGAGCTCATTTGCAAAATAACCATTAAGACATCCGGATAGGGCGATAAGTCCATCGTGGTATTTTTCTAAAACTTCGATATCAATACGAGGTTTATAATAAAATCCTTCCAAATTGGCTATCGAAACAAGTTTCATTAAATTTTTATACCCTTGATTATCTTTTGCCAAAAGAACTAAATGATTGTAATCCGCGTCATGTTCAGCTTCTTTGTCGTGCCTTGTTCTTTTGGCCATGTACATTTCGCAGCCAATAATTGGTTTTATTCCCTCATTTTTGCAGGCTATAAAAAACTTTATTGCTCCATAAAGCGAACCATGATCTGTTAACGCAATAGCATTCATTCCTAAGTCTTTTGCCCTTTTTACAAGAAGAGGAATTTTTGAAAGACCGTCTAAAAGAGAATATTCTGTGTGGTTATGAAGATGTACGAAATCTGCCATAGTTACTCTGGATTTAACCGGTCATATCTTACCATTAAATTCTCTCCGGTTTTTTTAGATATCTCTTTTGCCGTATACATTGCTTTATCGGATTCATCAATTGATTTTTCCGGGTTATTAATATCAATCTTTGTTACTCCGGCTGCTATTTTTACACCTTTTTCAGTTAATAATTTATTTACTCGGTTCCACCATACTGTTGCTCCTTTAATGTCTGATTTAGTTAATATTACTTTGAATTCGTCTGCTTTATCTCCGCATCGGGCAATTGGTACATGAGCGATGGGATCGACTGATCTTGACCCTTCCTTTAAAGCTTCGGCGGTATCTACAATCATCTTATCTCCGGCTAAGTGTCCTAATGAGTCATTTATTTCTTTTAAGCCATTAACGTCTAATGCCACCAAAACGCCTTCTGTTTTTTCTCGTTTCATTATGTTTACTTCTTCATTCATTATTAGTCTGAATCCTCTTAAGTTGTAAAGGTTTGTTAAAGGGTCTATTAAGGACTCTTTTTTTGCCTCTACTGCCGAAAAATAGGCAGATTTTCTCATGGAGAGTTTATGGGAAGTTGGAGCACCTGATTCTATAGACTTGTCGATGGATTTATTTACAACGGATCGAACTCCTTCATATGATTTTCTAAGATCCTTATTGTAAAGAGGTTTATTTTCCAATGAACTTCCTTCTTCAGACATATTTTTTTATCTTTTCTATAATTAATCTTGAATCGGCTTTTGTTTTTCTCATTACTTGTCCGACTAGAAACATCATAGCAGTTTCTTTGCCTTTTTTATAATCTTCAACAGCTTTAGGGTTTTCTGTTAGAATTTGTTCTATTATTTTCTCCAATTCCGTTTCATCAATGGTTGTTGTTTGGCCTAAGGAAATTATTTGTTGAACAAGCTGTGCCGGCAGGGTTTCTTCGATATTAATTTTTTTATTGATTATCCAATTGGCAATTGATTTATTATCTGTGTTTCCATAATTCTTAATTCCTAATTCATGATTCATTTTTGCCGCTTCTTCAAAATAATCCGCAGTTGATTTTTCTCTGGTCAAAATCTCCGCATCATATCCGCTCAACCCATAATCTGATTTAAATCGTCCGAACTTAGCGTCCGGCAGTTCTGGCATCCCTGATTCATAATTCTTAATTCCTAATTCTGTTATTGTTATCGGTGGAATATCGGGTTCGGGGAAGTATCTATAATCCATTGCTTCTTCTTTAGAACGTTGGGATACTGTAATTTGCTTTTTTTCATCCCATCCTCTTGTTTCCTGGACCGGAGTTTTTCCTTCCTCCAAAATTTTCTTTTGTCTTTCCAGTTCGTAATTTATCGCCTTCTCGACAAACTTAAATGAATTAATATTCTTCACTTCAACTTTGTACTTTGGTAGATCTTCGTTTCGGATTTCGAATTTCGGATTTCTGATTTCTCGAGCCGAAATATTTGGCTCGAGTCTCATTTCTCCTTTTTCCATATTGGCATTGGAAACATCTAAATAGCGGACGATCTGTTGGAGTTTTTGCAAATATTCTTTAACTTCTAAAGCTGATTCAAAATCCGGTTCGGTAACTATCTCAACAAGGGGAACTCCGCTTCTATTAAAGTCAATTAGTGAAAATTTTTCTTCCCTATTTTTGGGATTTGTAAATTGAAAATTGGAATTTCCAAACTCATGTATGAGTTTGGCTGTGTCCTCTTCCATATGCACTCTCCTAATCCTGATTTTCTTGCCGTTTAAAAGTTCAATTGAGCCGTTAATGCAAAATGGTTGGTCATATTGACTAATCTGGTATCCCTTAGGTAGATCGGGGTAAAAATAATTCTTTCGGTCAAACTTCGATTCTTTATTTATCTTGCAATTAAGGGCTAATCCAATCATCACACACCAGTAAATCGCTTTTTTATTTGGGACAGGTAATGCTCCGGGAAGTCCAAGGCAAACGGGGCAAGTGTGAGTATTTGGTTCATGCCCAAAATAATCAGCAGAACACGAACAAAACATTTTGCTTTTTGTTTTAAGCTCAACGTGAACTTCTAATCCAATAACTGATTTGTAATTCATAGATTGGGTTTTTGTTTGTAAAACATTGTTTCTTGTTCGTAAGCATGTCCTGCCTGAAATAATAATTCCTCTGAAAATTGAGGACCAATTATTTGCATTCCCAAAGGTAAGTTATCTACAAAACCACAAGGAATATTTAGGCTTGGAACTCCTGCTATGTTTATCGGACACATGAAAATATCAGAGAGATACATTTTTAAAGGATCGTTTGCCTTCTCCCCTATTTTCCATGGAAGAGTGGGGGATGATGGTGCAATAATTAAATCTACTTCTTTAAATGCATTTTCAAAATCCTGCTTAATTAAATTTCTGACTTTAGCTGCTTTTAAATAATAGGCATCATAATAACCTGATGACAAGGTGTATGTTCCTAACATAATGCGTCTTTTAGCCTCATCTCCGAACATCTTTCTTTCTCCTCCGTATCTTATGCCGTCATAACGGGCAAGATTAGAGCTTATTTCGGATGGTACCAGAATGTAATAGCAAGCCATGGCATATTCTGTGTAAGGAAGAGAAATTTGTTTAATTTTTACTCCTAATTTTTCCATAGTTTTAATCGACGCAGAAATTGTATCTTTTACTGATTTTTCCATTTCATCAACAAAGTATTCTTTAGGAATACCAATCGTTAAGCCTTCAATATTTTTCCCAAGCGATTTTGTGTATTTTGGAGCTTCGCGTGTCGCTGTTGTTGCGTCAAAAATATCTTTTCCTGCTGTTGTTTCTAAAACCAATGCATTGTCATAAACGGTTTTTGTTATGTGACCGATTGTATCGAACGAAGATGCCATGGCAATAATTCCGTATCGGGAAACTCTCCCATAAGTAGGCTTTAATCCTACTACGTTGCAAAAAGCCGCTGGTAACCTTACTGAACTTCCCGTATCAGTTCCTGTTGCCATTAGAGATTCTCCAGTAGCCACAGCAACTGCAGACCCGCTGGATGAGCCTCCTGGGACTCTTGAAAGATCATAAGGATTTTTTGTTGGTCCAAAATCCGAGTTTTCTCCGGACGAACCATGTCCCCATGCATCTTGATTAGTTTTTCCTACTATTATCGCGCCTGCATTTTTAAGTTTTCTGACTACTGTGGCATCGAATGGCGGGATATAATTCTCAATTATTTTCGAACCAGCTGTAGTTCTTATTCCCTTTGTTGAAAAAAGATCTTTAAGTGCTATAGGAATTCCTAATAGTGAAAGATCACTTTCTTGATTAATAAGCTCATCTGCTTTTTTCGCTGCATCTAGTGCTTTGTCTTCGCAAACAGTTATAAATGCATTTAAGTCTTTATCATGTTTTTTTATCTGATTAAGACAAGCAGTCGTAAGTTCAACTGAGGAAAATTTTTTTAAACTTAAGCCCTCTGTTGCTTCTTTAATTGTCAGTTCATAAAGCTCCATAAATTGTTAAGCCATTTAGCTATTTATTTATCTATTCAGCTATTGTCCAATATTGCCTTTACTTTAAACATTCCGTTATGTTTGTCTTTGGTGTTTACTAAAGCTTCTTCTTGCGATAATGAGGGAGAAGCTTCGTCTTCCCTTGTAACATTTTCAAGGCCGGTTACTTGCGAGGTTGGCTCAACATTTTTAGTGTCTACTTCTTCAAGTTTTTTAATGTAATCTAAAATTGAGGATAGTTGTTTTTCGAATTTCTCAACATCTTCTTTTTGAATAGGCAAATTTGCCAGCTTTGCAACTTTCTTAACATCAATTTTCATATACTGTTGTATTTATTATAGTCTAGTCTCTCGCGTTGAACAATAATTGACTTTGTAGCCTATAATATGATAACATTTTGTCCTATGCCTGAGAAATCCAAATCTCTAGATCTAAAATTATCTAACATATCACTTGCGGATCTACTAAGATTAAAATCTTCTGTTGATGATGAAGTTGTCCATCGTTATGACTTGCTGGGAAATAGAATTAGAACAGCGTTAAAAGATAAAAAAAAATATTGGCAAAGAGAAGCCACAGCGCCTTTGAAAGAGTACGGTAAAATTACAAGCGATCTTATTAAAAGTACAGGAGTCGAGGATGATAATATAGAAGTTGCATGCGAACTGTCTGATGCACCTCTTTCTTTTTCGTTTAAAGTACATTGGGAACAAAGTGACCCTCATCAGATAACTGAATTTTATATAAAATCATCTGTAGATCAGAAAGAATTTTTAATAGATGTTTTAAATGGATTTAACGGGATAAGTATCCAAAGACTCATGTACTCTAATTTCCAAAGAGATGGGTATGCTGTTAGTGAAACAGAATATGGTGCGGGCAAATCGTTTGCTCATAAAATAATTGGTTTTAGCGGAGCAGAAAGATATTACCTGCTTGAAGAATTAACAGGCGTTATTGAAAGGTCTCCGATATTGGAAAATCCTCCCCTCTAAGGTCTTTTACTTAGGATAAAATTGTGAGCTTGGGTTTCCAGTGAATCATCGAGAGGGGAGAGATCGATAGGGGATTTATACTTTTTTTCAAGTGCGAGTTTAATCAGTAAATCTGCCAATCGAGGGTTTTTGGGAAGAATTGGACCATGGAGATAGGTTCCAAAAGAATTTTTGTAAACGCAGCCTTCGGTTTTATCTCCCGCCTGGACTCCGTCCAGTCGAGACTGGTTTCCATTATTCCCAAAACCCTTGATAACTTTTGCCAAAGGCTCTAACTTTTTTCCCAGGTAAGTCCTTCCGCCATGATTTTCAAACCCGACAATAGTATCTTGTATATGGTATTTAGTATTTAGTATTTCGGATTTTACGATGATGTTTCCGATTAGTCTTTTTTTTCCCGGATTTTCGGTGTAAAGATCTAAAATTCCAAGACCCGGAATTACTGTTCCGTCGGCTTCCTTATAATATTTGCCAAGAAACTGATAGGCACCGCATATATAAAGACCGGGAATTTCTTCTTCAACCGCTTCTTTTAATGCATTAATTTTTTCTTTTGTAAAATCATCGGAAACAATCTTTTGCTGTCTGTCCTGCGCGCCTCCCATAAACAACAGATCACAGGATTTGAGATCTTTTATAGAAAAACCGAGATCAAGGTTTTTAATTTCGACGTCAATTCCTCGCCATTCACACCGTTTTTGGAGCGTAATAATATTTCCCCTGTCTCCGTAGGTGTTCATTAAATCTGGATAGAGCCACCCAATTGTTAATTTATAATTCATAATTTAGAATTCAGAATTCCTACAATATTTTTCTCCCAGTTAATATTTTTCTAACTTCAAGCATTGCCGAATAAGTTGGGAGAACATATAGAGTTTCATTATCCGACATTATATCGAGTGCATTTTTTACCGCTTGGGATAATTTAGTATAGATTTTTACTTTTGAATTGAAATTTTTAATTTCATACTTTATTCGCAGTCCCATGTCAAATGCTCTATCTCCTGATACTGCGATGTTACTTATTGAATCGAGCTCAAGTTCCGTATCCCAAATCCAGGAAACATCCCGTCCATCGGGAATCCTGTCATTTAGAACAAAAAGAATATTTTTCCCTCCTAGTTCAGTAACGGTTCTTAAAGACTGATTAAAACTTGTAGGATTTTTGGATAAAAATAAATGGACCTTCTTATTTCCGGCTTTAATAATTTCCTGTCTGCCAAATGCAGGATTAAAGGATTTTAGAGATTGTTCTATTGTTTCCTTTCCAACATTGTTATCTTGAGCCAACAGAACGGCAGCATGAACGTTGTACATATTGTAAGTACCGGGTAGCGGATAGTAAGAGACGTTAGATATATCAGGTTTCGGCCATTTTAACCCACAGCTTACGCAATGCCAATTTCCAAGATGGGAGAAATATGTCTCTTCATATATTAATTTTGAATTACAATTTGGACAATATGTAGAATCAGCAGAAAATTGATTCCCTTTTTTACTTAATTTTTTATCACTCAGACCGAAATAAAGAGTTTTCCCTTTGGAGCCCTTTCCTAAAAAAGCAATTTGAGGATCGTCGGCATTTAAAATAAGAGTTGCATGCTTTGGAAGATCTGTTAAGGAAGTTTTCCATTTTTTTGCAATACTGTCAACTTCACCGTATCTATCTAATTGATCCCTGAAAAGATTAAGAAGAATAATATAGTTCGGATTAAGTTCTTGAATAGCTAAAGAGAGTGTGTTCTCATCAATCTCAAAAATCGCGTAATCGTACTTTAGCGCAGAAAGTATACTGCTATGTAGTAATAGACTTGATGCAATGCCGTTTAATAAATTTGCCCCGGATTCGTTTCGAAAAACTCTTTTTTTGTTATTCTCAAAAATCGTCTGAATGAGTTTTGCGGTTGTGGTTTTACCGTTTGTTCCGGCAATTAAAATTGTTTTTACTTTTGATTTTTTTAAAACTTCATGTACAAAATTTTTGTTAATCGAAAGGGCAATATGACCTGGCCAGGTAGATCCCGATCCCAAATTTAACGAAGAGCTTATTTTGGAAAATAACTTACCTATTAGAATTAAAAATGAATTCAGCATTTTTTACATTGAACGAAGAATCTTGATTCTTTCTTCAATCGGAGGATGGGTATTAAAAAGACCGGCAAGCCAACTACCAACCTTTTTATCTTTAAAAGGGTTAACAATATAAAGGTGGGCGGTTGCGTTATTAGCTACCTCCAAAGGCTCTTTGTCTTTACTTATTTTCTCAAGAGCCATGGCGAGTCCTTCCGGATATCGTGTTAATAATGCGGCCGAAGCATCAGCTAAAAGCTCTCTTTTTCTTGAAACTGCCAGCTGAATTAGGGTTGCGATAATAGGGGAGAGGATTGCCAAAATAATTCCAATCAGAAGAAAAATGCTTTGGGCATTCCCCCGGTCTTCCCTGTCGCTTCTTCTTCCCGAAAACCAAAAGCTCCTCATAAAAAAATCAGCCATTAACGCAACAATTCCGACCAAAACCACGACAATAGCCATTAGTCTTATATCGAAATTTTTTATATGAGAAAGTTCATGTGCAACTACACCTTCAAGTTCGGGTTTATTGAGTTTTTCAAGTATTCCAGTTGTTGCGCATATAATTGCATGAGTTGGATCTCTTCCCGTTGCAAAAGCGTTGGGAGCGGAATCATCAATAACATAAACCTTGGGCATTGGCAGTCCGCCTCCGATACAAAGATTCTCGACAATTCTATAGTATTCAGGATAATCTTGTTTTTTAATTTGTTTTGCTTTGGACATTGTCAGAATTATTTTGTCGGAATAATAGTAGCTTCCCAAGCTCATCAAGCCCGATAAAATTAAAGCAATTCCGGCGTATGATAATCCGTATCCTGTTGCTTTTCCAAAAACAAAGGCAATAGTTGTAATGAATACAATAAAAAGCCCAATAATCAGCCAGGTTTTGGCTTTATTAGAGCTGATTTGAGAATAAATGTTCATTAAAATTTAACCTTAACCGGCTTTCTTTCTGTAGAATCGGTTTCGAAAAATTCTTCTTCTTTAAATCCGAACATTTTTCCAAAAAATCCGCTCGGAAATGTTACAAGCGAAGTATTATAATCACGAACGTTGGTGTTATAAAATTGCCTTGAATACGCAATTTTGTTCTCAGTATCCGACAATTCTTGCTGAAGATTCAAAAAATTTTCGCTTGCTCTTAGATTCGGATAGCTTTCGGCAACTGCAAAAAGACTTTTTAAAGCATCCGAAAGCATGTTATTGGACTGTGCTTTTTCATGCGGCGATTCGGCTTTCATTAACATCGATCGGGCTTTTGTAACATTTTCAAAAACCGACTTTTCATGCTTCGCGTATCCTTTTACCGTCTCTATAAGATTTGGAATTAAATCGACTCTACGTTTGAGCTGAACATCTATACCCGAAAAAGCTTCCTTTATTCTTACCTTTCCCGAAGCTAAACCATTGTAAACAGACCAGACGTACAAAAAAAGAATTACTATAATTCCTATTAGAATTATTGTTGGAGAAATCATTTAAAACTCACCTCCTTTTTTTAAGTTTTTAGCCACTTTATAAAGTCATTATAGCTTAATGTATTTAAAATGTCATTTTTCGTTGCCCAACCCCTTTTTGCAACGTCAACACCGTATGTCATTAGATCCATTTGGTTTACCTGATGAGAGTCTGTAGAAATTATCATTTTCACGCCGTATCTAATCGCTTCATGCACTAACGAATCAGGCAAGTCCAGTCTATTTGGCCAGGCATTTATCTCCAAAGCTTTATTTTGTTTTTTGCAAAGATCAAAAACAGAGTACCAATCTAGATCATATCCAGCTCTCTGGTTTAGAAGGCGTCCGGTCGGGTGGGCGAAAATCTTAGCCTTTGGATGCGAAAGACCTTCAAGAACCCTTTTTGTCATTTCTTTTTTCTCCATAGAATGAACACTATGAATACTTACTAAGATTGCGTCCATGAAATCTATAGCATTATTATCTAAAGCAAGCTTACCGTTGGCTAAAATATCTACTTCAAGTAAATTTATTGCTCGAACATTTTTATTGCTCTTATTTAATTGTTCGATTTCTTCTTTTCGTTTTGCTAATATTGAATATATTTGTTTTTGTGAATGTTTTGAGACGCTGGGATTATGTTCGGAAAACCCTAAATATTCATACCCAAGTTCTAAGGCTCTAGATAGCATTTCCTTCATTGAGCTTCGTCCCAGATCATGACTCGGTTCGATTGGAAAATCTGAATGGACATGAAGATCGCCTTTAATATCATTTAGTTCAATAAGGCGGGGCAGTTTACGAGCTATGGCAAGTTCTATTTCCCCTCTGTTTTCCCTTATTTCAGGCGGAATCCAATCCATCCCTAAACCCTTATAGAATTTTTCTTCCGAATCAAATTTTTCCAGTTTTCCTTGCCTTTTTATCCCGTATTCCGAAAGCGACAATCCTTTTTTTAAAGCATTCTCTCTTAAGGCAACATTATGGTCCTTACTGCCTGTGAAATGCTGCAAAAGAGAACCGAAACTTTCTTTTGGCTGAATCATCAAATCAATCTGTGCGCCTCCGGAAACCATAATGGATGCTGTTACCGGTCCTTTTTCAATGATCCTATCAACATAAGGATAAGAAATAAAATGTTTTATGACCAAAGAAGGATTATTTGTTGAAACAGCAATGTCTATATCTCCAACCGTTGCCATTTTTCTTCTTAGACTCCCTAATGGCTGTGCATCTATTACTTCTTTTGATTGTTTTAAATAATTTACAATTTTTTCTGCGGTTTGAGATGCGTAGGGCAAGACCATTCTTGTTGTTTTTCCTTTACCTTTCTGGTACTCGTTAATCGCTCGCAGGATATCTTTTTGGGATTGTTCTCCAAATCCTTCAAGGTCCGCTATTTTTCCCTCGCTTGCAATTTTTTGTAAATCATCGACTGCGGTTTCCCCGTTTTTTAATTTAAACGTTTTCACTAATTTATAAGCTCTTTTTGGACCAAAAGTTGGAATACTAAGAAGCGGAAAAACTGCTTTTGGAATATCTTTCATAACCCAATTAAAGTGCTTAACTTTACCTGTTTTGAAAAGCTCTTCCAAGTGGGATCTAATTGAAGGGCCAACTCCGGGAACGGTTTCCAGTGATTTTTCTTTGTATAAATCAATTAGTTCGTTATTAGAGTTTTCGACGGCGTCAGCCGCTTTTTGGTAGGCAATTATTTGGAAGCGGTACTTTTTTTCGTCTTTTATCGAATACGATGCGGCAATGTTTCGAAGTAAGTTTGCTATTTCAAAATTGCTCATTATAGAAGTCATAAGAATCATAGCAAAGCATTGACTACATTTCAATAATTTGTTAGGATACTATTGCTCAATTTGAAGCTTGAAATGGGGTGGTAGCTCAGCTGGTTAGAGCGCTTCCCTGTCACGGAAGAGGTCGCGGGTTCGAGTCCCGTTCACCCCGCCAATGAAAAAGAAAAAAGAAACTATTGGCATAATACCCATTCAGGAATCATATACTAGCCTCTTATTGGGAATTATTGTTGTAATTGCTTTTGCTTTTCTTGCCTTATCTTTTGCAAAAAGCAAAGGAATAATTAAGAATTTTATTTTTTCAAGAAGCCAAAGTATTAGTTCTTCAAAAACTACAAAATCCGATATAACAAATTTAAAACAGCAAATCATCTATACAGTTTTGGAAGGAGATGACCTCGGTATCATTTCCGCAAAATTTTATAATACCGGCGAATATTGGAATGAAATAGCAAAAGCTAATAAATTAGAAAATCCAGATTTGCTTGAAGCTGGAACAAAATTAATTATCCCTCAAATAAAAATTTCTCAACCAATCGATCAATCGCTTTCTATTACAGCTTCAACTTACACTGTTCAAGAAGGAGAGGATCTTTGGGGAATCGCTCTTAGGGCGTATGGAGATGCATATGCCTGGACAAAAATCGCTGAAGCAAATAATCTGTCTCAACCCGACGCAATTTCAGCGGGAACGGTCCTTAAGATCCCTCGCTAAAATGCGGGATTGGTTCAGTGGTAGAACATCACCTTCCCAAGGTGGAAACGCGAGTTCGATTCTCGTATCCCGCTCACCCATTTTTCCTCGATTTAATGCTCGTTATTTAGTTTTCTTAGCTTGAAATGTATTTGCCTTCTGTGGTATATTGGCTGATATTGTGCGAAGCTTAGAAAAAGATCAGCCTGTTATAACCTTAATTAACGTTCCGCCATCCGAAGGAAGTAAATTCGGCGGAAAATTATCTCCTGATATATACACAAAAGTTAAAGTTCCAACCGGAAGCCTTGCGGCCATACATGGTGCACTTAGAGGAGCTAGATATGAAAATGTTCAAACTTTTGATCCAAGGTTTAATCCAAATTACGGTCAGTTTACAGAAGGAGAATTAAGACATATTGCTAATCATAGTGATGTTTTGGGTACGACATCTATGACAAGAAATCGAGAAGTTACTTTGGATTTTATAAGACAGATGAAAGAATATAATCCCGAACTGCTTGTTGTTTCAGGGGGAGCTTCTCCAACATTCGAAGATTTAAAATGGCTTAAAGGCGAAAAAACAACAGACATTGTAGTAAGAAAAGAAGGAGAAATAGCTATAATAGAAACCCTTGAAGTATTAAGAAATGGTGGATCATTAGAAAATGTTAAGGGACTTTCTTTTATGAATGATGGAGTTTTGGTAAGAACAGAAGACACTCCGTATTTAACCGAAGAACAGCTATCAACCCTGCCTAAGCCGTATATTCCTGACTATATATTAAGAAACACTTCTGTGCATATTGTGAATGGGACAAGAGGTTGTTATGGTAAATGTGAATTTTGTTCAGTTATAAATTTACACGGTAATCCTCGGAGAAAAACAGACGAAAGAATAATCGAGGAATTAAAGGACTTAAGAAGGTTAGGGGATAAAAAACCAGTATTCTTTGCAGATGATAATTTTGCTCCCTTTAAAGATAGGGAAAAAGCTAAAAGCCTTCTTGGGAAGATAATAGAAAACGGCCTTAATGACAGAGAATATTTTGTGCAGCTAGATGCAGTAACCGTTAATCAGGATCCTGAATTTGTAAAACTTGCTGTGAAGGCTGGTATTAGAAGTGTATTTTTAGGAATTGAATCTTTTGACGAGGAAGTTTTAAAGGGTATGAAAAAACAAGCAACTGTAAATCAAAATAAAAATGCAATAAAAATATGGCGGGAAAATGGGGTATATGTTCATGTTATGACTGTAGTTGGATCAAAAAATGAAACGCCGGAAAGCATTGAAAGATTAAGAAATGGACTTATTGATTCAGGAGCAAACAGTTATCAGATTTTTGCCGAAACACCCTTGCCCGGAAGTGAATTAGGAAGCGAAAAAGAAATTTTTCCTCTTGCAGAAATAGATTCTAATTTAATGGATGGTCAACATGTTGTTTCGTTACCTCCTGAATCTTTTAGATGCGTTTCTATGCAAAAAACGATCTTTGATTTATATAAAGATGTTTTCTCTTTTCGTCATCTTAACGGAATACTTCCGCCGTTGAAATTATGGTTAAAAGATCCAAAAAGAGCTTTACAATTAATGGCAGTAAATACTGGAGTACGAGTTTACGCTAAGAAAATGTTTTCTTTGGCAATTGAAAATGACCAGTATACGATAGATTTTATGGCTTACTTAGAAGAGGTAGATAAAAAAATAGCGGAAGGAAAAATACATGAAATTTTTAACTCCAAAAAGGCGGCTTAAGGTTCAATCTTTAAACCTAAAATAACTGTTGACGTTATAGGTCGGATTTGATAAGATAAATCGTGCGCACTAAGTACATTTTTGTATCAGGCGGAGTCATTTCAGGAATAGGAAAAGGCACTACAGCAGCCTCGATAGCTCTTCTTCTCAAATCAGCAGGATACAAGATAACTCCGATTAAATTTGAAAATTATCTCAACATGGACGCGGGCACCATAAATCCAATTGAACACGGTGATCCGTTTTTGTGCGAGGACGGCACCGAGGCAGATATGGATATCGGAACATATGAAAAATTCCTGGACGAAGATATGGGTCGTGATAATTTCGTTACAATGGGACAAATTTATCAGACAGTTATAGACCGCGAACGGAAATTTGAATACAACGGAGAAGACGTGGAGGCAATACCTCATATTACCGATGAGATTATTGATAGGATCAAAAATTTAGCCCGTAAGAAAAATGCCGACATTGTCATTATTGAATTGGGAGGAACCGCAGGCGAGTACCAGAACGTTTTTTATTACGAGGCCTCGCGCATAATGACCTTAAAAAACCCCGGAGATGTTATCCATATTCATGTAAGCTATGTACCAACCCCTTCACACTTGGGAGAACCCAAAACAAAACCAACCCAACTATCTGTCCGCACATTAAATTCTTTGGGAATTCAGCCTGATTTTATCATTGCAAGGTCGGAGAAATATCTTGATCAAAGAAGAAGAGATAGATTTGCCCTTTTTTGCAACATGCACCCCGAAGATATTATTTCTAATCCCGACTTAAAATCAGTCTACGAAATTCCAGTTTTACTTCACAAGCAAGGACTTGAGCGTAAGATAATGGAAAAACTTGGCCTTTCCATTAAAAAACCTAATTTAAAACCATGGGAAAAACTTTTAGAAAGCATTGAGAAGAAAAAAAATAAGGAAATAGAGATTGCGATTGTAGGAAAATACTTTGGAACAGGTGACTACCAGCTTAAAGACTCATATGCAGCTTTATTCGACGCCATAGACCATGCAGCTTGGAAATTAGATCTAAATGTAAAAACAAGATGGGTTGATGCGGAGAAAATAGAAAAGGAAGGAATTGGCGTTATTGGAATGCCTAACGGAATAATTGTTCCGATTGGATGGGGAGAAAGGGGAGCCGAGGGAATGATTAAATCAGCCTCCTATGCCCGTACGGAAAAAATTCCATATCTTGGTCTTTGCTACGGAATGCAATTGGCTGTTGTAAGTTTCGCAAGAGACATTTTAAATTTTAAAGACGCAAATACTTCTGAAAATAAGCCAAAAGGAAATAATCTAGTTATTCATTTAATGCCTAAGCAAAAGGAGTTTATGGAAAAAAGGCATTATGGAGGCACAATGAGACTTGGATCTTGGGATGCAAAGGTAAAAAAAGGGACACGCGCTTTTGATATTTACGGAAAAGAAGATACAAGTGAGCGTCATAGACACAGATACGAATTTAACGACAAATATTCAGAAGATTTTGAAAAAAAAGGATTGGTAATAAGCGCAAGGTCAAAAGTAGAAAATTTGGTTGAAATAATTGAGCTGCCGGAAACAGTTCATCCTTTTTATTTTGCAACACAAGGCCATCCAGAGTACAAAAGCCGTCCATTATCTCCTCACCCTATCTTCACTGCTTTTATTGAAGCATGTACGAAGATATAGAATCCTTGAGGATAGAAGATAGATATTCTTGATAATGAATTTTTGAAGTCTTGAAAATATACATCGAAAATTCAAGTTTCATCAAGAAGTCAGGGTCAATAAAATCAAAAATTTCTAACTTCAAGAATTCAGTGAATGATTCTTGTGAATTTTTTCTTCTTGAGTTATAATAATCACTATGATTTCACAAATCGATTTTGTACCAGGGGATACCGTTAGGGTGTTTCAAAAAATTACCGAGGATGAAAAGCAAAGACTACAGGTTTTTGAAGGTGTTGTTTTAAAAATCAGAGGTAGAGGCGAGAATAAAAGCTTTACAGTCAGAAAAATGGTTGGAGATGTGGCCGTAGAGCGTATTTGGCAGATTAAATCTCCAAGCATAGAAAAGGTCGTTATCAAGGCTCATTCAAAGAAAAAAATAAGACGCGCTAAACTGTATTATCTTCGAAAAACAAAATGAAAATAGTCAACCCTGTTGCAAGGCAGGGTGAAGATTTTGCCGCTAAATTTCTGCAAAAAAAAGGGTATAAGATTTTGGATCGTAATTTTAGAAAAAGTTATGGAGAGTTAGACATTGTCGCCATTGAACAAAAAACAGAAACCCTTGTATTTGTAGAAGTAAAAACCAGAACTTCTAGTGAATTTGGATCTCCATTCGAAGCAATTACTCCCTGGAAATTAAAAACACTTATAAAAACAGCGCAATTTTACAAATTAAGCCACAAAAATCTTCCCGAGAGTCTTAGAATCGACGCTATCGGGATTAAAATAAATAACAACGGAGAAATGGATGTCGATCATATCCAAAACATCACTGGTTTTTAAGAAGCCTCATTTGGTCACGAAGAAGGGCTGCTGTTTCAAAATCCAAATCTTTAGCCGCTGCTATCATTTCTTTTTTAAGTTTTTTAACCAATTCTTCTCTTTCATCCGGAAGTAAAACTTCTTTTTTACCCATTTCCAAAAGCAAATCCATTGCTTTCTTTGGAGCTTCTTTCTTTTTTACAAGCTTTTCCCTTATGGATTTCTGAATACTCTTTGGAGTTATATGATGTTTTTTATTATAATCAAGCTGGATATTTCTTCTTCGGTCTACTTCTTTTATGGCTTCACTCATCGATCCCGTAACTGTATCGGCGTACATTATAACGGTTGAATCAACGTGTCTGGACGCTCTTCCCATTGTTTGAATAAGCGAAGTTTTGCTTCGCAAAAAGCCTTCTTTATCGGCATCCAAAATGGCAACAAGAGAAACTTCGGGTAAATCAAGACCCTCTCTTAAAAGATTTATTCCCACAATAACATCTATCTCTCCTTCCCGAAGACTGTCTAAAACATCCTGTCTTTCCAAAGTTTCTATGTCCGAATGAAGGTAAGCTACTTTTATTCCCCTGTCTTCAAGGTAATAATTCAATTCTTCTGCCATTCTTTTTGTCAGGGTGGTTACCAAAACTCGTTCCTTTTTTGCAGATCTTTTTTGAATTTCAGAAATTAAATCATCGATTTGCCCTTTTATTGGACGTATGAAAACTTTTGGATCAATTAAACCTGTTGGCCGGACAAGCTGCTCGGTTACGCCGCCGCTTTCGTTTGCTAATGAAATTTCATATTGGTTAGGAGTAGCGCTTACATAAACAGCCTGATGCACCCTTCTTAAAAACTCATCATATCTTAAAGGCCTGTTGTCGAAAGCAGCAGGAAGTCTAAAACCGTAATCTATCAAAACTTCTTTTCTTGACCTATCCCCTTCGTACATACCTCTAATTTGGGGAATAGTCATATGTGATTCATCTATGATGCAAAGCCAATCATTTCCTGCAGCTTCCTGATAATAATCAAGTAAACTGTATGGAGGTTCTCCGGGTTTTCTTCCGTCAAAATACCGTGAATAATTTTCAATGCCGTTAACGTATCCGATTTCCGCAATCATTTCCAAATCAAAATTAACTCTTTGGCTCAACCGTTGAGCTTCCAAAAGTTTTCCTTTGCTTTTTAATTCATTTACTCTGTCTTTTAAGTCTTTCCTGATTTGCTTAAAAACTTCTGGGTACGAACGGGGATCAGTCATGTAATGTTTAGCAGGGTAAATCATAACTTGTGCTAATTTTTGCTGATTCACTCCTGTTAAAGAGTTAAATTCGGTTATTTCAATAATTTTATTTTCTTTTAATTCTAAATGAAGCCCATTATCCATATATGCAGGCAAAAGATCCAAAGACTCACCTCTGATCCTAAATGTTCCTCTTTCAAAACTATAATCGTTTCTTTCATATTGAAGATCAATTAGCCTGCTCACAATTTCTCTTTGGGTCATTAAATCATTTTGCTTAAGTTCCAAAATAAATTTTCCATATTCCAAAGGGGATCCAAGGTTGTAAATGCAGGAAACGGAAGCTATAACAATGGTATCAGGCCTTGTTAATAGGTTGGTTGTTGCCAGAAGTCTTAATTTATCTATTTCCTCATTTATTTCTACCTCTTTTTCAATATATGTATCGCTTTGGGGAATATATGCTTCGGGCTGATAATAATCGTAGTAAGAAACAAAATATGAAACGGCGTTATGCGGAAAAAACTCTTTAAATTCCTGGTAAAGCTGGCCGGCTAAGGTTTTATTATGTGAAATTACAAGAGTAGGCCTTTGTAAATTCGCAATAACATTTGCCATAGTAAAAGTTTTTCCGCTTCCGGTAACTCCCAAAAGAACATTGTGCTTATTGTCTTTAAGCAAATTATTTGTGAGTTTTTCTATAGCCTGTGGCTGATCTCCTGTAGGTTTAAAATCCGAAACCAATTCAAACTTCATAGCGTTCACATTTTATCATAATATTGATCCTGTTTGTCCGCTTTTGTCCTCTTGAAAAGTTTCCGAAATTTGCGTATAAATTATATATATGGCCGGAGGAGTTTTATACAAAAAAGAAAGGGAAGTGCTTGAGTTTTTGGCACAATTCCAGAAACAATACGGTTATTCGCCAACTCTGGCTGAAATAGCAGAAGCTACAGGGCACAAAAGTAAGGCTACCGTACACGCAATAATTAGAAGTTTGGTTGATAAAGCTTACCTGCAAAAAGTAGACGGAAACGTAAGGGTACTTCGAATTTTAGATCCCTCAATTACCTCACAGGCTATGGGTAACCAGCCCTCGCTAGAACTTCCGATAATGGGTTATATTGCGGCAGGAAAACCGCTTGAGCCGCATACAGACCCCAATGCTACGCTTCAGGTTTCTTCTTCCATGATATCCGGGAAAAAGATTGCATACGTTTTACAAGTTAAAGGCAATTCCATGATAGATGACGGAATATTCGAAGACGATTATGTTGTAATAGAGAAAACCGACAACGCCCAGGATGGAGATATTGTAGTTGCCATGGTAGATAACAGTATGGCAACCCTAAAAAGATATTATGTTGAAGAAGGAAGAGTAGTATTAAAACCTGCAAACTCCCAAATGCAGCCTATTTATCCAAGATTTCTCACTATCCAGGGGAAAGCCGTAGGACTAATTAGGAAGTTTAACAATTTTTAATTTGTGATTGACATAAAAGAGGATCGTAAAGACAATAAAAACAGCAATTAAAATTTGAAATCTCCTAAAATAAACTTCAAGACTATTCCATCGATTTCCTAAATAGATCCCAATGTAAGTTAAGAAAACAGACCAAATTAAAGACCCTGCAAAAGTAAAAACGGAAAATTTTAATAAGTTCATTTTTGCCATTCCGGCAGGAAGAGAAATAAAAGTTCGAACAGCAGGAAGCATTCTGCTAAAAAAAGCAATTCCGCTGCCATATTTGTTAAACCAATGAATAGATTTTATATATTCATGCTCGCTAACCAAGAAAAATTTACCGTATTTCTTAATAAGACCCAAAATAACAGCATCTTCAAGATAATACCCCAAACCATAAGCTATTAAAGACCCCGCAAGATTTCCAAAAGCTCCGGCCAGAATAACTAAAGGAAAAGATAATTGAGATTTACTAACTAAAAATCCGGAGAAAGGCATGGTTACTTCGGAAGGAATTGGGATTAAAGCAGACTCAAGAGTCATAAGGACAAAAATCCCAATATAGCTTGAACTCTGTATAAATTGTATAATGTAATGCGATAATATCTCTACCATGGGAATACTCTATATTGTAGCAACACCAATTGGCAATTTACAAGACATAACTTTAAGGGCAATAGAGGTTCTAAAGACTGTTCCGGCGATTGCCTGTGAAGACACAAGAAGAACAGGGATGCTTTTAAAATCTATTGAGGTGACTCATAAGCCGTTATTAATGTCTTATTATGAGCAAAATGAAGCTAGAAGAATTCCTGAAATAATAACTTTTTTAAAAAATGGGCAGAATTTAGCTTTAATTTCAGATGCAGGAACACCAACCATTTCCGATCCTGGATTTAAGCTGGTTAGGGAATGCGTTAGGGAAAAAATTAAAGTCGAATCAATTCCGGGCCCAAGTTCGCTAATTTCTGCTTTAGTTGCTTCGGGCTTACCAACCGACAAATTTATGTTCGTTGGTTATCCGCCAAAAAAACCCGGCAACCGTAATAAATATTTTTTAAGTATATTATCCGCAGTTGACGCAATTAAGGCGACTGTGATAATGTTTGAAGCTCCTCACAGGATAATTAAAACCCTGGAAGAACTGAAAGAAGTTTTCGGAGACATAGATATTGTTATTTGTCGGGAATTGACGAAGGTTCATGAAGAAATAAGACACGAAAAAATCTCAAAATCTTTGGAACATTTCGAAAAAGTCGATCCAAAAGGGGAGTTTGTAATTCTTTTTAATCTCGGGGAACAAAATAATTTATGAAAATATTTGTAGATGTCAAAGCTGGATCGAAAAGACCCTCGGTTATTAAAATATCGGAACTTAATTACGTTGTTTCGGTAAAAGAACCGCCTATTGAAGGAAGAGCAAATATGGCGGTAATCGAAGCACTTGCGAAATATTTTAATGTCCCAAAAAACAGAGTTACAATCGATTCCGGCTTTACCTCAAAACGAAAAACAATAGAAATTCTAAGCTGAAACTAGTTTTAATTTGGTTGTTCGAGGGAATGAAGAAATTTTTTTGCTTGATCCTTGGGCAAAATATAATCCTTGTTTAGAACGGGATCTGGCGGTAGAGTAAATGGATACTTAATCACGCTTATGCAGGATGCACCATCTTTAACTCCTGTGGAAAGAATGACGTAATCTGGAAAAGAGCTATCACCAACTGCGAATATAGGACTCCCCGGAAAAACCACGTCGTCCAAACCTTCCTTTTTTGGAACAATATTAAAATCTTCAAAATCTGATGCAGTAGATACGATTTTTGCCCTTTCTGACCTGATAATTTTTCCTGTACTCGGAGAAAATACATGTTCTGATGCGACAGTAACGTACTGTCTGTAATCTTCTCCATTTTGACACTTCATGTCTTTTTTGTACCTTCCAATATGAGAAAACAGTCCAACATGAATAAAACCATCGGGGCTTATTAAAGCAAAAGGAAAGTTTGGTCCAATCCAGAGATTTTTGCCTTCTTTTTGAAATAAATCTACTCTGGAAGAAGAATCTTCTCTGACAATATCAACCATTTTTGCTATATCTGTAATTGCTTGTGGGGAATGTAATAACTTCATTTGAAGATATGAATCGACAATCTCATATTTATTTTCACCGATCGACTTCTCCATTCTTTCTCTGGTGACCAAAAAAGACTTGTCATTTCCTAAAGATACAACTCTAACATCTTTTTCATTAGGACGACATATAACCGAACGTGATTTATCCACTTTTCCATCTATGATAGGAAAAAGTTCTTCACGGAAATTTGTTACTTTACCGGGCTTGATTGGATCAGTGCAGTCGATCCTTATGGCGCCTAAGACTAAAAGGTTTTCGTTTATATAAGAAACATGAGGATCCTGTGCCATTTGAATCTCGTCAGTGACTTTAAATTTACCTTTTTTCATTTCGATTTTACGAACAACGGAATTTTCAGCTTCAGGATCTTTGGGTTCAAACCGACCCCAAAACTCAAATTGGCCGTAAGGATTCAGTCTTACCCAAGGATTGAAGTTCATTTCAGTTTCACTTTGGGGGAAAGGAAGCACAGCACTAAATATGGGATGCGACCCATTCAATTTTTCTCTATAGAGCTGATTAAACCTAGGTAAAACACTCTTGCTGACAAACTCATTTTGCTGTGAAACACCTAGTTCAGTCTTAGATGCCATATTTATTTTAAAGACCGCATTTTATTATCCTGTCCTAAACGTAAAACTTTTTTCACAGTTTGTCAAGTTATTTTTCACAAATCTATTTGACGAGGCGATTGTACACCTAAAAAAGCCTATAGTCAAGTTTTTGGTATCTTTAGAGTTTTTAAAAATTTGATATACTTTATTTATAGTTATGGCGCAAGGAACAATCGGAACTCCAATAGCAAATCCTTCAGGTGAATCTCTTGAAACTATTCAAGATCAAGCGATAGCGAATCCTTCTGTTGAATCTGAAACTAATCTTGATAAAGGAATTATTCGCTTAAACATCGAGCGAATAGCAGATTACGATTCATTTAAAACCCGTATTCAGAACAATGAATATTTTAATGCGTGTGTGATACCTTTTGACGACAAATCGGAAATTTACACAGGAAGAATGAGATATCAAGAGGGAGAGGAAGACTACAAACCCTTTAAAAAAGATGAACCTGACTATACGAGAATGGTTTTATGGCTTAAAAGGGGAAATGACATTTTACCTCTTTATGAATTAAAGGCTCCTCAAAATTCAGGTATTTTAAATCTTGAAGATGTAAGGGGAATAAGAAATCCGGATGGCACTGTGGATTTTGGTTTAACCGTTGTTTATCAGGAAGGAACGGGGTTTATCGCCAAACCTGCTCTTATGCAATTGCAAATCGAGAATGGAATTTTTAAGATAGACGACCATATTAAAGTTTTCGAAAATTTAAAAGGGAAAAACTTCACACCTATTGGCGATAAGCGCTTCTTTTTTAGGCAAGACGGACAAGAAGGTCTTCATAAATTGGGCCTCTATAGACTTACAAATGAAAGCGCGCAAAAAAAATTAATAAAGGAAAAAGAAATATCATTTCCAGCCGATAAAATACCATGGGCCGGAGGCAAAGGATTGATTAACGACAAAGAAGCCGAGGGGAAAATAGGAACTGTTGCAGGACCGCCTATTGTTATTAACAATGAAGGGGATCAACTTTTTATGTTGCATGGGGTTTGGATTGAAAACAATGAATTTAATTACGGAATAGGTTTTTGTATCTTAGACCGTGATTTTAATTTAAAATCTGTTAGTGCCCGTTCCCTTCTAACCGCCAAAAACTTTTCTGAAATTTCCCAAACTATTATAGATCTGAAAAAAAGCATTTATTGTTGCGGGTTTTCAGTCGAAATCCAAGACGGCAAACGAATCTTGAGTTTACCTGTTAGCGTTGCCGACAGAAAAACTTTGTGCGATGAAAGAACAAAGTTTGATATCGATGAACTCATTAATAACGACGAGCAGTATCCTAAAGTTAATCTATTAATGAATCGGGGAAAAGCTTTAGCAGGCGTAAATTAGATAATTAATACTCTTCCAAAGTAGAAGTGTCACCAATTGGAAGGCCCAATTCTTTTGCTTTTAAAACCCTTCGCATAATTTTCCCGCTTCTTGTTTTTGGAAGCTTATCTATAAACTCTATTTCTCTGGGATATGCGTGTCCGGCCAAATGCTTTTTAACATGCGTCATTAACTCCTCTTTTAATTTATCCGAACCCTTAACTCCTTCTTGAAGAACCACAAAAGCTTTAATTATTTCCCCCCGCAATTTATCGGGCTTACCAATTACCCCCGCTTCAACAACAGAAGGATACTCAACTAAAGCGCTTTCAACTTCAAAAGGACCAACCCTTTCTCCGCCAGTTTTTATAACATCATCAGCTCTGCCGATAAACCAAAAGTAGCCGTCTTTGTCCTTAGATGCATGGTCGCCAGAAATATACCATCCTTTCATAAAATATGATTTGTATTTTTTTGGCCGGCGCCAGATAGTCTTCATTAAGGAAGGAAAAGTGGGCCGTAATGCAAGATTTCCCTCTTTGTTCACCGGAAGTTCATGTCCGTCATCGTCTACAATTCCGGCCTCGACACCAGGAATCGGTCTTCCCATAGAACCGGGCTTAATGTCAAGACACGGGTAATTGGCAATACAAATTGCCCCAAGCTCCGTTTGCCACCAATTATCATGGAAGGGGAGTCCAAAAGCCTTTAATCCCCAAAAGATTGCTTCGGGGTTTAAAGGTTCACCGACACTGGCAAGGTGACGTAAGCTTGATAAATCGAATTTATATCTCGGCGAAGCCGCGTTTGACGCGGCCATAAGCATTCTAACAGCGGTCGGAGCGGTGTACCAAACCGTAACTTTATAATTTTCGATTATTTTATACCAGCGGTTTGCGTCAAACCGGCCGTCAAAAATAACAGAAGAAATTCCATTAGCCCACGAACCTAAAATCCCATACGCAATACCGGTTACCCAACCCGGATCTGCCGTACACCAGTAAACGTCATCTTCCTTTAAATCCAAACACCATTTCGCGGTTAAATATTGCTGAAGAACTGCCAAATGACGATGGACAACACCTTTTGGCTTACCGGTTGTTCCCGAAGTATAGAGCATAAAAGCAGAATCGTTTTTATCCATTAATCTTACTTTAAAATCTTTATCCGCATTTTCCATCTCTTTTTGAAAATAAATAATTTTCCGCTCTTTGGGAAGATTTTTCTCTTTTCCTTCAACAAGAATTATTTTTTCAAGGTGAGGAAGTTTGGGCCAAATTTTTTTAACACGCGGAAACAAATTGGCGTCGGTTACAAGAATTTTAGCCTCGCTGTTCGATAACCTGTCTAAAAGACCTTCTTCCTGAAATGCCGCAAAAAGCGTTCCCACAATTGCGCCTATTTTTAAAATTCCCAAAAAAGATATATAAAGCTGGGGGATTCTTGGTAAAAATATAAAAACCCGATCTCCTCTGTTAACACCGTGTTTCAATAAAACATTGGCAAATTGGTTTGAAAGATCAGAGAGCTGGGCAAAAGTGTATTCCTCTCGCTCTCCGTTTTCGGCTTCGTAATAAAGGGCAACTTTATTTTTGCGAAATGTTTCAGCATGGCGGTCAACTGCTATATATGCGGCATTAAGTTTATGGTTAGCCAAATGCGCCAGCTCTTTTTCGGCTTCTTTCCAGGAGAATTTCTTATACTCTTTCTCATAATCCGGAAGGTTTGCCGATTCTATTAACTTTTTCTCTTTTTTAATTATTTTTTTATCCATAGTTAGGGGATTTCACTGGTTGAGGCTCTTTTTTCTTTAAAAGTAATACTTTCGGTTTCGTCAACTTTATAAAGGTAAATTTCTCCTATAGCAATCTCTACTTTTGAAATTTCTTCCTCTGGTATATTCTCTAAGTATTTCACCAAAGCTCTAAGACTGTTACCGTGAGCGGAAACGAGAACATTCTCGCCTTCTTTTAATTTTGGCAATATTTCGCTCTGATAGTAAGGCACAACCCGTTCATAAACATTTTTTAGTGTTTCACCATTTGGAATTGGGTGGTCCCATCCCCGCCTTATTTTTAAAAACTCTTCCTCTCCAACTTCTTTTTTAATTTCCCATTTATTCTTACCTGCGTAATCCCCGTAATTGCGTTCATTAAGGGCATCGTTTTCAACTGTTGGGATTTGGTAATTTAAGGTTTTTTTTATCTCATCCAGAGTTTCTTTTGCTCTGGAAAGTACCGAGGTATAGGAAATATCAAATTTAACATCTTTCAGGTTTTCTCCGGCTGCTCTAGCTTGTTGACGGCCTTTTTCTGTGAGAGACACATCCGTCCAGCCTGTCCACAATCCTTTAGCATTCCATTCCGATTCTCCGTGTCTGACAAGTGCTAAATAAGCCATATTAAACTTTTATACTTCTAATTTGCCTTTCTATCTGAAAAAGACGATTGTATTTTGCCACTCTTTCTCCCCGTACAGGAGCCCCAAATTTTACATAATCTGCCAAAACTGCAACGGCAAAATCGGCAATAAAATCATCGTTTGTTTCTCCGCTTCTGTGGGACACTGTGATTTTTAAACCCATGGCCCGGGCTACTTCAACAACCGCTATGGCCTCTATAACCGTCCCTATTTGATTTGGTTTTATTAAAATTCCCGAGATTGCTTTTTTGTCGATTGCCATTTGAAGTCTGAATGGATTGGTTGTCGTTAAATCATCACCGACAATAATAGCGTTTTGCGATAACTCGGTAAAAATTTTACTCCACCCTTCCCAATCATCTTCCGAAAGGGGATCCTCAAGGTAAAGAAAATGAAAAGTTTTATCCAATTCTTTATAGTAAGCTATTAAATCTCGCGCAGAAAGCTCCATGGCCTTATCTCTGATTTTATATTGATGCTCATGGTAAAAATTGTTCGCAGAAACATCAAGGCCGATAAAAACATCAAATCCAAAACGGAACGGATTTTTATCTATTGCTTGTTTTAGTATAGAGAGTGCGTCGAAATTTGTAGGAAGTTTCGGGCCAAACCCTCCTTCATCTCCTATCAGCGTAGAAAGATTATTTGTTCTTAGTATATCTCCTAAAGAATTTTTTATGCTTAATCCCATTTGTATCGATTCCGCATACGTCTTTGAGCTGGCGGGAATTACCAAAAACTCTTGAAAATTCAAGCTATTATCCGCATGTTTTCCTCCGTTAATTAAATTAAAAAGAGGAGTAGGAATCTTTAAAGTTACTTCTGTTCCATCACGCTTAGTAAACTGACGCAGGTAAAGATAAAGAGGGAGCACCGAACTCTTTGCTCCTGCCTTGGCAATGGCCATAGAAACCGGAAGAGTAGCGTTAGCCCCCAACCTGCCTTTATTTTGGGTACCGTCTAATTCAATCATAATCTTATCTATTTCCTGCTGTTTATTTGCTTCCATACCTATTAGCTTGGGAGCGATTATTTTTTCTATATTCTCAACTGCCTTTAGGACGCCAAAGCCTCTATAGCGGGCCATGTCATGATCCCTAAGTTCAACTGCTTCGTAACTCCCGACAGAAGCTCCGCTTGGACATGAAGCTGTACCGACTACTCCGTCCGCCAAGATTACCTCCGCTTCGACAGTAGGATTTCCTCTTGAGTCTAAAATCTCGTATGCTTTTATTTCTTTAATTTTAGCCATGAGTTATTATTCTCCTTTCCGCATCCGCAATTATTTTACGCGTTTTATCTATAGCGTCGGGACTAACAGAAACGCTTGTTACTCCCCATTTTACAAGTTTTTCAACCAGTTGTGGATATAAAGAAGGAGCCTGTCCGCAAATAGAAGCAGTGATATTATGTTTTTTTGCCGTTGTTATCAGCTTTTCCAAACCCCACAACACCGCATCGTTCTGCTCGTTAAATTCTCTGGCAATTTCACTATTATCTCTGTCGACTCCTAAAATAAGCATTGTTAAATCATTTGAGCCAATGGAAATTCCGTCAATGCCCGCTTCGATAAATTTGTCCAGCAATATAATATTCGAAGGGATCTCAGCCATCATCCAGAATTTAAAAGTAGGACTGCGATATAAACCTGACGCTGAAACTATTTTTTTTACCTCTATAAGCTCTTCAACTGTTCTGACAAAAGGAACCATTAACCAAAGGTTTTTAAACCCTTTTTTATTTCGGACATATTTTATCGCTTCTAATTCCAACTCAAATACCTGGGGGTCATTAATGTAGCGAAAAGCGCCTCTGTAACCAAGCATGGGATTGGATTCCACAGGTTCATAATCCCGGCCTCCGACTAAATTCCGGTATTCATTTGTTTTAAAATCTGAAGCCCGGTAAACTACCGGTCTTGGGGAAAATGCTTTGCAAAATGTTTCAAGACCATTGGATAGTTTCTCGATAAAAACTTTCTTTTTCCCGTCGTGAATTAATTTTTTAGGATGTGTTCCTATTTCGGCCATCATAAATTCTGCCCTAAGCAAGCCGACGCCGTCTGTGTGCATTTTGGAAACTTCCAACGCTCTTTCCGGCTCTGCCAGATTAACATAAACTTTAGTAGCCGTCTTAATATATTCAACACTTGGAATTTGTGATTTTGAATTTGTAGTTTTTTGAAATCCTCCTTTATAAATCTCGCCTTTTGCCCCGTCAACCGTAACAATCATTCCCTCTTTTAGAATTTTTGTCCCGTTTTTTGTTCCGACAATAGCCGGAATACCAAGTTCTCTTGACACAATTGCCGCATGGGATGTTCTTCCTCCGCTGTCTGTTACAATGGCAACCGCTTTTCTCATTGCGGGCACAAAATCGGGATTTGTTTGAGGCGCTACCAAAACTTCTCCGGCAAGAACTTTATTAATCTCCTTTGCGCTCTGAATTACTCTGACAGGCCCGCTTGCTATACCGGGGGACGCAGCGTCTCCTTTTAGTAAAATTTCCATTTTCTTTTTACCATTTTCTATTTCTTCTTCTTTTTTTGTTTCACCTGTGGTTGTAACGGGTCTGGTTTGTACCAGATATACTTTTCCTTTTTCAATCGCCCATTCCGAATCTTGCGGAAAATAATAGTGATTTTCTAATCTTTTGCTTAAAGAGGCGAGTTCTTTAATTTCCCGATCAGTTATCTTTTGTTTTGATCCTTCTTTTTTGCCAAGCTTTACTTCCTTATTTACGGCTCCTACTTTTTCATAAAGAACTTTTTGTTCGACAATCTCCTTTTTTAGAATGGATAAATCTTTCTTCAGTATTTCATAGTGGTCGGGGGTTACAGTACCCTGAACTATATATTCTCCCAGACCATAAATTGCTTCAATAATTATTTTTGTTTTATCATTTGTAACCGGATCTATTGAAAACATTACTCCCGATTTTTCCGAGCCAACCATTTTTTGTACAGGGATAGCAATGCCGACACGAAAATGGTCATAATGTTTTTCATGGCGGTAAAAAATGGCCCGGGCATTAAAAAGAGAAGCCCAGGCATCTTTAACTTTATGAATTAAATTAGCTTCTCCCAAAACATTTAAATAAGTTTCCTGTTGGCCTGCAAATGAGGCACCGGGGAGATCTTCGGCTGTGGCTGAAGAACGAACAGCAACCAAGGCGTCTTTTAAAACACCGCCCAACCGTTGATAAGCGTTAAAAACTTCTTTAACAAGCTGTTCTGACATTTTCCCATCGGTAATCAATTTCTTTATGTGACTTGAGACTTGAATTAAAGAATGGGAATAATCAAAATTTGCAGTGTTTAATAAATGCTTGATCTTAATTTCAAGCTTATTTTCTTTTAAGAAGTCAAAATATGCTTTTGATGTGATAATAAAACCAGGAGGAACCGGAAAACCGGCCTTGGTCATTTCCCCAAGATTTGCACCTTTGCCGCCGACTAATGCAACATCATCTTTATCGACATCTGAAAACCAAACGATTAATTTGTTTCGGGCAGTCATCTAATTAAAGTATGCGTAATTGGAAGATAAATTGCAAGAATTAAATACTGGAGACCTGAAGTTCCTCTTCTATTCTAATAACTCGTTTTTCCAAATCTTCAACCTTGTTCTTTTCGGCTTTATGATGATCTGTGCTCAATGTAAGTTCAACTGCTAAATCGTCAAGTTCTCTTTTGAGATCTTTTTTAGTGGGGTAGTTTGACAATATTTTTTTCAAGTCGTCTTTTGTGGCAAAGGTCTTCAAGTCGTCTTTTGTGGCAAAGGTCTTCAAGTCGTCTTTTGTGGCAAAGGTCTTCAAGTCGTCTTTATTAGCGAAATTCTTCAATCGCTTTTCAAGTAGTTTATCGATTTGTTTTAAATCAGTATAATTCATCGTTTTTATAGTTTTGCAGAATTATTAATTCTTGTCAACGACCTATAAGAACTTCTTACTATTTAGACAGTTTCTCTTTAAAGTAATCAACCCAGGGGATCACACTGGGATCTTGTCCGTATAGAATTGCCAGATAAAAAGTCAAATACCCCCCAAAAGACAAAACATTTAATACTTCGGAAAGTTTTGAACTTCCCGAGGGCTTGTAATCAATATAATCCAGCCCGTTTTGTTTTACCACATCTTTTGTCAGTTCTAATCTTATACGATGTTTTTCAGAATAACTGTCTGATGAGAGAAAAAGGACTTTAAGTTTTTTATCTACCGGATTTTTTAAACCTTCCATTAAGTGATGATTAAGTTCGGGAATATCTTCAAAAGCGGAAAAGCTCTTTGAAGTCTCATTAAACTGGTTTCTTAAAATATGGGCATTTCCCAAAAGATGTTGCGACGCGAAAATTAAGGGAATGAAATTTTGTATGCTTTTTGCTATTTCCATTGCTTTTGTTTTTATATCATTTTTGTTATTTCTAACTTCCTCTATTGCTTTCAAAACCTCTTCTAAATTTATTTCAAAAGCACCCAAACTTCTTAAAAGAGCTAATGTTCCCATGGCTATATAGCCTGTCGCAAGTCTGGGCTGCCCGGAAGGATTATGAAGAGGGTTAAACGTGAACCCGGGATACTTATCTTTAAGAAATTCTCCCAGTTTTCCGCCTGTTGAAAAACCCGCTATTCTTGCTCCTTTTTCCAAAGCTTCATTGGCGCAGGATAAGGTCTCTTCCGTAGACCCTGAATAGCTTACAAGTAAAACCAATGAATCTTCGTTAACAAATCCCGGAAGACTATAATCGTTAACGATCGTTAAAGGAACCTTAAATTCTTTATGAAAAAGTGAAGAAGCGATGTAGCCACCGTATGCGGATCCGCCCATACCGCATAAAACAATATTCTTTATCTGTTTGTCTTCTGGTTTAAAAAATTCAACATTAAAATATTCATCAAATACTTGCTTGCATTGATCGGCAAACATTTCGGTTGAGGCAAAAACATCCTTTGGGTCCAATTTTTTAATTTCTTCCAAATTATTCAAATCAACCATATTATTTTGAATTTTCGTTAATTAACTTTAGCATTTCATCTCTTTTTTGTTCCATTAACTCTTTTGACCTTGCTTCAAGATTGAGTCTTAAAAGAGACTCCGTGTTTGATTTTCTTAAATTAAAACGCCAGTTTTCATATTCTATAGAAAGTCCGTCGATAAACTCCTGTTTTCCGTCTTTATATTTTTCTTTTACGACCTCCATTATCTCATCTTTTTTCTCGGTTTCAAAATTAATCTCACCTGTAATAAAATATTTTGACATGAAAGGCTCCGCTAGCCTAGAGAGGGGTCTGTCATATTTTGACATCATCTCTAAAATTAAAAAAAGCGGAACCATTCCGTTGTCCCTGTAATAGTTTTCCCTGAAATAAAAATGGGAAGACATTTCGCCTGCAAAGATAGCGTTTTCTTCTTTCATTTTTGCCGCAATAATTGTCATTCCTGGCCTGCAGACAATTGGAATTCCCCCCGAATTAGCTATTACTTCCTTTGTCGCCCAAACCAACCTTGGATCAATAACAACTTTTCCTCCGGGGTGTTTTTTTAGTAATTCTTCAGCCAAGACAGCCGTGATAAAATAACCTTCAATAAAATTTCCATTTTCATCGGCAAAAAAACATCTGTCTCCATCCGCATCCCATGAAACCCCCAGATTAGCATTGGAAGATTTTATTAGATCCAAAAATTCCTTTCGGTTTTCCGAAAGAAGCGGATTTGGCGGACCCTTAGGAAAACTCCCGTCCGGTTCGGCGTTTAAAGGAACTATTTCAATCGGAAGGTTGTAGATAGATATTGCTTTTTTAAGAAGAACTACGTCAACACCAAAGTTAGCATTGGCAACAATTTTTACAGGTTTTATATCCGAAACATTAACAAACGATAAAAAGTTCTTTATAAAATCTTCTGTTATGTCTTTCTTTTCAATCTTTCCTTTTTTTTCGGAAACTATCGTATCAAAACCCTTAATTACGAGGTCTCGAATTTCAAATAGTCCGCTTTCCGAAGAAATGGGTTCAGCTCCTTTTTTACAAAAATTAATTCCGTTCCATTCTCTTGGATTGTGCGATGCGGAAATCGTTAATCCGCCATCAACAGGAAGACTGCCAACAGCGAAATAAAACATGTCTGTCGAGACAACACCAATATCAATCACGTCAATACCTGCATCTATAAAAGCTTTGCTTATCGAAGAAAAAAGACTTTCTCCTGACTGACGTACATCCCTGCCTAAAACGACTTTTTCCGGAGTAAAAATTTTTACATAAGCTTGAGCTATTTTACTTGCGATTTCTTCATTGAAATCATCAGGATAAATACCTCGGATATCATATGCTTTGAAAATAGAAGGGTTGATGATCATTTTCTAATCTTACAAATCGAGTAAAAAAATGTCAATGGCTTGAGTTAAAGACAAAGACAAAGCTCCTGTTTTTAAAGAAAGATCAATTTCAAAAAGACGCTTATAAATATCTTTAAGCTGATCTTCTGTAAAATCTTTAGCTTGTTTTTCTAGTTTTCCTTTTTGCCAGGGAGCCATTCGTTTTACCTCGTCGATCTGCTCCTTTGACGATGAATCCGAAACAGCCAATAGTAAGCGGAATTGGCGAATAAGCATAAAGAAAATCAGGTCGGCTTCGGAATTATCCAGAGTTTTATGAAAAAGAGGAATAAGGTTTTTTCCTTTGTTTGGCGCCAAACTATCAAGAAACAAAAACATTGATTGAGGATATTTAAAAGTCTTAATAACAGAATTTTTAAAAAGGGAGGTGTTGCTTTTTGTCAATTCTTTTCCGTCCCAAAAAAAAATATCCGACGCCTTTGAATTCCTGTCGATAACTTCGGTAATTTCTTTAAATTCCAAACCCGATTTTTTTTTGAAAAAATTCTCAATAAACAGTTTTTTATGGTCAGTAAACAAATCGCCCCCTTCAAAAACCTGCATAACAACTGAAAGATTAAGCTTTTCTCCGTCGAGAATAATCTCGCCGGATTTTTTCTCTTCAAGCCAACTTTTTCTTGAAGAAACGATATCATCACCATGAAAAATAGTAACCATAAGATTAGCTACTAGCAATTAGTTCCTAGCTACTAGTTGCTAGTGGCTAGTTGCTGATTGGTATTGCTTAAATAGTTCATTTGTTAGTATTGAAATACGCCGTGTTCTTGTCTTATGGGGGACAAGAGCGCCCGAGAAGTTTTGGGGTATATGCAGAAGCTCGTGGATTAAGACTTTTTTCTGTTCGTCATGATTTAGTTTATCAAAGTATTTAGACAATACTTCAATAACATATGCGGGTTTTAAATCCAATGCTCTTTGAAAAATTTTAGGCATACACCAAATCCGGGCATAAGACCTTGATTTTGACCCATGCGTTCGATAACAAAAAATTCTTGAAGGGTCTATGTGATCAAACTCCAATACTTTTACAATATGACGGAGATCTTCTTTTATATCATGTGCTTCTTCCCACTCCAATTTTGAATTTTGCATTTTAACTTTTGAATTCCTTAAGTGTGTTTATCTGCAACGTAGGATGCGGCGAAAGCATAAGGCTTTGTTTTGGCAACATAGCCGTTTCCATTTACCATACCGACAACCTCCCTAATCATTTCCCGTGTTTCCCCGTGTTCACCAACATCAACGTGTATTTCCAAATGATAGTTTGGGGAATCACCATTTAAACTTTTTTTAAGAAGAGGAACAAAATATGAGGCAAAAGAAAGAGAGGCCAGGGTTTCCGCATAGATTTTTTCTCGAAGTGTATGTACCCTTGAAATTTTCTTTCTCTGCCAAAAATATCTTCCTCCAAATCCGCGTCTGTGGACAACAATTGCCGTAACCAAATTAATCTGCCTATTGCCATTTTGGCCATCTGTCCAATCTTTGGAGTCTGTCCCGATAACAAGGCTATATTCGGCTTTATCGTTTGCCTCCAGAAAAATCTCTATTTGATTTATAACTTCAGATAAACTCAATTGACCAAGTGTTGAGTTTTGAAAAAAATCATTCTCCATTTGCCATGTAATTTTACCACATATTGGCCCGCCTTGCCCACCTGCTTCGTAAAACAAGCTACGGCGAGGCAGGCTAGTTTTGTATTAATTTTCGGAATAATAACTTAAGAACAGGGGGTACAGTAATTAGTGACTCTTTAATATCATTTTCGCCTGAAAAATCCTTAACCGGAACATTGATGTTTTTCTCTGTTTTTTCCCCCAGAACAATCGGATTTAGCAGGGGAGAACCCTTTATTTTTGAAATACTTTCTATTTTTTTGTATCTTTCGGTTTTGTCGCCGTTATTTTTTATAAGAGAAAATCCCGTAAACGGGCCGGAGTCGGCACGAAGAAGAAAAGGGGAAATAGCCACGATTGTATTATCAGACCAAACTGTTTCATAAGATTCTGCAAAATAAGATGCTATTTGGTCATCCGAAAGAGATTGGTTAATCCATCCTGTTTCTGCAATAAAAACCGGCAAATCTTTTTGAGCAAAGGAGGAAATAAGATTCTTTTCAAAACGAAAAGTTGCAATACTTTGACTATCCTGCTTTTTGGGAGATTGTGAAAAACCCGGATTAGGGTAGGAGTGACTGCCAAGTCCGTCAACTTGAGCAAAGATTCCCGGAACCGCAGAATTCATTAGCTTCATATAGTCATATTCGTTCATGGCATTTGTGCTGTTTATCGAAGCATTATCAAACCCTGCGGAAATAATAAAAAAATCAGGGCTTTTGGATTTAAAAACCGAGACTGCATAGTTTAACAAATTTGCGTATTCGGAAGGGTTAACAACTCCGCCCCACTCATCAGCTCTATTAGGTTCATTAAAAATTATAATGTAACGGTTTTTTGTCGGCCAATATAAAGAATTTAGAAAGTTTGCAAAATCCAAAACGTCTTCCTCTTTTGGTTTTCTCCATACTTTTGTATTAAAATAGTCACCTTCTGTTGCTAATCTAATAATTGGAACAACATGTAAAGACCGTGCGTCGTTCATAAATTTCTGCCATTTTGTAATATTTCTGTCCCCGGATTGGATGGGAATTGTTACATATCCCCAATCGCCACCGCTTGAATTAACAAGTCTTGCAGCATCATTAATTTCTTCGGTGAAAAGAATATGAATTCCAAATTTATTGTTGGAAACAGATAGGGGATTTTCAACGGCAAAAACATCTTCTCTTAAAGAAAAGAACGATATAAATAAAACCAGTAATACGGTTAATTTTTTCATTTTTCCCTGGTAACTTATTATTCTACTATTTTTTTAATAAAAATATAACAGAACTTTAAGAAAGATGAAAGAAAACTACATTCATGTGCTAGAATTAGACTAGGTGGTATGACGATAACAAGTATAGCTTTTCAGCATAATAGTTTAATTTCGGAAAAATATACTTGCGATGGAGAAAATATTAATCCTCCTTTAACCTTTTCCAAAGTTCCCAAAAACACCCAAAGCCTTGTGCTTATAGTTGACGATCCGGATGCTCCTTCTGAAACGTTTGTTCACTGGGTTGTTTTTAATATTGATCCTAAAACCACAGGTGTTGAAGAAAACTCTGTTCCCGATAACGGGCTTGAAGGAAATTCTTCGCTTGGTAAACCCGGATGGGTTAGCCCTTGTCCGCCACCCGCTTCGCAGCGAGGCGAGTCGGGAACCCACCGTTATGTTTTTAAACTTTACGCATTGGATACTAAATTAAATTTACCAAAAGGGACGGATAAAAAAACACTCGAAAAAGAGATGGAAAACCACATTTTAGAAAAAACAGAAATTATAGGGCTGTACAAAAGAGAATAATTCTTAAAAAGAATACCCACTTTTTGTTTCTAAGCCCAGCTTAGCAAACACAACAATAAGTATCATAAGAACAATGATTGAATTTTGTAAGGAAAAGCTAATCCAATTCTCCTATGAATCTATATTTCTATGTTTTTGCTGGGTTCGCCGCTTGGTTCGGGGGGTAAAAATTCTTCTCCGCCTGAATCTTGCTTTTGGGCATAGTCGCTTGATTTAAGCCATTGAACATAAGTACATCCTGTTGCTTCTTTTTTTTCTCGGTCCCAGCCGGCGGTTGAGCATTTTTTCATCTTCTTTCCGGCAACAGTGGTAAAAAGTACAAGCTTAGACTGGCATTCCGGACATTCTTCGTCAAGCGGTTCTGTTGTGCCATTTATCCACTCAATATAATCACACCCTATTGTTTTTTTTGTTTCGCGGTCCCACGAACCCATGCTGCACTTTTTCATTTTCTTCCCAAAGCGGGTAGTGGCAAGAATAAGTTTGGCCCCGCACTTGGGGCATTTCTCATCGAGCTCTTCCGGTTCTACCTCGAACCATTTTACATAATCACAGCCGACATTTTGCTTTTTTTCCGGATCCCACGATCCTTTCGAACACCGTTGAAGTTTCCGTCCGGTTTTTGTAGTACTTATTTCGCTTAATGATGCTCCGCATTTAGGGCATTTTTCTTCTTCGGCCATAAATTTAGTATAGAAAACTATAATACTTACTTTTAAGATGGTGTGTCAATAGAACAAAAATATTTTAGAAGGAGAATGCAATGATCAAAAAAATAGTACCCCCTACCGGATTCGAACCGGTGATTTACTGGCTGAAAACCAGTCGTCCTAGGCCGCTAGACGAAGGGGGCTTGTTTTGCCGCTAGACGATGGCGGCAAATCACATTACCTTTTTCAGGTAAACTATATTATATCGTGTTAGGAGCGATTTCTCAATAAAGAAGTTACAGTTTCTTCTTTAACTTTGCCAAAACATCTGCGGCAAAATCTTTCCCCCCTAACCCAAATGCCAATCCTCCGGCAATAGCAACCATCGCTACAAATCCTGTAAATAGGATTCTAATAAGATCCGCTGCTACTCCCAATTGTGTCAAAACAGCCAAAAGAACAAAAATTGTTATAGCCCATCTTGTTACCGATGCAATTGTCCTTGATGTTTCGGGAGCTAATCCGTGCGTGGATGCTCTTACTACATCATGTCCAAGGCGTGCAAAAACAAAACCTATTAAGGTTATTATGGCTGCAACAAAAACGTTAGGTAAATAGAAAAGGAAGGCATTTAATACTGTTACTATTTGCGGCAAGCCCCAAACTTCGGCCGTTGGGATCAAGAAAAGAATAATTACAAACCAGCGAATGATCTCGGCCAAAATATTTGTCCAGGTAAATTCTTCTTTTGCTTCGGGAACGCCGTATCTTTTAAGAATAGATTCTAACTTTATCGCCTTAAATACCTCTGTGATAACTTGCTTTAAGATTGAGGCGATAACTATGCCGAGCAAAAAAATTATTAATCCGGCGAGGAGCTTGGGCACAAAACCGGCAATACCTAACAACCCGTTGTTTAAGGAGTTAATTACTGCCTGCCCGATTTCCGTATTCATTTTGTCACCTCCTTTCCGGAATAAATCTATTTTCAGTTTATTTGATTTGCTAAACCCTTGTCAATGACCTGTTTGGCTTGATATAATTGTTTTTGCGGGCCGGTAGCTCAGTGGTAGAGCAGGAGCCTTTTAAGCTCTTGGTCGTGGGTTCGAATCCCTCCCGGCTCACCAAATGGTTGTAAAACAGACCGAGAATTAGATTGATATAACGCGCTAAATGGAACTTTCCATTTTAGGCCGATGATCTTTTTCTCGTCTACAACTATCGCTTCAAAGAACGCCTTGTGGTACATATGGCGGGTTGGAGTATCAGAGTTTTTATAGAGTTTATAAAGGTCGCCTAAAACGTCAATCGTTTTATTCAAAGCCATATAGTTTGCATTATTGTCGTCTTGTATTTCTTTGAGCCTCACATTAGCAAGGTCAAGGTCGCGCTGTATCTGCGAAAGTCTCCTATAGCAGAGGTCTTTATCAATAAGCCCTTCAAGCCGGTCATCCAGCAACTTTTGTTGTTGTTCTTCCATCTTCGCCATTCTTTCTCTTATACCCTTTCTTTCGTTACCAACTCCTTGCGTTCGGTTTTCTTCCATTTGATGAATTTGAAGTTTGGCAAGTGAAATTACGTCATCCGGTAATTTCATCTTCTTAAAAAGAGCCAAAACTTGCTTATAAATTACATGATCCGGTACCATTTTTTGGTCACAGTGCAAGCCATAACGAGATTGTGAACTACAGCGATAGTAACTAAACCTGCCGTGCTTGTGAGTTTCGGCAACATATCTTCTGCCACACTTGGCGCATAACAAAACTCCGCGAAGCGAAAACAAATACTTATTATTTCTGGTGGTGTTTTTACTTCTTAACCCTAAAACGTCCTGCACCCGATAAAACAACTCAGGAGAAATTAAAGGTTCGTGAGTACCCATCATTTCATGCCCGCCCCATTGCATCATGCCCATATAAAATTTATTTGAAAGCGTGTGTTTTACATTGCTTGGGGTAAGACACCTATTAGTTCTAGTCCTAAATCCTATCTTCTTTAATTCATCAGCGATTGCATTTTTGGTAAATTTATTGGTAGCAAATAAACGAAAAATCTTTTGAATCATTGGACCGCGAATAGGGTCTACTTCTATTGTTTTTATTAAACTTCCATCTCCGTTTGGTTCTTTCTTATTGAAATATCCAAGAGGCGCCCCTGTTGGCCAACGGCCTTTCTTAAATGCCTGCGTCATACCCTTTTTAACCTCCTGCCCTAGATTAGCAGAATAGAACTCGGCAACGGAAGCCATAATATTTTCCAGAAGTTCTCCCGTAGGACTACCGTCAACCGGTTCGACAACTGAAAATAACTGAATCTCGTGTTTTCTTAGAATAGTTTTTATGGCGGCATGATCGCCAACATTGCGGGCTAACCTGTCAAGTTTATGGACAATAATTGTATTGACCTCTTTGTCTTTTTTACAACGGCTAAGCAATTCTTGAAGCGCTGGGCGGTTAGCGCTCCTTGCAGATTCTCCGGCATCAGTGTAAATATCTTTTTGAGGGTCAACCTGCCACTGTTTCATCTCTGCGTATTTAAGGCAGGCGTCTTGCTGGGCAGGGATAGATAACCCCTTATCGGCTTGTTCGTCTGTTGAAACTCTAAGATAGATTAAGGCTCTCATATTTTCCACTTGCTTTTTAACCCTAGATTTGTTATATTACTGTTACCGAATGATCTCGGTGGTGAAAGTACCTTACTGTTAGGGAGCGAATGTCGGCACCATAAAAAGTGATCCGTCTTGGCCACAGAGATCGACTTTTTTCTACTCAATAAGGCTTCCATAAATCTTCCTCTCTTTTTTTGATAATCTTGTAAAATTTATCTTCCCCACGATTGTATTTCCTATAAATTGCGCCACAAACCATATCCGCAAGTTGGAGTAAATTATTACTTCTTGAGTCTTGATGTTTTATTCTCCCGATGATCTTTGCGATATTAGTATTCAATCGCTTTTTTAAATAACTATCAAAGTCATCAATAAAAGACTTAGAAATGCGATCTATAAAAATAGAGGCGTTTTTCATTCGTCCCTCCGCTCTTAAAAAGAGATGATCTGCAACCAACATGTATAAACTGTCTTTGGGGTACAAGGGTTCACGTTTGGCAAGGATGGTTTTATCAACCACTACTGTTCTATAGCGAAAGTTGTATTTAGATAATTTTTGTAAGAAAACTGTCCTGACTTTGTCTGAAGTGCCGGTGCTAAACTTAAACTCAAAATTCTCCGGCAGTTTTAGCTCTTTTCTGACTTTCTTTACGGCTTCGTTTGCTTCTTCGGCAACACTCAAACTATCAAATATCACGATAACTAAAACAAAAAACTTACTGGAAGTTTTACTGAACTTAAATCCGGTGTCGCCGGATTCATCCATAAAAATAAGCATTGCAATAGCCATCATCGTTCCCCCTCTAAAACTTTTAAGCGAAATTTTGCTAATTCTTCGGTTACTGAAAAATGCTCGGCTAATTCATGGATTGGCCAAGTTTTTATCGGTTCAAGTATTAAGGTAGGAATAAGAAGTTCTGCCGCGAAGCATTGGGCTTCGTATTCTTGTTTGAAAGTAACAAACTGGTCGTGTTCTTCAAAGTATAAGTGGTTGCCTGTATGAAGAAAGTGGTGTCCTAAAGCATGAGCTATTAACTCGCGCCTCTTTTTTGGATTGACGGTGTTTTTTATGCCAATGCTATCGCCAAGGTATGCCTCGTTGATTCTTCCGGCAAAATGCCAGTCATCAAGGTTTATACCTTCACGCTCTATAATCTTATCTAAATTTATTGGGGCAGAGGATAGATTACATTGCTGTAAAATTTCCCTAGCCCTTTTTAGGGCCTTTCTCATATTTTCTCCGCCTAGACTTAACAAAATCTATATAGTCTAAAAGCGATTGCTTCTCATCATCGGTCATTCTGGGAACTTCTTTTAACATTAGAGTAAAAGCAACATCTTCTTCTAGTTTAGGGCGTTTACTGTCAAGATAACCAGCTTTTTCAAACATCATTTCTTGATCTACGCCAAAAACAATCGCTAAGGTTCTTAAAATAATCGGGGAAGGATTACTTACCCTGCGGCTTTCTATATTGGAGATATACGCATAAGAGATAAGGCCGTTTTTTTTAATAATCTTTCTTCGGAGAAGCTCTTTAGCTGCAAGTTCGACATCCCGCATACTAAACATTCGGTGTTTCCGCAGATAATAAAGATAGTCTGCCAAATCTCTAAATTCTTCAGCACTTCTAAGTGGTGATTTTGCAAGTTCTTTTATCTTCTTACTCATAAAAATAATCCTCTTATAACAAGGTAGCAAATTAGTTAATAATTGTCAACAATAGTTAAAAGAAAGTTTATTGACTGAAAGTGACTAAACTTATAAACTGTTTCTATTCTGTTAAATCTTCCTAACGAATATGAATAATAATGTAAAGAAGTTAAACGATAATGAGCCTAAAATAAACTCCAAACTTTTTGATAAGGCTCGTCTCCAAAAAGGCCTTTCCAGAATGGGATTAGCATTAGAAGCTGAAGTTGCACCCCAAACAGTCAATAGATTACTGCAAGGAAAACCTACTCGCCCATCGAACGTTAAAAAAGTCGGGGAAGCCTTAGAAATTCCCCCGCATGATTGGTATATCAAGGAAAAATAAAAATATGTTGGAGCTAGAAGTAATAAGAAAATATTATCCAAACTTACCGGATGACCAACTGAAAAGTATTCAGGAATTTATTTATACCCTTTGTTGCGGACTTATGCAGTATTTCTACGGCGACAATTGGGAAGGCTAATATGGAACTAAATATAGGAAAACCATTAGACGCAGAATTGATTATTAACTGGCCTTTTGGAGCGGCTACTGACTGGTACTTAAAACAGTTCGGTTATCCTCACAACGGAGTAGATTTTAAGGCAGCTGTCGGAACTTCGGTTTTAGCTGTTGATGATGGGACTATTTTATTTGATGACGATATAGCAGATTCAGACGGAATAGGAATTATTATCAAGCACTCATGGGGTACATCTTTATACTGGCACCTTTCAAAAAATTCGGTAAGGATTGGTGAGCAAGTTACCAAGGGTCAGGAAATAGGAAAAAGCGGAGTCACCGGTTTTGTGACCGGTCCCCATCTTCACTTCGGGATGAAAGTTCAGGGCGATGCGCCGGAGGGTATGCGCGGCTGGACAGACCCAATGAACTATCTCAAAGAGCCAACTGGAAGCGCTATTGACGAGGCAAAAATTGTTCGTCATTATCGCGTTCAACCCGGAGATTCACTGTGGAAAATAAGCGAGAAGTTTTACGGAAACGGCAATCGCTGGAAGGAAATTTACGAAGCTAATAAGGATCAAATACAGAATCCAGATTTAATTTATCCAGATCAAATATTTGCAGTGCCCTAAATTTGCATCTTTTGATTGCCCGCTGGCTTTGGGCAGGAGTCGGCGGGCGCTGAAAGGGAATAAATTATGGGAGAACTTGAAGAATACGCAAAAGCAAATAGTCCTTATTTAATGCTAAAGCCCGGAGAATCCGCGGTGGGTATTTACTGCGGATATAAAATGGTACCCAGTTTTCGAGACCCAACTAAGGAAAATCCCCGCTACTCAATCGAGGTTGACGGAGAGAAAAAGCTGTTTACGTCCTCTGCTTCCCGAATTGCTTTATTTTTTGCAGATATAAAAGAGGGAGAATTTATCAAAATCACCAAGGTTAAGCAGGGTGAAAGTGTCCACTATGAAGTGCAAAAAATTAACGGAGATAACCCCACTTGGAATAAGGGTAATCCTGAAATATCAGATGAAGACATGGAAGAAATTGATAAGAGCGCCAAGAAGAAAACATAGACACTTCTGGCAGGTCGCTTGGGGTTTGCATGGTGGGAGCGACCAAAAGAGAGTGGTGCAATTCCCTCCGGGGGTCCTAAAAAAACTCTTTAAGTCTCACCAGCCGTTCAGCGAGGAACTAGCCCAGACGGGATAGGAAAGCTAAAACTTTCCTCGCAGATGGTCTCCTAGCCTCATTTTGGCGTTAATGGGGTTAGGGGGACCGTTTGCAAAAAAACTTCCCTCCGGGATAGAAAATTAAAAAACATAACGTTAAACCTAATGTTAAGTAAAACAAAAAATAGAAATTATTTACTTATTTAATGAATGTCTATGATAGTTATTTTTATAATCGGCGACGATAAAAATTTTCAGCGCGGGCAGTATGCCTTTAATAACAGACAAAAGTTTGTCCCGCGCAACATCGAAAGCCAATGGGAACAAGCACTTTGAAAACCTAACGAAAGCTAGGCGCTAGCTCGAAAGCAGGATAAAACAGACGACTGATTTTTGTTTTTCGGCGGCTGTTGCCTGCCCCCCGAGCGAAGCGCACGAGCCAAAAAGAGGGGGCGCGCTAAGATAACCCTTCACGATTTATAAGAGATTTGGCGC